>Ga0247772_1000008_pt1 | contig 208677 bp, 182 predicted proteins | sample UWRJL151409C6_FD_179945 | JGI IMG/M metagenome (GOLD analysis project Ga0247772, IMG submission 179945) | Plant litter microbial communities from Arlington Agricultural Research Station in Wisconsin, United States - UWRJ-L151-409C-6 | ecosystem: Environmental > Terrestrial > Plant litter >...
GCTCGCTCGGTGGTCGTCGACAAGCACTCGGGGTCGATCCGATTCGAGAGCGAATCCGGGAAAGGCACGTGCTTCTTCGTTCGTTTGCCACTCACGACCGGAACTACCGTCCTGGGCTCGACGTCAGCGATTACTTGATGGCGCCCACCCCGCGTCGAGCCTAGTCTGCGCCAAAACATGATGGCTTTGCAAAATCGGCGGGTGCTGTTCGTCGATGACGAGCCCAATGTTCACGAGGCGATCCAACGTAAGCTGGGCAAGGCCTTCGAAATCTCGACCGCCCTCGATGGTGCAAGCGCGCTCGAAATATTGGCGCACGCAGCGACGCCGTTTGCGGTGATTGTCTCCGACATGCGCATGCCAGGCATGGACGGCGCGGCCTTCCTGGCTCGCGCGCGAGAACTCTGCAAAACCTCGACTCGTCTGCTGCTGACCGGTGATGCCGATCTCAAATCGGCAATCGACGCCGTGAATGAAGGACACATCTTTCGCTTCTTATGCAAGCCGTGCCCGTCCGACGTGCTCCGCGCAGCCCTCGAGTCGGCCGCAGAACAACACTCCCTCGTGGTCGCCGAGCGCGACATCATGGAGCGCACGCTCTCGGCGGTGGTCAAGACCTTGGGCGACGTCCTTGCGCTCGCGGACCCCGAGCTATTCAATCGGGCGACGCTCGTGAAGGCCTATGTCAGCCACGCGGTTCGGAAGTTGCATCTCGAGGGCGGTTGGCAAATCGAAGTAGCCGCTTCGCTGCACACCCTCGGCCTGATCGCGTTGCCCACCGAGCTGCTGCATCGTACCTTGACCAGCCCCCCCCTGACGTTGGAGGAGAAGAAGCAGCTCGCCACGCACCCCGAGACCGCGAAGCGCATCATCGAGGCGATTCCCCGACTCGAAGAGGTTGCCCTGATCGTCGAGCAGCAAACCGCTGAAGAGACGCAAGGGCCGGATTGGGTACGCTCCGGAGCACGCCTGCTCCGGCTAGCGATTCGCCTCGAGACCCGCGTCGCGCGGGGCGCCTCGTTGGGCGATGCGCTCGACGCATTGAACGCCCACGCGAACGAGGAAGAGCGCAGGTATCTCGCCGCGCTGCGCACCTTGTATTCCGATTCCGAACAGATGCAGATCAAGGAGCTGCGCGTCCGCGAGCTCGGCCCTGGCATGGTCCTCGACGCAGACGTGAAGACTCGCGACGGCGCTCTCGTGCTGCCGAAAGGTCGCGAGCTCAGCATCATCTTGCTCGAACGATTGCTGCAGTTTTCCTCGGCGCGCGGGCTGGAGGAGCCGATTCGCGTGCGCGTCCCAGCCGAGCACGCAACGCCCGTTGGCGGACGCAAAGCGAGCTAGTCGTACCCCGAGCTCGGATACTCCGTGCTGATTCACGTGCCGCCTCTAGTTCGCCCGGGCAACGCGGACGTAACCCCGAGTACCGATGCGCCGCTACATTGCGACTTCAATGCCCAGAGGGCGCGAGACCCTGTTTGCGGCGCTAGAAGCCGAGCAAGGCAGCGCGTACCTGCTCGGGCTCGATCTGTCGATTCAATACGTGAACGAAGCTTGGCGGCGATTTGCCCGGGAGAACGGTGCGCCCGACCCGAGCTGCGGCTGGGATACCCAGCAGCCCATCACTACACACTTCCAATCACCCCATCGAGAGTCTTTCGCGCTGAAGTTCCAACGCGGGCTGGAACGCAATGAAGCTTGGAGCCACACCTATGAGTGTTCCAGCACGGAAATCTATCGCAAGTTCAACATGCACGTGCGACCGGGCGCGGAGCGCGACGGGCTGATCGTGGTCCACTCACTGCTCGTCGAAATACCATTACTCCGCAATGGCTCCGAGTTCGAGTCCTTGGCCGCCCAATATACAGATACTCGAGGATTGATCGTGCAATGCTCGTTTTGCGGCCGAGTGCGAGAACCCGCAACTTCGAGTTGGCACTGGGCGCCCGGTCTTCTGGGCGCCCAGTGCCAGAATGTGAGTCATGGCATCTGCTCGACTTGCAACTTTCAACATTACGGATAGCCTCGTATTACGACTGGCTTCAATTGAGCGTACTGCAACAGCATGGTCGGAAAGGACGAGCTGGAACGCGGACACATCCTAGTCGTGGACGACGAGCTGGGCCTCCGCACCGCCTACGTTCGCATCCTCACCGCCGCCGGATTCGAGGTCGATAGCTGTGAATCCGCGGAAGGCGTCCTCGAGAGGCTGCGGCGTGGCGAGCGCTACCTGGTCATCGTCACCGACCTGATCATGACCGGGATGGATGGCGTCGACCTCCTTCCCGCAATTCGCCAGTTCGACACGGACGTGCCAGTGATCATCCTGACCGGACGTCCGAGCCTGCGTAGTTCCATTGCGGCGGTCGAGCACCGAAGCTTCCGCTACCTGATCAAGCCCGTCACTCCGCAAGTGCTCAGCGAAACCGTGCGAGCGGCCGTCGCCATGTATCGGCTCGCGACGCTCAAGCGCCGTGCCCTCGAAGTGTGTGAAAATGCCGGCTGGCGTACGGAGGCCGGCTCCTTGGAGGAGCTCTTCGACAACGCGCTGGAAGAGCTATTCATGGTCTATCAGCCCATCGTCCCCACGGGCGGTGGGACTTTCGGCTTCGAGGCGTTGGTGCGCACGACGCAGCCGGCCTTTCGTAGTCCCGACGCACTTTTCGCGGCCGCAGAGCGCCTGGGACGGGTCCAGGAGCTCGGACGCGCGATTCGCCTGCGCGTGAGCGATCAAATCGTGAACGCGCCCAGCGACAGCCTTTTGTTCGTGAACCTGCATGCGAGCGACCTCACCGATCCCGAGCTGTATTCGGCGGAATCTGCCATGTCGCGCTTCGCGTCACGAATCGTACTCGAAGTCACGGAGCGCAAGTCGCTCGATGGTGTGACAGAGATGCCCAAGCGCCTGACCGAGCTGCGCAAACTCGGCTATCGCATCGCAGTCGACGATTTGGGTGCCGGCTACGCGGGCCTATCATGCTTCAGCGTACTCGAACCCGAGATCGTCAAGCTCGACATGTCATTGATCCGCGATATCGATACTCAGCCGCGCAAACGCGCCCTGGTCGAGTCGATGATACGCGTCTGCCAGCGCGATCTCGGCATGCAAGTCGTCTGCGAAGGCGTGGAAACGCTGGGCGAGCGGGAGGTGCTGCTGGAACTCGAGCCTGCCCTGCTGCAAGGTTACCTTTTTGCCCGTCCTCAGCGAGGATTCTGCGAGCCGAGCGCGCTCGTCTTGCACAGCGAGCAGCGGTTGATCGCAGCGAGTGATATCGACTCGGCCGCCTCGGCCTAGTCTACAGGGCGGATATCGCCACGTGTAAGGCCTGACGCAGCACGAACCCAGTCGCGAATTCGTTAGGTCACGGGCCGTAGTGAGCGCAAGCTGCCTACAAAAGCCGATTCGGCCGAGCACGTCGCTGCGGCCCGAGTGAATATCGCCCGCCCGCCGAACGACGCGGCGCCGATCGTGCTCGGTCGAGCAACGACATCAATTTACTGGCTCGATTCGAGCGTTGGGGTGGACATACGGATGAAGACGCAAGCCAAGCACGCACCGCTGACCAAGGTCCTCACGGGCATCCAGGGCTTCGACGAGATCACCGGTGGTGGCTTGCCCCGCGGACGGACCACCTTGGTGATGGGCGGGCCTGGCTGCGGCAAGACGGTGTTCTCCCTGCAGTTGCTGGTGAACTCGGTCAATCGCACCAAGGAAGCGGCCATCTTCGTCGCGTTCGAAGAGAGGACCAGTCAAATCCTCACCAACGCAGCCACCTTCAACTGGGACTTGGGAGCACAGACCAAGCAAAAGCTGTTCTTCTTCGACGCGCAGCTGGCCCCCGAAACGGTCAAGTCCGGAGAATTCGATCTAATCGGCATGCTGCACTTGCTCAGCATCAAGGCCAAACAGCTCAAGGCGACTTGCGTCGTGTTCGATGGCATCGACGTGCTACTCGGCTTGCTCGACGATCCCGTCGCCGAGCGGCGCGAGATCTACCGCATCCGGGACTGGTTGGCGGAGACGGGCCTTACCGGCATCATCACCCAAAAAGTCGGGCCAATCGAGCTCGACCAACGCTATAGCTTTCTGCAATTCATCGTTGATTGTGTGATCGTCCTTCGCCACCAAGTCTTGCACGGCTCGGCGTTTCGAAATCTTCGCGTGATGAAGTACCGCGGCTCGGGCTTCTTCGGCGATGAGTTTCCGATCTCGCTCAGCGCTGACGGGCTACAACTCAGCAATCGGGGTCCCACCGAGCTTCGCTACGAGGTTTCGGACGAGCGCGTATCTTCCGGGTTGCCTCGACTCGACGCGATGCTGCGCGGCGGGTATCACCGCGGCAGCAATGTACTGCTCTCGGGCGCCCCGGGCAGCGCAAAGTCGACACTGGCGGGCCTGTTCGCCGCCGCCGCCTGCAAGCGCGGCGAACGCACGCTGTACGTCAGCTTCGACGAAGGGGCCTCGCAAATCGTGCGAAACCTGCGCTCGGTGGGGATCGAGCTTTCGCCGCACCAAAAGTCGGGGTTACTCAAGATGTACTCCACGCGCACGCGGGGGCCGAACATCGAGGAGCAATTCGCCGATCTACGCGCGACGGTGCGTGCCCATCACCCGCGCTGTCTGGTCGTGGATCCACTGTCGGCCCTCGCCACCAAGCTCAGCCATTTGGCCTCCGCCGACTCGGCTCAACAATTTTTGGACTTCCTCAAAACAGAGCGCATAACGGTCGTCAACACCTCGCTGATGGATGGCATCAGCACAGACGAAGCGACCGCGACCGGCATATCCACGATCGCCGACACCTGGATCCACCTTTCATACCTGGTTCAAGACGGAGAGCGGAACCGAGCTCTGACCATCGTGAAGTCGCGCGGCACGGGTCACTCCAATCAGGTGCGCGAGCTCAAGCTATCGGATGAAGGAGTGACGCTGGCCGACGTCTTCGTCGCGCAGGGCAAAGTGCTGATGGGCGTAGCCCGCTGGGAGTGGGAACAGTACGAGCAAGCCGAGAAGAACCGCACACAGGTTGCCACGGATCTCAAGCGGCTGCAGCTTCGGCTCGCACAAGCGGAGGCTGCTGCTCGGCTGCAGGTCGTGCAAACCGAAATCGAAGCTCGCGACGCCGAGCTGGCAGTCTTGGACCGCGCTACCGGGTCCGCGAGCCAATTGTTCGTGAGTGACCAAGGCGTGTTGCGGCGAATGCGCCACGCGGACGAGGAGACTGCCGCGCCCAGCGCGCCGCACGACGGTTCGACGAAAGACCGAGCACACCGAGTCGGCCCCCCACGCGGTCGGTCCTGAGAGATGCCCCAAACCGGAAAGCAAGGAGCGCGACTGATGCTTCGCCTATACGTGGCGGGAAGCGCTCCGAACTCGGTACGCGCCGTCAAGAATGCCAAGGCGCTGTGCGACGCCCACTTCGCCAGCCGCTATGAGCTCGAAATAGTCGACTTGCTGGAGCACCCTCAACGCGCTCTGACTGATGGAGTGATCGTCACGCCGACGCTGATACGGCTGCTGCCCTTACCCGTGCAAAAGGTGGTCGGCACCCTCAACGACGCAGAGCGGCTGCTGGTCGTGCTGGCAGGCACGTGATCGACGGGGCGCAAGCAGAGCTGCGCGCATTGACACAGCGATTGGCTGAAGCCGAGGCCACCATCCAGGCGCTTCTCTCCGAGCAGATCGACGCCGTGGTCGACCCGCGTACCAGCACCCCTGTCCTACTCTCCAATGCGCAGGCGGCTTTGCGCGAGAGCGAGAAGGGACTGCGCAAGAGCGAAGAGCAGTATCGGCAGATCGTGGAGGCGACGTCCGACGGGATCGTGAAGATCGATCTCGCCGCGCAGGTCGTGTTCGCAAACCGGCGCTTCGCGGAGATGCTCGGTTACGAGGCGAGCGAATTGGTCGGAACGAGCCTATTGTCGGTGATGGGCGAGCTTGCGACGAGTGCGCTGCTCAGGCCCACTCATGAAGGTGGGCCCGTCAACGAGGCGATGGACATCGAACTCCGGCACAAGAGCGGCGCCGAGGTTTCGGTGAGCGTGGCCGAGACGTTGCTCCTGAATGAGGCGGGCGCGCAAATCGGCCATTTGGTCGTGGTGCGCGACGTGACCGAGCAAAAGAAGCTCCAGTCGCAGCTCTTGGTCAGCGACCGAATGGCCTCCGTGGGGACTCTCGCGGCGGGTGTCGCGCACGAGGTCAATAACCCTCTGGCAGCGATCATCGCAAACCTGGACTACATCACGGAGCAACGCGGCCGGCTGCTCGATACCGAGTCCCCAATCCGCGAATACAGGTCCTTCTTGAGCGAAATCGAGGCGCCGCTGCAAGACGCGGCCGAGGCGGCGCGTCGGGTACGGTTGATCGTCCGTGATTTGAAGGTCTTTTCGAGGTCGCCCGAAGAAGAGCCGAGGGGTCCGATCTCCGTAGTCACGGTGCTCGACTCCGCGGTGCGAATGGCTTGGAACGAGCTGCGCCATCGTGCACGGTTGGTAAAAGACTATGGCCCGGTGCCCCCCGTCGAGGTGAACGAGGCACGCCTCGTCCAAGTGTTCCTCAATCTGCTCGTCAACTCCACCCAGGCGCTGCCGGAGGGATGCGCCGAGCAGAACCGCGTGACCATCAGCACGCGAGCCGAGCGCGACCGAGTCATCGTAGAAGTGAGCGACACCGGAGCCGGCATTCCGCCATCGATCATCGGTCGGATCTTCGACCCGTTCTTCACGACCAAGGCAGCAGGCGTCGGCAGCGGGCTCGGCTTGGCCATCTGCCAACGGCTCGTTACCGACATGGGCGGTGAGCTCGACGCACGTAGCGAAATGGGGAAAGGAACGACCTTTCGCGTCTCCTTGCCGATCGCAGGCCAGCAGTCGACCCAAGGGGCTACAGCGCCTCGCCAGCTGCCAGCGAACGGTCGCCGGGGAAGAATCCTGGTCGTCGACGACGAAGACCTGATCCTGCGTGCAGTTCAACGGATCCTCAGCAAGGAGCACGACGTAGTCGCCACCTTGGCCGCCCGCGATGCGCTCGCGCTGTGCTCGAAAGGGGAGCATTTCGACCTCATCATGTGCGATCTGATGATGCCAGACATGACGGGGATGGATCTCTACCTCGAGCTCGTGCGAGTCGCGCCCGCGCAGGCGGAACACATGGTCTTTTTGACCGGCGGCGCGTTCACGCCGAAAGCGAGGGATTTTTTGGCGATAACGCCCGTCGAACACCTCGAGAAGCCATTCGAACCGAGCAACCTTCGCGCCTTCGTCCAGCGCTATCTGCGAGCGCACTCAGCGTCCAGATAGCTCTCCCGCACCGCGAATCGCGGGCAGCCCGCGGGGCGCTTACCGTAGTGTCGCGGCCCGGCGTTTGGTAAGCTCAGCGTCGAATGACCTCGGCAAGGCTGAACGATGGGCACGAATGAATCTCCCACGACTGATAGCCAAACAAGCGCATTCGAATCTCGCCGACGAAGTCGCGGCGGTCGCTGAGCTCGCCGCAACGCTCGAAGCCTCGCGAGCAAGCATCGTGCTGTTCTTTTGCTCGCCCCACTACGACCTGCCAAAACTCGGGCGCGCACTGGCGGATGCGTTTGCGGCGCCCGTCGCCGGCTGCACCAGTGCCGGGCAAATCGGCGAACGCGGCTACGTGGACGGCGGCATCACCGCGGTGAGTCTGTTCAGCGCCGAGCTGCGCGCAAAACCATACCTCATCTCTTCGCTCGCGGATTCGACGCAAGCCACTGACATCGGCTACCGAGCAGCCGTGGATCTCACGCGCGGCACCGCGTCGAAAGCCTTTGGCCTGCTGCTGATCGACGGACTATCGAACGCGGAGGAGCGAATTACGGCTGCCCTATTCGAGGCGCTGGGCGACGTTCCGCTCGTGGGCGGGTCGGCCGCAGACGACCTGACGAACAGCGAGACGTTCGTCTATCACGACGGGGAGTTCGTCCGCTCGGCGGCCGTTTTCGTGATGTTCGATACGACGCTTCCGTTTGCGACGTTCAAAATTCAACACGTCTTGCCTGGTCATCGAAAACTCGTGATCACGGAGGCCGACGCCGAGCAGCGGCTGGTGTTCGAGATCAACGGCAAGCCGGCGGCACAGGAGTACGCAGCTCAGATCGGAATCGAGCTCGCTCTGCTCGAGCCATTCGTATGCGCCGAGCACCCGCTGCTCTTGAGCATCGGCGGGGAACATTTCGTGCGCGGAGTCCGCGCCGTCAACCCAGACGGTAGCCTGTCTTTTTACTGCGCCATCGAGGTGGGCCTAGTGCTCACGCTCGGCGAGCGCGTCTCGCCTCTGAACGCCCTGGAGGCCGGCTTTGCAGGCCTCGCTCGGCGAGTCAGCGAGCCGGTGGTGGTGCTCGGCTTCGATTGCTTCTCGCGTCGCCGCGAATTCGAGCGGCGCGGCGAGGAAGCCGCTGTCAGCGCCTTCTTGGCTAGTCAAAATGTCGTCGGTTTTTGCACTTACGGCGAACAATTCGACGCGCAGCACGTCAATCAGACCTTCACCGCGGTAGCACTCGGAGGAGCCTGAACTCAGCGTCGGCGCGAGCTGCGCTGCTGGATCGCGATCGCCCCCTGTTCAGGGACCGATATTCTGGGCTTCTTTGGCGTCGAGCTCGCGCTGGCAATCACCGTAGAGGATGAAGTGCCCGCGGCCGTGAGGCGCTTCGAAACGCCAAGCTGGGCCCGCGTTCGAGCGGTAATATTCGATGTGCGCGATGCGTTCTTTCGGGACACCCCGGCCGATAGCGTGCGCCCACACGTCTGCTAGGGAACAATGCGGCTCGGGCAGCGGGTCAGTCGGGTGTGCCGCGCACGACGCGTCGGCGACGTCCGCCTCGGCGACCATGCCGTCCTTGAGAACGTCGATGTTTTGCCGACCGCAGTACGGGTGGCGAGCGAGCGTGTCCGGCTGGCGCGGTGGCTCCGGCCCTTCACCAGCGTTGCTTTGGAAGCCGTAACGGATGCGGCCGTTGGGCATAGTGACGTCGACCGTGCCGTCGCTCTTCACGCCATCCACGGTGATCGAGCGCAACAAATTGCGCTGCGAGATCTGACGTGCGCGGGCCAGTGACTTCACGGCATCCACCGCATTGGGAAAGCCGACCACGCCGACCGGCGAGGGCGGCCCGGGCGGGGCGCTCAGCACGGGCAGCGACCGGCGCTTGGCCCAAATCGAAATCAGCAGACAGAGCAGGAAGGTCAGGCCCACGATCAAGAGCCCGCGCAGCCGATCGCTGCGGCGATAGCGGGCGAGGCGCGCCGGATCGGGACCTAGATCGGGACGGGGATCGGGACTTTGGGCCGGATTGGGATACGCGCTCATGCTCGGGCTTTCTGACAAAGCCGGTTCCTATATCATCATTCCCGTTCAGAACTGTTGCAGGATTCGGATGGGCGCGCTAAGAAGACCGCCGAATTTCGGGCGCATAACTCAGCGGTAGAGTGCGTCCTTCACACGGACGAAGTCGTAGGTTCAATCCCTACTGCGCCCACCCGAAATCCCCCTCCGCGGCCTCGCCTCGGAGCCCTGGCAAGCTCAAAACCCGCAGATTTCGATGCGCTACGTCGTCAGCATTGCCGAGCAGACGTTGGAACTCGACGTCGAGCCTCGCCCCGAGGGCGGCTATGTCGTGCGCGGGCCTGGCCCGCGCGAGTGCGTCGTGCAATCGCTCGACTCTGGGCCGGGGCTACTCAGCCTGCTGGTCGACGGGCAGGTGCTGACGGTGCTGCCCGGCGAGGATGAAGTGCGCCGGCGCGGGGAGCGCTACGCGGTGCGGGCCGAAAACTGGCAGAACCGCGCGACCGCACACGCCGCGGGCAACGAAGGCGCGCTCACCCGCGCGATTACCGCCTCCATGCCCGGCCGCATCGTGCGCGTGCTGTGCGAGGTCGGCGCGCGGGTCTCGGCCAACGCACCGCTGATCGTGATCGAAGCCATGAAAATGCAAAACGAGCTGTGCGCCAAGACCGACGCCAGCGTCCGCGCCGTGCACGTCGAAGTCGGGCAGACGGTGGAACGCGGCGCCGTCCTGGTCGAGTTCGACTGACGCGCGGCGCGCAGCGTGACGCTCACTCGGGTTTCACGTAGACCGGGCGCAACCGCCCCCGAAAAGCTTTGAACTTGGCAATCATCGGCGCGGCCTGCGCGGCGTCATCCAACAGATCACGCGTCTCGCCGGGGTCCGCCGCTAGGTCGTACAAGCTGAGCGGCCGACCAGCGCTGGCCACGAGCTTTTTGTCTCCCTCGATCAGCGCCTGACGATCGGCGTTGTTGGGACCAGCCGCCATGTCGATGAACACCGGGCGCTCGGGCGGCTCGCCCGTGCTCACGAGATCCGGCACCAGCGAGCTCCCCGACAGGAAATCGCTCGCGGTCGCGGTTGGCAAAGGCACGCCACACAAATCCAAAATCGTGGGCGCCAGATCGATCGCGCTGCGTCGCGCTTGAACGTGACGTGCAACGACACCCGGGACGCGCACAATCAGCGGCACGCGCACGAGTTCCTCCCAAAGCTCGAAGCCATGGCGAATCATGCCGTGTTCGGCAAATGCCTCGCCATGGTCGCTGGTCACGATGATCGCCGTGCGATCGTAGACCAAGGACTTTTCGAGCGCCTCCAGCACGCGCCCGACGTGGTGATCGACGAACGCCACCTCACCGTCGTAGCGCTGACGACTGGAGTTCCCGAAATCGAACCCCTCGTGCGGCACGTACTCCGAGTGCGGATCGACGTAGTGCAGCCACATGAAGAAAGGCTGCTGAAGAAGTTCCGGCTTGGCCAGCTCGACCAGCGCGGCATCGCTCACCTTGTCGCCGTTGGTGTTGCTGTCACCATCAACCGTCACCAAGGCCGGCGCGGCGCTCTTGTTGATCACGTCGAAGCCGCGTTCCAGCCCGGTATTGGCGAAGAAGTACCAATAACCTTGGACGCTCACGGTATGGATGCCGCCCTGCTGCAAGCGCTGCGCGACGAACACGTCTTTCTTCGTGAAGCGATTGAAGTGGCTCCAATCGCGATGGGTTTCGCTGCTGTATTTGCCGAGCAAGAACGGCCCGACGCTCTTGGCGGTGTAAGAAGCCAGCGAGTACGCGCGATCGAACACCACGCTGTCTTGGCTCAGGCGATCCAAGTTGGGCGTGACAGGCCGAGCTCCGGTGGCGCCCTCCCCCTGGCGCAGCGTGTCGATGCTGATCAGCACGACGTTCATCCGCTCGGGGAGCGCCTTCCTACCACTCACGCTGGCTTGGATGTCGGTAGTGTTCGGAGCAGGCGTCACGATCGGCTCGTCAGCGCCGGAGCAATCTTCGTCGATGCCATTTCCGGGCACGTCGGTCGCGCCCGGATTCTGCTGCGAGTCCGCGTCGTTGCAATCGCCCCCCCCGAAGCTCTTGGCGAAGCCGTCGTGATCGTGATCGCTGCGCTTGCGCAGCGCGCCGAGCAGGATCTTTCCGAGCGGCGCTTCGCGCTCGATACCCAGCGAGACCGCGCGCTGTTCCAGGCCGGAGTGCGCTGCGCGCAGCGTGAAAAACAGCGGCAAAACCGCCAGGACCAGGGCTCCCAATGCGAGCCCGCGTTGCCGCGGATGCGGCATGAAGTAAGCCGTCGCGGACAAAAGCAGTAGCAGGCCCGGCGCGCGCAAGTCGAGCTCCGGTCGCTTGAACACGCCAAACAGGGCAAGCGGGCCACCTGCCCCACCGGGTGTTCCCGACCACACTGCGTACGCGAACAGCAGCGCTGCCGCGCCCAAGCCGACTAGCGCGCTGTGCACGGGATCGAGCGCGGCAACGCGACGAAAGTTCATGACTGCCACTCGTGCGCTCGCGATCAGTTGAGTGCCGACCCAAAACGCGGCCAGCAGGCTGAGCGCCAGCGCGGCACCTGCTGCGCGCGCCGGCACGTCCGAGCCGAGCAAGCGCGTCGCCAAATTGGCCGCCACCACCAACCAAGCGACGAACGCGCCGGGCACGATCAGGTACGAAGCGTTGTGTTGGGCGCGTTCGAGCGGGCCGAGCTCGCGCCAGGCGCCAACCGCCTCGCGCACCTTGGGCGCCGCGCCGCCGTGAAAAAACAAGCGCACGCCGGCCAAGGTGAGCCCGAGCAACAGCGAAAGCGGCGCGAGCAGGCCCAGATCCGCGAGCCAACGAGCGACGAATTGGCCGCCTCGGCCGTAACTGCAGTCCAGCGCGGCGATCGCGATCAGCCCCGCCGTTGCCCCGAGGGCGGCCCCGGAACAGGCCTTCAGGAGCTTGTCGAGCGTGCTCGAGCTGCTTGGAGGAGAATGGTGAGGAGGAAAAGGATTAGCGGGCTGACCCATCACGACGCTTCGACGATTGCGCCCGAGATGGCGCCTGTGCCAAGGGGTGCGCTCGGTCATATACCGCGAGCAGCTGGTCGAGCGACACGTGTGTGTAGCGCTGGGTGGTAGAAAGGCTGGAATGGCCGAGCATTTCCTGAATTGCTCGCAGATCCGCCCCGCCTTCCAGCATGTGCGTGGCGCAGGAATGGCGCAGGGCGTGCGGATGTAGGTCGGAGCGACCCGCGCCGAGGGCGCCGTAGCGCTGAACCAAGGCCTGCAGCCAGCGAACCGAGAGGCGCTTGCCCAGCTGACCGAGCAATAGCGCTTCCGGATCCAGCGCGCCGGTGCGCGGGTGCGCGAGCTCGCTGCGGCGCGCCAAATACGCTTCGAGGGCCGAAAGTGATTTCGAGCCGAGCGGCACGATGCGCTCTTTGCGGCCCTTACCGAGCACCCGCACTTCGCCTTCTCCGATCGACAGCTGTCCCAGATCGAGCTGCGCGAGCTCGCTCACGCGCAGCCCCGAACCGTACAGGAGCTCCAGCGCCAGCGCGTCGCGCAGCCGGCTCACTTCGCTCCCGCGCTCTTGCTGAAGCGGCGCGCTCATCACCTCCGCGGCAGCCTCGGGCGCGAGAAAGCGCGGCAACTTGCGGCGCGTTTTGGGGCTGGCCAAGGTAGCACTGGGGTTTTGGCGCAAATCGCCCGAGCGCAGCAGAAATTCGCATAGCGCGCGCACGCTCGAGATTTTGCGCGCGATGGTCGGCGGAGCGACGGTCTTGCTCACCTCGCCCAGCCAAGCACGCAGCGTGAACTTATCGAGCGAAGACAAATTCGCGCTGCCCGCGTTGCGCGCCCGGACGTAGCTGGCGAGCGCCTCCAAATCGCGCAGATACGCGGAAACCGTGTGCGGCGAGGCTCGCCGTTCACCCGCTAAGTGTTGGCGAAAGCGGCCCAGCGCGCGGCCCAGTTCATCGTCACGCGCGGGGGGGGCGGATTCTGAAGCGACGGTGGCCATGCGGCGTCCGCCGAGCTTACGCCTTGTACGCTGCCAGGGTCCAACAAGCCGCGCCGATCGCAAATAGCAGGAGCCCCACGCGAGCTCGCTGAAATGAGACGTTGCCGGTCCGGCTGAGCCCGCGAAAGGCGAATAACCCCAAACCCGCGAGTGCAAGCAGGAAGCCCGCGCCCAAAACCGCAATCCAAGCCGGCGCCGGGGCATCGTCAGCGTTCAGACGAGTCAAAGCCTGGGTTTGGTTTTTGGGGCGATCGCTGCCGGCGCCATCCCGGCTGAGCGCTTCCAAGCGAGCCAGATTCTCGTTTGCCCGCTCGAGCTCCGCTTGGCGAGGCAAGAACACGTGGCGCGATTCGAGCGCGGCGCTGCGCATCGCTTGCCAGGACAAAAACGCGATCTTCGATTGTCCGGCGGCTTCTGCGCCCAGGGCCAGGGCGGTCATCCGTGCGTACGCGCGCTCGACGTGCGGCGCGCCCGGAGCGTACAGGGTGGCGCTACGACGCGCGTGGTCCAAAGAAGAAGTGAGCTCACCGCGATCGAACGCGGCGTCGCTAGCCGAAAGCTCCGACTCCCCTTCCAGGATCACGCGCGCGCTGAACACCGCGCCGATCAACACGGCCGAAAATGCGAACAGCGAGAGCCGCTCTCGCCAGCTGCGGGCACTGGTCATAGAAAATCGCGACGCCGAAACAAGATGCTGGCGCAGGCAAGCAGCAACACCGACCAAGCCAACGAATGCAACGCGGCCATGCCGAGGTAGCTGCCCAGCGACGGACCCGAAGCTTCCCCGGTCAACAGCGGACGCGGAGGTACGTACACCATCAGATTGGGCACCAACTTGGCGATCAACGCGCCCAGGCTGGACAAACCCGCGCCAAAGATGCGCGCCGGCATGCGCGCCAAGGTATCGGCGCTGCGCCCGACCGCGAACAAGCCGAAGGTGAACACCGCGCTCAAAAACGGCGAGGAAAACGAGGAAAACAACGTGGCGATCGCCGTCACCAATGCCACCTCGGAGAGCGTGAGCAAGGCCGAACCGAGCACCACGCGGCGATCATCCGGCGCGCCTCCCGCGAAGTAGGCGCCCGCGCACAAAATCACAAGCGCCCACGGGATGGGCAAGTAAGTGCGCGCGCGCGCCAGACGATACGCGAGCGCGCCGATCACGCAGGTGGCGCCGAGCGCGATGCCGATGGGCAGCGCGGCGGCGTGCCCCGCGGCAATCCCAAGCGCCAGCAGGAGCACCCCAGAGTTTGCCGCGATGAACACGGCCAGCGTCAGCACCGTGCCCAAGAACTTGCCGACCAAGTATTCCCAACGGCGGATCGGCCGCGCCAGGATCGGGAAGATCGTCTTCAGCTCGAGCTCGCGATACAGGGAGGTTGCCCCCAGCACCACCGCGACCACCACCCCGTAAATCGAGATCGAAGCCGCACCCAAGTCGCTCACCACGCGCAAACTCGAGGTCAGCGCGAAGGCGCCCACGATCAGCGCGTAGCCGGCGGTCGCGATCGCCAGCGCAAACAAACCGTGCAGGACACGCGCGCGCACGGCCTCGCGGTAGGTGTTCAAGGCGATGACTTGGATGCGCGCGAGCATGGAGCCGCTCGCAGTTTGAGCAAACTTGCGGCGTTTTTGCTAGCTCAAAACCCGGCGGCCCAGCCCGGTGCTTCCAGCAAGGCGAACGCGCGGGGCTCGACGTAGACGCGGATGCGCCCCGGCGTGCTGAGCACGCTGCGCTCGATCGCGTCGCTGAAAAACAAACTGGTGATGCCGGGGCCGAGATCGAGCGCGGCGGCCACCGTGACCAAGCTCTTCCCTTCCCCAAAGGACTCGACGCGAAAGAAGCCGAACACATCGCTGATGTCATGCGGCCGGCTCGAGTCGAGCCAAAAGCGCAGCTCGGAACGCGCGGCGGAACGCTCGATGTGAACCGTGTAGGTCGTGCCGTCACCGTGCACCAGCTCGACGCGTGCCAAACCGCCACGCACATCAATCAAGCGTGCGCTTTTTGTGTGGGGTAGCGCCTGGGGCAGCGTGTCTACGTTGCTCAACGCAGAGAGCACCGCCGCGGCCGGCGCGTGCACCATGGAGTAAGAGACCCCGCCGCGGTAGCTACCGCTATCGGTCTCGAACTGCATCGGGCGCGCCACGACCTGCCCACCCAACAATGCCTCGCGTTCGCTGCTGCTCAGGGCGCCAGAACGAACTTGCGGCGCCGCTGCCTGCGCGTTTGCGCTGAGCAGTGCCATGAAACCAACGGCGGTCAGCCAATGCGAGGTCTGCATCGTGCTCTCTCCTGATTCGGACTTCGCGCTAAGCGGAAGTCAGTGACCCGTGCACGCTAATTCGCAAGACTAGCAAGACTCAAGCCGAAGAGCGGACAGGCTAGCCGGTTTCTGCCGCAGGTGTGAAAATAGCGACTTTCTCTTTTAAATTCGCAAGATCTAGCCTGGCAAGGGTCGCCGGCCGCGACCTTTAGATCGAGCTCGGTGTGACATATACGTCCAGCGACCAGGCTCCGGCATCGCCGCCGTAGCCATCGACCTGCACGTAGTAGTCGCCGCTCTCCAAATCCAAATCGAGGAAACTGCGGCTCGCCGCCTGCCCCGCGGCACAGGCGAGAGGCAGCTCGGTCCCTGGGCAAGTCGCGCCGCTGCGCACGCTGAGCATGGTGCTGTACTTGCTGCCGGCCATGTCCAGCACGACTCGGCTCTTGGTCTCGAGTCGCAAGTGGAGCAGCTGATCGGCGGCCCCATTTTGAGCCTGGTTGCCCAGATCGCAGCCGGCGGAAAAATCCGCGTGCAAGTTGGCGGTGTTGCCCTTGAAGCGCCCACCCGCCGCGGGGATCTCGAAGGGCGCCGAACAATCATCGGCGAAGGCCACGAGCGTCGCGGGCACCGCTTTGCGCGTGAACGCAGTCAAGGTCACGGGGCTGCCGAGCGCGCTCTCCACCACCGCTCGATAGCTACCGGGCGCCACTGCGTACGCTTGCGCGCGCACGGGGCTGGTCGAGGAAGTGCCGCACGCGAGCCGAGTCTGTTCGGAACAAGTCGGCGCGGCCAGGCTGACCGCGCCGGTATCGTTGGCCGAAATTCGCGCCACGAGCAACACGTCCGAGGCCTCGCTCAGGCTCAGCACGTGGCTCGAATCAGGCGCGCCCGCGAGGCAACCGAGATCGACTGCGTCCACGTGGTCCGTGAGCGATACGTCGAGAGTCTGGCCGGACACGATCTGCGGCGGGCTCACGCAGCCTTGATCGGCGGGTGGGCTGGTCGCGGCGGATTCTTCGAGCCGCAGATCGACGTCACCGGGGCCCGAGGAGCTCACACTCAGAAAATATTGTCCCGCCGGCAATGCGCGCGCGAACAGCGCCGAAGCCGGCGAGCCGATGCGACAAGTGAGCTCGTTGCTCGGGCTCTTGCAGCCGGCGTTGCGCAGCGACAGCTCCGGCACCCCGTAGTCATCGAGCGGGCTTCCGAACACGCGCACGTCGCGCGCTTCCGTCAGCGTGAAGGAGTACACGAGCTCGCCCGATTTCACCGCAATCAGCTCGTCGCTGCTCGCTTCCGGATCACAAGCGCTCGTTAGATCCGAAGTGCTGCGGGAAAGAACGGCGGTCCGCGGAACGCCCGGCTCGATCGGCAGCGCGGTGCCGCAGGTCTCGTTCTGGGGCGGGGTGGAGGCCGACAAAAAGGTCACTGCCAAAGACAAATCGGCGCCCACCTTGCCGGCGACGTAGAGCGGGTAAACGCCTGGCGCGAGGCCATACAAACGCAAGCGAGACACGCTGCCGAAGCTGGGCGAACAGCGCACATCGACCGGATGGTCGCACTTGTCGAGGGTGGTCGCCAACGACACGAGCGAGTCACTGCCTCGCACCACCACATCCACGTCTTGGGCATCCCCCTCCGGCACCTTCAACGCAACCACGACGTCGCCCAGCATTTCCCCTGCAGGCGCGCATTGGGTCGGATAGTCGAGCGCGGTTGCGGCGAGCGAGAGCGAAGTGAAGCCGCTGGCGTCGATCGTCAACGCATCGGCGCAATCGTCGTGGGCGGGCGAGACGCAATCGGTCTCGTCCACGGTGCCGTCGCAGTTGTCGTCCTTACCGTTGTCGCACACTTCCTTCGCGTCACTGTTCACGCTCGGATCGGTGTCGTTACAGTCCCCTCCCCCCGTGCAATTCCAGACCGGGTCGCCATCGCCGTCCGAGTCGCGCGGGGCGCGCGAACACGAGTGCGTCTTCTCGATACACGTGTCGATGGTGCATGGGTCCGCGTCTGCGCAGGTCACCGGGGGGCCGGCGCGGCAACCGAGCTTCGGATCGCACAGCTCGTCACCGTTGCAATACACCCCATCCCCGCATTCGCTGTCGTCGGGCACGTGACGACAGCGCTGCAGCTCCTGGTCGCAGCGGTCAGTGGTGCACGGGATGTCGTCCGCGCATTGCACGTCATCGGCACACGGGCCGCCCAGCGTGGGATCGCCCGCATCCACGCCGACATTCAGCCCACCGTCGGTATCGGGCGCACCTGCGGCGCCCGCTTCACTACCTGCGTCTACATGGAACGGACTTTGGACCGAGCCATTGCCACAGCCGGAAACCACGCCGGAGAGCGCAAGCCCGACGAGAGAAATCGCGGCCAACCTGGCGGGGGTGGCCAGCGCGGCAAGACGCGCGAGATAATCGTACCGTCCGCTGTCGCCTCGAGATCCGTTTCGCACCTGGGTCCTCGCCGAACGATAGTACGCGGTAGCCGCCACGTCCCGCTTCGTTCTATGATTGTCGGTACGGTGTCGAAAGATCGCCTCACGCGCCATGAGCTGAGCTGGCTACTCGCCCAAGAGGCGCGTGGCGCCGCGCACGCTTTACGCGAGGGGGTCACCCAGCTGAAGCAGCCCGTGCCAGCCAAACCTGGCCCGGAAATCAAGATCGTCACCAGCGTCGTGGGCACCGACTCGATGCCCCCCGTCGAGACCAATCTCGACGCGCTGGAAGACGCGATTAACATGCTCAGCGCCCTCAACTCGGGCAATCGTGGAAAAAAGCGCCGTGGGCGTATCGACTTGGCGGCCCTGCTGTATGAGGTGGCACCCAACGCCCGAATCGCCATCGAGCCCGGCGCCGGCACCGAGGTCAACGGCGAAGAATCGGACATGCGGCGCATGTTCCACATGCTGGTCAACCAGGACAGCAGCCCGAACGGTCAAGGCGGCCCCTCGGAGGTAGAAATCCGTCGCCAGGGCGAGTGGGTGAAAATCGCCGTACAGCTAGGCCCCGACACCGCCGCGGCGGACGACGTCGAACGCCGCTGGCTGAGCCGCATGGCCACGCGCTACGGCGGCCGCGTCGAACTCGAGGGCGGAACCCAATCGATCTTTTTGCCCGCCGATGGCGCGAGCGATCAACGCGAAGTGGTCGAACTCCGCAAAGAGCTCGAGCAGGCACAACAGCTCGGTGAAGCCTACGCACGGGAGCTCGCGGCGGTCGTCACCGCGGGCGATTTACGCAGCGACATCCCGCCCACCGCGCCGCCCGAAACTGGGGTGGATCGCCTGGAGCTACTGCAAAATACGGCGTCCGCGCTGCAACGGGTGCTTCGCCATTGGCTCGATGGCCTGCGCGCAGACACCGCCGAGCTGCAAAAGCAACTCGGCGAGCAAGCGCCGCTGGCCCAAAGCTTCGCGCGGCGGATGGCCGTGGGCGCTGAGCTGCTAGGAGATCTCGGCTTGCTCACCGAGTGTGATCTGACCGAGCCCGTGCGCCGAGTGGACGTGAGCGAACTCGCGCGCGCCGCGCTGCAATCCGTAGAGTCGCGCGCCGCACGGCACGGCGTCAGTTTGATTCCGCGCGTGCCCGAGCGCGCCCCTTTCGAGTCCAAGACTTCCGAGCTTCGCGTGCTGCTGCGCGCGTTGCTCCACCACGCCATTGCCGCCACACCGCGCGGCGGTGAAGTTTCGCTATCGGTCGTGCCCACGGAAATGGGCATGATGTTGAGCGTCGAAGACGGCGGCCCGGTGGTGCCCGAAGCCTCGCGCACAGCGGTTATTCAGCACCGTACGGATCCCGCGAGCTTCGGCCGCCCTGCGGGCGTCTCACTGCTCGTCGCAGACGTGATCGGCGGTGTCTTGGGCAGCGGCGTCGGCATGCGCGAGGGCACCGCGGGCCGGAGTGAAGTCTGGGCCGTGCTCAGGAATCGCCCGGATTGAGCAGCGCTAGCGGGAGCCAGCGCTCTTGGGTTATGCTCTAAAGAATGCGCATTCTCGTCGTTGAGGACCAGGACTCGATCCGCCGGATGATCGAGGCGCTGGTACAAGCGCGCGGTTACGACGTGACCGCGGTCGCCTCGGGCACGAAGGCGATCGACGTGGCCATGACCAACCCTCCGCACTTGGTGCTGCTCGATCTCAATCTGCCTGGTCAATACGACGGTTTCGAGGTCTGTCGTCGGCTGCGCGCCGATCCGCAAACCGCCAACGTGCCGGTCGTGATCATCAGCGCGCTGGACGATCAAGAGTCGCGCAATCGCGCCACCGAGGCGGGCGCCACGTCGTACTACACCAAGCCGTTCAGTCCGATTGCGCTGCTCAAAGAGATCGAGCGGTTGAAGAACCTGACCGGCGCTACCTAGCATCTACTCCTCGGTACTCTCCCTCTCCCTCTCCGGTGCGCGCAGCGCAGCGCCTCCTCCTCTCCGGTGCGCGCGCAGCGCCGCACGCCTCGCGCCAGGCGCGCGGAAAGACAGCTCGGCCGCATGCTCGGAACTAAAACGAGCGAGAAGTCTTGGATGACCAGACCACGATCATCGAATGAGACTGGGCCACGAGAACTGACCGAACAGGCGCGTGCTTTCCACGGGCTTCAGCGCGGGCGGCCCAGCGCCCCCGTCCGAGCGTGCGCAAACGAGAGTCTCCAATCGCGCGCCGAAGGCGCCGCGCACCCTTATAGCAACTTGAGCAGTGCCTTGGCGCGGTCTTCTGCCGCGGCGACTAGGCCACGCGATTCGATGCTCGGAATGCGCAGCACTTCGCACAGCTGGTCGATCAGCTGCTTTTCTTTTTGATCTTGTTCGCCGTCCACGAAGCTGAGCAAAACGGCGTGTTGGAGCAGCAGACGGCGCGCGTCGGCGCTCAGGTCGTGCAGCGGTACGTCGCTCAGTTGCTTGGGTTCGCGGGCAAACATGCGCAGCTCGTGCGCCTCGCTCGGAGTAGCTTCGAACGCCTGGAGCAGCGCCTCGAGGACCTCTTTTTCCTCCCCTGCCATGCGACCATCGGCCCACGCCACGCTGACGAGCCCTTTCAGAATCGCCAAGTTCTGAATGTGCATCACGCTCGAAGGTGCCAGATCTCGCTTAGCGGATCAAGGCCGCGAACGGGCCTGGAGTGAGGTCCAAGTCGGCCATTTCTTTGATGGCGCGACCCAGGCCGGGGTTGAGTTCGGGCTCGGCGACTTGGAAGCTGTTCAAGAGCTCGTTCACGTCGCTCTTTTTCGACTCGACTATCGCCACGCCGGGCGAGAGCGGTGAAAGCGGCACCACTTCGGGCATGCGTTCGGTGTGATCATCGCCCTCCCGTGATCCCTGCCAGAGTTCAGCCCGAGCATTTGCGGCCACGGTCATTTCCGCGATCTGCTCGGGGGCGAGGATCGGCAGCTCTGACGCCAGCGTGCCCAGCGTGGGCGTTTGCGGTAGCGGCTCGCTGTCGCTGATCGGCTTTGGCAGCAAGTCCAGCAGCGGGCGCAGGGTCTTGCGCAGCACCACCGGCTCTGGTCGCGTGCGCGCTTCGAGCGGCAGGTCGAGCAGCGGTGGATCGCTGCTCTCGTCGTGGACGACGGAGAGTGCCACGGGCGCGACTTGGACCGCACGCATCACGGTCGGCGCAGCGCTCGAATCGACCGCGTCAGTCTCGTATTCAACGTCGATCTCGAGCAACGATTCCGGCTCATCGACAGGCGCGAGCACGGGCACCGCGCGCACCGCGAGGGCCGTGGTCAAAGGCTCACTTTCCACGAACTGCGGAGGCAGCGGCAGCTGCTCGCACAAGGCACTGACCACGCCGTCCAGGTGGCTGTCCGCGACGACGGGCGCAACAGCAACCAACGCGGGGGTCTCCAGATCCTCATCGAGTTCTGGCTCTGGTTCGAGTTCTGGGTTGGGTTCGCGCGGCTCGACGATAGCCCGTGCGGCAATCGGCGCGAGCGCAACCGCCGCAGCCGCCGCAACCACAGGCGCCGCAACCACGTCCGCAACTACGGGCGCCGCAACCACAGGCGCCGCAACCACGTCCGCAACTACGGGCGCCGCAACCGCCGCAACCACGGGCGCCGCGATCGGCGCCACCGCTTGCGGCTCTTCGTCGGGTAGGCTTCCGCTTTCGAGTGCGCGAGCGGTCTCGCGGTGCACGCGCGCCAACGCGCGCCGCGCCGCCGAGCGATTGACCGGGATCAAGGCCGCCTCCAGCTCGCGAACGAGTGACGACAAGCCAACCGGAGCCGTTCGCCGGCTTGCACGCGTGAGCGCCGCGCTGCCCGAGCTCGCGACCAAGAGCAGGTCATCGAGCGCACGCCGGAGCGATAGCTCCGCGTCGACATCGGAGCTTGCGTGTCCGGACATGACGCGTAGCGCACCGTCTTCCGTGAGCTGGATGTCCGAAGCCTGCACGAGCCGCGGGGCCTGCAGAACCTGATCGGCTATCGCGAGCACCAAGTAGCCCGCGCTTTCGCCTGCCAGTGGCGCGCGATGCGCCCGTGCCGCCCGTTTGACCTCGGAAAGTGTCACGCTCATCATCAGCCTCCTCGAACCGGAACGCCGCGCTCGGCCAGGTAGCGTTTGGCTTCCCCGACCGTAAACAGACCATCGTGAAAAATTGAGGCCGCCAGGGCGGCGTCCGCGCCCCCCTCGGCCAAGCCCTCGCGCAAGTGCTCGAGATTGCCCACGCCGCCCGAGGCGATGACGGGGATCTCCACCGCGGCCGTCAATGCGCGGAGCAGCTCCAAGTCGTAGCCGGAGCGCGTGCCATCACGGTCCATACTGGTCAGCAGGATCTCGCCCGCGCCGAGCTGAGCGCCCTGCCGCGCCCAGGCCACCGGGTCGAGCCCGGTGCCTCGCCGGCCGCCATGAGTAAAAACTTCATAGCTTCCGTCCGGGTTCCGCTTGGCGTCGATCGCCAGCACCAGCACTTGTCGCCCCCAAGCGCTGGTGATCGCCGAAATCAGGCTTGGATCTGCTACGGCCGACGAATTGACGCTGACTTTGTCGGCGCCCGCATCGAGCAGTGACTTCACGTCAGCCGGAGAACGTACGCCTCCGCCGACCGTCACCGGTGCGAACACCACGTCGGCCGTCCGCTCGACAACGTGGAGCAGCGCGCCGCGCCCCTCGATCGACGCGGTAATGTCCAAAAACGTAATCTCATCCGCGCCTTCGGCGTCGTAGCGGCGAGCACATTCGACCGGGTCCCCCGCATCGCGGAGACCGACGAAATTGATGCCTTTCACGACGCGACCGTCGCGGACGTCGAGGCACGGGATAATGCGTTTGGCGAGCATGGGACTCGAATCTCCTGTCCCTTACGGGAAAAGGGAGCAATTGGACAAAGACCTTGCAACCTGGGCGTGCGAGAGCTCTTGGTAGCGAGGGTGCGTCCGGGGTTATAGTGCGCGCGATGAGGCTGTGCCCGCACTGCGGAACGCGAAATCCCCCGGAAGCCACCGGGTGCGCGAGCTGCGGCAAGCCGCTCGCCTCCCTGAGTCAGACTATCGTGGGCTTTTCGCCACCCCAGCCCGAGAGCCGTTTTCGGGGTACGATGATTGGAATTGCGCCGCCCGCGGTTCAGCCGCCGGCCGCGGCGCAGCCGCCGACGCCGGCCGCCACGCTGCCCGGCACTGCAAAAGCCGGGGGGTTACGGCAGACCATGATCGGCATCGCGCCCCTCGGGCCGTCGGGACAAGCCCCCACCACACCCTCGATTCCCGCCAGTCAGAGCGAAGGCGACCGCTACCCCACCCCGCCTCCGCCGCCCGAGACTCCACGCATGGGTCCCGGCGCGACCCTTCCGCACATCTCATCCCACCAAAAGACCATGTTGGGGGTCGCTCGGCCTGGCATTGCGCCGCTGAATCCGGGGCAAGCCAAGCAAGCGGCAGCGTCGGCCCCCGCCGCTTCGAAACCCGCGCACGCGGTGCCCAGCGCCGCTGTTTATCCATCATCGGGCTCTCTACCCTCGGCCAGCTCGAGCGGAGGTCCGCCGACCGCTGCGCCCTCGGCGCAGCCCTCCGCGCCGGCGATGCGCACCGCGCATCAGCCCAGTGCGCCGAAGCAAGGCATCCCCACGCTGGCGGCGGTAGCCATGGTCGGTGCCGCCGGGCTCTTCGCCGCAGCGGCAGTGGTCTGGCTATTTTACCGCGGTCACGGCTCGATCGAAGCACGCGCAAGCGCGCTTTCGGACGGGAAGGAGCAGCTCGAGCTCACTTGCTCCGCGTGCGACGACGGCACCGTCGCGCGGCTCGACGCGGCCAACGCGACCTTCACCGGGCATCACGCGAGCCTGCCCTTGTCGCGCCCGCTCAAGGTCGGCGAAAACCCAATGACCATCACGCTCGTCGCAACGCGTGGCAAGCAGAGCTTCGTCGATATCTCGGTGCCGATCGCGTTCCGCGTGCGCGGCGATGCCAGTGGGCTCGATGCGCCGACGCCGGAGCTACGCGTGTTGGTCAGCGCCGTCGCCGGCTCCACCGTCACCGTCGATGGTAAGCCGGTCACGCTCAACGCCGAAGGCGAAGGGCGCTACGTACTCGACGTGAGCGCCGAGGTCACCGGGCTCGATGCCTCGGTGAAGACCCTGGAACGAAAGCTGCCGTACGTAGTCACGCCGCCCAATAGTACCGCCCAAACCGGCACGGTGAGCTTGCAAGCAGGGATCACGCCACTGGTGATCGACGCGCCGGGCCCGGCGGTCTTGCTCGAAACATCCAATTTCGTTCTGGCGGGTCGCACCGCCAAGGGCGGCGCACTGACGGTCAGCGATCGCGCGATCACGGTCGACCCCACCGGCCGCTTCGCGCAAATGATGAACGTGTCCGCGCCCGGCGAAACGACGATCGTGATTCGCGCGACCAGCAAGGACACTGCGCCGCGGCTTTTCCCCTTGCGCGTGAAGCGCGTCGATAGCCTGGTGCGCGAAGCCGAGCGCGTGCGCCAGCGCGCCACCAACAACTACGCGGCGATCGCCGATCAAGCGGAGACCAAGCGCGGGTGGGCGGTCGCGCTCGACGGCGTGACCGTCGATGCACGAACCGAAAACTACAACACAGTGGTGGTGATGGATGTGCAGGGCGGCTGCGCGCACGCGCCCTGCCTAGCCCGCGTCACCTACGGGGCACCCTACGCCTTGTCGGCGGGCGACAAGTTCAGCGCCTTCGGCGAAGTCGTCGGCTTGGTCGACGGCCCGCGTTCCGGCAGCAAAATCCCCGAGATTCGCGCCGATTTTCTGCTCAAGGCCACGAAGTGAAGCGCGCTTGGGCCGCGCCACTCAGCTTACTCGTCGGCTGTTTGGCGCTACTCAGTGCGCGCTCGAGCGCGCGTGATACTCAGCGCGTCCAGCGCGTCGTCGTTGGCCGCGGCAGGGCGCTCGCGGCCTGCGAGGGCCTCGATGCCAGCAACGGCAACCGCGCGCGCGTGCCCTTCCCCAGCGCGCCGCAACTCTCGTTTCGCACGCGTTTGGCGGGCGGCATCGGGCAAGCCCCGGTTAGCGACGCAGAAGGGCACTTGATAGTCGTCCACGGCGAGCCGCGGCTGTCGCAGCTCGATGCCAAGGGTCGGACGCTTTGGTCCGAGCGGCTCCCGAGCGAAGCGAGCTCCGCGCCGGTGTTGACCAGCTCGGGGGCGATCGTGATCGTCACGCGCGACGGAGAAGCACTCTTCTTCTCCAAGACCGGAAAGCTGCAGGCGAAGCGCGCGCTGCCGGTGAATGACCCAAGACGGCGTAGCTTGGCAATCCCAACGAGCAATGGCGGCGCCCTCGTGGCGAGCGGCAGCGATCTGCTGGAGCTCGACGAGCTGGGCGCGATCGTTCGCCAGCTGCACGCGAGCGGCAACCTCAGCACCATCGCCCAGGCGAACGCAGCGCTGGTGGCGATCGGCGAAAACGGTAACGTGCAGCTAGCACGTGCGACCGGAGATCTAGAGTTGGTCGGTAGTTTCGGCGGCAATGTGCCGGAAGCGGCTGCGGTCAGTGACGGCAAAGTGTTCGCGGTCGTGGACGGGCACAGATGGAGCGAGCTCGATCTGAAGACCGGCCGCGTGGTTACGTTGGCCAACGAACCCGGCCTCACGCTCACCGGTCCGGTTGCCCTGCTCGACGCGCCTTCAGCAGCGTTCGTCGTGGGCGGCGGATTCGTGTCCATGCGCGCCAAGGACGGTGCAGAGAGCGCACGCGTCCCATTGAGTGCCCTCGGGCAGAACTTCGACCCCGCTCTGCGTGGCCTGCGCGCGGCACTCGTGATCAGCGACCAGCGCGGCGCGATCGCAGCGGTGCAGAGCGGCAACGATGCGCTCCTGCTGCGCGCGGGCGGAAACGCGCTGCGGCTCGACGACACGAGCTGCCTCGATCCGTTTCGCCCGACGCCAACGGCGGACGGCCTCGTATTTGCGTGTCGTTCGGGGCAGCTGTTCTGGGTCAGTGATAAAGCGCCGTGAATGACAGCGTGGCGGCGCCGAGCGACGCTTCGTACTCGACGCCCGCACTGTCCTCACGGGTCACGCTGCCCAAGAAGCGCAACATGCCGCCGAGCGACCACTGCGGGCTGACCCAGAAATCATATCCGCCCCAAGCCTGAAGTCCGAGGCCGCCGCCGCGAAACTCGCGATCGCTGTCCTTGATCTTGGCCGAACCGCTAGCGAGGCCGAGCGCGCCTCCGAAGTGCAGACCGCGCACCGGATCCGGAAAGACGTCCACGAAATAGCCGAGCAGACCGGTACTGCCAGCGACATCACCGGGCACGCGAGTCCCGTCCACGCTTCGCTGCGAACTGCCGATTCCGAGCACTGAAAACGCGCCTCCCATGACCAGACCAGGCACGGGCGTGCCACCGACCCAGAGATCGAACGCGCCGGCTCCGCCGCCAAAACTATAGTCCCCGATAGCCTTCGAGTCAGACGAGACCAAGGAACCGCCGAGCCCGACTCCGACCCCCATGCGGAGATAGAAGCCGTCGTGCAAGCTTTCGCCTCGGGGAGCGCGCGGCGGTGGAGGCAAATCACTCCCTGGAGCACCTGGTGGCGCGGCGGACGGTGCGACCGGAGCCGGCGCGCTGGCTGCCGCTGGCGCTGGAACTGGCGCGGAGCGAGGCACCGGGGGCGGCGGGAGCGGCGCGCCCGGACTCGCCTCGCCTGCCGCAGGTGGCGGCGGAGCGGGCAAAGCACTTTCGGTGGGCGCGGCCGCGCTTCCCGCTGCGTACGCCGCACTAGGGACAGCGCACGAAACGCCCAGCGCGAGGCCGAAACCCGCCCGAGCCGCACGCTTGCACTGGCGACGGAAGCAGAGCGTGCCTATACTAGCCCGGCGTCGCGCACTGGCGAAGCGCTCCAAGCCGTTCCAGACGTTTGGTAGCATCGGCCCGGCGGCGCAGAGGAAACCCATCCGATGATTTCAATCACAACGCTGGCCGCAGACAAAGTTAAAGAGATTTCGAAGTCCGAGGGGCTCGAGGGCCAAGGCCTGCGCCTGCGCGTCGTCGGCGGGGGCTGCGCGGGTTTCCAATACGATTTGTACTTCGAGGACAAGCCCACGGATCTGGATGAGCTGTTCGAATCGCACGGCGTGAAGCTGTTCGTCGACCCGCTCAGCTACCAGTACCTGGACGGCACCGAGATTGACTACGTCGAAGGGGCCAATGGCTCCGGCTTCAAGTTCGGCAATCCGAACGTCTCCGGCACCTGCGGTTGCGGTTCCTCCTTCCAAGCCTGATCTGAAAACAGCCGCCAGCGGCTGGTCCGTCGCCAGGCACTCGTGCCTGCTCGAATCGACGACCAGCCGTGGCGCTCGTTTCGCGTCGAAGGGTCAAACCGCGGCGTCGCATTGCCGTCTTGTGGCGCATTTGCAACGGTTACGCGGACACATTGTTTGTCATCTTGGACAATGTACCCCTCGGGACGCGCAATGTGCCCGTGCGTCCAGCCGCTTTTGCCCAACGTACACACTTGTGCGCTTAACAAATCTTAGCGGAACCGCGCAGATACCTCGCGCGTAGGCCAAGGTGCGAGCTCAGCGCTACGACCAAAGTTCGTAGAGGCGAGGCTTGGCAGCTTCCGAGTTTGTCTAGGACTGGAATTAGACGAAGGGAACTGAGCAGTACCATGGCCCGTCAAACCGATCCCTCCCTGACGTTCTACATCACCGCGGTGCACTCATATCCCCAGCTGTCGCGCGAAGAAGAGCTCGCCCTCACCAACCTGTGGCTCGATCACAAGGACGAAAGCGCGCGCGAAGAGCTGGTTCGTGCCCATTTGCGTTACGTGGTCGCAATCGCGCTGAAGTATCGCCGCTACGGCTTACCGCTCGGTGAGTTGGTGGCCGAGGGCAATTTCGGAGTGGTGCATGCGCTGCAGAAGTTCGACACCAGCCGCGGCACGCGCTTCGTCACCTACGCCGCCTATTGGATCCGCGCCTACATCCTCAATCACATCATTCGTTCTTGGAGCTTGGTGGGCGTTGGCTCCGGCGCCCTTCGCTCGAAGATGTTCTTCAAGCTCCGCCGCGAACGGGTGCGCATCACCAACTTGGTCGGTGAAGGTGATCACGCCGATGAACTCTTGGCCAAAGCGCTGGATGTTCCGAAGGCCAAGGTCACATCCATGGTGCGCCGCTTGGAAGCTCGTGACGTATCGCTCGACGCCAAGGTGTACGACGATTCGGCCACCACGCTCGGCGATACCCTGACCGCTTCGGAATTGAACCAAGAAGACGGCTTGGTCGGCTCTGAAGTGGGCGGCTACGTGCGCGATGCGGTTCAAACCGCGCTCACCGGCCTCGATCATCGCGAGCGCTACATCGTCGAGAATCGGCTCATGGCCGACAACGAGGACGAGATGTCTCTGGCCGAGATCGGTCGGCGCTTGGGCGTATCACGCGAACGCGCCCGCCAGCTCGAAGCCCGCGCCAAGAAAAAGCTGAAGACGCGCATCACCGAGCTTTCCCGCGGCAACGGCTGGCTCGACGTCCACGACGCCGCGTAAATCGGGAACTCGCGCATCACATTGCCGTTCATCGCGGCCGCAACCCCCGGCTACCACTCGCCTCACGAGGTGCATACCCGGATCGCGATCGCCCCGCTCTTTCCCCCTGCCGGTGCGCCCGCACGAGCGGAGTAAGTCTCGTTCAACCGCACGCGCCCGGCCTACCAGCACTTGCACGCCCGCCACGCTGCACCTAAGCTCCCGCCCGTTGCAGCATCTCAGGCGATCGCAGGCTCGTTTCACGACGAGCCCGAGGAAAGTCCGGGCTCCGCAAGGCAGGATGCCGGGTAACGCCCGGTGAGGGTGACCTCGAGGAAAGTGCCACAGAAAATTAGACCGCCCGAATCGCGTCAGCGCCTCGGGTAAGGGTGAAAAGGTGGAGTAAGAGCCCACCGCGCAGCCGGTAACGGTTGCGGCACGGCAAACCCCATCCGGAGCAAGGCCATGTAGAGGGGCGTTCGAGGGCTGCCAGCCCGAGCCCCTGGGTAGGCTGCACGAGGCGTTCGGTAACGAACGTCCCAGAGGAATGACCGCCAGCACGCCGAGGGCGACCAAGGCGCGCGACAGAACCCGGCTTACGAGAAACTGCAACCACACCCCGAGGGTTCGCCCTTTGGGTGTGTTTTTTTTAGGCTTTTATTGGGCCGCGAACACGAACGGCACGTTGACCGTCGTGGTCTCGCCGGAGGGTGGGAATTGCCAACCTCGCACGCGGCTAGCAATGCACTGCGATAGGCCGCGGTAACCTTTCGGGTCACCGTTCACGGTCGCGTTCGAAACGCTGCCGCTGGGCATTACCGTGATCGCGACATTCACGCGCGCGGTGGTGGGTGCATCCTTGTCGCGTGTATCGAGCGCGGGCTGCCAGCATGCGCGCTTCACGCTGCCGGTGTAGTTCGAAACGGTTTTCTGGATCTGCGCGCCATCCAGCTGGCCCGTCCCCGACACAGTGCCCGAGGGCCCAGTAGAGTCCGGCCCCCTCGGCCCCGACTGACCGAGACCCTGCAAGCCCTTCAAGCCGCTGATGCCTTTGTCCGGCTCCGCAGTTGCGGCCGTGCCCGCACTCTTGACGGGCGCCGTCACGTGCTTGACCGGATTTTTTGGATCCGCCGGTGCGTTCGAGCCATCGCTGACCGCGGCGCTCACATCGGGTGCAGCAACCGGCGCGCTCGCCGCGCCGGGCACCACGCGATCGACGTACTTGACCACTTCGACGGTCTTGTTGCCCTTGTTGAAGAGCACGAAGCCAATCGTGAGTCCGAACATCAGCGCGATGGCGACGGCAATCCAAGCCGCAGGTGAAGTCCCGCTACGCTTCGGAACACCCGCTGCTTCGAGCTCGTCCGTAACTACGGCCGCGCCCGTTACCCCGTTCCCGGCGCCCGCATACGGTTCGACCTCGGGACTCGAGATCGCGGCGGCCACGACGGCGGCCGTAACTGGGTTCGGCGTTGCGCCGACGGGAGCTACCGGCGGCGTGAATGGAGTGAGCGAGGCACGAGCGCTGGACACGCTCTCATCGACGATCGCGGACAGCTCTGGAAAGGTACCGAGCGGTCGCCAATCTTCGAAGCCATCGCGCCAAACCAGTGATTCGCGATTGACCGAACCAGAAGCGGCCTTGGAGCGCAGCTCGCTCAAGCGGATAGGACCGACGGGCACGCCGTTGATGCCGACGAACCACTCGTCAGCGGGCATGCTCAAGGAATCAGGAGCGGCGTCATTCGAGCCGCCCACCGCGAGCGAGAAGGCGCCCGCGAGCGCGCCCACGTCCGCAATACGCGTGCGCTCTTCTTCCTCGACTTCGGGGAACGAGCTCACCACGGGTGCGGCGGTTTTCTCGATGATCTTCGGACCGGGCTTCGGCGCAACCGCCGGCAACACGGACGCGGCGCCGCTTTGAAGCGGGCGTTTGTCGGGCTTGGCGACCAGCGGCGCGCTCGCCGGCGTGGGTGCCGGTTTTTGTGGGGTGGACTTGGCCGGCGGTTTCGGCGCTGCGGCAACCGCGGGCTTGGGCGCGGAAGGTGCGGTCGGCGCAGATGCGGGCTTGGGCACGGTCGGACGCGTCCCAACCACGGGGATCTTCTTCACCTCGGGCCGCTGGGGAGAGGAAGCCAACGGCGTGCTCGTAGCACTCGGCGCGCTCTTCGCGGCGGGCGCGGGACGGGGCGTACCTGCGGCGGGCGGTGGAATGCTCGGCTCGAGATCGTTCGGCATCACGTCTGCCGGAGCGGCGGCGGAGACATCACTCAGCGCATCGGGCGCAGGCGGCGGCTCGCTCCCAGGAAGTGCGTCACCGAGCCCCGGCACGCTCGAGACTTGGATCACGTAACCGCACTTGCGGCACTTCATGCGAACAGAGCGACCAGCGACCTTCTCGTCGCCGATCTGGTATTTCGCTTTGCAGCTGGGGCAGAGGAACTTCATTCAGCTGAGCGCCGCATCAAACAAACGGTCCGAGGTTTACGGAGATTAACCCGAGCACTGCCCGAGCGCGAAAGCTCTTTCACAGGAGGTTCAACAAGTGTTCTTTGATCGAGAGGCGGGTCGGCTCGTCCGCGGCCAGTGTGAGCGCCCTTTCCCAGGTTTCCACGGCTTTATTTCGGAATCCGGCCTTTTGATACAGAATGGCCAGGTTCTTGACCGCTGCAAAGTGGTGCGAGTTGATTTTGACGGCCGTTTCCAGCTCGCTGATGGCGTCGTACACCTGCCCCTTCTTGCCGTACAGTAGCCCTAGGTGGAAGTGCAGACGGTAGGCCAGCGGGTCGATACGGACCCCCCGCGCCAGGTGAGCGATGGCCTCGTCCAGCCGACCGGCTTTGTAGGCGGCCACACCGGCATTGAGCGCTTCCTCGGCCTCGCCTGAAACGTCGGGTCGCTCTTCTTTGCCTTGGCCCGGGCTGAGGCAGGCATCGACCGCTGCGATGACCTCGGCGATCTTGAATGGCTTTTCGATGAAGTAATCGACGCCGCACGTTTGCTTGAGATCTTCGGCGTAGCGCCAGCCCCGATACACGGCGCTGACCATGATGATCGGGATCTGTCCGTAGCGCTGGCTACCCTTGATGCGCCGCGCAATCTCGAAGCCGTGCACTTCTGGGAGCATGGCGTCGAGCACGATCAAATCCGGCGCGTACTCTTTCACCATGCGCAGCGCCTGATGCCCGCGTTCGGCCTCCAGCACGCGGTGGCCTTTGTGCGAAAGCAGCCGGCTCAGCATCTTTCGAATCTCGGCCTCGTCATCGATGATCAAGACCGTCTTGGCGCCATTCGCGGGCGGCACCGGCGGCGCGCCCTCACCCGGCAGCTCCGTGACCACGCTCAGCTCGCGCGAAGTATCACCGAACTCGCTCTCCTCGATGTCTTCCGAGCGCGATATCTCCGTGGCCGCGTCGTCGACCACCAAGCCCGGCGCGTCGAGCGCGCGGCCACTCTGATTCGAGTACGACAGCGCTCCGAAATCGAGCGGGCCCGAAGGCTCGGAGTTGAGTGAATTGCCGTCTCGGTCGAGGTTGAGCTTGGCCAGCACTTCCGCGGGGCAATTGGGGCCCACGTAATATGCGTCGCCGCGCGCCTTGCGACCGTAGGCTTCGTCGATCACGTGCGCCAGCGTGGCGTCGAGGGCGACGTATGGATAGACCTTCTTGCCGGTGACGAACTCCAGCTCGTCGATCACTTTCTTTTCGCGCGGATTGCCCATGGCGATGAACAACCGATCGTCGCGCACGAGCACCGGCAAGATCAGGTGCTTCTCGGCGATCTCACGCGGCAAGAGCTCGAGGTCATCGAGCTTCAGGCAGATCTGCGTCAGATCGATGCCCGGGATCCCGTACTGCTCGCTCAGCGCTTTGAGCGCCGCGACATCGCTGATCGTTCCGTCTGCAGCGAGCCGCGAAGCAAGCCGGTCACCCTTCTGCTCCGCGAGCGCGCGCTCCAGCTGCTCGGGGGTGAGCGCGCGCTGTCGCAGCAGGATTTTGCCGATCTGCTTCTTGTCGCTCATCCGAAACTTTGATTATCCACGAGACAGCCGGCAATCTCGATGGAAAACGCCCGAAGATCGCGATCAAGGAGGAGATTTGGCCCACGCGGCGAGAAATTGCCCTGACCACTCCGCAAAATCGCCCCGCGAGATGGCGGCCCTCGCCGCTGCCATCAATCGGCCATAAAAGTGGAGGTTGTGCTGGCTGAGCAGGCTCAAGCCCAGGATCTCGCCCTGTAGGTACAGATGGCGCAGGAATGCCCGTGAATAAGGCACCCGACAAGCGCCGCAGCCGCAATCTTCCTCGAGCGGGCGCGGGTCGTCGCGGTAGCGCGCATTCTTGATCGTCAGCTTGCCGGCCCAGGTGAAGACTTGGCCGTTGCGCGCGTTGCGCGTGGGGATCACGCAATCGAACATGTCGATGCCGCAGCCCACGGCCGTCAGAATGTCGCTCGGCATACCGACCCCCATCAAGTAGCGCGGACGCTCCGCGGGCAGCGCGGGGCCGACCTGCGCGAGGGCACGGTACATGTCCGGAATCGGCTCACCTACGCTGAAGCCGCCCAGCGCGAGGCCGTCGAAAGGCAGCTTGGCCAGCGCCTCGATGTGCGAAAGCCGAAGCTCCACGTCGGTGCCGCCCTGAACGATGCCGAACACGCCTTGCTTCGGCGCGCGTGCGGCGAGGCAGCGCTCTGCCCAGCGCGTGGTGCGCTCGACGGCCGCGACCAGATCCGGGCGCGGCGAACCGCCCGGCGGACACACGTCCAATTGCATGGCGATGTCCGAGCCGAGCAGGCCCTGCACGCGCATGGCTTCCTCGGGTGTGAGCAGCATTTTCTTGCCGTCCAAATGCGAAGCGAACTCGAAGCCGTGCTCGGTCGCGCGCATGTTCTTGGCCAATGAAAAAGCCTGGAAACCGCCAGAATCCGTGACGATCGTGTGTGGCCAGCGGCCAAAGCCGTGCAGGCCTCCAAACTCCGCGATCAGCTCCGGACCAGGGCGGATCCAGAGGTGATAGGTGTTCATGATCTGCATCCGCGCGCCGGTCGCCATCAGCTCCTCGACGGACACGCCCTTGACCACGGCTTGTGTGCCGACGGGCATGAACGCGGGCGTGGGCACCTCACCGTGCGGCGAGGTCAGCACGCCCGTTCGAGCGTGGCCACAGGTCTTGTCGATGCGCAGTGAGATCAAGCGCGCCTCTTCGGGATCCACATCGCATCTCCATAAGATAGAAAACGGTAGCGAGCGGCCACCGCGTGCCGATACGCCGCCATTACCGCATCGTAGCCGGCGAAGGCCGAAACCAAAGCCAAGAGCGTGCTCTGAGGCACGTGAAAATTGGTCAACAACGCATCCACGACTCGAAACTGGTAGCCCGGTTGGATCAGGAGCCGCGTCTCCCCGTGCGTGACGCGCACTTCGCCTGGCCGGGCCGGGTCGTGCGCGCTTTCCAGCGCACGCACGACGGTCGTGCCCACCGCCACGATCGGCGCCTGTCGCTCGCGCGCGGCGCGCACCGCCTGCACCAGCTCCGGACCCACGGCGATGGTCTCGGCGTGCATCGGGTGATCGTCCAAATCCTCGGCGGTTACTGCGCGAAACGTGCCGAGGCCGATTTCTAGCTCGAGCCGTGCAACCTCTACCCGCCGCTCGGCCAGGCGCTCGAACAGCTGCGGCGTGAGGTGCAGCCCCGCGGTCGGAGCAGCCGCGGAGGCCGTGCGCCGGGCGTACACGGTCTGATAGCGCTCGAGATCGACGGCTTCGTCGCTGCGCCGCATGTACGGTGGCAACGGCAGATGGCCACGCTGCGCCAAGATCTGTTCGAACTCGGCACCGCGCGTGTCGACGGCCACGAGCAGCGTCCCCTCGACCGACTTTTCCAGCACTTCGATCCGGATCTCGTCCCAATCGATGCGTGTACCGACGCGCAGTGGCTTGCTCGCGCGGCCGATTGCTTCCCAGCGCTCGCGGCCGTCGGGGTCGAGCGAAAGGCGGCGAATGAAGAGCAGCTCGATCCGCCCCCCGCTCCCCTGCCGCGAGCCGAAGATGCGCGCCCGCCGAACCCGCGTGTCGTTCACGACCAAGAGCGCCCCTTCCGGGATCAATTGCGCGAGTTCGTCGACCATCCCGTCGCGAAGCGTGTCACCTTCGAGGATCAACAGCCGCGCGCCGTCACGACGCTCTGCGGGCTGCGCTGCAATCAGCGCCTCCGGCAGCTCGTAATCCAGGTCCGCGGTTTTCACGCGCGGAAACAAGCAGATTTAGCGCCGGAAAGCCAGCGAAGAGGCGGCTAGCGGTTTTCGAACGTGATGCCGAGCCGCGTCATCTTGCGCCAGAGCGTGGTCGGACTGATGTCCAGCGCCTCGGCGGCGCGCTCGCGGCTTCCGTCGGAGGCGCGCAGCGCGGCTTCCAACGCTTGGCGCTCCGATTCGTCGACGATATCGGCCAGCGTCTTGCCCGGAGCGCGCCCGGTCTTGCGCGGCACTTCCGGCAGCACGTCATCGACCGTGATCACGCCGCCGGAGCAGAGCGCGACGGACTGCTCGATCAAATTCTCGAGCTCGCGAACGTTGCCCGGAAAATCATAGGCGATGAGCTTATCCATCACACCTTCGGCGGGCCGCGCGCGCGCGTTCATCTTGCGATTGTACTTGTCCAAGAAGAACTCGGCCAAGAGCGGAATGTCTTCGCGCCGTTCGCGCAAGGGCGGCAAATGAAAGCGAGCCACGTTCAGGCGATAGTACAGATCCTGCCGGAAGCGACGCTCTTCCACGGCCAGACTCAGGTCGACGTTGGTCGCCGCGACCACGCGAATGTCGATCGCGATCGACTTGTTCTCGCCGACGCGCCGCACTTCACCCTCTTGGATGGAGCGCAAGAGCTTGGCTTGGAAGCTGGGTGTCGTCTCGGCGATCTCATCGAAGAAGAAGGTGCCGCCATCCGCTTCCTCGAATAGCCCCTTACGCGCGGACACCGCGCCCGTGAAGGCGCCACGCGCGTGCCCGAACAACTCGCTCTCCAGCAGTGTCTCGCTGATCGCCGCACAGTTCACGGTCACGAACGGGCGATGTGCGCGCTTGCTATTGGCGTGCACGGCGCGCGCGACCAGCTCCTTGCCCGTGCCACTCTCACCGGTGATCAGCACGATCGCGTCGGTCGGCGCGATCTTCACCACGCGCGTCAGCACGTCGCGAATCGACTGCGAGCGCCCGATGATCTTCTCCAGGTGATAACGCTCTTTGAACTCTTGAGCGAAGAGCTGGACCTGACCATGCAAGCGACGGCTCTCGAACGCCTTCGACACCTTCACGATCAGCTCTTGCTCGCTGAACGGCTTTTGGATGTAGTCGAACGCGCCCACCCGCATCGCCTCGACTGCGCTCTCGATCGTTCCGTAGGCGGTCATCACGATCACCTCGGTCATGGGCTGCTTCTCTTTGGTCGCGCGCAGCACATCGATGCCGTCGAACTCCCCCATCCGCAGATCGGTGATCACGACGTCGTACGCACCAGTGGCGCCGAGCTCACGGCCTTGCGCGCCGTCCGCCGCTTCATCGACCTCATAGCCACCACCACGCAGCATCATTGCCAGCGTCGTGCGCATATTGCGTTGGTCGTCGACGACGAGGATCTTACCCATGTTGCTCGAACCGGAACCCTGTAAAGACTCTAGCGCACGGATCTCAGGAAGCACACCGCAGGCACTCGACATGACCCCGGGCGGCCCTCGCTTTGTTCCAGCTCACGTTCTCGGCGCTACCGGCTCTCTGGAATCTCGGACCGCGCCGCGCAGGGCGCGAACGGCCCGCCGGTTCGCCGGCCCGAACCAGCAGAAGCTGCTCAACGCATGAAAATCAAAACGAACACCGCGATCGCCAAGCCCGTCAGCCCGATCGCGTAACCGAGCACACTCGCCGTACTCAGGCGCGCCCCCGCAGGCGCGCGCTGCACGCCCGCCTGGCTCCGGTCTCGCGGCCCTGGCAGTACGGCGCTGGGCGAGGTCCCCGGAGAACTGAGTCCACTCAGTCCACTCAAACCCGAGCCGGTCACGGTGCTGACACCGCTGACCGTAATCCGATCTTTGCCGGTAGGGGTGAACGCGGGATCGTTGGGCAAGAGCTGCGCGGTCGGCACGGCGCCGCTGCTCAGCACCTTCAGCGAATTGCGCACGGCCTTGCGCCGCTGTTCGATGCGCTCGCCGAGCACGCGTTTCAGGATCCCGGCCACGCCGCTCTGCGGCACGATCAGTCGTTCAGCCTTCAAGTAAGCGTGCAGGTCGTGTTCGAATTCGGACGCCGACTGATAACGCGCGGAGACGTTCCGCTCGAGTGCCTTGAGCACGATGCGCTCGAGCTCGGGCGGATACTTGGCGTCGATCAGGGTGGGCCTGGGAATCGCACCCGAGATCACCAAGCGCAGGGTCTCGATGTCATGCTCGCCCCGAAATAGGCGGCGACTGGTGGTCAGCTCGAAGAGCACGATCCCGAGCGAGAAAATGTCGCTCCGGCGATCCACGCCCTTGCCCAGCGCCTGCTCCGGCGACATGTAGCCGAATTTGCCTTTGAGCTGACCGGCGCGCGTGGCTTCGCTGATGCGCCCCACCGCCTTGGCCACGCCGAAGTCCACGAGCTTGACCGCACCGTTGGTGCCGATCAGGATGTTGTGCGGCGAGATATCGCGATGCACCACGCCCCGCAGGCCGCCGTCCACGTCCCGCAGCTCGTGCGCCGCGTGCAGCCCGGCCGCGGCGTCGGCGATGATGCGAACCGCCAACTCCGGCGGGATCGCGCGGCGTTTCCCGGCCTCGGCGATCACCGTGTGCAGGGACTCGCCCTCCACCCACTCCATCGCCATCCACATCATCCCGTCGTGCTCGCCGACGTCGTAGACATCGACCACGTTCGGGTGACGAATGCTGCGGACGAGCCGAACCTCGTCCAAGAACATCTTGATGAACTCGTTCTCGTCGGCGAGCTCGGTCAGCATCACTTTGACGGCCACCAGGCGGTCGTCCTTGCTCGCGAGGGCGCGCTCACGCGCGACCCAGACCGTAGCCATGCCGCCTCGTCCGACTCTCAGCAGCAGCTCGTAGTTGCCGAGCTTGGATCCTTGCTTGAGCTCTTCGGTCATCCTAAACGTGCGGCGATTGGCCTCGATTGTGCGACTTTTCGCGAAACATCGCGGACAAGCTGGCCGGCATTAGGCCCAAACGAGCGGGGAGCCGTCAAGTTAGTCGAGTATGGTCGGAATTCGGAGCAACGTCGCCACAGTGGCGCGCTTTTCCTGGGACTGGGCCCGCCGAGCGGCTCGCGGTATATAGCGCCGCCACCGCCAATCGAGGCGCTGCCGAGCGAGAAAGTCAGGGAAAAATGTCGAGCCTGCGGGAACAGATGGGAACTGGGGACAAGCGGAGCGCAGTGATCGCCGATGCGTGCCAGGTGCTGGATGCCGAAGTAGCGGACAAAGGCGGCCTCAGCGGCATTGCCATCAAGGGCGCTTACAAGATCGTGCAAGGCGTCCGCCCCGGCTTCGTGAAAGACACCGTGAACAACCTGCTCGACGATTTCTTGGACGCGGTCGACCCCGTCTATCAAGAAGCGGCCAGCAAGAAGGTCGCCGCCGGTGCCTACCTGCAGCAAAATAGCGGTCGCGTCGCGCAAGCCTTGCTCGCCGTCACGGATGCCCGCGCCGCTCGGGTCGACAACGCCGCGATCAAAAAGACCTACGAAAAACTGCGTGGAATGGCGGAAAAGCAAGTCGAGGGCGCCGCGCCCCGCTTGGCGACTTTGCTAGAAAAGCACGCCGCCCCGACGAACTGATTCTCTCCTTCTGCCCCGTAAACGTGCCCGTGCCCGTGCCCGTGCCCCGCTCTCTTCCCCTTTCTCCCTTCAGGATTTGGGGGTCGCCTCGCAGCAGCCCGCGTGCGCCAGTGCGGTCCGGGATTGGGAAAATCAGCGGGATCTTCGGGCACGGGCACGGGCACGGGCACGTTTACGGGGGCTGCCGGACGATTTAAGCGCGACACGGCACAAAAGCTCTGCTAGACAGCCGCCCACCATGGGAAGCCCGCAAGATCCTCGCACCGCACGCCGCAAGCGCGAACGCCGCGCCAAGAAGAACGCCGAATGGGAGCTGAAGCGCGCCCAAGAGAACGCGCAAGCCGCCGCGCCCAAGACGCCGGCCAAGACCGCGACTTGAGACGATTGGCCGGCGTCACATTCGCCGGCCGACAGGTTTTTGGGGCACCTCCTGAAAAGTGCCCCAAATCCGAGCTTTCTTTTTCAGGGATGCCGTTAGCGAGCCTGCGTCTGACGCGCTCGTAGACGGGACAGTTACGACGTAGCGGCCCGGATCGTCGCACCCCCCTCGACATTTGAGGCGAGCGTGCTCAGATTCACCCGGTACTTCATGCCGCCCAACGAGCGAGTGAACCCGGAACGCGATGACGGCCTCGCCATCGCTGAACGGCCCAAGACGAAACGGCCGCGAAAGTACGTGGTCGTGTTCCACAACGACGACTACACGACCATGGAGTTCGTGGTCCACGTCTTGATGAAGTTTTTTCATCTGGACGAAACAGGGGCTACGACCGTGATGCTCAACATCCACCGCAAGGGCTACGGCGTCGCCGGCATCTTCAGCCGCGACATCGCCGAGACCAAAGCCGCGTTGGTGATGGACTACGCCAAAGAGCACGGTCATCCCCTCAAATGCACTGCAGAGCCGGAAGGCTTCGGAGGGTCCGACGAGTGAAAGTCAGCGCTGAGGTCGAAGCAGCCTGCGCGTTCGCGCAAAGTGAAGCCATCCGTCGTCGACACGACGTCATGACCGTGGAGCACCTGCTTTACGGTCTCATGCAAGATCCAGCCACTGCCCGTGCTGCCAAGGCCGCGGGCGGTGACGTCGATAAGCTGAAGCGAGCCCTCGATCGCTTCCTCGACGAAGAAGTGAGCCGCGTGCCCGAGCCGGAGGAGCTCGATCTGAGTGCTTCTCGCGGCTTTCAGCGGGTGCTCAGCCGCGCCGCGATCAACGTCCAGAACAGCGGGAAGGAAGAGCTCAAAGGGCACAATGTCCTGATCGCGATCTTCAGCGAGCTGGATTCACCCGCGGTCGCCGCCCTGACCGAAGCCGGCTTGACCCGCTACGATTTGGTCAACTTCGTTTCCCATGGAGTAAGCAAAGATGGCGATGACGAGGACGCGCTGACCTCCGGCGAACGCGCCAACGACGGCGATGAAGACGGCGAGGCGGCGCCCCCCGCCGATGCGCTCGCCAAATTCGCTATCAACCTGAACGAGCAGGCCAAGGCCGGCAACATCGAGCCGCTAGTCGGCCGCGAAAAAGAGCTGCGCCGCGCAATTCAGGTGCTGTGCCGAAGGCGCAAGAACAACCCCATGTTCGTGGGCGATGCCGGCGTCGGTAAGACCGCGATCGTCGAAGGGCTAGCCGCTAAGATCGTCGCCAAAGACATCCCCGCGCCGCTGGCGAAGGTCGTGATCTACGCGCTGGATATGGGCGCGCTGGTCGCGGGCACCCGCTTCCGCGGCGATTTCGAGAACCGCGTCAAAGCCGTGCTCAAACAGATCGAGAGCCTGCCCCACGCGGTGCTGTTCGTGGACGAGATCCACACCATGGTCGGCGCTGGCGCGGCCAGCGGCGGCACCCTCGACGCGGCCAACCTGCTCAAGCCTGCGTTGGCCAACGGCAAGCTGCGTTGCATCGGCGCGACTACGTTCGAAGAGTACCGCTCACACTTCGAGAAAGATCGCGCGCTCGCGCGCCGCTTCCAAAAGATTGACGTGCTCGAACCGAGCCTGAGCGAGACCATTCAAATCCTGAAGGGCCTACGCGGCCGCTATGAAGAGTTCCACGGCGTCGCCTACACGGATGCCGCGCTCGAAGCCGCCGCCACGCTCGCCGATCGCCATTTGCGCGACAAGAAAATGCCGGATAAGGCCATCGATCTGATGGATGAAGGCGGCGCCGACGCCAAGCTGGAAGCTGCCATCGACGCCGAAACCGTGATCGTCGATGTCGAGCGGATCGAAGCGGTGCTCGCTCGCATGGCGCAGATCCCGCCCCGCCAAGTCACGGCGGATGCCAAGTCCGCGCTCAAGAGTCTGGAATCGGACCTGCAAAAAGCCGTCTTCGGCCAAGATCGGGCCCTCGCCGAGCTGGCCTCGGCGATCAAGCTCTCGCGCGCCGGGCTGCGTCCGAAGGAAAAGCCGATCGGTTCGTATTTGTTCACGGGTCCGACCGGCGTCGGCAAGACCGAAGCCGCACGCCAATTGGCGAAGACCATGGGCATCGAGCTGATTCGCTTCGACATGAGCGAGTACATGGAACGCCACACCGTTTCGCGTCTGATCGGCGCGCCGCCCGGCTACGTCGGTTACGATCGCGGCGGGCTCTTGACCGAAGCAGTCGCCAAAACACCGCACGCGGTGCTGCTGCTGGACGAGATCGAGAAGGCACATCCGGATGTGTTCAACGTGCTGCTGCAGGTCATGGACCACGGCACGCTCACCGACAACAACGGAAAACAGGGTGATTTCCGGCATGTGGTGCTGATCATGACCAGCAACGTGGGCGCTCAAGACATGGCCCGCGGCATGGTCGGCTTCGGCAACCGCGATGCACAAGGCAGCGATTCGCTGGCTATGCGCAACACCTTCAGCCCCGAGTTCCGCAATCGCTTGGACGCGCGCATCGCCTTCGATCCGCTGTCACCCTCGGTGATGAACCGCGTGGTCGACAAGTTCGTCCGAGAGCTAGGCGATCAACTGGCCGATCGCGACGTAACGATCGAGCTAGCCGAAAGCGCGCGCGCGTACCTCGCCGAGAAGGGCTACGACAAATCGAACGGCGCGCGGCCGTTGGCTCGCTTGATCCAAGACGAGATCAAGAAGCCGCTCGGTGACGAGCTGCTGTTTGGTCAGCTCGAGCACGGTGGTCACGTGATCGTCCGCGCCGAAAATGGCGCGATCACCTTCGACCTGCGCGGTATCGACGCGCAGGGCGTCCCTCACCCGCGGCTCTTGAACTAACCGCGCGGAACGCGGCGCGCCGGCTTGGACTTTTTCATCGACCGCGGTGGCACGTTCACCGATTGTTTGGGGGTCGATGAGTCCGGCGCGCTGCGCCTGGCCAAGGTCCTTTCGTCCGATCGCGCGCCGCTCGAGGGCATACGCCAGCTCCTCGGCCTGAGCGCGGGGCAAGCGATCCCGGCCTGTCGCGTGCGCATGGGCACGACCCTCGCCACGAACGCGCTCCTGGAGCGGAAGGGCGAGCGCTTCGCGCTGCTCATCACGCGCGGCTTCCGCGATCTACTGCAAATCGGCACCCAGGCCCGTCCCGATCTGTTCGCGCTCGCGATCCACAAACCGAGCGTCTTGTACGAAGAGGTACTCGAAATCGACGCGCGTGCCGATCGGGATGGAAACCCACTCGAGCGACCGGATCGAGCTGCCTTGCTCGCTCAGCTGCGGGAGCTTCGCGCGCGCGGCATCGACACCGTAGCGATCGTCGTCTTGGGCGATCACCGCACCGGCACGCTCGAAAGCGAAGTGGCGGATCTGGCACGCGCAGCGGGAATTTCCGCAATTTCGCTGTCACATCGGCTCGCGCCACGCCTCGGCTTACTCGCCCGGGGTGACACCGCGAGCGTGGATGCTTACCTCACGCCACGCCTCGGTCGCTACCTCGAGACGCTGCAAGCCGAGCTTCCCGGCAGCACCCTGCAATTGATGCAATCGAGCGGTGGGCTGTGCGACGCCGCGCATTTCCGCGGCCCGAACGCGCTGCTCTCCGGTCCGGCGGGCGGCAGCGTCGCGCTTGCACACATCGCTCACAGCTTGGGCCTCGACCAAGTGCTCGGCTTCGATATGGGGGGCACGTCGACGGACGTTTCGCGCTACGCCGGTGAATTCGAGCGTCGCTACGAGCACGAAATCGCGGGCGTACGCGTAGTCGCTCCGATGCTCGCGATCCATACGGTCGCGGCGGGAGGCGGCTCAATCTGCCGGCTGCGCGATGGCCGCCTGACGGTCGGTCCAGATAGCGCCGGCTCCGAGCCCGGTCCGCTGTGTTACGGCCACGCGGGCGCTCGAGCCCTGACCGTGAGTGACGTGAACTTGGCGCTCGGGCGCCTGGTCACCGATCGCTTTCCCTTCCCACTCGAGCACGCACCCGTCGCCTCTGCGCTCCAACGAATCGCCGCAGAATTGCGAGAAAACGGCCATGTCGCCGATGCGCGAAGCGTGGCCGAGGGCTTCTTGGAGATCGCCAACCGGAATATGGCCGAGGCCCTGCGCCAAGTGTCGGTCGCGCGCGGCTTCGACGTGCGCAACCACGCCTTGGTCGTGTTCGGCGGCGCGGGCGGTCAGCACGCCTGCGCGCTCGCTCGCTTGCTCGGCATCGGGCATATCGTCTTTCACCCGCTCGCAGGTGTGCTCTCGGCTTACGGCATGGCTTTGGCGGATCTGAGCCACCACGTCTCGGCCGACGCCGACGCTCGCTCCTTGAGTGATGCACTCCTGGCTGAACTCGAGCCCCGCTTCGAGCTCTTGGAACGCGAGGCGCGCTGCGTGGTCGAAGCCCAAGCCTCCTCCACGCGCGATGCCGCCTGCATCCGCAGCCTGGATCTACGCTATGCAGGCAGTGAAACCACGCTCACGCTCACGCTGGGCAGTGCGACCGAGCTGCGGCAGCGCTTCGAGCTCCTCCACGAGCAAAATTTCGGGCACCGCCGCGCGGACGCAGAGCTGCAAGTCAGCGCCGTGCGCGTCGAAGCGCGGGTTCCATCGGCGCTCGGGTACGCGCGCCCCGCCGGGCTCGCCCCAGGGCCCGCCCCGCGTCCCGCCCGGCGCACGACGCTCTGGTGCGGAGGCCATCGGTACGATGAAGTGCCAGTTTTCGAGCGCGAGACGCTCACCGCGAGTGCACGCATCACGGGTCCGGCTCTGATCGCCGAAGCCGTGGCCACGATCGTCCTCGAGCCGGGCTTCGAGCTCGAGTGCCGAGCCGATGGCATCTTGCTCGCGCGACCCGATCCCGCCCGCGCCGCCGAAATTGCGGCCGCAAGTGTCGACGACGAAAGCCGCGCTGCCGACCCGGTGACGTTGGAGGTGATGAGCAACGCGTTCATGTCCATCGCGGAGCAGATGGGGCACACTTTGCAGCGCACCGCCCAGAGCACCAACATCCGCGAACGGCTCGACTTCTCGTGCGCCATTTTCGATGCTCACGCGGGCCTCGTCGCCAACGCGCCGCACATTCCCGTGCACTTGGGCGCAATGAGCGAGTCGGTACGCGCGGTACTCGAAGCGCACCCTTCCCTCGCCGCGGGCGACGTATTCGTCACCAACGATCCCGCTGCCGGCGGTTCGCACTTGCCAGATGTGACGGTGGTCCTGCCCGTGCACGACGCGCACGGAGTGCTGCGTTTTTTCAGCGCCACTCGCGGCCACCACTCCGACATCGGCGGCATCACGCCCGGCTCGATGCCCGCATTTTCCAGCCATTTGACCGAAGAAGGCAGCGTGTTCACGGCACTGCACGTGGGCAGCACGGGCACCCTGAATCGCGCGCTGATTCTCGACACGCTCGCGCGCGGGCCCTATCCCGCGCGGCGCCCGCTGGAGAATTTGGCCGACATCGAAGCGCAAATCGCCGCTGCGCGCACCGGCGCGCGGCTACTGAACGAATTGGTTCGCGAGCGCGGACAAGCTCACGTCGAGCGCTACATGCGCGCGGTGCAAGAGCTCGCCGGTGACAGCGTGGCGCGCGTGATTGCCGGACTACCCGAGGGCAACTGCGCATTCCGCGACCAACTCGACGACGGTACGCCGATCGCCGTCTGCGTGCGCGTCGCCGCGGGCAAGCTGGAGCTCGACTTCAGCGACAGCGGCCCCGAATCTGCAGGCAACCTGAACGCGCCACGCGCCGTCACGCTGGCGGCCGTGCTGTACGTGCTACGCGCACTCGTGGGCCGCCCGATCCCGCTCAATAGCGGCTGTTTGCGCGACGTCACGGTGCGCATTCCCGAAGCCAGCATCTTGAACCCCTCGCCGGGTCGCGCGGTGGCGGGCGGCAATGTCGAAACCTCGCAACGCGTGGTCGATGTGCTGCTCGGCGCGCTCGGCCGCGCCGCGGCCAGCCAAGGCACGATGAACAACGTGAGCTTTGGACACGAGCGCTTCGGCTACTACGAGACGATCGCCGGTGGCGCGGGAGCGGGACCCGGCTTCGCGGGGGCGAGCGCCGTGCACACCCACATGACCAACACGCGCATCACCGATCCCGAAATCATCGAACAGCGGTTCCCAGTGCGGATCCGCGAGTTCTCGTCGCGAACGGGCACCGGCGGCAGGGGCTCGTACGCGGGCGGCGATGGCGCCTGCCGCGAGTACGAGTTCCTGGAATCGCTCACCGTGTCTCTACTCAGCGAACGCCGTGTGACTGCGCCGTTCGGGCTCGCGGGCGGCGAAGCTGGCGCCCTCGGAAAGAACTTCCACAATGGCCGAGAAGTGCCCGGCCACGCCGTTTTCCAAGTCGCCGCGGGCGACCGGCTGCGGATCGAAACGCCAGGCGGCGGCGGTTACGGCGCCTGAACCGGCGCTGGCGTAGGCGCCGGCTCTCGAGATAGCGCATCTTTCGCGGCCAAAGCCAGCGCGCAGCTATTCGTCTGCCGCTGCTGCGCCATCACCGTCTCGGGATTTTGCACGACCCGGTCGCCCACCGGCACGAAGTGCCCGGCAGCATCCGCCTTCAGTCGCAAGAGAGGGCTCTTCGTCTTCAGATCCCAGATGCCGATGCGCGCCGCATGCGGCTGGCGTTGTACGCGCTCGTCCGGAGTCTCTCCGGCATCGGGCGCTTCCGGTGGCACACCTGCGGCGGGATCCTCATCCAGCACCAAGGTGAAGTAGCGCGAGCGCGAGAGCAGCTCGATCGCGACTGGCACGTCACGCTTGGAGACGCTATCCAGATCGCGATCGTAAGCGTTCAAGCCGAGCTCCGTATCGGCCTCGTGCACCTCGTCTGTCCAATCACTGGAGAGCACGCGCAAAGCGCGGTAGGCGAGCCGCATGTTGTACGGCCGCGGTGGCTCGTTACAGGCATTCCACTCGTTGCACAGAAGTCCGGAAGTACAGTCCGCGGTCACGCGGCAGGCAGCGCCCTTGGTCGGATCCGTCGCGCCTACACGCACGAACAGGCAGGACGTGAACCCATCGTGAAGAGAGGCGCGCGCGGCGGCGCGAATCGCCTTCACCGAGCCGGTGTTGGCCATGCGCAGCCGGAAATAGACGCCCGGGCTGGTGCTGATTTTTTCTAGCGAGGCTTCCGGATCGACGAAATCACCCGGGAAATTCGCGGCCAGCTCGCGTACCCAACCCTCCACTTGATCGCGGAAGGGGACGATCTTGGGGCCCAGGGTCTGGGCGATCGCGCGCTGCTTGGCCATCACTTGGCTGCGCCGGGTCTCGATTTGCCCCTGCGCGACGCGCCAGTACACGACCGTGAACGCGCCCAGCGCGACCGCCGTCCACAGCCAGAACTGCGGCGGAATCGCGGCCATGCGCACGCGACCGAGGGCAATGGCGCGACGACGCTCGGCACGCGCCTGGTTCAGCGAGGGCAGACCGGAGTCGGTTACCGCTTTCTTTCTAGACACGGCCAAGTGGGTTCGACCCTTCAAGCGACGAAGGGAGCTACTCCAACTAGGAGTCGCTCCCTTCTTGCGCAGCCGATCAGCGGCAAAGCCGCCGACCGAACGCGATCACTTACCCATGCGGCCGACCATGAAGCTCACGTTCGGATAGCCCGCGAACGCCGCGGTCTGGAACACGCTCTTCACGACCAGTGCCTGTACCTTGCGATCGACCTGGAGCACGACCACGCCCGGGAATTCTTTGCCCGGATTGATCTGCTTCCAAAGCTCACGCTTGTTCTTGAGCACGTTGAACAGCTCATCGATGCGCTGCAGGCGGTTGGCCTCTTCGATCGCCCGGGTGTTACCCGCGGGCGTACCATCCACCAAGATCTGCACGCCGGTGACCGCGACCATCGGCGCCTCGGTCATGTCCATCACGTTTTCGGCGTTGGGCAGCTTGACGTTCTTGTCGATGGGCAACTCGCCGGAGGCCGAGAAGCTCGCGAGCAAGAAGCACACGATGCAGAGCAAGAAGTCGATGAACGGAATCAACGGAACTTCGTGGTTCGTCGCACGACCACCGCCGCCAATTACCTTCTTTTTGACGAAGGCGAGCGGGATGGAGTGCATCAGGCGACGGCCGGGGACGGCGATCGGCTGATGAAAACGGCTGAGGGCTTTTTCGGACGACATATCAGTTCACCGCGAAGGTCACGTTGAAGGACGGCACTTTTTCGCTCTTGCCCGCGAAGTCGAAGTCGCGCTTCGGCGTGTAGATCGCGTCGATGACGGCGATCACGTCGGAGAACGGGGTCGTGTTGTCCGTGTGCAGAATGGCCAAGTCGAACTTCTTGTCCGAGCCGGCGCGGTGAGCACCGTTGGCCGTCCACTCTTCTTCGATCTTTTTGGCCAGATCGGGGAAGCGGATGTCGCCGTTGGAGCCCGTGGGCACTGCCTTACGGTCGACGTCGATCGTGTTGACGACGGTGTTGCCCTCTTTCCAAACGAGTTGGAACTTGGTCTCACCCTTCATCTCGACGTTGAGCTGCTTTTCCTTCTTCTGCTCTTCCGGCGGCTCATCCTTCGGGGGACCCGGGACGCGCGCGTCAGCGTTGATGCGGGCCATCTGCGACCAAACCGCGGTCACCAAGAGGAACGCCACCAAACACAGCAAGAAGTCGATGAACGGAATCAGCGGGATTTCGTGGTTGGTCGCGCGTTTACCGCCGTGACCGCCGCCAGTGTCAATACCAGCCATGAGTCGGCTCCCTTACAGAACTTGTTCTGAGTACGACAAGCGGGCCCGACCAATCCTTGGCTGGGCCCCGCCTTTTGTTGCGTTGCCGGCCCCTCCCCGAGAGAGGAGGGCCCGCAACGCAAACCATCAACCGTCGATACCTTGGAGGTTCACTTTCTGGCGGTTGGCAACCACCAGATTGAGGACCTGCACGGAGGCTTCGTTGATGTCGTCTTCCAGACCCTGGGTCTTGCCGTTCAAGACGGAGAAGCCGATCAGCGCCACGATCGCGGAGAGCAGACCGAACGCCGTGCAGTTCATGGCTTCGGAGATACCTTCTGCGAGAATGCGCGCCTTTTGGCTCGGATCGACCGATTCGCCGCCGACCGCGCCGAACGCCTTGATCAGACCAACGATGGTGCCGAACAAGCCGGAGAGCATCGCGAGGTTCGAGAACATCGCGAGGAAGCCGGTGCGCTTGCTGATTTTCGGCATCTCGCGGAGCGCCGCTTCATCCATCGCTGCCTGAACTTCTTCGTCCGGGCGATTCACTTTGACCAGACCCGCTTGCACGATGCGCGCGAGGGGCGCGTTCGCGGCGGAGCACATCTTCACGGCCTTAGCCACGTCGCCGGCCAGAATGCACTTCTGCATGGTCGCGAGGAAGACGTCCTTGTTGATCGAGGAACCGAACAAGTAGACGGCGCGTTCCGCGATCGTCGCGATCGCGCAAATCAGCCAAAAAAGGATGAGCCACATCGCCCAACCGCCCGCCTGAAAGTGGTGCCACGCTGCAGACATTCTGATTACCTTCCTGCTGTTGCTTCTTAACGTTTGTGCCGGGCGCGCTGCGCGATTGAGTGCACGCGCTCGTCACAGAAAACCAATTCGTGCCGCGGCCCCGAGACTAATGGCTCGGGACGCCGTGCCCCGCCGACTCTCGAAATGGCATCGGAGCTTCTTGGACGGCGACATCTTGCTGAAGTGGACCCCTTACAGTCAAGAGAGATTGGGTCCAGTGTTGCTGTTCGCGCAAAATTCGAAAGTTCCAGTGATCAGTTTCGTAAGGACCCTTGTTTTGTAATGTTTCGTAGCGTGCCGCGCTCCCCTCACCGCGCGCGCCCACGAATAGCGGGTGGAATCCAGCGCGCACGGTCTCCAGTGCCTCAGCGCCGTTTGCGCGCCACCCGAGGATGAAAGAGCGAGATGGGCGATCGCGATCCCGCATCGCACCTCGCAACCGCCAAGGTTCCTCTCGCTGCCGGCTCCCAGATTTGAACCGCAAACCGCCAAAACGCAAGAAGAGGGAAAGACGAGAAAGAGATAGGGGTTTGCTCACGACGCCAAACGGCGTCGCTGGAGCGCCGAGCGTGTCGGATCGGCGGTCCGCTATGCGCCGCGCTCTGACGCGCGAATCGCCATCGATCGCGCCCCAGAGCGACCCCCCAATCTCTGTCTGCTCTTCTAGCGTTTTGGCGTTTGGCGGTTAGTCCCCTCTCGGCGTCGAGCGGCGGGAACCGACTACCGTAAGCGGATAGCGGAGTGCTTAGCGAAGCGTGCGCCTCTACGCGCGAGTGCGGCGCGAGTGCGGCGCGAGTGCGGCGGAAACGAGCGGAATGAGTGAGTAGATGTGGGCAGAAATGCGTGCTGCAATTCGGGGCGCGCACGCGAGCTAATGTAGGCGAATCAGCGCGCTTCGTCGGCCGGAAGGCCGCAAAATCATGCCGCAATACGCAAGCTTGCGCTGCGTCTTGCGGGGTGGCTATAGTCCGGATTCGCTGAGATTGGGCGTCCCTGCCGATGCGGCTCGGAAAGCCAACAACACACACGAGAGTATTGAGAAGGGAATAGGGGAATGCAGCTCCTGCTTCTTGCAGCCGAAGGTTCCAGCGGATCCAGCCAATTAGCTGAGGCGTTCAAACAGAACCCGACCTTCATGGTTCTGAACATGATCGCATCTGCAATCGTGCTGACGATTGTGATCGAGCGCCTCGCGTTCCAACTCACGAAATACCGTGTGAATTCGAAGGAATTCTTCGCTCAGGTCAAAAAACTAGTGGCCGCGGGTAACATCGACCGCGCAATCAAGCTCTGTGAGGCCAGTGACTATCCCATCCTGCAGCTCGTGAAGGCGGGGCTCACCCACGCCAACAAGGGCGGGGACGAGATCGACGCTGCCTTGAGCGAGAAGCTCTCCGAGCTCAAGCCTCAAGCGGAGAAGCGCATCGGCGCTCTTTGGTCGCTCGCGAACATCTCGACTTTGATCGGGCTGCTCGGCACCGTCAGCGGTCTGATTCTGACCTTCGGCTCGATTGCCGCGCCGGGTCTGAGTCAATCCGACAAGCAACGCATGCTGTCGAACGGCATCGCCGAGGCGATGTACAACACGGCGCTCGGTCTGGGCATCGCGGTGTTCTGCATGATCACGCACATCATTTTGCACACGCGCGCCAAAGCCATCCAGCACGATCTGGAGACCACGGTCGAGCGCACGTTCAATATGCTGACGATCGCGCAGCGTCCGGGACAGTACTGATCGAGCGCTTCGCCTCATGTCAGAGTTAACGACGGCGCAGCGCAGTAAGATCCGCCGGCTCAGTCAGCCGAAGGAACTCACTCCGGACGAGGAGGGTGGCGAGCTCAACATCGTCCCGTTCTTGGACATCATCATGAACATCCTGATCTTCGTCCTCGCGACGGTGGCAGTGACGTTCACGGCGACAATCGACACGACGCCGCCGGCGAGCAAGAGCTCGGGCGTCCGCGCTGAGGTGCCTTCGGAGGCGCTCAATCTCACCGTGCTGATCGTCAACGACGGCTTTTCTCTCAAGGCGGCGGGCGGCAACATCGCGCCCGGCTGTCAGGGTCCCGGCGCCGGCATCGCCATCCCGCTGAAGAACGGCAAGTACGATCTCGAAGCGCTCACCTCCTGTGCATCTCACCTCAAGAAAGCCTCTCCGGATTTCGCGAATGAGGACCAGGTTTACATCACCGGCAACTTCGGCACGGACTACCAAACGATCATCGACGTGATCGACGCCCTCCGAGCCGACGCGCAAGGTGAGGCGCTGTTCGAGAACGTCAACTTCAAGGTGCCCAAATGACCCAGGCAGCCCCGCCCGGCGGTACGCCACCCGGACCTCCCCCACCGGCGGCCCCCAAGGCGTCGATCGTCACGTACAAGGCAGCTCTCAGGAGAGCAATCCGGCGCAACGCGCATGAGCCGGAGATCAACTTCCTGAACATCACCGCGATGCTCGACATCATGACCATCATCTTGGTCTTCTTGTTGAAGACGCTCGGTGAGTCGAGCGCGGCCGTGCCGCAGAGCGACGACTTGAAGCTGCCGATCTCAATCGTCAAGAGTCCACCCGGCCAGGAGGGCGTGCTGGTCACGATCTCCAAGAGCCAAATCATCGTCGGGGACGCGAAGGTGCTGACGCTCCCCGGCCGTGAATCGACGGCGCAAACCGGCGTCGGCGCGCGCTACAAGCGCGGCGGCCCGAATGACATGTACATCGTGCCCTTGGGCAGCGCGCTGCAGTCCGCGCGTCGCACGGACAAAGCCATCCGCGCCGCCAAGGGTCTCGACCCGTCTTCGTCCGAAGCGATCATCATCGCCGATCAGACGACGCCCTATCGCCTGTTCATCGAGGTGCTCTTCACCCTCGGCCAAAGCGAATTCGGCAAGTATCACTTGATGGTGATGCAGGGTAAAAAGAAGTGAGCCCACGAGGGGTTAGCCACTAACCCCTCTCCTCTCTCTTCAAACGTGCCCGTGCCCGTGCCCGATCTCCCTCTCCCCTTCCCCGCCCGAGCGGGGCGCTCGCGATCCCGCATCGCACCTCGCAGGCAGGCGGTGTTCCCGCCGTTGGAAGCCGAAGAGGGATTAACCGCCAAGACTCCAAAACGCCAAAAGAGGGAGAGGAAGAGATTGGGGTTTCGCCGTGGCGTCGTAGCGCGTCGTGGCTACTTTCGCGGCGCGTCGATGATCGCTAACCCCAAATATCCTCGAGTCTCTTCTAGCCCCGCGTCGGCTGAGGGCACTGGGGTTCTGCTCTTCTGGCGTTTTGGCGGTTCAATCTGGGAGCCGCAACTGACCAGGAACGATGCGGCCCAGCGAGGTGCGATGCGGGAACGCGATCGCCGATCCATTTTCCTGCGCCCGGACTGCGCTTAGACTGCTAACGCCGGCTGCCCCGACCCCCTCGGCCTCAGCCGAGGCCAAGCCCTAGGCCCGAAAAGGCCTAGCGATCGCGAGCGGCCCGGCCCGAAAACCCGCGCTTGCGCCGGGCTAGATCCCCATGCTACACACTGCCCACTCTGGCGCACGGGTGCTGCCAAGAGCCACGTGGCGGGTCTCAGGTCTCTGAACCTGGCTGCGTGACTCGGAACCGCTATGCATTTGGCGGTCCAACCAGCGGCCGTTTTTTGCGTAGCCCGCATCGAAGCGCGTGTCCTGTGGCCGCCGGAGCGTAGGGCGCCCGCGCGCGCCGCGGAAATCGATCGTGATTGAACTCGGGCTAGTCGTCGGAATCGACGTAGTTGGGCTGGTGCTTGCGCTGCTGATGTGGCGCGGGATATCCGTGCGCGACGCGGGTCCGGCGGCACTGCGTCGCTTGGGGAGCGCGCTGGAACGAGCGGCGCGTGCTTTCCTTTGGCAAGAATACCGCCTGATCGGTATCGCAACCTTTGCGTTGCTGGTGCCGGTCGTGGTTTCGAGTGCCACGCTCGAGATCAGCGTGGGCCCAGTGAGTCGCCTGGCCGTGGCATTTTGGGGCGCCGCGGGCCTGTGTCTCGGAGCGCTCGGTAGCGCCTTGGCCGGTTATGTTGCGACCGTGCTGGCGGTTCGCAGCAGCGTGCGCGCCGCCGCCGCCGCCGGTACCAGCATCGACTCGGCGCTGGGCGTTGCGATGCGCGCCGCGGGGTCTGCGAGCTTGATCAGCGAGACGCTGAGCAGCCTGCTGGTCACCTCCTTGTTTGGCATTTTGTTCGCGATCCAGGGCGGTTTCGCCCTCCCCGGCGAGCAAGCCCTGCCTTTGGCGCGCCACGTCGTTCTGCTCCTACCGGGGTTTGCGCTGGGGGCGACGGTCAGCGCGCTCGTGTTGCAGCGCGGCGGCGGAGCGTTTCACGCGGCCGGCGGAGTGGGCTCTGATCAAGCGGGTGAGCGTGACGCTGGCCTGGATCACGACGACGCGCGCAATCCGGCGGTCGTCGCCGAACTGGTGGGCGATCACGTGGGCGCATCCGCGACCCGCAGCGTCGATGGCTTTGCCTCTGCAAGCGTGGCCAATGTCGCCGCGTTGATGATCGGGGCCAGCCTGTCCAGCGCGACACCCGGCGCGGATCCCTTGCGGCTTTTGGCGTTACCCTTGGTCGTGCGCGCCTTCGGCGTGATCGCCTCGGCATTCGGGCTGCTGCTGGTGCGTTCGGACGAGACGAGCAGCATTTCTTCGGCGCTATTGCGCGGCTACTCGTCGACGACGGCCATCGCCCTGTCGGGCTTGTGGGGCATCAGCTATTGGCTCTTCGGCGAGCACTTCTGGCCCGTTTTCGCGAGCGGTGCGCTGGGCTTGATTGCGGTCCTGATCGCGGCACATGGGCTAGTCTTGCGGCTCGGCCGGCGCAGCGGCGCGATGCGCGACAGTCACGAGGCGCTGCGCATCGGTGGCGGCGCGCTGGTGGCCGTGGGCCTAGGTGCCGGCCTGGAAACCGCGCTCCTGCCCATATCTATCTTCGGCGCGGGCGTGGCCGCGGCAGTCGGAATCGGCGCCGATGTCGGTATCGGGACGGGGGCGGAGCTGAGCCTGCTGATGTTCACGCTCGCCGCGCTTTCGGTTTCGCCCTTCGTATCGTCGGTGGCAATGCTGGGTTCGATTGCAGATGGCGCGCGCGGCGTCGTCAGCATGAGCAACGCCGACAGTGAAGCAAAGCGCCGTTCCGGCCGTCTCGACGACGCAGGCTTTCTTGGCGGTGCGGTCGCGCGACGCTACGCGGTGTTCTCCGGCGCGCTGGCTTCGCTGCTGATGGCGTGGGCGATCTCGGGCCAAGGGCGTGCGGTTGCGGTCAGCGGGCACGAGTCCCCTTCCCTTGCGGCTGGTTCGGCCTTAGCTTGGTGTGGAGCGGTGGGCGCCGCGGTGGTCCTCGGCTACGCCGGCTCCGTTGCCCGCGCCGCAGTTCGTGGTGCGCGTGAAGTTTCGGCCGAGGTCGAGCGCCAACTGCGCGGTTTTCCGCGAGATCATGGCATCGCTCAGGTTCCTGCCGACTATACGCCGAGCTACAAGAGCTGCGTCGATCTAACGACCTCCGTGGCGCTGCGCAGCGCCCTCTTGCCAATCGCCGCAGGGGTTGCCGCGCCGGTCGTGCTCGGCTTGGTGCTGCGCGTTTTGTTCCGCGGCCCGGGCCGTGAACTCGTGGCACAGGGGCTGAGCTGGTTCGTGGTCGTCGCTGCCCTCACCGGCCTGAGCGCAGCGCTGGCGCTCGACGCAGCCCGGTCGACCCTGGGCAGCATCCGCCGCGCCAACCGTGGGCGCGAGAGCGCGCAGGCATTCTCCACTTCAATCACCGCCGACGCTTTGTCCGACATCTTCGGCAACGCAGCGGCTCCCGCGCTGCAATTGCTGGTCAAGGCCACGGCTGCAGCCGCGCTGCTCATCACGCCTTTTTTGCTTTGAGATTTTTTCGAGCTCGAAGCACGAGCTCCTGATTTTGAAATTTGCCATGAACGAAATGCCGTCATCTCCCGATTCGAAACGAGGCAGCCGTGTCGTCGCTGTCTGACGCCCTCTCCACCCTCTCCGACCGAGGCCTTCGGCGTTTGCTCGGCGCTCGCACGTTCCTCCGTGGCCTCGACTACGAGAAGCGCAAAGTCGTGGAAGAGGTCAGCGTCAATGACTCGAGCGCGCAAGGCCGCGTGAAGGGTTCCGATCCGGATCCGTATGAGGTGGCGATTCGGCTCGGTGGCGAGGGCATCACCTCCAGCTGCACTTGCCCCGCCTTCCAAAAGACCAATCAACACTGCAAACACGTGGCCGCGCTCTTGATCACGGTGCGCAACAAGGCGCGCTCGGCTCTGCCCCGCCGCGAAGCGCCGGCACAACCCCCGCCCCAACAGCTGCACGCGGCCCCCGCGCAGCAGCAGGGCAACAACAACAGCAATGCCGGCGCCAACGGCGCGGATGCCAAAGGCGGCCGACGCCGGGACCGCCGCCGACGGCAGCAACAGCAGGCACCGCAGTTGCCGACTCCGGTCAGCCACTACACGCCCCACGCTGCGCCAGCTCCCGCTGATTTGAGCGCGCGCCCGACCGGCATCGGCGCATGGCTCGCACCGGACGGCACTCAGCGCACGCTCCATTTGGAGTTCCGCGTCCACGTGCGTCAAGGCGGCTTGACGGTGACCGTGCTCGACATCGATAGCAGAACGCCGCTCTTGCCCAGCGTGGCATTGAACTGGCAAGGCGTTTCGCCCACTGCAGACCGCAACGCCCTGCGCGTTCTTGCGCGCTTCGAGAGCGGCAACCCGCGTCATCCCGCGGTCGACATCCGCGGCGAAGACGCCTCGGAGCTCCTGCCGCTCTTGCGCAACCGCCGCGTGTTGCTCGAGCCGGCGCTGATGCAGCTGCGCTTCGCCGAAGAATCGCTGCGCCCGCGCTTCGATTTGGAGATGGTCGGCGCAGATACGATCGTGTCCAAGGTGACCTTCGAACGTCAGAACGACGGTCGACGCTTCCAACTCACCACCGGCGGCTGGTTCGAAGGGGCGCCCGGCTTTCACATCGACACCAACGAGGGCATCGCCAGGCCGCTGGATCACCGCGTGTCGCCGGCCGCACTCCGTCGCCTATTGCGCAGTCCGACGATCGCCGAGCCCGCCTCCGAGCTGATCGGCATGATCACCTACGGCTTGCCCAAGGTCGCCCTAGAAATCGGCGCCGAATTGCCCGAGTTATCGCAGGTCGCCGACGTGATCGACCTCGAGCCGACGTTTCGCATGCGCGCGACCGGCTCGCTCACCGAAGCCGAAGTCTCGCTGCGCGCTGCCTACGCGGACCTCGAAGTCGAAGTGCGCGCCGACGGCATCTCGCCGCCAGTGATGATCCTGCCCCCCGAAGAGGGGCAAAAGCGCGCGAAATGCATCCGCTGTGACATCGCCGCGCAACAACGCGCCGTGCAACTCTTGCTCGATCTGGGTCTGGAACCCGACGAGAGCGGCGAGCGCTTCATCGCGCGCGCAGACAAGGCGATCTACTTCTGGTCGGAAGGCGTCGGCGCCTTGCCGGAGGACTGGGATCTGTACGTACCCGAGGACTTGGTGGGCACGCATGTGCGCAGCAAGCCCATCTTGATGCACGCGCGCGTCTCGAGCGGCGTCGATTGGTTGAACGTGAAGATCGACTACTCCAGCGAAGGAGTGGGAGTCGATCGCGACGAGCTCGAGCGTTGTCTGCGTGAAGGTCGCAAATTCGTGCGTCTGTCGGACAACTCCTTTGCGCCATTCGACGGCGAAAAGGTGCAAGCCATGATCGACCGTGAGATCGAGCTGATCACCGCCGCCGGGAAATCCGGCAAAATCCCGCTATCTCAAGCCGGTCGCGTGCAGGAGCTGCTCAATCAAGCAACCAGCGCCACCGTCGCCGCCGCAGCCAAAACGCTATTTTCGAAGCTGGCGTCGATCGACGAAATCAAAGCCGCCAAGAAACCCAAAGGGCTCAAGGCCACGCTCCGGCCGTATCAGGAACAGGGCCTGTCCTGGCTGCAGTTCGTGCACGATCTCGGCTCCGGCGGCGTGCTCGCCGACGACATGGGTCTCGGCAAGACAATCCAGACCATCGCGCTGCTTCTGCATTTGAAGGCAGAGAAAAAGACCAAGGCGCTCAAGGCCCTGATCGTGGCGCCGACCAGCGTGGTCACGAACTGGGTCCGTGAAATCGAGCGCTTTGGTCCGACTCTAACGACCGCGCTCTGGCACGGGGCCGGCCGTCGCGAGCAGATCGCGGATCTAGAGAGCGCGAACGTGATCATCACCAGCTACGCGCTGCTTCGTCGCGACATCGACCTATTGAAGAAGCTGCCGCTCGATTACGCGATTTTGGACGAAGCCCAGAACATCAAGAACCCGCTGAGCGCCACCGCGGCGGCCGCCAAAGAGCTCGATGCCAGCCGTCGCTTGGCGCTCACCGGCACCCCGATCGAGAACCGCCTCAGCGAAATCTGGTCGATTTTCGAGTTCGTGAGCCCCGGTCTACTCGGGCCGCTGCAAAAGTTCGAAGAGAAGTTCGCGCGCCCGATCGATCAAGGCGACTCGAAGCAAGCCGCCCGGCTGCGAGCGGTGATTCACCCCTTCATCTTGCGCCGCACCAAGAACGAAGTCGCCAAGGATCTGCCGCCCAAGATCGAAGTCGACAAGTTGATCGACATGGCGTCCGATCAGAAGGCCATCTACATGCAGGTGCTGCGCGAGGTGCGCGCGCAGGTCATGGGCGAGGTCGAACGCCAGGGTGTCGCAAAGAGCCAGTTGCACATCTTGGCTGGCTTGACCAAGCTTCGCCAAGCCGCCTGCGATCCGCGTCTGCTCGGCTTACCGCGCGAGTTCAGCCACGACGACAGCGGCAAGCTTGCCGCGCTTCGAGAGCTCGTCGAAGAGGCCGATTCGGGCGGCCACAAAGTGCTCGTTTTCAGCCAATTCGTTTCGATGCTGAAGCTCGTGCGTGACGCGCTCGACGAAGACAAGATCCGCTACGAGTACTTGGACGGCAGCACGATGGACCGCGCCGAGCGCATCGATCGCTTCCAAAACGACCCCACGGTACCGGTGTTCTTGATCAGCCTCAAAGCCGGCGGCTCCGGTCTCAATCTCACCGCCGCCGACACCGTGATCCACTTCGACCCGTGGTGGAACCCTGCCGTCGAAGACCAAGCCTCCGATCGCGCCCACCGCATCGGTCAAAAGAAGGTCGTCACCGTGTACCGCTTGGTCGCCGCGGGCACGATCGAAGAGAAGATCCTGCAACTGAAGCAAAAGAAAAAGGATCTGGTCGCCTCCGTGCTCAGCGAAGACGCGGGCGGCGCCAAGACCCTGACGCGCGACGACTTGGACGACCTGTTCAAGATGGATTGAGGCAAACGGACCGAGCGGGGGCGATCGCGATGCAGCATCGCACCCCGTGGTTCGCCGAGTGTCCGGGCGGAACGGCTCCCTGAGTTGAAACGCCAAACCGCCAAAACGCCAGAAGAGGGAGAGAGAAGAAGGGATGGGTTTCCCGTTCTACGTCCGTCGGCGCCCCTAAAACGCCGCGAATCCGCGCATGCGGTGCACTCTGCCGCGCTCGGGAGTGCCTTTGCGACCGGTCCCGCCCCATCACATGTCACCCATGTACCCGGACTGCCGCGTGACGAGCGGCGCTGACTTGCCGAGCCTCACGATTCTACGACGCTCGCGTCTAGAAACGCCGAACCGCAATCTGCCTCTCCCTCTTCTGGCGTTTTGGCGTTTTGGCGTTTTGGCGGTTAACTCTCCCGCCTCTCCGCGCGTGAACCGCGTGCGCTGCGAGCTGCGTCGCTGGATCGCGATCGCCCCCTCTCCTTCTCAGCGTCGCGCGGAGTAAAGCGACGCGGCCCACAAACTTTGGTGCGCGCGTAGCGCCGCACGCTTCGCGCCCCGGCGCGCGCCAAGCAGTTATGCCGCATGCCCGGAACCACCAGGAGCTGGGAGTCTTGGAAGAAAAGATCACGATCTGCGATTGAGAGCGGCATAAGAGAGCCGGCGAGACCGGAGAACTACTGTTTCAACCGGCTGCGATCGACGCAAGACGCCGCAGCCGCCACATACGAGAGTCTCCCACCGCGCGCCGAAGGCGCCGCGCGTCATTATCCGCTCGCCCGTCGCGACTACCGCCGCATGCTCACGTTCATCAGAAGCCCCAAGCCCATCAGCATCGTGAGCACACTGCTCCCCCCGTAGCTAAACAGCGGCAAGGTAATCCCCACCACGGGCAACACGCCCATGGCCATGCCGATGTTGAACACGGCGTGCCAGAACAGCATCGCGCCGACGCCGACGGCGAGCGCGGCGCCGAAGCGATCTTTGGCTTGGGAGGCGATGTGAATCGACCAAATGCAGACGAAGGCGTACAGGGAGATCAGCACCACGGTGCCGAAAAAGCCCCAATCTTCCGAGAACACGGCGAACGGGAAGTCCGAGTATTGCTCGGGCAAGAAACCGAATTGGTTTTGCGTGCCCTGCATGAACCCTTCCCCCGTCAGCTGACCGTTGCCGATCGCGGTCTGTGATTGGAGGGCGTGCCAGCCGGTGCCGGTTTTGTCCGCTTCGGGATTCAGGAAGCTGGTGATGCGATGCTTCTGGTAGTCGTGCATCAAGAACATCCACGCCAGCGGCATGGACACCGCGCCCATCGCGATCAAGGACAGCACGCTGAACTTGCGGATGCGCATCATGGCCAGCATCGACACGCAGGTGAGCAGGTAGATGAGCGAAGTCCCCAAATCGGGCTGCGCCATCACCGCTGCGACGGGGATCAAGATCAAGGCCGCCGCGGGTGCTAAATCAACCAGCGATCTGGGCTCGGTCCGGGAATCGTTGTGGACCACTTTCGCGACCATCAAGATCAGGAAGATCTTCATGAATTCGCTGGGTTGGAACGCAAAGCTTCCGAGCTGAATCCAGCGCGAAGAGCCGCGAATGTCCTTACCGACGACGAACACCAGACCGAGCGAGACCATGCCGCCCGCGTACAGCACGGGAGCCAAGCGCTCGTAGTGCCGGTAGTCGATCGCGGCGACCAAGATTGCAATCATGGTGCCGACCGCGATCCAGTAGATCTGCGTTACGTAAATGTCGGCCAGACGCGCGCGGCTCGTGTCGTCGATGTAGACGCTGGTGGCGCTGTACAGGTTGACCAAGCCCAGGGTGAGAATGGCCACCACGCCGAGCAAGAGCGGTCGGTCGACCATCGGCCCGCGCCGAAACGAGAAACGATCGCCGGCCATTACAAGCTTCCGCGTTTGCCGGCGGGATGCGCCGCGGTTTGCGCGGTCACGCGCTTTTCTTTCAGCTTCTCCCAGTCGCGAACGACGCGCATGGCGACAGGGGCCGCGTTCTTGCCGCCGCCACCGCCGTGCTCGATGATCACGACAATCGCAATTTCTGGGGATTTCGAGGGGGCATAGCCGGAAAACCAGGCGTGATCGCGATTGAAGTACCAGACCTTGTCGGGATCGACGCCGCGCGGCGTGACGTGGCTCACCTGCGCGGTGCCGGTCTTGCCCGCCAGATCGAGCCCGGGAATGCGCTCCTTGTAGGCGGTACCGGTTTTCTCGGCGACCACGCCGGTCAGCGCGTTCTTGACCATCGACAGGTGATCTTGGTCGAGCTCGACCATGCGCCGCACGCGGGGCGGGAAGTCTTGGACGACGGTACCGTCACTGGTCTCGATACTGCGCACCACCTGCGGTTGATACAGGGTGCCACCATTGGCCAATGCTGCGTACGACAAGGCCAACTGCAACACGCTGACCGTGGTTGCCCCCTGCCCGATCGCCGAGAGCAAGGTGAAGCCGCCGCGGAAGGCTTCTTTGTAGCGCCGCGTGTACCAACTGCGGGTCGGCATGCGACCGCGCGCTTCGGGGTTCACGCCGATGCCCGTCTTCACGCCGAAGCCGAAATCCAGCCCAATCGCCGCGAGGCGGTCGATGCTGAGCCGTGACCCGAGCTCGTAGAAGTAGGTATTGCAAGACTGCACGATGGCAGAGTGCAAGTTCACTTTGCGGTGGATGCCGGTGCAGCGGAAGAAACGCTTGCCGTACTCGAAGCCGCCGTGACAATCGACCTCGCGATCCGGATCGGTCACGCGATCGGCCAACGCGGCGAGCGCCGTGAACGGCTTGTACGTCGAGCCTGGCGGATACGCCGCGGAGATGGTCTTGTCCATCGTGGGCTTCAACGGATCCGAGTTCAGACGCCGGAACGCGGCTCCCACCGCTTTGGTGCCGTTGCCGCCAGAGACGACGTTGGGGTCGAAGCTGGGCTTAGACAAGGCCGCCAAGAGGCGCCCTGTTCGTACATCGACCACGACCACCGCGCCGGCGAGTTGGCCGCGGATTGCCTTCTCGATCGATGCCACCAAATCGATGTCCATCGTGAGCGAGATGTCACGCCCCGGGATCGGCTCGAGACGGCGCGGTTCCTCCAGGTATTTGGCGTCGATTTCCGCGTTGCTCTCGCGACGCGCAATACCGCGCACCATCTTGCGCCAGCCGCGCTGACCGCGCAGGTAGCTCTCCCAGCGCCGTTCGATGCCGATCGCGCCGATGCGATCGCCCGCGCGATAACCGCGCTCGTCCAGGCGCTCGAGCGCCTCAGCGTCGACTTCACGCATGTAGCCGACGGCGTGCGCCCCGAGCTCCCCATAGGGATAGTAGCGCACGGGGGACGGCGTGACCTCGACGCCGTTGAGCTCTTTCTCGTGCGTCTCGAGGAAGGCCACGACGTCGCGATCGACGTCGACCTTCAACAAGATTTGCCGGCCGCGCCGCTTGTCTTCTTTGGGCAGGGCCTTGATGTCCTGGATCCGCTTCTCGATCGCAGCGCGCTCGAACTCATCGAGCGGAGCGACCTTCATCACCCGCGGCCAGGTGGTCTCGAGGTCGATTTCTGCGGGCGTGATGTACACGTTGTACGACGGCCGGTTGGCGGCCAAAACGCGCCCGAAAGCATCGCGAATCACGCCCCGCGTAGTGGCCAAGGACCGTTCGCGCACGATATTGCGACGGGCCTGGGCGCGATGCAGGTCACCCTCCACGATTTGCAGCTGCGCCAGCCGCCCGATCAAAATGCCGAACGCCGCGATCGCCACCAACACCAGCCAGCGGTAGCGCTGTCGAAATTCGCCGACGTCGGAGCGCTGGACTAGCACGCGCGCCTCACGTCAATGCCTCGGGTTGGGCGCGCGCGGGGGTGCCGCCTTGCCGCAAGCGCTGCGCCAAGCGGAACAACAGCGGCGCGCACAGGGCGGTCGCGCCAGCGTGGGGCAGCACGATCGTCGCGACCTCCAGCGGGCGGCGGTTGTCGTTGCCGAAGACGGCCAGGAGCACCAGGACCACGGCGCTTTGCACGAGCGCGAAGACGAAAGCGAGGGTCATACGGGTGAGCATGGTTTGCGCAGTCAGCCTGACGCCGGCGACCCGCGAGAGCCACCAAATCATCACGTAAACGAAGGTGAATAGCCCCACCGGCGCGCCGCCCAGCAGATCCTGCGCGTAGCCAATGGCGAACGCCAACGCCGCGCCGCGCGGCATCGAAGGCTCGTGAACCCCTAGAAAAATTACCAACGGCAGGGCCAGGCTCGGGGTCGCGCCATGCACCCAATGCGCGCCGACGAGCGTACCGATCGGACCAAGCAAGCGAAATAAATTCGATTGTACCAAGATCAGCAGGGCAGCAACCGCGAAGTACCCGAGGTTTCTCATGCGGAGCTCCAGCTCAACGCTGCTGGCGCTGCTTCTTCGACACCGAGTTGCCGGCGCCGGATTCGCAGTCCTTGGGATCGGTCAAGATGATCATCACCTCTTCGAGGCGCGAGAAATCTACCGTGGGCTCGGCCTCGACCGATTGGTAGATACCGAAGTTGCGCTTCTCTACCTTCTTGACGCGCGCCACGGGGATTCCGCGCGGGAAGCGGCAGCCGAAGCCACTGGTGACGAACACGTCGCCCACGTCGACATCATCGGTACGTTGCACGTATTCGACGCGCGCCGAGTACTTTTGGCGATCGCCGATGCCGCGCACGAAGCCGCGCGCGCCGGTGCGTTCGACCATCACGTCTACGCCGAAGCCGCTGTCTACGGTCAGCTGGACATCCACCTTTTCGCCCGCGACCCTGAGCACCGTGCCGACCGTGCCGTCCACGGAGATGACCGGCATTTCCGGCCGAATCACCGCGTTCTTGGTATCCACCGTGAGGTGCGCGACGCGGAAATACTCGGTCGTGTCTTTGCCGACCACGACCGCGCTGACGAGCTCTTGAGACAGAGTTTCGCGCAGCCCGAGCAAGCGACGCAGGCGACGATTGTCCGCTTCGGTGCGCTCGGAATCACTGACCTTGCTGCGCAGATTCGCGTTCTCGTAGGCGAGCCGGTTGTTGTCCGCCTTCACGTCGACGAGATAAACGTAGTCGCCGACCAGCCCCGAGACCCCTCGCGCCAACAGCGCGGCAAAGTACTGAAACGGCGCCGCGACGTGTAGCAGCGTGCGATCGACCCAACTCGTGTCTTCTGGCCTGCGGATGCTGGAGCGCAGGAAGAAGAACGGCAGTGCCAAAAGCAGCACTACGATGACGATATCGCGATAGTGCTTGAACGAACCCACGCGAGCCTCAGCTCATCACCCGATGGTGACTTCCTTGAGCAGCTCGATGTGATCCAACGCTTTGCCGCTGCCAAGCACGACGCAGCTGATCGGGTCATCGCTGACCATCACCGGCAGGCCCGTTTCTTCGCGCAACAGCACGTCGATGTTTTTGAGCAATGCACCGCCGCCAGTGAGCACGATGCCCTTGTCGACGATGTCCGCGGCGAGCTCCGGGGGGGTACGCTCGAGCGCGAGCAGCACGGCCTCCACGATCGCGTTGATCGGCTCGGCCAGCGCTTCGCGGATTTCGTCGGAGTTGACGATCACGGTCTTCGGAATGCCGGCGACCATGTCGCGGCCTTTGACTTCCATCGTCAGCTGCGGGTCGAGCTGATAGGCGTTGCCGATGGTGATCTTGATGCGCTCGGCGGTTTGCTCACCAATCGCCAAGTTGTACTTGCGCTTCATGTAGGCGACGATCGCGTCGTCCATCTTATCGCCGCCGACACGGACGCTCTGCGAGTACACGATGCCGGCCAGCGAGATCACGGCGACCTCCGTGGTGCCGCCACCGATGTCGACCACCATGTTGCCGCTGGGCTCGGTGATCGGCAGCCCTGCGCCAATCGCTGCCGCCATCGGCTCTTCGATCAAATACACCTCGCGCGCGCCAGCGCTCTCGGCGCTCTCCTTCACGGCGCGCTTCTCGACCTCGGTAATACCGAAGGGCACGCAGATGATGATGCGCGGCTTGACCAACGTGCGCCGGTTATGGGCGCGCGCGATGAAGTAACGCAGCATCGCCTCGGTGATCTCGAAGTCGGCGATCACCCCATCTCGCAGCGGTCGGATGGCGACGATGTTGCCCGGAGTGCGCCCAAGCATTTCCTTGGCCTCGCGGCCGACGTTCAGCACTCGCTTCACGCCATTCGCGTCGCGCGCCACGGCCACCACCGAAGGCTCACAGCTGACGATGCCTTTGCCTTTGACGTAGATCAGCGTCGTCGCCGTGCCCAAGTCGATGGCAAGGTCATTCGAGAACAGGCCGTAGAGCCAGTCGAAAATCATCGCTGTTTATTGCTCGTCTGATCAGCGAGCGTTTGCCCGCGCTAACGTTGCCGGCGGAAACCGGGCGAAATCGGAGCCACGTCCTAGCACGCGCCACCTTCGGCGCGCAATCCGACCGGGACCAAAAGCAGCATCCTTCTGTCGCGCCAGAGAGGACGAATGTTCGCAACGGAAAAGTCCGCGCAAGATCAAAGACTTACGCGGACTCCGTTGAAGCGAATTCGAACTACGCGGCGCTTGCGGGGCGGGCATGCCGCCGCGGAGCTCGCGCTCAGTCGTCGTCGTCCCAGTCCTTGTTCTTCCAAGCCGCTGCACCGCCGCCGCCGCCGCGCTCACCCTTCTTGGGTTCCTCGGTGCCGCCGCGGGCCTTCTTCTTCTTCTTCTTGTCGTCCCAATCAGAACCGGCGCCGGCACCAGGAGCTGGACGTGCGCGGCGACCCTCGGGTGCGCGACCCGCGGTGTCCATGCCGGGCGGAGGCATGGGTGGAAAACCACCGCCACCACCGCCACCGTAACCGCCGCCACCAGCGTAGCCGCCACCGCCACCGCCGCCGCCGTACCCGCCGCCGCCGCTGTAAGCGGGACGCGGCCGTTCACTAGCGCCGCCCGGTGCGCCCGGTGCGCCGCGCGGATGCGCGATGTTGAGCATCAAGCGACGACCACGCAGATCGAAATTGCGCAGCGTCGTGATCGCTTCGTTCGCGGCTTCTGCAGTGCCCATGGTGATGAAACCAAAGCCGCGCAGACGACCGTCAGGACCAACCGGCAAGTGAATGCGTGCAACCGGACCGATGTTGTTGTCGGTGAAGATCTGCGTCATCTCCTGCTGGCTCGTGTCGTACGGCAAGTTGCCGACGTACAGCGTGCGGTCTTCGGTCATCTGTGGACCGCCACCACCAGGGCCGCCGCCACCGCCACCAGGGCCGCCGCCGCCACCACCGCCACCGCCCGCAAATCCCGGGGCATCACCGCGACGCGGTGGCTCCGACGAAAAGGGGCGCACGGAGATCGCTCGGCCTGCTTGCAGTGAGCCGTCGAGTTTATCGCGCGCTGCGATCGCTTCTTCCGAAGTGGCGAAGGTGACGAAGCCGAAGCCACGCGGTCGCCCCGTTGCACGATCGCGCGGCAGACTCACGTCCACCACTTTGCCCCCCGTTGCTTCGAACAATTGCCTCAGCACGTCTTCGCTGATGGACTCGGGCAAGCCCGCCACGAAGAGTTTTCGTGCATCCTCGGTCGCCATTTTCTTTGTGTGTTCCCTAAATAAATCTAGCTCTCGCTGCGGCGATGGCCGGGAGAGGCGCAGAATCCGGCATCGACGATAACTGCCTGCGAATCGCCATTCAAGTCAGCAGTTTGTGGGTTCGCCGGCCAGGCAGCCGGCACGGGGCTTGCAAGCTCTGGCTGGGAGCGGGGTCCGGAGAGATTATCGGGGCGGTCGTGTAAGCTCCGGCGCTCATGAAGCTACGCGTGATCAGCAACCCCAGTGCAGGCAGCGGCAGCGCAACTCGACGGCTCCCGACGTTGAAGCGATTGCTGGAGGGCCGCGGAATCCCAGCTGAGTTCGTCGAAACCCGCGCTCCCGGAGACGCCACGCGGCTGGTGCACGAGGCGCGCGCGGACGGCGTCGAGTGCCTGGCGGTGATGGGCGGAGACGGCACCCTGAACGAGGTCAGCCAGGGTTACTTGGACCCCGAGGGGAACCCGCTCGCGGGTCCCGATTTGGCGCTGATCCCGTCCGGGACCGGTGGAGATTTTCGCAAAACCTTCGCCCTGGGCGACACGCTCGAGGAGGCGGTCGAGCGTTTGACCACGGCCGAGGCTCGCCCACTCGACCTCGGTCTGCTCGAACTGACCGCCCATTCGGGCGAGACCATCCGGCGTGCGTTCCTGAACATCACCAGCTTCGGACTCGGTGGTCTGACCGATCGCTTGGTCAACGCAGGCCCCAAGTGGATCGGCGGTCGCGCGGCATTCTTCGTCGGCTCATTGCGCGCATTGATCAGCTACTCGAACGCACCGGTGCGGTTACGCGTCGACGGCGAGGTCGTTTTGGAAGCGCCAATCGTGAATGTCGCGGTCGCCAACGGTCGGTATTTCGGCGGCGGCATGAAGATCGCGCCGGATGCGTCGCCGAACGACGGCTTGTTCGACGTGGTAGCAATGCACGATTTGACGCGCGCTGAAGGCGTCGCGCTCGCGCCGCGCCTATACCAAGGCACGCACCTCGGTCAGCGCGGAGTGCGCTTTGCGCGCGGCTCGTTGATCGAGGCCGAGAGTTTGGTGCCCCGCGCCGAAGTGCTGATCGACATGGACGGCGAAACTCCGGGTCGTCTGCCACTGATCGCGCGCGTTGCTCGCGGCGCGCTCAAGATTCGGGCGTAATCGCCGAGCTCTCCGGGCGCCCGCCCAGCGCCCGAGGCAGCGGGGGGGCGGCGAATGCCGCGGGCGACCCCGCCGACTGCAAAGTCCGCGCGAAGAAGTACACGCCCACTGCCAAGAGCCCAAAGCACGCCCACTGCGCGGGGGTCAGCCCCGCGTAACGCGGATCGACCGCCGCTATGAGCCCGCCACCGTCGGCGATTGGCTCCCCCACCCGCAAGAAGTCGAGCGCGAAGCGCACGGGCGCGTAAGCGATCGTGATCGCGCCCACGTAGAAGCCCCAGGGGCGCGGCTTTTTACGCAGCCACAAGAAGGCGAGCGCGAGCGGAATGGTGAGCAGCATCTCGTACAGACCGAGATCGAAGCGACCGCCGCCCGGATACTGCACGGCAAACCAAGCATCGCTCAGCAGACCAGGATGATCGTGCGCGACGCTGCAGCCCGTGCGACCGAGCACCCAGCCCGCAGGAAACGAACTGGCGATGACGTCGGCATACGGCAGAATGTCCGCCTTGTAGCGCCACTTCCACGAGAAGCCGCCGATGATGGCGCCCGAGAAGCCACCGAAACTCGACAGGCCTTCCCAGATTCGGAAAAGCGACATTGGATCCCTGAGGACCTGCCCCGGGTAATAGAAAATCACGTCCAGCATGTGACCGCCCAAAAAGCCACCCGCGACGACCCAAGCGGCGAAGCTGGTCATGACTCGGTCGTTCAAGCCGAGCCGCTTGCCTTGGCGAGTGGCCAAAACGGACCCGAGGTACACGCCCATCGCGACCAGCGCTCCGAACGGTTTGATCGAGAAATCTCCGGGCGGAAAGCCGCGAAAGAGCCCCTTGGGGATGATCACGAGCTCGGGAATGTGCAGATACGGAATCGCGGGGGCGCTGAACACGGCACGGCTCCTACCACACTCGTCACCGCTTGCCCTGGATCCGCGGCTTCTTTGCTCGATCGCTAGCCTCGCGCCGGATACTCAAGCGATCGGCAGCGCCAGGATCCGTGCCCGCTACGACCAATAGGCGCAAGCCATCGCAACGGCGCTCCAAGACCACCGGGCTCACGGCTTCCGCGTCGCAGTGTGCTTTGGGCAACGGAACGTCCACCGCGGCGTTAACGATCTCCAATGCTTGCCCCAGGGCCTCGGCGCTCGCTTGCGGGTTGAGCGGAGGCACGGCGCGCACCGAAATCGCCTCTGCTAGGCGAGTCAGCAGCTCGGGACCCGAGAGCGAGAGCTCCTGCACTAGGCCATTGTCCAGCCGAATGTCGAGGGTAACGTCGATCGTACGCTCGGTCAGCGATCGTTCTTCCGGCACCGCGTAGCTGAACGAAAATACTTTCTGACACTGGTCCCCCTCGCAATGAAGCTGCGGTGGGCGCTCGCGCAGACGCACGAGTAAATCTGGCGCAAGCTCGGAGGTCGGTTCACCGAACGAGCGCGTCGCGGCCACGAGCTCGGTCAGGCGCGAGAACTCGTGCACGAAGCCCCGCCGCTGCTCGGCGGCCCGAGCCAAGCGCGCCTCGATCTCTTGCGCGTGGCTGAGCATGCGTTGTTCGCGTCGGTCGGCGAACACGCGACGGGAGTCGAGCTCGGTGATGCGTTCCGCCACCTCTTCGGCGTGTGGCCCGTGAGGCATGGCATCGAGGTAGGCGCGAAGGCGCGGCAAGCTGTTCCAAGACAGCTTGAAATAGCGCTTCTCGGTCGGGACGTACCATTCGCCTACCTCTTTGCGGTAGTCGCCTTTCGGGTAAGCGCGCAGGTAGTGCTCGGCAGCTCCAAGCCGGGCTTCGAGCGTGGTCGAGACGCGGTACTCTCGGTAACTGCGATACTCACCGAAGTCACCCGTGATGCGCGCGGTACTCGAGCACGACGACGCCGCCAAGCACAGCACGAGCAGCAGAGCAGACTTCATGGAGCCGGCTCCGGACAGAAGTTGCACTCGGTGGGCACGCTGGGCGAGCTATCGCTCATGTACGACCCGTAGTCGTCACAGCTCGCGTGAAGCAGCGCGCGCAAGCACACCTCGCCGTCGTGCACGAGCGGGACGCAGTTCTCCGGGAAGGCAACGGGATAGCTTTCGGGATGCTCGCAAGCGTTGGCGCAGGAGACACGAGTCAGGCTGCACTCCTGGCAGCGCTGGCAGTCGATGTTGGCCTTGCTCGCGAAGAACGTGCCCGGGTCGAGCTCGGCGGGGGTCTGTCCACACCCGCCTACGTCACCCGGTGTTGGCGCCGTGCAAAACAGCAGCACGACCACGAAAAACCCGACTTTCGCGCGGTTGCGAGAGAGAGGCGAGAGGAGTTGCGGGAGCGCGGGGTTCACGGGAGCACCTCGTAATCGATGAACAAACCGAGCTGTGCAGAGAGCACCGGGATCGTCGTGACCGAGCGATCTTGAGTGGCGGCGCCGTAATACAAGCTACCGACGAGTTCACCCTGCACGCCGATGCCGGCCGTGATCATGTACGCGGCGCCGACCGCCGCCTCCAGACCGCCGCTCAGGTCGGGCTCGAGAATGATCGGGATCCCGAAACGGCCGAACAGCAGGGTGCGGCGGTTGTCCAGACGTTCGAGTGCGATGTACGACACGCTCAGCACTTCTTGCGGAATGCCCTGCGCGGCGATCGACAAATGCACGACAGCGCCGTGTGAGAGCCCGCGCGCGGGGCCGCGCACGACGCCCAGCGCGAGATCGTAGTACGCCGCAGTGAGCGAGAGCGACTCCGGGGTATCGCCGAGCGGAGTCGCCAATCGGTACGGATTGTTGAAGCGCAGGCCCTTGCCCAAAGACAACGAACCGAAGCCGTGCCAGTACGCGTCCGTACCGAGGATCGGCGTGCGGTAGCGCTCCTGAGTCGCGGCCGCGGGCGTCGCGGCTGGCTCCGCGCGCGCCGGGCCCGCAACCAGGCACGAGAAGAGCCCGATCGAGACGGGACAGAACGCGGAAGCGAGCGCTGCCAATCCAAAGAATCGCACGATCTATCCGGCCAATACGACGGTTTCAGGCCGCTCGCGAACAGACGCGCTCGATCTCGTCGACGCGCTTTGGGATCGCTTCACTCAGCACGACGGCCTCGCCATCGGTGACGAGCACGTCGTCTTCGATGCGCACGCCGATGCCGCGATACTCGGCTGCCACCGCCGCGTTGTGCGCAATGTAGATCCCGGGTTCGACGGTGATCACCATGCCGGGCTCCAGCGGGCGAGGCTTGCCCGCAACGAAATAGGCGCCGACGTCGTGCACGTCCATCCCCAAGTAGTGGCTAGTCTTGTGCATGTAGTACGGCTTGTAGCGGAGCTCGCTAATCGCGGTCTCGACCGGGCCCTCGATGATGCCCAGCTGGCACAGGCCCCGGGTGATGACCTCGACACTGGCGGCGTGCACGTCATCGAAGGTGCGCCCGGCGCGAGTGAGCTCGATGCTCGCGAGCTGAGCGTCCAACACCAGCTGATAGATCGCGCGTTGAGCCGGCGTGAACCGTCCGCTCACCGGAAAGGTGCGCGTCACGTCTGCGGCGTAGTAGTCGAACTCGCAACCGGCATCGATCAGTAACAAATCACCCTCTTGCATGCGGCGATCGTTGCGATGGTAGTGGAGCACGGTGGCGTTCGGGCCGGAGCCGACAATCGGCGAGTAGGCCGGGCGTTCGGAGCCGAAGCGCCGGAAGATCCCGCGCAAAATCGCCTCGACCTCGTACTCGTACATGCCCGGCGCTGCTTGCGCCATGGCCGCCACGTGTGCGTCGCGCGTGATGTCCACGGCGCGCTGCATGGCGCGCAGCTCGAGCTCGGATTTCTTCAACCGGGACTCGTGCACGACGGTCGCGGCGTCCACGATCGAGCTGGGACAGGTAACGCCCAAGCGCGCGCGCCCGCGCACGCGATCGAGCGCGGCGAGCAGCGTGTCGTCGAAGCTGCGGTTCTTGCCCAAACGATAGAAGACTCGCTCGGTATTCTGGATCGCGTCGGGCAGCTTCTGCGAAAGATCGCCGATCGTGAACGCGACATCTGCGCCGAACTCACTGACCGCACCCTCCACGCCGGCACGCGCGCCGTCCCAAACCTCGCGCTCGGGATCTCGAGCACGCACGAACAACGTGAAGCGTTGCTCGCTCTGGCTATTGAGCACCAACACGCTCTCCGGCTCGTCGAAACCGGTCAGGTAAAAAAAATCGGAATCTTGCCGATACTCGTGTTCCACGTCGTTGTTGCGAATGGCGAGTGGCGCCGCGGGGATCACGAGTACCCCTGGGTGAATCGCGGCGAGCACGCGCTCCCGTCGCTCTTGGAACTCGCTCTCGTTGTGCATCCAGGGGAGGTTATCACTACCTGGCGATCGCGGCCGGTCCGGCCGCGCCGGCTCTCCGCCCTGACGCCGGCACGCGCCGATGCACTGTCAAGTGCTCGAGGCCAGACCGGACATGGCGGCTCTCGCGCCTAGATCTGAGCGTGTGGTTTGACGGCCGCGAGGGGTCACGGTACCCCTCCGTGGTGAGTAGCGAACGGCCCGACGGCCCTGAGCGCGACGAACGCGAGCGCGTGCGTCGCCTCGAGGGCATCTTACCCGAACTCGTCAAACGCGTGTTCGAGGCGGGCTATGAGCGGCTCAGCGAGGGGCCGGAGAACGTGCGCCACTTCGTGAGCGAGCTGCGCCTCCCGAAAGACGTGTTGTCTCAGCTGGACGAGACCAAGAACGGGCTATACCGCGCCGTCGCCAAGGAAGTGCGCGATTTCTTGGACCACACCAATTTTGCGGACGAGCTAGCCAACGTGCTGACCAAACTCTCTTTCGAGGTCAAAACCGAGGTTCGCTTCATCCCCAACGACGCGGCCAAAGGCGGGCGTCCCATTCCGGACGTCAAAGCCAAAGTGAGCGTGAAGCGCGATCGCTCGTCTCGCCCACCCGAGCCGCGGACAGATATCGATGACAAGGCTTCCCTTGCGCCAGATCCTCTGGCAAATGGGCAGCCGAACGAGGAGTCCCAATCTTGAAGTCGCTAACAGCGGGCGCCGAAATAGACGCCTGGTGCACCAAATGCCGTATGGATCTGATGCACCGCATCGTCGCCATGGTCCAAAGCGCGCCGAAACGCGTGATTTGCCTCACGTGTAATTCGGAACACAACTATCGGGCCCCCCGCACGGAGACGACCGCCACCGGCGTGCACGTGCGTGCGCGCAACACGGGTCCGAAGCCCTCCCCCGCGGCAGCCCGCGTGACGCAGAAGGCGCGCGCCGAGAAAGAACGCGCCGACAGCTGGGCCTCGAAGACGCTCGGCCAAGCCGTGGACGCGTTCACCCGCTACGCGATGGATAAATCCTTCCGCGAAGGCGAGCTCGTGCTGCACTCCAAGTTCGGCGAGGGTTACGTAGACAAAGTGCTGGAAGGCGCCAAGATCAGCATCATGTTCCGCGACGGCGCGAAGACTCTCGCACACCGCGCGAACTGACACGCGCGTTCGGAGCAGCGTCCCGGGTCGGCCGCTGCTCCGTTCGTGCTTTGCTGCTGCGCTCGGGACGCGCGTTGCGGTCAACGCGCGCACTGGGCGCGCTCCGCTCCGGGCGCGCGTTGCGGTCAGCGCGCGCGCTCGGCGCGCTCCGCTCCGGACGCGCGTTGCGGTCGACGCGCGTACTCGGCGCGCTCCGCTCCGGACGCGCGTTGCGGTCAACGCGCGTACTCGGCGCGCTCCGCTCCGGACGCGCGTTGCGGTCAACGCGCGTACTCGGCGCGCTCCGTTCCGGACGCGCGTTGCGGTCAACGCGCGTACTCGGCGCGCTCCGTTCCGGACGCGCGTTGCGGTCAACGCGCGTACTCGGCGCGCTCCGCTCCGGACGCGCGTTGCTGCTGCGGTCCGGGCGCGCGTTGCGATCGACACGCGGGGCCGACGTGCCACGCTCTGGGCGAGCCTTGTTCGGACGCGCGAAGCGATCACCTTGCGGGCCAGTTGCTTCGGCGCGCGGCGCGCGTTGCGGTTCTCGGAATTCGGGGCGCTGCTCGCGGCCGCCGCGCGGTTCGGCGCTTTGGGCCCGATGCCGATCTTTGCCCGTGCCCGGTTCGCGTCGTGAACGCGCGTGCGGTTCCTCCGCGGAGCGCTTGGCCACTGCCACGCGCGGTACCTTGGCGTTGGCTTTGACCTGAATCTCCCAGGCTTCGGTGCCGGCTGCGCGCACGCGGTGCGGCACACCGAAGTCGCGCTTGAGCACGACCAGCTCATCGAGACTGAGATGCCGCCACTGGCCTGGTCGCAAATCCTCGGCCGTGACCCCCGCCTGCGAGATGCGCGCCAGCCGCATTACCAGAGAACCGGTTGCTTCACCGAGCCGACGCACTTGCCGGTTTCGCCCTTCACGGAGCGTGAGCTCGAGCCAGGTCTTGTCACCCTCGTAGCGCAAGCGTCGCACTTCGGCGGGCGCGGTAGCGCGACCGTCGATTTCGATGCTTTTCCGCCACTCGGCGAGTTGCTCGTCGAGAACGAGTCCCTGAACTTTGGCGACGTATACCTTCTTGGCCTTACTCCGCGGATGCGCGAGCGCATGCGCAAACTCGCCATCGTTGGTGCACAAGAGCGCGCCGCTGGTGTGGAAGTCGAGTCGCCCCACTGGGACCACGCGTACGCCGACCGCCTTTAGTAGCTCGGCAACGGTCGGGCGCCCCTCGGGATCGCTCAAGGTGCACATCACCCCCCGCGGCTTGTGCAGCACGATGTACACGAGCGGCTCGGGCATCAAGCGGTTGCCGTCTACCTCGACCTTGGCTTTGCGCGGGTCGACCCGAACGCCAAGCTGGTCGATCACTCGGCCGTCGACCTTCACCCGACCCTTGGTGATCAATTCCTCTGCGGCTCGCCGTGAAGCAATGCCAGCGCGAGCCAAGACTTTTTGAAGCCGTTCTTCTGCCATAAGGGTGGCCGGTCCTAGCACTGAGGCTCGGCGCGCGCTGGGCTTTCGTCAGCCCGGGCCGAAAGCCCTACTTGTTACGAGCACGCGCGCCGGTCGGCGCGGCGCCGCCCGAGCCACCCGCGGCAGCCGCCGCCGCAGCGGCCGCGGCCTTCTCCGCTTCCGCGTCCTTTTGCTCGATCTCGCGCAAGGCAATCTCGTCGCGATCCCAGCGATCGACGTGACCATCGAAGTCCAAATCGACCCCGCGACGCTCGAGCTTGCCCTCGTCGTAGATTTCCCAGACGTCGGGCCTGCTGTCGTAGTTGGTGTCAATCTGGGCGCGGCTCAGCTGACCACTGACGTAGAAGCGCGTCTCGTCGTCTTGACCGTCACCGTTGTGATCTTCACGCAGCTTGGCGACGCGGCCTTTCGCAAAGGTAATCCAGGTGTCCATCTTGCCGTCGAAGTTCGTGTCCGCCACCTCGTTCAAGGCTTCACCCTTGTCCGTGTAGGTGCGCACGACGTCCTTCACCCCGTCCAAGTTGGTGTCGACCTCACGGCACATCAGCACGCGGTGACGATCTTCACCTTCCCCGACCACGCCGTAGACGCGACGAATGTTGGCTTTCTTCGCACCGGGGCCGAGACTCTCGACGACTTCACGGTCGCTGCGCCCCTTGAAGTCACAGCGCGAGCGATCGTCCGCAGCGACACCGCTCACCTCACCGCGCAGCGCTGCGCCGGTCTTGGGCTCGCCCGAGCCGCCGCAGGCATACGCGCTCAAGCCGAGCGCCACTACGACCAGGGCACCGCCGCGCCATCGATCCTGCGCATTGCTCACTTGTTGGTTCCTTTTTCAGCAGGCGCGGCCGGAGCGGCGGGTGTCGACTTCTCGGTCGGCACGTCCGAGGGCTTGTTTTCGGTTTCGGTCGGAAGTGTGCTCTTGGTCTCGAAGGTCGGACTGGCGGGCGCCTTGTCCGCTCGATCGGGGGGTACGTAGCCGGTTTCTTTGCAGTAATCGATGGTGGCGCCCGGATCGGGACGGCCATCGTTGTTCATATCCGCGTGAATCAACGGGCAACCGGGCTTCGGGTATTCCCACCATTGATCGATCACGCCGTCGCCATTCGAATCTCGTTCGGTGCGGACCAGTACGCCGGCTTGGTAAAAGTCCCAAGTATCGAGGTGCTTGGCGAGAGCCGTGGACTGATCTTTCTCGGTGATCTGACCACTCTTGAAGGTCGTGATCTCGTCGATCTCGCCGTCCTTGTCGTAGTCGTTCTCGCGGCGTCGCAGTTGGCCGGCAGGATCGAAGTAGGTGTAGGCGTCGACCACGCCGTCGAAGTTCAGATCGACCGCGCGGCACAGCTCTCGCCCCCCTTCGCGCACGATCGTGATGTCGGGCTTGCCGTCGCCATTGGCGTCGATCTTCTCGACCGTCTCGGACGTCACGTCGCACTTTTCGTGAGTGACCTGCGTGTCACGCGTGGTCACGGAGTTCGCGGAATTCGCGCCAGCGCCCGCTGCACCATTACAACCGAACTGGAACATGGCGCCGCTCATCAGCGCGACCCAAGCCCATTTGGTGTTGGTGTCCCTCGTTCTGCTCGTCATTCTCAAACCTCTCGGCGTCGATCTCGACCGCGCGATCCAGAACCCACTCAGCACTGCCTAGCTTTAGCCCGGAATGCTGCCCAAGCATAGCCGCCTACCGGCACGCACCCGCCTGCATGGATGCCACGATCCACCCAGTCGGCCGGCAGGCGCAGACCCGGGCCGACAGCTTCAAAGTGCCCCGCCGGCCCTGGATTTCGAGCCGGCCATGATTTGTTAAATCTCTGAAATTAAACAATAATATCTAAAGTCGGTCGCGCGTTCCGATTGACAACACACGTATGGGAATCTAGTGTAACGGCTGGTAACTAGGCACGTCTACCGAATGTCCCGCAAGAAGATCTCCACCACCGTCTACATCACGCCGGAGCAGAACGAGCGGCTGCACCTGTTGCATACCCGCACCAAGGTTCCGGTCGCCGTGTACATCCGTGAAGGGATTGATCTGGTGCTGAAGCGCTACGAACACGCGCTGCCGGGACAGATGAGCCTGACGGATACCCCCGCCCCCAAAGCCGCCAAAAAGTAAGTCGAAGGCGGGTCGGAGCGAGCTTGGCTGGTCGGCGCGCCGAGGCCGCGCTAGAGAGCCGCCCCCGCGAACGCTCGCGTTGCAAGTAATGCCGACCGACCCCAAAAAGATTCGTAACTTCTCGATCATCGCCCACGTCGATCACGGAAAAAGCACGCTCGCGGATCGCATCCTCGACGTGACCGGTGCGATCAGCAAACGCGAGAAGGTGGAGCAGTTCCTGGACAAGCTGCCGCTGGAGCGTGAGCGCGGCATCACCATCAAAGCGCAGTCAGTGCGCCTCAAGTACATCTCGACCAGCGGCGAAGAGTATCAGCTTCAGCTGATCGATACGCCCGGGCATGTGGACTTCAATTACGAGGTTAGCTCCAGCCTGCGCGCCTGCGAGGGCGCGCTATTGGTCGTGGATGCCACGCAAGGCGTGCAGGCCCAAACGGTCGCCAACGCCTATTTGGCCATCGAAAATAACCTGGAAATCATCCCGGTTCTGAACAAGGTCGATCTGCCCTCGGCCAACGTGGATCACACGGCCGAACAGATCGAGAAAGTGATCGGCCTCGACTGCAGCGGCGCGCTATTCGCCAGCGGCAAAACTGGCGTCGGTGTGCTGGAAGTCCTGGAGGCGGTGATCGCGCGGGTACCTCCGCCTCAGGGTGATCCGAATGCTCCACTGCGCGCGCTTTTGTTCGACAGCTGGTACGACAGCTACCGCGGCGCGGTCGTGATGCTGCGCGTGATGGACGGCACCCTCAGGAAGGGTGACCGCATGAAGTTCATGGCGACGGGTCGCCACTACGACGTGACCGAAATGGGTTGCTACAACCCGCACCCCGTCGCGATCGACGAACTCGGACCGGGTGAGGTCGGCTTCGTGGCGGCCAACATCAAGTCCACGGAAGACACCAAGATCGGTGACACCGTCACCACCTTCCACCACGGCGCGACCGAGCCGCTACCCGGCTTTCGCGAAGTGAAGCCGATGGTGTTCGCCGGTATCTTCCCGACTGACTCCGCCGAGTACGAGAATCTACGCGACGCGCTGGCCAAGCTGCACATGAACGATTCGTCGTTCAGCTTCGAGCCGGATACATCGGATGCGCTCGGCTTCGGCTTTCGCTGCGGCTTTTTGGGCCTGCTGCACATGGAAATCATCCAGGAGCGCCTAGAGCGTGAGTACAACCTGGATTTGATCACCACCGCGCCGAGCGTGGTGTACTTCGCGCACACCAAGAACGGCGAGACCGTGCGCGTCGACAACCCTTCGAAGATGCCGCCGGTCGGCGACATCGAGACGATCGAAGAGCCGATCCTCAAGTTGACGGTGCACGTGCCCGCTGAATACGTGGGCGCGACCGTGGCCTTGTGTGAAGAGCGCCGCGGCACGCAGCTGGGGCTCAACTTCTCGACCAAAGATCACGTCGTGGTGACCTACGAGCTGCCGCTCGCGGAAGTGATTTTGGACTTTCACGACCGCTTGAAGAGCGCCTCGCGCGGCTACGCGAGTATGGACTACGAAGTCACCGGCTATCGCGCCGACAGCTTGGTGAAGCTCGACATCATGTTGAACGGCGAACCGCTCGACGCGCTCAGCATCATCGTGCATCGCGACACCGCTTTTTCTCGAGGCCGTGCCCTGACCTCGAAGCTGAAGGAGCTGGTGCCTCGTCAACAATACGAGGTCGCGATTCAAGCCGCGATCGGCGCCAAGGTGATCGCCCGCGAAACGGTGCGCGCCATGCGTAAGGACGTAACCGCCAAGTGCTACGGCGGCGACATCAGCCGCAAGCGAAAGCTGCTGGAAAAGCAGAAAGAGGGCAAAAAGCGCATGAAGGCAGTGGGTAGCGTCGAGGTGCCTCAGGAAGCCTTTTTGGCCATCTTGAAGCTCGAGACCTGAGCCATTCGAGCCTGCGCCGCGTGCGCCCGCTCTTGCGGGAACCGGGTTCCATCGTTACAAAAGAAGGATATTGATGAGTAGCCCAGGCTCGAAGCTACGTGAAAAGCGCCTCTCGGAACTGAACGCGGGCGCGACGCCCGACGGGCAAATAACGCACCTCGAAACGGTGGCGTTCGGACCGTCCTTGGCCGTTGAGCGCTTCCGCTTCGGCAACGGGCTCGAGCTCTTGTTTTGCGAGGACCACAGCGCGCCGGTCATCGCCTATCACACCTGGTTCCGGGTCGGCTCGCGCCACGAGCGCGAAGGCAAGACGGGCCTCGCGCACCTATTCGAGCATTTGATGTTCAACGAGGTCGAAGGCCGGAAAGCTGGCGAGTTCGACCGCAAATTGGAAGAGGCAGGCGCCGAGAGCAACGCTTCCACTTGGTTGGATTTCACGCAGTACAACGTGTCGATCCCCAAGGATCAACTGCCGCTCGCGGTGAAGCTCGAGTCCGAGCGCATGAGCCGCTTGGTGCTGCGCGATCCGCAGGTGAAGAGCGAAAAAGAGGTGGTCGCCAACGAGCGCCGTCTGCGAGTCGACGATGACTTGGAGGGCGCAGCGAGCGAGCTACTCTGGGCGACTGCGTTCGAGAATCACGCCTATCGCTGGCCGACCATCGGTTGGATGAAGGACATCGAAGGTTTCACGACCGAAGATTGCCAAGAGTTTTACCGGACCTACTACGCGCCCAACAACGCCGTTCTGGTCATCGTCGGTGACGTGGCCGAAGCTGCGCTCTTGAAGCGGCTCTCCGCCGCATACGGCGCACTGCCGGCCAGCACGCTGCCGCTCGAAGACGTACAGCCGGAACCGCCGCAGCTCGCCGAACGCCGAGTCGAGGTCAGCAAGCCCACCGCTACCGAAAAACTCGTCGTCGGCTACCACAGCCCCGCGATGGGTGATTTCGATCACCCTGCCCTTTCGCTGTTGGCAGAGGTTTTGTTCAGCGGTCGGGCCAGCCGGCTTCATCAGAAGCTGGTGCGAGAGTTGGAGCTCGCCACCGAAGTGCGCGCGTTCGTCGGGCCTTTCCGCGATCCCGGGTTATTCGAACTATTCATCTCGGCCCGCGAAGGGCAGTCGGCCGAGAAGCTCTTGGCGGTGATCGACGCCGAGTTCGAGAAAATCCGAACCGAAGCCATCTCCCAAGAAGAGATCGCACGCGCCGCGGCCAGGCTGGAGCTGGGCTTGCTCGCCGGGCTGGAGACATGCGACGGCAAAGCGTCGACGCTTGGCTTCTACGAAATCGTCCTGGGCCGTCCGGGTGCCGCTTTCGAGCGCTTGGAGACTACGCGCCGCGTGACGGCGAGCGATCTGATTCGGGTCGCACGCCGCTATTTACTCCCCCGCTATCGAAGCGTGATCTTCGTGCGCCCAGATTCTTCCGTAAGTACGGGCGACGACGCCGAGGCCGCACAATGAGCGCCGCCGCAACGGTGGTTCGTCTGGACGACGCGGGAGGGGCGACGGTCTTGCTCGAGACCTCGCGGGCGCTCCCGCTGGTCACGATCAGCATCGGCTTGAAGACTGGTTCGCTCGTCGACCCGGCGGGTAAAGAGGGATCGACTCGCTTGCTCGCGCGGTTGATGCGACGGACCGCGGGTGGCCTCGATCCGCAAGTGATCGATACCCGGATCGACTCGCTCGGCGCCTCGCTCAGCGCGGACGTTGCCCACAGCACGATGGCCTTTCAGGCCACGGTCATCTCGCGCTCCCTGAACGAGTTCGTCGATCTGTTGGTAGATGTGTTGTCGCGCCCCAGTTTGGCGGCGACCGAGCTCGAACGCCTGCAGCGTGAGACCTTGGCCGAGCTCAAGGATTCTCTCGACGACGATAGCAGCCTGGCCCGCCGCTTCTTTCGACGCCGCTTCTTTGGCTCGCATCCTTATGGCCGCTCGGTCTCGGGTACGCCCAAGACCGTGCCGGAGATCAGCTCGACCGACGTGCAGGCCGTCTTTCAGGGCTCGTTCGTGCGCGGCAACTTGGTCTTCGCTTTCTCGGGTGATTTGGACGCAGCCCGCGCTTCGCAGATCGCCAAGCGCATCTCGGATGCGTTGCCCAGCGGTGGCGTCGGAGTCGATGGCACGCCCGAACCAAGCGCCATCCCTGGTCGCCGCCTCGTGATCGTCGACAAGCCCGAGCGCACTCAGACCAAGATCTTGATTGGCTGCCTCGGCTCCCACACTCGCGACGAAGACCACGTGGCACTGCTGGTTGCCAACACCATCTTCGGCGGCACCTTCACTGCGCGCATGACGCAAGAGGTCCGCTCCAAGCGCGGCTGGTCTTACGGCGCGTACTCCAACTTGCCGATCGACCGACGTCGCCAGAGCTTCAGCATGTCGACCTCGCCCAAGGCCGAGGACGCCGGCCCATGCCTCAAGCTCGAGCTCGACATGCTGCACGAGCTGCGCGAAAAAGGCGTCACCAAAGCCGAGCTATCGTGGGCCAAACGCTACATGGTGCGCTCACACTGCTTCGCCATCGATACGGCCGCCAAGCGCGTGGGGCTTTCGCTCGACCAAACGCTCTACGATCTGCCTGCGGATTACTACTCGCGCTACACCGAGCACGTTCAGGGCGTGACCCTCGAACAGGCAAATGATGCGCTTCGAAAGCGGCTTTCCGAAGAGGATCTGCTGATCACCGTCGTCGGTACGGAGTCCGCGATCGGGACTTCGGTGCGCGAAGCCGTGAGCAATCTGGCTTCGACCGAAGTCGTCGCGTTCGACAGCGTCGACTGAGCGAGACCGACCCGAACCGGGGAGAGGTCGCTCGTGAGGCTGCTGACCCTCCCCCGCTGCTAGCTGGGCTCTAAGAATCGAGTTCGAGCGCCGTGACGAGCGCGCGCGCGACGGCCAGAGCTTCGGCCAGTGCGCTCGACTCCGCGCTGGTGATCAGCGCATCCGGCGCGAGCGGAGCTTGCAGATCGACGTACATCTTCAACTTGGGCTCCGTGCCACTCGGACGCACGAAAACTCGGCCGCCGCCGCCGAGCACCAATTCGACGAGGAGCGCAGGGCCACGCCAGCTCGGTGCGTTGGGCTCCGGAATTTGCAGATCGCGCACGCGACTGACAGCGTGGCCAGCGAGCGCGGTGGGCGGCGCGTCCAACAATTGTTGCATGGCGCGCGCGATGCGCGCGGCGCCCGCGCCGCCCTTTAGGACCACGTTGTGCTGCACGCTGACCCACAGGCCGTGTTCGCGATACAGCGCGTGCAAGCGTTCGAGCACGGTCTTGCCTTCGGAGCGGGCCTCGGCGGCGAGCTCTGCGAAGGCGAGCGCCGCACTGATGCCGTCTTTGTCGCGTACCGTGCGTCCGAATGAGTAGCCCAGCGCCTCCTCGTAGCCGAATGCGTAGCGATAGTTCTGGCCTTCGAGCTCGAGCGCAGCCGTCCAAACCCATTTGAAACCAGTGAGTACGCTTTCGTGGCGGGCGCCACGCGCGCCCGCGATCAGGGCCAGCATGGGCGACGACACGACCGACGAGAGCACCAAACCACGCTCTCCCAGGTTTGCGTGCGAAAGCGCAAAATCTCCCAACAACAGGCCGATTTGGTTGCCGGTCAGCACCTGAAATTGACCGCTCGCGGTCGGCACGGCGATCGCCAAGCGATCCACATCCGGGTCGTTCGCGATCACCAGATCGGCAGCCTTCGCTTTCGCGAGCCCCAGCGCGAGATCGAGCGCGCCGGGCTCCTCCGGATTGGGGAAGTGCACGGTTGGGAAGTGACCATCCGGCTCACGCTGCTCGGGCACACTGTGGAAGTCCGCATAGCCTGCTTCGCGGAACAGCCGTTCGACGACGTTCGCACCCACGCCATGCAGGGCCGTGTACACGATGCAGAGCTGACGATCGGCTCGGATCCGCGGCAGGGAGCCGCGAACTTCCGCCAAATAGCGCAGCACGATGTCTTGCCCAATCAGCTCTTGGGCCGCCAAATCTCCGAGCGGAATGTCATTTGCTGGGCCCATGGCGCGCATGCGCGCGAAAACCTCGTGATCCGTGGGCGGTACGACCTGCACGCCATTTTGCCAGTACAACTTGTAGCCGTTGTACTCGGGCGGGTTGTGGCTCGCGGTGATCATGATGCCGGCGTTGGCCGCGAACGCACGCACTGCGTAGGCGACGAACGGCGTGGGCACTGGGTCTGCAAAGCGCTTGACGGGAATGCCGGCCGCGAGCAGCACACGCGCCGCGGCGTCCGCGAAGCGTTGGCTGTCGAGCCGCGCATCACAGCCAATCACGACCGGTAACGTGCGAACGTCGTGTGCCCGACTGAAGAGCTGATCGACCAGCGCGCGCGTTACACGAATCACGACTGCCAGATTCATTCGCGCGCTGCCCGCGGCGACCACGCCACGTAACCCAGCCGTGCCGAACTCGAGGTCGCCCTGCATGCGCTCAGCCAGCTCAGCGAGGTTGCCCGCCGCGATCAGCTCTTCCAGTTCGGCCCGCGTCACTGAATCCGGATCACCGGCTGCCCAAGCGCGCGCACGTTCGACGAGCGTCGCAATTGTCGCTGGATCGACTGGAGTAGGCGTGCTTTCTAGCATTACAGAGAGCGTACACTGCAGATCAAGAAGGACCAATCGTGACTCACGATCCATACGCCCCGCCCAAATCCGATTCGCGCGATGCCGCAGGGTTGCGTCAACCCGCCGCCCTGCAAATCAGTGAAGCGGAGTACGAGCGCATCAAACGGCGGCTCAAGGAAATGAATCGAAACAGCCTGGCGCTCGGTGGGCCCGGGCTCGCGTTGCAAATCGTCGGCAACGCCATGCAAGGCGTCACGGGCGGCCTGATCTCGCTCGTCGGGATCGGTTTGTTGGTGGCCGGGCTATCCATCTACGCGCGCATGCGCGGCCACTCTCCCTGGTTCGGCGCGCTGGGTCTGCTCAGCTGCATCGGCATGCTGATTCTGCTGGTGCTACCGAAGCGGTGCTTCAACTGCCAAGCCAAGACGAAGGGCGCAACGTGCGCGGCTTGCGGCGCGCCTGCGCCGCAATAGCCAGCTCACGCGGAGCCTCAGGGCCGGCTGAGGCGTTCCGCCAAGCCCGTGTCGTACTGTCCGCAGCGGAATTCGGCAGAGCCGAGCACCTTTTGCAGGAACGCGAGGTTCGTGGCGCGCGGGCCCTTCGGGCCGACGAGTTCGATTTGGCAGGCGGCGAGCGCGGTCTCCAAGCGGGCGAGCGCTTCTTCGCGAGTTGCGCCGTGGGCGGCGACTTTGGCCAGCATCGGGTCGTAGTGGGGGGTGATCTCTTGGCCGGCGATGACGCCCGAATCGATGCGCACACCGGGCAGATCACTCGGCAGATCGAAACGCTTGAGCAGGCCGGGCTGAGGCAGGAACCCCTTTTGCGGATCTTCCGCGTAGAGCCGAACCTCGATCGCGTGGCCTCCCAACTCGGGCGCGAGCGCGGCTGGCGGAAGGGCTTCCCCCGCGGCGACGCGCAGCTGCAGCTCGACCAAGTCCAGCCCCGTAACCAGCTCCGTGACCGGGTGTTCGACTTGGAGACGCGCGTTCACTTCCAGGAAGTACAATTCGCCGGCTGCATTGGCCACGAACTCGACCGTGCCTGCGCCGCGATAGTCGGCCGCGCGCACCACGGAAAGGGCCGCGTTCCAGAGCTTTGAGCGGCGCTCGGCGCCCCCTTGCCCGCTGCCAAAAAAAACAGCCGGCGAGGGCGACTCTTCGATGATTTTTTGATGCCGCCGCTGCACGCTGCACTCACGCTCGCCGAGCGCCACCGCGTTGCCGTGGGCGTCGCAAAACACCTGCACCTCGATGTGGCGCGGGCTATCGAGGTAGCGCTCGAGGTAGATGCGCCCGTCACCAAATGCGGCGAGCCCGCGATCGGCACAGGTTTGCGCGGCGCGCTCGAGATCGGCGACGTCGCGCACGATTTGCATGCCGATCCCGCCGCCGCCCGCGGCCGCCTTGATCAACAGCGGCAGACCGATGCGCTCGGCTTCTGCGTTCAAGGTCTGGCTGTCTTTGGGATCGACCGGTTGCTCACTGCCAGGCGGCGGAGATACGCCCACGCTGCGCGCCACTTGGCGGGCTTTGATCTTGTCGCCGAACGCTTCGAGCGCGGCGCTCGGAGGGCCGATGAACGTGGCGCCGCTTTCCGTCACTGCATCAGCGAAGGCGCGGCGCTCGCTGAGCAAGCCATAGCCGGGGTGCACAGCGTCTGCGCCGACGTCGTTCATTGCCGCCAAAATGGCGGGAATGCTGAGGTAGCTCTCGCTGACCTTGGCGGGCCCGATGCGAATCGCTTCATCCGCCAGGGCGACGTGCGGCGAGAGCACGTCGGCATCCGAGAATACGGCAACCGTCGGGATCCCGAGTCGCTCACAGGTTCGAAAAATGCGGCAGGCGATTTCGCCGCGATTGGCGACCAGCACTTTCTCGAACATCACGACTTCTTGGCTGCGGCCCGCAGCTCTTCGCGCTCGCGCTTCTTGCGCACCAAATCATCTGCCATGGCCAGCTGTCCACAGGCGGCGGCGACCTCGTCCCCGCGGCGCGTACGCACGAAGCAGCTGTAGCCGGCGTTGGCGAGGATGTCTTGAAACTGGCGCACCGCTTCCGACTTCGGCGCTCGCAGCTCCGAGGCGGTGATCGGATTCATGGGGATCAGATTGACCTTGCTCGGAATGCCGCGAAGGAGCGCACTCAGCTCACGCGCGTGGCTCGGCGTATCGTTCACGCCGTCGATCAGGGTGTATTCGATGGTGATGCGCCGCCGCTTGGGCAGTGGATAAGCCCGTAGCGCGCTCATCAACGTCGCCAGCGGATAGCGGCGATTCATGGGAATGATTTTGTCGCGCGTTTCATCGTTGGGCGCGTGCACTGACACTGCTAGGCCGATTTTCCCAGCAAAATCACGACCTAGGCGCTCGATACCGGGGGTCAAGCCGACGGTGCTGATGGTGATTCGGCGCGGGCTCATGCCCAGGCCATCCGGGTGGGTGAGCAGGCGCACCGAGCGCGCGGTTTGCTCGTAGTGGTGCAGTGGCTCGCCCATGCCCATGTACACCAGGTTGCTCAGCTGTTCGTCGGGCCGCAGGTAGCGCTTGGCCAAGTAAACCTGGCTCACGATCTCCGAAGCGCGCAGGCCGCGCACCAAGCCGGCTTGGCCGCTGGCGCAGAAAACGCAGCCCATGGCGCAGCCATATTGCGTCGAGATGCACAAAGTGACGCGCGACTTGGCGGCGAGTGGTTCGTCGTCTTCGTCGTCCGAAGGCGCGGCACCCGCATCCGCGTCGCTCAGATCGGTCATCGGGATGATCACGCTCTCCACGCGCGCGCCGTCTTTTGCTTCCAGCACGAGCTTGCGCGTGCCGTCTTTCGATTCGTGCACCGTCTCCACGCGGAACGGCTCGCCAACCCCGGCTTCGCGCAAGCGCGCGCGGAACGGCACGCTCAGATCGCTCATCTTTTCGGGATCGAACTCCGCGCGCTGGTGTAACCAGCGGAACAACTGCTTGGCTCGAAACGGACGCTCGCCGATCGCGCTGAGCGCGGCTTGCCACTCTTCGGGCAGGCGACCCACGGGGTCCTCGATATCGAGCGGTTCGGGGCTGGGGTCCGGGTGGGTCATGCGCCCTTCCGCTTGGCTTCGTCCCAGTAACGATCGAGCTCTTCCAAGGACAAACCCGCGGTCGGCTTGCCATCCGCGCCGCGGGGCCAGCCCCCATGTTGCTCTTTGACGCGCGCTTCGACGTGCGAAAAACGGCGCGCAAAGCGATCGGAGGTATTGCGCAGGGCGAGCTCGGCATCCACGCCGTGATGGCGCGCCAAGTTGACCAACGAGAACAGCAAATCGCCGAGCTCTTCTTCGATGCGCTGTTTGTCACCACCGATGATGGCTTCGTCGACCTCCGCCAACTCTTCACTCACCTTGTCACGCGAGCCGCGACCATCCGGCCAGTCGAAGCCGACGCGACTGACCTTTTCACTCATGCGCTGCGCGCGATACAGGGCGGGCAACGATCGTGGCACGCCATCCAGCACGCCGCGATCCTTGTTTTCTTCGGCCTTGATCGCCTCCCAGTTCGTCAGCACTTCCTCACTACCGCTGACTTGGACCTCGCCGAACACGTGCGGGTGACGACGCACCAGCTTACTGACGATGCCGCGGATCACGTCGTCTGGGCCAAAGGCCGACTCGCGCCGGCCGAGCTCGCCGAGGAACACGACTTGCAACGCGAGATCCCCGAGCTCCTCCTGGATGTGAACCGGGTCGTTTTCGTCGATCGCGTCGATCACCTCGCACGCCTCCTCCAAGACATAGCGACGGAGGGACTTCATGTCTTGTTCGCGATCCCAGGGGCAGCCCCCTTCCCCGAGTAAGCGCTGCATCAATGCAACGAGGCTGGGGTAGGTTTGACCGTGCTGCTCGGCCAGCGGCAATGCTTCGGGGATGGGGAAAGATCGGCGGCTCATGGTGGCGGGGCTTTGGAGACGGGCGAGCGGAAAATGCGGCTCCGTTCGAGGCCAGCAGTAGCACGCAGCCGGCGGAGCGGCTTGCTCTGATTTTGCCGGATTCGAGGGCAGGGCTGCTAAGCTTCGTGAGCATGGAATCGGTACTGCTGGTCGAGCGAGAAGGGCCCGTCGCGACGCTGATCATGAATCGTCCGCAGACGAAGAATGCGCTCGATCCCGAGCTCTTGCATGCGCTCGCCGCGGGCCTTGCCGAAGTTTCGGCGGACGCCGGCGTGCGCGCGGTCGTGCTCACCGGCGCGGGCGATGCGTTCTGCTCGGGCGCCGATCTGAAGGGCGCGCTCGGCGATCTCGACCTGGGCGCAGATCTCGGACCGCGCATCGCTCAGTTTCACGCCTTGATCCGCGGCATCGTGCAGGCGCAAAAGCCATTCATCGCGGCGCTGCGCGGCCCCGCCGTGGGCTTCGGCGCGGATCTGGCGCTGGCTTGCGATCTGCGCGTGCTCGCGCCGGATGCGTACATCCAAGAAAAATTCGTCGCCATCGGCCTGATGCCGGACGGCGGCGGCAGCTTTTGGCTACCGCGCTTGGTTGGGATCGGACGCGCGCTCGAGTACTTGCTGCTCGGCACCCGCATCGATGCTCCTCTCGCTCTGAGCCTCGGTCTCGCCAATCGGGTGGCCGCGGACGAACGCGGCGAAGCGTTGGCGCTCGCGCGCTCACTCGCGGCGGGCCCGCCGCTAGCCTTGGCTGCGATCAAGAACGCCGTGCGCGAATCGGCAACCGGCGGCATCGAAGCCGCGCTGGAACGCGAAAAGCAGGGTCAGACTGCGCTGCTCGGCTCGGCGGATTTTCGCGAGGGCGTGGCCGCGTGGGGCGAAAAGCGCAGGCCTACCTTCGTCGGCAAGTAACTCACCCGTCGGGGGCCACGATGCGCGTCAGAACAAGTAGCGCTCGCCGGAGTCACACAAGATCGTGACCACGTTGCCGCCCTTGAGCTGGGCTGCAACTTCACAGGCCGCGTGCACGTTGGCGCCCGAAGAGGGTCCGACGAGCAAGCCCTCTTCGCGCGCGAGGCGACGCGCCATCCGCTCGGCCGCAACGTCGGTCACTTCGAGCACGTTGTCGATCACGCTGCGGTCGACGATTTGCGGTACGAAACCCGCGCCCAAGCCCTGAATGCCGTGCATGCCGGCAGGCTTACCCGAGAGCACCGCGCTGTTGGCCGGCTCGACCGCGAACACTTTGACCGCGCTGCCGAGCTTGTTCTTGAGCGTCCGACCCACGCCGGTGATCGTGCCGCCCGTGCCCACCCCGCTCACGAATGCGGCCAGCGAATTGCCGGTTTGCTCCAGGATTTCCAGGGCCGTTCCGTTTTCGTGACTGGCGGGGTTGGCGGGGTTGTCGAATTGGCTGGGCATGAACGCGCCGGGCGTGTCGGAGAGAACGCGCAGCGCCTTGCTCACCGCGCCGGACATCCCATCACCCGCAGGGGTGAGAATGATCTCGGCGCCGTAGGCGCGCAAAATGTAGCGGCGCTCGAGGCTCATGTCTTCGGGCATCACGAGCAAACAGCGATAGCCGCGCACGGCGGCGATCATTGCCAAGCTGATGCCGGTGTTGCCGCTCGTGGCCTCGACCAAGGTGGCGCCCGGCTTGAGCTCGCCGGACTTCTCCGCGGTCAGGATCATCGACAACGCGGGGCGATCTTTGACGCTGCCCGCGGGGTTCACGAACTCCGCCTTGGCCCAGACCATGGCACCACCCGGCGGGGAGAGCCGCGCTAGGCGCACGAGCGGAGTTTTCTCAATCAGCCCGAGCACGTCGTCGGCGACGCGTAGGCCGCTTTCGGTAAAGCGACTCGAGTGGACCAAACCTTTGGAGGCGTCAGAGCTCATCGAATCTCGAAACTACTCCATTTCGGGCGCGCCCTGCGCGACAAACGCGGCCTGTCTGCCGGCCACGCCCAGCGCCAGTTTTCCGTCGAAATAGGGGCTCTTGACGCGGGCCAGGGCGAGCAGCTTCCCGGTCAGCGGGCTGCGCGCGACGCTGGTCAGCTCCCCCACTGCCTCCGCGCTGTCCTCGGCGGTCACGGGGCTACCCACAGGCGGCACGTCCGCGCTGTCTTCCAGCGCGAGCGCCACCAAACGACGCTTCAACTTGCCACGCATGTCCTGCATGCACACCACTTCTTGGCCGAGGTAGCAGCCCTTGCTCCAAGACACCGCGCGGCGGTCGAGCGCTGCCTCGTGTGGATTGTCGGCCTCGCCGAAATCGACCCCGAAGCGACCGAAGGTCTGGGCGATGCGTAGCGCCTCCCAATCCGCATCCGTGCCTCGACGCAGGGCGGGTGTGCGTTCCACGAAACGCTCCAGCTCCAGCAGCTCGTCGCGCTCGAAGACCAAGGTTGCGGCCGCCTCGGAAGTGAAACGGATGCCCGAAGCGGTGCCCGCACACAGCTTGGCCGCGGCCTCTGCCAGAGCAGCCGCGCCCAGCCCATGGAAATCCGCCCACAGATAGTCGGCGCTGACGTCGCTGAGCTCCGCGTCTTCCATGACCAGAAACTTGTCGAGCGACGCGACCAACCGCTCCGCGGCGCCCGGCGATACGCCGACCAAGAGGCCCCCCTCACTCGCGATGATTTCGACCTCGCTCTGAATTTTGCCCTGCTTGTTCAGGACTAGACCGAATGCACCCCGGCCCGGCTCGACCTTCAGCACGTCGCACGTGACGAGGCCGTTGAGCCAGGTTTTGGCCTCGCTGCCCGTAACCAACAACGTGCCCCGCGCGGGTTGCAGGACGACGAGCACCGGTTCTGGGGGGCCAGCTGAGGTCATCAGCCAAACATTAGCCCGCGACCGGTGCGAAGCAAGCCGACCCCGGAAGCCGGCGCAGACTCGTCACTCTACCGCGACGTCTTCTTCGACGGTCGGGTAGATCGGGCCGTCTTTCAAAGTGACTTCGGCTTGCGAACCGTCCACCCGTAGGATCGAGAAGGTCACGCCCGTCGAGACGTTCGAATTGATCAAACTGCGGGCGGTCTCCGGATCCATGCCTTTGACTTCGCGGCCTTGGATTTTCAGCACTTGATCGCCACGCGTGAGCTTGGCGCGGCCCGCCGGCGATTCACCGATGACGCGAGTGACGTGGATGTCGTCCGTGCCGAGCTCGTAGTACAGGCCGAGGCCAAATTTGGCGTGTGCCGGCTGGACCACGATCTCGATCGTGGCGCCGCTATCACAGCGCAGTTCCAGATTCTGTTCGTCGCTCGTCTCGGCCAAGAGGTTGCCGATCGTTTCGACGCAAATCGGGTGGTTGTTGATCGCGTTGGAATCCCACAGCTCGACGTGCACCGGGACGCCGGTCGGGATGCGATAATTGCCAACCTTCTGATCGGGCCAGGTCGGGCTGAGCGTGTTGGCCTGGACTGGGGTGAGCAGGATTTCCTTGTCATCGATCAGCAACTTGGCGAAGGGATCCGGCGCAGAGCCGCCCACGGAATCCCACTGCCGACCATCACGGGTGTGAGTCGGGATGTGCGCGTTGGCGAACTTCAGAAACACCAAATCGGCCGGCGGCGGCGGCTCCAGACGACGGGTACCGGCGGCGCGCACCGGGGTACTGATCTCTGGATAAACCGCGCCGCAGCCGAACAAGCCCAGCCCCAGGATCCCCGCTGCCAGACCCTGCGCAAACCCATGAACCCTAACGGAAAGCATCGGGCGGCAGGCTAGCACAAGCGCCCCCCAACTAGGCTCAACGCGAAAGCCCGCAGGCTTCCGCTACGCCGTCACGGTAACCCTGCCAAAGCTCCAAAGCGCTCTCCATTGCGGCAATTACGGCCGGTTGCTGGGCGACGGCGACGTGGTCGAGCATTACCCGCCAGGCGGCGGCACGGTGCTCGCCCTCCACGGCGCGGTGCGCCTTGGTCAATTGTAGGTGGGACAACGGGAGCCCGTAGTGGCGCACGAGGGGGTGGTCCTCGAGCGGCGGGTTTGGGCGGCGTGGCGCGCTCGGATCGAGTTCGCCCCGCTCGTGAGCGGTCCCCTCGATGAAGAGCGTGGTCACTGCCGCGCCCGATTCCCAACCACCCCGCAGGGTCGTCTCATCCAGGAACGCTCGATAACGCTGCGCCGCCGGGAGCAACGCAACCTCGTCGAAACGTGACAGATCCATACTCAGGCCGCGCGGATACTCCAAAAACAATTCTGGATGCGGTTTGCCTGCTTGGATGCCACCCGTCTCTTCCTCATAAACATTCTCGATCAGCTCGCGACGCACGACGGCGATCGGACAGGCAATGTAGGCGCGCGCGACCAGGATCGGAAAGTCGCGCACGTAGGTGGCGTATTCTTGCTCGAGGTGAATGTGCAAGCGATCCGCCGCGACCAGCCCGTTCGTAAACGAAGACCAAGCCCAGTGCTTCTTCCGCTCCATGATCCCGAGCAGCGCTTCTTGGAAGTCGTCTCGATCCATGTTGCTCGCACTTTAGCACCCAGTGCACTGCGACAGAGCACTACGAAAGCCCAAGCCGCGCCCTTGGCTGCCAGGCCGGCAGCGGTCTATCTCACCTTTGTCACTGAGGAGCGTGCGAAGTGTGGCTCTGAGCGGTATGCTTAGTCACTGCGCACGGCGCGCTCCTCGCCAGGTAAACGGAGACTCGCATGGCACGCATGTTCGGTTTCATCGGTAATCGCCCGGATCTCGGCGCTCGCGTGCTCGAGGCGAACGCCGCACTCTTGCGCGCGCGGCGCACTGCTGGTGATCCGCTCGGTTGGGGTCTCGGCTTTTACCAGTCCGGGGAGGTATTGCTGCGCCGTCGCCCGATCGACGACCGAGACGAGATTGATCTGGTGGAAGCCGCCGGTGACATTCGCACGGACGTTTTGATCGGGCACGTGCGGCGCGCCTCGGTGGGCGGCCTGCGCACCGAAAATACGCACCCGTTCCGATATCGAATGTGGCTATTTGCGCAGACCGGAACAATCTTCGGCTTCGAGCGCCTGCGCGAGCGTCTATTGGCGTCTCAGCCAGAATTTTTGCGCAAGAATGTGCGCGGCGAAACGGACAGTGAGCTGTTCTTCTATTTGTTCTTGTCGTTCTTGCACGACGCTGGTCACCTGAGCGACGCGCATGTAGCGCCGGAGCATGTGGCGGGCGCGCTGCGTGCCTCGATCAGCTTGGTCGATCGCCTGTCTGCGGAAGAAGGGCACCCGGCCAACAGCGGGGACATCCTGGTCACCAACGGTGAGCAACTCTTGGCCGTGCACCGCGAAGGCACCTTAGGCTTCCGAGTCTGGAACGGCCGGCGCGACATCGAGGAGCTGCTCGGTGAAGATGGCGTCCGCAAAGCGCGCATTCCGAGCATCGAAAGCACCCATTTTTCGCTGATCGCCTCGGAGTTGGATGCCATCCCGGTTGGCTTTCGTGAGGTCGCGCCGCAATCCATCGTCACGCTGTCGCGCACGGATGAGCCTCGGGTCGAAGCGCTTTAGCGCGTGTTCGTCCCTGGCCGCGCTCGCGCTGTGTCTGAGTTGCGCCGGGGCGCGGCCGTCGCCCGGCGCGAGCACGAGTAACGCGGAATTCCCTGCGCCGCGCCGCGCCCCGGGCGTTCCCGAGCAACGCTCGGAGGTAATGCCGGAGCCCACCCGCGTGGGTAATAGCCGGGATCAGTGGCTTGCGCTGCGTGCGCCCATGTCGAGCGGCCTCGCTCGGGAGACGGTGCGTGATTTCCTGAGCGCCACCGTGAACGAGGCCCTAGAACGAATGGATCCGCTGCTCACTGCCCAGGCCTTCGTCGACACCGGCTCCGGCAGGCAACCGGCACGCAGCTTCTGGCAGTCGCGCTTTACCGTGCTGGATTACACCGAGCTAAGGGGACAGCTGTTGTTCCGCGAAGCAGACCTGGAGACTTTTCGCGCCGAAGATCTCGCGCGCTTGCCAGCCGCCCGCAAATTCCCAATCGAGCTCGCCGCCGATGAGATCGCGGTCAAGGTCCCGATCCGCGTTTCCTGGGCGGGGCGCGCGCGGCTGTTCGGGGACGAACTCTTGTTCGTCCTCCAGCCCGCTGGCACGCGCTACGAAATTGCGCAGATTAGCGAAGAATTTCGGCTACCGTGAAGCAGCGCGCGGGGCTTCACATCCCCGACAGGATGCGGAAGCCTTCACCCTCGCGCACCAACTGCATGCGATTGTCGGCCACCCGCCGACGCCAGACGTCACCGTGAGCCGTTGGGATCTTGTAGCTGGCGCTGTACGTGTAATCGACTAGCACCGTATTTTTTCGCCCCTCGCCCACGTTGCGATAGTGAATCTCGTAGCGGATGGCGCGCGTCTTGTTGAACTCGCTGTTCAGGTACGCTTCCAGGCCCTCGTAATCGAGATCGTCGCTGGCATCCACGTTGCCGCCGTCTTCGTAGTAGCTCGGGTGCGCCATTTTCAGGAGCCGCGCGGTAGCGCGTTGCTCCACCGCATGCCGGTACCCCTCGCAGTAGTCGATGACTCTGCGATTGAAGTCGGTGTCCTCCACGTCCGTGTTGAGGATGTACTGGTGGGAACAGCCGAACGTAGACAGCACGGCCAAAACGAACAGTGGGAGGAGCGAGCGAAGTGAGGGCACGGGGTTCTTTTCAGCCAAACGCCGCCGGAGGGAAGCGTATTCCGGCGAGACACTGCCAAACGGCGCTCGGTTGTGCAAGCCGGCACGGAGGATGGCCGCCGGCCGCTGCTCAGGCCCGGGCAGAACTCAAGGCGCGCTTCAACAAGGGCCAACCGGGGGCCGTCTTCGAGCTGTGGGCGAAGGCCTCGCGCAGGCGACCGGCGAGGCTCTCGGGCTCCAGCGGCAACCCGGACTCGCCAGTGTCTAGTAACGCGGCGATCGCCCCGGGCTCGGGCTGCGGCAGCCCCGCGGCGCCAAAGACCTCCCGGACCACGGCGCCCACGTCTTCGACCGCCAGCACGAGCAGTGACTGCGCGTCCCCCGCCGCCAAGAGTTCGATCCCCAGAAGCAGCGCCTCCAGCGCCGCCGCCGGACCTGCACCGACGCTGAAGTTCGGGCCTTGCAAGCCGAAGGCAATCGCAGCGCGCCCGGGCGCCAAGTTCGGTGACGTGGCCGGGAAACGGCGCGGCTCCGCGCCCCGAGCGCCGCGTTCGCGCAAGCGCGCGGCAAACAATTCGTTCACCTCCAGGCTCGCGCTCATCGTGCCGACGATGACGCCACACGATTTTCGCGCTTCGGGCGTCAGCTCTTGGCTCTCGAGTAAGTTCGAGACAGCGGCCAGGCAGAGCAACGAGGGGCGGTCGTAGCGCTCCAGATCTTGTTCGGCAACGCCCGTCACGCGGGCAATCAGCGCGACGTCCGGAACGAGCTGCGGTTCGCCGAGCGCACGCAAGCGCACACGCCTCTGGGGGCGCGGACTGGCAAGCCGGCGCGGAGCCTGCGGGCTGAGCACGAGCGCCGCGTTCGTGCCGCCGAATGCGGTCGACAGTTTGAGCACGTGAGCGGCGTTCCCCGCCTGATTTTGGCTGCATAAACGCGCGGGAAACTCGCTCTCGAGCTCACCCTCGCCGTATGCAGCCGGCAAGATGCCATGGCTTGCGGCAGATAGCGCGGCCAGCGTTTCGAGCGTGCCCGCGGCGCCCAAGGTGTGACCGGCAATGGCCTTGAACGGGTGAACTACGACGCGCTCGGCGGTTGCGCCAATCACCGCCGCGATGGCATGACCTTCGGCGCTGTCGTTGAACGGGGTCGCGGTGGCGTGCGCGCTGATCAGATCGATGCGCGAGGGTTCGAGCTCGGCGTCGAGCAAAGCCGCGCGCGCCGCGCGAGCCAAGCCCGCACCGGTGCGATCGGGTGCGGTGACGTGCACCGCGTCACAGCCGATACCGAAGCCGAGCACGTAGCCGAGCGCCGGAGTATCGGACGCGCGCGAGAGCGCGACTAGCGCCGCGCCCTCGCCGAGCGCCAGGCCATCGCGATCTTTGCGGAACGGACGCGGCACGCTGGCCGTAGTGGCTCCAAGTGCTTCGAAGCCCGCTGCCGCGAACGTGGTCAGCGCGTCGTAGCCACCCGCGATCACCAGATCGCAAGTGCCCGCCTCGAGCCACCGGCAGCCGATGCCCATGGCGACCGTCGACGAGGCGCACGCCGCCAACACTTGGGTCACGCGCAGCGGGTTCAATGCCCAGCGTGTGAGCGCGCGCAGCGGGCCGAAATAACTGGCGGAAAGGGCCTGTTCTTGGCTGATGGCGTGGCCGCGCGCGCGCGCCGCGAGCAACTCGCTGAGCGAGCCGAGACCACCCGACGATGTACCGAGCACCAAGCCCAGGCGCAGCTCGCGAAAGTGCGGCACGGCGGCTGCCAAGTCCACCAACAGTGAGCTCAACGCGCGATCGAGCAGAGCGTGTGCGCGATCGCCCGGTGTGGACGGAGCGAGCGGCGCACGCGCTGCGTTGGGACGTCGCAAGCCGGCAGCTGCGAGCTCACGGTCTGGGCCGATGCGGGTTTGGGGTCGGGCACCGAGCTCACCGACCGCGTAGCCCGCCGCCCCTTCTCCAAGCGGCGAAATGACGCCGGCGGCGATGATCGCGATCGGCTTCACGCGCGCGCCTCGTAGCGGCACAGGCGCGTCAGGTATACGGTGTCCACGTCGCCGGTGACGATCAGGGCTTGCTCAGCCGCACCCGAGGCCACTTCTGCGACAGCCACTGCCAGCGCGGTCGCGCCGATCGCCTCGTGCTGACCGAGCGTGGTTGGCAGGCTGGATAGCGGCACCTTGCCCCACGCCGATCGTTCGAGCACGCCGGCCAGCGCGGAGGGCAAAAAACCGGCCACGATGCAGGCTCGGCTCGGGGGCGGCGGCAGCGCTGCGAAGGCTTGCTCGGGAGCGGCGCGCAACGCGTGGTGCTCCGCAACCACGGCCAAGGGCACGCCTCCGCGCGCGAGCGCGGCAGGCAGCTCCTCGAGTACGACGAAGCCCCCGCCCTCGCTGCGCGAACCGTCTCCGCCCAACACGGCATCGACGATCGCGTCGCGGGCTTCGGCAGCGCCTGCAAGCACGGCTGGCGCGAGCCCCAGCTCGAGCAACGAGATGGCGACAGAAACGGCAGATTGTCCGCTGGTGCCGAACTCGCTGACGGAGAGACACGGCCCAGTCAGGCCCAAGTAGATGGATGCGTTACCCGAACCGGTGGAGGCGATCAGCTGGGGGAACTCGGCAGGGCTCGCAAACTTGGGCCCCTGACCCAGCACCTTTTGCAAGAAACGCACGGACCGCTCGACGTCACCGAAAGCGCTGCCGACGACGAAGCCAGTCTCAGCGGGTTCACGCTTGGCTTCGCGCAAGGCGCGCTCGGCGGTCACGATCACGATCGCCGATGCGCGGCCGAAGCGACGCGAGCGTTCAGGGTCGAGCAAGCTGAGCGGCTCGGGCGGCGGAGCTGGCCTCGCCGCGTTTTCGGCCAAATAATTGGCGTTTTCCGGGCCACTCGAGACGCCCGCAGGACCGTAGCTGGCGGCGCCGGTGATCACGAGCTCCGCCGTCACCCTGCGCGAAAGCACACGCGCTTCGGCGCTCGGAGCCTCGAAGGCGAGGACCGCGCACGCACCACCAAAGCCGAACGAGCTCGACAGCGCGGCACGCAATTGGGCACGCTGATTCGGCGCGAGCACGTGGCGCAGTTCGGGCGCCTCGGGACGCTCCAGGCCCGCCGTCGGTGGCAGCAGGCCACGACTCACGCTGAGCGCCGTTATTGCTGCTTCGATCGCGCCCGCGGCGCCCAATGTGTGGCCGATCTGGGCCTTGGACGACGAGACCCAAACTCGGCCCACGTCCGCGCCCAAAGCCAGCTCCAAGGCACGCGCCTCCATGGCGTCGTTTTGAATCGTGCCGGTACCATGGGCGTTCACGTAGTCGATGTCACGAGGGCCGAGCCCGGCCGCGGCCATGGCATCTGCCAGCACGCGCGCCGCACGCTTGCCGCTCGGTTCGGGGTGCGTGATGTGGTGCGCCTCGGAGGCGACCCCCCAACCGCTCAAGAACGCGATGATCGGTACGCCGCGCGCGCGCGCTTGCGACTCGAGTTCGAGGGCCAAAAAGCCCGCGCCTTCACCCAGCGTGAGGCCGGCACGCCGCACATCGAAGGGTCGGCTCGGTTCGGGATCCAATGCACCGAGCGCGCTGAAGCCGGTGAAGGTCAGTTGACACAGGCCGTCGACACCGCCCGCCAGCACGCGGCTCGCGCGCCCGGAATGTAACCAGGAAGCGCCGAGAGTGATCGCCACCGCGCCGCTCGAACAAGCGCTGCACACGGTCGCCGAGGGACCGACGTTTCCGAGCGCGCGCGCTAGTCGTTCGACCGAAACCGCGAGCGGAAAATCCAGCAAGCGACGCGCGTCCTGCGGCGTACTGCGATCGGGTCCCGTGGCAGCCAACGCGCGCTCGGTCTCGTACATCCCGCCAGTGGTTCCGCCCAGCGCCAGGCCGAGCGCCGAGCCGGGGACATGCGCGGCTTGCGCAAGGGCCTCGCTGGCAGCGATGAAGGACAGCGCATCGCTGCGCGACCAATCCTCGGCCTCACCGTGCGGTGCAATCGCGCGCACGTCCAAGCCGCGCACCTCGGCTGCGATCCGCGACTTGAGCCCGCTCGAATCGAACAAGCTGACCTCGCTGATGGCGCGCTCGCCGGCGCACAGCCGAGAAAAGGACGCCTCGCGGCCAAACCCAAGCGAAGTGACCAGGCCGAGCCCCGTGACCGCAATGCGTTCACGCCCCGCCATGGTCAGCCTGCTTTCGTCCGCGTGATGTGCTCGGCGATGGCGTCGACCGAGGCGAAGATGGACCGGCTGGCCTCACCTTCGGGCACGCTCACACCGAAGCGCTCTTCGATTGCCATCGCCAATTGCAGCGCATCGAGCGAATCGAGACCCAGGCCTTCGCCGAAGAGCGGGGCCGCGTCATCGATGTCTGCTTCCGTACGACCGCGCAGATCCAGCTCTTCGAGCAAGGCGCGTTTGATTTGTGATTTGAGCTCGGTCTGATCCATAGCTAAGCAGTACTCAACCCTTGGCGCTCTTTACGATGGCCGCCACGACGTCGCGATCGCGCACGCCATCCACGTCGGCGCGATAGCCCAAGACCAAGCGATGGCGCAGCGCCGGAAGCGCCAGCTCACGCACATCGTCGACATCCGCAGCCGCCTCGCCGCGCAGGGCGGCGCGCGCCTTGGCGGCCAAAACCAAGGCTTGGCTACCGCGCGGCCCGGCGCCAAAACGCACGTATTGATTCACTTCCGGCGGGGACGCAGCGTTTCCCGGCCGTGACGCGCGAGAGCAGGCGACCGCAAAGCGCACCGCGTCTTCCGTAATGGGAATACGAGGGACCAGCGCGCCGAACGCACGTACTTGCTCCAAGTCGACCACGGACGACAAATCGGGCTCGATTCCGGAGGTAGTACGACGGGCGATCTCCAGCTCTTCCTGCTCCGACGGATACTCGACGTGCACTTCGAGCAAGAAGCGATCGAGTTGGGCTTCCGGCAGCGGATAGGTGCCTTCTTGCTCGATCGGATTACGCGTTGCGAACACCTGGAACGGATCGGGCAAGGCGTGGGTGGTGGTGCCCACCGTGACGCGTCGCTCCTGCATGGCCTGCAGCAGAGCGGCTTGTGTCTTGGGTGGCGTGCGGTTGATCTCGTCTGCGAGCACCAGATTCTTGAAGATCGGGCCGGGCATGAAGCTCGTCTCGCGACGCACCAAGCCGTTCTTCTCGACCTCGTTCAAGATATCCGTGCCCGTGATGTCGGCGGGCAACAGGTCGGGCGTGAATTGGACGCGGCCGAAGCTGAGCCCGAGGGCGCGCGCGAGGCTACTGACGAGCAGCGTCTTCGCCAAGCCGGGGACGCCGACCAACAAGGCGTGGCCGCGGGCGAGCAGCGTAATCAGCAGAGCCTCGACGACTTCGTCTTGGCCGATCACGGCCTGGGCGACCTCGGACTTCAGTTTTCCGAAGCCGCGCTGGCAAGCAAGGAGCAGCTCGGTATCATTGGGCGCGGGTACGGAGTCGTTCGGGGTCACGTCAGCTTTCCGGGGCTCTCGGCGGGGCGCGGCTCGAAGCGGTTCAATACGCGCGTCGCCGAGTTCGCCTGGCTTCTAGCACGCCTCGGGCGGCGGCCGACCAGGATCAGGCCTTGCTGGACCGAGCCCACATTCGCCGCCCCAAGGACGGCGGTTGCCGGCCAGAGAGCAGGCGTGTAACCCTAGAAGGGATGCTTTTCCGCCACGCCGGGTCGAGCTCGGGCTCCACGGACCCCGCTGCCGCCGGCAGCTTCATGGTGGATCGGCCGCCGCCTGGGCTGGCTCGTGGCAAGTACCCTACTTCGCCCCTCACCATCCTCGTGCTCGGTGCGGTGCTGATTCTGGGTACGTGTCTGTACTTCTTCCTGCGTTTGCGAAAACCCCGCGCATGAATGGTCACGGACCGCGGGCGAAGATTGGTCTGAGCGGGCTCATCGTTTCGCTCTGCCTCGCCAGCGCCTGCGGCGGCATGCAGCCGAACGCGAGTAGCGTCGGCCCGACTCAGGCTCCCTCGACGGCTGCACCCGTCAAGGGCGAGGCGAGCAGTTCGCTCTCGGCCCTGCGCAGCAAGCTCGCCAGCGACGAAAAGCTGACCGAGCTCAAGTTGCCCGCCAAAGCCTTCGGTCCCGAACTCGGTTCTTTGTTGGCCGAATCGTCCTCGCTCGTCTCACTCACGACGCTGGACGTGAGTGACAACGATCTCGGAATCGAGGGCGCTCGTGCGCTGGCGCGCTCCCCTCACCTCAAGGCGTTGCGCGAGCTGGATTTGGGCGGAAACGACATCGGAGACGAGGGCGCCGAAGCCATCGCTCACGCGTCTGCGCTGAGCGGAATCGAGACGCTCAACGTCAGCGGTAACTCGATCACGAGCGCGGGAGCGAGCGCCTTGACTCGCGGCGCGCTCGCTCACTTGACCTCACTCGATCTGAGCATGAACGCCATCGGCGACGCGGGAACCGCGGCGTTCGAAGGCAGCGAACCGCCGCTGAAATCCCTTTACCTGTTGGGCTGCGAGATCGGCCCCGCGGGAGCCAAAAGGCTCGCCCAGGCCAAACGCTTGAAAAATCTGGACGTTCTCGCGCTGTCCGGAAACAACCTGGGCGACGAAGGCGCGCAAATCCTGGCCAAGTCGAGCGCGCTGCAAAACCTGCAAACCCTGGATTTGTGCGCGAACGGCATCGGCGACGTGGGCGCACTGGCCCTCGCGCAATCCAGCCACTTCAAGAAGCTCAAAGTGATCGAGCTATTCGGCAACGAGATCGGCAGCCGCGGCAGCGCGGCACTACGCAAGCGCTTCGGCTCAGGCCTTCATCTTTGAAGCGATCAGGACAGCGCGCGCAACGCTTCGAGCGCCTGCGCGAAGTCCGCCGGAGGCGGTACCTCGAAGCGCAGTGAACTGCCGCTGATCGGATGTACGAAACCGAGCACGGTCGCGTGGAGCGCTTGGCGCCCCAACGTCGCGGCGATCTCGGCGATCTCTTTGGCCATCGACAGGCGTCCGCCATACACCGCATCGGCGAGCAGCGGCGTCTTGCCTTGCTCGCTCAGGTGAACGCGGATCTGATGGGTTCGACCCGTCTCGAGCCGGCACTCGATGTACGCGGCCCGCCCTCCTGCCAAGCGCTCCAGCACACGCACATGCGTGACCGCGGCCTTGCCTTCATTCGTACGCGACGTAAACCGCAGGCGCGATTTCGGATCGCGTGCATGGAGACTTCTGATCGTGCCCGCCGCGGGCACACCCACCGTCAATGCCAGGTACGCCCGCTCCACGGTGTGCTGCGCGAGCTGTGTTTTGAGTCCTTCGCGCGTGGGATCATCCTTGGCAACCACCAACAGACCGCTCGTGTCCTTGTCGATACGATGCACGATTCCAGGGCGTAACGAGCCCTGCTCGTCCTCCGGGTCGGGGTTGGGAAGAGCGAAGCCAGGCCGCGCCAAGAGGCCATTCACGAGCGTACCGGTGCGGTGCCCGCGCGCAGGATGGACCACGAGGCCGGCTGGTTTGTTCACCACCAACAAGTGGGGATCTTCGTAACAAACCTCGAGCACTACGCTCGGATCCGGATCGGCCTCGCTGAGCTGCGGAGGACCGGGCTCGAGCTCGATCGCGTTGCCCGCTGTAACCGAATCCCGCGAGCGGCACGGCTTGCCGTCCACCCGAACGCGGCCTTCCTCGATCCAGCGCTGCACGGTGGCGCGTGATACCTCCGGCAAGAGCCGCGCGAGTACTTTGTCCAAGCGCTCACGGCGTTGCTCCGCGCCGAGCACGAATCGTTGCGCGCTCACGAGCTCACAGCCGAGCTGGGGCGACAGAACAGCAGAACGCCAGCGAAAGCGCCGCTACCAGATCTTGCTTTTGATGTGGCCCTTGGACTTGACCAAGATGTCGACCAAAGCACGATCGTAAAAGTTCCGATGGTAGAGGTCGGGCGAGACGCGGCTCTTGAAGAGTGCGCGTCCTTCCTCGATTTCCTCCCCGAGTTGGTCGAACAGGGAATCCCCCTCGATGCCACGAATGATTTTCTCCTCGTTGTAGAGGGACAAATCACTGGCGATGGCGCGCGCGAGGCGACGAGCGGCTTCTTCGGTCTCAATCAGCGGCATCCGGCAGAAACTCCTTCCTCACAGTATCGCTGCTTCTTACCTCGACTGTCAAAAGAGTCACCGGGCCGGAAGCGCGGGCCGACCGCGGCGAGGCAGAGCAGAGCTGCACACACGAACCCATATCGTCCCGCGCCGAAGAAAAGCGCGTGGGTGGCTGCCGTACTCAAGACCAGGCCGGCCGCGAGCGCACTGACCGGCCGCTTCAGTAACTCCTTACCGGAGAGCGCGGCAATGACCGCAAAACCGAGGTAACCCAGCCAACCGGAGCGGAGCACGGCAAACAGCGCGGCCGGAAGCGCGACGACCCCGCGCAGCGTGCGCCGAGCACGACCGGCCCGCGCGACCTGAACGATACCAAACAGCAGCACCAAGCGCTCCCAAACCGTCTCTACGATGCCAAGCCAGAGCTTGCTCGATTCATCGAAGGCTCGAAAGTTCGAGGTGTGCAGGTAGTGGCCCGGCGCGCCAAAATAGTCGAATGTGACCGAAAGTTTGCGCGGAATCAGCGCGATGAACGAAAGCGGATGCTGGCGAATGTTCGCCATGCCTGCTTGGCCGAAGCAGCGATCTTTCTCGGCCTCGCCGAACACGTTGCGACAGGGCGCTGGCACGCTCGCTCCTTCGATTGGGATCCAGGCGCCATTGGCCTCTGGCGCCGAACCGATGAGCAGGTTCCAGCCTCCGTTGGCGCTGACGAACACGCAGCGATCCATGCGCGCACAGTTTCGTAGCGTCCATGGCAAGCACGCTGCGATCGCCACGCCGGTCACGAGCAAAGCCCGAACGAGGCGCACGCGGTAACGGACCTCGTGTGCATCGAGCGCAAAAAAACCGAACACGGGCGCGATCATCAGCAACTGCGGGCGCACCAGGCAGAGCCCACCGAGACAGACGCCGAGCGCCGCGAGCCGCCCGAGAGAACCTGAGCCCGAGCCGACGCGCAAGCTGAGCCAAGCCGCGACGACCAGCATCTCCGCGGTCACTCCCTCGGTCATCAGGGCCGGCGTGTAAAAGACCAAGCCAGGGTGCAGCGCCAGCAGGAGCGCCGCGCTCAGCGCTTGTCGGCGTGACCCGTAGCGAATCACACAGCGCTGCGCAGCGAACGCTGCCAACGCCCCAAGCACGGCGTTGACCAACATCGCCACCACCGGTCGAGGGCCGAAGACGGCATAAGCGACGCCGAGCAAGGCGGGGTAACCGACCGGATAGTGAGCGGCATAGCTGACTGCACCGTCTGGCCACAGCCAGGTGTAGCCTTGCCCATTGGCAATCCGCTGAGCGACCACATGGTAAAAGCTGCCATCATCGGCTGGCGGAAAGCGATCCTTCGCCCACACCACGACGAGCACGCGGAGCGCCAAGGCAAGCGCCGAAACCCAGCCGGCATCTTGCCAATAGCTGGTTTCCTTCAGCTCTTTGCCGATGGAACTGGGCGCGCCTTCCGGACTCGGCATGGGCTCAGGGAAAATGCCCGAGCAAGCCCAGTGTTCGCAGATCGAGCACGACCTCGCACGCCGGCAGACCGACGACGTTGCTGTACGAGCCGACGATGCGTTCGATTAGGAACGCGCCCAATCCTTGCGCCGCATAGGCACCAGCTTTGTCGAGGCCCTCCCCGCTCGCGGCGTAGCGCGTGATTTCGTCCTCGGATGCTGCGCGCAGGCTCACCTCCGTGGCCACCGTATGCGCCACCCGAGCGACCGCTGGAGCGTCGGGTAGACTGATCGCGTAGCGCGTGTAAACGATGTGCGTCCTGCCAACGATGCGGCGGAGCAAGCGCGCGGCATCAGCGGTGTCTTGTGGCTTACCGAGCACGCTGCCCTCGATCACGACTACGGTGTCCGCGACGAGGACCGCGGAAAACGGAGCCGAAATTCGCGCCGCGACCGCGCTCAACTTCTCGGCCACGATCCGCGAGACGAAGTCGAGCGGCTGCTCACCGAGCTCGACGTGCTCCGGGATGTCGGCCGGCTCGACTCGGATCGGGAGGCCCAGGCCGGACAAGATGTCCTTGCGGCGTGGTGAAGCGGAACCCAAGACTAGCGGCGTTTCTGCGCTGATCATCGCTGGCCGAGCTCTTAGCACGTCCCCCGTGTAAAGTGCCCGCTGTGCTTCGTTCGACGCCGGTGCCACGCGGGACCAAGCGGCTCTTGGCTGCGGCCCTGCTCAGCGTATCCGCACTCTCGGCCGGGCCGGCGCAGGCCGTGGAGTGCGCGAGCAACCCGCAATTCTCTACTTGCTTCGACGCCAACGGGCTCTGGCTGCCCGCCGGTCGCGCCACGTTCCTGAGCATGCCCGACACACGGGTCACTAAACCTGGCCAGGTCGATTTGGGAGCGGCGAGCGAACTCCTCCGTCAGCCGCTCGTGCTCCGCGCCGCATCACCCGATCGCGATGGTCGCGATGTCGACGTCCTCGAGTACGCGCTGGACGTTTCCTACTTTCTATCGTTCGGCCTGATCCGAAACCTCGAGACATCGCTCTTGGCATCGATGCGCGCTCATCAAACGGGTGCCGGCGTCGGAGGTATCGCCTCCCAATCTGCGCCCCCATTGGAGCACAACGCGGTGCGCGATCCGCGCATCGGCGTCGCGTACTCACTGGATGAAGCGCTCGCGACACCCGGTCTCGGTTTGCGGCTCGCAGTCGACGCCACCTTACCCCTGGGGGACCGCAGTCCATTCGCCAACGAGCGCTCGTTCGTGGCGATGCCGAGCGCCACGTTCGGCTTTCAGCAACGCGCGCTGCAGTTGAGAGCCGAGTTCGGCGCTCGGCTGCGCCGCTCGGTCGATTTCGGTGGGGTCACCTTGGCGAACCAGGGCTTCGTAGCGCTCGGGGTCGCGGTCTCCGTGTTTCCGAACTGGTTGACGGTCAGCGCAGAGGCGTTCGGGCTGCCTTCGCTTTCCGACAGCCGCGGACGCGCAGCGAGCCCACGCGTCACTGAAGCACTGCTCTTTCCTGCTGAGTGGCTGGCAGGGCTGCACACTTCGTTCGGCGACCGCGGACCTTGGACCGTAAGTCTGGCAGCGGGTGGAGGGATCCCGTTGTCGAGTGAAACGCGAGCAAGCTCCGCCGGGCCGCAAACCAGCTATTTCATGGGCATGACCACGCCCGATTTTCGCTCGCTGGTCATCGTGCGCTTCGCGCCGCTGGAGCAGCGCTGAGCGCGCTGCCAAAGCTCGCTCGCGCTCAGAATATGCGTTCGCGGACGTAGATCTGATCGCCCGCCTGAAGCGGCACGTCCGGGGCCCTGCCCTCGCTAATGGCTTCGACGTCTACGTCGACGGTCTGCTGACCTTTGCTCGTTTTGCGCGTCAGGCTGACGTGCGTACCGCTGGCAACCGCCGTAAGCCCGCCCGATTGAGAGATGGCTTGGATCAGCGACATCCCTGGAAGCAGCGGATAACTGCCCGGTTTGGATACCTGACCGAGCACCGTAACGACCCGACTGGCGTACGCTTTTACCTGCACGACCACACTCGGATCGGAGAGCACTTTTTCGGCAATCAAGCGCTCGCGCACCAAACGCGCAACCTGCTGCGCCTCCAGATCAGCGACCTTGAGCGTGTGCACGTAAGGGAAGTCCACCGTGCCGTCGGAGGCCACCTGATACTCGTGCGGGAGATCTTTCTCGCCCACGATCTCGAGTGTGAAAGTATCGCCTGGGCCGAGCACGTAGCGCTCGCTGGGCGGCGGTAGGTTGCTACGCGGCCCACCGCGGTTCGGCGAGCACGCGGAGAGCAACATAGCAAAGAGGAACAACCAGCCGCGGATGAGACTCTGCATCCAACGATACGTGACTCGCTTCATGAACAAATCGGCTTACAAGAACCAACGCGCGCCGAGGAAAGCCTGCCAGCGCTGGTAGGCCAGGTAATCCAGGGTCGTGCCGGCAGGGTCCGACTTCACAGCCACGTCGGTGAAGTTGCGATCGTAATTGACCGTTGCGTTGAGACCGAACGTGTTGCTCAGACGATACTCACCAAACAAGGTCACGTCGACCCGCTGCTCGGAAAAGGCCTCCTGCTGCACACAACTTCCGGTCGTAGGGCACGAAGCGTAAAACGAGTCGGGGAATGACAGGTTGGAGATGCCTGCGTTCAGGCCGGTCACGAACATGCCGCCGAGCAGATAGGAGATGCCGACGTAGCCGCGGTCCCGTTGGTAAAAGTTACCTAGGTAGCTATTGGAGACGTCACGCATATAGCCGATCGAGGCGTAGGACAGGCCAACCGGCGCCGAGCCAGGGTTCATTGCATCCGCGCCGCCACTGATGAACCACTTGAGCTCGGTTTGGCCAGTGATGGAGTCGAACTGCTGTGGAGTCTGACCGTTGGCCTGATTGTAGAACGTGCCCGCCCAGCCGACCATGGCCAGCAGCGAGAGCCGCGTGGTGATGAGCCCGTTCATACCAATGCTGGAGCGCGCAATCGTCCCGTCGTTTTGCGACGATGGGTTCGGGTAATTCACCCAAGTGTAGCTGCCGTCATAGAGCAGTGCGGTGCGCGGCAGGAACCGCCAGCGGCCGCGCATGTTGACCTGATTCTGATAATTGTTGAGGTACGAAAAGTTCGACTTTTCGAAGTAGTTGTACAGAAACTCGTAACCCAGCCGCCAATCGAATAGGCCACCGCCGGGTCGCCAAGTGACACCAGCACCAGCGCGCACGCTGTCGCGATCGAACGCGTTCTGCGTGTTGGGATCGTTCGAAGGCTGGCCTTGGCGAACGAAATTCAGGTAGGTGTCCGCCCCGACACGACCGGTCGGGAAAAACTGAAACAGAACATCCGAGCCAATATCCAAGTGGCGCTGATCGGCAAACGCACTCGAATATTTGGAATCGGTCGCGATGAGCTCGTTGTACGAGAGGTACGCACCACCGCGGAACGAAACGCTCGGGGGCACCGCCGTCCGCTGCTTTCCGAGCGTCGAAAGCGTGATCGACGGCGTAACGCGCAAGCGATACGCGGAGAGCGGCCCTTCTTCTTTGGAGCGCAGGAAATAGTTGGAGTCGTAGCCAACTTCGCCCGAGATCCCTGGGTGCAATTCCAGGTTACCCACGCGAACGCCGATACCTTCACCATACTTGCGATCTGCAAGCCATGGTTGCTGGGCCTGAGCGTGGGCCTCGAGCGAAATAGCGCCGAGGAGCACTGTCGCCGCAAGCGTAAGGCAGAACTTCATGGGACCGATCGGGTTCTTCGGGGGGATGAGGGAGCGGGGAGAGAGCCGGTCGGCGCGCTACTTGGTCGGGCTGCTGAGCGTGGGGGGCTGCGACACGAGGGGGTCAGCAGGGAAATTCGACGGGTCGGTATCGGGTATCGACGGGTCGATACTCACGGTCACCGTTGTCTCGCCGATGAAGCCCGTCTCTTCGCCGATGCATTGATTGGCTTCCGAGACCAAAGCCGAGGAACGATCTTTCAAGACCTGAACAATCGTGAACTCGTGCTTCGCGCGATCGGCCTCGTTGTGATTGACGGCTGCTTCCAAGGTCTCGATGCGACCTGCTGCAGTGCTCACGGCAACGTGGATCTGGCTGAGCTTGTCGCTCAGGCAGAGTGTCTTCACGACGTCGTGCTTCGACTTCGCGTCGCTTGCTTGCCGCTGAACGGCTGCCGCGTCGCTATCCATCGTCGGCTTGAAAGACCGCGCTCGCTGCAACATTTGCGCGGGGGTGAGGTTCACGTCTTGCTGCGAATCAACGCCGACCGCGGTCGCCGGTGCTTCACCGTTTTGCGCGAACGCTACGCCGAAGCAACACAGCACTGCACCAGCCGTCGAAAGAGCCCATGCTTTTGTTGTCGCTCGCATTTTGTAAACCAAGCCTCCCTCGAAGGGACTCTGCAGCGAGTCCGCGTTCAGTATATGAACCTACAATTTCTGTGTCAACGCAGTGCGTCTGACAAAAAGAGCTTCGATTTCCAGGGCTTCAGCCATTCGGCCGGAGCAAAAACGCCACTCCCCTCGGATGAGCGGAGTTTGTCTAGGCATCAGATGCTTCGATTCACTGCGACGTTCAGTGAACGCCGTGCATTGCCGACTATTGCTTGACGAAAGTGACGGGCACGGAGATCACCGCGCTACCGCCTTCGGGAGCATCGAACTGCGCGGCTTGGGCGCGAGCCTTGACGCAAGCGACGACGGACGCGGGCAAAGTTCCGGACGACCCACTGACGCCAGTGACTTCCCCGCCTGCACCCACGCGAATCGTCAGCGTGATGTTTCCGGCAGCGTCCGGATTTTCAGCCAAACCGCGCTGATAACAGGAGCGGAAACCAGCGCGCATGCCGGCCACCACGCGCGAAGCGTTGCCAACCGTGCCGCCGCTGACGTTCGCGCCGCCAACGTTCGCATTGCCCTTTGGACCTGCGACCTTCACGCCAGCGCCCGTTCCCTCGGTCCCTGTGGTGCGGCCGCTGGAACCGATTCCAGCCAGGGTACCACCCATACCGGGGCGAATAGCACCGCCGGCTGAACCCAGTTTCAAATCACCCGTGCCGGCACCGACACCAGCGCTGCTGGCGGCGGCCTGATCCAGTGCGTTGGTCGCGACTTCGCTGCCCTTCAACACGCCGGCAGTGGCCGGTGCAGTGCTGGCCAATGCGCCGAGCGTCTGCATCTCGAGCTGATCGAGCTCGTTGTGCAGCGCGGCGGTCTGCTTCTCACTCATCTGACCCGCCGGCGCCTTCGGGCCAGCAGCGGCCGGCGCCGCCGCCGTGGGCTTTTCCGCGGCCTTCTCGGGCTTCGCGGTTTCGTCTGGCTTCTCTTCCGGCTTGTCCTCGACGGGGGGCGGCGGCGGCAAGCTCTTCAGTGAGTCGATCACGCCGGCGACGCTCAACTCGTCATCGACGACGGGATCGAGCCAGTCCGAGTAGATCGAACCGAGCAATAGAAAATGAAAGAGGAACGACACGGCAGCGATGATGGTCGTGTTCCAATCGATCGCGCTCGCACCGCGCAAGACGGCCACCGGCAGCTGCGGCTTCGGTTGCACGGGCGGAGGCGCCACGAACTGAAACAAGAACGTGGTGTCGCCGATCACGACCTTGCCGCGTGAATCCTCGGTAAGCCGGATCTGATACGCACCTTGCGACGTGCGACGCGCCTGGCCCTTGAGCACCGAGAGATCCGAAATACCCGTAGGCAGCGCGATGCGCCCCGTCATGCCGTCGAGGAAGTTTAGGTGGTAGTCGTTGCCCACCAGCTCGAACACGCGAAAGGTCGCGGGCACGCTGGAGGTCGCGATCACGAACATGTTCTTTTCGCTCGGACCGACCGTGACGTGCGTGCGCTGCTTGATGATGCGCTCTTCCGAGACACGACCTGCCTGCACCACGCCGATGCGCAGCACCTTCGGACCGGTTGCGGCGACGGCCCGCATCACGGCGGTCATCTGTCCGGGGCGTTGCGAAGTGCCTGCACCTGGCTGCTGCTGGAACCCTTGGGTCATTGAAGCTTCCTCTTTACGTCACGGCAGAACTTACCGGTTCGTCCGCTTTGGATTCGGACACTGGCAAGCGAGAGTCGTTCCCACGATCTACGAAAGAGTAGCCTGCATCGGTCTACGCGCGAAAGCCGGTTCTGACGGAATTATTCGGCCAAGCCTCCCCCCGCCAGCTCGCGCGCAGCTAGCTCGCGCGCGCCTCGAGAGAGGTACCGAGCTGCTTTCCGGTCTCACGCGACGAACGGTCCCATTCCTCCCGAATCGCCGCGCTGCGCTGCTTGGCCGCGCGGCCGATGGCGAACACGCAGGCTGCGCCCACGACCCCGCTCGCCGCACAGGCGACGAGTTCGACGACGCGCTGGAGCGGTGAGCGGGTGCTCGGATTGGCGCCAATGTAGCCAAATAGCGACAAGGCCGTCCCGCTCGCCAAGCAGATTCGCGTCAGTGCCGTGAAGCGCGCCGGCAACGAGCCGAGTTCGAACGAGACGTCGGACAGCCGTCGATTCAGTTCGGCGATCGCGGCCCGCCGAACGAACTCCGAATCGGGCGCGTCTGCGCCGACTTCGGCAAGCAGTTCGCTAAGTAGCGCAGCGGGCTCGGGCGCTCTCGCGCGCCTGACAACGCGCAGCAACCTCACGGCGAGCAGCGAACAGAATGCCGCCACCAACCAGGCAAAGAAGAGCTCCCAGCTCAAGCTCAGAATGGATCGTTGTAGATCGCCTTTTCGATGCGATCCAGAAACGGCTGACGCAGCTCGGCGAGCGTCAGCTTCGGTTGAATGCGGCTCACGTCGACAGCGGCGATCGGCTTTTGCACGCGCCCGACGATCGTGACCTCACTGATCGTCACGACACGCCCCTTCTTTTGCGCGAAGGCGCTGGCCGACGAGAACAGCACCGCCAAGAACAGACCCGAACGCGCAGCGCCCATTAGAACTTTTTTCATTTGTTGGCTCCGGTAGCAGGCGCAAACGTGGCCGCAGGAGGCGTTGCCGGCGCCTTGGCGGCCCCTGCCGGCGCAGCGGTAGCGGGCGCCGCGGCAGCAGGCGCAGCAGCAGGCGGGGCAGCAGCTGCATCCGCGGCTTCCGCGGCCTTGGCATCGAGCAAGGCCTTCTTGGTTTTGGCGCGCGTGATCAATTCATCGGTGTCGTCTGGGGTGCCACCCGCCACGCGCGGTTTCATCTTCTTGTACTGGTTCAGCTCGTCGATCGCGATGTCAGCGGCCTGCCCGGCAGAAACACCCGGGAAATTCTCGGTGAACAAGTACAGAAGGCCGAGGTTGTAGTGCACCTGCGAAACGCTCGGATCGCGCTTCTTCACCCATTCGAGTTCGCGCTTCGCGTCCGCGGGGCGCCCCAGCAGACGGTACGCATCACCCAAGTTGAGGTGCGCGACCACATTGTCCGCGTCGTACTTCAGTGCGGGTTCGAGCAGTTGTTGAGCGTCCGCGGCGTTACCCGACTCCAAGTAATAAGACGACAACTGCACGCGCGCCTCGACCAAATCTGGCCTGAGCTCGAGCGCCTTTTGCAGCTCTTGGATCGCCGGACCGCGCAGGCCCTGCTCCTTGTAAATCAAGCCGCGGATCAGCCGTGCCTCGGCGTTGTTCTTGTCGCGCGGCGGATTCTCTTCACCGTACCCGTCGAGGATGCCCTTCAACGCGTATAGCGCCAAATCCAAACGCCGCGAGCGGTAGTGATCGCGAGCGAGTGTCACCATCGCCGGCCGGTAATCAGGGTTCAGCTTGAGCGCTTCCTGAGCCAAGCGCTGAGCTTCCCCGGAGTTGCCCTGAATCGATTTGACCTCGGCCAAAGCGGCCGAGACCGCCGCGCTCTTCGGCATTTGGGCTTGGCGCTGATTCAGGAAATCAGTGGCGTCATCGGGCTTGCCGGTGCGCGCCAAGAGCACGGCGTAGGCAGCGATCGCGGGCTCGTAGTCGGCAACGATCGTGGTGGCTTGGCGATAGGCGGTGAGCGCCCCGGAAGTCTCGCCGGCACGTTCGCGTACCACGCCCAACGAGTAGAACGCTTGATACGCCTTGGGGTCGGCTTGCGTCGCCTGTGTGAATTGGTTCTTCGCACCGGCCAGATCACCCTTCTTGAAGGCATCCATGCCGGCGCTGTATGCCGCCTGCGCTGCGGCGTTCATCTTCGGGCGGTTGCTGGCCTCGCCGTTGGTCGGCGCGTCACCAATGCCGAACTGCCCGCCGGGGGGTGTCTCGCCCGCGCTGGGCAAGGGCGCGGGCGTGCCTTCTTGACCGGGGACGGCCGCGCCTTTGCTGGTCGCCGCGCCCCCGCCGCAAGCCACGCTCAAAAGGCTTGCCGCCAGCGCGAGAGCCGAAACGGAGCGACGAGAGCGATGCGTGAGCGTGAAGCGCGTCATGGTCTTGACCATCATCCTCATTGCACGAATGCCGGTAGTGGCGCGGGCAAGCCTTGCGGAGGCGCCGCCGAGGCCTGGCCCGGGCGCATACGCGGGAACATCCCGGCCGAATAATTCAGGTCTTTGATGGTGCTCGTGTACTGCTGCATCTTGGCCTCGCCGATCACGTCGGTGAAGAACGCCAAGCGACGAATGGCGCGCGTCACTTCCGGGTTCGAAACGCTGTAGCGTTTGGCCAACACGACCGCGTTGCCGTAGCGATCGACCATCACCTGATCCGCGCTGTTGAGCTCTTGGTCGCGGCGATCGCGCCACGCATTCTGAACTTTGACCCGGAGGGCGTCCGCCTTCTCTTGCAGATCCGGATTGTCGCTATTTTCTGCCTTCTTCAAAATCGCCTCGGTCTTGGCGTCGAAGATCTTCAGCTGCGGAGCGCGCGTGTTGTACAGGCCGGTGCGGAGCGAGTCGTAAAGTGAGCCCTGACGCGCGATGGCAGCCGTAGTCCATTCCGGTGACACGTAGGTATCGACCACGTGCTGCAGCTTGTCGTAGCGCTTCTTGGCGTCGCCCGCGTCCTTCTGGTACTCGGCCACGACCTCGACGGACGTGCCCTTGTAGTGATGGAAGCCGGCCTCGTAGTCGAACGTGCGCGCCAGATCTTGATCGATCTGGGTGAACTCGGCCTCGGCGGCCATGCCCGCCTCGCGTGAACCGAGCGCGCTGTTCTTGCCGCCCTCCGTGGGAGCCAGGCGCTTCCACTTATCGAACGCGGCGATCGTGTTGTCCCACCACTTGTTGGTCTCACCGGAGGCGACTGCTTTGCGCGTCTTGGCGCTGAAGTATGCCGCTTGCACCACGTACTGCGCCGCCGCGTCTTTGCCCTTGTTTGCGGCGTAGTAGTCATCCATCGCGCGCTGAGCCCCGCGACGTGCGTTGGCGTTTGCGCCTTCGTCCGCGCTGTACTGATCCCAACGCTTCAGCTCTGCGCTGGCGACGATGAAGTCCGCCTCGGCGATTTCCTTGGGCGAAGCACCGAGCGCCTGGAAGCGCTCGCGGGCGCGAGTCATGCCCCCGCGATCGCCCAAGCTCGCATACAAGGACAACGCCTGGCGCGCTGCATTGCGTCGATCAGCCTGCGCAAAGTGGGTGTTGTTGCTGATCTTGTCGTAGGTCTCCGCGGCGCGCGGGTAGTTGAAGAACAGCACGTAGGCGCCGGCCAAAGCGTCGTACGCGCCTTGCAGGTATTTGACGCGCTCTTCGTACTTCTTGGGCTGGGCTGCGGTGGGCGGCTTGGCTTTCGCGTCGCCGTTTTGCAGCTTGTTCAGCGTCTGCTCGTTGCCGTAGCGAGAGATGAACAGCTCGTACATGCTGATCGCTTTGTCGTACTCGCCGACTTGCTTGTACGCGAAAGCGCCGTTCATGGCGGCTTCCGGCGCTTCGTCGCGGTCCGGAGCGGCATCGAGGGCGACCTTGTAGGCAGCCGCCGCTTCACGCCACTTCTTCGCGCGCTCCGGGCCGTCCGGCATTTTCTGCGCTTCTTCGTACAGCTTGCGCGCATCCAAATAGGCCACGCCTTGCTTCACCGGCTTCCGGATGCTGTCTTCGGCCTTCTGCGTCTCCGCGTTGAAAGCGCAGCTCTTGCCCTCCGCGAGCTTGCGGCTCTCGTCCGCGTTGCCCTCGAAGTTGCTCATGCTGATCAGCTTCTCCCAGGACTTGTAGCCCCACTCGTTGACCCCGCAGTATTGGTCGTAGAGCGGTCGGAAGCGCTTGCGTGCGTCGTCGAAGTTACCGTAGACGAAGAACAAATCCGCAGACTGGAACGAATACAAAAGGCCGTTCTTTTGCGGATCTCGGTCGAGCGCGATGCGATCGTTGTATTCGTCGCGCGCCTTCACCGCATCCAACACTTGGGGCGGCATCGGATCTTTCACGACTTTGCGTGAATCCCCTTCCCCGTCGAAGTGAATTTCGGTGCGCTTCTCGAAGCCCTGCGCGCCCTTGCTGTCGTCGAACTTGCGATACTCGTCTTCGAGCACCTTCTCGGCCAGCGTCACCACGTCGTAGGCAGCCGGCTGCAGGTACTTGTCGTCTTCGTTCGAGTCACGCACGGCGACGGCGCTGTCGTGCGCCGTCTTGATCTCTTCGGGTGTGGGCGACTTACCGATCGCGATCTGCAGCACGACCACCCAGTAGCGCGCATCCGCGAGCCAGTAGCGGCTCTCGTAGGCGTCCATCGCGGTCGGGTCTTGCTCCAGGTATGCGTTCCAGCCGGTTTCGGCCAGGCGATACTCGGCGATCGATTTTTCGAGCAGCGCGTGCTGCTCACCGGCGTCGTTCAGCTCCAACGCCTTCTCGTAGTAGCCACGCGCGAAGTTCGTGTGATCGGCGGCGGCCCGCTTCAAGCCACCCTTCACGAGCTGCTCGGCGGTCTGTAGCGCCTCCGGGTCGTCTTTATTGGCGTCGACCCAAGGCGTAGTTCCTACGTAAGCAGCCAGCTTCGTGCGTGCCTCGAGCGCCTTGCCGGCGTATTCGGCGCGCGCGGCGGAACCGTCCGGCGCCAAGCGCGAGAGTTGATCGTAAAGCTCGGCGACCTTGTTCTGCATCACCGGTGCGTCGCGGTTCATCGGGAACCGGCGCAGCGTCAGCTCGAGCATCGCAACCGCGTTCCGGTTCTGCGTGATCTCGATGTACTCCTGGGCCAGCGCCTTGTAGATCTCGACCGTCCACTTTTGATCTTGGGGGACGAGCGCGGGATCTTGAACGCGCTGGATTGCGATCGCCATCTTGTTCTCGGCAGCGACGGGATCGGTCTCCGTGTCGAGCACATCGTTGCGCGGAATGTACGGCAGCTCGGGGGGCGGGCCGTCGAAGTCCACGTAGGTCAGCGAACCGGCAATGTAGGTGTATGCCTCGGAGCGGAAGTCCGCGCCCGGATCACCGGTCTTCGCCTCTTGCTCGTCCGCGTAGTGGAGCAGTTTGACGAACCACTCGACGGCGGTCTTGTAGCGCTGCTGCTTGTAGTAAGTCCAAGCTTGCTTGTACATCGCGACCCCGAAGATCGGCGGCTTCTTGAACTCCATCGAGTGGTCGTAGGCACTGACCGCGCGATTCAAGTTGTAAGGACCACCGTGCGGATCGATCTGATCGAAGTGAAAGTTGCCGAGCTGCCACCAAATTTCCGCTAGATAGCGGGGGTCGTCGGTAGCCTCGACCTTTTGAGGCAGCGGCTTGCAACCATCGTAAGGATCGGTGAACACGCGCTCTTCGGCATCGGCGACGGCCTTCGTGGTCGCCGGTTTGGCCGCCGTTTTGCCCTTACCGCGGCCGGCCTGATCGAGCGGGACTGGGTTCTTGTTGTACCATTCTTGCCAAAATTTGTCGTCGTGGTCCTGCGGTAGCGGGTCGAGCGCGATCTTCCCGGCGTCTTTCGGATCGTCCTTGACGGTATAGCGGTTGGAGCAAACCAGCGAGCGCCACGCTTGTTGCCCTTCTTCGATCCGTCCGGCGTCGGTGTAGCCGTGACCCAAGTAGTAGTGAACCGCAGCGATTTCTTCGTAGCGCGGGAATTCCTTGATCAGCCGCCGGTACATCGCGAGCGCCGGCTCGAGCGCGGTCGTCAGGTCCGCGTCGTTGTTGGAGCGGGCCCGCTCTTCGTACAGCGCGCCCAGGCGGAACATCGCGTCCGGCGTCGAGCGCGGATCCGCATTCTCACCGCTGTAGCGTTCGACGAAGCGCTCCAAACGCGCGATCGCCTCTTGGCGTGCGTCGTCCAGCCCGTGTTTTTCTTCCGTGATCTCGCGGTCGAGGGCCGTCAGAACGCGCTGCCGACGCTGTTCGTAGTGATGGCGCACGATCATCGTCAGGTTGCGACGAAAGTCCTTGGAGCCCGCCTCGTACTCGCGTGCTTCCTGCTGCAAGATGCCGAAGGCCTTCACTTGCGCGGGCGTCGGCGCGGGTGGTGGCGGCGCTTGCTTGCGCAACTTGGGCGTGCCGGTGCCGACGACCGACGATGGGCCCGCCGTGGGCGCGGAGCTGGCACCGACCGGTGCCGCGCTGGCACTAGCGGCAGGCGCGGCGCTCGCAGCGGGCGGCGCGGCGCTGGCGGCAGGCGCCGCGGTCTGACTGAGCGCCATTTCGGACGAGGTGAGCGACGCGGCGATGAGCGCAGCGGCAGTCAAGAGCCCGGAGCTGAGACTGCGATTCATTGCTGATCCTCCGCATCGTCGAGCACTTCGCGCAGCTCGTCGTTCAAAGTCTGCTCTTCACGCGCGCGCTCACGTTGCAGGTTGCGCACACGCAGCGCCTGCTCTTCGCGAACTTCCCACGCTTCCTGAACGATACCTACGTCGGCGCGCAGCACGATGCTCTTCAAGCGGTCGCGCACCAAGCTGAAATTCTTCATCGCTATCTCACCGACCAACAGGCGCGCCTGCTGGTCGAGGCCGTCCAGGTTTTGCGCGTAGCCTTCGATCAGCGCGATTTCCTGGGATATCTTGTCGCGCAGGCCATTCGCTAGCTCGATCGCCTGCTGCTCGTATTTCACTCGTTGCACGTCCAGGGCCGCGTCGTCGTTGTCGGCCCGCGCCAGCAGCGGCTGGATCGACTTTGCGTACGATGCCGCATCCGAAGAATCCTGCCCGGCGGCGAGCAACGCCACCTCGCGAGCGAGCAACTCTCGGAAGCGTTTGCGCACGTCTTGGTCGTCGATGTAGCGCTGATCACCGAAGCCGATCTGCGCCTTGCCCACCTCGATAGCGCTGCGAAATTCTTCGATCTTCTTGTGGTAGGTGACCAGATCTCGTTCGTTGGCCTCGATTTCCAGCTGGAAGCGCGCGCGGCTCTGCGGGTCGGAGGTGACGCCGTGCTTGTCGGCTTCGTTCATCACCCGATGCAGGCCGTTCACGATCGCGTTCAGCTTGTCGGCCTCGACCGTCAGCTCTTGCATGGCTTGCGAAGCCTTGGACCATTGCGTGTCCCCGGACTCGTCACGACGGATGAATTCACCCTCGCTCACGGGCATCCAGCCGAGCCGTTTCATCAACGTGCGTCGCTCACTGCGAATCGTGGCAAGCTCACCGCTGACGCTGCTGTTCGCCACGTCGTCGATGCCCTCGGCCAGGGTACCGCGCGCGCGCGCCAGCTTGTTCGACAGGCTGAGCACCTGCTGCAGTTGCACTTGGATCTCTGGAAAGGCCTTCACGCGTGAGGAGACGGCCAACACCGCGCTCAACTTGGAGGCCAGCTTGCGAGAATTCTTGATCAGCGCGCGCGACCGCGAAACGTCGTCGATCACGCCGAATACGTGTTGGTCTTCGGCTTGATCGCGAGCCCAATCCAAGACCACTTTGGGCAGCTTGTCGTCCGACGCGGCACCGAAATCATCGGCGGTCAGCTTGTCGTAGTAGACGGCGGGGTCGTTGGTCGATTTCAGAAAGGTGTCCAGCTGTTGGCGGATCGGGTCGAAATGGCCGGACACGTCTTTGTACAGCCCGAGCGCGTTCTGAAACTCACCTGCGCGCAGCATCAAATCCGCGCGCAGTAACGAGCCGTCGGCCAGCTCCAAATTGTTGGGATCGGTGATGGTGAGCACTTCCAACGCGCGCTGTGCGCGCTCGAAATCGCCCAGACGCACGTACACCCAGGCGAGCTCGTAGAGCATCGTGGAGAACTCGGGCGAACCGCGATCCACGTGACTGTAGGCTTCGGCTGCTTCGACGTAGTCGTCGGTCTCGTGGAACAAGCGCCCGATCGCCATCCAGGCCAGATCGACCACGTGCTTGGTGGCGCTGGTGGTGGCCGGCATGCGCGTGACTTTTCGAAACTGCTCGATGGCTTGGGTGAAGCGCGTGTCCGCGGCAACCGCGGGCTTGGCAGCGCCGGGCGCGGCACCTGCGGGTACGGCGGGAGCCGGGGCCGCGGCCAAGGTCTCTTTCATCAGCACCACACCCAGCAGGTACTGGGCTTGCAGCGTGTACTCCGAGCCCACGGGCACGGAGTTCACGGCTGACTTGGCCGCGCCGTAGTCTTTGCGCGCGTACAGGGCCTTGGCGCGCGCATACGCCAAAGAGCCGGATTTGTCGGTTTGAGGCACGCTATCGAGCCGCGCGAACACGAAGTCCAGGCTCTCCAGATCATCGGTGCGCAGCGCGATGTCGACCAGCCGGCTGAGCGAGCGCCCCAGGAACTCCGAATAGGCGGGCCGCGCCATGCGTTCCAGCACTTCACGGTAGTGACGCCGAGCAGACAGGTACTGACGCGATTGAAAATAGGCCTCGCCGATCAGAAACGAGGCATCCGCGTAGTCCGCCTCCGAAGCCTTGCCCTGGCGGTTGAGCTCGAGCACCTTGCTCAGGATCTCGATCGCAGCGTCATAGTTCTTGGCGTGCAGCAACATGTCCGCGTTCGCGAGGCGCACGGCTGGGGAGGCCGGTGGCTCGCGAAACTTGGACTGCGGCGGCGGCCTGCCTATGTCGGCTTCGACTCCCTGAATCGCGGTGGTGGCTCGGCCCTGGGCCTCCGACGTGCTGAGCGCGAGGGTCGGGCGCGCAAAGAACAAAGCCAAGCCGACCGCGGCGAGTTCACCGCTCCTGAGCGGTCGCTTGCGCATCACTTGCCTCCCGCGCCCACCGAAACGCCGACATTGGCCGAAGCCGGAGCTCCGGGAGCCGCTGCGGGCGTCGCGCCCTCCGTGGTGGCCGTGCCGGAACGCACGTTCTCGGTGAAGCGAATCGCCGGACGGTCGGTGAGATCGGTCGTCACGTCACCCTTCTCCCACGCGATCACGTCCAGCTTGAGCGTCTTACCCTCCGTGATGGTGAAGGAGTGACTGGACGGCACCTTGAACTTGTAACCCTTGAGGTAGGAGAAGACGCCGTAGCCATTGCCGCGAAGCTGGAGCACGATTTGCACGGTGTGATCGCCTGGCGGGATCGAGCCGATGAAAATCGGGATGTCTTTCTGGTTGGCGAGTGGGCTGTCGTCGGCCTCGTCTTGCTTGTTGTACTGAACCGCGCCGTCCAGCACGAACAGCGCCCCGGTCAGCCGAAACGCGCTGCTCAGGTCGTTGCGAAAAGTGATTTCGGCACGCGCGCCGCCGGCGCCACCGGAGAGGATGGTGTCGCTCAGTAGGCTGAGCCGCGTGTGGCTGCGCCGAATCTGCTCCTTGAGCTCGTCGATGTGCTGCTCGAGATCGCGCAGGCGAACCACGTACGTCGAACCGTCGAGCGGCGCGGCGGCGGTGGTTGCCGCCGCGGCGGGTGCAGGGGTCGGCGTCGCCGACGCAGGCGTCGCCGGCGCAGGCGTCGCCGTCGCCGGTGTCGGCACAGGCGCAGCGGAGGTGGGCGCCGCGGCGCTCGCACTCGGCGCCGCCGCTACCGCTGGCTTGGCGCTAGCGACGGGTGCCGCTGCTGCAGGGGCAGCCTTGGCGCTGCTCGCCGGCGTCTGCGCGTGGACAGCGGACGCTAACGAAATAATTCCCGCGACTGCGGACAACCAAAAGGCTTTGCTAAGGCGCATCACTACCCTCAATCTTTGGAGAGGAGAATCGACACCGGGCGGCTACAGTCCCCGGCACCAAGACTCGAGCGTCGAATGGAGCCCCAAGCTCCGCTCGGCATCTTCCTCTGCGCGAGCCTTCCCGCCAAGTCGGATTTTCACACTTCTTCGCGAGGTTGCGCGAGCCGGGGGCTTTTCCCCCCGCCCCCCGACGGGGTCTACAAATAGGTCACACCCTCACCCACCGCTGGGAGCAGCACACCCGCCGGCCCGCCGTTCGCGAACGCCCTGCCGGCCGGGTGCGAGCCGCGGCGAATCGCTTGGAAACTGCTGTGTCTTGCGGGAAACACGGGCCGAGAGCTACGGTGGATGACCGGATCGGACCGCAGATCGAACGCCGCCATGGGACGTATTAATCGGGCAACGGCCCTGACCTCAGACGGAGGTCTCATCCCAAGCAACGAGCGCCCTGCCGCCTGCCGGCGAGAGTGAATTCCCGAATGGCGGCCGTGCAGGGCGATGCAACGGACGAGATGCTCATGGTGCGCTACCAGAGAGGCGAGCGCAAAGCGTTCGTGGAACTCGTGCGTCGTCACAACCGATCGATTTACAACTTCGTCTTGCGGCAACTTCGCGTGCCTTCGGTCGCAGAGGATGTGACCCAGGACGTCTTCATGCGCTTGGTACAAAACGCTGCCGACTTCAAACACGAAGCGCGCTTCTTGACCTGGCTCTACACCATCGCCCGAAACCTGTGCATCGACCAGCTGCGCAAGCTCTCGCATCGCCGCCACGCGTCACTGGATCAGCCGCAAGGCGACCAGAGCGACGCTCAGCTCCTCGGCGACACGATCTCCGATCCCAACCCGCAGGCGAGCGCCGAGCGTGGCGCGCTATCGGCCGAAGTGCGCTCTTCGATCGTGAAGGCCGTCGACTCGTTGCCAGACGATCAGCGCGAGGTGTTCTTGCTGCGCGAAGTCGCCAACTTGCCGTTTCGAGACATCGCCGAGATCACCGGCGTAGGCGAGAACACCGTCAAGAGCCGGATGCGCTACGCGCTCGACCGACTGAAGGAAGCACTGAGCGATTTCGAGGAGTACGCCCGCGCGCTGCGCTAGGCGTTTCTTAGGTATTTACCGTGGATTGCGAGAAGTTCGACCGAATCGTGCTCGACCTGCTCTACGACGAGCTGGATGAGCTGACGACCGCCGCGGCCAAGCGGCACATGGAGCACTGCGCGCGCTGCAAGGCCATCGGTTCGGGTCTGCGGGCGACGCGCGAAGTCGGCGCGTTGCCCTTGGTCGAACCGCCAGATGGCCTCGAGCTCCGCATACTGCAAGCCGAGGAGCAAGCCGCTCAGTTGCTCCCGATCGGCAAGCGCCTCGGGCGCGGGCTATCACTGCTCGCGAGCTACGCCATGCGCCCTCAGGTGTCGATGGCCGCGCTCTTGATGTTGATGATCGGCTCGAGTCTGTTCTTCTTGCGCGCGCAGCCCGGCGATCGCGAACATGTGCTGGTCACCGAGCGCGGCGTACCGGAGAGCGACAACGATTCGGTGACCATCATACCGAAGAAGCCCGATGCACCAGAGCCTGCGCGCGTGGCAACGCATCCCGCGCCGACGGCTCGCGTCGAAGACGGCGCTGCGCGTCGTGATCGCGCCACCGAGTCGAAATCCGAAGCGGCTCCCGCGGCCGCGCCAGCGCCCGTCGCAGCCGAACGATACGCGGCCGCGCCGCGCTCGGAAGCAACGCGCGGCGGCGCGGCACTCGGCGCGAGCGACGACGACAAAGATCTCGAAGGCAGCGGCAGAGCGAGCACCGATAGCGACGCCAGCTACGACGCCGCGATGGCCGCCTATCGCGACGGGCGCTACAGCGAAGCCCAACGCCACTTCGACGAAATCGCCAGCCTCGGCGGCCCGCACGCCGCGAACGCCGCGCTGTACGGCGCACAAGCTTTGCGCCGCGTGTCCGGTTGCCCGACCGCTGCCCCGCGCTTCGAAGAAGTACACTCGCGCTACCCCGGTTCGGTCGGTAGCGACGCAGCTTGGCAAGCCGCCGACTGCTACCGCTCGCTCGGCGAGCTAGCGCGCGCACGCGCCAACTACGAGCAGCTCTCGGCTGACCCGAGTTACAAGACCCGCGCCAAAGAAGCGATCGCCGAGCTCGACCAACGAGTCGCCGATCAGGAACTCGCCGCGCGTAAAGCCGCGACCGCCGCCGCCGCCCCCGCCGCCTCGGCCGCCGCCAAGGGCAAAGCCCCCGCCGCCAGCGCACCCGCCAAGCCCGCGGCCAGCAAGTAGCGCGCAGCGCCCACTCTCCAACGTGGGCGTGAAGGAAAAATCGAACCACGCAGCCCTCGGACGCCCCGCACCTGTGCAAGCGATCTGCTGCGAGGCAGCCCCTCCCTAAAAAGAGAGCAAGAGATAGGGGGCGATCGCGAGCCAGCCGCGCACCTCGTAGCACACGCGGTGCCACGCTTTGACGGCTCCCAGATTTGAACCGCCAAAGCGCCAGAAGAGGAAGAGTGGGGGTTCGCTGGGCTTGGCGCTTCGCAGCGCAGGGAATACGAGCAGGTCTCCGCGCGACCCAAAACGGAGTCGACTCACCGTTGCACCTGCCGCAACCTGGAGATCGCTCAGTGCCAAACCGCGAGCTCCCAACGAGCTAGCCAGTCCCGAAAGAGGTAATCCCAATCTTGCCGCCCTCTTCTGGCGTTTTGGCGCGTTGGCGGTTGATCCCCACCGGCAGCGAGCAGAGATGCGCTGCGTTGAGTCGCCCAAATGAAAAAAGGAGTTCGAATTCGAACTCCTTTTTTCGTTGGATGAGCGTTCAGAGCGAGGCGAGTTCGCCCACGTTCATGTGAACGAGATCACGACCCGACCATTTGCGCGTTCGTGCCCGCTTCACCCACGTCTACATCCGCCGAAGTCACGTTCACTGGGCCGCCATCGGGCGCGTCGAACGGCGCGCGGCCGATCTGCTTGGAACCCATGCTGGGAATGAAGGGAGCCACGAAGTACTCGCGGGTCCAGTACCAGAACAGGCTGCGCTCGATCAGCGCGGGGTCGATCATGGGAGCGAGCGCAGCGTGAGTTTCGGCCAGCTTGCTCCAGTGCACGCCTGGGTTTTCGTGGTGGGCGCTGTGGTAACCGTTGTTGAAGAGCAGGAAATTCAGCAGCTTGCCATCCCAGCTGCGGGAGTGGTTGTGCTTCGACCAGGGGTCGGTGTGCACGTGTTGATCGTAATTGAAGAGCATGATCGTCCACAGCGCGAAGAACGCGGGGACGAGCAGGGTCAATACGTACACGTACAGGCCGGTCTTGAGCCCGTGCAGGGCGATCGACAGCGCCAAGAGGAGCAAGTGCGCGCCGCCCCAGATCGTATATTGGAGCAGGATACGCCGGTACAGGGACGGGTTCTCCTTCTTCGCCTTGCGAATGAAGAACTTGATCGGATCGCTCTGCCAGTAGCTGGAGACGAAGAAGTAGGTCACCGCGACCAGCAGGTTGTGGCGATTCGTGTAGCGCCAGGTGATGGTCGCATCCCCTGCCCGATTCACGTACTTGTGATGGTTCAGGTTGTGCGTGGGGATCCACGCGAACGTCGGGTAGCCGTAGAAAATCGAAATCCAGTTGCCGAAGATCTGGTTCTGCAGCTTGCCCTTGAAGGTGGGGCAATGATTGTGGTTGTGCGCAATCACGCCGCAGGCCAGCGCGAAGTACGCGCTCACCCACCACAGGTATTTGACCAAATCCGGGCGGGCGAATTGCACCGCGACCAGCGCGGGAGCAATCATCACCCAGAGCAGTGTGCGGTAGTCGGCAGCAATACGGGGGCGCATCGGTGCGGCACTGTAGCAGCCGAGCCCCGGGTCGGGGTCACGGTTTCGTCATTGCGGGCCGGTTTTTGGTCGAAATTTGGCGGTTTTCCCGCGAAATCCAGCGCCGTTGCCGCGTAAGCGCGTTCGCGCTTGCCGAAAATGCGCGCAAAACCTGCACGCGCGCGGCGCACGAGCTCAATTCGTGTTGTCGCGCACGTACGCGATGGTGCGCACGGAGCTGATGATGCGCTCGCGATTTTCGCTCGAGAGATCGACGAAGCGAATGCCCATGCCCGGGTTCGGGTTGTCCGACAACATGCGGATCGGATTCACCCACTGGACCTGGCCGAGCAAGATGAAGGGCGACTCTTCGCCCGGCATCGCGAAGCGCAACGTGAGCCGCGTGCCGACTTCCAATGGCTCGTGCGTGGCCACGAAGATCCCCATCTCCGAGATATTCGTGATGCTCGCGTACAGGAAGGTTTCCTCGGTCTCGCAGTCGACCGACCACTCGACATCGATGCGCTCGTAGATCCTGCGCTCCGAAACGGGAGGAAGCTCCGAAACGGGAGGATCTGACGGCTTCTCGTGCTCGTCGTTCACGGCTTTCGCTTAACCCCATTGTGAGCAGGTGTCACGGAGCAATGCATGGCGCGATTAGCGCACATCGAGAAAGCCGGCCTCGAGGCGATTTTCCACAGCTTGGCCGCGCCGGACTTCGAGCCGCCGGTTTCCGCTGTAGAGGCCAAAGTACACCCGATACCTGCCGGCACCGAAATTGGGCTCCAGCGTGAACTCACTCCGATCGGCGATGAAATCACCCGCGTGCCAGAGGTTGAACGGATATTTGCCGGCCAATGTCGGGTGATCTCCGTTGAAGCGTCGTTGGAACCCGTCCACGTGAATGAAGGTCTCCCACGAGCCGCTGATCGGCTGGACGACCCGAAAATAGATCACGAACACGTAGTGGCGGCCCGCTTCGACTGCATCGACCGCATGCCCATCGAGGTCGAGGGTGTCCCAGCCGAGCACATCGAGCTTATCGCCCAGGTTTGCGCTGAGCGCATGCGTGGGCGAGGGAGCCTGCTCGAGCACGTAGGGAGCGAGTCGATTCTGGTTCGCGCCCGCGCCCAGCCGATTGGAGACGAGCACGATCTCGCTCGAGCTGCTGTCGATCACGGGCAGGTTGCGCGGCGGATCTCGGTGAGCGCGATAGAGCGCATTCAACACGCCGAGATCTGCATCACGAATCACGAGCCAACGTCGTTCCTCACCGGCAGAGAGCCAATCGAACGCGTGCCCAGCGGTGTCGAACCCGGGCACGTTGCGCCCCGCGTAGTAAGTCGCACTTGCGGCCCCCGCACCCAGCATGCCCAACGGTTCACCCGCTTTTGCTTGTTGCCGATAGGCGTCGAATACCTGCTTTGGGGAGATTTGCGCGGCCAGCGTCGGGTAGTAACCGAGGCTCAGACACAGGCCGAACGCGACGCAAACGAGCAGCGCGGCCTGCGCGCGGGAGAGTCCCGTGGACGAACCGCGCCCGGGCGTACCCGGGCCCAATAGGCTACCGAGTTCGGGATCGAACAGCGTGCGAAACGCGTCACGAACGGCCAGCAACAGCAGGGGCGACGCGAGCAGTACGGGCAAGCCGACGGCTGCTCTCGATGCCCAATAGCGCTGCACCGTGCCCAACATTTCCAGGTGATCCAACGTGCGTACGCGCTCGCTGAGCCAGCCCAGCACGCACAACCCGACCAGCGCGGCCTCGAAAACGACCAGCGCGAACAGCAGATTGCCGGCCCACAGCTCGCGCAGAACGCGCGGCCAAACGCGGTACTCGGCGAGCTGAAAGCGAGCGTCGCGATGGTTCGAGCGCTCTTGCAACAGGTACAAGAACGCGCCGCAGAATATCAACGTGCCTGCAGTCAGCCAGCGTTCTGCCGCGACACGGAAGCTGTCCGGAAAATGCGCGTCGCTAACGCAAAAGGCACTCAGGCCCTTTTCTGGGAAGTTCCTGAAATCGACCAAGAGCAAGATGGCGAACGCACACACGACCATCGGCATCGCTCGTGAGACCGAGAGACCGCGCTCGAAATCGCGCACGAAGAGCGCAACCGTGATCGCCAGCGGCGCGACCGCACCGAACGGCATGGGACCGAGAACCGGCGCAGAAATGCCGTACGCCGCGAGGGCCATCACGGGCAAGCTCAGGCACATGAGGCGCAGCGCCGCTTCCCGCTCGCGCGCGGGGCCGGCGGCGGCCGTCGGCGGCGCGCGCAGGAGCGAGCCCAGCGCAACGGGCAACAGCGCGCTCCACGGAAACAGCGCGTGGCCGAGCTGCAGCAAGACGCTGTCGAAGGTCGGCAGCACGTGGGGTCGATTGACGGTGCTGCCCAGCCAGAGTGAGAACGCGCCGCCACTTTCGGGAGCTTGGAGCAGCGCGCGACACGCCCAAACCCCGAGCAGCGCACCGACCCCGAGCGCGAGCGCGCCAACCGCGTCGCCGAAGCGATCGACTGAACAGACGCGCGCGGTGCGGAGCACGAGCCACGCCACGCCCACGCTGCACGCCGGAACGGCAACGCCGATCAGCGCGCCGCGCGAGAGCAGCGCGCAGAGCATGCCCAAGATCCCGAGCCCAAACCAAAGCCAGCGCGCTCCGCCGAGCGGTTGTCCGCGCTCGAAGACGGCCAAGCCCAGCCCCGACAGTGCCATGGCCAGCGCGGACATCGTCACGATGTCGCCGAGCATGGTCCGAGCGTGCAGGAAATAGAGCGGCATGGTGGCGAGCACCAACACCGAAAACCAAGCGCTGCGCCGATCGGCGAGCCGGCTCACGAGCAAGTACGTGGCCCCTAGACCGGCCAGGCCCCAAATCGCCAGCGGCAAGCGGCCGGCCCAATCGTGCAGGCCAAACACACGGAAGCCCGCAGCGATGGAGGTGAAGGGCAACTCTCCCCGGCCGAGTTCGCTGCGGGTGGGCACCTGGTTGTCCGCGCCCTCGAGCGAAAGAGCCTGGCCGCCGAGCAGATTGAGCGCGATGCGTCGCGCGAACTCCGCGACCTCGCGCTCCGGGGGGTCCCAAATGCCGCCCGCAGAAAGCGGCACAAACAGGCTCAGCAGTGCCACCAACACCGCGAACCAGGCCAAAATCGCGCGTGAATTTGCACGCGCGCCCACCGCAGCCGGCAATTCTGCGTTATTTCCTCGATCGCCGGCCGCGCTTGCTCCGGAAGCGCCCGCGTTTTCCTCGCTCATCGCAGCCTGCGCGCGTCGTAGCCGGTGTTTCTTGTCGTTGCAACCGGGGACAAACGGTGGAAGGTGTGCGCGGCGCGGCGCCGCCCGACCACTTTCGGTCCTCACCTAGCCCGCGCACCATCGGACTCGAACACTCATGCGTTTTGGAACCATTGCCATCGTGGGGCGCTCGAACGTCGGAAAATCGACATTCTTGAATCGCGTCCTGGGTGAGCCGCTCGCCATCGTCTCGCCGCTCCCGCAAACCACGCGCGATAACGTGCTCGGGGTCGTGCACCGTGAGGGCGTGCAATTGGCGTTCCTCGACACGCCAGGCGTGCACACTCCGCGCTCGGAATTAGGGCGACGCATGAACGCCTCCGCGCTAGACGCCGCGCGCACGGCCGACGTCGTGCTGTTCATGACCGACATCTCCGCCCTCACTCCGCCGAAGAAGGCCGCCAAGGAGAAGAGCGTGCAGGAGCTCGACCAAGAGCTGTTTGCGAGCGTACCCAAGGACGCGGTGGTCGTACTGGCCGTGAACAAAGTCGATGCCCTGCGTGACAAAAGCAAGCTCTTGCCCGCGCTCGTCGCCTACCAAGAGCTGCGCAACTTTGCCGCACTGATTCCGATCAGCGTGAAGGCCGATGACGGCGTCGAGCGCGTGCTCGATGCGCTGGCCGAAGCATTGCCGGAAGGCGGCATCGGCTTCGACGAAGACACGCTCACGGATCGCCCGACCAGCTTCTTCGTGCGCGAATACATCCGCGAACAAGTGCTGCTCGCAATGCGCGGCGAAATCCCGCACGCGGTCGCGGTGTCGATCGACGAATTCGTGGAAGGGGCCAGCGCTTCCTCGATCAAAGCTACGATCCACGTGGAGAAGGTCGGGCAGCGCAAGATCATCATCGGCACCGGAGGGCTTCAGATCAAGCAGATCCGGGTCGGCGCGCAGGCACGCATTCGAGAGCTGCTCGGACACAAGGTGCACCTCGAGCTGTTCGTGCGCGTTACGCCGCAATGGAAGAGCATGCCGCGGCAGCTAGCGGAACTAGGCTATGACGCGCCGGTGGGCCTAGCCAAAGTCGCAGCCGCGAAGAAGCCCACTCGCGCCAAGAACAAGAAGCGCTCCGCGCCGAGGGCCAAATGAGCGCAATCGTCGCCGTAGTGGGCCGACCGAACGTCGGCAAGAGCACGCTGTTCAATCGCCTGATCGGCAAGAAGCTGGCGATCGTCGACGACCAGCCGGGTGTCACGCGCGATCGTCACTATGCCCCCGCGCACATCCACGGTCACAACGTGATGTTGGTCGACACGGGCGGCTTCGACCCGACCAGTGACGACCCGATGCAGCAGGGCATCGCCCGTCACGTCAACGCGGCGATCGAGGAAGCGGACGTGATCGTGTGCGTGCTGGATGGCACGATGAGCGTTACCGGGCCCGATCGGGATGCCGTGAAGCTCTTGCGGCGCTCCAAGAAGCCGGTCATTTACGTGGCCAACAAGGTCGACACGGCGAGCAAGATCCCGGCCGCGAACGAGCTGTACGAGCTCGGCGTTCCGGACATCATCGCGGTCTCCGCGCTGCACGGCCGCGGCACGGCCCATCTGGCAGAAGCGGTGGCCAAGCATTTGCCCAAGGCGGCCCGGGGCGCCCCGGAGTCGGAAGAGCCGGACGAGATCATCCCGCGCCTGGCATTGATCGGCCGGCCCAACGCCGGCAAGTCTTCGATGTTCAACCGTCTGACCGGCAGCGAACGGGCGCTCGTCGACGCTCGCCCTGGTACGACGCGCGACCCGGTGGACGCCCGTATCGAAGCCGACGGCCGCACGTTCTTGATCGTGGACACCGCCGGCATTCGCAAGAAAGCCAACGTCGAACGGGGCGTCGAGCTGATCAGTGTGCTGCAAGCGATTCGCGCGATCGAGCGTGCCCAGGTCGTGATCTTGATGTGCGACGCGGTGCTCGGCTTGCAAGAGCAAGACGCGCGTCTGCTCGGCATGTGCCTCGAAAGGCGCCGCGCCGTGATCGTCGGCTTGAACAAGGCGGACCTGCAAAACAAGAAAGAGCAGGCCGAGTCCGAAGAGAAGGCACGCGAAGAGCTGCGCTTCGCCGGCTGGGTGCCGATCGTTCACCTCAGCGCCAAGACCGGCCGCGGTGTGAACGAGCTACTGGATCTGGCCGCGCGCGCTGGCAAAGAGTTCAAGCGCCGGGTTCCGACCGGCGAACTGAACCGCTTCTTCGAGGAAGTGCTGACTCGCCACCCCCCGCCCACCAGCAAGGGCCGCGCGCCGCGCATTTTCTACGTCACCCAGGCCGAGTCGCATCCGCCACGCTTCGTGGCCATGTGCAACGCGCCCGACTACATCACCGAGGCCTACAAGCGCTTCGTGGCCAATCAGATCAGGAAGGCGTTCGACTTCCGCGCGGTGCCGATCACGGTCGAGTACCGCGCACGCAAGCGGAACGAGAACGCGCCGCCTAGCGTGATCGCCGCGCGCTCACGGAAAAAGCCGCGCGCTCACTAACGAGAGACTGCGCACGTCGTGCACGTCCGCGGCGAGCACGGGGACGAGCAGGATCGGCGGGCGCGTGGCCCCGAGTGACGTGTCGAGCGCACGCAGCTGCTCGGCCTCGAAGCGCGCGCGAGTGCGGTCGTCCTCGGCTGCTCGCTCCACCCCAGCGAGTACTTGAGCCGAAAGCTCGAGCCCGAGGTCGCGCGCCGCGCTGGCGACCTCGGCCGGCGACGCGGGCTCGGGGTTCGGCTGCAAGCGGTTGACCACGACGGCATCGGGCTGCTTCCCCTGCTCGCGCAGGCGCGCCGCGAAGTAGGTCACCTCGTCGATCGCGGCAGGCGCCGGCGAGGTGACCAGCACGTAAGCCAAGTCGGGCGAACGAAAGGCCTTGGCCACCGTCGCTGCACGTTCGCGAAAGCCGCCGAAGAGTTCGTTCAGCTCGACCACGAACTCCGCCAAATGCTCGAGGAAACCCGTGCCCGTGAGGCGGCCGATACCGCGCAGAACCAAGGCCACCCCACGCGCCACGAGATTCAAGCTGAAGCGCCCCGACTTCTCCACCGTTTGCACCAGCCAACGCATGGCCGCACTATCGATGGCTTCGATCAATCGCTCGGGTGCGTCCAAAAAATCCAGCGCGTTGCTGGTCGGTGGGGTATCGAGCACGATCCGGTCGAAGCGCGGATCTTGTCGGACCAGGAGCACTTTCTCCATTGCCATGTAGGATTGCGTCCCGGCTAGGCTAGTGGACACGTAAGTGTAGATGCGGTTCTGCAGGATTCGATCGCGCACCTCGGGGCTGGATGCGTGGCGCCGGACCAGATCATCGAACGTGCGCTTGGTGTCGAGCATCAGCACCGTGAGCTGACCGGAAACCTCGAGCCCTGCCTTTGCGAACAACTCCGGGCTGACCAGCTGCTCTTCCGCGCTCATCGCGCCGATACCCAAGCTGTCGGCCAAGCGCTTGGCGGGGTCGATGGTGATGCACAACACGCGCTCGCCCTGCTGGGCAAAGCCCAGGGCAATGGTGGCGGCGACCGTGGTCTTGCCGACACCCCCCGCCCCGACGCAAACCACGATCTGTTTGCCTTCGAGGAGCGGGCGTAGCGAGTCGGCCATGTCGAGCCTCGCGTGTAGCATGAGATTGAAGCGATCGGCGTCCCCACCAAAACTTGGCCCTGCCCTGCCCGGCCGGCAAAAATAGCCGTCAAAATGTTCGACCCCAAGCTGGATCGTCGTCAGGCCCGTAGCGAAAACACTCAGGTGGCCCTCACCCGCTTGCTGGAGGCCGCCCGGCGCTCGGCGGCGCTCGACGCGCTGGTGCTCGGCGACGAGCTCGGTTTGCTCGTGGCAGGCGCTGGTGCGGCCGAATTGTGCGACGAGTTGGCCGCCGTAGCCCCGCTCTTCGGGTCGGCCAATACCACGCTCCCCGCGAACCTCGCCGTGCTCGGTCGGGGCACCGAAGTGCGCCGATTGGCGGTGGAAGGCAGCGAAATGTTCATTTCCGGGCGCGGCGCCGGTCTGGCACTCGCGCTGGGCGGCGTCGCGAGCGGTTGCCAGCGCATCCTGGTCGAAAAAAAGGCCCGGCTTTCGCATTGAGCGCGGCAAAGCGTGCCCTCCGGGCGCGCGCGGCTATGCTCTGCCGGACATGAGCGGCTTCATCGATCTGCACTGTCACTACGTGCCTGGCATCGATGACGGCGCCGGGTCGGCGGCAGAAGGCCTGGCCATGCTGCGCGGCTTGGGTTCACTCGGCTTCGCTCGAGTCCTGGCCACCCCGCACACGCGACCGGGCATGTTCGACAACACCGCGGCCACGATTGGCGCCGCGTTCGCGCAATTCAAGAGCACGCTGCCCGAGGGCGAGCCTTTGCCCGAGCTCTCGCTCAGCAGCGAGCACTACTTCGACGAAGTCGTGTTCCAACGGCTGCTGCGCGGGGAAGGCCTGCCTTACCCCGGCGGCAAAGCGGTTTTGCTCGAGTTCTATCAGATCGATTTTCCGCCGATGATTCAGCATCGGTTGTTCGATCTGCGGACACGCGGCTTGCTGCCGGTGATCGCGCACCCCGAGCGCTATCAGTGCCTATGGCGTTCCCAAGATATCTTGGAGACGCTGGTCGATGCCGGCTCTGCTGCGCTGCTCGACGTGGCCGCCTTGGTCGGTAAATACGGGCGGAAAACCCAAGCCTGCGCCGAGGTACTGCTCGAGCGTGGGCTGTATCATGCGGCCTGCAGCGATGCGCATCGACCTGCGGACGTGGCAGAGGTCGCGCGCGGCATCGAGCGCTTACGCGAACTGTACGGTCCGGAAGAAGTGACGTTCATGCTCCAAGACGGGCCCACGCAGCTGCTCGCGGGTATCTTGCCGGAGTGATCGCGCGAGTAATTTGTCCGTTCTGATCGCGGCCTGCTAAGCGAACAGCGATGTGGAAACCCACGCCTAGCTCGTTTGGCCTAGCCGGCGTTTTGCTGTCGGCGGCCCTCTTGTTCGCGCACAGCGCGACGGCGCGCGTGGGCGGCGAATCCGAGTACAGCAAGGCGCAGACCTACAGCGGCGCCCTGCGCTACCTGCGGGTCGATCTCGGCTACGAAGTCGTGGAGCGCGATCCCGACGCGGCCTACCTGATTTTTCGTTATCAGCCGCCCGGGCAAAACAAGGGCAACGCCACCGGGACGGTCGAAATCGTCGACACGGATGGCCACGTCAAATTATTCGTCCAAATCCCGACCATGCCCGAATATCACGAGAAAGTGCTGCGCGACGGCTTGGTCCGAAAGCTCCACGACGAGTACGGCGTCCCCCCCGCGCACAAACCAGCGCCGCCCGCGCCCCCCCAGAAAAAGCCCGAAGCCGACGCCGGCACTGATTGAGCGATTGAAGCCCGAGGTGGGCCGGGGATAGATGGAGGCTCCAAAGGCATGGAGTCCCCAGAGAAAGCGCTACCGGCGCAGATCGGCCGCTATCGGATCGAGCGCCTCCTCGGTCGCGGTGCCATGGGCCGCGTGCTCTTGGCGCACGATCCGGTGCTCGACCGCAGCGTGGCGATCAAGTTGCTGCGCGACGATCTGAACATTCCGCCCGAGCAGCACGACACGCTTTTGCATCGCATGCGGCAAGAAGCGCGGGCTTCGGCGCGCGTGAGTCACCCAAACATCGTCGCGCTGCACGACATGGGTGAAGACCCCGAGCTCGGCCTGTGCCTGGTCTTCGAGTACGCCGAAGGCCTAACGCTCAAGGAGCGGATCCTCAAGGGCCCCCTCGGCCCTGAAGCAGCGGCGAAGCTCGCCCGTGAGGTCGGTGATGCGCTGACGACCGCGCACTCGGCCGGAGTTTTGCACCGCGACATCAAGCCGGAGAACATCATTTTGACGCCCACGGGCGCCAAAGTCGCAGACTTTGGCATCGCGCGCGTTCCGGATTCTACGCTCACGCGGGACGGCGGCTTGCTCGGGACGCCCGCATACAGCGCACCCGAGTGCATCGCTTCCGGCAAATTCTCGCCCCTCAGCGACCAGTTCTCGCTCGCGGCGACCTTGTACGAAGCCGTCAGCGGGCAGCGCGCCTTCCCCGGTGAAGATGCGATCGCAGTGGCCACGCGTATCACCACCGACGAGCCTCCCGGCGTCGCGGCCTACGCCGGCCTCGACCCACACGTGGATGCCGTGCTCGCGCGCGGCTTGTCGAAAATCCCCGGTGCGCGCTTCGAAGACGCGCGCGCGTTCGGCAAGGCGCTGGCCGAAGCACTCTGGCAGAGCCCACGCGTACAATTGCCGACCATCCCCGATCTGCGCCACATGAATAGCGCGCCCTCGGCCCAGGAAACCCGCACCACGCGCTTGGTTCTGGGCGGCGCCGCGGTCGGCGCCCTGCTCGGTATCGCGGGTTTTCAACTGAGTATCGGCCTGCGCGAAGCCGAACATCCACCCGAGCCGCGCGCGGAACAGGTCCAAATCGCGCAACCGAGTAAGGTCGGAACGCCCGCACCGGCGGAGCCTGCTCCGAAAAAACCGAAACCCGCGCGCAAAGAAGTCGCGCGCGAGGCTGCCGCGGCTCGAGCCCGTGCCGCTGCCCTGACCGACGCAGGCCCATCGACGACCGGCGACGCGGGCAGCGAGCAAGTGGCGCCGCCGTGAAACGCGGCCCGCGGCTCGCACTCGGCGAACGCCTCGTGCTCAGCGTCGCCTTGGCCTTGCTCTTCTCATTGGCGGCGCCGCCCGAGACGCACGCCGACAACACCGGCAGCCCGGTGCTGCTGCCGTGGCCTCCGGGACAGAGCCCCGCAAAGACCGCGCTGAGCGGTGGACTCCAGGTGCTGCGCGCGCGGGGCTCACGAATGATCCGAGTGCCGCCATCGGAGTTCGTGATGGGCTCGACCTCCACGGAGATCGTCGACGCCACCGTGCTGTGCGAGCGCGAGCCGCTCGCCGCGACCTGCGACGAGCGCAGCTTCGCCGACGAATCGCTGGCGCATCGCGTGCGCTTATCGGGCTTCTTCTTGGATCGCCGAGAAGTCACGGTGGCAGAATTCGATGCCTGCGTGCGCGTTGGTCGCTGCAAGGCCCCACCCTACGAGCGCGGCGCGCAGCGCTTCAAACAGCCCAATTTTCCCGTCACTTTGGTGACGTGGGACGACGCGCAAGCGTTCTGCGCATTTCGCGGCGCACGCCTGCCCACGGAAGCCGAGTTCGAGCGCGCAGCACGCGGCCCCGCGGGTCGCCGCTTTCCGTGGGGCCAGTTGCCCAACACGCGCCTGGCCAACCACGGTCGGCTGGGCATCGACCTGACGGACGACGCAGACGGCTTCAGTGAGCTCGCGCCCGTGGGTTCGTTCAACGCAGGACGCACGCCGGATGGCTTTCTGGACTTGGCGGGCAACGTCTCGGAATGGGTCCAAGATCGCTACGCGACACAATACCCCGACGCCGAGCAGCACGATCCGCAGGGCCCGGACCCGAGCCAAGCCAGCAGTGCGCGGGTCGTGCGCGGTGGCAGCTACGAGTCACCCATGGCATGGCTGCGCGGAGCCGCACGCGGCGCGTACTTGCCGACCGAGCGGCGCCCCTCACTCGGCTTCCGCTGTGCCCGCTCGCAGCAACTCGAAAATCAGCAGATTCATGAGCTTCGATAAACCACTCGATATCCCCAAACCGAAGCTACGCTTGCCGATCCACCAAGCCACGCAGTTCGTGCTCGTACGTCCGCACTATCCAGAAAATGTGGGCGCGGTGGCGCGCGCGATCAAGACCATGGGCTTCACTCAGCTGACCCTGATCAAGCCCGGGCGCCTCGCCGTCCCAGAACACGAAATGGCCTTCAAAATGGCCGTAAAATCTTGGGACGTACTGAACGACTCGCGGCGCGTCGACGACCTGGGCAGCGCCCTCGCCGACGTCAGCTTAGTGCTTGCGACCACCGCGCGCCGCGGCTTCTCCGGCATCATTCAACCGCGCGAAGCCGCCGCCCGCGCCGTCCAACACGCCGCCAGCGGCGGCAAAGTGGCGTTCCTGTTCGGCAACGAAAAGACCGGCCTGTCCGAGGCCGATCACGCCTGGGCCACCCTGCATGTGCGCATCCCCATGGCCGCCGATCAACCCTCGGTGAACCTCGCCCAAGCCACGCAAATCATGGCCTACGAACTGTTCGTCGAAGCCCTCGCCGAACGCACCCGCCAAGGCACGCCGATCAAACTCGAAGACCTCGACTCCCCCACCCCGGACTCCGAATCCAACGAAACTAGCGACGAAGAGTGAGCATTCAGGACACGTGTGTCTGGGAGAGTTTTGTTGATGGTCAATCAACACGCCGCAAAGCGGACTCAGCCTTCGGCGGCGCGGGCCGATCCGGAGAGTGGGACTAACCGCCAAAACGCCAAAACGCCAGAAGAGGAAGAAAGATCAGGGTGAACGAGGTGAACCGCGGCGCAGCGTTGTTCATGGCGCGTAACTCCGATCAGGAAGCGCACTCAAACCCGACGTCTGTGCGATCGGACACGCAGCAAGCCACTCAGCGCTTGGAGTCGACACTCTGCGTTGCTCCTCGAGATCCCTGAGTCTCGCCTAGTCGCCCGCCCCAGCCCCCTTTTCGGCGTTTTGCACTTGGCGCTGGGAGTAGGTAGTCGCGCTCAGTCTCTTCACGAGCCCCCCGAGGCGCGACTCGCCGCAAAGAGCAACCCCAATCCCCTCTCCCTCTTCTGGCGTTTTGGCGTTTTGGCGGTTAGTCTCCTGCTTCAGCTCCGCACTGAAGTGCGAAGCGATTCGCAAGGTCGGGCTTCGGTAGCGATGCTCTGCGCGAACGGCGAACTCCGACCCGAAGGCTGGGCCGAAATGGGCCGCGCTGCGTGACCATCAAAAACCTATAGTAGGCTCGTGGTTCCACGATGAGTTTTGAGCCGATTTTTGATTTGCGTTCCGACACCGTGACGCGGCCGGGGCGCGCGATGCGCGAGGCGATGGCGAGCGCGGCGGTGGGTGACGACGTGTACGGCGAAGATCCGACGGTGATCGCGCTCGAGTGTCGCACGGCGGAGTTGCTGGGCAAGGATAGCGCGTTGTTCGTGCCCTCGGGCACGATGGGCAATCAGATCGCGCTGCTCGTGCACACTCGGCCGGGCGATGAGGTGGTGATTGGCGAGGGCGCGCACGTGGCGTTCTACGAGTCGGGCGCCGGCGCGGCGATCGCGGGGGTGCAGTTCGCGCAGGCCGGTGCGGGCGGTTTGTTCGACGCCGATGAGCTGAGTGCCGCGGTCAAGCCGCGGGCAGACTATCATCCGCGCACTTCTTTGGTCTGCTTGGAGAACACGCACAATCGCGCGGGCGGGCGCATCTTTCCGCAAGCGGTGGTGGAGTCCGTAGTCGTGCGGGCGCGCGAGCATGGGCTGCGCGCGCACCTCGATGGGGCGAGGCTGTGGCACGCTGCGCTCGCTTCGGGGATTTCCGAAGCCGAGCTCGCGCGGCCGTTCGATACCGTGAGTGTCTGCTTTTCGAAGGGGTTGGGCGCCCCCGTGGGCTCCGCGCTCGTGGGCTCGCGTGAGACGGTGAGCGCTGCGCGTCGCTATCGCAAGATGCTCGGCGGCGGCATGCGGCAGGCGGGAATTTTGGCGGCCGGGGCGTTATTTGCACTCGAGCAGCAGCGCGCGCGTTTGCGCCTCGATCACGATTCGGCACAGGCGCTTGCGCGCAGCCTCGCGCAGTTGCCCGGCGTGCACGTGGTCCCGCCGGAGACGAACATCGTGTCCGTCGCGCTCGAGGGGCTGAGCGCGGAGCGCGCGGTCGCCGCGGCGCGCGCGCGGGGGGTGCTGGTCAATGCCACTGGGCCGCGCTCGCTGCGCGCAGTGACTCATCTGGATTTGTCGGCGACGGACGTCGATCGCGCCGCCGAGCGCTTGTGCGACGCGATCGTCCAGTCGCGTGGGGCAGCAACGTGAGCCGTGCGCTGATCTTGGCCGCGCTACTCGCGGCATGCGCACCGACCCTGCCCGCGGCCTACGTGCAAGCGCGGGACGCGGCGGAAAGTGCGTATGGGAAAGGGCAGTTCGAGGAGTCGGCCAAGCGTTGGCTGAGCGCGGCGGACAGCGCGGCGAGCGCGCGCGATCGCAGCGAGGCCCGTTACCGCGCGGCCGCCAGCTACGAACGCGCGGGGCGCGTCGAGGACGCCCGCAAATGGTACGGCGTGTTGGCGAGCGGCAAGAGCGAGCGTGCGCCACGCGCAACCTTCGCGCTTGCCGATCTGCGCTTGGCCGGCGGCGACGCGGTGGGCGGTCTCGCCGATCTCGAGAAAGCGATTCGCAAATATCCGAGCTCGGCGATCGCGAGCCTGGCGCTGCGCCGCTACTTCTCCGCGCTCGCCGACCAAGGCGGAGATCAGGCCGTGCTCGACTACATCGAGCGCATCGAGCCCGAGCTCGGCCGCACGGACCTCGGCGAGCAGCTTCTGTACGAGCGTGCGCGACGCCTCGAGGCACTCGGCAAGACGGCGGAGGCCAGCCGCGCGTACGTGACCGTCGCCGACCGCTTCCCGTATCCCTACGGTGCCTACTGGGACGACGCTTTGCTGCGCGGCGCCAACGGCGAGCTCGCTTTGGGGAAACCGGAGAGCGCGATCGCATTGCTCGAGCGCATGCTCCGGGCGCGCGAGACTTCACATTTGTCGGGCAGCTACGAGCGCCCACACTTCGCGGACGCCGCCTACCGGATCGCCGAGCTGTACCGCGACACCAGGCACGACCCCGACGCTGCGCGACGCGCGTTCCGCGGCGTATTCGTCGGTTACCCAACGAGCACGCTGCGCGACGACGCACTCTGGCAAGAAGCATTGCTTGCCAGGCGCGTTTCCGAACAACAAGCGTGCGAACCGCTGCTGCTCTTGATCAAGCAGCTCCCGGACTCGCGCTACGCGCCTTGCGCACACGAGCTGTGCACGAAAGTCGCGCCCGTGGCTCGACGCGAGTGCGCCGCATACATCGAGCGAGACCTTCGCGAGCCAGCGTCCGTAGCGAAGCCAGAGTCAGACCCATCCGCCGAATGAACTCTGGCTGGGCGGCCTAGCTCACTCCGGCTCTTCTTCCTTCTCTTCCTCTTCGTCGTCGTCGTCGTCGTCGTCTTCGTCTTCGTCGTCGAAGTCGTCGTCCGGTTCGTCCGGCTCGTCTTCGTCGTCGGCGGTTTCGCTCTTTGCTTCCGTCTTGAGATCGATGCCGACTTCGCCGAGTTGGGTCTCGAGTAACTCGAGCAACTCGTCGACGTCGTCACCGCTCCATTCGTCGATCACGTCGGTCAAAAATTCGAAAAAATCGCCATTGTCTAGGCGACGTTCGATTTCCTCGACCTGATCTTCGGTAAATGCCTCGAGGATGTCTTCCCTGAGTGACTCAGTGTCATCCTCCTCGATGGCCTCTTGCGCAGAAAGTCGAATCTGCCGGACAGCGCGTTTGTCGAGGTGAATTTCCATTCCGATAGCTTCCTGGGACTCGACCCGGCTTTAGACGAAGGATTCGGGTACAGTCAAGCCCGTGACGACGACAAAGGTCGAACTGGCTCTTCTTGCGAAAGCCAAAGCGCTCCCCGCGAAGCGCGCGCACCGCAGGAAAGCCGCGGCGTTCGCGTTCGGCGCGGCCACGCTGACGTTTCTTTTTGCGTTAACGAATCGTGCCTCGGCCCAGCAGTCGCAGCGTCCACCACCCAACAATGTGGAGTACTTTCAGTACGGCGTCGCGGTCGCCTTCGAAAAAGTGGCGTCGGGTGGCGACGTCTGTCCCTCGACCTCGACCACGCCCTGCATCCTCGGCAGTGGCGGCGGCCTGGCCATTCGCATGGGCTATCGCTCGCGCGGCCCTTGGTTCCTGGGCGGCGCCTACGAGTTCACGCGCATGGACTCCGGAAACTTACTCCGGCTCGGCATCCTGCAGCAGCTCCGTGGCGAGGCGCGCTACTACTTGGACGTGGGAAATCGCCTCACCCCGTACGGCACGCTCGGTTTCGGCGCGGGCTTCTACGGCAATGAGTGGAAGGTGAGCTCCGGCGGCCCGACCCTGGCGGCCGGTTTGGGCCTGGAATTTCAGATCACCCAATCAACGGTCATTGGCCTGGCCCTCGGCTACCGCGGGTTCCTGTTCCACAACTGGACCGATAGCACCGGCCAGGTCCGGGCCGATGAGTACCTCGGCTTCGGCTTTGCCCACACCATTGGCCTCGAATTTATCCTCGAACTGAGGAGCCCGCTGGCCCGCTGGTAGCCGAGTCTCGGCACTTCACTTTCACTCCGCCCCCTGTTTGAAGTATTGAAAGCGAGGAATTAAAGATTGGGCAATCGTTGGTGAGGTGTAGCCGCTGCGGCAAAGAAAACCCCGAGTCACTGAGGTTCTGTCAGGACTGCGGGAATCGCCTGATTTCAGGCGAGGGCGCTGGCGTCGCAGCGACGCCACCGCGAGGTCTCGCGCCCGTCGCGAAGCCACCCGCGCCTCCACCCCCGCCGCCCGCACCGCCTCCGCCGCCGGCTACGCCGTCTGTGGTCCCGCCTTTCTTTTCGCCGCCCTCCACTTTCGCCCCGCCCGCGGCCCCCGCCAGCGCGGTGCGCGTGAGCGATGCACCGATGCGGCCCGCCGCGCCGCAGTTCGAGTTTTCGCCGCAGCGGCCCCCGGAGCGGAAGTGCACCCGCTGTGGCACCAGCAACCCGACGAGCGGCCGCTTCTGTTCGAATTGCGGCGGCTCGCTGGAGCGCCCTCATGAGCCGTCCACGGCGCCGCAGGCGCAGGCGCGGCCCCCTGCGCCGCCCGCGCCTCAATTCGCTGCGCCACCGGCCCCTGCCCCAACGCTGACCTGCCCACGCTGTCGTGGGCCGAACTCCAACCAGATGTCGTTCTGCCAGTTTTGCGGAGCGCGCCTGAGCGGAGCACCGGAAGATGCCCGCGGATCGGCCTACGGGCCAGCCGCCGCAAATGTCCCACCTGCACCGCACACCGCTCCAGAAGCTCGGCTCGATGCGCGCCTGGTCGTGATCGGCCAGGACGGAAAACCCGGCCGAGACTACCCGATTGTCGACGATCAGACGGACATTGGTCGGGAGGAAGGCAGCATCGTCCTGCCCAACGACCCCTATGTCGGAGCCCGCCATGCCCGGCTAACCCGGCGAAACGGCCGGTTTTTTGTTAGGGACCTGGAATCGGTGAACGGGGTATACGTTCGGCTCCGAACGCCAGCGACCGAGCGCCTGCAGCACGGGGATTTGGTGTTGATCGGGTTGGAAGTGTTAAGGTTCGAGGTTGTGAGCGACGCGGAGAAAGGGCTCAGCCCAGCAGTGGAGCGCGGCACGCAGATCTTCGGCTCCCCGTCGGCGGCACGCCACATGCGGCTGTGCCAGCGCACGGTGGAAGGGGTGACGCGGGACGTCTACTATCCCACTCGCGATGAAGCGGTCGTGGGCCGCGAACAGGGAGACATCGTTTTCACCAATGATCCCTTCATGAGCCGGCGCCATGCAGCCATCACACGGGACCCCAACAACGGGACGTTCAGTCTTCGGGACTTGGGTTCTTCCAACGGAACTTATTTGGCAATCCGATCCGAGCGCGAGCTCACTCCGGGCGACCACGTACGTATCGGACAACATCTGTTTCGGCTCGACGTCGGGCGGACGGACGGGCGATGACCGAAAACGGATCCGGGTCTGGGCTGAAGGTACGCGTCTTCGGTCGTACCGATGTGGGACAGATCCGGGAACACAACGAGGATAACTTCCTGGTTGCGGACCTGACCCGCAGGACGCGCAGCTTGATGGAAAGCGACCGCGAGCCGCCAGTCGGCGAGCGGGGCATGCTGCTCGGCGTGTGCGATGGCATGGGCGGGGCCGCCGCGGGCGAAGTCGCAAGCCAACTCGCCGTAGACATCATCTACGAGAAGCTGACGCAGGGCGATCCCCCGGCACATCACGATGATCTCGCGCGCCGCCTGGTGCAGGCCGTCGAAGAAGCCGGCGTCCGCATCTTCAACGAAGCGCGCGCGGATCGCACCCGACGCGGCATGGGTACCACCGCCACGATTGCCGCGCTGATGGACGCACGCCTGTTCGTGGCCCAGGTCGGTGATAGCCGCGCCTACGTGCTGCGTGGTGATCGCTTCACCCAGGTGAGTCGCGACCAATCTTTGGTCAATCAATTGATCGAGGCCGGCCAGCTCACGGAAGAGGAGGCCGAGACCTTCGAACACAACAACATCATCTTGCAGGCGCTCGGTACCGCGGAGACCGTGCAGGTAGATCTCACCTACGTGGATCTTTGCAAAGGCGACCGCTTGTTGGTCTGTTCCGACGGTCTGTCGGGCATGGTTCGCGGCGACGAGATGCGCGAGGTGTTGCTCTCGACTCGCGATTCGCTCGAGGCCTGCAAGGAGCTCACCGATCGCGCCAACCGCGCCGGCGGTCACGACAACATCACGGTCATCGTCGCGGAGTTCGACGGCCCCGCGCTCTCGGCGCCCGCGCCCGACGCGCTGATCTCGTATCAGAAGTACGCCCTACCGGAGGCACCGGTGGAAACGACCGTGCGCGCCCCCGCAGTCACCCAGCGCCCGTACGAAGCCGAAGCAACGGCCAGCGACGAAGCCACCCGCGAGTCGCGCCGGCTGCGAGTGGGGCACACCATGGTTGGCGCGGTGAACCCGCTCACGGGTCTATCCTCTGCTCCGCCTGGGTCCCGAGCTTCGGGTGCCCCTCCCTCCTTCAGTATGGACAACGAGCCGGTCTCGATCCCGACGAGTGGGCTGCCCCCGTCGGTGGTCGGCATCATGGTGCTGGGGGCGATGCTATTCGTCGCCATGCTCGGCTACTTGCTCGTGCGTTAGGCGTCTGGCGTTGAGCGTGCGGGCCGCGATCCGACGACTCTTCGGGATCGCCCTCACGCTGATCGCGGTGTCGGTCGGCATGTTCTGGGCGTCGGCGAGCTACGCTCGTCGACCGAGCAACCAGCAGCGGTCGCCGTTCGCGGCGTTCCCGGTGTTCTTCAACCCGCACCCGATCGGCGTGCGAGATCTTTCCAGCAACGCGCTGCGTTCGATCGCTCGCGGCGGACGGCCCGCGGTCGCCGCACAAATCGAGCTGGCACGCCTGGGTGGTGCGGCGCTCCCCTACGTGCTGCCCGCGCTCGACACGCTCGACCCACACAGCCGCGAGCGCGTGGCACTGGCGCTGACGCCAGTGGCCGTGCGCATGGAGGTGGCAAGCCCGGAAGAGCTCGCTGACGGCGCGCAAGCAGTGCTGTTTTGGACGCGATTTTGGCAGGATCGAGCCATCGATTTTCGCGCGGCGAGCGTTCGGCACCTGACCAGCCGCTTGGCGGAGCGCTCGATCGCGCTGCGCCGCGAGGATCTGATCCACGTCGATACCTTCGCGCTGCCAGCGCTGATCGACGCTTTGGGGCAGGTGGACACCGTAGACGACGTCGCACGCATTCAGCGCTTGAACTCGGTGCTCGCGCACATCACCGAATTGCCCGTACCCTGTCCACCGGGCGCGAGCATCGCGGACGCCCGCAAGATCGTCGAGCTGTGGTGGGATTTCTGGCAGCTGCATGGCACGGAGTACTCCGCGCTGGATGGCCCGAGGCGCCTGGCCGCTTCGTTCGTCGAAACCCAGTACGGGAAATGGTTGGCGGCGGTGCTGCGCGGCGGCCTGGGCCGCACGCAAAGCGGCGAGCGAGCTCTGGATCTGGTTCTTCAGGGTTTGGCCACGACTTCTTTCTTGCTCTTCGTAGGCCTGGGGGGAGGCTTTCCGCTGGGTGTGGCGTGGACACGCTTCGAGCGTCGAAGCCATCGCTTCGCAACGCGCGTGGCTTCTGCCGTCGCGGGCACCGCGCTCGCCGCCATCCCCTGCGCGACGTTCGTGCGCGCGTCCGCCGGACCCAACGCGGGCCTGCTGAGTGCGATCGCGTTGGTCACGATCACGACCGCGGCCTGGGTATCGCGGCACCTCGCGCGCTCTACGATGAGCCAGAGTGTCTCACCGATCGCGGCCGCGTTTTCGGTTTCGGCCCCGCTCGGCGCGACCTATCCGCCGTTCGTGCTGAGCGCCATCGTGCTGGTCGAACTGATCTTCCAGCTCCCAGGGCTCGGACGAACCGCGGCGCTGTCACTGGCGTCCGGAGACGTGAACGCCTGGATGGCCGCTTCTCTGTCGCTCGCTTCGGCGTCGTTGCTGCTCAGACACGCCGCTGACTTGATCCGGCCCCGCGCCATCTCGAGCCAGATCAGGGGGCTACGGTGAACGAACCGCTGTCCCCGAAGCTGCGCCTAGCTCTGGCGGCAGTGGGCGCCGCATTGCTGGTCGTGCTGGCCACTGCGCTCGCGCCGCTTTCGCCCGGGTTGCAAGCCTACGCGCGCGGGCTGGCCTTCGCCGTGCTCGCGGGTCTGTCGATCATGGCGGTTGCATTTCTGGTGGCGCTGCCGCTCGGTGCCCTGGCCGCGAGCGGGCCGCGGGTGATCGACTGGGCGCTGCGCTTTGCCTGCGATCTGGTGGGTTCACTGCCGACGGTGTTCGTGGCGGCCGTGTTCTGGGCCGGAACGAGCAGTACGTCGAGCTTCGTTTGCGCGTTGGGAGTGCTGCGCGGCTTGGAACAAGCCTGGCTCTTGCGCTGCGAGATCGTGCGGCTCGAGGCCGAAGATCCGGAGTCGGTGCCGCGTGGTTTAGGGCGCACCCCGCTGGTGGCGTTCCTGCGCCGGCGCCTGTCGGCGGCTTTGGGGCCGCTGTTCGTCAGTGCGTCGTTCAGCGTGGCCTGGCTGATGGCGCTGGACGCGGCGGTCACGCAAGCCGGCCTGCGCCCACCGAACGCGCTCTCCACTTGGGGGCCGTTGCTCGGCGCGCCCCACCCGAGCCCGCTTCCCGCCTTACTTGCGGCGGGCTCGGTGGTATTTCTCACCGTCGCGTTGCATGCGTTGTTTCGCCCCCCGAGTGCGGCGTAGCTGCGTCTTGACCCCGGGAACGGCGGGCGCCATAAGGGCATCTCCGGTTCTCCCGAGAAATTGCCATGCCCCTCCCCGCGGTTACTGAACGAAACTTCGAGCAAGAGGTCCTACTCAGCGAAGAGCCCGTGCTGGTCGAGTTCGGCGCAGAGTGGTGCGGCCCGTGCAAGACCATGTTGCCCGAGCTGATGGCCTTGGCCGACGAGCTCAAAGGCAAAGCCAAGGTCGTCACGGTCGACATCGACCGCTCGCCGATGATCGCCCGCCAGTTGGGCGTACAGTCGGTGCCCACGTTCGTCGTCTTCCACCAAGGCCGCCCCGTGGGCGGCAAGGTGGGCGCGGTGCAACGGCGCGAGCTGCGGGATATGCTCGATCCGTTCTTGCCTCGCGCCGAAGGCGCACTCAAGCCGGACGAGTTGGCGCAGCTGCTCAAGGCCGGCCGCGTCGTGCCCGTCGATACGCGTGAAGCGGCGGTGTTTGCCCGTGCGCATCTGCCCGGTGCCGTGAGCATGCCCGCCGCCGAGATCGAATCTCGGCTGGCAGAGCTGCACATGCTCGCGGCCACTCCGGTCATCTATTGTCGCTCTGGGGATCAGACGAAAGAGCTCGCGGCCAAGCTCGCCGAGCAAGGCGTGCCGGTTGCCTTCCTGGAGGGCGGCGTGCTCGGCTGGGAAGCTTCGGGCTACAGCCTTCAACGCCCGGACTGATTGTCCGGCGTGCGCGTGATCAGCGCTCGTACGCCGCGAGCGCTGCAGCGATCACGATGCCTACCGGCACGCCGGCGGCCTGCGCGGCCTTGGCGCACGCGTCGAACTCGGGTTTGACGCGCGCGGGCCCGTACGGCCCCTCGCTTACCTTCAGCGGGATCAGGCCATATTCGGTGCTGACCTCGACGAAACGACGCGGGCGTTCGCTGCGCGAAACGGGCGTGTGACGAACACCGATCGAGTTCGTCTCGCGCAGCAACGCTTCGGCCAAACGCTGCTCGGCGCCGCGCTCGCAAATCAAAGACAGCGTCAACGCCGGACGGCCCTTTTTCATGACGATCGGCGTCGCCCACGCGTCGAGCGCACCGCTCGCCAACAAATTCTGCAAAGCGTGCGCGGCGAGCTCGCCGGTCATGTCGTCGATGTTGGCTTCGAGCACGACGTGCGTCGACGCCGTGCTCGGTTCGGTCGAGGTCGGCGCGCTGCCCAACACGACGCGTAGCGCGTTCAGTCGATCGGGCAAGATGCGAGTGCCGAAGCCCCAGCCGATGCGCTCCGGCGCGAAGCTCGGCCATGCCCGGTTTTCGCGCGCAACAGAAGCAACGATCGCGGCTCCAGTGGGGGTGACGAGTTCTGCCTCGATGCCCGCATCCACCGTGGGCACGCCGCGTAGACAAGCGACCGTCGCGGGTGCCGGCAACGGCAACACTCCATGCTGGCACAGCACACTGCCCCGCCCCATGGGCAACGGAGAGGCGACCACGTCCGCCGCCAAGTAGTCGAAACACGCGGCCGCACCGACGATATCGACGATCGCATCCACTGCACCCACTTCATGAAACGCGACAGAGTCGAGCGTGCTGCGGTGCACCTCGGCTTCGGCCTCGGCCAAGCGTAAGAAGATGCGCCGAGCGAGCGCCTTGACTCCCGAAGCGAGGCTCGATGCACCGAGCATGTCGTCGATCGCGCGGTAACGACGATCTGGCTGCGCATCGGCCACCACGACGTCGAACTTGGTCCCGCCGATCGCGCCGCCCCAGGTCTGTTTCAACTCGAGCGCAAAGCCCGAAAGCCCGAGCAGCGCGACGCTCTCCTGCACGACCTGAAATGGAACCCCCAAATCCACCAGCCCCGCGATCGTCATATCCCCCGCGACGCCACTAAAAGCATCCAAAAACAGAGTCTTGCCGGTCCCCGCTCCCCGAACCAATGGCTCGCGATGCGCCTCCGGGTCCCTGTCTTTCCCATAAACGTGCCCGTGCCCGTGCCCGCTCTCCCCATGCTCATGCCCGTGCCCGTGCCCGCTCTCCTCATGCTCATGCTCATGCCCGTGCCCATGCCCATGCGAGTGCCCGTGCCCCCCAACGAAGAATCTCGGCCCACTCATGTCGCCGCCGCTTGCTTCTGCTGGGTGGCAATCATCCGCCCCACCGCCATCGCGGCGCCGAAGCCGTTGTCGATGTTCACGACCGTGATGCCGGAGGCGCAGCTCGTGAGCATCGCGAACAGCGCGGTGAAACCGCCCAGCGCGGTGCCATAACCGACGGAGGTCGGCACGGCGACGATCGGGGCGCCGATCAACCCTCCGACGACACTGGGCAAAGCGCCCTCCATGCCCGCGACCACGATCGCCGCAGGCGCGGCACTGAGCGCGTCCACGTGGCTCATCAAACGATGAATGCCAGCGACACCGACGTCGAAATAGCGCTCGGCCGGCACACCGAACATGCGCAGCGTCTCGTACGCCTCCTCGGCCACGGGGATGTCGCTGGTGCCCGCGGTCACGATCGCCACCGGTTTGCAGTTTCGTTCCGGGATCGGCCGTTGGATGAGCTTCGCCGTGCGGGCCAAGGTCGAATAGCCGAGCACCGGAAGCGCTTCTTGCACCAGCTCCGCAGTTCGGCCCACGAGCCGCGTGACGAACACGTTGTCGCCGGCCTCGATGATGCGCTTCACGATGCCGATGATGTGCTCGGGGGTCTTGCCCTCGGCCAACACGACCTCGGCGATGCCTTGGCGCAGGGCTCGATGATGATCGACGCGCGCGTAGCCGAGGTCTGAAAACGGCAAAGTCGCCAGAGCGCCGATGGCCGATTCGATCTCCAGTGAGCCGCCTTTGACGGCTTCCAGGAGCTCCCGCAAACGCGCTGCGTCCATTGAGCAGTGCTCTAGTCCAGCGTATCGCGAGCGTCGACCGGTTCTTGGCATTTTTCCTGGGCAAAGAAGCCCGCTGGCCGCGGCCAATTTCGGCAGATTTCGGGCTCCTTCCGCCATGAAACGTGGGAAGGTTCCGAGGTGCCGGCGCCGTTGACTCCTCTGCTTGGCTTCGCCCTGGGTGTGGCGTGCGCGTGGGCCGCCGTGGGCGATCTGGGCCGTTCCACCTCGGGTTTGGGAGGCCGCGCGCTGCTCGTGACCATGGCCTACGCGTTGCTCGTGTTCGCCCCCGTGGCAGGCTATTTCGTGGCCTTCGAGCCCGATTGGTCGTTCGCCTATTTCGTCGACAGCGAGCGCTTGCCGGCCGCAGTGCCGATCGCCGTCGTATTGCTTGCCGCAGCTTCGGTTCCCGCCGGTTTTTTGGCCGCCGCCGCGGATGCCCGCGCGCACCGGCTGGGCCGCGTCCTGCGCAAAGCCGCGGTGCCGGCGCTGCTCGCCACCACGTTCTTGCTGGCGACGCTCTCGCGCCTGAGCGTGCACGCGAATTACGCACAATTTCACGGGGACTTCGGCACGCGCGGGGTCGCCGGCGGCCCGCTGGGCTACGCTCTGATTTGGATGCTGGGCGTGCTCGCCGCAGCTACCGCCTGGACGCTACGAGCACTGCAACGGATGAGTCGCAAAAGCTGAGCCTGGCCTCGCCAGACCCAGCCAGTCACTACGAGGAAAGCGCGCAATGGAACAGGACGAGTCTCGAGAGCTTCTCAAATTGGCCGCGGAAGTCGTCGAGCGCGCTCGGCGCGCAGGCGCAGACGTGGCGGAAGCCAGCGCGCGCGGCGGCTCCGATCTCAGCACGAGGGTCCGCATGGGCAAACCGGAGCTCGTCGAAGAGGCCGGACACCACAGCATTTCGTTGCGGGTGATCCGCAGCGATCGCGTGGCGTTGACATCGACCAGCGACCTCAGCCCGCGCGGCATCGAACGCTGCGTGGCGGACGCGCTGATGCTGGCCGAGCTCAGCGAGCCCGATCCATTCGCAGGGCCTGCGGATCCCAGCCTGCTCGCCCAGCCGCCGTTCCCCGACCTGGACCTGTTCGATCAAGGCCTGTTCAAAATCGACGCGGAACGCGCCATCGAACAAGCGTTGATCGCGGAGCAAGCCGCGTTCGATTTCGATCCGCGCATCAAACTCAGCGAAGGCGCCACCTTCTCGCGCAGCAACTCGACCAGCGCAATCGTGCTCTCCAGCGGCTTTCAAGCGGCTCTGCGCGGCTCTTACGCCTCACTCACCGTCGCACCGGTCGTGGAAGACGAAGGCGGCAAGAAGCGACGCGGGCACTACTGGTCAGCCACGCGTCACCAGTCCGAGCTCGAAGACCCGAAGTTCGTCGGGCAAGAGGCGGCGCGGCGCACCCTGGCCAAGCTCAACCCGCGCAAGGTGCCCACCCAGGAGACCACGGTGATCTTCGACACGGACGTGTCGCGCTCGATCATCGGCGCGTTCGTTGGTTGCATCCTGGGCGGCGCGGTCTGGCGCAAATCGAGCTACCTCACGGCACGCGAGGGCACGGAGGTGGCCAGCTCCGGCGTCACGTTGATCGACGATCCATTGATCCCGCGCGCACCCGGCTCCCGCCCTTTCGACGGCGAAGGCTTACCCTCTCGTAAGAACGTCGTGGTCGATGCGGGCGTGCTGAAGACATTCCTGCTCGATTCGTACAGCGCACGCAAGCTGCAGCGCGCTTCCACGGGTTCGGCCGCACGCGGCGGCGGTAGCGTCTCCGCTTCCACCAGCAATCTCATCATGCAACCGGGCACCATGACCCGCGAAGAGCTGATCGCCAGCACCCCGAGCGGCCTGTACGTCACGGAGATGATGGGCTTCGGCTTCAACGCGATGACCTCCGACTTCTCGCGTGGCGCCGCTGGCTTCTGGATCGAGAACGGCAAGTTCGCGTTCCCGGTGAGCGAGATCACGATCTCGTCCACACTCGACGCGATGCTCAAGGGCATCGACGGGATCGCGGATGATTTGCGTCTGATTACGTCTATCGCATCGCCTACGTTTCGGACTGCGAAGATGACGATCTCTGGTAGCTAGAGGTGGACGCGCGGCGCCGAAGGCGCGCGGTTTGGAGACTCTCGTTTGCGCAGGGTCGGACGAGGGCGCTGGGCCGCTCGCACTGAAGCCCGTGGAAAGCACGCGCCTGGCCGGTCAGCTCTCGTGGGCCTCCATCTCGTTCGCAGATCGTGATCTTGTCTTCCAAGACTTCGAGGTCGTTTTGGTTCCGGGAATGCGGCTGAAATCCTTCCCGCGCGCTTAGGCGCGAAGCGTGCAGCGCTGCGCGCGCACCGGAGTTTGTGGGCAGCGGCGTGGTACTCCGCTCGGCGCTGCGCGGGAACGGGCATGCGGCTGAACTGCTTGGCGCGCGCTTAGGCGCGAAGCGTGCGGCGCTGCGCGCGCACCGGAGTTTGTGGGCAGCGGCGTGTTACTCCGCTCGACGCTGCGCGGGAGTGGGAGGGAGGTAAAAAGAGGGGGCGCTCAGCTCACGGCACGCGCTATTGCCGCCGTAGTCTAGCGTTGCCTGCAACAACGCTCCGCGGCGTTCCCAAGGGTAGCTCGCCGCTTCAAAGCAAAACCCAAGCTCCCTCCACTCTTCTGGCGTTTTGGCGTTGTGGCGGTTAATTCCCTCTTTTCCCATGCACGACGCCGAAGGCTGGGTGCGCTGAGCCGTGTTGATTGACCATCAACAAAAACTAGTGCTGACGGGGGGCGTCTGCATCCGTCAGCGCGCGCACTTGATCAGCGCGGATTTCGAGCACGCTGGGTTTACCCCCGTAGAAGCGCGATAGGCCGACGTCGATGCGCCAGACTTTGGCGTCGCAGGCGCTGTTGATGCCTTCTTTCTGGACGGTGTGGCCAACGACCATGCGCTGGGCCGACAATGCGCTGAGGACGCGGGTCAGCTCCCCACATCGATCCGCAGCAGGCGTGCCGTCCGAGTAGTCACGCACCCAGATCGGCGCGCGTTGGTTGCTGACGCTGGTTGGTGCGGGAGCGCTGGGCGCGCCGGCCATCCATGCGCTCGTTTCTTGATTGATGCGGCCCAAACCGTAGCGCACGTGCTGTTCGAGGATGCCACCGTGCACGAACACGTTGCCTCCGATTTGAATCGCGATCGGCTGCACGGCGAGACGCCGAGCAATCTCTCCCCCCGGCAAGAAGGCGGCAGTGCGGCCTCGCTGCTCGGACGCGACGCCGGCGGCTAGCTGAGCGTGCAGTGCATCCGGGTGGCCTGCGGAGAAATCGTGAAAGCCGTCCGGGGTAACGTAGCGGAAATCAGCCTGCACGTTCATCACTTCGTGGTTGCCGTTCAGGACGTGCACCGCGCCGCCGGCGGCCTGCGCCTCGCTCTTGAGCCGCGCGAAGAGGTCGAGGATTTGCGGCTCATCGTCACCACGGTCGAGCTGATCGCCCGTTTGCACCACGACCAAGCTTTTGCCAATCCACTTTCCCGCCTCGTCGATGGCGCCGCCCAAGCGCAGCGCGGCGCGCAATGCGCTCACGTCGCCGTGGAGATCACCAATCGCGATGATGCGTTCGACCGCGGGCAGTTGAAAACTTGGGTCGACGGCAAGCGCGGCTGGTTCGGCTTTGACTGCGCTGACGGCCGCCGCGGCTGGCGCGGAATGCGGCCGCTCTGGGCCTGCGTCGGGAATGCTGCGCGGCTCGGTCTTGCCGCAGGCCGCCGCGAGCGTGAGCACAAACACCAAACCGACAATCCTCGGAGCCATCGTTTGCTCCTATCAAGATCGCGCGTTCTACTCAAGGCGCGCTCGGTAGCGCATCGTTGGCAAAACCGGGCGTCGGAGTGCCAAAGCCAAACGCTTTGGGGTCGCTGTCCGGCGAGGCCGGCGTGCGCCGAGCGAGGCTCTGACCGGCCTTGCCCGCCAGCGCCGGCAAAACCGAGCATTCTGCGCCCATGCCGTTCACCAATGCCAAGCGCTCTCCGGCATTGGATAGACCCGATTTTCCCAGCGTGGGCAGCCGAATCAGCCGCGCTCCCGTCGCGGGCGGCGCGTCGCTGCCGTTCGGCGCGAAGTCATCGCGCACCAACAACGCGTACTCGTGCGGGGCGAGGACGGCGTGTGGCAGTGGTGTACGTCCCCCGCCATCTTGTAGCGAATAAGCGGCAAGATCGACCGCGAGCGTGCCGTCGTTCAGCACCTCGACCCACTCCGATTGTGGCTCCGGCCCAAGTGCGTCCGCCAAGGCTTCGTTCAGGATCGGTCGCTCGCGAGCGGGTGCGGTCTGCAGCTCGAGCTCGAACGCACGGGACGCACCCGTGAGCTCATGCGTGCTCCCCCACAAGCGCACCTGCGCGTCGGGCCGCAAACCGTCGATGGTCAGCGGACGACCGGCGTCGCTGACTTCGATCAGCGAGCCCCACGCGGTATGCACGATCCAGAGCAACGGGGCGCGCGGTGTTCTTACCGTTACGCGATCGTCGGCAATGCTGGCGCAGCCAGGACCGAACGCGAGCTCCGCCGCTTGGCAGCTGAGTGGACTCGCGACATCGGGCTCGACTGACCCAAAAATTGCTGGAGAAAGCGGCCAGCCACCGACTAGAGGGGGCGGCACCCAAATTTCGCCGGGCCTCAGCGCATGCTCCGACTCGAAGTGGCTGCAGCGCTCCCCGAACAAGCCCGATTCATCGACGCCAGGCCGGAGCTCCACCGCTAATTGTCCCGGTTCGAACAGCAATGAGTCAGAACTCGGCGGCGCGACCGCGCTCGACTCCGGTCGACAATACACCGCAAACTGCGGACTCGCCGCGCTCGCGCTCGGCGGCCAAAAGCGCTCGAGTACGGGTCGGACGGAACTCACCTTGAATTCCGTAACCAAGCCGTCGAGCGAGATGAGTGAGTATGGGCCGAGCTGCAAAGGGTTCAGCGGCGCCACGACCAGCTCCGCCCCCGATCGCCAACTGACCACGGGCACCTGACGACCAGCCAAGGTGCTTGGCACTTCACCGTGCTTGAACTTGCCCAGGTAGTAGCTGGAGACTGTGCCTTCGAACAACGCAATCGAGCCCGAACTCAGACCCGGACTCGTCAGGAGCACGTGAACGACGTTCGAAACCTGATCCGGGGTGGCGCTCGGCTCGAAGCGAACGCTCACCGGCGGGTCGCCAGCGGCGGTCGGATCCGGAACGGGGGCAGCGCACGCGCCCAGCAGCACGACCGAGAAAAGGAACGAGGTTCGCACCCACTCACGTCGGTCACGGTCCGGGCTCGGTTTCGTCCGAAAAGCCGACCGCGAAGCCCAGGCTCAAATGCTAAAGTCTTTCGCGTGTCGCCCGAAGACCTCAAGCAACTCCGGAAGGAGCTCTCGTGCACGGCCAAGGAGCTCGCGTTGACGCTGGGCATCGAGCCCAAAGAATTCGCAGCCTGGGAGGCCGGGGAGCTATTTCCAACCAAGCGCTACGTCGCTGAGCTCGAGACCCTGCGCAAGAAGGGTCCGACGGCCATTCAACGCGCGCCCAAGGGCAAAGCAGCGTCCGCGAAGACCGGCATGGCTCGGCTCGCGGACCCGAAGCTTTGGGAGCTCGTGCGAAAGCTAGCCGAGCACCCCGCCCTTTTCGATCAGGTCAGCAAGCTCGCTGAGACGTACCCCGACCCGACCGCCGCCAAGTAGCGACTGACGGCCGACGCGAGCTACTTGTCCTCGGCCGGCTTGTCGTCGTCGGGCTTGTCGTCGCCCTCGTCGTCCTCGTCGTCCTCGTCGTCCTCGTCGTCCTCGTCGTCCTCGTCGTCCTCGTCGCCCTCGTCGTCCTCGTCGTCTTCGTCATCCTCGTCGTCTTCGTCGTCCTCGTCCTCGTCCTCGTCGTCGGCCGATGCCTCTTCGCTCTCCGGCTCGGCGCTCTCCGCGTCCGCGCTGTCCGGGCTTTCCGATTCCGCGTCGGGATGCTCGAGTTCGTCGCCGTCAGTCGTGCCTTCCGGGGCGTCGGACTCGGCGGACTTGGTTGCGTCCAGGTTCGCGTCCGCGGCCATCGCTTCTTCGAAGCTGATCGGACCTTCCGGCGCTTCCTCGCCCAGCTCATCTGCGAACGTCTTGCGCGATTCGTCGTTCAATTCGGTAAATTCGCGCAACGTCGGCAGATCACGCAGCGATTTCAAGCTGAACACCTGCAAGAACGTCTGAGTGGTCCCGTAAAGCATCGGGCGACCGGGTTCGTCTTTCTTGCCGATGATGCGCACGAGATCGCGTTCCAAAAGCCCCTTCAAGACCGGACCGGCATCGACGCCACGAATGTCATCGACCTCGGGGCGGGTGATGGGTTGGCGGTAAGCCACAATCGACAACGTCTCGAGCTGCGCGCGTGACAGGCGAACCGGTCGCAGCGACAAGTAGCCCCGCACGTAGTCCGAGTAGGCCGGATTGCTGCGAAATGCGAAGCCGTCCCCGACCTCGTCCAAGCGCACACCGCGGTTCAGATAGTCGCTGCGGATCTCCTCGATCAGCTCCTCGACGCGTTTCTTGTCGATCTTTGCGGCGCGCGCCAAATCCTTGATCTCGAGCGGGCGATCGGAAACGAACAGCAGCGCCTCCAGCAACCCCTTGAGGTAAGCGCCGGTGTCGTCCACTCGGCTCTCGTCCACATCCGAGGTGCCCTCGCCCAGCAGCTCTTCGTCGAAATCGGGTAGGCTTTCCGAAGCATCGGCGGCCTCCGCGTCCTTCACTCGAGAGTGAGGCGGTAGTGTGACCCGTTCTGACTCGGAATCAGGGGGCGGTTCGGCTTCGGTTTCCTCCTCAGCGCCCGCTTCAGCCGCAATTTCTGGCTCGTTTTCAGCGTCTTCCGGGTCCGCGGCGAGAACTTCCGCCCCCGGTTCGGCTTCCGCAGTGGCGCCGGACTCAGCTGCCCCTTCGACGCCGACATCCGGCTCCGCCTGGGTTTCAGCAGCCTGCTTTGGCTGCGCGATCTTGCGTTTCCTAGCTGCCATCACTCCCGCTCCGTGTCGGGCGTCTTACCGTCGTCGTCGTCCGATTCATCGTCGTCGTCATCATCGTCATCGTCCGACTCGTCGTCATCATCGTCCGACTCGTCATCGTCGTCGTCGTCGTCGTCCGACTCGTCTTCGTCATCGTCCGAATCTTCGTCGATCGCGCCATCCAAGTCGCTGTCCGCTTCGCTCGAGTCGTCAGCCGCTGCGGGGCGGGGCGCCTCTTCAGCCAACTCCGCTTCGCGCGCCGATCGCTCGTAGGCGCGATCGAGGTCGTCGAGCGACGCCGACTCCCCGTCTTCGTTCACGGCTAGCTCGATGAAGATGGGCATGAGCGGCCCCTCTTGTTCGACACGCGTCAGTCGCAGGCGCGTCATCTCCAAGATCGCCAGGAATGTCACGATCAGATCGGCTCGCCCGCGAGCGCCCTCGAACAGCTGTTCGAACAGCACTTTTCCGCTATTTTTCAGCAGTTCAGAGAGCTCGTTGATGCGATCGGTAATCGAGAAGCGCTCGAAGTCGATCTGATGGTCGACGACATTTTTGGCACGCGAGAGCACGCCCTGGAACGCGTCCAAGAGCTTGAACAGGCTGAGCCCCGCGAGCGGCGCGACGCCCTCGACATTCGGCGCCGGCACGCCACGCAAAAACACGTCCCTGCCCAGGACCGGATTGCTGGAGAGCTGCTCGGCCGCGTGCTTGTACTTCTGATACTCGAGCAAGCGCCGCACCAGCTCCGCGCGCGGATCGAGCTCTGCCTCTGCTTCGTCCTCCTGGTCGGTCGGAACTACGGGCAGCAACATCTTCGATTTGATGTGGGTGAGCGTCGCCGCCATGACGAGGTACTCACTCGCCACGTCGATGTTCAACTCCTCCATCAGCGTGATGTATTCGACGTACTTCTTGGCTACGAACGCGATGGGGATGTCCATCACGTTGAGCTCGTGCTCCTCGATCAGGTGCAGGAGCAGATCGAGCGGCCCCTCGAAGGTCGGCAGCTTGACGCTGTACGTATTCGCCGCAACACGCTCCTCCACCACGGCCGGCACGGAGGCCGGTTCGGGCGCAGTCTCGGGGGGCGAATCGTCACTCATGGCGGGCGGAGCCTAGTCTCGACTAGCGCGGTCATGACCAGAAAAGATCAGGATCTGTGGCCAGGGCAGGCAAGCGCGGCGAAACTTGCCGCACAGCGGCCAACTAGCCCGGCGTTTTCGCGCGGCTGGGATAGGCCACGCCCACCTACATGCTAAGCTCGCGGCCAATGGGCGAGCCCCAGCGTCGCTGCTCGAGCTGTGGGGAGAGCTACGCCGAGGGCGTGATTTTCTGTCCGCGCGACGGCAATGCGCTGCCCGCGCGCAGCGTCGACAGCGGCCCCGACCCCTATCTCGGTCAAACACTGCGCGGCGAGTTTCGCGTCGAGGCGCTGATCGGCGCGGGCGCGGTTGGCCGAGTCTACCGCGCGCACCAGCTGGGCGTGGAGCGCAACGTCGCGCTCAAGATCATGCATCGCGACCTTGCCGCAAATGACGGTTTGCGCGCACGTTTCCTGCGTGAGGCACGGATTGCGGGTTCGCTCTGCCACCCCAATCTGGTCAACGTGCTGTCTCTTTCCGAAGTGCAGCAGGACGGCCTGCCGATCCCGTTTCTGGCGCTCGAGTACCTAGACGGCCTGACACTGCGTTCGGCACTTTTGGCACAGGGTGCCCTGTCCCCCGAGCGCGCGCTGCACGTCTTGCTGCAAATCGCCGATGCGCTCGGTGAGGCCCACGAGCATGGTATCGTGCACCGAGACTTGAAGCCGGAAAATTCGATGCTCGTGCGACGCGGTGACGACCCAGACTTCGTGAAGGTGCTCGATTTCGGCGTCGCGCGCGCCGAAGCCGACCAATATCCGGCAATTGCCACCCGCGCGGGCGCCATATTCGGCAGCGCGCGCTACGTCGCCCCGGAGTGCGCAGCAGGCGGCCCATCGACCCCCGCGAGCGACGTGTACGCCCTGGCTACCCTAGGTTACGAATGCTTGTGCGGCCGCTCCCCCTTCGACGGCGAAAGCGCGATCCAAGTCTTGCTCAAACAACAAAGCGCACCGATCCCTGCGCTGCGCGAGCGCGCGCCGAACGTTCCGCTCGCGCTCGCCGAGCTCCTAGAGAAAAATCTTTCGAAGTCCCCCCAGTCCCGCGCACAAAACGCCCGCCAATTCGCCCGCGAACTACAAGCCACCAGCGAAACCATCCTAGGCAAGACCCGCCGCGGCTACGCTCTCTCCCTCTCAAACGTGCCCGTGCCCGTGCCCGTGCCCGTGCCCGTGTCCGCGTCCGCGTCTGCTCTCCCCGCTCCCTCCCTCTCCCCCGCCCTGATCATCGTGCTCTGCTTCCTCATCGGCATCAGCGCGGCTCTCGGCATCGCCCAGCAACTCGGCGCGTTCGAGTCCGCCACGCCCAAAGCAGGCCCACCGTGAAGCACGCCGCACTGATCGCCGCCCTCGGCCTGTCGCTGCGCGTCGCACCCTGTTTTGCCGATGCCCTGCCACCGCCTGCGGCACACAGCCTCGATAGCGGCGACCCGCGCTTGGCTCGCGGCTTTACCGCGCTCGCGCGCCCGATGGTCAGCGCCGAACTAGGCGTGGGATGGCTGACTTTGCCCGGCGCGGAGGTGTGCGCCGAGCGCAGCTCTGGACAAGGCTGCAAGAACGGCGACACCAGCTTCGAGTTGGACGCCTGGCAGATCTATCGCAACAGTCGGCGCTTCGCGTTCGGCGCAGGCTTCATGCTCGGCTTGATCCCAACCACCGACGCACCCCGCCACGATCCGGAAGAAATCGTGCGCGATCACAGTCGCAGTTACCTGACGATCGAAGGCACGATCCGCCACTACCCGTACGTGGGCGAGAGCGTCGAACTCTGGTGGGGAGTCTCGGGCGGCCTAGCCGTCGTCAGCGATCGCTTCGTGGTCAGCGATAAGAACTCGGACCTGGCCTTGGTCGGTCAGCGCGGCTCGACCATCCGCACGGAAGGCGCCGCCATCGGCCTGCTCGGCGGTGCCGCCTTCTACCTCGCCGATCACTGGTCGCTCGGCACGACGTTTCGCTATGCCAACTGGTTCCTGCCCACTGTCGCAGCTACCGATCCGTTCCTCGACGAAGCCTCTCTGACCGGCCGAAATACCGTATTTTCGCTGGGCATCTCGATCGCCTATCGCATCCCGTTGTGATTTTTTTGATGGTCGCGCGTTCCGTCGCGGCCGTCATAGCCTTCGGCGTCGAGCTGAGTTCGAGCCCGCGAGTTGCGTGCTCAACCCGGCCAGGTTGCGCCGCGCACCGGCGTCACCATCGTTCCTGAACAGCCCGGCGTAGAGTTCGCCGAAGGCGGCTCGGGATTGGTCACGCACGGTGGGTCTTGCAGCGCATCGAGGGTCACTTTGCCGCTGGCTTGCGCGCCTTCGAAGAGCGCTTCGAGCCTGACGTTGAGCCGCTGCGTGCCCGTCGGAATGGCGACCTGACTGAAGCCGGTGGCCGCCAACGCATCGGCCGCAAAGGTTCCATTCAGCTCGATGCGTTCGGAGAAGCCGGTGCCATCGAGATTGGGCCAGCTCACCAGGCTTGCGCCATATTGGCCCTGCAGACGACCATCCGCGGTCGTTGCCTGCAACGTGACCGGGTAAACGACTGTGGCGGCAGGCTTCGAGGGGTCCTCGTAGCCGAGGTACTGCGCGACTTGCACGCAACCGTCACCCAGACCACTCAGGGCCAGCGTCAACGCGCTGGTCGCACCGTCGTTCCATTTGATCGGCAGCGCCCCCGAGCCGTTCACCTGGCTCATGGCGTCAGTGCCGGTTTGACCAAGCGCCGCACTCTCTGCGCTGACCGGCACGGCCTGAGCAACGCCGCCCTGATTCGACGCACAGCGCATATCAGTCGGAAAGCGAGCGAACGTGATGGGGGACGAACTCGACACCTGCGAGTTCTGCGTCGTGAGCTGACCCGACAATGATCCCGCCATAGCGCCGGGAGTCAACACGACGTCCAAGGTCAGATCCTTGACCGCAGCGGTCGACGCGCCAGCGGCTTGGGGCGCGGTCACCTGACTGATCTCGAAGCTACCCGCGACCTGCTCCGGGGCGATCGCCCGCCTCAGCGTCGCAACGTAAGCTGTGCGCGCATCGAGCGTTGCATCGAACGACTCGGCCAGCGCACCATCCGCGCTTTGCAGCTCGGCGCGCACACCGACCCGAAGCCGATCGGGCGGGCAGATCACACCGAGAAGCGCGCCGCTCCCCTGCTCGTCCGCCGACTTGGCCGGGACCGAGTGCACGAGCCACGCCGCGTTCCGCGAACTCAACGAGAGCGTGAGCACGCTCTCGCTCGCCGAAGGCGAATACTCCACCTGGGGCAGCGCTTGCCAGGCGAGGGGCGCCTGATGGCTCTGCTCGGCAAATGCCAGCACGCTTGCGGCGTCGAAGCCCAGCGCCGAAGCGTCGTCGAGCGCGATCGGGCTCAGCTGATCGTCGCAGCCGTTCGAGCTGACGTTCGTGCCCTTTCCGCCCTTGCCGTTCTCCCCGGAGAGATCGCCGGTCTGTCCGCCGCCACAACCAGCAACGAGTGCCAGCACCATCACCGTCGGAACGAACCTTGCCGCGCGCATCATCACCAACCTCCTGCTGTAACCACTATGGCTAAGGCAGGCCAATCGAGCAAGCGCCGTTATGCACATTTACTGCCCCTAGATCACGTTGATATGTGCGATTCTCTACACATGGATTACGACCGTCTGGCGGCTGAATTCCTGCGGGCTTTGCGAGGAAAACGCACACAAAGGCTGGCCTGCCGCAAGCTGGGCGCGCGCAGCAACGTCGTGCACCAATGGGAGCGCGGCAACAGCTTCCCCTCGGCCTCCAAGGCGCTCTGGGTGGCTTCCAAGCTCGGTGTCGACGTGCACGCGGCGCTGGGGGAGTTTTATCGAGTGCCGCCGGCCTGGCTCGCGCACAGTGATCCATTCACGCCCCAAGGCGTGGGCGCGCTGCTCGACGATCTCCGCGGAGGCACGAGCGTCGTCGAGCTCGCACGCTACAGCGGCAAGAGCCGCTTTGCGATCGCGCGCTGGATATCCGGAACGAGTGAGCCGCGCTTGCCCGATTTCTTGTTGATGATCGAGCGCAGCTCGCTACGCCTGCTCGATTTCATCGAGGCCTTCGTGGACCCACGCTCGTTGCCCAGCGCGGTCGAGCCTTGGCGCAAGCTGCAGGTCGCGCGCCGCCTCGCTTATGACGAGCCCTGGTCGCAAGCCGTGCTGCGCGCGCTCGAGCTCCAGAGCTACGCGGCACAGGCCGTGCACCAACCTGGCTGGATCGCCGAGCAGATCGGCATCGAACCGAGCACAGAAGTTCGCTGCCTCCAATTGCTACAGGATAGCGGACAAATCTCGTTCGACGGAAAGCACTACCGCCAAGAGAGCGTGACGGCGCTCGATACCCGGCAAGATCCCGACGCCGCGCGCAAGTTGCGCGTTTGGTGGCTGCGCCAAGCGGCGGCCCGTATCGACTCGGGTCAGCGCGGCATGATGTACAACCTGTTCGGCGTGTCCACGGTCGATCTCGCTCGCTTGCGCGACCTGCAACGGGCTTATCTCACCGAGCTGCGCAGTATCGTCGCACGCTCCGAGCCCGTCGAACACGTCGTCCTCGGCGCGGATCTATTGCTCGAGCTGCGCTGATCGACGTGCGTGGGCTGGTTGCTCAGCGCGTCACGGGAGCGTGGGGGTCTCCCAGTCCTTCCACTCAGCGAGCGGGCTGCTCGCTTTCGAACTGATCGCAAACTTGCCAGCCGTAGTCCCGGTCTTGAGCAGGTGCTTCTGGATCGCGGCCGTGAGCGGCGCGTTGAACTCCGAGCGCCAGCTGCAATGACCGCCGTCTTGGATATCGGAGATGTACGAGATGTTGTCTTGTGCGCCGAGCGCCTTGTAAATTTCGGCTCCCGCCAGCGCGCCAACCGAGTTCGCTTTGGGTCCCAGGTTCGCGATGTGCGGGTTATCCAAGATGATCAACCCGCGCGGCGCATACATCCCGACCGTGGCGTGCGTATCCAGCGGCAAGGTATTGGGCGAGCTCACGAACGGCTGGAAATCGTCACCGAACCACGGCTGCTCACCATACGCGCTGGACAGACTCTGAGACGCCTCGAGCTTACCGATGCCGCGGATGATGGGGACGCCGGCGGTGCCGGTCTCGAATGGAATCCCGAGTGCGATGCGCTGATCGAAGGCGCCCGCAACGAACGAGCCCTTGCCGAAGCGCGAGCAGCCCGTGACACCGATGGCATGTGAGTTGAAGGTCTTGTCGCCATCGGCTTCGAGCACGTCGATGATGCGGCTCACGCCCCAACCCCAGGCCACGAGCAGCCCCGTCTTGCTCAGCGTGGCACCGTGGATGGTGTAAAACGCGCCCGCCTTGCTCGCGCGACCGGTGCCCTCTTTCCCGGCGGAGAACGGATCGAACTGGATGATCGCGACGCCCAAATCCAGAATTAACTTCTTGTCGAGCGATGAGGCGCCGTAACTGATGATGGCGGGGAACGGTCCCGTGCCGCTCGTCGGCGAAGAGACGGACGCGCTGAAACTCGCTGTCTTTCCGCCATCCGATACATTGACGGTGATCGAAGTCTTGCTCACGGTGCCAGTCACCATGGCTGGCTTCGGCGGCTTCTCGCCGTAGACGTATTTCTCCATCACCTTGCGCAGGTAGCGGCGCTGGCAACGCCAATCGGCCTTCGTGCTCACCCGCGTGCCATCCGCCTTCTTGAACGGATCAGGCAGCTTGGTGTTCGCGGCAGGCGCCGGGATCGTGCCTACCGCGCAATCCACGCCGTCATCCTCGACGAAGCTGCCGCCGCCACCGGAACCGCCAGAGCTCGTCGCACCGCCCGCGCTGGCGCCTGCAACGGCAGCCGCTCCCGCCGTCGAGGCACTCCCTGCGGCTGCGGTACCACCGCTGGCAGGTGCGCCTGCAGCACCCGCGACGCCGGGCGCGCCGCCCGTGACCGGCGACCCCGCGACCCCAGGGGCACCACCGCTACTGCCCGCGCTGCCTCCGACGTTGCCAGGACGGCCTGCAATCGACGAGCCTGTGCCGGCTGTTCCCGCACTACCGCCATCATCCGAGGAGCAGGCGAAAAGCAACGGTGTGAGTGCGGCCGCGAGGGCGACATGCGTGAATCGAAGGGCCCTGCGGACGCCTGGGGAGCAAACAACGCGCATGGCAAGCAGTGGTTGGGCACCGCCGATTCCGTTAAAGAAAGATCTAAGTTCGCCCAAGTAGCTCGAAGTATTCTGCTTCTGGCGCGGAGTGACGCGTCGCGCGCCCTGGCCGCAACGCGACGACTAGGGAGTGTGCGCGGCGACACTCGCGAGCAGGCTCGCCATGCGTTCGAAGAGCAACGCGAAAGCGACCAAGATCAGGATCGAGCGCAGCGGGGCGAGCAGCGCCACGACATGCGCGGGCGTCGCGGAGCGTGCGATCAGCGCGTTGGCAAGCTCCAGCACAATCGATAGGGCGACCACGGGAGCTGCGACGGCGAGCGCGAGTTCGATCGCGTGCGTCAGCCCAAAAGCAACTTGCCAGATCGTGCCGTGTGACACGGTCGGGTTGTTAGAGAGCGCAGCAGCGACGCGCGCGGCCCCGCCACCTTCCAGGAAGATCAACGCCACGAACAACGAGAGCAGCGCGCCGAGCGGTGAGGTCTCTTCGTCGATCACCGGTAGCGCCTGCGTCTCCCGCGCGCCGCGAATGTTGTCGGTGAGTCCACCCGCCATGCCTGCCGCCCACAGCGCACCGGACGCGGCCAGAGCCACCGGCAAGCCGCGCGCGGCTTCGAACAGCAGCGCGACCCCAAACGGTGCGGAGAGTTGCGCTGGCTGGAGACTGGGAGCGATGCTGACGGCCAGCGCCAAGCCCAGCGCCGCCCGCGTTTGAGCGGGCAGCGCGTTCAGCCCAAAGGCCGGAAGCAGGGTCAGCGCCGGCGTGACGCGCGCCCAAGCCAGTGCCCAGCCACGCAGATCGACGCCCAGCGCGGACAACGCCGGTTGCAGGATCTGAGCGGGATCGAGGTGGGGTGGCGCGAGGGGCAGCAAACGACGAGCCCGTGGAGTAGAGCCTGGATTGACCGAGCTGAAGGGGCGCGATAACGGTGTCGCCCCAAACCGCCCATGAGCCTCGACCTTTCCACGATCGGTTTCAAGACCGAACCACACGTCTTCAGTTACGATTGGAAGACTGCGGTCCTTTACGCCCTGGGCATTGGCGCCAAGCGCGCAGAGCTCGACTACCTGTACGAGGGCCGAGGTCCCAAGGTTTTCCCGACCTTCGGCGTGATCCCCGCGTACGGCCCGGTGAGCGAGCTGTTCGCCAAGACTCGCTGCGACATGACGCGCTTGGTGCATGGCGCGCAAAGCCTGCGCATTCATCGGCCGTTGCCCCCGTCCGGCACGTTGCACACGGTGGGCACGATTGTCGGCATCTACGACATGAAGAAGCTCGCGCAGGTGGTGTTCGGCACTCAAACCACGCTCAACGGCGAGCCCTGCTTCGATACGGAGTGGCAATTGCTCGTGCGCGATGCCGGCAACTTCGGCGGGCCGCGTCCGCCGAAGAGCGAAACCCCCAAAATTCCCGAAGGGAAGACGCCTGACTTCAGCGTCACCGAGACGACGCAGCCGGAACAAGCGCTGCTTTATCGCCTCTCGGGCGACCTGAACCCACTGCATGCGGATCCCGCTTTCGCGAGCTTGGTGGGCTTCGATCAGGGGCCCATTTTGCATGGGTTGTGCACGTACGGGTTCCTCGCGCGCGCGGTCATTCAGCAAGCCTGCGACGGCGACGCAAGCCGTCTGAAGGGGTTGACCGCTCAGTTCCGAAAGCCGGTTTGGCCCGGCGAGACCATCCGCACCGAGGGCTACGTGCTCGGTGACGGCCGAATCGTGCTGCAAGCATTCGCAGGGGACCGGCCAGAGGCCGTGATCACCTCTGCCTTCGCCGAAATCTGAACTTCGCCGAAATCTGAATTTTCCCGACAACTATCGGAGATGCCATGAGCGACGAACTACCCAAGAAGGTTCTCTCGGTTCCCCCACCGGTCACGGACGAGATCGACAGCGAATGGGGCGGCAAGGGCGCCGACGACACGGGCAAAAGCAAGACGGCCACGCAAGCGGCTGACGAAGGCAAAGCTCCTGCGAGTGATTCGGGGCCGCCCGGCGCCGACGCGCAGCTCAAGGAAGAGCTCGCCGGCCAGGGCAAGACCGCGGCCGCTCCCGGCACCCCTCCGCCCCCTCCCGCGTCGCACGACCACGAAGACGAAGAGGACGACGAAGACGAAGAGGACGACGAAGACGAGGACGACGAAGACGAGGACGACGAAGACGACGCGCACGTCGCCCGCGCCAGCCACGGCGCCGTCAGCTCGACCGCCCGCCCTGCAGCGGCTGATGACTGGCTCCCCGATTGGGCACCGTGGGCGATCTTGGCGGGACTCGTGATCGTTGGCGTCGCTGGCGGCCTGGGTGCCTTCAGCAAAACTCCCGAAGCTCCCGTCGAGGCCGCGGCGCCGGCTGAAGCCAGCGTACCGACGACCGTCGGGGCGAGCCATTTTCTGGTGCAGTACAAGGGCGCGATGCGCGCACCAGCGACGGTCACGCGCAGCAAGGAAGAAGCCAAAAAGCGCGCCGAAGAAGGCCTGGCCAAAGCCAAAAAAGGCGCGGATTTCGCCAAGCTGGTGGGCGAATATTCGGATGAGCCGGGCGCCGGCCAACGCGGTGGTTCACTCGGTGAATTCTCGGCCGGGCAAATGGTCAAGCCGTTCTCGGATGCCGCGTTCAAGCTCAAGGTGGGTCAAATCTCGGGCCTGGTCGAGACGGACTTCGGCTTTCACGTGATCAAGCGCACCAAGTGATCGCACCCTCGACAGCGGCCCGGATCGCGCGCTCTGTGTTTGGCTTGGTTGCGCTCGTCGGATGCGCGGGATGCGTCGTGACGACCTTCGAGGGGCCGGGCGAAGCGCCGCGCATTGCGCCCCCGCCGAGCCCGGTCGCTTCCGCTGGTAGCAAGCGCAGCGCCAGCAGCGCCGCGCCCCTCCCCGCGGTCGATATCTCGTCGCAACCCGCCGAGATCTCGGCGCGCCACCTGCTGGTCGCGTACAAGGGTGGGCTGCGCGCCTCGCCCGGCATCGGCCGCAGCAAAGCCGAAGCCCAGGCACGCGCGGAAGAGGCGCAAAAGCGCGCCGTCGCGGGTGAAGACTTCATCGCCCTGGTCAAACAGTATTCGGACGAACCAGGCGCCGGCGATCGCGGAGGTGATCTGGGCAAGTTCGACCGTCAGTCGATGGTACCCGCGTTCGCCAACGCCGCGTTCGCGCTGAAGGTGGGCGAGATTTCGGGCGTGGTGGAGACCCAGTTTGGGTTTCACGTGATCAAGCGTACGGAGTAGCCCGCCCGTCGCGCGCGCTGCACCCAGCTACTCGCGCAGCAAGTTCTTTGCGATGACCATGCGCTGCACTTGGCTGGTCCCCTCACCTATCTCGCACAGCTTCACGTCACGCAAGTGGCGCTCGATGTCGAACTCACGTGTGTAGCCGTAGCCGCCGTGGATCTGCATCGAGTTGTTGCATACGCGCGTGGCGGCTTCGCTCGCGTAGAGCTTGGCCATGGATGCCTCCGCGGTGAAGCGTTGCCCGTGATCGGCGAGCCAGGCCGCGCGCTGGATCAACAGCTCGGCGGCATCCAGCTCGGTTTTTCCATCGGCCAAAAGCCACTGAATGGCTTGAAATTCAGCGAGATTCTTGCCGAACGCGCGCCGCTCTTTGGCGTAAGCCACGGCCATGTTCAAGGCCCCACGTCCCAGACCGAGGGCCATGGCGGCGATCGAGACGCGCCCGCCGTCCAAAATACGCATCGTGTCGAGGAAGCCGTGATCGACCTCACCGAGCCGCTGCGCGTCCGACACGCGCACGTTCTCCAAATGAAGTTCGACGGTGTCGCTCGAACGGCAACCGTATTTTTCGAGCTTCTTGCTGGCTGAGTAACCGGCGGTGTCGGTCTCGACGATGAACGCCGTGATGCCGTGCTGCGGTTCGACCTCTCTGTTGGTACGTGCGAGCACGACACAAAAGCCAGCGACCGAGCCCTGGGTGATGAACATCTTGCTGCCGTTGATCAGCCAATCAGCGCCGTCGCGCACGGCGGTCGTTTGCAACGCGGCGCTATCCGAACCCGAGCCGGGCTCGGTCAGCGCCCAGGCCGCGAGCCATTCACCGGTGCAAGCACGACTCAAGTACTTCTGCTTTTGCGCCTCGCTGCCGAAGCGCAGTACGTGTCCGGTGCCGAGGCCGTTGTGGCTAGCAACCGTGAGCGCCAGCGAGCCGTCGACACGCGCACATTCTTCCACGCACACCGCGTAGGCGAGCATGTCCATCCCGGAGCCGCCGTACTCTTCGGGAATGCGAATGCCGAGCAGGCCGAGCTCAGCCAATCGGGCGACGATCTCGTGCGGGAAACGCTGCTCCTCGTCCCAGCGCTTGGCGAAGGGCTTGACCTCGCGTTCGCAAAACTCGCGCACCGAAGCGCGCAAAATCTGATGTTGTTCGGGAAGTTCGAAATCCACGGGGTTGGCTTAGTGTAGCGCCGCTCCCGCTCCCTTGCTGCGCAAGAAGACGGAAGCGCTACTTCACGTCGGCCAAAACGGCTTTGACTCGCTCGAGCTTCTTCGCCTCGGGAATGCGTGCCGCTTGGCTGTCCGATTTCCCGCGCAGAACGAAGAGTTCATCACCTACACCCACCACGGTGCTGCCCTTTCGGCCGACGACCCAGCCGACCAGCGGCGAGGATTCCTCATCGCGAATCGAAAACGCGACCGCATCGACGCCCGTGTCCTTCAACGCCTTGGCGCCGTCCACTTTGCGCAGCGTCTTGAGCACGTCTTTGGCCGAGTCTTCGTCGACGCGCGACAGAGAAAACACACGGTAGCGTTCCGCGCCCTCGCGATAGAAGCCGAGCGCGCCGGGGCCAATGCCGGCGATGCCGAGCAAGTCTTTGGCCGCATAGCTGATGCCCATCGGCAAGCGATTCGCGCTCGGCAGCAGGCTGACCGCCTTGGGTAGGTGAGCATCGCCGGGAAGCGCTTCGCCCATAGCCTTGGCGATCGGCGGCAGGGCACGCTGCGCGCTCGCCTTGAGCTGATCCGGCGGTTCGAGTTCGTTCGTGTAGCTGAGCTCGGCCACCATATCTGCGCGCCAGACGTAAGCAATGCCCGAACCAAGCGCACCTGAGCCCCCCGCCTCGAGTGCCGCAGGCACGGTCTCCGCGGGGTCGGCGTCGGCAACCACGCGCTTCGTGAAAAAGCCGTACGCGCCTTCGGCAGACGCGAAGCGCGACAGGTTCACGTTCACCGCGCCCGGCGAGCCCTTGCCATCGATGTAGCGCAGCGTCACCACCCGCCGCAGGCCGTAGCTCTTGTAAACTTCACACTCGCCATCGAACAGCTCAGTGCACACGGCGTCCAACGAGTTCGGTGCGTTCTCGCCGAAGGCGCGCGCCTCGCTGTTCGGATCCACACAGTAGTCGGCGGCCACGCGCGGGAAGAACGCCGCACTCACACTGTCCTTCACTGTGCCACCACCGCTTGCGCAAGCACCGGGCTTGGAGCTCGCGATCGGTGGTGGTGGCGCACCCCGCTCGACCGCACGCTCCTTCTGGCAAGCAGCGACAGAACAGGAGAGGACGGCCAGGGTCGCCAGGCGACCGATGGATCGAATGCTGAGGGTCATGGGCATCCGCTTTCTAGCGCCTCGCTTGGCGCACTGTCAGCTCTTCTGAGAGGCGGCTCCGGCCACCCGACCCGAAGAAAAAACACATCCTCGTACCTCGCAACCGTTGCAGAGCGTTGCAATCCTTGCCGCCCGCGCCGTCCGCCACCTGGAAAATTCGCAATAAAACCCACCTGTTTCCACTACGCATTCCGGCACACCCCTTGCTGAAGGCATTGCGGACCCGTGGATTTCTCCTACCCTGTCAAAACCCGCACCCTGGCCCGCAGCCGTGGTTTCACCATGGTCGAGCTGATGGTCGTGGTGGTGATCATCGGCCTTTTGGCCGCGATTGCGGTACCGCAAATCGCCTCGCGCATGCGCGAGCGCCGCACCAACCAAGCGGCGCAGCAGATTGCACTGGTTTATCGCAATGCGCGGCTGCGCGCGATGGGTCGAGGCTTCGCCGTGCTGGTCAACTACAACGCGACCACGGGCGACTTTCGCGTGCTCGAAACGCTACCGGCCGGCGGCTTGACGGACTGCACGCCACGCCTACCCCCGTCCTGCACCAACACGAATTGGGCACTCGCCACCGCCACGCGCGAAGTCGAACACTTCAACCCCAGTCTATCGGGAGCAAATGGCACTTTCGCGGGCGTCAAGGTCGCCGTCACCGCGCAACCGAGCGGCACGGTCGCGACGAACTTGGACGTTTGCTTCACCCCGCGCGGGCGAACCTTCAGCCGACTCGTGACTGCCAACACCCTGCAGCCGATGACGGGTCTGATCGAGATCGTCGTTGGCCGAGCCGCTCCTATGTTGCAAAGGCGCGTCAACGTGTTGCCGAATGGCATGGCGCGGGTGGCACTGTGACCGCGCGGCTGCACCGGCAACGCGGCTACACCGCGGTCGAATTGATGATGGCCATCGGCATCTTCGGCATCGGCGTGACTGGCATCATCGCGATGCAGAAGGTGACGAGCGTCTCCAATGCGCATGCCAAGAATCTGGCCATTGCCACGCACATCGCTGAATCTTGGCTGGACATGCTGTCGACGGACGCGGTGATGTGGAATCACCCCTCGCCCAGCAACGCCGTTCCGGACATCGGGCAAACCACGTGGCTGCAGTTGGTCAAAGCCAACGCCAACACCAGCAATGATTGGCTCTTGCCGGCCTACAGCAACGTGCTGTCGTTTGGCCCTGCTTTCGACGCATTGGGCAACTCGATCGATGCCGCCGTCGCACCGGAAAGCGTCGCCTTTTGCTCGCACCTGCGGCTGTCCTGGCTGTACCAACCGACGGTCAGTGGCAACGGCCTGATCCGCGCGGAGGTGCGCGTATTCTGGTTGCGTGATGGACAGAGCTTCGTGCAACCGATGTGCACTGCCGGGCAGGTCGCCAACGTGAGCGGAGCCGTTCAAACCTTCCACTTCGTACAGAAGATCACCGCGATTCGGGAGAACACGCTGTGAGCGCAAGGCGCACAGAGCGCATGACCCGCGCGGGCGGGAGCGCAGGCTTCACGCTGGTGGAGCTGATGGTCGCGCTCACCGGCGGACTGTTCCTTTCGCTGGCCGTGTTCGCGCTCGCACGAGACAGCGGTCGATTTTATCAACGTGAAACTCGCTTGGCCAATGCCACGGTCAGCGGCCTGATCGGCTTCGAACGGCTGCGCGCGGATCTCGGGCGCGCCGGCTTCTTGTCGTCCCCGAACGTGTTCAGAGACCCACGTCTGTGCGGTAGTCCAGATGGCACATGGCCGGTGGGTCTGCGCAATTTGGCGAGCGTTCAGTTGACGACGCCCGCGGTCACCTACCCCGCCCTAACTGCGAACGGCCGCACCCCGCCGGTCATCACGTTGGCGGGCTCTTACTCGTCGCCAGACGTGTACGGGGCCAAGGTCGTGCCCGCAGGTAACACGGTGATCTTCGAGCTGTCGACCAAAGAGGGCGCGGGCGCGCTCCGTCGCCTGGGCAACAGCGGCATGCCGGACAACGCCACGATGACGGCCGCATTCCCGACCGAGCATGTGCTGCGCATCGTACAAAATGGCCGGCAATACTACGGGCAAATCGTGGGCGCAGCAGGCGGCGCTCAACCTACCGTCACGATCAACACCCAACCCCAGATTCAGTTTCGCTCCGGTAGCCCGATCGGTTGTGGCTTGTCGGACGTGGTCGGCTCGGGTGCCAGCACCCCCACCGTCAACGTGGTCAACTTCATTCAATACGAGGTTCGCACGCCGCAAACGGCCACCGCCATTGCTGGCTACAAGAACCTGTTCACCAATAGCGCAGACGCACCCGGTGAAGCCGGTCGAACCGAGTTGACTCGCGTCGAACTGAATATCAATGGGCAGGTGATCGAAGGCACCGAAGAAATCGTGGCCGAGTACGCGGTGGACTTGAACCTGCAGTTGACTGCCGTCACCAGCACCACCGGCTGTTGTGACCCCAACTTGGGCTTGCTCTCGCCAGCCGACCCACTGTTCCCTACCTTCACCGGTCCCGTCTTCAACACCTTGAATACGCCCGAGTTGATTCGCAGCGTGCGGGTGCGCCTCGGCGTTCGCTCACGCGAGGCGGACCGCAACACCAACATCGCCAATCCAGCCAATCAGGGCGTTTTTCGCTTCAACGTCGGCCCGGACCTCCCCGAGCCATTCGCGCGTGTTCGCACCTTCCAGGCGGACGTGGTGCTCCACAACCAGGCAGACATTTTATGGTGAACGTGACCCCAAACCCGAATTCGCCGAGGTTTGCCCGTGGCTCCCGCGGAGGCGGCCGTCAAGGCCAGCGCGGAGCGGCCGTATTCATCGTGGTGATGGTGCTCACGTTGCTCAGCGCGGTCGGCTTGTTTGCCGTCCGTTCGGCGAGCTTGGCGGACCAAGCCGCTGGCTACGACCGCGAAGGGGCGCAAGCCAGCCTGGTCGCGGAATACGCGATTACGGCCAGCGCCGCGTATCTAGCCAAGGACCCGAGCACCGTGCTGCTCGGCTACAAAGCGTCGATCGATAGGAGCCCCCAGCCCTGCCAATCGAACGCGATCCCGGGCGCGTTTCCGTCGCCCGCGCCACGCCCCGGCTGCTACCGCTTGGAACTCGCCGAAGTGCAGACCAGCTTCGCGAAGACGAGCAACGAGACCGTCTTCGCACCCGCCAACTTGAGTGGCAGTGTCTCCGGCAGCACCTCGAGCTTGAACGCCAACGAGACCACCAACGCCACGTTCGTGGTGGAGGTTACCGACGCCGCCAAGACCGGTGTGCCGGCAGAGGGTGATGACGCGAAGGTGTCCATGATCGTGATGACACTGACCGCCATCTCTCAAGTCAGGCCAGCTGCGGCCTGTGCCGCATCGCTCGCCGCGCCCGCCGCCGGTCAACAGGTGATGCGCGCCATGATCGCTACAAAAAGTACCCTCCTATGACCGAACCGAGCCTGAAGTCGTCCTGCATTCCGAGTTCGCCCCCCGCACCGGCGCCGCGTCGGCGTCTCCGCCCGCTGTTTGGCGCGCTGATCGCGGTGTGCGCCTCGCTGGTCTGCTCCGGACGGGCTCAGGCACAAGTCGACGCAGACGTCAGCCGGCCCATGCCGAACGTGCTCGTCTTGGTCGATACGTCGGGCTCGATGGAATACAAAACCTCGAGCAACTCTTTCCCGGCATGTAAATACGACGCAACCGGCGCGATCCCGAACGGGCCTGCCACCTCCGAGAAGAGTCGCTGGGTCGACTTGGTGGAGGTGCTGACCGGCACGATCACGAACTACGAGTGTCAGAGGCTCGATCGCGGCTCCGCTTCGTTCAAGAACGAATACAAGATCACGGGCTCTTCGCTGCCCAACTCGCCGTACGACTTCTTGTACGCGAACCCTCATCACCGCCCGCTGAGCGGCGGTTGCGCAGTGGGCCCAGGCGCGGTTTCCAGCACGAATCCGGCCGAATTTCTATCCAATGCCTTCAACTACCACAGCTACAACAACGTCGGTTCGAGCTGCGCGTTCACGCAATCCTCGGATGGCATCCTAGACAGCTACCAAAGCGGCATTCGCTTCGGCTTGATGACCTTCGACACCGATCCGAGTCCCGATCAAGGTGAACTCGGTACGTACAGCTACGTCGTCGGGGCGTCCCACACCGGCAAGCCGATCGGCTGCACGACCGCGAGCCCCATGGAAGTCGGCGCGCGCAATGCTTCGGCCCCGCCTTGGGAAGGGCGTTTGGTCCCATTCGGCAATCCGCTGCCCGGCTCGCTCGATTATCAGAACAAGAACCAGCAGATCCAACAGGTGCTGCGCGCCAGCCGCCCGTATGGCGCCACGCCCATCGCCGGCATGCTCGCAGACGCGCGTGATTTCTTGCGCACCGACACGTCTCCGGATCCGGTCGACCCGAGCCAGTACTTCGGCCCGGCAAATGAGCCCTACAAGGACTGCCGCAAGACCGCGATCATGTTGCTCTCCGATGGCCAGCCGAACATGGATTTGCGCGGTCACTGCTCGGGCAACGATTGCCCGTTTCCGCTGCCGGAAGACATCGCTCACGATCTGCTGCTCTCGTCGCAGAAGATCAAGACCTACGTCGTTGGCTTCGCGCTCGATACGTTGACGGTCGGCGGCAACACCATCGACTGCTCCGCCCTCAAGCAGACCGATCTGGATTCGACGCCCTCCGCGCTGTGCACTGCCAATCCGGACAATCCGTCGCTCCAAGCTTGCTGCAACTTGGCGCGGATCGCGCTCGCCGGCGACGATCTCTCGACTCGGCACGCCTACTTCGCCAACAATCGAGAGTCGCTGCGGAGCAGTATCTCCAGCATTCTGGCCGCCACCTTCAACCCCACCAGCCGCACGCAGGCGGCGTTCTCGGGGGTCGCAGGGACGACCTCGAACGATCCCGATTCGAACGCACCGGCCGCATCGTATCGCTTTTTCAGCGGATTTTTGCCGCTGAGCGGACAACCCTGGGCCGGCACCGTGCAACGCGAACGTTGGACGTGCGATTCGAACCATCAAGCGGCCCGCGTCGCCCCCAGTGCCACGGCTGGTGACTTGTTCGCGCGCAACTTGAACTCTCAATCCGGGCGCGTGCGCACGTTCTACACCGTGCAAGCAACCGCGAGCGCGGGCGGCACCGTGCGCTCGGACTACTCGGTGCGACCGAACCTGGGCGGGAGCGACCCGGATGGCGTGGGCGCGGTTACCGGCGCGACAGTTGGAGCCACTGCAAACACATTCGTTGCCAATACCTCCCCGGCCTCGATGGGTCTGGATGACACATCGTGCAACAACGTGGTCAACGGCGTACCAACGACGCTCACGGCCTCGGCTTGCCGCGACAAGTACCTGAGCTGGTTGGTCGGTCTGACGAACGCAGCCGGCGTGGGCCGTTGCAATCCGCCGCCGGACATGCAGCTCGATGACACCTGCAATTTGCTCGGCGATATTTACCACGCCACGCCGCGCATCGTGAACAACCCTCGGGAGCTGACCCGGGACGACACGTACCAAGCGTTCATCGGCAGCTACGCGACGCGGCCCATGATGCTGTACACCTCGAGCAACGACGGCATGCTGCACGCGTTCAAGGTCGCCAGTAACTTGGCGGGCGACACGGAGCGGGTGGACACGCAAAAGAACAACGAACTTTGGGCATTCATCCCGCCCCAAGTGTTGCCGCATATCCCGTCCGAATACCCGTTCACCCACCAGCTCCTGCTCGACGGCGTATCGGTGGTAAAAGACGTGGTCGCCCGAAAGACCAGCGGCACCTACCCTTACACGTTCGAACGCACGGTCGCGGACGCCATCGCGGGTACCAGCTCGAACACCACTTGGCGCACGATTTTGGTGCAAGGCTTCGGCGGTACCTACCCGGGCTACTTCGCGCTCGACGTGACCAATCCGGATCCCGCCATGACCCTCAATTCCGAGAGCGGTGGCCCGAAATTCCTGTGGCAGCTCACGAGCGACACCAACGGCAATCCGCTCTTCGGTAGCGGCGGCGCGACGCCGATCATCACCACCGTGTTGCTCGAAGACGACGGCCTGGATGCTCGCGAGGTACCGGTCGCGATCCTGCCCGGTGGTTCGGGCGGCGCCGGCACTGCCGGTGCCGTGCCGGCAAGTCCGGGCTGCGCGCGAGCAACCACCGACTTCAGCAAGTTCGGCTCCTACCCACCGCGGCCACGGGTGCCCTGTTACACCACGAACCTGGGCGCACGCTCGCTGACCATCGTTCGCCTCGACACCGGTAAGATCATTCGCACCTTCCGGCGCAGCAAGCTGGAACTGCCGACCGGCGTTCGAGCTCGCGTGATCGAAGCGCCCTTGGATTCGCCGATCACCGGCGAGCCAGTGGCGTTCCCCACGGACGTCGGCTCGGTCGCCGATCGCATCTTCGTCGGCGACCAAGACGGCGCGTTGTGGAAGATCGACGTGTCCAACAAATCACCCGACAAGTGGACGATGTCGCTCTTTTGGGACACTTTCCCGGCGGTTCAGCTGCGCTCCAAGCCCAAGGCCGATTGGAATAGCGGGCAACCGATCGCCACTGCCCCAGTGCTGTCGGTCGACAGCAAGGGCAACTTGACGTTAGCGGTGTCCACGGGCGACCAAAGCTCGATTGGCGCCTCGAGCGGCATGCTGAACTACCTCTGGGCCCTGCGCGATCTGCCGAACTCGAGCCATGTGTTCGCAGCCGACTTGCTTTGGGTCCAGCAGTTCCAAGACGGCGAGCGTGTCACCGGCCCGCTCTCCCTGTTCAACTCGTACCTGTACTTCTCGACCTTGAAGCCACCCGCCGCGGGCGCGAGCTGCAAAACGACGGACGGCGCCTATGTCTGGGGCATGCACTACATGATCCCGCGCGATGGCGAGGGCGGTTCACTGCCACCGGATCGCACGGTTGGCGGCCAGGCCGCGCCGTTCCTGAAGAAGTTCACGCCCACCGATCAGTTCGTGGCCGACACGACCTTGCTCGGTACCGACGCCAAGAACCAAGCGGTGATCTTCGGCGTAACTGTGGCCCAAGTCCCCACCTGCTACCAAGAAGACGTGGTCGCCGATGCCTTCCTCGGTTCACGAACGCGCATTTCGGACGCCAACTCGGGAGACTTCCAGCTCGTCTTCCAAACCGGGTCCGCGTCACTGGGGACCGGCGCAAAGGCAGAAGCCGCCGCGCCGCCAGGAGCCGCGACCATCACCTTGCCGAAACTCTCCACCCCCGCGCGAGTCGAAGCATGGGCATCGATCGTCGAATGATTTCTCAGGCGAACATCCGCAGCGCGGCGACCGGACTGGCCGTGCTGGCCTGCTGTCTGAGCGCCGGTTGTCATACAAAGTCCGAAGTCGGCCCGGGTTCCGCATCGGAAGCCAAGCCCGGCCCCAAAAAACCGATCGATCGATTGGCGCCGGACGAACTCGCCGCGGGCAACGCCGAGGTCTGGGGGTTCGTGGTCCCCCGCGAGATGCAAGTGGAACATCGATACAAGGAGGCCACCCACTTGATTGGCCCGGTGAAGCCCGATGCGCTGGCGAACTACGTACGTGAACGCGTCGTGGTGTCGCACGTCGAGATCGGCGCGGCGCGCACCATCTTTCCGGACGCGCGGATCAAGGGCGGCGCCGCCGATCGCGTGTACGAGCTGGACGTGATCCCAGAGCCGGGCATCACGCGGCTGGTGATTCGCGACACCACACCGCCCAAGATCGTGCCGGGGTTGACCGACGCCGAGCGCTGGCGTCGAGCCGGGCTCACGCCCGAGGGGCGCCCGCTGGATCCGAAAGCCTTCGAATGAGCACTCAGCGCCGCGCTTCGTCTTCCAGACGCATCGCTTCGATCAACAGCCCGCCGATCGACTGACGTGGTGGGGCGCTCGAAGACGAAACGGCTGCGCTGCGAAACGTGAAACTGCCCTTCTTCCAGCGCAGCGTTTCACGCAGCAGGGCCGTCGAGTCCACGGGCTGATCGTCGAGCAATGCGCCGGCCAAGCTGCCATGCTCGACCTCCAAGATCGCGATCTTGCCCGAATCGGAGCGCACCTTCAGGTGCCCGCTGCGACGCTCGAGTTCGAGCAGCGTGAGCACGGTGGCCACGGACATTTGCGCGATGTCGCCGGTGAACGCCGCGCCCGGACCAGAAATTGGACCTTCCGAGGTGAACGACTCGTGCTGCTTACGCAGTCGGTTGGCCATCTCGATCAGAGCGCCGACCTGCGCCACCACTTCTTCGTCGTGAAACGGGCGCGTGAGGTAGATGTCGGCGCCGACGTTCAGGCCTTGTAGGCGCGATTCGGTGTCCTCGGCGTTGGTCAAAAACAAGAACGGCGCGGTGGCGACCGGCGAGGGCTCCGTGCGCACCCGGCGGGCCACCCAGAAGCCGTCGATGTCGGGCAAATTGACGTCGCACAAAATGCAATCGGGCAGCAGGGTCCGTACCATGTCGAAGCCGGCCCGAGCTTCCGCGGCCACATGCACTTCGTAGCCGGCCTCACCGAGGAACTTGGCGAGTAGGGTCGATTCCCACTCATCCTGCTCGATGATCAAAATTCGGCCTTTTGACACCAGCGAAAGTTAGCATGGCCCCGCCGAAACCCGGAAATTGGCTACCAATTTCCGGATCGTGAGTTCGCGCGGCGGCGGCCGGCCGCACGTTTGCCGAAAAAACGGCGTTGGGTGGGGGATTGCGCGGCTTGTCTCGTCCCCGCACTTGTCCCGCTGTCCGGGTCGCGGTACGCGGGCTGGGTGACTGACGAGCTATTGAAGCGTACGCCGCTGTTCGAAAAGCATCAGGCCCTCGGGGCGCGTTTGGTGCCTTTTGCTGGCTGGGAGATGCCCATTCAGTACAAAGGGATTTCGCTCGAGCACCAAGCCGTGCGTGAACGCGTGGGGTTGTTCGACGTATCCCACATGGGAGAGCTCGAGCTGCACGGCGATCGCGCGCTCGAACTGGTAAACTCGCTGATCACCAACGACATCGCGCGAGCGGCGGATGGCCAGGCCACCTACACCTGCTGCTGCAACGAGCGCGGCACGGTGCTGGACGACCTGATCGTGTACCGGCGCAGCGTGAAGGACGTGCTAGTCGTCTGCAACGCTTCGAACCGCGACAAGATCTCTGCTCACTTTGCCGCGGCCGCGCGCGGCGTGTGCGATTTCAAAGACATCAGCGATCACACGGCGCTGCTCGCCCTGCAGGGCCCGCAGGCGCTGAGCGTGCTGAACCGCGCGGGCGTAAGCCTCGACATCGCATCGCTCAAGACCTTCCGTTTTGCGTCGGGCACCGTGGCCGGCATCCGTTGCGTCATCGCTCGCACGGGCTACACCGGCGAAGATGGAGTCGAGCTGTTTTGCGGCTGGGGCGACGCCGTCGCGCTCTGGGATGCTTTGCTCGCGGCCGGCAAAGACGCGGGCATCGAGGCGATCGGCCTGGGCGCACGCGATACACTCCGCCTGGATGCGCGGCTCTCGCTGTACGGCAACGAAATCGACGAGACGACCAACCCCCTCGAGGCGGGCCTGGGTTGGGTGGTCAAGTTAGACAAGCCGAACTTCACCGGCAAAGCGGCGCTCGAGGCGGTCAAGGAGCGCGGTCTGAGCCGAATTTTGGTCGGCTTCGAGATGACCGGGCGCGGCATCTCGCGCCACGGCTACCCGCTGTGCGACAGCGAGGGCAAGGAGTTCGGGCTATGCACCTCCGGTGGCCCCTCCCCCACCCTGGGCAAAAGCATCGGTCTCGGCTATGTCCCCCTCGCGTCCAGCGCGATCGGCACGGAGCTGCTGGTCGATTGCCGCGGCAAGAAGATCCCCGCACGGATCGTGAAGACTCCCTTTTACAAGCGCAAGTGAGCGGAAAGCCGCCGAGGAGACGAACGCTACGATGTCCAGCTCGAAAGAAGTCAAAGACGACCGCAAGTACACCAAAGACCACGAGTGGGCCTTGGCCGAAGGCAGCGAGCTCTTGGTCGGCATCACGGCCTTCGCGGTCGACGCGCTAGGCGACATCACGCTGGTCAGCTTGGACGTCAAAGTCGGCGATCAGGTGAACGCCGGTCAGAGCTTCGGCACGATCGAGAGCGTCAAGACATTGAGTGATTTGTTCGCGCCAGTGAGCGGCAAGATCACGCGCCTCAACGCGGTCCTCGAGAACAGCCCCGAAGTGATCAACGAAGACTGTTGGGGCAAAGGTTGGATGATCGCCATCACCCCTGACGCAGGCACGGGCGAACTCTTGGACCCGAAGAGCTACGCCGACCATCTTTCGAACTCGGATCACTGAATGCGCTACCTGCCGCACACGCCCGAAGACATCACGGCGATGCTCGAGGTGATTGGCAAGCCGTCGGTCGACCACCTGTTCCAGACCATTCCGGAGGCCGCGCGCTTCAGCGGCACGCTCGCTCTAGAGCCGTCCCTCGGCGAAGCAGCGCTGATGCGGCACATGAAGGAGCTCGCGCGCAAGAACGTCGGCGCCGAGCTGCTCAGCTTCTTGGGCGCCGGGATGTACGCACACCACATCCCGCCTGCGGTCGATCAGCTGCTCTTGCGCAGCGAATTTTACACCTCCTACACGCCGTATCAACCGGAGGTAGCCCAGGGCACGCTGCAGGCGATCTGGGAATACCAGACCATCGTCAGCGAGCTTTACGGCCTGCCGCTGTCGAACGCCAGCCTGTACGACGGCGCGAGTGCAACCGCAGAGGGCGCGCTGATGGCCTGCCGTTTGACCAAACGCGGCAAGGTCGTGCTGTGCCACTCGGTGCATCCGGACTATCGCGCGGTGACCGCGACCTATCTGGCCGGGCGCGACGACATGTCGTGCGTAGAGGTACCGTTCGCCGCGGACGGCGCTCCGAATTTCGCGGCCCTCGCCGCCGCCATCGACGGCGACACCGCGGCCGTGATCGTCGGCTATCCGAGCTTCGTCGGCCCGCTTTCGGATCTTCGTCCGCTCGCCGAGCTCGTTCACGACAAGGGCGCGCTGTTGGTCACCGCCACCAGCGAACCGTATGCGCTGGCCCTGTCCGAATCGCCGGGCGCTTTGGGTGCGGATATCGCCGTCGGCGAAGGCCAAGCCATCGCTTGCCCGCCGCAATTCGGCGGGCCGGGAGTGGGCCTGTTCGCCTGTCGGGACGATCGCCAGTTCCTGCAGCAAATGCCGGGCCGCATCTGCGGTGAAACCGTGGACAGCAACGGCGAACGCGGCTTCGTATTGACGCTCTCGACGCGCGAGCAGCACATTCGCCGCGAGCGCGCGACCAGCAACATTTGCACCAACCAAGGGCTGCTCGCGCTGTCCTTGGCGATTCGCATGAGCATCCTGGGCAAGTCCGGGTTCATCCAAACCGCGCAGCACTGCTTGGCCAAAGCGCACTACCTGCGGGACGAGATCGTGAAGCTGCGCGGCTACTCGGACGGCTTCGGCAGCGCGCCGTTCTTCAACGAATTCGCGGTGCGGGTCCCGGGCGGCAGCGCCGCTGCGGTGTGCCGCAAGCTCGAACAGCAAGGCCTGATCGCCGGCTTCGATTTGGGCCGCGTCGATCCAGGGCTCGCCGATCGCTTGCTGATCGCGGTGACCGAGCAGCACCGGCGTGAAGATCTGGATCGCCTCGCGGCTGCGCTGGCGGAGTTTTCCTAGCGATCGAAATAAGGCCACCAGTACTCATGATCAGCTCCTTGGTTCGGACGCGCCGGCTGCGCGCGCCGCGTCCGCTACACCTGCTTGCCTGCCTTGCCTGCCCGCTCGCGCTCTTGTGCGCGGCGCGGCCCGCGCGCGCTGACGTCTCGTCCTGGGTATTCGCTGGTGGGGGCGTGTCGCAGCTCGCGCAAGAGTCGCTGTCCTCGCGCACGGTCGGTTCGATGCGGGTGCATTTCGGAATGGGCACGGACCCCTCGCACCCACTAATTGTCGGCGGTTTGTTCTCCTGGGAACCGCAATTCGGCTACGGCAGCGATATCTCGCAATTGGTGCGTCTGGCCACCCGCGGTTACGTCAATGGGGGGCTGGGGCTCGCGCTCGACTTGGGTCCGTACGAGCGCTTTTGGGGGCAAGGCTCCGTGGGCGGAGCGGGCACCCTTTGGCTCGGCGCGCCGTGGGGCGTCTCGCTCGGTGTAGGCGGTAGTGTGGGGAGCAACGACGCCCGCAGTTTTTCGGCCATTCTCGGGATCGATTTCGCGCGCCTGACGGTCTACCGCAACACTGGTACGAATGTGTTCCTGAATCCCTTCCCGGCGTACCGCCCGTAGGCTCGACCGGTAGCGGCCGAGCGTGCGCGGAAACGTCCGAGAAAGTGCTCGGCCGTGCTAGGCTTGGGCGCAATAATGGCTGACTCCCCCGTCCAGGAAGGCCAGGTACTCGCTGGCAAGTACCGGGTCGAGCGCGTGTTGGGCTCTGGGGGGATGGGCGTGGTCGTAGCCGCCTGGCACCTGGAGCTCGAGCAACGCGTTGCGGTGAAGTTTCTGCACCCGCTGGCCTTGGAACGTGCCGACACTGCCGAGCGCTTCCGGCGCGAAGCACGCTCGGCAGCCAAGATCCGCAGCGAACACGTCGCACGCGTGATCGACGTGGGCATCATGGAGGGCGGCATCCCCTACATGGTGATGGAGTATCTCGAGGGGCACGACGTCTCGGACGAGATGGCGAAGGTCGGCATGCTGCCGATCGAAGACGCCGTCGACTTCGTTCTGCAAGCGGTCGAAGCCCTGGCCGAGGCCCATGCCGCCGGCATCGTGCATCGGGACTTGAAGCCCGCCAATTTGTTCATCGCGACGCGCGCCGACGGCACGCGGATCGTGAAAGTGCTGGACTTCGGAATCTCGAAGTCGCTGCTCGGCACCAGCGCGTCGGAGCTCTCGCTCACCCGTACCTCCGTGCTGATCGGCTCACCGCTGTACATGTCGCCGGAGCAAATGCGCTCCGCCAAGGACGTCGACACTCGCACCGACATCTGGTCCTTGGGCGTGATTTTGTACGAGATGATCACGGGCAGGCCTCCCTATACCGGTGATTCGATCCCCGCGTTGTGCGCTTCTTTGCTCAATGACGTGCCGATTTCCATGCGCAGCCTGCGCGCGGACGTGCCGCCGGAGTTGGAAGACGTGATCCGCAACTGCTTGGCGAAAGATCGCGCCGAGCGCTACGGCACCGTGAGTGAGCTCGCGCGCGCGCTGGCTCAATTCGGTAGCTTGTCGAGCCAACTGCACGTGGATCGCGCCAGCCGCGTGCTGGGCGTGACAGAAGTCTCGCCTCTGACCGATTCAGCCGATCGTCGCCTGTCGCGCTCGGCGGATGCGAGCGGACAAGCGCGCGCAATTTCGGTACAACGCGCGACGCCCGCGCGTGGAACGGTCGACTCATGGGGTCGCACCGATTCCCCGATCACGGGCGACGCCGCGGCGCCAAAACCGAAGTCCCGCGGGCTCCTGCTGGCCGTGCTCGGCATCGGCGCTGCCGCGGCGGTGAGCGTGGTGCTGTTCTTGGGAAGCCGTTCGCCCGGTACCCCGCCCAGCGCCTCGGCAAGCGTGGCGGCCCCCAGCCCGCCTTTGAACTCGCCGCCCGCCCAGCTCGACCCTGTTGCGCCTGTCGCGAAGATCGCGCCCGTAGCGCCCGTCACGCCAGAGCCAGTGGTATTGCCGTCTGCCGCCGCGCCTGAAACGGGAGCTCCGGTCGTCCGGCCACAAGACCCGGCAATCAAGCCGAAACCGGTGGTTCAGGTGCCGGCAGCCATTTTCAAGCCCAAGCCCACCACGGCGCCGCCCAAGGCAACACCCTCGAACGATCTGAGTGACTTCGGCGGTCGTCGATAAGCGTTTTGTACTGTCGTCGCTCCCCGGAGCTTGCGAGACTCGGGAACCTTGAACGATGGCAAAAAGCATGACCGGTAAGCTTAGCTCCTGGTCCGCGCTGGCCCTGTGCTGCGTGGGCGTCTCCGTGCCGACGAACGCTCACGCTGAAGCGGGAGCTGCGCAGAAGGCAGCCGCTGAGTCCCTATTCGACGATGGCCTCAAAGCCATGAAGAGCGGGCACTTCGCGGAAGCCTGCCCCAAGTTGGAAGAGAGCGAGCGCATCGATCCAGCAATCGGTACCTTGCTCTATCTCGGTGAGTGTTACGAGAAGTCGGGCCGCACCGCGAGTGCCTGGGCCACCTTCCGCGAAGCTGCCTCCGCAGCTCAAGCCCAAGGCGAGACCGAGCGGACACGCGTCGCTGCACAGCGCGCCGATCGCCTGCAGCCGAGCCTCTCGAAACTGACGCTGAAGGTCGTCCCCGAGACCGCGCAGATCGCTTCCCTACGCGTGACGCGCGACAACGTGGTGCTGGCAAAGGCGCTGTTCGGGGTGGCGATCCCGGTCGACCCCGGGAAGTATCATATCGTCGCCAGCGCAGACGGCTATCAGAGCCACGAAGCCGACATCGAAGTCTTGGCCAACGCCGACAGCAAGACGTTGGAGATCCCGGCGTTGGTCGCTTCCACGGCGCCCCCCGTCGCCGCAGCGGGTGCAGTTCCCGCTCCGAACCCTGGCGCCGAGCAAGCCTCCAGCACCGCTCCCCCGCGGAACCCTGAACCCGACGCCGCTTCGGGCGGGAACGGTTTGCGTACCGCCGCCTATGTCACTGGCGCGCTCGGCGTCGTGAGCTTGGGCGTAGGCACGTTCTTCGGCGTGAAAGCGATCTCCAAAAACAACGACGCGAAAGACCATTGCCCCGGCGGGAACACCTGCAACGACCCTGCGGGTGAGTCCCTGACCAAGGATGCCAAGAACGCGGCGACGGTCGCGAACATCACGATTGGTGTGGGTGCCGCCTTCGTCGTCGCTGGCGTGGTGCTGTACCTGACGAGCGCCCCCAAGGGAAAGCCCGAGAGCTCCGCTCATCTGGAGCTGCACCCGCTCGTCGGGCGTGATCTCGCCGGGGTTGGTTTCGGAGGCGTGTTTCAATGAACCACATCGGTCGATTTGCAATCCTAACGGCCCTGTTCGGAGGCGCGAGCAGCGTGCTCGGGGCATGCCAAACCATCGCTGGTATCGAAGACCGCACCTATGTCCCCTCGGACGCTGGCGCTCCGGGCACCGGGGGCGGCGGTACGGACGTGCTACCGAGCACCCAGTGCAAGGGGTATTGCAGCAAAGCCCGGGACGTCTGCGACGGCATTTTGTACCGCACGGATGAAGCCTGCCTGGCGACCTGTGCGCTGATGGAAAAAATCGGCGGCGACGGCGTGCCCTGCCGAGTACACCAGCTCGATCTCGCGAGAGACACCGGCGAGAGTCTGGATCTGTACTGCGCGAACGCGGGCCCCGGCGGTAACGACGCGTGCGGATCGAACTGCGAAAACTATTGCCAGTTGTTCGCGCAAACCTGCTCGGACGAGTTCAAACGGTACACCGCCGACGGCGCCGACGGCGAGGAAGTCTGCGTCAGCAAGTGTCAGGGCCTGGTCGACACGCACCTGTACGACTCGACCGACAAAGGCAATTACTTCGGCGACACGTTGCAGTGCCGGCTCGTGCACACCACTTCCTCTGCGGTTGACCCGGACACGCACTGCGGCCACGCCGATCTGAAGTCGAACAAGTGCCTCGATGATCCGACTTCCGAGCCAGACTGCGACAATTTCTGCCATCTCGAGATGGCAGAGTGCACGCAGGCCAACGGCTATCCCGTATACGAGAGCGAAGCGCAGTGCAAAGCCGTCTGCAATGCGCTCCCGCCTGGCCACCTGAGTGACACCGCGGAAAACACCGTCGGCTGTCGCATGTATCACTCGTACAACGCGCTGCTCGATCCGAAGGGCCACTGCTCGCACACCGGCCCCGGTGGTGATGGTCATTGCGGCTCCACCGAGCTACCCAAGAGCGGCAACACCGGCAACTGCGAGTCGTATTGCATGCTCCTCGAAACTGCATGCAAAGCCGATTTCGACGGCAGCTTCGCTGACCAAGCTGCGTGCCAAACCGACTGCGTCGAGATCGACGGCGCGGGCCCGTCCTTGGGCTACACGACCGCTGCCGCGGGCAATAACGTGCAGTGCCGCCTGCTTCACGTCAGCCGCGCACTGACCAACCCGAAGGAATGCGCCGCCGCTCAAGGCGCCGCACCTTGTAAGTAAAACACTTCGCTCAGGTCGAGCGAGCGTGACCGGGAGCGTGCGAGCTCCCGGTCAAGCGTTGGGTCGGTCGCTTTGACGCGCGAGTGCCTGCTGCAGCGACAACACTTGCAGCGGCGACGAGCCGAGCGGACGAAGCGTACCTTCGAGCCAGGGCGTGATGCCGCGGCCATAGCCCGGGCCAAAGCGGGATTCGGAGGCGCCACCGGGCAGGTTGTACCAAGCCCCGCGTTGTTTCATGTCCATCAGCAAGTGGAAGGCCGGCGCGTATACCAAGCGCTCACCGGAGATGGGCGAGATGCGGCATTGAAAGGGCGCAACGGGGCTCCCGGGCAGCTCGATGGGCGGCGAATCGAAGCCCAGGAACGCGGGTGAGCGCCCGCGCGTGACGAGATGCGCGAAGCGGGTGCGCACCGGCACGTCGTGAGTGCGGTGCTCGGCGAGGGCGACGTCGAAGGCAGCGCGTAGCAGCGAAGCGAGCGCGGCTTCGTCGAGCAGCTCTGGGCATTCCAGGGACAGCACGCGGTCCAATTGATCTTGGTATAGGGCGAGCGCCGACCACTCGCGCATGCGGCGCGCATCGGCGCGCGGCAGATCCTGCTCGAGCAGCAGAAAACAGGTCTCTTCGTACAACTTGTCGAACAAGCTGACGAGCGAGCGATCGGCTTGCTGCTCGGCCCAAGCTACGAGGGCGCGCGCGAGCGGATGATCAGGAAGCAGTGGCGCCCAAATCGGGAGCAGGCGACGCGCGCTGCCATCGAACGTGTCGTAGCAGATGCGCAGCAGCGTCAGCGGATGGTGAATCTTGCGCTGAGCGAGCAGCTCGTTGATGCGTTCGAAGCGGTACGGAGCTTCGGGGAAGGTACACCAGCGCTTTCGATGCGGGCCGTGCCCACCTTGATTGGCGGAGACCACGACCCCGAGCGCGGGGCGCAGCGCGATCGGGCGCTCGCCCTCGGGGACGGCTTCGGGCAGTGCCGCACTCAGCGACGCGCCGACCCGCGGATAAGCACCGCTATACGCGTCGGGCTTTTGGTCGATGGTGCCGGTCAATATGCTCGCGATGTCACCGCGCGAGTCGACCAAAATCGCTTCCAGCGACACGCTCTGGATTTCCCGCTGCACATCCAGCAAGTCATCCACCGTGCGGCAGGCGGTGATGCGTGTGGCCGCTGAAAAAGCGCGGAAGGCTCGTTCGAGGCCGGTCACGCGCACGCACGGCAAGTGCGCCTCCCCGCTCACGTCACCGAGCACGGTGCCCCGATCGTTCTCGTGGAAGGCCCAGGTTTCGCTGGGCTTGCCTTTGATCGACACCGTCTCTTCGCGACGCGTCAGCGGCCGGTATTCGCCTTCGCGCAGGTAGTGCCCCGCGCGCACCTGCTCCGAGATGAAGTCGACGTTGTCGGCGTGGCCGAAGGTGTATGACCAACCCACGTGCTCGGTGCGGCCCGCGGCAAACCATGGGCAGCCTGGAATGGTGATGCCACACAAGTACGAGTCGTCCGCGAAGTTCAGATCTGCGGCGTACAGCAGAGGCGGGAATTTACCGACCTCCATGTGAAACTCACCGCTGAGCAGCGCTCCGCCGGTGCTCGAGCGCTGCGCGGAAACGGCAAAGGCGTTCGAACCGGCTTGAGTCGAACCACCACTGCCTCCCACGTCGAAGAACGAGAGCGCCTTGGGGATCCGAAGCTGTTTCAACGCTTCGAGATCGATGCCCTGCGCGTTCGGGCCCAGCAAGCGATCGAACAGTCGCCGCGGCGCGCCGCGCGCGGCCAGCTCGGCGATGATCAGCTCCGTCGATACCGTCATGCTGGTCAGCCCGAAATAGGTCACGAAGCGATAAACTTCGAGCACCCGCTCGGCGCTGAACGGTACCTTTGGGACGCCCAGCAGCCGCAATATCCAGGGATAACCGCGCGCACGCACCCCTGCATTGAAGCCATCCGCGTACGCGGCGAGCAGAGCTTGGCTCTCGGGCGTGCACTTTGCTACCTGCTCTTTCACATCGCGCCCCAGCCCCAAGGCGCGTGAGCTGTGATCGATCAGCCGTGCGATCGGCACATCACCCAGCACGCTCATCAACTCGCCGCGCGCCGCGAGCCCGGTGAGCGTGATTTGCACCAGACGATCGCGCGCGTGCAAGTAGCCGAGGGCGAAGGTGCCCTCGCGCAAATCCCTGGCCTTGACCGAGGGATACCCCGAGGCATCTCGGGTGAAGCCGATTGCGCGCTCGGGACCGGGAATACTCGGCACAGGTCAAGCTCCGAGCGAAGCAATGCAAGTGTCCAGCGCGCCATTCTCGATCGCGGTCATGCGCGCCAAGAAGCGCCCGAAATGTCGGACGGGTGGCGTGCCATCGGGAACGCGCAGGGAAAAATCCGTGAGTCGCGTGCTGGCAAAGCGCAAACAAGCGATCGCGCCCTCGCTGCGCAGCGCCGCGACCTCCGCGGCCGGCAACGGGCGCACACTGCGATAACCGTCGAACAACGACTGCACCAAGCCGAGCTCGAACTTTTCGCCGTAACCCCAGGCTAGCGCCGTGACCATCAAATCGTAGCCGAAATTGTTTTGGCACACGCTCTCGAAGTCGATCAACGCGCGTAGCTTCGGGCCTTGCCAGAGTACGTTGTCGCGGAACAAATCCCCGTGGCAAATGCCTTGCTCCAGGTTTTTGGCACGCTCGGCTTCGTAATGATCGAGGCGCTCGCGAATCGTACGCACCGCCGGCAAGAGAGACGCGCGACCCGCCGCTTCCACGCGTGCGAGGCGCTCGCGCAAGTCCGGGATCTGGAAACGTCCGCCGGGCAGCGCGGGTGCGCGGGGAGAACACAAATGCACCTGCGCCAGCGCGGCGCCGAGGGCGACACAGCGTGCCGGGGTGACCATGGCCTGGCACAAGCTCTCGCCCTCGACCCAGGGGAACACCGCGAACGCCTTGCCCTCGAAATCCGCCAGCGAGCCGCCGTCTTTGGTCGAAAGCGCACGCACTACGGGCACCCCCGCTTCGTCCAAAGCAGCGACCACCGCGTGCTCGCGCACGGCGCCCGCGTGATCCTGCTCTTCGTATAGGCGCGCGAAGTAGACCTTCCCGGCGCTATCGGTGAGGCGAAAGTTGGAGTTCACCGAGCCGGCCGTGAGCGGCTCGATCTTGCGCAGATCCAAATCGAAAATCTGCGCCAGCGGTGCCGCAGAAGACAGCGAAAGCTCGGTCAAAAGCGCCATACGCCGGGACTATGCCTCAGGGCGCGCGTATTGTTCAGGACAATTGCGGCCCGGAGCCGCGTCGCAGGTCGACAAAAAGCATGGTAGCCTGAGAAGCGCGCGCCGCGCTCCCTGCATGCCCGAACTCTACGGAAACACGACCGGTCTTTCGCCGAGTGCCATCAAAACTCTAGAGCGCGTCTATAGGCGCCGCGTGCCGAGCGACCGCATCGCCACGCCCGAGCTCGTACGCTCATTGGCGGACGCTTCGCGCGAATCCCGGCGTCAGGTCGGCGCCCTCGTACACCGTTCGGGCCAGGTAGACTACGTGATCGTCGGCCATGCCACAGGCCTGATGCTGCCGGATATCGGGCGCCTGCGCGCCGCCGAAGGTCGCTTCCGCGCGCTGCGCTTGGTGCACACGCACCTGTTCAACGAGCCGCTGACCAAAGATGATTTGGTCGACTTGACGCGGCTCCGGCTCGATCTGGTCGCCGCCGTGTTGCTCAATCCGGCGAGTGAGCCGCAGCGCTTCAGCTACGCCTACAACACGCCCACCTTCGAGGGCAAAGGTGCTCCGTACGAAGTCGTGGGTCCCCTGCCCTACGGCCAACAAGAGCCGAACTTCGCCGAGCTGATCGGCTCGCTCGAAGCCGAATTCGCGCAGCAAGAGAAGACGCGCACGGTCACCGCCAAAGACGGCCGCGCGATCTTGATCCACGTCGGCGACAAGCGCCGCGCAGGCGCCATGCAGCGCGCCAAGTCGCGCCTCGGCGAACTCGATAGCCTGGCCCGCACCGCGGGCGTCGAAGTCGCCGACACCATCATTCAGCTGCGCGATCAGCCGGATCCGAAGTTCGTGATCGGCCCGGGCAAGCTGGAAGACGTGGTGATGCGCGCCATCGATTTGGACGCAGAAACCCTGATTTTCGATTGTGATTTGAACCCCGCGCAGGCCCACGGCATCGCCGGCAAGACCGACCTCAAAGTCTTGGATCGCTCGCAGTTGATCTTGGATATCTTCGCCCAGCGCGCAGAGACACGCGACGGCAAGCTGCAGGTCGAGCTCGCCCAGCTGAAGTACACGCTGCCCCGCTTGGGCGCGAAGGACGACTCGCTCAGCCGCTTGACGGGCGGCATCGGCGGCCGAGGCCCCGGCGAAACGACGCTCGAAATCGGTCGCCGCCGCGCGCGCGACCGCATCAATCGCCTAGAAAAAGAGCTCAAGAACCTGGGCAAGCAACGCTCCGAGCGCCGCCGCCGCCGCGCCCAGAGCGACATCCCCGTGGTGGCCATCGTCGGCTACACCAACGCCGGCAAGAGCACGCTGCTCAACACACTGACGGATGCCGGAGTGCTCGCGGAAGACAAGCTGTTCGCGACGCTCGATACCCGCGCGCGAAAGCTCAGCCTGCCAGACGGCAAAGAGGTCGTGCTGACCGATACCGTGGGCTTCATCCGCGGCATGCCCAAAGATCTCTTCGCGGCGTTTCGAGCCACCTTCGAAGAAGCCACCGAAGCCGATCTGATCTTGGAAGTGGTCGACGCCTCGGATCCGGAGCAAACCGAGCACCTCGAGACCACCACCAAAATCCTGAGCGAGTTGGATCTGGACCGCGCGGCAAAGCTGCGCGTCTACAACAAGATCGATCGCGTGCCGCCCGAAGAAGTCGCGGGGTTCGAAGCCGAGCCCAACTCGGTGTGCATCTCCGCCCTCGACCGCAGCACGACCGGCACCCTGCTCGATCGCATTGCCGAGGAGCTCGCACGGGTGCTCAGCGAGCGCGCGCGCGAAGAGCGCGAAGCCGCGCAGTACGCCGAGTTCGCCGAAAACGAACTCAGTCTCTGACTCCTCAGCCCCCGGGCGAAACCGAGTTCTTCACCTATCTGTAGCGCGTTTGCCTCCGGTCGAGCCTGAAACGCAATCCTGACACCGTGTTGTCAGGATTGAGCGCCGCTCTTCAGCCCGCGCGATTGACGATTCTTGCTCAAAGGCGCAGGTAATACCCCTCACCAAGGAGGGCCCTATGTCCACATTCGAGATCGCCAAGAAGTACGTCGAGCTGTGCAAAGCGAATCAACACCACACCATCCTCGAGACGCTGTTCACGCCCGACACCGTGAGCGTCGAGGCCGCGGCCATGCCCGGCCTTCCGCTCGAGGCCAAGGGCGTCAAAGCCATCGCCGAGAAGGGCAAGCAGTGGACGGACAACCATGAGGTGCACAGCGCCAAGGTCGAGGGGCCATGGCCCAACGGCAATCGCTTCGTGGTGCGCTTCAGCTACGACGTCACCAACAAGCCCAGCGGTCGTCGCTTCCAGATGGAAGAAGCCGCATTGTTCACCGTCGAAAAAGACAAGATCGTGCGCGAAGAGTTCTTCTACTCGACCGAGGGCTGAGCTCGAGCTGAGCTCAGAAGCGCGGAGTCGGTCGCCACTCGGGGCGCTGCGCTCCGCGCTTTTCATTTTTGGATTGATGGTCATGCTCGACCACGGGTCGCGTCATGACCTTCGGCGTCGAGGCCCGTCGCTTCCGCTCTTCGTCCGCGACGCCGAAGGCTGTGACGGCACGCGCCGTGGCGCGTGACCATCAACCCCATTGGACAGCACACGAATTCGTTCAGTTCGCAGAGCGCGAGCGGGGCTGCCATCGAAACGACCGCACTCGGCCGTCGCGACTGATTTGACGTGGCTTGCCCATGACCTGCTGGGTCGTATCGACCCAGTACAGTGTTTGCGCCCCATCCGCTGCGGCTCGGAAGTACACGAACCCTTTGGAATCTGGGGCGAAAGCGCCCGAGCAGTCGGAAACCGATCCGTCGCCTGGAACGCGAACCGACGAACCGCGTAGATCCGCGAAGGACATGTCGCGCGTTTGCTCCGCTGAGTTCGTCGTGCAAAAAAGCGCGACCGAGCCGTCCGCGGAAAACTCCGCGTCCGAGTACGGAGTGCCGGCAGCGTTCTCGTCGTACTCGATCCACTCGCCCGCTCGATCGACGCCGAGCAGCCTCGTCTTCGTGGTCGACGCTCGATACGAGTACAAGACATACGCACCGTCGGGGCTGGCAGCAACGAAGGCATCATCGGTCGTGTTCATCGCTCCGTGCGCGTCGACGCTCTGCTTGCTGAGCAGATCGAACGCGTGAACGGACTTCAGCGAAGCACTGCCCTTCGCGGTATCACTGAAGTAAGTCATGAAAGACGCATTCGCCGACCAACCGCCGTGCAACTCGTTTGTCGGCAACGCCTCGCCGGCCGCGACCGTGATGCGAGACAGCCCCGGGTCCAGAAGATCGAGCAAGTAAAGTTCGGACTGGTCGAGTGCTTTGTCGTTCGCGGCAAACTCGAGGTAGCGAGAATCCGGAGAGAATCGCACAGAGACCTGATCTTGGTCGAGGGCGCGCTCGTCCAACCGGGCAAGGTTGTCAGTATCCACCTGGGCCAAAAGCCAACCCACATCATCCACGAACAGGGCCCATTTCCTGTCACGTGACGTCAGCCGTGGGGAGATCGGGCCCTTGACGTCGCTGGATCGGAACTCGATCGGCGCGCTCGCCCTGTCGGGTCCGAGCACGACGCGATATGCGACAGCATCCTTGGTGCCGTAAAGCACCGCGGCGGACGTTGCCCAGATCGCGTGACTGATGACCTGGCCCGCCGGATTCAGCCGGATCGGCGCTGCCGCATCCCGCTCACTCAAGTGCGTCCAGTATGCGTTGCCGTCATTGCTCTGGAGCAACAGCTCATGGCCCGTGGGTGACCAATCGAGGTAACTCAGCTCGGGCAAGCCATCACTCAAAACCACGGGGGCGTGCGGCGCGCCGCCCGCAAAGCTCACCGCGTACCAGCGCGTGGGCACCTGATCATTCTTTTGCGTCGTGCCAAACAGGAACCACTGGCCATCCGCGGACCAGGCGAAGTCGAGCGTCACGCTCTCTGCCGCAGGCAACGGTGCGCTGATCTTGATCGGCAGTTGCAAGCCGAGTGGCGTTTGCTTCGCCGCGTACAGCTGACCGCGGCCGGGCGTGTCCTCGTCCGCCTCGTAGATGAGCCAAGAACGCGAGTCCGAGGCGATGCCCGGAGCGGGATCGGCCACGGATGTGCCGGCCGCGCCGGCATCTCCAGCCGGCTCCTGGCCGCCCTCACCGCCCTCACCCGCGGTGCCGTCATCCGCAGCTCCCGCGGCCGCCTCGGGCGGCTTGGGCGGCTTGGGCGCGCAGGTGTACGACTCGGCACAAGAGTGGGCGTATGAGGAGCACGCCTGGATTTGCAAAGCGCACCAACCCGAGAGAACGACCAGCAATACTGGGCCCAATTTGTTCGGCATGGGCCACTGTTCGGTCGGCGCACGACCCGGTTGCGAGAAAAGTAGCGACGGGCGCGGCGCGGGCTACTTCTTCGGGTAGAGCACCAGCTGGGTGCAGCGAAACAGGGCGAGGGCGCGCTCGCTGCCCTTGGCGCGTACCGTCGCGTCCCAGACTTGCGTGGTTTTCCCCATGTGAGCTGCGGTAGCGACGCACTCGACCACGCCCTCGCGCGCCGTGCCGAGATAGTTCGTCTTGAGCTCTATCGTGGTGAAGCTCGACGCGCCTTCCGGCAAATTTGCGATCGCGCCGTAACCGGCGCAGGTGTCCGCGAGCGCGACGACGCTGCCGCCGTGCATGAAGCCGTTCGGCGCGAGCAGATGCGGGCCAACTTCGAACTCTGCCTTCAGCAGCCCGTCGGCCACCTCGGTGACGACGATCCGCAGATGGCCGGGCAGGTTCGCGCGGCCGATTTCGTTGAAGTAGTCCGGGGTCAGGGTCACGGCCATGGCTGACCGGAGCATAGCAATTGACCCAACTCGAACCGAGTTTCATTTGACGCTAGGCTGCGCGGCATGACCGACCCCCTACTGATCGCTTGCGCGGGCGAAACCGAACTCTCGTTGCTTCCCGCGCTCGCCAATCGTCATGGGGCGATCACGGGGGCCACGGGAACGGGTAAGACCGTGACCTTGCAGCGCTTGGCCGAGCAGTTTTCACGCGCCGGAGTGCCCATCTTCTTGGCCGATGTGAAGGGGGACTTGAGTGGTCTGGGCGCGGCGGGCTCGCTTTCGACCAAGCTGAAGGAGCGCATCGACACGCTCGGTGTCCCAACGCCTGAGTTTGCGCCCTGCCCGGTGACCTTTTGGGACGTGTGGGGCGAGCAAGGCCACCCTGTGCGCGCGACGATTTCGGATTTGGGACCGCTCTTGCTCGCACGCCTGTTCAACTTGAACGAAACCCAAGAGGGCGTGCTGTCGCTCGCCTTCAAGGTGGCCGACGATCAAGGGCTGCTCTTGCTCGACTTGAAGGATCTGCGTGCATTGCTGCAGTTCGTGGCCGAAAACCAGGCCGCGTTCAAGACTCAGTATGGCAACGTTTCGGCGGCTTCGGTGGGCGCCATTCAGCGTGCGCTCACCCAGATCGAACAACAAGGCGGCGAGCGTTTCTTCGGCGAGCCGATGCTCGACGTGCAGGACCTCTTGCAGACGGACGGCAACGGGCACGGTCTGATCAATATCCTCGCCGCTGACAAATTGCTGCAGACGCCGCGCGTTTACGCCTGCTTCTTGCTCTGGCTCTTGGCAGAGTTGTTCGAGCAATTGCCGGAGGCGGGCGATCTCGACAAGCCCAAGTTGGTCTTCTTCTTCGACGAAGCACACTTGCTGTTCAAGGAGGCCCCCAAGGCGCTGCTGGAAAAGATCGAACAAGTCGTGCGCTTGATTCGCTCCAAAGGTGTTGGCGTGTATTTCGTGACTCAGAGCCCCTTGGACATCCCGGAGTCCGTCCTCGGCCAGCTCGGCAACCGCGTGCAACATGCGCTGCGCGCATTCACGCCGCGCGATCAGAAGGCCGTCAAATCCGCGGCCGAGACGATGCGCCCCAACCCCAAGCTCGAGCTGCGCACCGCCATCACCGAGCTCGGAGTCGGCGAGGCGCTGATCTCTTTCCTCGACGAACGCGGCACACCGAGCGTGACCGAACGCGCATTCGTCGCGCCTCCGGGCAGCCGCATTGGGCCGCTCAGCCCCGAAGAGCGTGCCGCGCTCATTCGAAGCTCGGTCGTCGCCAACGTGTACGAACGAACCGTAGATCGCGAATCGGCTTTCGAGCGGCTGCAGCAGCGCGCCCAAGGCGGCGGGGCGCCCGCGCGCGGCGGGGCGGGCGCCCCGCCTCGAGCCGCGCCGAGTGCAAACCGCTCAGCCCCCGCCGCGCCAGCGGGCGGCGGCGCTTGGGGTGGCTTGAACGAGCTGTTATTCGGTAGAACCGGGCCGCGCGGCGGGCATCAGCCCGGCATGGTCGACGCCTTGGCCAAGAGCGCCGCGCGTGGCGTGGGCTCTGCCGTCGCGCGCGAGATCACGCGCGGTATCTTCGGCTCCCTCCTAGGGGGAAAGCGCCGTTAGCCTGATCGCGTGCTAGTGGCGGCCGCGGATCAACGGCAACAGATCCTCGGGCTCGACGGGCTTCGTGAGGTACGCCTCGAAGCCGGCGCTGATGCCCCGAGCGATCGAGCTTTGGCTCTTGTGACCAGTGACGGCGACGTAACGACAAGCTTCAAGCCCGGGCAACGCGCGCAGGGAGCGCACCAAATCATAACCGTTCATGTCCGGCAGGCCGATGTCGATCAGGGCAACCTCGGGGCGTAGCTCGTGAGCAATTGCGAGCGCGTCACGCGCGCAAGTCGCCACGCGCGGCTCATGCCCGGCGCGCTGAATGAAGGCACCGAGCAACTCCGCCGCGTCGGCGTTGTCGTCGACCACCAACACTCGACGTGAAGGGCCATTGTCTCGCGGTGGTGTGGAAACGCTCGCCATCGGCAGCAAACGTGGTCACGGACGGGCGCTTCGTAAAGCCAAAATCGGCGAAATTCGCCGTCATTCCTGAGGGGTGAGTGAGGCAAATTTGCGTTAAATACCGGTAATTTACGGCATCTTCACGGTTGTCTAGATCCTGTGCTTCTAGACCCAGAGCGCAGGGACGCAAAAACGCCGCGCTTCGCGGGGCTCAGCTCAGGGGCTGGCCTCGCGGGCGCGGCGTATTGCTTCGCCCCGAGCGTGCGCTCAGGGCAGCGGCTCAGGCTTTTTCGGACTTGTCGCCGTCGCGGCGTGGACGACGGTTGCAGTCGAGCACGCGCTTACGCAGGCGGATTTGGTCGGGGGTGACTTCGACCAGCTCGTCGCGATCGATGAACTCGAGCGCAGCGTCGATCGACAGCGTGCGCGGCGGGATCAGCACCACGTTCTCGTCTTTGCCGGCGGCGCGAATGTTGGTGAGCTTCTTCTCACGCACACAGTTCACGTCCAAGTCGTTGTCGCGGTTGTGCTCGCCGATGATCATGCCCTCGTACACGGGGGCGCTGGCGGCGATCAGTAGCGTGCCGCGCGGCTGGATGTGGAACAATGCGTACGGAGTGGCCGTGCCTTGACGATCGGAGACGATCGCGCCGTTCGAGCGACGGAGCATCGGGCCGCCGTACGCCTGCCAGCCGCCGAACAGCGAGTTGAGCAGGCCGGTACCGCGAGTTTCCGTGAGGAACGCCGAACGAAAGCCGATCAGGCCGCGCGACGGAACCTTGAACTCCATGCGCGCCCGGCCGAAGCCCAGGTTCGCCATCTTCATCATCTGGCCACGGCGTTCACCGAGGCGCGTGGTGACGGCACCCACGTATTGGTCCGGCACATCGATGATCACGAGCTCGACGGGCTCGGATTTCACGCCGTCGATCTCCTTGACCACGACTTCGGGCATGCCGAGCGAGAACTCGTAGCCCTCACGACGCATGGTTTCCGCCAAGATCGCGAGCATCAACTCGCCGCGGCCGTAGACCAGGAAGGTATCCGGCTCGGCCGTGTCTTCCACGCGCAGGGCCAGGTTCTTCATCGCCTCTTTGTACAGGCGCTCGCGCACGTGGCGCGAAGTCACCCATTTGCCGGACTTTCCGGCGAAGGGCGAGGTATTCACCATGAAGCTGACCTTGATCGTCGGCTCTTCGACGGTGATGCGGGGCAGCGCTTCTTGCTTGTCCATCGCGCTGATGGTGTCGCCGATGGTCACGTCTTCCATGCCCGAGAGCGCCACGATATCGCCGGCCTCGGCCGACTCCACCTTGACGCGCTTGGTGCCTTCGAAGCTGAAGATCGCGCTGACGCGCACGTTGCTGGTGCTCTTCTCGCCGATCAGAGCCACGCTCTGGTTGACCGCGATCTTGCCGCGGTTGATGCGGATGATGCCCAAGCGACCGACGTACTCGTCGTGCTCGGTGTTGTGCACCAGGGCTTGCAGCGGGCCATCCGGGTCCACCTTCGGCGCGCGCACGCGCTGCACGATGGTCTCCATCAAGGGCTCGAGGCTGTTCGAGGTATCGCTCAGCTCGCGCTTGGCCATGCCCTCTTTGCCGATGGCGTAGATGGTAGCGAATTCCGACTGCTCGTCGCTGGCTTCGAGCTCACAGAACAGGTCGAACACTTCGTTCAACACGTCGTCCGGGCGCGCATCTTGGCGGTCGATCTTGTTGATCACGACGATCACGGTCATGCCGAGCTCGAGCGCTTTGGAGAGCACGAAGCGCGTCTGCGGCAGAGGGCCTTCGGCCGCATCCACCAGCAGGAGCACGCCATCGGCCATCTTCAACGTGCGCTCGACTTCACCGCCGAAATCGGCGTGGCCGGGCGTATCGATGATGTTGATCGTGTAGTCTTTGTATTTGACGCTGCAGTGCTTCGCCAAAATCGTGATGCCGCGCTCGCGCTCGAGATCATTCGAGTCCATCACGCGATCGGTCACGGCCTCGTTGGCACGGAAGACGCCGGTTTGACGCAACATGGCGTCGACTAAAGTGGTCTTGCCGTGATCGACGTGAGCGATGATGGCGATGTTTCGAAGCTTCTCTGCGGACATTGGCGGCGCATCGCTAGCCCGGAACGCTCGGCCGCGCAAGGAGAAGCCCCTATTTCAGCCTCCAACGGAACCTAGCGGTCGGCGTTTCGCCCCGCTGAATGGCAGCGGCGCGTGACTAGCCGGCGGCCGAGCCCTCCGTGACCGAATAGATGACGGCGTGAGCACGCCCCGAATTGATCCAGCGATGGCCAACCTCGCGCAGGATGGCCGCGACGTCCCCGCGATTGAGTCGGTGTGTTTCGCCGCCCGCTTCCAAGGTGAGCTCCCCCGCCTCCAAAGTGACGAAACAGCGACCGGTGCGCGCTTCGGGCGCGGCATCGAAGCGCGCGCCGGCCGGCAACTCCACCCTTTGGAATGAAAGACCGGCAAATGCCGCTGGCGCCAAATCGACCAAGCGCGCCTTGCCCCGCTTTTGCTCGGTCAGAGTCTTGGAAAGGTGAAGCGTGACCGCTGGCTCGACGCGCCCGATCAACTCCTCGATGCTGGTGCCCAGCGCCTCGGCGACGCGCACCAGCACGCTGAGCGTCGGATTGGCCTCGCCCGACTCCAAATGCGCCAGCGTGGGCCGCGGCACGCCGGAACGCTCGGCGAGCTCCTGCTGCGTCAGCTTCCGGCGCTCGCGCAGGCGGCGCAGGTTGGCGGCGAGCATGGTTGACGTATGGTCCGCCATGTTAATAGATTAACAGAGCTCCGAACGTCCGTCTGCGGGCCACTCCGCGCTTCGCTAAGTGTTTCGTTAGCAACTGGCCCAAGCCGCGACCGATTGGGCGACAATGCGTTGGATTTCGTTGCTGCTCTTGTTGCTGGGCGCCCCCGCCTGCCACTCCGCCTTGGCAGACGCGATGGATTCGTATGCGGATGCCGCGTACCCCACGGCCGCCGCCCAGTTTCGCGCGGCAGAGCCGGCCGCTCGCCAGCTGAACCCTCGGGATTTTGCAAACTACGCGCTCTATCGCGGGCTCACCCACCTGGCTTTGGGCGACGCACCGTCTGCGGCTCGCTGGGTCGGCTATGCCAAGCAGTGCGCGGATCGCGACCCGCACTTGTTCGACGATCGCGAGCGGGGCGCGCTGATCGCCGCCTGGCGCAGCATGGGTCACATGCCGGGCGAAGCAGCGTTTGCAACGCCGCCTAACTGAGCTGCGCGACGATCCGCTCGGATTCTTGCCAGAGGCGATCAGCCAACGCCGCATCCCGAGCTCGCGCACTCGGCTGGGCAATGTTGCAGTCCGCGAAATACTCGCCGCTCACGCCGACGAGCTCGGGGCGCGTGGCCACGTAAACTTGGGTGGCTGCCCCTTCGGCGATGCTCTTGAAGCCGATCGGCGCGGCAATCGCCATGCTCAAGCGCTGAATGGCCGGCATGCTGCGTTGCAAACCGGACATGATCACTCCCGGGTGCACCGCGTTTGCAGTCACGGACGAGCCCTCACTCGCCAAACGCTTGGCCAGCTGTTTGGCGAACAACAAGTTGGCCAGCTTGGATTGGCCGTAGGCCGCCCACGGGGAATAGCTGCGCTGTCCCGCTAGATTGTCGAATTCGACACCTGCCTTGGGGGCCATCGTATGCGCGCCGCTGCTGAGCATCACCACTCGCGCCTTGTCCCCGAGCTCGGACAGGAGCCCCGTAACGAGCAAGAAATGACCAATGTGATTGGTGAAGAACTGACGCTCGTAGCCGTGCACCAACTCTAGCGTGGGCAATGCCATGACCCCGGCATTGGCGATGATGCCGTCGAGCTTGGCGCCATCGCTTTGAACTGCTGCAACGCAGCCGCGCACCGATTTCGGATCGGACAGCTCGCACTCGAGCGGGACGACGACGCCCGGCATGCGCCCAAGCGCGCTCACGACCTTCTCTTTGCTGCGCCCCGTCGCGAACACGCGTGCGCCGCGTTGAGCCAACACGCGCACGGTCTCTATACCGAGTCCGGAGGTGCTGCCGGTGACGAGGAAATTCTTGCCCTTGAGCACGATCCCCTGGGTCACGACCTCAGCTGTCGTGCCGTAGCCATAGCCGCTTGGACCGTTACCTTTGAACAGGGAGATGAGGCTCATCGTGGCATTCAGTGGGGCAAACCCCGCGTTCCGCAAGCCCTCTCCGGCTCCAGTCCGGAAAGACGAATACCGATTACGAGTCGATTGGGCTGGACCCGTGCAATCCGCTGAAATGGACCTTGTCCACGCTGGGCGTTACTGGTGAGGCATGGATGCCACGAGCTCGATCGAACTTTGGTTTGGCCTGCAAGCGGAGGGCAAGCGCTACGGTCTACGCCCGACGATGCGATCCAAGCCCACCGTCTCGTCCCAGGCAGATTCGAGCCCTTCATAGTGGACCACGAAGCGATCCTTGGCCACGACTTGCAGCACGGTGGCTGAATAGATCGTGCCGCGCCAAGTCACGCGAACGTGGTCGTTGGGCTTGTACGGAGCGGGCGTGATCGCAGGGGCCGAACCGCTGGTGACGGGAGCGGCGTGAGCACACGGCAACTTGCCCGGTGTGGGCGGCGCCACGGGGCCCTCCACGCGGCCTTTGATGCGCTCGAAGTTGACTTCTTGATCGCAATCGTAGCCGTCGAAGTGCACGCGATAACGCGCGCCGCCCACTTTTTCGGTGATGTACGCGGCAAACGGACGATTTTCTTCGAAATCGACCAGCACGTATTCGCCGACGCGGTACGGCTTCCGGCAACCCACGACGCTCGACGCGATGACTACGAGCAGGAGCAATGTTCGCGCAGACAACACGCTAGCCCGAGCTCGCGGGGTAGGCCGAGCTGGGCGTGGGTCGCGGGCCCAAACCTGCCCGCAAGAGCACGCTGTCTTCCGATGCGAACGATTTGGCGAGCTCGGCGCGCGTGTGGCGATACGCATACTCCAAGATCGCCCGGCGGGCGTCGAAGCTGGCCGGGTTGTACATGAACAGGATGCAATCTTCCGGGGAAGGCTCGATCAAGATCACCTTCGCCCGGCCCTCGCGTTCGATGCGCGCGCATTCCTCGCGCACGATCTTGTGCATGCCGATGCGGATCGCTTGATTGAGCACCCACATCATGCCCTTGTCGCGCAGGCTGTCGCGATGACCGTGGCCGGTGGGCACGGTCGCGACCGACGAGGCGACCATGGGGTTGACCACGATCAGGACATTGGCGCCCATCTCGACCGCGATCTCGAGGTGTGCCACTTGGCCGGCGCCGGCGTTGATGTAATGCCGTTCGCCCATGCGCACCGGCGAAAAGAAGGGCGGAACGGCCATGGACGCGATGCACGCGCGGGTGACCGAAACCGCCGCCGAGTCGCCATGCCCGAACACGGCTAGCTGCCCCGAGTCCAAATCGTGGGCGACGATCCGCAGTGGGCGCGGCATACCGTAAAAGCTGTTGGGCACCCCGCGGCGTACGAAGAAATCTTCCAAGAAGCGCTCGTAGCCGTCGAGCGTGAACAAACCCGCGGGTAGCGAATCGTACAAGCGGTCGAGCTCTTCCCAGAGCGCGGCCGGAGCGGGCGCAGAGGTACGCGACAAGAGCGACGAAGCACCGTGGCGAAGCGCGCTGAGCGCCGAAACCAAGGTGCGGCGCCACTCGCCCAAATCGACCCGCAACAAGTGTTTGCGCTCGAGGCCGAAGTACACGTCGGCGGGATCGAGGAACGCGCGGTAGATGCGTTGCACGGGCAAACCGCCGGCAAGAGCGGCGGCAACGCTCGCTCCGCCCGAGCTACCTACGTAGTAATCGAGGCGGTTCACTTCCAAGCCTTCGACCGAGTCTTCGAAGGCGGCCAGAGCTCCGATTTGGAACATGGCGCTGGTGGCTCCGCCGCCTGGCAGGCAGAGCGCGATTTTGGTCTCGATTTCGGGGGGCATGGGGCTGTGCGCTGCGGCGCCACCTTAGTGCAAAATCAGACGGAGACCAGCCCGCCCCCGCGCGCCGTGTCATGGGCCGCTGTCGGCGACAATCCGCTGGATCAGCCGGAACAAGCTGGCCGCCGCCAAGCACGCCAAGAGCGCGATCCACGGTTGAATGGCGGGCGGTTTGCCGCCCGGCACTAGGCCGCTGAAGACACCCAGCAAAGTCAGCGAATTGAAGCCCGCGTGCAGCGCGAGGCCGGGCCAGATCGACCCGCTCCGCTCGCGCACTTCGGCCATCAGCCAGGCCGCGGGCAACAGCGGCAGAAGGAGGCGCAGATCCATGTGCGCCGCCACGAAGCAAAGCGAGACCACGGTCATGGTCACGAGCGCGCGGTGGCCACGGCGGAGCGCGCCGAACAAGGCACCGCGAAAAAAGAACTCCTCGATGCACGGCCCCACGATGCCCACCACCAGCACGATCGCGACGCCGTGCGCGGTCGAGTGCGGCGTGATCAGCGCCATCCGACGTTTGAGTATTTCGTCGGGGAGCGGATAGAGCTGTTCGACCAAGTTCGCCAGCAGGGTGGACGGAAACTGGAGCACGACGCCGAGCGCCGCTGCCACCAAGCACAGCCGAAACGGCACCAAGCGCAAGGGCAGGAGCTCGCGGAGGGGCCTTTTCTGCCAGGCCGCAAACACAATCACCGCCGCCCCATAGACGCCGACTTGCGTCAAACCGAGCGGCACGATGTCTACGCGCGGGCCGAAAGCAGCAACCACCACGGTCAGCGCCAGCGACAAGCAGGCCGTGGTGCACACGGTCCACGCGAGCGCTTGCCAGACCGCGAAACGCTCGGGCACCACGCGCATTTAGCGGCCGCGAAGGTGCGGCAGCACACCGCGCTTCGTCACCGTGTCTTCCGCCCAACTCTCGAGCGTCTCTTCGTGATCGATGGTGAAGTGCAAGCCGCGGCTCTCTTTTCTACTGGCCGCGGAAGCGACGATCAACTCTGCCACGTCTTTCAGATTGCGCAGCTCGAGCAGATCACGCGTCACCAAGTGCTTCCAGTAGTACTCGCGGATCTCTTCTTCGAGCAGCGCGATGCGGCGCGCGGCGCGACGCAAGCGCGCGTCACTGCGCACGATGCCGACGTAGTTCCACATCAGGCGTCGGATCTCTTCCCAGTTGTGGGACACGACCACGGCTTCATCGCTCGGTGCAGCCGAACCCGTTTGCCACTCGGGCACGCTCGGCCGCGGAAAGGTGCGAAGCTCGGCGATCTGCTGGGACAGCTTGTCCGCCGCGCGGCGCGCGAAGACCAAGCCCTCGAGCAGCGAGTTCGAGGCCAGGCGATTGGCGCCGTGCAGGCCGGTGCACGCGGTCTCCCCCAACACCCACAGCCCGGGTAGCGAGCTCCGACCATGCAGATCCGAAGTCACGCCGCCGCACATGTAATGAGCCGCGGGCACGACCGGAATCGGCGTGGTCGTCATGTCGAAGCCGTAGGCTTTGATTTCGGCGTAAATGTTGGGGAAACGCGAGCGCACGAAGTCGGCAGGGCGGTGTGTAATGTCCAGCAGCACGTGCTCGGAGCCCGTTCGCTTCATCTCGTAGTCGATCGCGCGGGCCACGACGTCACGCGGGGCGAGATCTTTCAGCTCGTGATGACGCTCCATGAAGGCGTCACCATCCGGCAAGCGCAGCACCGCGCCCTCTCCGCGCAGCGCCTCACTCAGCAAAAAGCCTTTGGCCTTGGGCTCGAACAAAACCGTGGGATGGAATTGATAAAATTCCATGTTCGCGATCTCCGCACCCGCGCGATACGCCATCGCCACGCCGTCGCCGGAAGCCACATCCGGGTTCGAGGTATACAGGTACACCTTGCCCGCACCACCCGTCGCCAAAATCGTGGCGCGAGCGAGCACGGTCTCTACCTTGCCTGCCTTTTCGTCGAACACGTAGGCGCCCACGCATTGATCGGGCCCGCCGAACTTGCTCATGGTGATCAAATCGACCCCCATGTGCCACTCCAACACCTTGACGTTCGGATTCGAACGCACGGCTTCGAGTAACGCGCGCTGGATTTCGCGGCCCGTGATATCGCCCGCATGCACGACTCGGCGCTCGGTGTGGGCGGCCTCGCGCCCGAGATCGAACTCACCGACCTTGTTACGCGAAAACTGAGCGCCAATGTCACTCAGCCAACGAATGCTCTCCGGCGCTTCGCGCACGCAGATGTCGACCACCACGTCGTGGCATAGGCCGGCCCCCGCGCTCATCGTGTCTTCGAAGTGCTTCTCGAACGAATCATCCGGCGCGAGCACCGCCGCGATGCCGCCTTGCGCCCAGTTGGTCGCTGCGTCATCGCATTCGCGCTTGGTGACCAGCAGCACCTCACCGAACTCAGCGGCGCGAAGAGCGAACGTAAGCCCTGCAATTCCGCTGCCGAGGACCAGAAAATCAGTGCTGAGCGCCATGGATTCCTCAGCTGATGTCGTACAAAAGCGCGCCCACGGCAAGGCCTCCCCGGTAAAACCGCAGAAGCTTCGCGGCAAATCCGCGAACAATAACCGCTCCGGAACGTTGACGCATCGCGCCTATCGCCTAGTCTTCGAGGCTCAGAAGACACACGATCCTCGGCCAAAAGGCCGAGAGGAGAACAGACAGTGAAAGTCTTGGTTGCACTCAAGCGCGTTGCGGATCCCGACAACGCCAACAAGGTCAAAATCAGCCCTGCGGGTGATGCGATCGATACGACCGGTCTCGAGTGGAAGACCAACCCGTTCGACGAGTACGCGCTGGAAGCCGCGCTCCGTCTGACCGAAAACGGCAAAGCGCCCAAAAAGCGCGAAGGCGAAGTCGTCGTGGTCACGCTCGGTCCCAAGGAGTGCGAGACCATGCTGCGCGCCGCGCTGGCCACCGGTGCCGATCGCGCAATTCGCATCGAGGCGAACGACGCCGATCTCGACGGCCGCCTGGTCGCGATCGCACTCAAGGCGATCGTCGATGCCGAAAAGCCGGACCTGATCTTGCTCGGCAAACAGGCCGTCGATGGCGACAGCAACCAAGTCGGCCAGCGCTTGGCCGAGCTCTTGGACTACCCGATGGCCACCTTCGCCGCCACGATCAAGGAAGAAACTGGCGCGCTGCTGGTCGGTCGTGAAGTCGACGGCGGCGTACTCACGCTGCGCGTCACGCTGCCCGCAGTGGTCACGGTCGATCTGCGCATCGTCTCGCCGACCAGCGTGTACTCCAAGCTCACGCAAGCCGAAGCCGGCTTCAAACACGGCGATGGCGTGCGCTTCGCACCGCTGCCCGCGATCATGGCCGCCAAGAAAAAGCCGCTCGAAGTCAAAGCCCTGGCAGACGTCGCAGCCGGCGCCCAGCTGGCCACCAAGTACCTCAAATTCGAGCGCCCCCCGCAACGCGCAGGTGGTGCCAAAGTCAAAGACGTGGCCGAGCTGGTCGAAAAGCTCACCACCGTTTCGAAGGTGATTTGAAGCATGTCCGACGCACTCGTGATTGCCGAACTCTCGGAAGACGGCAAACTCAAAAAATCCACGCTCTCCGCGATCACCTTCGCTCAGCGCGCCCTGCCCGCCCTCGGGGGCACATTCTCGATCTTGGTTTTGGGGGCGACCGCGGCAACCGCTGCAGCAGAGCTGACCGGCTACGGTGCCGCCAAAGTGCTCACCGCAACCGACCCCAGCTTCGCCAAGTACACGGCCGAACAATTCACCGCCACCGTTGCCGCCGTCGGCAAAGGCTTCGGCCTGATCGTCGCGACCGCCAGCAGCTTCGGCAAAGATCTGTTGCCGCGGGTGGCCGCCCGCTTGGACGCCGCCTACGCCGGTGACTGCGCGGGAGTCTCCGCCGAAGGCGGCAATCTCGTCTACAAACGCCCGATGTTCGCGGGCAACGCCTACGGCTACTGCACGCTCAGCACGCCCATCCAAGTAGCCACGGCGCGCCAAAGCGAGCTCGACCCGGCCTCCCCCAGCGGCGGCGCGTCACCCATCGAAGCCGTCGCCAAGACCGCCCCGCCCGCCTCCGCCGCGCGCGTCGAATTCGTGTCGCTCGAAGCGGTGAAGAGCGCACGCCCCGAGCTCGGTGAAGCCAAAGTCATCGTCAGCGGTGGTCGCGCCCTAAAAGAGAAGTTCAACGAGGTCCTCGAACCCCTCGCGGACGCCCTCGGAGCCGCGCTCGGCGCCAGCCGCGCTGCGGTCGACGCTGGCTACGCCCCCGGTGACTACCAAGTCGGCCAAACCGGCAAAATCGTCGCTCCTCAGCTGTACTTCGCGATCGGTATCTCGGGCGCGATCCAACACATCGCAGGCATGAAGGGCTCCAAGGTGATCGTCGCGATCAACAAAGACCCCGAAGCCCCCATCTTCCAACTCGCCGACTACGGCCTCGTGGCCGATCTGTTCACGGCCGTCCCCGCCCTGATCAGCGAATTGAAGAAGCGCGCATAACCGCCGGGCGGGCGCCTCCGCCGCCGGGCGCACCTCCGCCGGCGGGTGCCTCCGCCGCCGGGCGCACCTCGGCCGGCAGGTGCCTCCGCCGGCGGGTGTCACGGTGCGCCCGCGCGCGCGCTGCAGCGGCGCGCGGAGAGGCCCTTCGTGTGCGGAAAATCGAGTTCGAATTCGAACTCGATTTTTCCGGGACGAAGAGCGCCTGCCACCGTCTCAGATCGGGGCCGGGCACCGCGCCGGACCCCGACTGTTCACTGAACAAAAATCGCACACCTCACGCTTCTCATCCTTGACAGATCAACCCCCGCGGACCATTGTCCGCCGCCTCCGTTTCGGGGCGTAGCGCAGTTTGGTAGCGCGCTCGGTTCGGGTCCGAGAGGTCGGCAGTTCGAATCTGCCCGCCCCGACTAAAGAGACAAGAGACAAAAGAAGACCCTGGCACCCGAAGCCGGGGTTTTCGCTTTTGTGGGTTGGTGATCGTGCGTGAGCTCAGCCCACGAGCGCCGCTCGGACGCGAGCAACGGCCGCCTCGATGTATCGGATGACCAACGAGGCATCTAACCCAAGGACTCGGTAGCCCGCGCGAGCCAGCACAGCATCACGGCGCGCGTCCGCGCGCCCCTGCTCGGCGTGGTGACCGCCATCGACCTCGGTCACGAGCCGCTCACCGGGCGCGTTAGCGCAACCCGGACGATTCCGAGATTTGACCCGATTCGCGACGAATCGCCCCAATACCGAGTCTTCCAGTCCTCGAACCGGAGGACAATCGTCCTCACGCCGCGGATGGCCGGAGATGATGCCGTGCACCCGGCCCTCCGCGCATTCGCTCGCTCGCCGCGCGAGCGGCCGCACGCGGCGGAGCGGATGGTGTTCATGAGCGGCGGTGCGTTCACGCCAGCGGCGCGCGCGTTTTTGGATCGGGTACCGAACGAACGCATCGACAATCCGTTCAATTTGAACCAGCTGCGCGAACTGGTCCGAAAACTCGCGAAGTGAAGACCGGCGCGGGATCTTCGTCGCTGCCGTCAGCGCAGTCCGCAGCGCCGTTGCTGCGAGCCCATCCGGGCGCTTTGTTGCCGCCGTCGCAATCCAGCGGCGAAGCCCGACACAGATGAGAAAGACGTACCGAGCGCAGTCGTGCTCGTCCCGCAGTGGTAACCGATGACGTCCGCGCACGTCGCGCGTTCCATGCAACTGATCTTGCCAGTGAAGAGGATCCCCCAATTCGGACCAGCTAAGGTTGTCCGAATTTCGCGCTCATGGCCCGTGGTGGTGGGGCGAGTTGACGAGCCGCGCCTCGGGACCGCCACACCGTTTGGCCTTCCTATTCCCTCCCCTATGCGACACTGCGGTTGCCCATGGAAACGAGAGATGGGCTGCTCTCCACGCCAATACGCACGTGACAGCGCACCACGGCGCGGAAGCTCGGCGGGGCTCTTTCGCTGAATGCGCGTTTGACAATATGCTCCGCGGGCCCAAAGCTTGCTCCACCATGAAGAACCTCTCCAGCAGCGTAGTGGCAAGCTTGCTCGCCTTCGCCGTCACCGTGGGGGCCGCACCAGTGTTCGCGAGCTCCCTCTCGGACGCCCAGCCCCAGTGCGGCGACGAAAAGAAAGAATCCAAAGGCGGCGATAAGAAGGACGACAAGAGCAGTGACACAAAGCCCAAGCCGCCGGTGCAAGGCTAGCTGCAATCGCCCTCTTGGGCGGGCGTCAACGCCAGTATGCCGCTCGACTGGGGCAGCGTGGTGTCCGCCATCCACCTCGATCGCGAGCTGGGCGCCAAGCCCCCCCGCCCCACTTCGACGATTGGGCTGGCGCGGCGCCCTGCGGACGAGGCGACGTGCGGGTCGTGCGCCCCTTTCCCGCTGCCGCGAATAGGTGCTCGATTGGCGATCGTGGATGCCAGCGACGGAAGCGTGGTACGCCTCTTAGTGAAAACGATGAAGGCCGCACGCTTGACGCGGCGTTAATCGCCGTCAGTTCGCTCGAGTAAACACGACCCTGCCCCCCGCCACCAATCCTGCAGCATTGTCACCATCGAAGGTCAAGTCGACCAAAGTGGTGTCCTGCGTGGCATCACAGCCAGCTGAGTTGCATGCACAATACAGCCCGGTACAGAGCGCTTGTTGGCCGCAGCTCACCGTGCGATTTCCGCCGCTCGGGTCGGCCCGGGCGCAATCGGTTGGGCCGTTCTTAATCAAGGACCAGGGCGGCAGGCAGGAGCATCTGCCAACCATTGGTGCGTCGTAGCTCCGCTGCAGCTGGCACCAGCCTCGGCGCGATTCGGCCACGGCGTAGTAGAAGCTGAGTCGGGAACCCACCAAGCTCGCTTTCAGCAAGCTGAGCGGGGCACCGTCGATCGGTTGTGCGTTCACATCACCGTACGACTCAGGGCTCGGATAGCCGACGTTGGGGTTGGATACGGGCGGGGGAGCGGCGGCGGTGCCCACCGTGTACGTCCCGCACACGTGGCCATTCGCATCTTTGCCACTGATGACGAGTGTCGCCTCGTCGAACGGCGCAATCGCGTTATCGACCATGCCGTGCCAGGTGCCTGCGATGGTTAGGCTGCTATCGGGCGTGCAGTCACTCGCGTTGGGCCAAGTGGGCAGTGGCGTGTCGAGAGTGCAAGCTGCCGCAGGCCACGGCGTCGCCAGACCGTCATTGGCCGATGCCCCCCCTCCGTCACTGAGCTGACCGCTCGCACCCGCCGTCGCGCCGGTGGGACCCGCCCCGCCGGCGCCAACGCCCACGTCGATGCTTCCCGAGCACCCCCCGACGAGCGCCGCGGCAATGAACGAACCCCACAATACGTTCTGCTGCTTCATGGCCCCATGTCTCCCGGCGTGCCGCGTGTGTCGGCTGCCTGCTCATTGATTGGTTCGCGCTCGCCGATCCATCACGGATTGTCGTGCAGGCTGTCGTTTACCGAGGGCAAGAGCAAGCTCTGCGGGAATTGCGCTTTGAAACGCTGGGCGCTCGCTCGAGCCTCCGCCATGCGCCCGCTCGCGGCGAGCGCTTTGATCTCGAGTGCCGCTCGTTCTTCACCGAGCAGGTCTTCGCGAAGCGTTGATAGTGCCTGTGCAGGAGGGCCAACGTGCTTGGATAGTCGCTGCGCCCGAATGCCGCGCGCGCCTGATCGAGCAGCGCCTGTTGCTCGGCGAGATCCGCCAAGCCGCTGTGAGCGGCCGAGACGCCTGGCGTCGCGCTGCGCGGATTTGCGGCACTCGCGGGCGGTTCGGGTTCGAAGGGGGCGCTCGGAGTTGACGGGGCAACGCTGCTCGCACCGGGGGCGCGTATTGGGAGACGGCGCGCTCGTTTGGTTCGGCGCTTCCCAACCAAGCGTAGTCCGGCGCTTCGCCTAAAGATCGCGTTCCAGCCTATTGGCCACCACGGCCAGTCGCGAGATGACACGTGGCGCACGTACCGAGGAGTCCGGCGTAGAGTGATGCTCGATCCTTGGGGGTTTCTTTCAACGAGGCCTGACTCGCAAGCGCTTTGAAGTCCTTCGCTGCACTACGGCCGTAGACGCCGCCATGCTCGAGCACCTCGGGCGGAAATGGTTCGCCTTGGAGCGCCTTGGCTCCGGCCTTCCATGCCGCAGAGGAAGGAGCGTAAAGGCCTTCCCAGAGTCGCTCCATCGCCCAGGCGTGCCGGGCCATGCGGCTCACTACGGATTGGCCGACCACAGGTGGGTCGCCCACACTCACCTTCGGTCCACCTTGGCTTTCGTGGCAACTGCTACAGGCGACCGCAATGTCGGCCGTTCCAGCGGCGGCCTCCGCAAGATCTGCGCTGTTCTGCACTCGGCTCGAAGCGCTGTGCATGCGCTCCACCGCCGCCCGCCAGGGTGGGGGCAGATTGGCAATGTCGGCGGTGCTGCCGAGCGCCGATGCCGGTTGAACAGCGTCCTTGGGGTTGCCGGAGATGACCGCATGCCGAATCTGTTCAGCTTCCTTGAAGTGCTCACGCATGAGTCGAGCGAGCGGGGAGCCGGCTGCAGGCTTCGGCGCAGCACCAGCATCGGTCGGCTCTACCGCAGACGAGTTGGACGGCGCGGCCTCCGTCGAACTCGGGGCCGGCTGAGCGCTCGGGTCTGGTGCAACGCGCGGGCCGGCGGCCGCAGCGTTCGCGGGCGAAGACGGCGACGTAGCGGCCGTGGCCCCCCCACAGGCCCCAAGACCAATTGCCAGCACCAGCGCGCTCGTCGTTCGGATGATCTTCATATTCGTTTCCCTTCGTCGCACTCGCGCAATCTGTAGCGCCAACAGCAAACCTCGTGCCGTCGAAATCACTCGAACAAGCCGCACCGCAGCGCAAATTTGGCGCGGCCAGTGATCGCGCGGCGCAGCGTTTGCGCGGTGGGGACCTCAATCAGTCGAGCAAGCACTTCGCCTCGCGAGGGCGTCCTGAGAGCCGAGTCGTTCGTGACCCGCGTTGCGCCGTGCTCGAGCGCGGGCCACGCAATCACCAAATCGAAGACCGTCTTCGAACGACCCTCGCGTTCCACTCTGCGCGCACGACGGCTAGCGCGCCGCCAGAGCGGCGGCGAAACGGAGCACGCTTATGCCCGCGCAGAGGCAGCTCGAGGCGCACGCGGTTCTGCCCGCGACGTGAGGATCTCTCGACGCCAAAGAGAAGTTCTGCCAGCACGACAAAGCTTCATGCCAATGCTGTCTGCGCGACGGCCGCAAGCCGCGGCGCCCGAGCCGTCCAGTCATGCGATCGCGATCTCGCGAGACGAAGTGCGCCGCGCAACGCCGTCGGACCCTCCGCCGCGCGCGGCCCGCTTTGGGGCCGCGTCCGGCGTTGAGGGGCCCGGCGCGCGCAGCCTTGCAACGGAGGGCGAGCACGCACGGCCGAGACGCGACTCAACACAGCGAGGAGCAGCCAAGGTTCGGGTCCGAGAGGTCGGCAGTTCGAATCTGCCCGCCCCGACGATAAGAGACCGGAGACAAACAGAGAACCCGGCACCCGAAGCCGGGTTTTCACTGTTGTGGTTAGTGATTAGTATGCGTGTCGCCGGAAGCGGACGCTCACGAGCCGAACAACGCTCGCGCACCAGCCACGCTGATTCGTATCGATAACGTGCGCTTTCAGCAATGCTCGGCCGACGATCCCGCGCTGACTCTGGCATCGTTCGACGTGGTCATGGTGATGAACCTGCTGCGCTTGCTGCGCCACCTCTCAGCGGGGCTGCGGCGCATCCACGATCTCGTCCCGGGCGGGCTGTTCATCTCCAAGACCCCTTGTATCGGGGATCGAGGAGTCGGTGTACGCATCGTGATTCCACAGCTGCGCGCGGTGGCCTTGCCCCTCACCAGAGCTTCGTCAGCGAGCACTCAACTCACGACGCTGATCGCGAGCAGCGGGTTCGAAATTCGAGAGACGGCGATGTACCCGGGCAAGACCCGAAGCTTCTCCGTCGTGGCGCACAGAGCCGCGGACAGCTAGCCATGAACGGACCTGTCCCACCCTGTAGGTGAATCGAGCTCGTTCAATGGTTGAAGCTGGACTTTCGCGGCTTCCGCCGTCAACCTAAGACGCTTCTCGATCATGCTTATTCGCTTTTCGAAGACGCCTTGGGCGTCAGTGGGGGTGTTCTCACTGTCGATCGCCGCGCAGCAGGGCTGCTCAGGTCGTGTGATCCCCTCGGGGGACTGGACCGCCAGCTCGGCTGGCTCGAATTCGAGCGTGCAATCGGGCGTGCCCGAGGCCGGTCACGCGCTGGGCGGTCGCGCCGCGGGCGGGACAACGAGCAGCAGTGGGCTTGCGGGTCGCGCAGGCGAGCCGAGTGCTGCAGGCGACGGCGGACGGTTGGCGGACGGCGGTGCGACCGGGGACGCCGACGAGAACCGCGGCGGCGCCGGAATTGGCGGTGTGGCCGACGGTGCCGATCCGAGCAGCGGTGGTCTGGCTGGCATTGGCGCTCAGAACGGTGGGACGGCGGGCGCGATCGGCAGCACAGGCGGAGGCGCGATCGGCGGCACAGGCGGAGACGCGATCGGCGGCACAGGCGGAGACGCGATCGGCGGAGCGGGTACGGGTGGGCAAGGCGGCAGCGCGGGCAGCGCGGGGTCGAACCCCTGGTGTTCACTCGGCCGTTATTGCCGCAGCGATAATCTTTACGCCTGCGACTCCAATGGCGTCGAAGTCCTGTATTTCCCGTGCTCGCTCGCGGGCGGATATTGCGTCGATCTGGACAACCAGTGCAGTCCGCAAGTCTGCAGGCCCAACCAACCGGCCTGCAACGGCAGCTTCGCCACGACCTGCAACGCCAACGGATCTGGCACGCTCTCTGGGGGAACGGATTGTTCCGCAACCCAACAGACGTGTGGCCAGAATGGCGCATGCGCGACCAAAGTGTGCGAACCGAACCATGGCTTTTGTTCGGACAACACCGTGTACCAATGCGATGCGTGGGGTACCAGTAGCTACGCTGCGCAGACTTGCGGCTCGGGGAAGCACTGCTTCAATCGGGGCGACCGAGCGGATTGCGCCATCGATGCGTGCAGCCCCGGAAAAGCGGGCTGCGCCGGCGAAAGCTTTGGCCAGTGCGGAGCAGACGGCAACTCCGTCGCGAACGCCTCCGTGTGCAGCGCCTCGAGCCAGGTGTGCACCGAGCAAGGTTGCGCCTCGTCGTCAGTGAACACGATCGATCCCACGCCGAGGGCCGCTGACTGGGGCTCCAGCGGGACGTACGGGAACAGCCGGTTGTTCGGAAACGCCTTCGACGCGTCCAACGCGCGCACGCTGACGGCGATCGAGATCTACCTCCGTCTGGATTTTGCGTATGATTTGCACTGGCAAATCTACGAGCTCGACGGGCTCACTGGCGAGCCGAATCCCGAACCCAAGTGGATCCTCCGCTACCAGGTCACTACCAACGACAGCGGCACCGGTTTTCACAGCTCCGGCCCGCTGAGCTTCCCTCTCCTCGCGGGTCACACCTATCTCCTCGGCGTCGAAGTGTTGGCTTTCGGTCCGAACACGAGCATCTGGTTCACCTATGAACATGGCCCGAATGTCCCGCAAACGCTGCCCTTCGCGCGCACCGCCGGCATGGTAGTGGTCAGCGCGGCTTCGAAGGTGGGCGACACGGTGAGCGCCATGACCTTTGGCGGCGATCAGTTGCTCTACCAACGACTGACGACAAGCGCGCCGTAGCCGACTTGCGACCGTTTCAATCGCCTTCCGTTCTGAAGTCAGGGCGAGCGAGCGCAGCGAAATCCGCCTCTCCCGAAGCGGCACCCGAAGCCGGGGTTTTCGCTTTTCGTCGCTCGGTGGTTAAGTGACGTGAAGTAGTCGCGCGACTAACCGCGCTCCGAGCGCCGAGCGCCGAGCGCCGAGCGCCGAGCGCCGAGCGCCGAGCGAACGAGCCGAAGATCCTCTTGCGGATCTTGCAGCACGGAGCTTGGGCGCGCGTCAGGCGCACGCGGAGGGCCGCGACAGCGCAGGTCACGGCCCCGTCGTGGTTGCCTCGATCATGTCCCATTCACTTAGAAACCCACCGCCACCGATAGCCTGGCTGATACTTCGGACGTGTCACTCGTTGCCGCGCCGCTCGACGCGGTCATCGGGCGAGGGGGGTAGGCCGAGTAGCAGACGCAGCTCGATCGGCACCGAGAGCACCCCCTCGCCCCCTTGGGTGCTCGAATCAGTCGACAGCGGCCCGCTGGCGACGGCGCCTCAAGAGCGTGAGCGCACTCGCGAGCAACAATAGCCCGCTCAGCTGTGGCCGCGACGCCCCTGGGCCGACCGCTGAACAACTCCACCCGTGGTGACCCGAATCGCCCGCCGCGCCG
>Ga0247772_1000009_pt1 | contig 192115 bp, 177 predicted proteins | sample UWRJL151409C6_FD_179945 | JGI IMG/M metagenome (GOLD analysis project Ga0247772, IMG submission 179945) | Plant litter microbial communities from Arlington Agricultural Research Station in Wisconsin, United States - UWRJ-L151-409C-6 | ecosystem: Environmental > Terrestrial > Plant litter >...
TTTCCGGTGGCGGTGGCGGTAGTTTCGGCGGCGGCGGCGCTTCGGACTCATGGTGACTTCACTGCTTTCGGATGCTGACGCGCGCGAGGTCGAGGCCGCGGTTGCGCGCGTGGAGAGCGGTTCGGCGGCAGAGCTAGTCGTGGCCGTCGTGCCGCAGAGCGGCGATCACTGGCGCGGCCGGCTGCTCGTCTCTTTGGGCTGGGCGATGGCCGCCGCATTCTGCGTGCTGGAGTTCTTGCCCGGGTTTTCTCCGGCGTTGGCGTTGCTGGTGGAGCTCGCGGTGGGTCTGCTGAGCTTCTTCGTGCTGGGTTGGCAACCGCTACAGCGCTGGTTGGTTTCGCCGCAGGCCGCACAGCAAGCGGCTCATGCACGAGCATTTCAGCTCTTTGCCGAACGGGGTCTGTATGGGACCAAGGGTCGTACGGCGCTCCTGATCTTCGTCTCCGAGCTCGAGCGCCGCGTCGTGCTGCTGGGAGATGCGACAATCCACGCGCAGCTCGGCCAAGCGGGCTGGACCCAAGAAGTGCAGCGCATCATCGCGCGCATCCGCGAAGGTCGCCTAAAGGACGGCCTGCTCGAGGTAATCGCGGATCTCGAGCCGCGTTTGGCCGCCGCCGCCCCTCGCCAAGCCGACGACAGCAACGAGCTTCCGGACGCCGTCATTCGTCGGTGAGCGGCGCCGGTCAACGTGGTGCTCGACCGCCCGCGCGCTGAAGCAGCAGATCCCAAAGTGCGCGCACGCGCGGCACGTCACGCAGCGCGCGCAGGGTGACCAAGAACAGCTCGTCGGTGGGCCAATTGGCGGCGTCCGCACGCAAGCCCGGGGCTAGCTTTACCGGTACCAAACCGTAGTGTTGCGCGCTGGGCTCGGGCACGAGTGTGACCCCCACACCCGCGCTGACGGCCGCAATTTGCACCATCAAGCTGTCCGAACGAACTACCGGATCGACCTCCTTCGCGTGGCGCCGCAGCCATTGGGCAGGACCGATCATCGACAAGCGAGCACCCCAGCCGACCCACGGTGCATCGCGCCACGAGCGCAGCGTGCCCAGCTCCCGCGCGAGGTCGGCCGAGGCCACGAGCACCCAGCGCACACTCGTCAATCGGGTGACGACCAAATCGCCTTGCGCAGGACGCACAGTGCGCAATGCCAAGTCCGCTTCGCGCCGGCTCAGGTCGATTACGGCTTCACCGGGTGCGATTTCGACGCGCAGCGCGGGGTGCAATGCGAACAGCTCGCGCAAGAGTGGCGCGATCACCACGTTGGCCACGTCCGGTGGACAAGCGATGCGCACCAGGCCGGACACCTCGCGCTCCAAGCCGTCGGCCGCGTGCGCGAAACGCAGCATCACCGCCTCCATCTCTTCGGCCATGGGCAAGAGATCTTCGGCGGCCTTCGTAGCCGAGAGCCCATCGTGGCCACGGTCGAACAAGGTAACCGTAAGCGCTTCTTCGAGCGCGGTCAGCCGGCGCGACACGGTCGACGAATCGACGCCCAAGTCCCGACTGGCTTCGCCCACCGTGCGCGCCCGGCACAGAGCCAAAAACAAGCGCACATCGTCCCAGCGCAGCGGTTCGCCTGGGGTCGGGCGGTGTTGCATAGATGCAACGTTATCCTGATTTGTTGTCTGTAGCGATGCATTTGCGCAAGCCCCAAGCTCTCCCTCATGACGCTGTTCATGACCCTGCTCGCGGCGCTTGGTTGCGGGCTAGTTGCCGGTGTTTTCTTCGGATTTTCCAGCTTCGTGATGCCTGCTTTGGCGCGCCTCGCGCCCGCCGCGGGCGTCCGGGCCATGCAATCGATCAACGTCGTGGTGTTGAATCGCTGGTTTCTGGGGGTTTTGCTGGGCACCGCGCTGCTGTGCGCCGGGCTCGCGTTGAGCGCCCTCCGCGCATGGTCCGAGCCGAGCGCTTGGGTGCGCTTGGCAGGGGCCTGCCTGTACCTCGCCGGTACGATCCTGGTGACGGTGCGTTACCATGTGCCGAAGAATCAGGCGTTGTCGCGTTTGCCCGCGGACAGCCCAGAGGCCGAGCGCTTCTGGCTCGAGTACGTTGTGGGCTGGAGCATCTGGAATCACGTGCGTGGTGCGTCCGCGTTCGTTGCGTCTGCGCTCTTGATTCTGGCGTTGCTGCTCGTGACCGGCTGCAGTCGCCCGCTCGTTCCGATTGCGCCGCCCGGGTCGGTCACGCCGGTCGAGCACCTGTCCGAGCTCGGCATCTTCGAAGGCCAGCCCGCCAAGCAAGTGCCGCGTGCGGGCTTCGTCCCCTACGAGGTCAATGCTTCGCTGTACGCCGATGGCGCGCGCAAGCGACGCTTCGTATACGTGCCACCGGGCACCCAGATTCGGACGCAGCTCGACCGCTGGCAGCTGCCGGTGGGCAGCTACTTGGTCAAAACCTTCTCCTTTCCGCGCGATTTGCGCAACCCGGCGCTGGGCGAACGGCTGATCGAAACGCGCTTCTTGGTGCGTACGGAGGACGGGTTCACGGCCTCGACCTACGTTTGGAACGAGGCCCAAACCGACGCCAGCGCGTCACGCGGAGATCTCGACGTGCCCGTTTCTTGGGTCGACGAGCGAGGCGCACCGCGGGCGCTGGTGTTTCACGTGCCGAGTACGTCACAGTGCGCCGCATGCCACGCCGGCCGAGCGCTCGGCTTGCGTTCGCGCCAGCTGGATCGCGCCGGCGACTATGCCGACGGGTCGCACGACCAGCTCGCGCATTTCATGCGATTGGGGTTGATCGAACAGCTTCCGCCCGCGCACCTGCTGCTCTCCGACCCAGCGGGAGACGCGCCGCTCTCGGCTCGCGCGCGCAGCTATTTGGACGCCAACTGCAGTCACTGCCACGGCCAAGGCGGTAGCGCCGAGCGCACCGAGCTGTTCTGGGACCTCGAACACACTACCGTTCGGGAGTTGCCTAGCTGTCGCGAGACCCGTTCGATTGATGGCCGCGATCGCGTATTGGTGCCGGGGTACCCAAACCAATCGGAATTCCTGGCCCGCATGCGCTCCGACAACCCGCGGGTCCACATGCCTCGAGGCCCGTCGAAATTGGCGGATCAGGCAGGAATTGCGCTGCTTTCAGCCTGGGTCGCCGCAATGCCGGCGTATCTCTGCGAGCCCTGAATCGGCGAGCGGCGTTTGACGGGCCAGGTGTCAGCTCGGGATCTGGAGCAGGGTGGCGAGCAGAAACGCCAAGGCCGAGATCAAGCCCGCGCAGGGAATGGTGAGCACCCAGGCCAGCAGCATGCGGCTCGCGACGCCCCAGCGCACGGCGCTCAGTTTCGTGACGCTGCCGACGCCCATGATCGCTCCCGCGATGGTGTGGGTCGTCGACACGGGAATACCAAGCTTGGTGGCGACGAAGAGTGTGAGCGCGCCGCTGGTCTCCGCGGCAAAGCCGCCCACGGGTTGGAGCTTGGCGACGCCCATGCCCAGGGTGCGCACGATGCGCCAGCCGCCCGTCATCGTGCCGAGCGCCATCGCGGCGTGACAAGAGAGCACTACCCAAAGCGGAACGGAGCGGTCGTTTGCGTGGCGCGCGAGGTGACCGGTCGCGAGCAGCGCGGCAGTGATGATACCCATCGTCTTCTGGGCGTCGTTGCCGCCGTGACCGAGCGAATAGAGCGCGGCCGAGATCAGTTGGCCGCGACGGAACGTGTGATCGACGAAGCGCGGCGAGCACTTGCCGAAGAGCGCCATCAAGAGGCGCATGGTCGCGCCGCCGAGCAGCAGTCCGAGCACCGGCGAGAGCACGATGAACAGCGCAGTCTTGCCGAGAAAGTGCAGATCCAGCGAGTCAAAGCCGGCTTTTGCCACCGCCGCGCCAGCGAAACCGCCCAAAAGCGCGTGGGAGGATGACGACGGCAGCGCCAACCACCAAGTCAGGATGTCCCAGATCAGCGCGCCGATCAGGCCACTGGCCACGACCGTGAGCGAAACCACGCTGGCTTTCACCCCGTGCGCGATGTTGCTCGCCACCGTGGACTCGAACAGCAAGAAGGCGACGAAATTGAAGAACGCGGCCCAAACCACGGCAACCCGCGGACTGAGCACTCGGGTCGAGACTACCGTCGCGATCGAATTGGCCGAGTCATGCAGGCCGTTCACGAAGTCGAAGAGCAGCGCCAGCGCGATCACCGCGATCAAGGCGATCAACATCAAGTGTACTCCAGCACCACGCCTTCGAGCGCGTTCGCGACGTCTTCACACAGGTCGGTCGCGTTCTCGAGCTGCTCGTGGATGTCGCGCCATTTCATGACCGCCAAGGCCTCGTTCCCCGACTTGAAGAGCTCCGCGATCGCACCCCGGTAAATCGTGTCCGCGTCGCTTTCGAGCTTGGTGATCTCGGCGCAAAGGGTCACGATCTCTTGAGCACGCTTGCGCGCTACGGGTAGCAGATCGACGGCTTTGCTCATGGCCAGCGCGCTCTGCTCGAGCACGTGTGCCGCATCGATTGCGGCCTTGGAGGATTCGTGAATATCGAACAACTCGAGCCGCTCGGCGATGGACTCGATGCCATCCAGCACGTCGTCCAGCCGCGTGGCGAGGGTATGGATATCGGGCCGATCGAGCGGCGTTATCCATTGGCTGCGCAAACGCGTGATCGTGGCCCGCGTGATGTCGTCGGCCTCGTGTTCCAGGCGCGTGATTTCGCGCTTGAGCTCTGTGAGCTTCGCCGGCTCCTCCAGCAACTGTCGAAGCAAGCCAGCCGCTTGCACGGTCAGCTGGGCATGCTGGGAAAAAGCCGAGAAAAATGGATCTTTTGCCTTACTCAGCCGAAACATTGCGGACCTCTCTGAGCCGCACCCTACTTCGAAATGCCCGCGACGCGGGGACGTGAAAGCGCTTCGGGTTCATCATTGGTGAAATTCCGAGATTGGCTAGGCTGACAATTTCGGGTGTGGCCCTTATGATCGCGCCATGAACCCGAGGCTCGCGCCGCAACCGTGACGACCAAAGAATCGCGCGTCGACCGCGCGCTTTCCTTCGCCCTGCGCCCTTTCGCTCGCATCGAGCCCTCCGAGGCGCTCACGGCAGTGGTCATGACGCTGACCGTGTTCCTGCTGCTGACTGCTTACTATCTGCTGAAAACAGCGCGTGAGCCGCTGATTCTTCTGCACGGCGGGGCAGAGGTGAAGTCTTACGCGGCCGCCGGGCAAGCCGTGCTGCTGCTCGGGTTCGTCCAGCTGTACGGCTGGGTCGCTCGAAAAGTGGGGCGGATGCGCCTGCTTTTGGGCGTGTATTTGTTCTTTGCCGCGAATCTGGTGTTGTTCGCCGCGCTGGCCAGCGCTGGCGTTGCCGTAGCCATTCCATTTTACCTTTGGGTGGGGGTGTACAACTACACGTCGATCGCGCAATTTTGGGGCTACGCCTCGGACGTGTACACTCCGGAACAAGGCAAACGCATGTTCTCCGTGATCGGCGTGGGCAGTTCACTCGGCGCGGTCGCGGGAGCCCACTTGGCCAAGCTCGTCGTGCCGCTCGGCCCCCAAGCTTTGATGCTGGGCGCGGCGATTTTGCTCGGGGTCTGCTGTGGGCTTTTGATCTGGGTCAATCTGCGGATCGAAGCCCCGGTTGCGGCGCGCGAAAAGAAGGAGGAGGCGGAGCCGCTATCGCATGAATCTGCATTCTCCCTGCTCGCGCATGATAAGTATCTGATCCTGATCGCGGTGCTCACGCTGCTCATCAATTGGTGCAATTCGACGGGTGAGTACATCCTCGACCGCACGTTGCTCGCGGCCGTCGCCGGTAAGGGCCAGCACGCTGAGCAGATGGTCTTCGTCGGGCAGTTCAAGGCCGAGTATTTCGAGTGGGTGAACATCGCCGGCGTGCTTTTGCAGCTGTTTGCGGTATCCCGCATCTTGGACAAATTGGGAGTGCGCGCGGCGTTGTTCTTCCTGCCAGTCGTCGCCTTCGGTGGCTACACGCTCATGCTCTTTGCTCCGGTCCTTTCCCTGATTCGCTTGGCCAAGGCGGCCGAGAACAGCATCGACTATTCCGTGCAGAATACCGCACGCCAAGCGCTGTACCTAGTTGCCACCCGCGTCGAGAAGTACGTCGGCAAGATCGCAGTCGATTCGTTTTTCGTGCGCTTCGGTGACGTGCTCTCTGCCGGGGTAGTCTATGTGGGGGCGAAGCTTTCGCTACCGACGCAAGTGTTTGCGGCGATCAACCTGGTCTTGATCTTGGTCTGGATCTTCGTGGTCGTGCTCGTCGGCCGCGAACACAAGCGCCGTTCCGAAGAGTTGGAAAACGAGGGCGCCGAGGATCGCCCGCAGTTGATCCCGGCGACATCATGAACTGGCGAGCCCGGGTCAGCACCGGGTGCGTCACGCTCGCGCTGGGTTTGGCTTGGGCGCCCCACGCTTTCGCGCAGAACGCTGATTTTGGCTGGGATCCGCGCTGGCCCAAGTTTCGGCCTTCGGAATACGTGCTGACCGGCGTGGCTGGCTCGGCCGCTCTGGTGCTGTATTTCGGCGTGCACGACGCGCAAACCCCGCGCGGAACTGGCGGCGTCCTGTTCGATGACTATTTTCGCGAGGCACTGCGGTTGCGCGCGCCCGCGCAGCGCGACGCCGCGCGCACCGTCAGTGATTGGACCGCGCTCTCGGCCATGAGCTGGGCGATCGCCATTGATTCTCTGGCCGTGCCGCTGGCGCGCGGCAGCGCGGAGCTATCCGGACAAATGCTGCTCATGGACACCGAGGCGTTTTCGGTCAGTACGCTGATCACGACGTTGATCTTCAAGACCGTCGCTCGAGCGCGACCATCTTATGTCGAGTGCGAGCGCGACGCGAAGTATGACCCGTTGTGCAAGTTGCACGCGACCGGCTCGTTTCCGAGTGGGCACACCAATACCGCGTTCACCGCGGCGGGCCTATCCTGTGCTCACCACCTACACGTGGCCTTGTACGGCGACCCCGTCGCGGACGCCTTGGCCTGCGCGGGCACGCTCACCTTGGCCGCGACTACCGGCACATTGCGCGTCGTGGGCGATCGCCACTACACGACGGACGTCTTGGTCGGTGCGATGATCGGTTTCGCCGTGGGTTACGGCATGCCCACGCTACTTCACTACGGCAAAGTGCAGAGCGACGCCGGTACCTCGAATACAACTCAGCCGCTCGGCAACCCGTTGCCCTTCGTGCCCAGTATTTCCGGCGTTTTCTAGGGCTCGCAGCTGCCCACGAGCGCACTTTCGCTAAACGCACAGTGCTGGCTCTGGCAATCCGTCGCACGGTTACATAGATCGCTCTCCTCACCGGGTGAGCAAGCGCGATTGCCGCCGTCGCCGGCGATGCAATTGCCGATCCTGCAGTCCTGGTCGTCGCGACAGCGGGCGCGGCGCTCTCCGCTCTCGCATTCGCCGTCTGCCGCACCAGGCTCCAACACGCACAGGCCCTCGCGGCAATCCGCGTCTATGCGGCACGGCGCGATGTCGACCGCGCACCCGAGCAGGGTCTCGGGATCGGCTGAGCAGGCAACCCGGCAATCCACTCCGACCATGCAGCGATCGTTCTTACCGGGAATGCAGCTGATGGGCGAAGGACAGTTGCACAGTGGCTCGGCACAGTCCGCTTCCGGGCAGCCGTTCGCGTCGAAGCGAAAGCCGAACCGAGCGCACGAATCATCGGCCACGGGGGGCAGCGCGGAATCGTCCGCTTGGGCGGGCGGCGCGCTGCTCGCGCAGGCACTGCCCACTGCTACCCAGGCCGTGAGCAGCAATGCCGGAAGTGCGCCCAGCCGCTGGCGGGGGTCGGGCGCTAAAGGCGGAACCATTCGCGCAGAGTAGCTCACGGATCGAGCATGAACGAACCCTGCGTTGGCTTTCCGGCGCGCGCGTAGCTGGCGATGATCGTGCCGGCGCTGGTCGTGCACGTGTGCAGAAGCTTCATTTTTGCGGGTACCGCGCCGGCCGCGAACAATCGTTTGCCTGAACCGAGCACGACGGGGAATACGAGCAAATGGTACTCGTCGACGAGGTCGTGCTCGATCAACGTCTGGGCGAGGCCAGCGCTGCCGTGAACTTGCAGCTCGCGCGCGTAGCGGGCCTTGAGCTTTGCTACGTCCGAAACCACGTCGCGCACGAGGGAGGAGTTGTTCCACTCGACACGATCGAGGGTCTTCGTGGCCACGTGCTTGGGGAGCGCATTGAGCTTGCTGGCGATCGGGTCCGCGGGGTCGGTAACCCGCGGCCAATGATTGGCAAAGATCTGGTACGTGGTGCGCCCGAGCAGGAAAGCGTCCGCACGCTCGAAGACCTCGGTCATGAATTTGCCTGTCACTTCGTCGAAGAAGGGTACGAGCCAGCCGCCGTAGCTGAAGCCGCCGCTCGGGTCCTCGGGTGGGCCGCCTGGGGCCTGCATCACGCCGTCGAGCGTCAGGAAGGTCGTCATCGTGAGTTTGGACATCGCAATTTCTCCTGGTCTCCAGGGTTTTCCTGGTTCAATCAGGCGACGAACGAAGCCCACCTCGATCGACGAACCCAGGAGGCTTTTTCTCGCATCGCACGCACAGCCTAGGTCGCTGGGCCGACCTCGGTCAGCCGGCGTTCCGCGACGATTTCGAACAGTCGCTCGCGCCGCATTTCGCTCCACGTGTAGAGCGCGATGCGGTCGAGGCGCGCATGCACGCCTCGTAGCTGGAGTTGGGCCGCCCAGGCCAGCCCCGCATCGCGATCCGCGCCGCTCGCGCGCGCACGCGGACGAGCGATGGAGACGTGCGGTTTGGGGGGGCGCTTTTCCGTGCGGCCAGTCGCGGTTTGCGTCAGCAGATCGCGCAGGGCGGCGATGCTCGCGGTGGCCTCGGCGCGGCCGTGGTCCAGCAGCGCAGACAGTGCCGAGTAAGTGCGGCGTGAGCCACCCATCGGCACCACCTCGGCCAGGGAAACCGCCATCGGCAACAAAGGCTCGCTGATCAGGCGCTGGTCCAGCGCAGCCAACGCGCGCTGTGCGGCGTCCGCGCTGCAGCCGCCCAGGAACGCCAACGTGAGGTGGACGTCTGCCGGGTGAAAACGTCGAAAGTTCGTGGGTAGCGCGGGTAGCTCGAGGACGAACGCGCCGTCGATGGGGAAGGCAAAGAACCAATTCGGGCGAGGCATGCGCAACGAGTTTTAGCGCACGCCCATGGTCGCGTAGGGTGAGCTGTCATCGACGCGCAGATCGTCCGCGGGCGGATCGAGCTTTTCCCAGGCTTCCGGGTGATCCGCGGGCAAGAGCCCTTCGTTCGCCATTTTTGCGCGATACAGCTCGGCGTCGGACGTCACGAGATCACCTAGCGCGTATTTTATCGCAGGCGTACCCGGCGCGAGGGTCGCCGTCGCACCCCATGCAGATAGTCGACTGGTCGGTACATCCGGGTATCCCGAGGCTACGAAGGCGACGGGCACGACAGGGCCGTTCACGTTGTCCGTGGCGCTGATACTGCCTTTGCTGCCGTTGAGAGCGAGGCCGGAAAGCAATTGGCGCTCGCCCTCGATGCTGTTTCCATCGAAGCTGATGGGCGCCTTGTGCCCACCGTTCACGCCGAATACGACGCCTGGATCGGTGGCGCTGGGATTGACGGTCGTGTAGCCGAAGTCGAGGCCGCGGAAGAAGTTGTGGCTGAACGTGAAACTCGACGGGGCTTCCGAGTTGCCGTTCAAGTAGCCGCCAAGGCTGCGCGTGTCAGCGAAGTAGTTGTCGTGAAAGATCACGTTGCGCGGGCCATCGCCGCTCTCTGGTGAGCTGAAAAAGCTCAGGAACGTGCCGGCGCCGCCCAGCGACACGTTGTGATCGAACTCGGTCTTACCCTGGCGGCTCAGGATCTGCAGGCAGCCGTCTTGGTATTGTCCGAAGTTGTCGAGCCAATGCAACGCGCCGTACGCGAACACGTTGTGATGGATGCGCGAGCCCTCCCCTAGATCCTGAATCTGCAGAGTTTCGCTGCCCGTGCGCACGATGCGGTTGTTGTAAATCTGCAGGTTGGGGAACAAGTTCGAGGGCGGCTCCCCGGTCCACCCGAAGTAATAACCCTCCGAATCGACGTCGTGCACATACGTGTCGTGTACGCTTACATTCGCCATCGGTTGGCTCGGATCGGCGGCTCCGCCGCTCATCGAATTGAGCAGCCTGATGCCGGCGAACCCCGAGCGGGTGACTTCCAGGTATTCGAGCTCGAAATCGCTTGCGCCGCCGCCTACTGCCAAGCCCATGTGCGTGTACGGTCCGGAGTGATCGAAAGCGTCGTCGCTCAGGAAGCCATACTTGCCGCGGGAGTTGGCGTATGCGCCGCAGCGATGACCGGGGAACCCTTCGTCGCCCGTCTTCGAATCCGGGTCATAGCGGCCGGTGAGTACCCAATTGGAGCCGCCGCCCATCGACCAAATGAAATTGCCGCCCAAATTGGGACCGACCTGGACCTGACCTCCGATGTTGGTGATCACCAGCTTTCGGCTCGCGTCGCGAACGGGCAGGTTGCCGAGCTCGAAGGTCTTGTACTTTCCCGCCGGAACGTACAATCGCTCGAGATTCTTCCAATCTACGTCGGGGAAGCTCTTTTGCACGTCGGGGTACGAGATCGTCGGCTTCCCGGCAGGCAAGGTGAAGGTCAGGGTTGGCTCGCCGAAGTGCCCGAAGTCCTCACATGCGGTTGGGCTTCCGGCGGCAGCGCCGCCGGTGCCAGCGGTCTCATCGTTCGGCATCCCGCCGGCTTCGCTGCCCGCGGTCGCATTGCCGTTGCCGGCGCTGCCGGAGCCCTGGCCCGAGCTCCCCGCGGAACTCGCAGCAGGTTTGGCGTTCTCGCTGCCACCGCAACCTGCCAACACGAAGCCCATCAGCAACGGCGATAGAGCGCACAGCGCGCGACTCGTTCTCATGATCGAGTAGCCTTTCAAACCCCTACCACTCACGCAACCCCGCTCACCGGTCCGCCCGCGCCTCGTCGCAAAAACGAGGACTCGAGCTCAGTGTAGGCCGGTGTGCACCACGCGCCAGCCGAGCGCACTGCCGGCGCGAGACGCTCGCTCGATCGCACTCGACAGGTGCTGCTCGTTGCCGCCGTCGAGCGCATTCACGAGTTCGTCGAGGGCGGCTTGAAGTTCCAACTGTTGCCCGCTGTGCTCTGGCAGTTCCAAGGACAACTCGGCCGCATGGCGCGCGATTCGAGCGCACTGTCGGAGTTCCTCGTTGCGCGTAGAGCTCGGTGGTTCTGCGCACGCGCGCGCGCATTCTCGCGCGTCGCGCCACGCTTGCTCTGCGCGTGCTCGCCGTTCCTGCATGGCGCCGCGGACCGCCAATGTGGCAGTGCTCAGCAATGCCAGAACGACGATGCCGGCGGCGATCCTACCCGCAATGCTCAGCACACGGCTCCATTCGCTAACGTTGGCCGTTGCGCGCGGGGACCGGCGTCTCTTCGGCGGTACGGCTAATCACGTCGATCGCCAAGACCAAGCCGTAGGTCTGCCGGGCACTCAAGTAGTCGAAGGACACGCCGAAGCGGCCATCGAGATGCCAAGTCACCATGCCCGGGATCTCGAACTCCAGATAACGCCCGGGCAGCGTGATGGCAACGCTGACGCGTGAGCCGAGAAGCGGCACATCAGAGCAGGAGAGGAGCAGATCCGACATGCCGAGCTCGTGCAACGTCGCGCTCAATTCTCGGCTGGAGCCATCGACCATCAGGCGCACGGTCGTGCCTGGCGCAGTGTGGACGCGGTCGACTCGTCGATAGGTACCGCTGACGGGACGCGCCATGCTCGTATTTGTAATCGAAGTCGTCGTCTTCGAAAGTCACGATTTCGAGGCAATGGTGATCTTTTTGGGCTTGGCTTAGTGGCGCCGCCTTCGTTACGCTCCAGAAACACGCCGCGCTGAACTCGCTCTGAGAACCCGCTGGCGGCTTGCGGCAGCTCGCCGACAGCCACATTTCCGCCTCACGGCCGCACTGAAGGGCGATGCGTGGCGGAGCACGGAGGGATGCTCAGCGAAGCCCACGGTTGGTCGGCAACGCTGAGCCGCTCGCTGGCTGGCTTCTCGGCGGGAACGACCAAGACCGGACAAGTGGCGTAACGCACGGTGTTTTCGGCCACGGAGCCCATCAGCAATTGGCTCGATGCGCGGTGCCCATGTGTGCCGAGCACGATCAAGTCAGCCGAAATGGTGGTGGCGAGCTCGACAATGCCCAGTGCGGGGACGTCCAGCCGAACGTGTGACACCACTTGCTCGGGAACACGGATTCTCGTGGATGGAGCCGCGCGCGCGACGAAAGCGTCCAATTCCGCCTGTACGTGGGCGCGCAGGCTCTCGAACGCCCCATCGCGGACGCCGGCCTCCGCCGTCAGCGAGTAGCCTGTCAACGCGTGGTGAGCGCCCAGGCCGGCGCTAGGGATGACACACAGCACGTGGACCTCTGCGCGTTCACGTCGCGTCGCGAGCTCGAATGCTTGCTCGAGCGCGCGATCAGCGAGCTCAGAAAAATCCATACCCACGAGCACGACGTACGGTTTGGTGTTCATCACGTTCTTTCGTGCGGTCACAGCCAGAGAGTGGGACCGCTGCCTTCGGACTACTTCTGCTGAGCTTTGATGGCGGCCAGAATTTGCTCCAGCAAGATCTCTTGCTTGGGCGGCTCTGCGGGCGGCGCTGCGACTTTGTCGGCCCGTTTCATCTTCGCGATCAGCTGGACCATGGCGAAGATGGCGAGCGCGACCAGAAAGAAGTCGAACACGTTCTGCAAGAACAAACCGTAGTTCAGCAGGACGGGGGGTGTCTTACCCTCGCCGGGGCGCAAGGTAACGGTGAGTTGCTTGAGATCGACGCCGCTCGTCAGCAGGCCGAGCGGCGGCATGATCACGTCTGCGACGAAGGAGCTGACGATCTTCCCGAATGCAGCGCCGATGATCACGCCGACCGCGAGGTCTACGACGTTGCCTTTGATGGCGAATTCTTTGAAGTCTTTGATCAGGGCCATGGGGAATTCCTTCGTGAAGTTCGAGGCAAATGGGGTGTCGGAGATCGACGCGCCGGCGAGGATATCAGAACTCGACGCGGCGGTTCCCTAGCCCCTCGCTGCTGCGCGGGCGCCCGACGAAGGCTTCGAGCTCCCATAGAGCAAAGAGTGGACCAAATGCTCGTCGCTCTGGTTCCCCGCAAAATGTCGCCCAATTTGCCGGAGATCACGGCCCTGTTCTGGTCGCTGTAGTCTCTAGTCTGCGATCTGTCGTCTGTAAGCGACAACACCGACCGCTCAGCGCGTGCGCAAGCCGTGACGCTGTACGAGCTTGATCAGGTACGTCCGGTCCATCTGTGCTTGGCGCGCCGCGGCTGCGACGTTGCCGTTGCTGGCGGAGAGCAGGCGCGTGACGTAGCGCAGCTCGAAGGCCTCTAGCACCGAGCGTCGCGCGTCTTTGTAGGAGAGACCATAGAGCTCGTGCTCTTCGGGGCTTGCCATGACCGCACTCGGGTCGTGGAGAGAAAGCGGCGGGCTCTCGCCCATGGCGACCGTGGCCTCGACCCAGTTGCGCAGCTCACGCACGTTGCCCGGCCAGCGATGGTCTTGCAGCTGCTGTATGACGGTTCCTGGTAGCAGCGCCTCCGGCGCCTCCTCGTGGCCACACTCGCGAAGAAAGTGCGCAACCAAAAGCGGAATGTCCAAAGCCCGCTCGCGCAACGCGGGCACGCGTAAGACCACGACCGCGATACGATAGTAGAGGTCCAGCCGAAATACGCTGGCGTTCACCTCGGCTCGCAGATCGCGATTGGTGGCGCACACGATCCGCAGATCGACGTCGATCTCCGCCCGCCCGCCCACCCGCCGGAAGCGCTTGCGTTCCAGGGCCCCGAGCAGCTGCGGTTGCAGCTCTGCAGGCAATTCGCCGATTTCGTCGAGAAACAGCGTGCCCCCGCTGGCGCGCTCGAAGGCGCCGATGTGTTGGCGATCGGCGCCCGTAAATGCGCCGCGTTCGTGGCCAAAGAGTTCACTCGCGACCAAGTTTGGGGCGAGCGCGCCGCAATCCAAGGTGACGAAGGGACCGCCTGCTCGCGGACTTTCGTTGTGCACTGCGCGCGCCACCAGCTCTTTGCCGGTTCCCGACTCTCCGATCACCAGCACGGGCACCGCGGACTGCGCTGCCGTCGTCACCTGCGCCATCAGGCGCCGCATGATTTCGGTCTTGCCTTTCAGCTCTCCGAGTTCGTCCCCGCCGTACAGCTCGACTACCGAGGCGTCTCCGTCGTGCACACGGAGCTTGGTGTTGCCCAAACGCAGCTCGGCGCCCGAACTGACGACGCCGCGCTCGATGCGCACGGAGCCGCTGGCCGTGCCGTTGCTGGAACCCAAATCGATGACGCTGATGCCCCGCTCACCGCCCGACAGCTCGAGATGAAAGCGCGAGACCGTGTCGTCCTTCAAGCACAGGGCATTTCCCGGCGCGGTGCCGATGGTCAGCACTTCCTCTTCGGTTTCCAGAGCCTTGCCGGCGTCCGGACCCGACAAAACCTCGACGCGTAGGGTACGGACCGGGATCATCGGTCCACGGTGCAGGCGCGTGGTCGAGGTCATGGCATCACTCTGCCATAGAGCAGCCAGAGCGCGATGCCGAGCGCAACCAGCCCCGCCGCGACCAGCAGCTTGCTGCGCAAACCGAAGCGCGCCGCTGGCCTGGCGGCTTGGGGAGAGCCGGGTGAGGTAGGCGCCAAACGGGCGGCCGCGCTCCTCGAAAGCGCCGGCTTTGGTCCGGCGGACACCAGCTGGTCCATGCCTTGCCAGCCGGCGTCGATCAGCTGTTCGACTTTCGCCAGGTACTCGGCAGCGGATGCGAAGCGCAACTCCGGTTGCTTGGCGAGGCCGACATCCAGCAGCTCCTGGAGCGGCAAGAGCTGCGGCACGTCCGGCAAGAGATCGCGGAGCGGTGGTGGCGCGGACGCGAGATGCATCGCAAATAGGCCATTTTGATTTTTGGCCACGAATGGCGGTCGGGACGCGAGCATCTCGTACAGCATTACACTCACCGAATACAGGTCGGCGCGCGAGTCGATCGCGTCACCGCGGACCTGCTCCGGGGCCATGTACGCGGGGGTCCCGAAAATTTCGCCTTTTTGCGTGAGCTGAGTTTTGTCGGCCGCTTCCGGCTCGGCGAGCCGCGCGATGCCGAAATCGAGGATCTTGGCGAACTCTGGATCCTGATCTGCGGGCACGATCACTACGTTGTCGGGCTTCACGTCGCGATGCACGATCCCGAGTCGATGCGCGTGATCGAGCCCGGTCAGCACGTGGCGAGTGATGTGCAGCGCACGCTGAGGCACGAGCCGCGATTCGTTCACGAGCAACTTGCTCAGCGCGGCGCCATCCAAAAACTCCATCACCACGTACGCGGGGTCCGAAGGGCCGCTGCCATACTCCAGGAAACGCACGAAATTCGGGTGCTCGACCTTCTGCAAGATTTTCGCTTCTCGTTCGAAGCGCCGGCGCAACGCGGGATCCTTGGCGGCTTGCGGGAGCAGCGTTTTGATCGCGACTTCTTGGCCGGTTTTCAGATCGGTGGCGCGAAATACGGCGCCCATACCGCCTTCGCCGACGCGCTGATCGATGCGGAAACGCTTGCCGAGTACGCGACCGAGTTCCAGGTCCTGAACCAAGACCGTGGGCGCAAGCGCGCTGCCCTCGTCTTCTGCACGGCGCACGAGCGCATTCACGAATTTGCTGCGTGCAAGCTCGACCAGTTCTTCGGCTCCGGCGGCCGTCGTGCCTAGCGTTGCTCCGATGGCTTCGAACGAGTCCCCCTCGAGATCGGCCAGCACCAGCGCGGCGCGTTCGTCGTAGGTCAGCTCACCGAGGACACCCTGAACCTGCTGCTTGACCATCCCCCGCGGGTCTGCTGCCGGCGCGAGTTTGCGAGACGCGCCTTGGCGCGGCTTGTTGCCGCGCGCGGCCTGTGCCTTTTGCACCAGGCCGCGCGCAACACCAGCCAGCCAGGGTTGGAAACCCGCGGGGTCGGTCAATTGATCCAGTTTGCGAGCGGCTTCGAAGAACGTCTGTTCGCATAGCTTCTCCGCTTCGTCCGCGTCACCCAGTAGCGTGAGGAGCAGCCGAAAAATCGCGATTTGGTGGCGGCGGATCAGCTCGCTGAAGGCCACGTCCGTGGCCGTTTCGCGATACATCACGACCAGTTCGGCGTCGCTCGGCTCGCTTCCCGAGGCCGAGCCTTCGGCTATGTCCGGCGCAGCGCTCATCCGGCCTTACTTGCTCGGACGAACCAAAAGCGCAGATTGCGTACGTTGCAAGCCGTCGAGCACATGGTGGGCGGGGATGAAATGTTCGCAGCCTTCGGAGTCTTTGAGGACGAGCCCGAGCGCGGCGAAGCGGTCCACCGTGCCCTCGGTGTTCGCGAGCGTCACTTGGTCACCGATGCGCACCAAGCGGCGCAGATAGTAGTTGGCGATGATCTCCTCGGCCGGTCGGCGCATGGCCCAGGCGAAGAGGAACGCGGCCGTAGCGATGAACAGACCGACGATCACCGCCAGATTATTGGTGATGAACGAAAGATCCGCGCCCAGCTGGTTCACACACACCGTGACCGTGAGCAGCATGATCACGCCTTCGGTCAATGATTCTGCGATCCCCGCGAACGGTGATTTCAGTTCCTTCATCACCCCCGCGACCGCGCGTCGCGCGGTGCGCGCCACGTACCCGCCGACGCCCAGCACGGCCAACGCCGCGCCCAGTTTGGGCAGATAAGCCAGCACCGCCCAGAGCGCCGCGCGCACCGCCGGTAAGCCGAGGATATCGGCTGCCGCGGCCGCCGCCATGACTACGATTGCAAAATAAACGATCGTGCCGAGCGCCTTCGCGGGCGTCGAATCCTCCCCCAAACTCGAGAAGATGCGCGAGATCAGCGTGCCATCCAGGGCTTCATCCAGTTTGACCAATTTGAGCACGCGCACGGTGACCACTCGAGCAACCTTGGCGACCAGCCACAAGGCGACGAACGCTCCGATCGCTCCGGCCACCGTCGGGGCGCGCGTTACGATCTCGGCCACCGCGCGCTCCGCTGGTTCGGCCACGAAGCGCGTCAATGACGGATTGTGTAGGCCCGCAAAGGCCGCGCCGAGCGCCCATTCACTCACTGTTGCCGTTGTCATTCGGGTCACTCTCTTTCGTGCGCCGGGTGATCCAGTCGATCGGTGCGGCGCCCATCATGCGCGCAAACTCGACGATCGTGGTCAACGCCGCGACGCGCGCCATCACTCGATCGGGTAGGCCTGGCGGCGGCTTTTCATCGAGCGCGATCAGCAGCAGTGCTCGTATGTCGATTTTAGGGGGCATCGTCGCTGGCGAACGAACACGGTAAACGTTCCACGCCCCGGAGGCCACCGCGCAACCCGCATCCTGCTAACGCGCGGCCGCAAATTGCGCCAGTTTCAGCACCACTGCTACTAGTTCCGTCGGGTCGAAGGGTTTGGCGACATGCATCAAGAAGCCTGCATCGAGCGCTCGGCGTCGGTCTTCCGTGCGACCGAAGCCAGTGAGGGCGGCCGATGCCACCCGTGAGCTCGGATGCGGCGCCAGCGCCCGGATACTGCGCATCAGATCGTAGCCGTCCATTCCGGGCATGCCGATGTCGGACAAGAGTACGTCCGGGGGCGCGCGTTGGATTTCGCTCAAGGCTTGCTCTGCACTGTCTGCAGCGGTGACCCGTGCGCCGTTGCTCTCCAGCAGGGCGACCAAGAGTTCGCGTCCGTCTTGATCATCATCCACCACCAAGACGTTCAAACCGACGAGCTCGTGGCGAATCGTACGACCGTGATCGGCGGAAGGAATCGGACGAACGGAGTCGGCTGCCTCTGCGGGAGGCGACACCGGTAGGACGACGTGGAACGTTGCGCCTGTTCCGAGCCCTTCACTTTCGACTTCGATCGATCCACCGTGCAGCTCGACGATGTGTCGTGAGATGGCGAGGCCTAGGCCGAGGCCACCATGCGCGCGTCGGGTCACGCCTTCCGCTTGGGCGAAGCGATCGAAAACGCGGGGCAACAGCCCAGGCTCGATGCCCATGCCGGTGTCCGACACGGTGAGCCGTAAGTTGCCCTCGAGACGCGCCAAAATGACCTTTATCGCGCCGCCCGCGGGCGTGAATTTGATGGCGTTGGTCAGCACATTCCAGATCACCTGCCGCAGCCGGTGCATGTCTCCGAGGATGCGAAATTGGGCGCTATCGAGCGTGGTAGAGACGCGGATGCTCTTTTCGTCGCAAGCCGGCCGGAGTGAGTCGATGGCCTCGTCGAGCAGCACCGACATGTCGAGGGGCGCCGTCTCGAGGCTCAGCTTGCCACTGACGATTCGCGAAACATCCAGCAGATCCTCGATTAACTCGGCCTGGGTGACCGCATTCCTCTCGATGGTTTCGAGCGCATGCTGGATCCTCTCCGGGGGCAGGTCACCGGAACGCAGTAAGCGTGTCCAGCCAAGCATCGCGTTCAACGGGGTGCGCAGCTCGTGCGAGACGATGGCTAGAAAATCATCCTTGGCATTGTTGGCGAGAACGGCGCTCTTTCGTGCTTCTTGCTCCGATTCATAGAGCCGCGCGAGTCGCCGTTCGCTCTCGGCTAGATCGTCTTGAGCGCGCTTGCGCTCGCTTACGTCCGTGCACACGCCGATCAAACGCATCGGGCGACCTTCGGGATCGTGGAGCAAGGTCGCGCGCGCCTCCAGCCAACGCACCTGCCCATCGGGCCGGATGATGCGATACAGCACGAAATAAGGCGCGCCCGTGTGCAAGGTGCGTTGAAGCGTAGCGAAGACGCGCTCACGATCTTCGGGATGCATGTCGTCGCGGTGGCCTTCGAAGGTGCCTGCGAAGCTGCCTCGCGGGATGCCGTGAATGTCTTCCAGCATCGGTGACCAAGTGACGTGGTTCGCCTCGATCTCCCACTCCCAGGCGCCCATCTTGCCAGCTTCCAAAGCCACCAGTAGCCGTTGCTCGCCGGCCTGGGTTTGCTCGAACAGACGCGCGTTCTCGAGGGCTAGCGCGAGGCGGCGTGCCAGCTCGCCACCCAATTGAAGGTCGCGCGCGTCGTAGTTTCTTCGCCGTCGACTGCCGAGCAACAGCGAGCCAAACACGCCACCGCGAGCCATCAACGGGAGAATCAGCAGGCTCCGCAGCTGCGCTTGCTCGGCCTCGGCCCTCGTGTTCGGCAGCAGCTCTTCCAGGTCATCGATGATGCAGCCTGTCCCGCTCAATACTCGCGCGATCGGGTGAGTCGCAAGATGTGGCGCCGTTCGGGCTCGACTTCGACGGAGTAAGTCCTCCATGGCGGGATCGGCATGGGTGAGCAACCCGTGCCGCATTCGCCGTTGCTCGTCGATGAAGTCGACGATCGCCAAGTCTGCGAAGGTCTTCAACAACGGGCGCGTGAAGGCATCGAGCATGCCTTGCTCGTCGAACAGGGAGGTCAGAACGGCGCTGGCTTGACTCAGCGTTTCCAGGTTGTCCTGCGCGCGGACGCGCGCGGTCACGTCGTGCGTGACCTTGACGAATCCGCGAAGGATGCCTTGCTCGTCGCGCAGCGACGACATCGAAACATTGGCCGTGAATCGCGAACCGTCTTTGCGCAGTCGCTCGCCCTCACCCTGATACTTGCCTGTTTCGCCAGCGATACGCAGCTCGGCCTCGGGCACGCCGGCGCGCTGGTCCGCTTCGGTAAACAGCAGCCGAAAGTGCCGACCGCGGACTTCCTCGAGCGTATAGCCTTTGACGCGTTCGGCCGTCGCATTCCAAGTTACGATGGCGCCCTCGGCGTCGAGCATCGAGACTGCGTGGTCTTGGATGCCGCTCAGTATCAGACTGAACTGAGCCTCCCGAAGGCGCAGCGCTTCCAGTTCTCGAAGGAAAGCGACGTCTTGTTCGGTGGGGGGGGCGGGATCCATGATCGACTGGGGCTGACCTCTTTCGTCGTTGCACGGACTTTACCCGGCGGGTCGAGAAATAGCGAATCACTCGCCGCGTGGCGCATGCTTGCGAGCGGCAGCGACAGCCGGCAAACCGAGGCCCAGGTACGAGATCAAGAACACGCCAAGAGCACGTCGGCACGCTCGTGCGACGACGCCAGGGCAACACGCTGCGAATCGCACCCTAAAAGCATGAGCGGGCTTCGGCGCGCGTTCGCTGAAACGAGCCGGAATCGCACCTTCCCAGGACGGGTACGGCGCTCACCTACAGGCAGCCACGCGCGCCCGGTGGCCGAACCTAGCCGTGCAAAATGACACACCGGCGCGCGATCCTCACTTGGCCGTTGTCGAGGTCTTTGGGACCGCCTACCGTTATAGGTCGGCGCGGGGCGCGCGATGACCGAAGACCACCGATGAAAGCAAACCTGCTCCTAATCGACGACAGCGAGGCGCAGAGCTCGCAGATCACCGAATCGCTCGAGCGCCTGGGCTACGCGGTGCAGCGCGCGTCTTCTGGCGCCGAAGGCCTGCGTTTGGCACGTGAAAGACCACCCGATCTGGTGCTGCTGGACGTGGTCATGCCCGATATCGACGGCTTTGCCGTGTGCCGCTGGCTCAAGGTCAACGCGGACACGCGGGACATCCCCGTCATCATGTTGACCGTACGCACCGCCGTGGCCGATCGGATCGCCGGCTTGAACATCGGCGCTGACGATTACTTGGCGAAGCCCTTCGATGATCAGGAGCTCGAAGCACGCATCTTCGCGGCATTGCGGGTCAAGGCTGCGCACTCCGACCTCAGGAATCGGAACCAGCAGCTGGAAACGATGCTGCACAGCGTGGAAGCCCTGGCCATCACCGATTCGCTCACCGGGTTATTCAATCGTCGGCGCTTCGCCGACGTGCTCAAGCGCGAGTTTGCGGTCACCCGCCGTTACCGCAACACGCTCAGTTGCTTGTTGGTCGACATCGATCACTTCAAACAGATCAACGACCGCTTCGGCCACGACGCGGGCGATCAGGTCCTCAAGGAGGTCGCGCGGCGAATCGTCGGCAGCCTACGCGAAGTCGACCTGGCCGCGCGCTATGGCGGTGAAGAGTTCGCGATTCTCTTGCCGCACACCAGCAAGAAGGATGCGAAGATCGTCGCCGAACGCTTACTCAACAATTTGCGAAAGCAGCAATTTACCTTCGGCAGCGAGCTCGTGCGCATCACCGCCAGCGTCGGTTGCGCCGGTAACACCGACGTTGCTTCAGGCCAAGCCGAAGACTTGGTAAAAGCAGCGGATTTGGCGCTATACGAGGCCAAAAATAGCGGCAGAAATGCGGTAGTGATGTACCGCAGCCCCGCTGACGATGCCGTCGCGGCGACCTCGCTGCCCCCGCCTGCTATCCCCTTTCCAGCGTCGATCCCGGCGCCTTCGTCCCCGTTCATCGTCAACATGTCGCCGCCCAGTATTCGAACCCTGTCGGACTTGGCGGGCCGTGCGGAGCCATCGGACGAAAATGGCGAGAAGTCGAATCGCTGACTGCGCCTGCGAGTCGTACACGTAGACCCAGTGTTTCGGCGCTGAGCCGAGACCGTTCTAGTACGCCCTTGCGCTCGGTTCTTGGGCGGCGCGCGCACAAAGTCTTAGGCTTTGTTCCGCTGCCTACATTAGCTTCTGACCCGCCATGCGAATCAAGACGTGGACCGGTGGTGGGTGTTTGATGATCTTGGGCGCGCTGCTCGTGAGCACCGCTTGCTCCGATGAGCCGGCAACGGGCTCTACGGGTGATGCGGGGGCAACGGGCGACGCCGGTGCCGGAGGCAGTGAGTCGGGCGGCGCGGGGGCAGCCGGTGCCGCGGGCAGCCCGGATCCGGGAGCCCTGATTCACGTGACGGCGACATCCCAGGTCGGCGTCTTACTGGATGAAATCCCGGAGTCGATCCGCGAGCGCGTAGCCGCCGCGCTGCTCGCCAAGCCCGAATCGTTTTACGAGGCGCGCGCTCGGCAACAGTTGACGCTGTCCACCTATCGCTTGAATTTTCGTGCCGGTTTTTACGAAGACGATTCGGGAAAGAGCCAACTGCCGCTGCCCCCGCCCGAAGTACAAGCCATCCATTTCGTCAAGAACAAGGGCAAAACTGCGTATCGGGCCAAGGTCGAAGGTCATGACTACGTGCTCGCTGACTACGAACTCGACACCACGATCGTCACCGATGTGGAATCGCCCGGGATCTCCGAGCCCGCGTTGGCCGACATCGGAGGCACCTGGCAAGAAGATTTCGTATTCCCGGTCGACCCCGAGCTGCTCGTGCAACGCACCGGCTTCGCCTGCATGGATGAGGCGGAGTTTCCGCCCAACAGCGTGGACACGGAAGACGTCGAATTCTTCTACGACCAGACCTGTGACGTCGAGCCCGCGCTGGGTACGGAGGGCTGCCACCTGACGAAGCTCGCGGACATGTCGTGCCTCGATGCGCTGAGCGCCAATGTGGGGTCAGCGGAGGTCGCGATGCACTTCGAGCGCATCCCCTGGGACGCGGGCACGGCCGACGCGGCGCGCGTGGGCAAGGTCGAAACGCCCGAGGGCGCGGATCTCGCCGTGGTTGGCGACGAGCTTGCGGTGAACCGACTGACCTATCGCTACATCACCCCCGACGCTTGTTCACTCGCCGAACAATGCGTCGGTGGTACGGGCTGGCGGCGCTTGCTCCAATTCAACGCCAGCGAAAAAAATGTGGGCTCGGAGGCCGTGAATATCGGGAACGTGAATTACTACCTCGACGACGAGCAAAACGACAACCCGAACGCCAACCACCACGTGTTCGAGTACAGTGATTGTCACAAGCACTACCACTTCAATCACTTCGCGACCTTCACTTACGGCGGAGATCCCGACCTCGGCTCCAAGCGCGCATTTTGCCTAGAAAGTGTGGCTCGCTATTCGAACCACGAGGCCAGTCCCACTTGGTCTCTGTACGGCGGCTGCTCTTTCCAGGGCATCACCCCTGGTTGGGGCGATCAGTACAATGCTGGAATCGAGTGCCAATGGGTGGACGTGACCACGATCGATACCTCAGCTGGTCCGGTCACTGAACCGCTCGGGTTGACGTCGAATCCGGATCAATTTCTGTGTGAAGGTAGGCCGGTGCTGGATAAAAAAGGCGATCCAGTGTGGGAGCCGACGCGATTCAAGACGGAGAACGGTGAAACAGTCGATCGCCCCAAGTGTGACTTCGTCGAGAACGCGGACGCGAACAACCACGAAGAGCTGGCGGTGACGTTGCCCGTGCCAGGCGAGGGCATGGTTACCGAGCCTTGCACCCGCGGACAGATCGGGCCCAAGCGTAATTGCGGCTACACCTACGACGCGAAGCTGAGCTCGTGTACGCCCGGCGCGACCGTGCATCTGACGTGCAAAACGGCATCTGGGGTCGCGCCCCAGGCGCTCCGCATTTGTGAAGGGAGCAGCGTGCTCGGTGCGGCCGTGGCCTGCGCAGAGGTCGATGCACTGGCCGCCGCGCTGCCCACGAGCACCGGGGTCTCGGTCAGCTTCGAGTGCCCGGCAGCGCGCGACGAGCACGAGCCCGGTGGCAAATACGGCCTCTATTACGGTGCTATTTGGCCGGAAGACGAGACCGCGCCCGTGACTTGCGAAAACGACTGAGGCAGGTCAAAAAGAACGCCAGCAGCAAACCGACGGCGGGTGCGCGGCTGGGCTGGGGCGGTCCAGTCGTGCAGGATGAGTGAGTCGGCGCTGGCGCGCTCGGTACGGCAGGGCCGCCTGCGTCACCGGCGCTGCCTGCTTCGCCCAGGCCCACCGCGCCGCCGCCGGCGCCCGCGTCGGCCCCGCTGGGCAGCGGGATCCCGAGTTGTGCGCGCACCAGTGGCCAATCGCTTTCGCACGCGGTGGCGCTGCACGCGAGCGGCCCGCGTACGGTTTTGAGGTGTAGGAGCGGCTCGAACGTGGCTCCGTCATCGCGAGAAGCGCCCACCGTGAAGCCGCTGTGTTCGTCGGAGCAGGCGTACACGGTGTCGGTCGTGGCTGCCAAACAGAGTACCCGGAAGTCCGCGCGCTTCTCGAATTCCGAAGCGCTGGCTTGCCCGGTGTAAAGGCCGTCTTCGCCGCCGAAATACAGCCGTTTGCCATCCGGTGACAGGGCAAAGGACAGCAGCGAGCCGGAGTAGACGGCGGAGATCTGCTCGCCAGCGTCGTGGCTGATCATTAGCCGGCTGACGGTGGCACTGTTGGTTCTCAGGTACACGGTGTCCGCGTCTTCGGGATCGACCGCTGCGATGTACACCCCCTGCTCGAGCTTGGGATCGAACGGCACGGGATACTCGAGCCAGTGCTCGCCCGCGTCGTCCGATCTGAACAGCAGGGCCGAGCGCACCCCGTCGACCGAACGCGTGCCGGAAGCGTAAATGCGCTGCGCATCGCTCGGTGCGATGTCGATTGTCGTCACCAATACCGCTGGATCGATTGGGCTCCCGTAGGGCAAAAACGAGCGCCCGTTGTCGCTGCTGGCCAGAATGCGCGAGCTGTAGCCGATCAGCTGGGCGTCCCAAACCAGGGCCAGCGCATGGTTCGGCGCAGCCCTTTGCACCGTGAGATCGATCACCGGCGAGCCCTTTAGATCGGCCTCGGCGAAACTCCAGCTGCAGCCTTGGTCAACCGAACGCGCGATGCCCTCCGATAGGCTCGCGATGATCGTGCCGCTCTCCATCAGGCCGATCGTCGGATCTTGTACGCCCGAGTAGCCGATGGCGCGCTCGCAAATCCAGTCCCAGTTCTGCCCTGAATCGTGCGAGACCAAGAAGCCGAACGTCGTGCGCACCGTCAACGTCTCGGGCTGATCTGCCGCGAGCACCAGTTGGTCGGCCTTGGGGTAGCGACCGTTGGCGTGAGCAGCGCGCGTAGCGCACGAGAAGGCGGCACAAGCGCCCCAAACCGCGGCGAGCCGCGTGGTGCGCGCCAAGGCGAGCGTGCTAACCTGCGATATGACGCGAAGCACGTTGGCGGTGCTTGCTGGGTTATTCACGATCGCTTGGTCATGGGTTGCTGGCGCTGCGGTCGGCCAGCTCAAGGTGCTGACCTATAACATTGCCGGTTTGCCGGACGGTTTCATGACTGCGCATCCGAGCGCAAACATGCCACGGATTGGCGCGCTGCTCGCTCGCTATGATCTCGCGCTCATCCAAGAAGATTTTGCGTACGGTGCACAGTTGCGAGAGAGCGTGAAGTTGCGTTTTCAATCGCCTGCGTTCGTGCGCGCCGGGCGCATGCATTTCGGCGATGGCTTGAGCCAATTCGCGAGCGAAGAGTTCACCGCCCTGCAACGTGAACCCTGGCGCGCATGCCATGGTGTCGTCGATAGCTACTACGATTGCTTGACCCCCAAAGGCTTCGCGTCGACGCGGCAACGCCTCGCCGAGAACGCAGAGATCGACGTATACAACGTGCATCTCGATGCCGGGTCGAGCGACGCAGATCAACGTGCCCGCGAAGCGCAGGTGGACCAGTTGCTGGAAGCCATCGCGCAGCGCTCGTTGGGCCGCGCGATCCTGCTCGCGGGCGACACCAATCTTCGTTCCCAGCCCGAGTTACTGGCGCGCTTCCAACGCGCCGCGGGCCTTACGGACGTCTGTGCGGCGTTGCGCTGCCCGGAGCCACGACGCATCGATCGCGTGTTTTATCGGAGCTCGCCCGCGCTGACATTCAGCCCGCGCAGGTGGAGCATCGACCGTCGCTTCGTGGACGCGAAGGGCCAGCCGCTATCGGACCATTTGGCCGTCGCGGTCGAGCTCGAATGGAAGAGCGGCGAGCCGACTCGCGCTGATTCCAGCGCCCCGTCCACCCGGGGCGCTGGCGCATCATCGCGAAATCAGGTGCGCTGAGAATAGAATTCGACCACCAATTGCAGGCGGATCGGGAACGGAATCGCGGTTACGTCCGGCAGCGCAGTGACGGTGGCCTTGAGTTCGCCCGGTTCGACCGAGAGCCAATCAGTGGGGAAGGAGAGGGGCGTTGCCAAGGCCGAGGCGATCGCGGTGAGCTGCTTGCTGCGTTCGCGGATCGTTACGGCTTGACCTTGCTTGATGCGGAAGCTCGGGATGTCCACCTTCCGGCCTTCGACCAGCACGTGCCCGTGCATAATCAGCTGACGAGCAGCGGGGATGGTGCGCGCGAAGCCCGCACGGAAAACCACGTTGTCCAAGCGACGCTCTAGGAGCTCCACCAAGCGTTCGGCGGTGTTGCCTTTGGTGCCGGCTGCCTCTACGAACAACCGGAGCAGTTGACGTTCGCTCAGGCCGTAGTTCATGCGCAATTTCTGTTTTTCGATGAGCCGGAGGGCATACTCGGAAAACTTCTTGCGCGCGGCGCCGTGCTGACCGGGGCGCGTGGGCCGGCGCTCGGACTTCTTGCGGGTCAGCCCTGGGAGGTCCGTACCCAATGCCCTAAGAACGCGTACCTTCGGACCGACGTAACGACTCATACTGGTGCCTTCTCTGCTTTTCTACGGTTTGCTTATTGAACGGTGCTGGTCGAGCGATCGATCGTGCCCGACCGCGGCGCACCCACCTTGATAGCGTCCGCTCAGCATGGCCACGAAAATGCGAATGACTCGCGGATGCGTGGCAGATTTTGCGGGTGATGTCAAACGCTGTCCAGATGAGAGGCGCGCAGTGTACTCAATTTCCTGGCTGAATGAAGGGCTATCTCCGGGGCACGCCGAGATCATCGCCATCTAGGTGAAGTCCATGGCTAAAATTCGCTGAAAGCAGCTGCTGGAGCGCTCCTCTTCGCGTCTGGCGCGGCTATCGCCGCCGGTCCGGGCTCGTTCCGGCCCGTGGTGCGTTTTCTGCGCCCCCACCTGCCGGGAAGTTCGTGATTTCGCTCATTTGCCTGGCGACGATGGCACGCTCGCTAAGAGCCACTGCGCACAGCCGAGCTCGCGCGCCGGCATGTCTTACAACGGCCGCGTAGCTCGTGCACGTGGCCGTCCAGTTCGAACTCGTAGCGTTTGGCGATTTCGCGCTGCAAAGCCTCGAGCGTCTCGGACTGATATTCGACGACGCGGCCACAAATGGTGCACACCAAGTGATCGTGATGTTCGCGTTCGAACGCTGCCTCGTAGCGCTGACCGTCGCTCCTCGAAACCAACGCTGGTTGAATCAGCCCCGCATCGATCAACAGCGGGACCGCTCGGTATACCGTGGCCATGTGCGCGTCGCGAACGCCCCGCTCGTGGAGCACGTTGAGCAGGTCGTCGACGCTGAAGTGCCCTTCGTATGCGAGAGCGGTGCGCGCGATCGATTCCCGCACTTTGGACATCTTCAGCGAGCGATCCTTGAGCGTTGCCCGAAAGCGCTCGAGCGCCCGACTCAGGGTCTCTTCCTTCACCGGAGGCGACTTGAAGGGAGAGCGCATCGCCCGATAGTTGCCCCCGCCGTGCGCGGGGTCAAGCGAGAGGCATTGGCCCTCGTTGCTTGGCTCGAGTTCTCCCTCGAGTTCTTCAGTGCAGGTGCCGACGAGCGCGAAAGCGGCAGCCCTCGTCGATCTTTCTGCCCGGGCATCGCGGGCGTGCTGCATTTTGGTGCGATTTTGTAGCCTTGCGGCGGTCTGGGCGCGCAGCCATGCTGACGTTAGAAGGAGGACTATGCAATCGCTCGACAAGATTGCGCGGGACGTGCTCGACAGCCTCCAAGAGGGCTGCCAGGTCATCGGCTTCGACTGGAAGTACCTGTACGTGAACGATGCACTCGTCCGCCAGGGGCGGCTTGCTCGCGAGAGCCTACTCGGGCGTACGATGATGGAGTGCTATCCGGGGCTCGAGTTGCAACCTTTCTTCTCGGTGCTGCGTCGCAGCATGGAGGGCCGTACCGGTGAGCGGACCGAGATTGAGTTTTTGTTCCCTGACGGTTCGCCGGGTTGGTTCGACCTACGCGTGGTGCCCGTACCGGACGGGATCTGCATCATCTCGCTGGATACGACTCAAGAGCGTCAGGCTGGCGCGCGGCTTCGAGGCACCGAAGATCAGCTGCGTCAGTCGCAAAAGATGGAGGCCGTCGGTGCCCTCGCGGGAGGCGTCGCGCACGACTTCAACAACTTGCTCTCGGTCATCCTTTGCTACGGCGAGCTCGCGGTGGCTCGGGTAGAGCAAGACGAGTCACTCCGCTCGGACATCCAGGAGATGATCCGTGCCGCGTCCCGAGCCGCGGAGCTGACGAGGCAACTCTTGATGTTCAGCCGCCAACAGGTGCTCGAACCCAAGATCCTGGACCTGAACGAGGTGCTCGTCGGGATGGAGAAGATGCTCCGCCGCATCCTCGGCGACGACGTGGATCTGGTCGCTCGCCCAGCGGCGACTTTGGGACGAGTTCGCGTCGATCCGAGCAGCTTGGAGCAGGTGATCATGAATCTGGCGGTGAATGCTCGCGATGCCATGCCGACGGGTGGAAAATTGACGATGGAAACGGCTGACGTGTTTCTCGACGAGGAGTACGCGAAGCTCCATTTGGGGGTGACGCCGGGCCCGCACGTGATGTTGGCAATTAGTGACACCGGTAAGGGCATCGACAAGCTCAATCAGGCGCGCATCTTCGAGCCGTTCTTCACGACGAAGGAGAAGGGCAAGGGCACCGGCTTGGGCCTCTCGACCGTGTTCGGCATCGTCAAGCAGAGCGGTGGTAGCATTTGGCTCTACAGCGAGCCCGGGCAAGGAGCGACCTTCAAAGTATTCTTGCCCACCATACAAGGCCCGAAGGATTCGCTGTTGCCGGTCGAGGCACCGCGTATCTTGCAGGGCAGTGAGACCATCCTGCTGATCGAGGACGACGACCAAGTGCGCGTCGTGACTGGCGGCATCCTCCGGCGCAACGGTTATCAGGTGATCGAAGCGCGCAACGCGATCGATGCCCTGCGCACGGCGGCGAACTACCCCGCCACCATCGATTTGCTCCTGGCGGACGTCGTGATGCCGCAGCAGAGCGGGCCGGAGTTGGCCAAGCGCCTCGCCCCTGCACGACCAAACATGAAAGTGCTGTTCATGTCCGGCTACACCGACGGCAGCATCGTGCGCCACGGACTATTGGAAGGCACGATGTCCTTCTTGGCCAAGCCAATCACCATCGCCTCACTCACCGCCAAAGTGAGGGAGGTGCTCGACGCACCGCACCCGCCGCCCCTTCGCGACGCGTAGCGTCAGTTCGCGTGCTGCGGCAACCGAGCGCCCAGCCCTTACGTTTCCGGGCGATGATTTGCGTGCATTCCCTGCTTTTTCGCGCTCACGAATGTGGCTGCCAGGTTTCGCGCTCGCGCTGGCCAAGCGAGGTTCGCGGACTCTCCCGCCGGCCGGAAAGTTATGCTACCAGGGGCGCATACCCACATGGCAACCATGAAACTAAAGCCCGGAGTCGTCACTGGAACCGCCCTGCAGGAGCTGTTCGCTTACTGTAAGGAGAGCAAATGCGCGTTGCCTGCGGTCAACGTCATTGGCTCCCATACGGCGAACTCGGCGCTGCAAGCCGCGCGTGAGGCGAAAGCCCCGATCATCGTCCAGCTCTCGCAGAGCGGCGCCCAGTTTTACGCCGGCAAGTTCTTGGACAACTCGGCGCAACAGGCATCCATCGCCGGCTCCATTGCGGGCGCGTTGCACGTGCGCACCCTGGCTGCCGTGTACGGCGTGCCGGTCGTCTTGCACACCGATCACTGCGCAGCCAAGCTGCTGCCCTGGGTCGATGGCGTGCTGACCGCCGGTGAAGAGTACTTCGCCAAGAACGGCGAGCCGCTGTTCAGCTCGCACATGTTGGATTTGTCGGAAGAGCCGCTCGAGCACAACCTCGAGATCTGCCGCAAGTACCTGACCCGCATGGCCAAGCTCAAGATGACGCTCGAAATCGAGCTGGGCGTGACGGGCGGCGAGGAAGACGGCGTGGACAATTCCGGCGTCGACGCCTCCAAGCTGTACACCAGCCCCTCTGACGTGCTCCGCGCGTACGACGTGCTGAGCCCGGTGGGTGCTTTCACGGTGGCCGCTTCTTTCGGCAACACGCACGGCGTGTACGCGCCGGGCAACGTCAAGCTGAAGCCGCCAATCTTGGACGAGTCGCAAAAGTTCGTCGAGAAGGAGCGCAAGACCGGCCCCAAGCCGCTCGATTTCGTGTTCCACGGCGGCTCCGGCTCGACCCCGGAGGAGATCACGGAGGCGGTATCCTACGGCGTGGTCAAGATGAACATCGACACGGACACGCAGTGGGCGTTCACCCAGCCGATCAAGAAGTTCATGGACGAGAAGAGTGCTTACCTGCAGTCGCAGCTCGGCAATCCCGAAGGTCCCAACAAGCCCAACAAGAAGGTGATCGACCCGCGCGGTTGGCTGCACCTGGGCGAAAAAGGCCAGGCGGCTCGTCTGGTTCAGGCGTTCAAGGATCTCGGCGCGTTCGGCAAGTTCGAGTTCTGAGTTCTGCGCACGCAGACGCGGGCTTGGCGGCTTCGATGCCGCCGGCCCGCAGCGTGCCCCAACAGCACTGAGCGCGCAGGTTGGCCTCGCCGGGCCATTAAATGCCGCCCTTTTGCCGATCTGATGCGATTGCGTTACCCTTCTTGGGAGGGTCCCTCCAAGCGCATGCTCAAATCCGCCAACACGTCGACGCTGCGCACACAGCTATTCCGAACCTTCGAGGATCCGACCTACAAGCCTCCTCCGTTGCCGACGGTGGCGCTGGAATTGGTCTCGCTCGCCTCGAAGCACGACGTGAACGTAGAGGACGTCGTGCGCCTGCTGGAGCGCGATCAGATGCTCGCCGGCGCGGTGATGCGCCTAGTCGGGTCGCCGATACACGCCGGGCGGGGCCCGGTGCGGTCTTTGACCGACGCCGTGATGCGCCTCGGCATCCGCACCGTGCGCGACAGTGTGTTCGACGTGGCGCTGAAGAAGAGCGTTTTCACCGTGTCCGGAGAGTACTCCGAGATCATGCGTCGCATCGGTCGGCATGGGACTGCTACGGCCTATATTGCGCGGGTAGTTTGTCGGCATGCGCGCATGACCGAAGACCAAGCTTTTCTGGGGGCGCTGCTCCATGACGTGGGCTTCGCCGCACTCTTGCTGTCTGTCATACGCAAGAAGGAAGCGAACCCGCCGTCCTTGCGCGAGCTCTGGCCGGATATCGACGGGCTGCACGAGCAGGCGTCGAAAGCAGTGACCAAACTCTGGGGGCTGTCGAACGAGCTGTCTTTGATCGTTGCCAACCACCATCACGAGCACACCGGCAATTCCGTGCGCGTGGCGGCAGTCGTCAACATCGCGGACTATCTGACCCAGCGTTTCGACGCGCACATCGTGGGGCCGCCCGACGACGACGGCGTACCCATGCCGGCCTGCGCCATCTCGGTGAGCTCGGTCGATGACAGCAGCAGCCTGCTCGGTCTGCGCGATGACTCGTTCGATCGCATCAGCGCCGAGGTGGAGCCGATCTTGCGCGAAGTCTTGCGCGACTGAACCGCCTCGTTCAGGTCTGATGTTTCCGCTTCGCGCGGCCGGTGTGGCGCGAAGGTCGATTCCCCGAAGCTGAGGCGGATTTGTGCGGCGTGGTGACACGGTCGGAGGCTTGAACACAGCGCAAGTGTAGGCAAGAGTGGTCGATGCAAGCGCCCACGCTGCAGCAATGAACCGTATCGCGATCACGTCCAAGCAGCGCTTCGTCGCTTTTCGCGAAGCCAGTCGTAATGAACCGGCGTCGGGTCGTCAGCTGCGCTCGCCGCGTGATGCGAGTGAGCGACGCCGTAAGCGCTTTCGCGCCTGCCTCGATTGGTTGCACCCGCACCGAAGAACCTTGGCGCTGGTGGTGTCGCTGGGGCTTTCCAGCATCGCCATCGACATGATCTGGCCGCTGGTGTCGCGCTACTTGATCGATCGCGTGATCTTGCTGCCGGGCCTGCCCTTGTCCGCAAAATTGCGGCAGTTGCTGCTGATCTCGGCCGGCATCGCGGGTTTGTTCGTGTGCAATTCGCTGCTCGATCTGTGGCGTAGTTTTCGTTCCCAGCTGCTCGATTCGCGCTTCTCGTCGGCGCTGCGCGCGCGCCTATTTGCGCGCGTGTTGCGTTTGCCGATGACCGAGATCAACGAGCTGAAGACGGGCGGGGTCATCACTCGGTTGTCGAGTGACGTCGATCACACGACCGGCCTGCTTCAGACCGCGCTGTTCAATCCATTGCTCTCCGCAGTGCGCCTAGTCGCGACGCTGGCCGTCATCTTCACGCTCGATTGGCGGATTGCCGCGGCCGTGTTGCTGGCGGTGCCGCCGATCGTGATCGCCCAGAACGTGTGGCTGCGCCGTAGCCGATTGATTTGGAAGTCGATGGGCCAGGACCGCGCGGAGATCGACGCACGAGTGAGCGAGGGCTTGAACGGGCTACGCGTCGTGCGCGGCTTCGCTCGAGAGCGCAGCGAAGAGAGCTCGTTCTTACTCGGGCAGCACACGCTGATCCGAAAGCACAGCCTCGCCACCAACACTCAGCGGGGCGTAGCCTTGGTCTGGGATTTGGTGATGCCGCTTACCCAGGTCACCATCCTCGGCTTTGGCGGGTACCTGGTGCTCAAAGGCCAGGCCACGGTCGGGACGTTGATGGCCTTCCAGGGCTATTTGTTACGGCTGATCGACCCGATTACGGAACTGGTGAAGTCGAACAGTGAAACCCAGCGTGGGCTTGCGGCGCTGGAGCGTGTTTGTGATCTGCTCGATAAGCCCGCGGAAAAGCCGGACCGCCCGCGCGCGGTGGACGCGCCCGCCCGCGTCCACGAAATTCAGCTCAATCACGTCCACTTTGGCTACCGTCGGGATGTGCCCGTGATCCGAGATTTCGAGCTGCGCGTGCCCGGCGGCTCGGTGGTGGCCTTGGTCGGTGCGAGCGGAGCGGGCAAGACCACCCTCACGGACTTGATTGCGCGCTTCCACGATCCGACCAGCGGCGCGATTCGCTTGAATGGCATCGATTTGCGCGACATACGCCTGCGCAGCTACCGAAAACTGCTGGGCATCGTGCAGCAAGAGACGTTCTTGTTCGACGGCACCGTGCGCGACAACATCGCCTACGGTAGAGCCGAAGCGACGCAAGCCGAAATCGAAGATGCCGCGCGCTCGGCGCACGCGCACGAGTTCATTTCCTGCTTGCCCGAGGGCTACGACACCTTGGTCGGTGAGCGTGGCGTCAAGCTCTCGGGCGGACAGCGGCAACGGCTTTCGATCGCGCGCGCGGTCTTGGCGGCACCCCAGATTCTGATTTTGGACGAAGCGACCAGCAATCTCGACACGGAGAGCGAGCAGCTGATCCAGGCCTCGATGCAGCAGCTGCTGGCCGATCGCACGACCTTCATCATCGCGCATCGCCTGAGCACGATTCGCCGTGCAGACATCATCGTGGTGCTAGACCACGGGCGGATCGCAGAGGTAGGCGATCACGAGTCGCTCCTACGGCGCGGCGGCGCTTACGCCGAGATGATCGAACGGCAATTCCAAGACGGCGAACCGGAGCCCGAATCCCGGCGCGAATTGCGCCGGGAACACCGTAGCCAAGCCGACGCCGAGTGAGCGCGGCTAGCGTCGGGCGGTGCCTACTCTCCGGGCACCACCAACGGCTCGATCACGACGGCTGGTTCAGTGCGCTTACCGAACTTGCGCAGCGTCGTGAAGAACACCGGGGTGAGCAGCAGCCCGAAGCAGGTCACGCCAATCATGCCGGCAAACACGGCCACGCCCATGGCATGGCGCATTTCCGCGCCTGCCCCGTGCGACGAAACCAGCGGCCAAACACCCATGATGAAGGCGATCGACGTCATCAGAATGGGCCGGAGCCGGAGCCGGCAGGCCTGCAGCACCGCGGTCACCGGATCGAGATGCTCTTGTTCCTGTTTGTCCTTGGCAAACTCGACGATCAAGATCGCGTTCTTGCAGGACAGACCGACCAACACGAATAGGCCGATTTGCGTGAAGATGTTGTTGTCGCTGCCGTCGATCCACACGCCCGCAATCGCCGCCAAGAGGCACATCGGCACGATTAGGATCACGCTCAGCGGCAAAGACCAGCTCTCGTACTGCGCGGCGAGCACCAAGAAGACCAGCAGCACACACAGCGGGAACACGAATAGCGCAGTGTTTCCTGCCAAAATTTGCTGATAGGTGAGGTCCGTCCATTCGTACTTCATGCCCGGAGGCAGCTCGCGCGCGGCGATCGCGTCGATTGCGGCCAGGGCTTGGTTCGAGCTCGTACCGGGTGAAGGACCACCGTTGACCTCGGCCGCGGGATAGCCGTTGTAGCGGGTCACGCGATCGGGACCATTGGTAGCCTTCACGGTCAGCACGCTGCTCAAAGGAAGCATCACGCCTTGCGCGTTGCGGGTTTGCAGCGTGCCGACCGCTTCTGGGGTCAACCGGTGCTTGGCGTCTGCCTGCACGGTGACCTGAAAGGTGCGGCCGAAGCGATTGAAGTCGTTCACGTACAGCGAGCCCAGATAGGCTTGCATGGTCTCGAATACGTCCGTGACGGCCACGCCTCGTGACTTGGCCTTGGTACGGTCCAGATCCGCGAACAGCTGCGGCACGTTCACTTGGTAGCCGGAGAAGAGGCCAGCAAGCTGCGGGGATTGATAGCCCGCGGCCAACAATTTCTGTGTGTTCTCGTACAGGCCATCCAGGCCGATATCGCCGCGATCCTCGACGTACAGCTTGAAGCCACCGATCGTGCCCAGGCCTTGCACGGGTGGGGGCGGAAAAACCGCTACGAATGCGTCTTGGATTGCCGCGAATTTCTGATTCAGCGTCGCGGCGATCGCCGGGCCATACAGGTGCTTGGCTTTGCGTTCTTCGAACGGCTTGAGGCCCACGAACACGATGCCGGCATTGGGCGTATTGTTCAGGCCGGCAATAGAAAGGCCGGGGAACGCGATGGCGTGTTCTACTCCTTCGGTTTCGAGCGCGATCTTCGACATGCGCCGAATCACGTCGTCCGAGCGATCGAGCGACGCGGCGTCCGGCAGCTGCGCGAAAGACACGAGGTACTGCTTGTCTTGAGTGGGGACGAAGCCGGTGGGCACCTTGGCAAAGCCGAAGTACGTGAGCGCCAAGAGACCGCCATAGGCGACGAGGGCGACTCCCGAACGTCGAAGTAGCTTGCGCACGAGCCCGACGTAGCCGTTGGCGGCGGCGTCGAAGAATCGATTGAACGGACGAAAAAGCCAGCCCAAGGTTCGGTCGAGGAAGCGCGTGGGTAAGTCTTTTGGCGCGTGGTGTCCCTTGAGCAGCACGGCGGCCAAGGCGGGGCTCAGGGTGAGCGAGTTGAACGCGGAAATGACCGTGGAAATCGCGATGGTGAGCGCGAATTGGCGATAAAATTGGCCGCTCAGTCCGGGAATGAAGCCGATTGGGATGAACACCGCGCACAGCACCAGCGCGATCGCGATGATCGGTCCGCTGACCTCTTCCATCGCGCGGCGCGTGGCATCTCTGGGCGAGAGGCCGAGCTCGATGTTGCGCTCCACGTTCTCGACGACCACGATCGCATCGTCGACCACGATCCCGATTGCCAGCACCAAGCCAAACAAAGAAAGCGCGTTGATCGAGAAGCCGAGCAGCTTCATCACCGCGAAGGTGCCGACCAACGAAACGGGCACCGCCACGATGGGAATGATCGAGGCGCGCCAGGTCTGCAAGAACAAGATCACCACCAGCACGACCAGCGCTAGCGCCTCGAACAAGGTGCGCACCACTTCCTCGATCGAGGAGCGCACGAAGCGGGTCGGATCGTATACGATGTCGTATTTGATGCCCTGCGGGAAGTTCTTCGACAGCTCCGCCATGCTCTTCCGCACGGCATCAGAGAGGGCGAGCGCATTGGAACCGGGCGCTTGAAAGACCGGAATGGCCACCGCCGGCTTGTTGTCGAGCAAGCTGCGCAGCGCGTACTGGTTGGCGCCCAGTTCGATGCGCGCCACGTCCGAGAGCCGCACATTGGCGCCATCCGGCGAGGTTTTCACGATCACTTGGCCGAAATCAGCCTCGTCTACCAAGCGGCCGCGGGCGTTGATGCTGAGCTGAAAGCTCGCGTCACGTGGTGACGGCTGCTGCCCGAGGGTTCCCGCCGCGACCTGCACGTTTTGTTCGCGGAGCGCGCGTACGATGTCGCCCGCGGTGAGGTTGCGCGCCGCAACTTTGTCGGGGTCGAGCCAGACGCGCATGCTGTAGTCGCCCGAGCCGAACAGTTGCACGTCACCCATGCCGGGGATACGGGCCAGCGTGTCTTTGACCTGCAGCACGGCGAAGTTACGAATATACGTCTCGTCGTAGCGGTTGTCGGGCGAGAACAGATGCACGACCATGGTCAGATCAGGCGAGCTCTTGCGCGTCACCACCCCGAAGCGACGCACGTCTTCCGGCAAACGCGGCAGCGCTTGTGCGACGCGGTTTTGTACCTGCACCTGCGCCAAGTCGAGGTTCGCGCCGATGCGGAACGTAGCTGTCAACGTCATCGTGCCGTCGGCGTTGGAGGAGGAGTTCATGTACAGCATGTCCTCCACGCCGTTGATCTCTTGCTCGAGCGGCGCGGCCACGGTTTCCGCGATCGTCTTCGGGCTGGCGCCGGGGTACTGCGCACGCACCACGACCGTCGGCGGGACGACCTCCGGATACTCGGAAATCGGCAGCAGAAACGCGGAAATCGCGCCGAGCACGAAGATCACGACCGAGAGCACGCCTGCGAAAATCGGGCGATCGACGAAGAAGCGCGCGAAATTCACGGCTTCACCTCGGCCAGCTTCTCGAGCTGGGCGGCGTCGCGCATCGAGATCGTCTGGGTGGCGACCAGCGCGCCCGGTCGCACGCGCTGCAACCCCCGCACGACGATGCGGTCTGCGCTCGTCAGCCCTTCGCGTACGATGCGCAGGCCTCCATTCAGCGGGCCTACCTTGATCGTGCGATGCTCGACCTTGCCCTGGGCATCCACGACCCACACGAAGCGCCGATCTTGATCGGTGGCTACCGCAAGATCGGCGATCAGCACGGCTTCGTGCGAAACTTCTTCTGGCAATTGCACGCGCGCAAACAAGCCATGCACCCAGCGCCCATCTGGGTTCTTGAGCACCGCGCGCACCTTCAACATGCCGGTCTGGGGGTCCACCCGGTTGTCGAGAAAATCGAGCGTGACCTCGTGCGGAAAGCCGTCTTCGCCCGAAAAGCCGACGCGAGCGACAGCGCCCGGAGTGCGGCCGAGTCGCAGCGCGCGTGTCTCGTCTACGTCTACATAGACGTAGAGCGGGTCGACCGAGACCACGGTGGTGAGCGGCGTCGGCAAGCTGGGGCCGACGAGATTGCCCGGAGTGACCAGAAAACGCCCGATTCGTCCGGCGATTGGCGAACGCACATAGGCGTATTCCAGGTCCAGCTCTGCAGAATTGACGGCCGCGCTGGCCACTTGCGTGCGCGCTTCCAACTGATGAAAGGTCGCGCTGCGCGTGTCCCAATCCTGCTCGGAAATCACATTGGCTTGAAATAGCTGCTCGCCGCGCGCCGCATTCTTACGCGCCAGCTCTACGTCTACCCGCGCGCTGGCGAGCTCTGCCTTGGCGCGATTGAGCGAAGCTTGATAAGGCTTTGCGTCCACCTCGAACAAGAGCTCGCCCTTCTTCACCAGGTCGCCCTCGTGAAAGGCAGCGCGCGTCAAATAGCCGGTGGCGCGGGCCCGTATTTCGACCGTGCTGGGCGATTCGGTGTGCCCGGTATGTTCGCTGAACTCGGTGACGGTGGCCTGCGTCACCTGCGCGACCGTGACTTGTGGACGCGCGTCGGCCGGCCCCGCGTGCGCTTCATGCTCGAGATCCTTGGCGCAGCCCGTCGTGAGTAGCGACGCGCCCAAGGTTGAGAACACGACGGTAGCGGCGACGCGCGCGGCCCGCGCGGCGTGAATGTGAAGCTTTGTGTTCATGTGCGGGAACCTGGCGCCCCGTACTACAATAGTCAATCAACTATTTGAGTATACGAGCGGTAACATAAAAGCCGTGTTATCGTGTGACGTGATGGTTTCGAAACCGATGAGCCCCGAAGAACGCGCCAAAGTGTTCAAGGCCCTCGCCGATCCGCGCCGCGTGGAAATCGTCGAGCTGCTGGCCAAGGGCTCGCAGTGCGGCACCATCATCGCCGAGGCCCTCGGTATCAGCGTGGCCTTACTCTGTCATCACTGGGAGGTGCTGGTCGAGGCTGGGATCTTGAAGAAAGAGCGCCAAGGGCAACTGCGCGTCTGCACGCTGGATGCCGAGCGATTGCGCGAAGCGATGAGCATGGGTGCGGCCTGGGGCGAACCGCAAGCCCCTCCGCGTGCAAAAGCGGACGCGACGCACCACGTCCGCGCGAAGCGCGCGTCGCAACCAGCGACCGGTCAGCAGGCCCCGAGCCCACCGGCCCAAAAATCAAAGCAAACGAAACAACTCCGATCACGAACGACGTAGTAACCAACGTACTCGTCAGGTTGGTCTCGTTTGGGCAACGCCGCGTTGCGCAGATAGTTGGGGCGCCCGCGATCCAGCAACGCACCTCCCAGAGCGTCTCCGTTCAAGCCATCATCGCTATCGTCAGAGGCCAGCGGCAGCCTGGCGCAGTGCATTCGCGGCGGCCGCCCCAATCGACATTCGGCTATGTCCGACGATCAGCCGGGTGAGCTTCGGGAGCGCGGCCAAACGCTGCAGATGCGCCGCGAGGGCCGTCTTGTGTTTGACGAGCTCGAGCTTTACCACTGGCGTGACGACCGGCCCTGGGCCGAAGCCAGTGAGCTTGATTGCTGCGCGTAGCAGCGCACTCTTCGGCGGTTCCAAGTCGAAGACGACTTCGGTCAAGACAACACTCAAGCCGTCATTCGAATCGACGATTAGCGCGAACTCCGCTTCGCCCGTGCCGTCGAGCAACTCGAGTGAAGTGCGAGCGTCGAGCGGCACGTCGGCAAGCGTGCCATCGACTTTGACTACCTCGCGCGCCTTCTTCAGCACCGCGGGCGGCGCAAATACACGCAGCGCTGGATAGCGATGCTTGTAACGTGCGGCATCCATGCGGTGACGGCCGTGCGGGATGAGCAGTATGGCGGGCTCTCCCCAAGCCTCGAGCCGTTTCATAGACGCTTCGTCCAAGGCGATCGCGCTGTGAATCAGCAATCGCCCGTCTTGCAAGCGCACCACGCTCATCACCCGGCGCATAGAAAAGTGCGGCAACGCGCCTTCCACGCGCCACAGATTTTCGGTCAGCTCTTGAAGCGGATCGTGGGGCAAAACTAGCCAGTCAGTGGCGTGCGAGTCGTCTGAAGAGGCCATTTTCTAGGCGATCATAGGGCCGGGCGGAGCGATGACAACCCGGGCGACACGTGTAGTAGCGTGCCTGAAGGAGGAAACATGCGAACGACATTCGTCTTGGTGCTGCTTGGGGTGTTTGGATGCGCGGCTGCTCCACCCCCAACGGTCGCTGAACCGCTGCCTCAGGCCGCGACGATTTCACTGCAGAAGTCCGCGGACTCCGGAATAGTGGATCGCGTCGGCCTGACCGATGGCGCGCTGAGCGCCGACGGCACGAATGATCTCGGCTTTTCCATTCAGGTGCATGGACCGATCGCTGCGCTGTTTTTGGTTGCGGTGGACGAGAGCGGCAAGCCGAATGGCACCTACCAAGCAGACACGCTGGTCGGGCAAGCCGAAGGCCCGCCGGAGCTCGGTGCCAAGCCCGGGAACGGCACCGCCGGTCTAGGCGTTTTCGATGGCGATAGAGCGCTCAATACCAAGGAGGGCGCACTCGATGTCGTCGCCGACGGTCCGCATCGGCTCACGCTGTATGTTGCTCCATCTGCAGCCGTGACCAGCGGTACCGTGCTCCGCATCTACGCGCAGCGGCCAGACAAGACCTTGGTTGCTGGCACCATGCTCGCGCTTCAGTAGCGCTCGCGCGCACGGCTAAAGTCATGATAGCGATCGCGCAATACGCACGAATTTTTCATCACAACGTTGCGCGCGGATTTATCGAAACTGGCACGCTGAGCGGCGCTTCCGGTCTCGATGGAATCGCAAATGGCTCAGCGAATTCTATGCCCACGCTCGATAGGGGCGTTGGTTTCCGTATTTCTCTTGGGCTGCGCGCCAGCTCCGCACACTGTCCGCGACAGCCGCGACCCAAGCGCGATCCCTCCGCTCGATGAGGCCAGCTTTCGTTGCGCGCGGGAGCCGATGCCGGCCGATAGTCCCTATCGAATGCCGCTGGCGCGCGCGGAAACCGATTCGGTGCTGGCCGCGCATCTCGATGTGCTCCCGCCGCGAGCTCGCCGCACCGTACTCGCTGCCGGGCTGGAGCCGCTGCTCGCCCGTATTCTGCAAGCCCGAGCTGCATCCGCAGCACCCAGCTTCGAGCTGCTCGAGCGCGAACACGAGCTCGAGATCCGGCTCAATGCGCTGAGCGCGCAAGTTTCGGCCGTTGAGTTCGAAGCCCGCTGCACCTCGGAAATGATCGAAAAAGCTGAAGCGAACTTCGTTCAACGCGAACAGTCCCGGCAAGTGAAGATCGCTACGGCTTCACTGGTGGTCGTCGCCGCGCTGGCCACCGCAGCCGGCGTCTGGGCGCTCGCCGATGATGAATCGCACGGCCCGATCGTGCTCGGTATCGTCGGCGGCGGTGTAGCAACGGGCCTGGGCGCGATGGCGCTCACGCGCGAACCGCACCCGGTTCGCTACGTGCATTCGCCCAACCGCCTCATGCCGCTCGAACAGGGAAGCGACCCTGAACACCTCTATCCAACGTTCGTCTTCCGCATGCTGACCTATCCGGAGCCTGCGCAGACGCGCTCCCCGCGCGACGTGCTGCTCGCCGCATGGCAACGAGAACTCGACGAAGCCGTGCCGTCGAGCGAAGTTTCCACGGCAGCGTCCTTGTTGCGCGGGACGGGGGGAAGATATGACGACACCCTGCTCGCGCTGCGAGCGCGACGCTTTCAGGATCTCGAGCTCAGCGTGCAGGGCATTGCGCGCGATCTCGAGCTGCTCGATCGTTCTTTGGTTCGGCTTTTCACCATGCCGGGCTCTGCCCCTGCCAAGCCGCAGCCGTAGCCGTAGCGCGCGGAGGAGCTCGCCAGGGGCGGCTCGTATTAGCGGTTCTTCGTCGCTGTGTGCAGCAGCGGCAGCGATCCATTGGCTTTCACGGGAGGTCGAGGTTGAATCTTGGTCTGCCGCTCGCACCAAGCAGCGAGCTGGTAAAGCACCGGCTCATCCGTTTCTACCTCGACCTCTTCGAAGACGATCTGGCCATCTTCGAGCGCCCTCGTTTCCCAAGCATCGTTTGCCAATGGCTCGCTCTCGACCCGGCGGAATTCGGGCGCCTCTTCGATCCAGAGGTCGATCTTCGCTCGGGTCGAGGGATGCAGCACGATGGACGGCTAGCTCCATCTGCGGGGCGGTCAAGCTCCTCTTGGTATCGCCCAACGAACGGGCAACCTCATGAAGAGCCTATCCCTTCTTCGGTTTTCGAATCACCGAGTTGATGATCACTTCTGCCCGCGCGGGGTGGGGCACGAAGGCGGCGTCGCAGGCGGGACACGGCTCGGTAAGTCCAATTTCGCCGCGTATCTTGACGCGCCCCACGTCCTTACAGACCTTGCACTTGGCCTGGTAGCGTCGCGAGGACGGGCGGACGCGGACGATCGACGTGCCAGTTTTCACGCGCGTGAGTCGCGACAGCAGCGCTTCGGAATTTTCGTCTTTGGGTCGCGCGGCGGAGGGGGACCTCGGGCCGCGCTTCCTGTCCTCGCCCGTCATGGCGGGCAAGCTGTGTTCGAGCGAGGGGCGTGTAAAGGGCACAATATAAAAAACCGTGCCCCGCCCATCAGGCCAGGGTTCGGACAGAAGCTTCACGCGCCCACTGGCGCGTCTTGGCCGCTTCCACGAACGCCTTGGCGCTTGGTGCGTCTATCACGCCTTCATCACGTTCGATCCCAGCTGCGCCCAGAAGCGTTAGTCCGCCCGCGTCCACGGCGATTGCCTTCAGGTGACCAAACGCATCGCGTACGAAATCGATCGCGGCGGCCTCCCTCGAGAGCAGCGCAGCGCCCGCGTCGGAGAGAACCACCGCGACGGCATCGAAAACGACCGACGGAGTGCCGGCGAGTTGACCGTCCGCTGCAAGCTGGCGACCGTTGGAGAGCTTTGCTCCGCCCACCTTGGGCGCCACGATCTTGACCGTTGCTCCGGCGGCCGTCAGCGCTTTGGTCAGCGCATCGATCGACGTTGCGTCCGAGCCTTCGGCAACCAAAATGCCGGCACAGCGGCCAGCAAGGGTCTTTTTCATCTTGCCGATGATCTGCAGGGCCGGTGACGGCGGCAGATTGCTGACTGCCGTTGCCGCCTTGGGAGCTTCCGGTAGCGACGCCATCCCCAAGCCATTCGCCACCCGTTCGGCGAGTGATTTCTCGATCTGACGGAGATGCCCGACCATGGCCTCTCGCACGTGTGGGTGCTCGACTTTCGACAGCTCGAATACCAACGCCGAAGCGATGTGCGCTTGTTCGAATTCGGTCTGGCTTCGATAGAATTGCCGCGCTTGGCTGTAGTGATCCGAGAAGCTCTCGGGGCGAATTCTGCCCTTCTTGCCGTCGTCCGCGGTAGCGGCGCTACGGAAACCCTTGGGCGTCTCGCGAGGGGATTGCGAATCCAGTGAGCTCGGCTCGTACGACACGCGCCCCTTCGGTTGCGCCATCTGCATTTGGCCGTCGCGCTGGTGGTTTGCGAATGGACACTTCGGAGCGTTGACGGGGATCTGATGAAAATTGGGGGTGCCCAGGCGCGACAGTTGCGTGTCCAAGTAGGAAAACAGGCGGCCCTGCAATAGTGGATCATTCGAGAAATCGATGCCTGGAACCAAGTGAGACGGACAGAATGCCACTTGCTCGGTTTCAGCGAAGAAGTTGTCGGGCCAGCGGTTCAGCACCATGCGGCCGATCACTTTGAGCGGCACCAGCTCTTCTGGAATCAATTTAGTGGCGTCCAAGTGGTCGAAGGGGAACTTCTCGGCTTGCTCCTCGGTGAACAGCTGCACGGACAATTCCCATTCCGGAAAATTGCCTGCCGAGATTGCCTCGAACAGGTCTCGACGGTGGAAGTCGGGATCGGCTCCGGCGAGCTTCACGGTCTCGTCCCAAATCGTCGATTGAAGGCCGAGCTTCGGCCGCCAATGGAACTTGACGAACGTCGACTTGCCCGCCGCGTTCAGCAGCCGAAAGCTATGCACGCCGAAGCCTTCGACCATCCGAAGCGAGCGGGGTAGCGTGCGGTCCGACATGATCCACATCACCATGTGCATCGCTTCGGGAGTCAGTGAAATGAAGTCCCAGAACGTGTCATGGGCGGTCGCGGCTTGCGGGAACCCGCGATCGGGCTCCATTTTCACGGCGTGGATCAAGTCTGGGAACTTGATTGCGTCTTGAATGAAGAAGACGGGGACATTGTTGCCGACGAGGTCCCAATTGCCCTCCTTCGTGTAGAATTTGACCGCGAAGCCGCGCACGTCTCTCGGCGTATCAACGGAGCCAGCGCCGCCCGCGACGGTGGAAAAGCGAGTGAAAAGCGGGGTCTTCTCGCCAACCTCGCTCAAGATTTTCGCGGTCGTGTACTTCGACAGTGACTGCGTCAGTTCGAAATAGCCGTGCGCCGCAGACCCTCGCGCGTGCACGATTCGCTCCGGGATGCGCTCGTGGTCGAAGTGCGTGATCTTCTCGCGCAGAATCATGTCTTCGAGCAGCACCGGGCCTTTTGGCGCGGACTTCAACGAGTTCTGATTGTCCGAGATGGGCGTGCCTTGGTTCGTCGTCAGCTCGGCGTGCGACCCGCTGGCCAACTGGTGCAACTCCCCAGCATTGCCCGTCACGGACTTGTCAGCCGCCTTCAGAGCACCACTCACCGTTGCCGCACGTCCCCGCGAACTTTTTTTCATGCGGCACGGCCTGCAACTCGCGGGCCAGCATGATCCGAAGGGCGTCGGCATGAGTGGGACCGGTTCCGCCACACATCGTGCGTTTTGCTCGCGCGCTTGTAGCGCTTTGCCGCGCGCCGGCGGCCGGAGGGGAACCGAAGCGGAAACCGAGCTGCGCGCTGATTTTCACGTCATCAGCGGCTAGGGCGACAAAGCAGAACGCGGCATGACGCTTGCTCTATCAACGAGCCGTAAACTCTTCCTTATGACTTTTCTAGACTTCTCTTTACGTCCCGAACATGACTAGCGATACATCGACTCAGTCGCGCCGGGTCTCGGCGCTCCATCAGCGACGTGACTTGAAGATGGCGCGAGACGCCCATGCCTACGTCAGAGGCAGCACCCAGAAGTTCTACGATTGGCTGGAATCTAGCCAACGGAACGCATTGCCAGAAGGCCCGCGGGTTTGGATTTGCGGTGACGCTCACGTAGGTAATCTCGGGCCAATCGCTCGCTGCGATCAAGCAATTGCCGTGGAACTGAGGGATCTCGATCAAACCGTGCCCGGCAACCCGGCTCACGATCTGGTGCGCTTGGCGCTTTCACTCGCGATGGCGGCACGTAGCTCCGACTTACCCGGTGTGGTGACCGCGCGGCTCGTCGAGGAGCTGATGGCCGGATACTTGGAGGCCTTTGCGGAGCCGAACACCGTCCGTCCTGCGCGCGACAGTGCCGCCGTGCGCTTCATCGTGCGTGAAGCGCTGCGACGCAAATGGCGACATCTGCACCGCGAGCGCATCGGCAAGAAGCCGAAGTTTCCCATGGGTGGACGTTTCTTGCCGCTGGACGAAGACGAACACCGCGCGGTGGCTACTTTTCTCGATAAAGAGCGCGTTCGGCAGCTCGTGACCCGACTCCAATGCCGTGACGATGACGCTGAAATTCGCGTTCTCGATGCCGCATATTGGGTCAAAGGCTGTAGTTCACTCGGACTTTGGCGGTGTGCCGCATTGGTCGAGATCATCGGGCAGGACCGAAAGAGCGGAGGCTATTCTCTTCTGGATATCAAGGAAGCGGTTCGTCCGCTTGCCCCCGCCGGCGCTTTTCAAGACCTGCCCGACCACGAAGGCGAGCGGGTAGTGAAGGGCGCACGCGCGCTCGCGCCAGCCCTCGGGGAGCGCATGCTCGCTGGCACGGTGGCGGGGCACTCGGTTTTCGTGCGCGAGTTGATGCCACAGGACCTAAAGGTGGAGCTGGAAATGATTGACGACGTCGAGGCCCGGGCCACGGCGCGGGCGCTAGCACGGGTGGTAGGGGTCGCGCATGCGCGACAGCTCGACGAGGTTACTCGCGATCGCTGGCGCAAGGATCTCGAACAGAGCTCCACGCGCAGTCTCGATGCACCCAGCTGGCTCTGGGCGAGCGTGGTCGACCTGATTGGAATTCATGAGCGCGCTTACCTGGAGCATTGCCGACGTTTCGCGCTGCGCGAGGAAAAGGCGCGCGAAGAGCGAGTCGCCGATGGGGGTCGATGAGACGCTCGATCGAGTCTTCAATGTCGGCGTCGCGGCGCGAACAAAGCGGCGTCCCGGTCGCCGTCGCCCGCGATCTCGCTCGTGAGTAGCTGGGCGGCCAGCATCGAGAACGTCACGCCGTTGCCGCCGCAGCCGAGCACCGTAAATAGCCGCTTGTTTCCTGGGATCCGTCCGATGATGGGAGTGCCGTTTTCGCTGCTTCCGAACGTACCGGCCCAAGCATAGTCGGGCTCGGGGTCGAGGGCGGGGAACAGTGCCGCCAGGCGGCGCTCGAGCAGTGCGAACTTGCGCGCTGACAGCGCGTCTCGAGCCCCTGCATCCGAGAATGGCTCATCGGCTCCGCCGCACAGGACGCGGCCATCCGCAGTCGTGCGTAAATACAGGTATGGGTCCGACGCTTCCCAGATCATGCACTCGGTCGGCCACAGCGCGCGGCGCTGAGCACGTGTCGCGATCACCCAGGTCGATTGGATCGAATGGCCCGTAGCCTGGATGCCCTTCACGACCTCATAGCCGGTACTGAATACGGCGTACTTTGCGCGGAGCTGGAAGCCCTGGCTGGTGGTCGCGACCACGCCGCGAGCATGCTCACGCACACTCTGCACCTCGACCGGCGAAAAAACTCGCGCGCCGCGCCGCTCTGCCGTGCGCATGTAGCCCGCGGCTAGCCGAAGAGGATCTGCGACGAAGCCGCCTCGGCCGAGCAGACCGGCCGAGCGTCGGATACCATAGCGGGTGAGCAGTTCGCGACGACCGAGGATCTCGACCTCCAACCCGATGCTGCGGCGCGCGCGCGCCTCCGAGGCCAGCCCGGCCGCGTCGAGCACATCGCCAGCGAGATACAGCGCATCGCGCGGGGCGAAGTCGGCGGCAATCCCCAAGCGAACGGTTCGCTCCGCCAGCGCAGACACGACCAGCCGCGAGCGACGCCAGACGCGGTCGGCGATCTTTTCGCCCAGCGCGCGGCGCATGTGGATCAGCGGAGTATCGAGTTCGTACTGCAGTAGCGCAGTGCTGGCCGAGGTAGAGCCAGCAAGCGGTTTGCGGCGATCGACCATCACGACTTCGAGGCCGCATTCAGTCAGGCTTTCAGCCAATAGAGCGCCGCTGATGCCAGCGCCCACGATGAGCACCTCGGCCTGTACGTGTTGCGTGAGCGCGCTATGCGCGACCGGTGGTCGGCGTTGGACTTCCCAGACCGGCAAGCCGGTGTGTAAATCGCGTTTGTGAGTCAACACTGCAGGTTTCGCCGCGGCAATTTGCCCGTTTGGGGCGATCTGTCATCAACCACTCGTTTGCCTTCGTTGATAGAGTTCGAGGGAACCTCGGGTTGCTTCAGCGCAGCGGCCGCTCGCGCCGTGTGCCCTCAGGGAACCGGGGACCACGCTTGCAATCGTGGTGCCCTCTCACGACCAGCCCCGCAACTCGTGCTTTGGAATGGCCAGTGCGACCTTGGCATGGCGGGTGCAATAGACTGCAGTCGTGCGACAGGTGATGAGTTATTCAGCCAGATCAGCCTCCTAGTGGCCAGCCATGCCGATTCAAATTGTCACAGGGCGGGGCAACTACGCGCGCGGTGTGCGCTAGCTTGTTGGGCTCCGCCACCGGGACAACTTGAACGTGGCTGACGCCGACCAGGCTGATCGGTCGTCGCTGTCGCTGGATCGGCCGTCGCTCGTCTTCGATGAGCGCCTCAGCATCGTCACGGGCATGGTGCAGCGCTTTTCATGGAAGAGCGTGGAGACAGCGGAAGGCACCCTCCGTCTAGAGCTCGGTGGAAGCATCACGATCGACGACGCGGCAGCGCTTTGGAAGCGCGTCAGCGAGACCGTGGGCCTGATCCAAGCCGAAAAGTCCGTGACGATCGAGCTCGGAGGAATTCAGGTGATCGACGGCGCGTGCATGGCGCTGCTGGTCCAGTTCCGCACTGATCTGCGTGCTCGTCGGATCGCTTGCGAATTCAGCGGAGGAAATAGCGAAGTCCGAAGGATCGTGGACCTCTATCGCGGCCGCAGCAAGCGGCGCGCGAAACGGCCGCGACGCCGCCCGGTGAGCGCGGTCGAGCAGGTTGGCGCGGCCACGATCGCAGTGCTTGACGAGGTCAAGCAGATGCTGGACTTCGTGGGCAGACTAGTGGCTTCGAGCTTTCACGTGCTCAGGCACCCTAGGAGCCTCAACTTGCGCGATGTCGGTTTGACCGCCGAGCGAGCGGGAGCTGATGCCGCCCCTATCGTGCTGCTGATCAATTTTCTGATTGGCTTCGTGATGGCCTATCAGAGTTCGGCACAACTCAAACAATTCGGTGCAAGTATCTATGTTGCCGATCTAGTGGGCGTGTCCATGACGCGTGAGCTCGGACCGCTGATGACCGCGATCATCATCTGCGGTCGGTCGGGCGCGGCGTTTGCAGCGGAGCTTGGCACGATGAAGGTCTCCGAGGAAGTGGACGCATTGCGTACGCTAGGCTTTCTGCCGCAGCCGTACTTGGTGATCCCTCGCATGCTCGGCTTGGTCCTCGTCGCACCGATCTTGGTCCTGCTCGCAGATGCGATTGGAATTGCGGGCGGCGGTGTGGTGGCTGCGATCAATTTGGATATCACGCCGACCGCCTTCTTGGCTCAGCTGCAGGGCGCTGTTCGAGCCAAGGACATCATATCGGGCGTGATCAAGGGTGTGGTCTTCTGCGCGGCGATTGCGCTGATCTCGTGCCAACAGGGCTTGGCCACTTCCGGCGGCGCCGAAGGCGTGGGCCGCCGCACGACGAGCGCCGTCGTCTCCATCCTGTTCGCGTTGATATTGCTCGACGCTTTGTTCACCGTGATGCTGGCAGTGTTTGGAATATGAACAAGCCAATGATCACCGTGCAGGATTTGAGTATCGGCTACGGCACGACTGTCTTGCTCCGCGGTGCGTCCTTCGAAGTCGCGCGAGGCGACATTTTCGTGATTTTGGGCGGCAGCGGCTGTGGGAAATCGACCTTGCTCCGCCACCTGATTGGTCTCGAGGATCCGCTAGCAGGCTCCATCCGAATTTCCGGGATCGGAGCGCCCCGGTTGGAGGGCGCGGCACCACGCTACGGTGTGATGTTCCAGTCCGGGGCCTTGTTCAGCTCGATGACGGTCGGCGAAAATGTTGCCTTCGCCCTGCAAGAATGGACTCATTTACCGATCGATGCGGTGTCGGCCATCGTACGGGCAAAGCTGGCTCTTGTCGGCCTAGAAGGTGCGGAAGACAAGCTGCCCGCGGAGCTCTCGGGCGGCATGCGCAAGCGTGCGGCCATTGCGCGCGCGATGGCCTTCGAGCCGAACCTGATCTTTCTGGACGAGCCATCCGCCGGGCTCGACCCAGTCAGCGCAGCCGAGCTGGATGAACTGATTCTGACGCTGAACGCCAACTTGGGCCTGACCGTGGTGATGGTGACGCACGAACTCGAAAGCATTTTCAAGGTCGGCAAGCATTGCATCATGCTCGACCGGGAAACGCGCAGCATCATTGCCCGCGGCGAACCGCAAAAGCTCCGTTCCGAGACTGACGACCCGCGCGTGCGCCAATTTTTCAACCGTGAAACGAGTGTTCCCCAGTGGCAGTAGGTACCAATCGTTGGAAGCTGGGCTTGTTCGTGATCGTGGGCTTTGCAGTTGCCCTGATGGCGCTGTTCCTGCTCGGCGCGCGCAACTGGGGCAAGAAGACCGCCGAGTTCGTCAGCTACTTCGATGAGTCGGTGCAGGGGTTGGAGCTCGGTACGGCGGTCATGTTCCGAGGTGTGACCGTCGGTAGAGTCTCTGCCATCGATATTGCTCGTGACCTGCGCCACGTCCAAGTCACGGGCGAATTGAGCCTCGAGAAGGTTGCCAGTCTGGATTTGGGCGTGACCGGTAAGGGGCTCAAAGCCACCAAACTCAATCCTGATCTGCGCGTACAGTTGGCGCAGACCGGCATCACTGGTGTGCGCTTCGTTTTGATCGACTTTTTCGATTCGAAGACGAACCCAGCCGAGCCTTTGCCCTTCGTGCCGCCGGCGAATTACATTCCCACTGCGGCGTCTACCATGAAGAACTTGGAAGATACCGTCACCAAGGCTGCCAATCGCTTTCCCGAGATTGCGGACGAGGCCGCCAGGGCGATCACACAAGTGCGTATGGTTGCAGAGCAGATCCAACAAGGCGGCCTACCGGCTAGAGCTGCCGAGACACTCACGCGGGCGGACGCATCACTGTCCGAGCTGACTGCGCAGATGAAAGCATTGAACGCCGGGAAGTTGTCTGGTGAGGTGGAGCAAAACCTGAAAGAGTTCAATGGCGTTCTGGTCAGGACGAACGCGCTACTCACCCGCTTGGACAGTGAGCAGGGTCTGTTCCGCAACGCCGAACGCAGTGCGGACGCGATTGGTGAAGTCGCCCGCGGCGCGAAAAGCTTGGGGCCAGAGATGGAGCTGACGTTGCGAGAAGTGCGCGGCGCTGCGCGGTCCATCAAGCGGCTGGCAGATGAGCTCGAGCGCGATCCCGATATGCTGCTCAAGGGCCGCGCAAGGAGTGGAAAGTGATGCACTTTTGGAGCAAGGCGTGGCGTTGCTGCGGAGCCCTGGCGATGAGCGGGCTGCTTCTCGGCTGTGCATTGACCTCGAAGGGCGACGCGCTCTCTCCTCGTTACTTCAGCCCCGAACCGGGCGCTGTGCTTGGTTCACCTAGGGCCGCGCGTGCCTTCGAAATGAGGTTGGGCCAAGTTTCATCGGCCTCGCACCTCGACGAACGCATCGCGTACCGCGTGGGCGGCTCCGAAATGGGCTTCTACGACGACCGCCGCTGGACGGAAATTCCCGAAGCGTACCTGCGCAGGGCCCTCGAGCGAGAGTTCTTCGAGCAACGAGGCTTGTCTCGTATCACGAGCGGGGTCGGCCCGACGTTGGATGTCGAGCTCACTGCCTTCGAAGAGCTGCGGAGCAAGCCGAGCAAGGTGCGCGTGGTGCTGACCTTCAGCCTACGTGACGAGCGTCACTCCCTGATCGAGAAGACCCTGGACCTCGAACAGTTGGTCCAAGAACGTTCAGGCTGCGATCCTGCACAGTGCTTGGCTCGAACCATGACCTTGACCCTCGACGAGGCCGTACGGCAACTCGGTTCGGAAGTCATCTCGGTCTTGTCGGCGCAACCGGTCGCACCCATTGCCAACCCGTGACGTCGACAGTGCGAGTGCGAGTGGTCTGAGCTGAGCTCCCCTTCGTCGATGCGTCAGTCTTGGTCCCCGCGTATCGAAATGAAACATAGTTTCATGCCGCCAGTTAGCTGAAGCTCAGTCGTTTTGGTTGCTGGCGCGCTGGCGGCCTGTAACCCGCAATACCGATGCTATTGCCTCGTTTGGATTGAGCCAGGAGTTGTGCAGGGCACCCTCTAGGGTACTCCTCGGTGACGGGCCCCTTGATAGGACGGCGCTGACGGCCTATGACCGGTCGCAATGGTGGTTTCAAGTGGCGGCGATACCTCCGTTCAACCGAAGGAGACGTGGCCAAGCGCCTTGGAAGCGTCCCTGCCATCGAGGCGCTCGGCTGGCCCCACCGAGCGGCGACTTACGCGCCGGGAGGTCGCGGTGCGGTGCGGCATTCTCGCCGCGCTGGTGCTCGCCTATCGAGGTTCGTTCAGCACGCTGCACGGTCTGATCGGCAGTCCCGCATTCTTGCTCGGCCTAAGCATTTGCCTCTTGGCTGCGGTTTGGTTGGGTGTGCGCGGCGCGCTCGTCGTGATTGTCGGCGTTGCGTTCATCGATCGTGCCCAAGCGCTTCAGCTGCCCTCGAGCTCCGAGACTGGGCCCACCGCGGGCCTCATCGCATTGCTGGTCAAGCTCGTGCTCGCGGGTGGACTCGGAATGGTACTGGACTCGCGCCGGCGCGCGCTCGCGCTGAACGCCGAGCTGCGCCGCGAGGTAGAGGCGCGCAAGCAAAGCGAAGAGTCGCTGCAACACAGTGAGTCTTTGCAGCGCGCACTCGTGGACAGCCTGGGTGAGGGAGTTGGGCTGTTCGACGCTCAGGAGCGCGCGGTTTTTGCCAACCGCGCACTCGCCGCTACGCTGGGCGTCGCGCGGGCCGAGCTTTCGGACCAACCTTTCTCCGACTTTTTGACGGAGCAAAGTCGGCGCACGCTCGCTCTCACCACACCAACCAGCGGTGACCGCCGCTCTTATGAAGTGGTCCTCGAGCAGAACCCGAACCGGTTGTTGCTCGTTACCGAGACGCGCTTCAAGCCGCACGGATCGCACGACAAGTTGACCTTGCGGGTCGTGCGCGATTTGACCGATCGCGTCGTTACGGAGCGCCGACAGCGCGATCTCGAGCGAGAGCTACAACGCAGCCAGGCGCTGCAGAGCTTGGCGGTCATGGCGGGCGGCGTGGCACACGATTTCAACAATTTACTTTGCGGCGTGGTCGGCAACGCAGAGGTTGCTTTGCGCAATGTCCGGAGCGATGCGTTGCCCGTGGTGACGCATTGCGTCTCCGAGATCCTGGTATTCGCTGGTGAAGCGGCGCAACTGAGCAAACAAATGTTGGCCTACGCCGGTCAACGAAGTCTCGCGATTCAAGCGCTCGAGCTCAATTCGGAGCTCTCGGCCGCGCTGCGTCTCCTGCATGCCACCATCGAATCCAAGGCACACTTGGTCCTCGCACTCGGCGCGGAGTTGCCTCGGGTCGGTGCAGATCGCTTTCAGCTGCGCCAAGTAATGACCAACCTGATCCTCAACGCGATAGACGCGATGGAAGGAACGCGGGGCACGTTGACGCTGCGCAGTGAATCGCTAGAGCTCGTGGCACCGGGCAACCAGCCATATGGAGTCAGCGAAGGCGCCTACGTGAAAGTGACGGTCAACGATACCGGCGCCGGCATTCGCCCGGAGGCACGCGAGCGGCTGTTCGAGCCATTCTTTTCGACCAAGGGAGCGGGGCGGGGTATGGGCCTGGCCGCGGCGGCGGGTATCGTGGAGGCGCACAACGGCTGGCTCGGTGTCGACCCGACGTCACGCGAGACCAGCTTCGTCATGCTGCTGCCGGTTGCGCACGAATCTTTACCTCGCCCATCCCTCGGACCGGCTACGGCGGCCGCGGCGCCTGTGGCACGCAATGTTCTGCTGATCGACGACGAGCCAGCGGTGCGTTTGGTGACCGGCAGAATGCTGAGCGAGCTTGGTCACCAAGTCGTGACTGCGGATAGCGGCGCGCGCGGGATCGAGCTCCTCGAACAGCAGCTCGAAGCGATCGACTTGGTCATCCTCGATTTGACGATGCCCGAACAATCCGGCGAGCAAACTCTCGAGCAGCTCCGTCGCCTACGGAGCAACCTGCCGGTGGTAATCACCAGCGGATTCCAGGCCGAAGACGCCTCGATGCTGTTGAAGAAGCCCTACGTCGTCGGCTTTTTGGACAAGCCTCACACCATGACCAGCCTGGAGATGCTGCTCGCCTCCGCCACTCAGCTCTCCCCCCCGCCCAATGCGCGAGCGGCGGGCGCGGCATCCACCGCCTCGCATTGACTTCGCGGACCCTTCGCTTCGGATGACTCGAATCGAGCGAGATTCGCAAGACACCACAGGTTCGCAAAATCCTACACTGAAAAGCTCGGGCTGATTCCATCAGCAAGCGTGATTGAGCGGTTCAGCAGGGCGAGCCCTCGATCGCAACTCGTGGCACACGCGTTGCACTGGTGGCCGCCGATGGCTTGGAGATCGGTTCGAATCATGTGCTGTGCTTTCGTATTCGGGTGCGCTTCCGCTGCGCCAGCGCGCGAGCCCGCCTTTGCCGAGACACGCTTGGACCCTACGTCCGTCGCGCCGCCGTCCCCCGCAGATAGGGCTACCGTGTTGGCGGTCGCGGATGACATCCGAAAGGCCTGCGGGATGAGCGAATTGGAGGCTCATTTCGCCTACGATTCGGCACGTCTGAGTGGTGGCGACGCGAGCGTCGTCGATCAGCTCGCTACTTGCTTGCGGCAGGGGCCACTGGCGGGGCGCCGTGTGCGGTTGGTTGGCCACGCTGACTCGCGCGGCGACGGCGAATACAATTTGGTTTTGGGTGGAAACCGCGCCGATGCCATCCAAAAGGCGCTGACCGATCGTCGAGTGGCTGTCTCGCAGCTCTCGACCACATCGCGCGGGGCTCTGGACGCCAGAGGTATCGACGAATCCGGCTGGCAGCTCGATCGCCGAGTAGACGTGCTGCTTGCAGATTGAAAGAGACCCCGACCGAAGCCGAGATGGACAGAAGTGCCATGCCGTCGTCACCTGACTTGACGCTCATCGTCTGGAACGAGCGTGAGAGCCTCGCGTGCGACGGTGCGCCCATCTTTTTGTTGCGCGACAACGTGCAGCATTACCTGGAACGCGGCACTCTCAGCGGTCGTTTCCCGACGCTCCACGCGCTTGCCGACAGCTTCTGGAGCGAGCGAGTCGTGCATGTGGAAGCCTCGCAGCTTAGGTCCGAGATTTTTGCCGCTTGGGACGGAACTTGGCAATTGCCCGCTGAAAAATCGGCCGTCAGCCTGGCGACGACCGCCGCATACAGTGGTTCCGCGGCGCCGCCCCCCATGAACGGCAGAGCGACATCGTGGTCAGCTCGACGGGCAGTGCTTCAGGCGATGGACCAAACAAAGACCATCGGACAGCTCGTTGCCAACGTGGTGGGCGAGCTTATGGCGCTGTCTTGGATGTGCTCGCCCGGCGAGGCAATTCGAGTCGCGGCGCCGCGCATCTTGGGCCTTGATTCGCCGGTGCGCTGTGCTCGGGCTATTCAGAACTGAGTGGGGGGCGCGCAGTGCGAACGACGCGCACCTGCGAGCGAAACCGGCGCGAAGCTCGGCCGGCAACCCGTATCCGATCGTCCTCTAGCCAGAACAGTCAGACTCATAGGCCTGCGCGTTTGGCTGCCATCTGCGCAATGACGCTCCAATCCAACTCGCCCTGTCCCGTCGCGACGGCGCTCAGTAGCTGATCTCGAATCAGACTGGCCGTAGGCAAGGGGACTTCCAGCTGATCGGCGGCGCTCAGTGCCAGCCGGAGATCCTTGAGACCAAGCTTGGCCTTGAAGCCTGCGTGCCCATAGTTGCCCTTGGCCACCTGCCCCGCATAGTTTTCCAAGATCGGCGAACCTTGCCCGAATACGTTCTTGAACAAGTCCAAGAAGAGCTCTGGTGGTACGCCTGCTTTGCGTGTCAGCGCGAACGCCTCACCGAGCGACTCGATCATGGAAGCGATGAAGACGTTGCCCGTGAGCTTCACCAAGTTGGCGATGCTCGGCGTTTCGCCCAAGCGCGATACGCCGCGTCCCAGCGCCTCCAGAACAGGCAGCGCGCGTTCGACATCGGCCGATTTGCCAGCGGCCAGCAGCCATAGCTTCTTGGCGACCGCCGCTTCAGGGCGGCCGAAGACCGGCGCAGCGACGTAGCCACGCGCAGCCTGAGCGTGTGCCGTGGCCAGGCGATCGGACAGCGCGACGGAGATCGTGCTGCAAGAAACGTGTACCGCGCTGGGCCGCAGCTCGGCCAGGATCCCACTCTCGCCAAACGTGACCGCTTCTACGGCGGTGTCGTCGGCCAGCATGGAGATCACGACTTCTACTTCGCGTGCGGCTTCTCCTGGAGTCGCGCAGAGCCGCGCGCCGGCCTCGTGGAGTGGTTGCGCTTTTTGATGCGTGCGGTTGTAGACGAACAACTGGTGACCCTGCGCCAGCAATAGCTCCGCCATCGCAACGCCCATCGAACCCAGACCAACGAATCCAAGTTTCATGCGGCTTTTTGTAAGCCCAATCTTGGCCGATGTCAGCCGCCAAGATCGGCCAATCAGCGGCTGTTGCCAAGCGACAACAGTGTGAACAGCGCCACCCGCTTGCCCTCCACGCCCCCCACGTTCCCCCGCGCAAAACCCCCAAAAACACACGAAGCGGGTAGACGCTGTTCACGATCGGCGGCTAAGTGCAGCGAGCGTGCCAGCGGACTTCACGCCGTCCGACCGACCGCCGGAAACACAGCGCAGAACAAACCCATGCCTGCAAAGAAAACGAGCAAAGCCAAAGCCAAAGCAAACGCCGTGAAGGTCAAGATCGCGACCTTCAATGTGAACGGCATCGGCACGCGCTTACCGCATTTGCTGGAGTGGCTCGCGAAAGAGTCACCCGACATCGTGTGCTTGCAAGAGCTGAAAGCGCTCGATACCGGTTTCCCGATCGTGGAGATCCGCGCTGCGGGCTACGACGCGATCTGGCGTGGTCAGCGCTCATGGAACGGGGTCGCTATCCTTGCCAAAGGGCAGAAGCCCGTTGAAGTGCTGCGCGCGCTTCCGGGCGATGCCTCAGACGACCAGAGCCGTTACCTGGAGGCGGTGGTGGGCGGCATCACGGTGGGCTGTTTGTATTTGCCCAATGGCAATCCGCAGCCGGGACCAAAATTCGCGTACAAGCTGGCATGGTTCGAGCGCCTCATCGAACACGCAGAAGGCCTGTATGCGAGCGGTAAGCCGGTCGTGTTGGCCGGTGATTTCAACGTGGTGCCGACTGATTTCGACATTTACAACACACGCTCGTGGTTGAAGGATGCGCTGCTTCAACCCGAGAGCCGCGCCTGCTATCAGCGCTTGCTCGCTCAGGGCTGGGTCGATTCTTTGCGTCAGCTCCAGCCTGACGAGCGCATCTACACGTTTTGGGATTACTTCCGAAACCATTGGCAAACCAACTCCGGTTTGCGAATCGACCACCTGCTCTTGAACCCCGAACTCGCGCCTCACCTTGCGGGAGCTGGGGTGGACAGATGGGTGCGCGGTCTCGAGAAGGCCAGCGATCATGCGCCGACGTGGATCACCTTGGCCTAGGTAGCGGCAACACTTCGGAAACGAAGCCCGACCTAGCGTGTCTTGGCGTCTGTCTCCAACGCCACATTTCGGCCATCGGTCATGAGTACTCCGCGTCAGCTTCGCAACTCGACGCTTCGCCGACTCCTTTGGAGCGGCGGGCTCGGGGCTTGCGCGGTTGCGCTACTGTTGGGCGGTTGCGGTGCGCGCTCGGCGGTCGAGTCCGGCGGCAATGCGCGGGCAGGCGGTGGCGCAAACCCTGCCGCCGAGCCCCCGATTGCCGAATTTCCTGCGCGAGGGGGCACCGGTGCTACCCCGGGCACGGCCGGTAGTCTGGTGCAGGCAGGCAGGCCTTTGATTCCGCCCGACGAGATCCGGGATGCAGCCATCGTGTCGGATGCCTCCCCGCCGCTCGACGGCTCGATGCCTGCGGACGCCTCGACGCTACCGTTCTGCCCGACGCCACCAGCAAGCCGCCCTGTGAGTCAGTGACGGAGTCGATCGACGAATTGCGACCTGGCGTCATTCTGGTGGTGGATCAATCACGCAGCATGCGCATGCGATTCCCCACGCAGAGTAGTCCGGACACGCGTTGGTCGCTCGTGGGTAAGGCGCTGTTCGACCCGAGCACCGGCGTGGTGAAGACGTACGAAGGCAGCATTCGCTTTGGCATCGCCTTCTTTACCGGACATCAAAACGAAGAGTGCCCACTCTTGAATGAGGTCCACGCGGCCACGCAGAACTACACGGCGCTCAATACGCTCTTTCAGAGCCTTGCTCCCGATGGCAACACACCGACGGGCGAGTCTTTGAACCAAGTGGTCGGTGAGCTCGAGCGTGGCCAGAGTCACAACGTGCAGTCGATCGTACTCGTCACGGATGGCAACCCAAACACGTGCTTGAAGCCTACCGGCGGGGATGGCCAGGAGGAAGCACTCGAAGCCGTGCAGCTCGCCTACGAGCTCGGGTACGATGTGTACGTGCTCGGCATTTCGAACGACATTGCGGGCGAAAACCTGCAACAGCTGGCCAATGCCGGCAAAGGCGAAGCCGCAGATCTCGTGTACGGCGTGGACCCAAGTGCCGCGCAGCCCTATCAAGCGAGCGGCACTGAAAAGGGCCTGATCGCGCAATTCGGGGACATTTTGAGTCAGGTTCCGTTCTGCGAAGTGCGCTTGCAACGCGATGTAGCCGCTGATGAAGCCAGCGCCGGTCAGGTGCTGCTCGATGGCAAGCCCCTCGACTACAACGCCAAAGACGGCTTCTGGCTGAAAGACGCGCGCCACCTGGAAATCGTCGGCTCTGCTTGCGATGCGATCAAGGCCGGCGCCAAAGAGCTCAGCGTACGCATCTCTTGCGACTGAATCGCGATCGCGATTCAGCGCGATCTACATCCCGGCCATCGCTTCCTTCATGATGCTGTCGTCGACGAGCGGGGCGAGTTGGGCGCGCGTACGCGGCGTGCGTCCGGTTTGTGCGGCGACCCACACATCTTCTTCGACCAAGATGTCCAGGAGATCCGGGACGAGGGTGCCGAGCCACTGCTCGTTGTGCCAAACCTTATCGAGCAGCGCTGCGTCCATGCTCAAGGCTTTGATCACGCGCGGCTTGGCCAGCTCGGGTTGCTCACGGAATTGTCGCTGCGCCTGCATCAGCGAACGCACGAAAGCCACGATCCCTCGGCGTTTTTCCGGCTTGGCGAGCACCTCGGCGGTCGAATGCAAGCTGACGATCTCGCGGTACACCGTGCGGTCCTGAAATTCGATCGCGTCGCTACCGATGCGGTCCATAGCGACTTGCGGCGATGGCTCCCAAAGCGTGACCGCCGCCACCGTGCCATTCGCGAGCAAGGTCGGCAGCGTTTCCGCGGTGCCGGAGCGGATCGTGAGATCTTTGTCGGTGAGACTCACCGTGCGCATCATCTTGTCCACGTAGTACGCCGCCGATGTATTCGGGATGGTGGCGATCGACTTGCCCTTGAGATCGGCGAGCTTGGTGACGCCGGCGGCACGACTGGCCACGATTCGGTAGAAGGTTTCCGTGACCGTGAAGATGATCCGCAGATTCGGGTGCATCACCGACTGCCGCAGCGACTGCGTCTCGGCGTTGCTGCCCAGGTCCACCGTGCTGTCGCTGAGTAACGTGGGGATACCGCCCGAACCGACGCTGGCCGTCCCCGAATAGAAATTCTCCGCCGCGACCAGCAACGGCGTAAATTCGATCGACGCGGTGTCACTCGTGATCTTGAGCGGGGGCAGCGGCGCCATTCCGCCCGCTCCGGCAGCTGCGCCGCCCGCTCCCGCTGTGATCGCGCCGCCCGCTCCCGCGTTACCGGCGCTGCTGTCACCGAGCCCGGCCGCTCCACTGGCCGCGTTGCCGCCCGCCGCCACTCCGCCGGTCCCAGCGACCCCGCTGCCCGAGTTACCGCCGAACGACGCGCCACCGACGCTCGCCCCCGCGTTGCCCGCCGCGCTCGTCACACCGGCAGAACCGCTACCGCCGAGCGCGCTGTTTCCCGCCCCGCTGCCCGCGCCAGTACCGCCGTTTGCCGGCGACGAGGTCGACGCTCCGTCACAGGCCACGAGTCCAAGCGCGCCGAGGAGCAGCAATACTTTCGAATTTCCCATCACCAATTCCGTGCTCGCTGACGTATACCGGCGCGCCGCCGCCGTCACGCTCGCACGCACGCTTCGCCGATCCCGCGCGCGCAATTCACTCGAATGCGAGGTCACTCGTTAATGGCGGCTCTATGCGGGGCAGCAAAGTGCGGGTGAATTTATTCACACCTTGACGCGTGTTCCAGGATTGCTCCCCGCACTCCTCCGCTCCCGCCACTAATGCTTCGAGAGTGGGCGATCGCGATCCCGCGTCGCACCTCGCAGCGCAGGAAATTCCCGACCTGCGACGCCGAAGGCTATGACGGCCGATGACCGAGTGGGTGACCATCATAGAACCTCCCATCGACTGAGAGGTGAGTCGAGATTTCGCAAACGATCGTCACCGCCTTGATTGTTAAGGCTCGCCCGAGCCTGAGCACTTTCTCGGCTTCACCGGAGGCACTCATTGCCTGGAGATAATAGTGTTCACACACACTGCTATCTCTGTGCGGCGACAGGCCTCCGTTGCTCCGAGTTGCGGTCGCGCGTCGACTAAAGGCCAATGCCACGCGGCAGATGAGATCATCTTGAGCTGCTGACTAGAAGGTGATGCTGGCGAAAACGGGTTGCTCACGGACGAAGAGACATCTCGCGAAGGGTTCTATTCCTATGGGGTCCTGGCGCAGCGCAGTCCGAACCCACCCGAAAGCACACTGGGAATCCAGCTGTCGCGGGAGGCGGTAGCGAGCCTATTCGACGTGTCAATTCCACCGCCAGACAGTACGCGCACGTTGGTGGGGACCAGGTTAGCGCAATCCTCGCAGGTTGAAGCATAATCGGCGTACCAATCGAGCTGCCACTCCGCGGCATTTCCAGCTAAATCTGCTTGACCGTAGCGACCGTTTCCTTTGGGCGCGAGCGCGCCAACGGCGCTGCTGGCACCCGAGCCTGGCAACACGCAAAAGTCGGTCTCTCCGGCGGCGCCAAAGTAGTTCGCGTATGAACAGTCGATTGTGGCTGAGCTCGGCGGAGACGACCACGGATAATATCGCTGCTGGTTGCCGCCGGCATGCGCGTAGTTCTTTTCCGCCTCGCTCGGTAGAAAACCCTGGTCCCAAATACAGAACGCAGCTGCCTGAGACCAGAGTACGCAACCGATCGGCCGGTTCTCGTTCTCGCCGCTGCCCGGCGTCCAGCTTGCGCGTGAATCGCAAACGAGATTGCTGTCCCATGTTGCCTTGGTTGAGTACAAGTCAGCATTCCACGTGGCATCCCAGCCTGGCTCGTAGCCAGCAGCTCCGCTATTTTTGAGGCCGGCCCCGCCATTCAGGTGCGCGTGTTTGCCGGAACCCGCGGCAGGTTTCCAGCCGCCAGTCACAGCGTCCACGAACTTTCGAAAGCGACCGACGGTGACCTCGTATTTGTCGAGTCTGTAACTGCTGACGGTTGCCGGGAAATTGGAGTCGTTGTTGCGAGAGAAGGAGCCTCCCGGCACCAGCGGGCTCGTGCAGCAATTCTCGTTCGAGGTGCCGCAGTTTGCCATCAGACCGTTGCAACTCACCGGAGCCTGGCAAACATTCGCGGCGCAAATCGGTGTTTCGGCAGCGCAAAGAGTCACCGCCTTCCAGACACCGTTCGCGCCGCAGGCTTGAATGCCATTGCCCGAGCATTGGGTCTGGCCCGGCTCGCAGCTGCCGACGCAGCTGGCCGCAGTGCCGGATGCCACGCAGGTCTTGTTCGTGCACTTGCTGGTCGCCCCGTACTGCCCATTTGCGTCGCAAGTGCGCACGCCGTTGGCGGAACAATCTTGCTGACCCGGTGCGCATACACCTTTGCAGTCGGCGCTTCCCGAAGCCGCCACGCACGTCTGATTCGTACACGACTTGGCGACGCTCGAACTCAAGCCGTTGGCGGAGCAGGTCTTCACGTCTTGGCCCTGGCAAAAGCCTTGGTTCGGCGTGCAGAGTTGCGGTTTGCACTCGCCGGTATCGCAGGTCTCGTTGCTCTTGCAGACCGTGCCGCCCGCGACATACCCGTCGCCGCTCGCCGTGCACAGAGTTGCCCGCTTGCCATCGCAGGTAGGTTGGTTCGGCGCACAGACTCCCGTTTTGCACGCGGCGCTCGCGCCATCACAGTATTGGCTACTGCCACAGCTAAGAACTTGATCGGACGAGAGCCCATTGTCTGCGCACTTGCGCACACTGTTACCGGAGCAGAAGCTGACGTTGGGAGAGCATTCCTGATCTTCGCAGGCGCCTGCCAAGCAAGTTTGATTCGATGAACACTTCAAGCCGGCCGCCAAGTATCCTGTGCCGTTTGCGTTGCAGGTCGTGGCCCGTTTGCCATCGCACGCGGGCTGATCTGGAGTGCAAACATTTCCGAAAGTCTCGCCACCTTCACCACCATCTGCGGCACTGCCGGCGGTCTCGTCCGGCGCACCTCCGGTTAGCTCCTCCGTGCCGCCTTTCCCGGCCGACCCGCCTTCGCTGACTTCTTGCGCGCCTGCCTCGCCCGCGCTCGCTCCGCCGGCCTTGGCCCCGCCTGCGCCGCCAATGGGCGCGCAGTTGTGCCGTTCCTGGCAAGTGTGGAACGAGGACGAACAGGCGGTCCCCAATGCAGCAGCAAGGGGAGCCAGACCCAGCAGCAGCCAATATTTGTGATTCATGGTCTCAGTTCCTTAAAAGTTCGACGGTCCGCGCTACTGCCGACCACCCATTGGCGATCTGCGTGCTGGCCCCATCGGTCGCCCCGATCTCGCAGTTGCCAACTTCGCACTCCGCGCGCGTTCTTTTTTTGGTTTCGTCCCGAGCCACCCCAACCATCCGCTGCACCGCGGCCGTGACGTCACCCGTCGCCCGATTGAGGTCAATCATTGAAGCGCGCACGCTGCAGTTCCAATCGCTTCGAGTTGAGCGCCCTGCGCGAGCTTCGCGGATGAAATATGTTTGCGGGGTGAATTAATTCACACCTAGACGTTTGATCGTGGATAGGCATGCAAGCTAGCGATGCTGATATTCGCCACGCGTCGCGTAGTGTTTTCGCGATCGAGCGCGTGCATCACTCACCGTGTTTTCAGTCATGCGGTCGCTTTGCACCCCTGTGTCTGAATCTCGCTGACGCGATTTGCGCGTGCGATTCCATATGTTAAACGAAGCGCGAGGTTAACAATCATGCTCGTACGTCGCTTGTCCATTCTCGCTTTGCTCGCTGGTCTGCCCATCCTCCTTGCCAACTGCAGCTCGGATTCGACCGATGGCGGCAGTGCCGGCGCGCCCCCGGCCAGTGCCGGCAAGGCTGGTGCTGTAGGCACCGCGGGTCAGCCCAGTGTCGGTGGTGGCGGCGCGGGTGGTTCGGCGTCATCCGTTGCAGGCGGCGGCAGCACGAGCGTTGCGGGTGGTGGCGCGGGCGGAGCGGTTGCCGGCAGCAGCAGCGGCGGTGCAAGTGGCGGTAGCGGCGGGGCCAGCGGTGGTTCGGGCGGCAGCAGTGCAGGTGCAGCAGGCAAGGCCGGAGGCGGTAGCGGCGGCGGCAGCGGTGGTGGCTCTACAGGCGGCACGTTCACGCTTACCAGCGCCGAGATCGCGGGAGGTATGACGATTCCGGAGGCTCATACCTGCGACGGAGGGGGAGGTACGATGAACTGGGGCATTGCGCCATCGTTCAAATGGGCAAATCCTCCCTCCGGCACGATGAGCTACGCTTTCTTCATGATCGATTGGACGCTCACCATGGGCACAAGTCCTATGGACACTGGTTACCATTCTGCGGCCTATAATATCCCTACCACCGTCACGCAGCTCGCTAAGGGCTGGGTCGCGGCGGATCTTGGGACTGGCGCTAAGGCGCTCAACGGAGGTTTCCTAGGCCCTTGCCCGCCCACTGGTACCGATACTTATCACATGATTATCATGGCGCTCCCCATGGCGAGCTACACAGTCAGCGGGACGGGCGTCGCGGGCGTGAAGGCAGCCTACAACCAGCTAAAAGGCGTAGCTCTCGCCACCGCCGAACTCACGGGCACCTATAAGAAGAAAGCCGCGAACTGATCGCGATGCCTGTGAGTGACCCTGCCTGGCGCAGATCACTTCTAAGCAACTGACCGTCGCCCGGCGCCAAGTAGGAAAAAACGCGGAGTAGGTATCTAGCCAGCTCCGCGTTTTCGTTTGGTTCACAGCGCGACCACGATCGAAGTCTGCGCGCGGGTTCCTACGCTCGGCAGGGTCAGCGAATCGGACCCACACTCGCAGCCGGCACCTGATCGGGCTCGGGGCGTTTGGTGTCATCCTCGAGCGATAACAGCATGGCCTCTGCCATACTCTCGAACTCGCTGTGGTCTAGATTCTGTGCGTCCGTGCGCTGCGCGTCGAACGTGAGTTGCACGGCCAGGCCGCGAGCCCGGAGCCAAACCAACGCCGTGGCCTCGTAAGACACTGGAGCGACGCGCGCGACGTAATGCGCGAGTAGGTAGGGATCGCGGGCGGGCGTGACGCCTTCCCTGAACACCGCCTTGCCAACGATTTCGTCGTTGCCGACCGTGAGGGCCTTTAGCTTTTCCTTGCTGCTGGCGAACTCGTCGCGTGTCCGCGGTTCGACGGCGGTGATCGCGACGCGCAACAAGACGCCCGGGCGGTCGCCCCGAAAGCTGACTGTGCCGCCGCTGTTGTCGCTCACCTTCCAGCTCGACGAAGGAAAGGTGAGAGAAAGCCGATGTTCGCGCGAGCGATACTGCCAGGGCACCGCACTCGGGGCGACGGTTGCGGTCCGCGGATGTTTTGCGAGTACGACGAGTCCGAAGATCACGGCGAGACACGAGCAAACGCCCGCCGTCAGCCAGGCAAGTCGCTTCCAAGACGGCGGGTCCGACCGCATTCCGGGCAAGGCCCGAACCTTGAACCAGCGGAGGGTCAACATCGGTGTGAACAGCATGACCAGCCATTCGACGATCAGCCCCGGCCAAGTCGGAAGTTGGTAGCGGTGCAAGAGGCCATGATCGGGATCGAGCAGGAGAATCCAGCCAACTGCCCAAGGCCAGGCCAACGCGACGAGCACGCCCGGCACGCGCTTCAGCCGATTGACGACCTCCGGGCGAGCGGTGATCAGACTGATGGGCCACAGGATCAACTTCAGCAGCGCAACCAACAAGGTCGCAAACACCAATGACTCCAACAGCCCAGGCCAGAGACCGCTGAGCGGCACCGCGCTGACGGCCTTCAGTGCAGTGATGACCAGAATCAAGATGCCGCTCCCCACGCCGAATGGTCGCGTGCGCCCTTCGGAGCCAATTGGGGGAGCCGGCAGCTGCGAGCCTGTGCCTCGAGTCATCGGCTTCGAACCGTGACACACGCGCTAAAGTGAGAGTTGAACCTGCTTGCTGCTTCGAATCCAGTCTCTCGTCACTCTATATTTCATCTGGGACTTCTTGTCTCCACCATGGGGAACGGCCCTTTTTTGCTTGCGCCACGAACGCGAGGGCGGGCAGCCGTGAAATGACTTGAGAAGGGCAGACCGATCGCAATAAGACAGGGCCATGCGCAGCCTACTTTTGTTGCTTTGCTTGGGCGTTGGAGCTTGCGGTTTTTCGCCCGCGAATGTGGCCAACGCCGCTCCAACATACGCCAAGCCCACGGTGGCCGCGCGTTCCGATGTGCCGCTCACGATCATCCTCGATCCGCAAGCCGTTCACGATGACATGCTCTTGTCTGGCTTCAGCCCTGCCGAAGTTCACCAAGTGAACCTGATTGTCACGAGGGACCTCAAGAGCGCGTTGGAAGTCTACTTTTCTCGGGTCACCGTTTCGACACCCGCGGACGAAGCGAAGACCGCGGGGCATCAAGTCATTGCCAACGTCAAGATTGACTCCCTCGGCTGGAAGTCCACCAACGGCAACACGGGCGCCGTTGGCACCATGAAGTGGGCGGTCGCGATGCGCTTCGCCGACCAAAAAGAGCTATTCTACCAATTCGCCCAGCAGACCATTGGTCGACACGAGATCACCCTCTTGTCAGACACCGATGCCATGATTCGAGGCGCAATCGAAGAAGCGATGTCACGCTTACTCGAAGACATGGACGCGAAGGGCGTTCAAAAGCTCGTATCGCCAGCGGACTCGCCCGCACCGTCAGAGACGACTTCTGCATCGGAGGCGCCCGCGAGCGACGACGAGTAGGCACTCGGTTCAGCCTGCCGGTCTCTCCCTCAGCGTACTGTAGGCTGCCCCAACCCGCTTAGCCCCGCGTTGATCAGTTGCGCGCGGGTGAGCTCGCCCGTTAGCGTGAACGGCAGGCTCAGATTCAGGCTTTCGCCACCCACCGTCGCGTTGCCGTCGAAGCGATAGGGCACCGCAGCGGGCGAGAGCAGGAACGGCGTGAGCGCGGCGAGGTTCGTCCAACCCACCGCAATTTGGCTGGTCACGCTGCTCGTGCCCTGTGCGGGGATGCTCGAGGCCGGTTCAGCGTGCGCCTTGCCGAGTTCCACGCCCGCGCCCGCACCGAGCGAGAAGCGGCCATCCACCGCGTGCACGATCAGTGGGAAACGATTGGGATTGGCCACGTCGAAAGTGACCGCGAGGGTTACCCCTGTGCCCCCGACGGTGAGCACTTGCGCACTCTTGGGCGTGAGCGTCGGCGGTTTGGGCTTGGCACAGGCGGTTGCAAGGGTCAGCACCGCGAAAGTCGTCCCCAGCCACGAGCGAATCGTACAGTGCGTGGAATGCATGCTTCGGTCGCCTTTAGCACGGTTGTGTGCGCTAGGTCCTGGGGCAGAAGCGAACACCCGTGCCAACTTGCCTCATGCTCTCCTCTTCGAGTGGCGCTATTTGCATGGAACCGTTCGTGCAGGAGGCTGCCTGTCATGTCCTTCGGAATTTATCTGGTCGGCATCGTCCTAGTCATCGCTGGCTTGGTCTATGCGGCAGCCATCCTGAGTGCGCCCGTGCAGTGGATCGTCGTCGCCACGTTGGTCTTGCTCGGCGGCGGAGTCGTCGCGGCGGTCAAATCGACGCGCCAACGAGACCCCGCTGAGTAGCTCCTTCAGAGCTCCGCTTTCTCGAGCCACTTGGGGTTCTTCGAGGTACCGTCGTACTTCTGCGCAGTCTTGAACAGCTCGTGCTTGCCGTCCTGAGCTGCGGGCGCGGTGCGAGCCAGCAAGCTGACGCGCTCCTCGGGCGAGAGCGGCTGGAATGTGCGAGCGACGCGCAACGCTTGGGCTAAAACGTCCTTGCTATCGATGCCGGTGATCACGACTGACGTAGGTAGGCTGAGCGCATAGCGCAGGCATTCTTCCGGCTTGACCACTCCGCTCTTCAGGATGTCACCCGAGCCCATCGATTTCATGCCGAGCACCCCGATGCCGCGTGTTTGGAGCAGCGGTAGCACGTTTTTTTCGAAGCTCTTGTAGTGCGCGTCCAGCACATTGAGCGGCATTTGCACGGTATCGAAGCTGAAGCCGGCGTCCTCTGCGGCTTGCAGCATAGCCAAGTGAATCGCTGGGTCTTTGTGGCCGGTGAAGCCGATGTGCCGCAGTTTGCCAGCCTTTTTCGCGGCTTGTAGCGCGCCGATCACTCCGTCTGGCGCAAACGCGCGCGCCGGATCGGTCATGCGAATCACCTCGTGCACCTGCACCAAGTCGATTACGTCCGTTTGCAGGCGCTTCAAAGATTGCTCGAGCTGTGCGCTGGCGGCCTGCGCGGTGCGACCATCGAGCTTGGTCATCAAGAAGACGCGCGGTCGGTAGCCGCCCTGAAGCGCTTTGCCCATGCGCTCTTCACTCACGCCTTGGTTGTAGTCCCAGCAATTGTCGAAGAAGGTGATGCCGCCCTCGATTGCTTCGTGCATCAGCGCAACCGCCTCAGCGTCGCTCAGCTTCTTATCGCCAATGTGCGCGCCGCCCAGCCCGAGCATCGAGACCCATTCACCGGTCGAGCCGAGCTGGCGCTTGCGCACGCCCGTTGACGCCTCTGCGGGTGCCGGCGCGCTTGCTTCGGCTCGAGGCGGCGGTGCCGGGACTCCCGTAGCGGCGGTGGCAGCCTGCGCCGGCGCCGTGGCTTGCTTTTCGCACCCGCTGAGCCCAATCAAGCCCGAAAGTGACAGCCGACAGAAATCGGCGCGCGTAAACGAGTTCGTCATCACCCGCAGAATGCAACCGACATGCCGTCAGTGCAGGTCGTTATCGAGCAACGCCTTGCTCGGACATTTTCCGTCCGTAGCGGCGAACGCGGCGCTGGATCCCGAAGCGGTGCCGTGTTGGGCTCGGCCCGTGGTCGAGCGAGGCCTTCAGCGTGCTGGATGATGATTCCGAGAACGTCGGTCTGAAGCGCTTGGCGACGGCGTTTTCGAGCATGAGTCGCAAGCGCGGGCTGGAGTATTTCGAGGCAGGTCGCGTTTCGCTGCTCGAGCGCACGGCCGATGTGCTTGCGGCAGAGGTGAAGGGCTCGGGCGATCGCTATCTGGCCTTGTTCATGCGGAGCGGCCAACAGGTGCGCTATTGCTGCACCTGTCCGCATTTCGAACGCGAGGTCGCCGGCTGCAAGCACCTCTGGGCGACTGCACTAGAGGGCTCGGGGTCGGCCCTAGTGCGCAGCTCGGTGCCCCAAAGCCGCCAGTTGCTCGCCGATCCAGATCTGAGCTGGGACGACGAGGCGGAAGAGTACGAGGATGACGATGAAACCGAAAATGATTACGACGAAAGCGAAGGCGAAGAGCCGTCGATACTAGCCGTCTCGGCCCCAGAGATACCGACCGCTCAAAGAGGCGTGAGCTGGCAAAGCCTGCACCACGCCGATTTGCGTCCAGACCCGGAATTGCCGGTAGAATTGCACTATTTCATCGCCGAAACCTTTGGCCATGATTGGCGCCTAGTGATTGGCAAGCGAAAGCGCGGCGTCGAGCTCGGGCCCCTGGTGCCTGCGGGAGAATCCGCACACCAGCTCGCGGCGAACGACCTCGATCGCGAGCTGACCAGCTTGCTGCACGGCTTCCGCGATCGGCATTCCTATCACTCGCTGCATCGCGGCGACTTGAGTGTGGCGGCATTGGCAGTGGTGCTGCCGCGCCTGGCCGCGACCGGCCGCTGCCATCTCGTGGGCTCGTCTGCCGCTGGCAAGTCTCGGGAGTGGCTTCTGTTTTGCGAGGGGCTTGGTCACAAGTCAGCGGCCGCTCGGGACTTGCCGGACGGCTATGCGCCATTGCTCGATCTGCCCACGCTCACCTCCGACGCGGGTGGGCCCTGGCAGCTCGAGCTCGAGCTCAGTGAGCCGGAGCCGCGCGGCCCGCGACGAAAAGCAATCGAATACGAGGCCCGCGCAAAGTTCGTGCGGGGCGCAGAGATCCGTCCGCTGGAGGAGGTACGGTTAGCGCAAGACGGCGGCTCCCTACTGTTCGCTGATGGCCAACTGAGCACCTGTGCGCCCAACGACGCACGTTGGCTGCGCTCGCTGCGCAGCCTGGGCCATGGCCGGTGTGTGCTCGTGCCCGAGGCCCATTTGCCTGATTTTCTAGAGCTCAGCTTCGGCCGAACCGGCGTCTCGCGCCTGATTTTGCCGCCTGATTTCGAAGTGGTGACCAGCGCCGAGCCGATGCAGCCAGTGCTCGAACTGGACGCGCCCCGCGGGCGCTCGACCAGCGGCCGCGTGTTTTTCGAGTACGACCAGCAACGCTTGCCCTTGCGCCAAGAAGCGCGCTTGCTGCTGCTCGGTGAAAAGAAGGCCCTGCAGCGTGACCGCGCACGCGAAGACGAAGCGCTGCTCGCACTGAGCGATGCGAACTTCGAGCTACTCACGCAGTCCCCCAGAAACGCCGCGGGCAGCGACCTCAAAATAAACACCAGCGCGTTGCTGCGGGGTGTACGAAAGCTGCTCGAAGCGGGCTTTCTGATTTTCGCCGAGGGCAAGCGCTATCGCAAGCTGACGAGCTTCGAGATTCGTGTCGAATCGGGGTTGGATTGGTTCGAGGTCCAGGGCAGCGCTCAATTCGGCGCAACACGTATCCCGCTGCCTCAGCTGCTCAAGGGCGCTCGCCGCGGTCAGGTCGTCGAACTGGGAGACGGCAGCCGCGGCCTGCTTCCCTCGGAATGGCTCGAGCGCTGGGGTGAATTCGCGACGTTGACGCCGGCTTCGTCAGAGCGGGATGCCTCGCTGCGCTTCTCGACCCGACAAATCGGCGTGGCAGAAGCCATGCTGGAAGCGCTCAGCGAAGACGTGCTCGTCCCCGGCTTGGCCGAGCTTCGGGAGCGGGTCACGACCTTTCAGCGCGTCACACCGCTCGAGCCGCCCGCGCACTTCTTTGGTTCTTTGCGCAGCTATCAAGCGCACGGCTACTCGTGGCTGGGGGCGCTCTCGGAGTTGAAAGTCGGCGCTTGCCTAGCGGATGACATGGGCCTCGGGAAAACGATTCAAGTCTTGGCACACCTGGCCCGCCAGCACGCCGGGCAGCGCGGCGCGCCGTCATTGGTCGTGATGCCGCGCTCTCTACTCAGCAATTGGAGAGCGGAAGCGGCGCGTTTCGCTCCCGAGCTGCGCTTGCACACGCACTGGGGACCGGATCGCGGCGAGGTAGAGCCCGCCTTCCGCGACGTAGACGTCGTACTCACGACCTACGGCACCCTGCGGCTCGACATCGCGGCCTTGGCCAAGCTCGAATTGGCGACTGTAGTACTCGACGAAGCCCAGGCAATCAAGAATGACGCCAGCGCGACCGCAAAGTGCGCGCGACGGCTCAACGCAAACCACCGCATCGCCCTCAGCGGCACGCCTATCGAAAATCATCTGGGCGAGCTCTGGTCACTGTTCGAATTTCTGAATCCGGGCATGCTGGGCGAGCTGCCCGAACTCGGGCGCGCGCTCGACAAAGGCCAAGCCAGTCCGGAAACCTTGAAGCTGATCCAGCGTGTGCTGCGCCCCTTCGTGCTCCGCCGCACCAAGCAGGAGGTGGCCAAGGACTTGCCGGCGCGAAGCGAGCAAACGCTGTTCGTCGAACTCGAGCCAAACGAGCGCGCGCGCTACCAGGAGCTCTTGAGGTTCTACCAAGCGAGCATCAAGAAAAAGGGGCTCACCGACCCAGCCCGTAGCACGCCGCAGGTGCTCGAAGCGCTGTTGCGCTTGCGACAGGCGGCATGTCACCCCGGCCTGCTCGACAAGAAACGCAGCACCGAGCGCAGCTCCAAAATCGAGCTCTTGCTCGAACAATTGCGCGGCGTGTTGCAAGAAGGCCACAAAGCCCTGGTTTTCTCACAATTCACCTCGCTGCTCGGGATTTTGCGCGAGCGCCTGCACGAAGAAAAGATCGCCTTCGAATACTTGGACGGCAAGACCAAGGACCGTGAGGCGTGCGTGGCGCGATTTCAAAGCGATCCGGCGTTGCCCGTTTTCTTGGTCAGCCTCAAAGCCGGCGGCGTCGGCTTGAACCTGACCGCCGCCGACTACGTGTTCATCCTCGATCCGTGGTGGAACCCCGCGGTCGAAGCCCAAGCCATCGATCGCGCGCACCGCATTGGGCAAACTCGCCCGGTGATTGCCTATCGCTTGCTCGCCCGCAACACGGTCGAAGAGCGCGTCGCGCAACTCCAAGACCAAAAGCGGCAACTAGTCGCGGCCGTGATGGGCGACGAAGGCGCCTTCACCGGCAAGCTCACGCGCGATGATTTGGAGTCGCTGCTCGATCTGGGCGGCAATTGAGCGAAGGGGCGGTCCGCGTCGATCAATGAATGATCCACGCCGTGATCAGGCTCATCCCCGCTACCGCTTCGAGCGCGACCGCCGGTGCCACCGCACGCGTCGCCAGCGCCAGCAGATAGGGCGCTAAAAAGCCGACGTACGTGAGCAAATAAAACAGGCCCATCACGCCCCCGCGCGCTTCCGGATGCGCCAAGCGCTGCACGGATTGAATGCCCGAGGTCATGCACACGCCGTATGCGGCGCCGAGCAACGGCGCGACGAGCAGAAGCGCTAGCGGCATGCGCGCGGTCACGGCGAGTGCACCCAGCAAGACTCCGACCGTGCCCGCCACCAGCCCGAGCCGAGCGGCCAACATCGGAGCAAAGCGTCGCGTGATGGGTTGAGCCATGACCCCCGCCGCCAAGGTGAGCGCGCACAGCGCACCGGTATACACGAGAGGCGCGGGCCCCAGCGCGCCACCGAGCATGCTTGGCAACGCCGCAAAAGCGATCGCCGGAAATCCGAACACGAACGGCGCCATCGGAGCCACACCGCGCAGAAATTGCGACCAAGCCTCAGGCTCGAGCTGGATGCGGATCAGTGGTCGTTTGGTTGCGCCAGCATGCGCACTCGCGCTCGCGCCGCTATCAGGAGCCCGACGCGCTACGAGCAGTGCGCCGCCGAGCACCGCTAGATGCACCCCGAATGGCGTCCGCGTGGGCTCGGGCGCGTATTGCGCGAGTAGGCCCGTGACGAACGGACCCAAGCCGAAGCCGGCTGAGAGCGCAATCGTTGCGCGCCGAGGCCCCGCGCCGAGCGCGTCGTCGGACAGCTCGATCAACCAGGCTGCGCCCGCGCTCATGACGCCGCCTGCGCCGATGCCGTACAGCAGCCGTCCCGCGAGCAAGAGCGAAAAGCTCGCGTCCGCCGCACCGAGCAACGCGCTGGCGGCGAGCGCAACCAGCGCCGAAGGCAACACCACCGCGCGCCTCCCATAGCGGTCCGAGACCGGCCCCGCGAGCAACAAACCCGGTGCGAGCCCGAGCGCGTACATGGCAAACAACATCGCGGGCGCTGCAGCGTCGAGCCCGAGCCGCGCGCGGTATACTTGGAGCAACGAGACGAAGTGGTTGGCGCCCCAACCGACGGCGAAGAGTAGGAGCGCGACGCGCCGCCAGGCCATGCCGCCGAGTTGAGACGCTCACGGGTCAGAGCGCAAGCGGCGGAGCGACCGCATTGACCTACAGGCTCCCTTTCAATTGCAGGTCACGGTCTTGCCGTTGCAAACGCAGGTCGCCGCTGCTGCGCCAGTGACCGGACAAGCGCCGATCCCCGTGCAGCTGTCACCCGTGGCGAGGGCAGCGGGCGCTTTGGCCATGCAGCGCGGAGCCGCGCCTCCCGCCATGTCACAGGCCCAAGTCGCGCCATCGCACTCACAGCGAACGCGCATGGCCGCCGTGCCATAGCTACATGCTTGAACCGCACTGCAGGCTCCGGTGGGTTCTTTTGCCGGACAAGCGGGCGGGGGCGGTTCCGTGCACTCCCAGCGCCGATTGGTACAGCGACACGTCTTGCCATCCGGATATGGACAATCCAACGCCGCGGCGCCCGCGCCCGTGGGATTGGTGCACATCCCGCCCGTGGTCGGCACCATTGCGGGACAAGCCGCGCCACTCCCCGTACAACGCCAAGTGCGCGACGCTGCAGCCGCGCCCGCGCCGCCCGCGGCTGGGCCTGCCGCGGCGCCCGTCGTACCGCCCGCACCCGCAGCAGCACCCGCACCCGGGATCGGACCCGGACCGATCACGATCGCCGCGCGGCAAGCGCAGCTCTCGCCCACGTACAGGCAATTCTCGTTCGCCGCCGTTAACGTCGTGCACATGCTGCGATCGGCGGGCGCGGCCGCCGGGCACGAACTCTGCCCGCCCGAGCCCAGCGCCCCGCCGTCACTGACGCTGCTCATCCCGCCTGCAGCAGCGCCAGCCACGCCGGGCGCGCCGCCGCTGCTCGTCTCGCCGCCAAAGTCGCCGCCAGCAACGCCCATGGCGCCCGCACTGCTCTCGCTGCTGCCACCGTTGCTCGGCGAGCCACTGTCGTTGAAGGCGCCTGCGCTCGTCGTCGCGTACCCTGCCGACGCCGACGATGCGCCCGCGAAAGTTCCCGTCGAGCCCGCGCTTGTCACGCTCCCCAGATCACCGGGGCTCGTGCTGCCTCCACAAGCCGTAGCGTAGACGAGGGTGCACCCAAGGAGCACATGGACTCCATGCTTCGTTTTGATCATGAGCTCTCCGCGAGCACAGCGCGAAGCTGGCTCTCATCATCTAGAGTCGTGTTTGATCCAGATACGAGTACTCAGTAAGCCGTCGCGCGCAGTAGCAGGCAAAAAAGTAGCGATCGGCGCGTGGCTTTAGGCGACGGCGCGATCTGGAAAAATGGGGAATTTTGCCGTTCGCAGGCGGCGTCGCCTGCGCATGAGTGCACGGGGCCGATTGGATCGATTACGCGGAGTTCGGTCCAGGTATCGCTACCGCGCATTGCGGGTCATCGTTTTTGACCGAGTTGACGAGCGTCGATACCGGCACGAGCTCTAGTGTGTCGGCGTCCGGCTGGAGCAACGGCTTATAGCGCGCCGCGGGATCGAGCCAGCTGTTTTGCAACTCGGCAGGCAAGATGACCGGCATGCGATCGTGCACTTGGGCTGCGACGCCGCGGGGGGCAGTGGTCAAGATCGCAGCGGACGGCACGAGCTCGCCATTGGGTAGCAACATCTCGGCCCAGATCCCCGCGAATGCGAAGGGTTTTTGGTCGTTGCGTCGGAGCAAGAACGGCTGCTTCTGCTTGCCTTCGGCGCGCCATTCGTAAAACCCATCGGCCAAGATCAAGCAACGCCGCTGTCGGATCGCTTCGCGGTACATGGGCGCGGCCAGGCTCTCGACTCGCACATTGAAGCCGCCCGCTTTGGGATTCGCCATGGGCAGTCCCCAACGCACGAGTTCGAGCGCGTGCGGCGTCCGGATCACCAAAATGGGCTGAGTGGGTGCGATATTGAAGCGCGGCACGAGCGGTAACTGCTCGCCATGAAGGTCGAAGTGCTCCCACAGTTCGTCCCCGGGCGTGCTCAGTTTGTACCGACCGCACATGCCTGCACCTCCGCTCGCGCGCCTATTTCCCGAGAGCTTTCGTGAACGCGTCGAGTGCGGTCTTGAGCGCTTCCAGGTCCTTGTCCGTCTGTGCCTTCAAGGTGTCCCAGGCAGCGCCGCTGGCTTGGTTGAGCCCTTCTACATCGCGTTCGGCGGCGGTTCGGCGCTTGTCGTATTCGGCGGAAGCGGCTTCGGCGTTGGCCTTTGCCTTGCCTTTCGCTTTTGCCATGCGCTCCTTCAGATCCATGGCCGTGCGATCCCCAGCGCTCAAGGTCTTTTGAATCGCACTGCGGGCTTCCGCCCGCGCGGGTGCCGCTTTGGCGTCGGCGATTCGTATTTGGCGCAGGGCTTCCGCCTTTGCATCGTCAGCGGCGCGTTCTGCCGATGCGGCGGCAGCGGCGGCGTCCGCCTTGGCCTTTGCGGCCAGCTCCTCGCTGTTATCGCAAGCCACCCCTGTGACGCCGAGCAGTACGAGAGCCCAAAACGAGCGCGCAATTTTCATGGTTCGCTCAGCCTACCAAGAACCAGTCAGGGTTGCGCCAGCACTTCTCGAAGGGGTGATTACAACCCATAGCGCGTGCCCGGGCTAAACGGGATGGGCTTCCGGGTTGCGGGCCAAGCTGGAGCAGGCGCCGGGCGCGCCGTCGGCGCCGGCTTTGCGAGAGGCGGTGACTCGGGCTGCGCGCTTCGCGGCTCTTCAGTTGCGGTTGGTGTGGGCGCGGTTTGGATCGTCGTCACGGGCGTGACGGACGCGCTCGGCTGCGGGCTCGCCGGCACGGTCTGATGCTGCACCGCGACGGGCCGCTGCACCCGGCTCCGGAACTGCAGCTGGAAAAACGCAACCGACGCAATGATCAGCACCAGCGCCGTCGCGCACAAACCGAGTTTGACCGACAGCGACACTCCTGAAGGAGCTTCGGGTGGAGGTAAGACGGCTGGCGCTGGCGCAGCGATCAGTTCGACACCGGATTCCAACCGAGCACGCTGCACGACCACGGGGCGTGCCAGCCCGCGCAGGGCCATGACCAGTTCCTGGACCGTCTGAAAACGATCATCAGCATCTTTTTGCAGGCAAAGGCGAATGATGGTGTTGAGTTCTCGGGGCGCGTCGGGCAGCAAATCGTGCAGGGACGGTGGATCCTCGGTCAGCACCTTTTGATACATCATCGCGACGGTGTCGGCCTCGAACGGACAGCGGCCCGTCAGGAGTTCGAATAGGATCGTGCCGAGCGACCAGATGTCAGCGCGCGCGTCGAGGTTCGGGGCGGCGCGGATCTGCTCGGGCGCCATGTACGACGGAGAGCCGATCGCAGCGCCGCCCTTGGTCAAGGTCGTGCGCTTGCCTTCTCGAATCGCACTCCCTACGTCCTTCGAGATGCCGAAGTCGAGGATTTTTAGCACCTTGCCCTCGGGCGTGACCGCCAGGAACAAGTTTTCTGGCTTCAAGTCTCGATGCACGATGCCGAGGCTGTGCGCCTCGCTCAAGCCCTCGCAGGCTTGGAGCAAGTAGCCGACCGCCTCTGATGCCGGGATCGTGCCTCGCTCCGCGAGCAACGCGGCCATATCTGCCCCGCGCAACTTCTCCATCACCACGTAAGGTGCGCCGTTCGGCAAGCGTGCCACATCGAGCACGCGCACTACGTGCACGCTCTGCATGCGCGCGACCGCTCGAGCTTCGAACAACAGTCGCGACACTATTGCCTCGTTGGCAGCAAAATCGTCACGCACGATTTTGATCGCGACCGAAGCATCCAGCTCCAAGTGCGTCGCACTCAGCACCACGCCCATGCCGCCGGTCCCGAGAAAACCGTCGATGCGGTATTTTCCGCCCACGATTGTGCCCGGACCGAGCGGAAAACGGTCGGATTGGGGCAAGGAAGCGGGGGGAGCAGGCATTTCGAGGATTGTCTTTGGCAAGCGCAGTCCACGCTAAGCAAGAGCAATGCCGCCGCGTTGACTGCGAACTCCGCTCCCTCGGAGCCGCGCCGCGAGTCATTTCGTCATAGCGCTCGCGCTGCCGTCGTGCAGCGGCGTTGAAAATCGCTGATTTGCGCTAGAAACGCGTTCGCGCGAGATCCAGGTGCGGGCTGTACGGGAACTGCAATGACGATGCGCGGCGCTTCACGCAGGCGCTGAGCGCGGAGTCGCCGGGCCGCGAGGTCACGCTGGCGCCGACGACGTGGCCGCCTTTGATGGCGACGCATACGTCGAGCGTGGTGTGCTCGGGGACCGCGCAGCTGCTGAGCCACGCGCCGTTTTCGAGCACGGCGGCGATCGCTTGGGTGGGCAGATCGGCGGCGCGGTTGCCGCCCGAGAAATCCACGTCTTGGCTAGCCGCGGCGAGAGCGGCTTCGCAAGAGGGCAGACCTCCGCTGGCCGCGGGCGCCGGAGCGGAGAGTGGAGCGCGCGCAGCCTCGGGTGCGGGTGTCGTGAGCGGGGAGAGCGCGAGAGCAGAGATCGAAGGGAGAGAGGGAGCGGGTTCGTCCACCGGATTGAGAGCGCGAGTCGGACGGGATTCGGATCTGGGCCTGGGCGCGGGACGCAGAGCGGGAGTCGTGGCGAGCGGTGCTTCGGTCGGAGCTGCGGCTTCGTCGGGCGCGGGCTCTACGGGCGCTTCATGCGCGGGCTCTCCGGGCGGAGGTTCGGTCAGCGCCGCGAGTGGGACTTCGGGCTCTGCGGGCGTGGGCTCGCTGGGTGCGAGAGTTGGCGGTGGAGCGGGGAGGGGGCGCCACCACTCGCGCACCGTAGGAGGCGGCGCGGGGGCAAGCGGTGCGAGCGCTGCTTCGGATTCGCCCGGAGGCGCGCTCGGCGTGTGGTGGCGGACGAACTCGTAGACCAGGCCGCCGATCACGAGCCAATACGCCAGCGCTGGCAAGGCGAACTTCGGCAGCCGCGCTCGCGCACGACGGGCGGGCGCGGGGGCCTCGCGCAAACGGATGCGCGGGCGAAGTGCGAACTCTACGGGCATGAGCGAGGTCGGAGGCTGCTACGGGGAGGCGCGTGGGACAAACCTTTCTCGAAATCAGCACAGAAATGGCGACAGCTCGCGCTGGGCGCGGTAATTTCTGCCGCTATGAAGACCGACCCGCGCGTGGACGCGTACATCGCCCAAGCTCCGCCGTTCGCTCAGCCCATCTTGCAAGAGGCGCGCAGCCGCGTGGGCAAGGCGTGCCCGAGCGCCGAAGAGACGATCAAGTGGAACGTGCCGTTCTTCCTCTTGGGCGACAAAATCCTAGCCAGCATGGCCGCCTTCAAGAAGCACGTGAAGGTCGGCGTGTGGACGGGAATGATGCCGAAGTTCGTGGACGTGAGTGAGCTAGAAGAGTTACCCCCGAGCAAAGACTTCGCGGCGCAACTCCAGACGGCCGCCAAGGCGATCGATGGGGCCATGACCTCCAAACCTGCCAAAGGGGTAGCTGCGAAGCCCGCGAAGAAAGCTGCCGCTGCGAAGCCGTTGCCCGCGAGGAAGGCGCCTGCCAAAGCGATTGCCAAGAAAGCCCCCGCGAAGACCGCGGCGGCGAAAGCTCCGAGCAAGAAGCCGCCCGCGAAGAAGACGTCACGCGCGAAGTGACGGGCGCTGTGCGCGTTCGTCCGTCGGTCTAGGGATTGGTCGGCGCGAGCGGAATGTAGATTTCGGTACGTAGCTCCTCCTTCGGTACTTCCCCGGGTGTGTTCAGGTAGATCTCGAAGCTTGCGCCCTCGGTCATGCGCTCGCCGCTCTGCGGCAGCCATTGACCCATGAAGCGTGACCAAGCGTCGCCCAGCTGTTCGTACGGGCCGATGTGCAAGGTGCAAGCGTACCGCCCTGCGGGCAGCCGATGTTGGTCGAGACCGGGCGGAAGCTTCGCGCTTTCCGGGACTACGATCGCGGCATCCGAGCTGAGTTCTGCCTCCGGCGTGACCTCGGGATCGTCGTAGTAGAGCGCGAGCATCGTCGGCCGAGTGTCGATCAATCCGGCTCTGCCTGCGATTTCGCCCAGGCGCGCGAAGGCATCCGAGATCCCGCTGTAGGGGCCTACGTGGTGCACTGCGGCGACGCGCAGGGCAGGCATCTGTTTGATTTCGACGTTCATCTGACTGACTCCTTTCACGAATTGAAGAATGCTGTCCGTAGCGTGAGAATCGAAATGAATGCCTGAACGCGCCGCGATCTCTATCTGCGGTGGGCGCTCACAGTTCGCGCGCTCCAGCGCGCAGGCCTGTCGGAACTCGGACGGCGCGCGCCCGTAGAAGCCGCGGAAAGCGCGCGTGAATGCTTCGTGGCTATCGTAGCCGGCGTTCAAGGCAATCGTGGTCACCGGCGTCTCGCATTCCGTGAGCTCTCGTGCGGCGCGCTCCATGCGCAATCGTCGATGCAGCTCGAGCGGTGTCTCCCCGACCATGCCCCGGAAGATGCGGTGAAAATGCAGGGGAGACAACGCGGCCCCGCGCGCCAAGCGCTCCAAATCCAGCGCCTGATCCAAACTCGACACCACGCGCGCCACCGCGCTACGCACCGCGTGCTCGTAAAATAATCGTGTTTCGTCCTTCACGGGAGGCAGATCTACATCGCCTGCGCCGCGCTCGCTTGACCCCGCTTGCGATTTTTGGGGGCGATCGCGATCCGCAACGCACCTCGCGGCGATCCGGTATTTCCGCCCTAGGACGCCGAAGGCTGGGCCGCCTTCAGCCGCAAATCGTGACCATCAACCCCCAGAAGCCAGCGCCGGATCTGCGTTGACCTGGGTGCGTACCTCGAGCGCGGGCGGCTGAGCGAGCGTCTTGAACACGACGCAATAGCGCTCCGTCAGCTCGACCAACTTGTGCACTTTTTCCGCGGGCGTGTCGGTCTCGATCTCGAATAGCAAGCGGATCTGCGTGAAGCCGACGGGCGCATCACGGGAGACACCGAGCGTCCCGCGAAAATCCAGATCCCCCTCCGCAGATACGAGCGCGGTTCGGAGCTCGATACCCATGGCCGTAGCCACCGCCGCCAGCGTGACGCCTGCGCAACCGACGAGTGCCTCGAGCAGCATGTCGCCCGAGCACGCGGCCAAGCCATCGCCACCCGCGGCTGGATGCAACCCGACGGGGACGCCGGGCTTGCCCGACTCGATGCGGCACGTGACCGCGCTCTGATCGACGCGGCCTAGGGCATGGAGTGTGATGAGTGCCGCGCTCGGGTCGTCCTTGTAGCGAGCTTTGAGTGGAGCCTGGAGCCGGCGTAATTCGTCTGCATTCATGGCGTTTCTGCTATCTGACGCAGGCTATCCCAGACGGCAAGCGTCGCCGATCGTGTTCGTTCATTGCAGGCGGCGATTGTCCTGGCGTCGGCGGCGACGCGACCAAACGCTGGCAATGGCAACGAGCAGCGAGCCCAAGCCGAGTGCGGCGTTGCTCGACGCTTGGCCCGCGCCAACCTGGGTGACGCTGCACTTGATGATGATCGGCGGTTGACTGCTGCCGCCGCCCGTCGCGCTGCCGCCAGTGCTGCCCGCTGCACCACCCGACACGCTGCCCGCAGTGCCGCTGCCTGCGGTCGCGATCGCACCGCCATTACCGACGGGGCCTCCAGCTGCGCCGCCGTTGCCCGCGGCCCCACCAGCTCCGCCGCCGCCCGCGCCGCCGTTGCCCGTGGCGGCGCCGATCAAGCGCGATGCGATGCGACGACTGCGAAAATTGGCGCCATACTTGCTGTAGCTCAGCAGCAGCTGGCCGTGCGTTGCTCGCGGAAACCGGGCCGTAGCACTCCTCATTGACCAGCGTGGACACCGGGCCGAGCGTGCCGTCGCTTCCGATGTTGCGTCCGTCGAGGTGATGCTCCGGCGTCTCCCAAATCGCGAAGTAGCTCGCGCCATCCCAGGACAGCGCGGCGCCATAGCCGGCGCTGCTTTCGGTCAGCACGAGCGTATCGCCCGCGAGCGCGCCGGCTGTGAAGAAGCGCGCCCGCACTTGGCTATCGCTGGTGTCGGTCCAGCCGACGAGGGTCTTGTTCGTGCCTGCCGCTGCGGCGACGAAACTGGTCGTCGCAGACAATTCGACGCTCGGCCCGAGCTGCCCGTTCGAGCCAACCGAGATCAGACGGGTGCCCGCGTTGCTGTAGCTGACCAAGTAGCCACCGCCCGGCGTGGCGAACACATTCGGACCAGTATTTAGCGTGGAAGAGTCGATCGGGAAGCTCGTCCCGCCGCTGCCGGTTGCGTCCAGCAGGCGCCCGAAGACTGCGCCGTCGCTCGAGTCCCCGGTCGTGTACACGGCGAGATAGCCGTTGCCGTTGCCGGCGACTGCGGTCGGGGAAGAGAGTGCTGGTGTGCCCAAGGGCGCGAGCGGCCCCAAAGTTCCGTCGGCGGCCAAGGTGCGCCGATAGTTTTCATCCACGCCGCCCCAGAGCGAAAGTGAGCTGCCGTTCCCGCTCGATGCGAGCGACGCGCTGAACGCCGATGATTCTGCCGTCGACAGCACGATCCCATTCGGGTCGCGCACGTGCCCTTGGGTATCGATACGAACGGCACGCACGCTCATCTCCGACCAGGACACTCGCTCGTCCGTCCACTGCACGACGTAGTCGACGCCGTTCCAGACCAGATTCGGATAGCCCTGAGAGCTTGGCACTCCGGTGAGCGCGATCTGCCCGTTTTGAAGCTGAAGGTCCGCTCCGATCAGGCTGCCTTCGATGCCGTTGCCCAGAAAACTGAGCAGGTATTTCGAACCGCTCCAGGCGAGCGCGGTGCGATCGGAGCCGCCGGAAACATACCGGGGCGTGCCACTGGCGAGCTTGACGTCAGCACTACCCAGCACGACCCCCGTCGGCGACACGGGAGTACCGTAGACCGATTGCTGATCGCGGCCATCCGTCCAGGCGACCAGGTAATTGCTGCCGGAGAAAACCACCGAGGGTAGCCCCGCCGTCTCCGTCGAGCGCGAAATCGTCACGTCTTCATGGTCGAAGGCACCATAGTCATCGATCGAAGAGCCGAAGATGCTGCTGGGATCGTCTTGCGTTTGCCAGACGACCAAGAAGTGCGAGCCGGCGGCGGCGACGCTCGCCGTGGTCTCGCTGCTCGCGCTGCTGGAGAGCGCAAATTCTCCCGAGCCCACGGGCGCGCCATTCGATTCCACGAGCGCGCCATAAATGCGGCCGATATCGCCGGTTTCGTCGTTGTGCGTGTACTTTTCCCAGGTGACGAGGGCGCGGCGGCTGCCGACGGCGATGCGCGGATACGCGATTGAGCCGGGGTTGGAGAGCGTGTGTTCGGAGTTGGGGACCTTGCTGCCGCTCGCCGTAAACGCGGCGACGGTAACCGCGCTCTCCGTATCGCCAAGCCCAAGCCAACTCACGAGGAACTGGCTGCCCGTCCAACCCACGCTCGAGTACAGGCCTTGCCCAGTCGAAAGCGTGAAGGCCGAGCTCCCCTCCAAGCTGCCGTCGGGCAATATGAAGCGCCCGCGGACAGAAGATTGGGCGTCGAGGGCCGACCAGGTCACCAAATAGTGCCCGCCACCGAAAGCGACGCTCGGATAGTACTGCGGTTCCGTGCCCTCTCCCAAATCCAACCAGGTGGCGTCCAAGACTTTGCCGCTCGGGTCGACGCGTACGGCGCGGATCCGCGAGTCGACCTCTTGCACCGCGAGGAAACCGCTGCCGTCACTGGCGACGACCGGATTGTGACCGAGGTCGGTTGGGGTCGATGCGGGGGTGTCGGTGCCGATTTCCGGCCCCACTACCGCTTCGAGCGCGGACCTGTGCGAGCCGAGCGACTCCGATACGTCACCCTTGTTCGCTTCTGCGCTGCACGCGCACACCGCAAACACGCTCAGCCACGAGCCCCACTGGAGAACACTTCCCACGCGACACCTCCTCTGAAAAGACGAGGTACCACTATCACGCATCCGAGGCGCGAGTGAGAAATGTTGGCCGCGCCGCGTGTTTTCGCGGCGCGGCGCGGGTTCGCTACTCACTCGGGCATGAGCACGCCGGAACCGCCCATTTCCGACGGGAAGTCGTGCTGTTTGGGCAGGCCGTCTTTGAACGGCAGCGCGCTGTCGGCGTAGTTGACGTGCAGCATGGCCTTGAACGGCAAGTCCGGAATCACCGCCGCGTAAACGTCGATCAGGTCCCAACCAGGGTGCACCGTCATCACGTGCCCACCGCACGACTTGCACCACTTGCGAACGCTGCGCTCGGTCTTGCTGAACGAAGCGAGCTGCTCCGCTCCGCGAGTGATGGTGACCGCGCTCGGCGACCACAGAGTGAAAGCGTTCACCGGACTCGCCGACCACTGTTGGCACGATTCACAGTGGCAGTAGCCCATTGCAGCGGGCTCGCCCGTGACTCGGAGTTCGACCGCACCACAGAAACAACGACCCTGATAATGATTCTCGCTCGACATTAGCTCTCCTTGGGCGAACCCGCCCGCGACGAGAGCTATTTAGGGAGCCGAGGCCAGAACGAGAATGATTGCGCGTCCGGCGCGCATTACCGGAAACCCGAACCCGACTCGCTCCCGGCGCGGCGGTACAGCGCGGGTGCGACCCCCACCCAGCGCTTGAATGCGCGGCTCAGCGCGGCTTCCGACCCGTAACCGACTCGCTCGGCAATTTCAGCTAGGCCCGAGTTATCGCTACGGAGCAGGACTGCGGCCAGCTGAATACGCCACTTTGCCAAGTATTGGATGGGCGGCACGCCGACGAAATGACTAAAGCGTTCGGCCAACATCGAGCGCGACATGCCCACGTCCTTCGCCAGCTCTTCCAGGGTCCATGGGTGGGCCGGGCGCTGATGCAGCTTCTGCAATGCGCGGCCGACCTGGTCATCACGCAGGCCCGCGAGCCAACCGGCGTTCTCGGCTGGTAGTGCGGCAACGTAACGCCGCACGACTTCGATGAAGAGCAATTCGCTGAGCCGCGACAGCATGCAATCACTGCCCGCCTTGGGCGCCCTCGACTCAGCTACCGCGAGCTCGACCAAGTGCCGCAAAACAGAGCCGTTTTCGCCGCCACCGCGCAGATGGATCACGCGCGGTAGAGTTGCCAGCAGTGGATTGAACGGACGCGCGTCACAGCCGAGGAAGCCACAGATGAATTGGGTGCGGTCGGCGCCACCGCCATCGATCGAGATGGCAAGAGGGAGGGGGCTCCTACTGGCGCGCTCGTGCGGTGTCAGATCGAGCTTGGCGCGCATCCCAGCGGCACTCGATATGACGTGCGGATCTCCCTGCGGGAAGACGATGATGTCGCCCGCCTCCAGCTGGATTGCGGGTTCATCGAGCAAGCCGCCCCAGCAAGTGCCGGCGGTGATCACGTGGTATTCGATCACGTGTTCGACCCCTGGCATGATATACGGGGCCACCATTTTCGCCGGCGGTGCCTCGGTGATCCAGGGGCTGGAGGCATCGATCGCGAAGAATATTGCGCCAGTGAGACGCACGGCGCGGAGTACATCCGATAGCGTGTCCGTGACCGCGCGGCGATCCGAGGGCGCCGACGCCTGTGCCTGTGCCTGTGCCTGTGCCTGTGCCTGTGCCGGGCGCTCGGCGAGCAAGGTATTGGGACGCTGAGTCATGGCGATCCGCCTAGCAGTCATTGCCACGTTTCCCTGCCGCGCTCAATCGTGGTTTGATGACTCGTGTTTCGCTTTCCTCGGGTGCTCTGGGCGGTTGCGTTACTCTCGGTATTGCTCGCGTTGCCCTCCCTGTTCGCGGACTTCTATTGCGACGACCAGGCGATGGTGCTGACCATCGAGGGTGTCGAGCCCGCGCCGATTCCCGGGCCTTTCCATCTGTATTCGTTCATGACGGGGGCGCCCGGGGAACGCGACTGGCTGGTTGGGCGAAGCGCGCTGCCCTGGTGGTCAGTGGATGGTATCCGCCTGTCCTTCCTTCGTCCGTTGTCGAGCGTGCTCTTGGTTCTGGATCACGCTCTCTCGGGCCGGCACGCGCTCCCTTACCACCTGCATTCGATGCTCTGGTACCTATTCGCGGTACTCGCCGCGGCGCTGCTCTTCCGGCGCCTGTTGCCAGACCGCGAAGCGGCGTTGGCAGCTTTGCTCTTCGCGGCCTCGCCGGCGCATTGGATGATCGCTGCGTGGCCTTCCGCCAGGCACGTTGCGATTTCGGGCGCGCTGGTCATCGTCGCACTCTTGCTGCATCTCGAGGCGCGCGAGCAGGGTGAGGCCCGCTCGCGCAAGCTGTTCCTGGCGTCCCTTGCGTGCGGGGCTCTCGCCCTGTGCGGTGGCGAGACCGCGCTCGGTTTGTTCGGCTACATCGCTGCGTACGAGCTGATCGGGCGCCGTGAGCCGCTTGCGCTTCGCTTGCGTGCGCTCGCTCCTTGGGCCGCACTGCTCTTCACCTATGCGGTGATTTACAAAGGGCTCGGCTTCGGGGTGCGCAACGCGGGCGGATACGTGGACCCGATCGGGCAACCACGCGCCTATCTCCACCTGCTGCCCAGCAGGCTCGCCGTGTACCTCGACGCGGCGCTATTTTGTATTCCGTCCGAACTGTCCCTGCTCGCCCCGGAGTTCGGCAGAATTCTGGCCGCCCTCGGGGTCGCAGCTGGGCTCCTGTTCGCGGGCCTGTTGCGAAGGGCGGCCCGCGCCTTGGACGCCGAGCTGCGCCGCACCCTCGCTTGGTTGCTGGTCGGTGCACTTTTGGCAGTATTGCCGGGCGCGGCGAGCATGCCGGGCGACCGCGTGCTGTTCCTAGCAAACCTAGCCGTAGCTGCGGCCTTGGCCGTGTTGTTGATGCACGCGGGGCGGAAGGCCGAGCCGATGATCTTCACTTGGATCGCCCGAGCAGGCGTCGTATTCTTCGGACTCGTCCACGTCGTTCTGGCCCCTTTGTCGTTTGCTTTTGGCGCTTGGCAGCTGGCCTCGACCTCCCATGCGGCGCTGGATGCCGCCGCGAAGGCGGAGATCCCAGCGCGGCCGGAGATGGCCGTGGCCGGGATCGGCCTCTCCGATCCGCTGGTCGGGATGTACTTACCAGCAAGTTTGTACATTGCGCCGCGCCAGGAGCCGCGGCCCGTTGTCATGCAGCTGCTCTCGATGTCGGCCCATGACCACCTGCTGAAGCGAACCGACGACCGGACGCTCGAAATCAGCGTCTTGGGCGGCGCACTCTTGGAAGGCGCGCTCGAATCTCTGTTCCGGCCGCTGAGCGCACCCCTGCGTCGCGGTGACCGTCTGCCACTCGGCGCCTGGACCGTGCAGGTCCTAGAAGAGAGCGGCGGGCGGCCGACCCGCTTCTCGGTGGCGTTCGATCGCTCATTGGACGCTCCCACCCTCTGCTTGTTGATCTGGAAGGGAGGCGCACTGCGCTCGCTCGCGCCACTCACCGTGGGCCAAGAGCTGATCGTGAAGCACGAGCCCGGGCCTATGGGCATCTAACCCTTGAGGCGTTAAAGTCGCCCCTGATTGCTCGGGCGAGGCGCATTGCATCGCAGCGACCACCGCGCGGGCCCGATTTTGCGGATTTCCACGAAGCGAAAAACTCGGCACGGCTTCTGCAAAGGGGCCCCAGATTCGAGAGCCACCGGCTCGGGATTGTTTCTTGTCCAAAGCAACTCACGCGCGCAAACCGGGTTTCGATCACAGGCTGTGGCTTCACTTCTGGCGCATTGCCAAGCCATTCTGGTTTCACGAGCAAAAGTGGCTGGCGCGTGGGCTGTTGGCGCTGCTGGTGATTCTGCTGCTCGGGCGCACCGAGTTCGTGGTCGTGTTCAACGAGCAATCGGGCGAGTTCACCTCCGCTCTGGCCGCCAAGGATGGAGCGCGATTCTGGCACTCGATGCGCGTTTTCGGCGCGGCGCTGGTGATCGCCGTGCCGATCTATGGCTTCTACTATTACGTTCGCGATCGCCTGGGTATCGCTTGGCGGCGCTGGCTCACGCATGATTTCTTGCACCGGTACCTGAGCCACCGCGCGTTCTACGATCTGACCTCGAATGCCAGCATCGACAATCCCGATCAGCGCATCGCCGAGGACGTCAATGCGTTCACCCAGAAGTCGCTCACGTTCTTGCTGGAGTTCGTCAGCGCGACGCTACAGCTGATCGCCTTCAGCGGCGTGTTGTGGTCGATCTCGCGGACGTTGGTCTGGGTGCTCCTGGTCTACGCATCGGCGGGCACCGTGTTCACGTTCTTCGTCTTCGGCAAGCCGATGATCGGGCTGAATTTCCAGCAGCTGCGCCGGGAAGCAGACTTTCGCTTCAGTTTGATTCGGATCCGAGAAAACGCCGAGGGCATCGCGTTCTACGGTGGTGAAAAGCGCGAAGGCGCACACGTCAGGGAGCGTTTCGAGCGCCTGTACGATAACTACAAGCGCTTGCTGAAACGCACCCTCGGGCTGAATTTATTTCAGTACCTGTACAGCTTTCTGACCTACGCGCTACCGAGCGTGATCATCGCCCCGCGCATCATTTCCGGCGAGCTCGAGGTAGGGCGTGCCGTGCAGGCCGGCGGCGCATTTGCCGCGATGCTCGGCGCACTCACCGTGTTCGTCGATAACTTCGAGTCGCTGAGCGCCTTTGCCGCTGGCATCGAACGCCTGCACGCTTTCAGGCACGTGCTAGTGCTGGAAAACAGACCTCCGGATCCGAGCAAGGCATGGATCGAACGAGTCGAGGATTCCGAGCTCGCACTGGCTGACGTGACCCTGCAGACACCAAACCACGAGCGAACCTTGATTCGCGACGTCTCCCTGGTAGTCGCGCCGGGGCAGGGCTTGGTGATTGTAGGCGCGAGCGGCGGGGGCAAAAGCTCTCTGCTGCGGGCCGTGGCAGGACTGTGGCGTGCTGGCTCGGGCACGATTCGCTATCCAGATCTGGAACACATGTTGTTCTTGCCGCAGCGCCCGTACATGATTTTGGGCTCTCTGCGTCATCAATTGCTCTACCCGCGCATCAACCGCGACGTCAGCGACGAAGAGCTGCGCAGCCTGCTCAACGCCGTGAATTTGCCGGATTTGGCCGAGCGTTGCGGCGGTTTCGAGGTCGAGGTCGATTTCGCGCGGATGCTTTCGGGCGGTGAGGCGCAGCGTTTGGCGATCGCACGCGTGCTGCTCGGTAAACCCCGCTATGCCGTGCTCGACGAAGCCACCAGCGCGCTCGACGCGGAGAACGAGGCCCGCATGTATGAAGCGCTCCGAGCGCTGGGGATAACGCTGGTGAGCGTGACGCACCACCCTGGGGTGCTGAAATACCACCGCCACGTGCTGGAGCTGGTGGGCGATGGCAGCTGGTCCGTGCGTGATGCGGAGGGCTACGCGGTCGACGAGAAGTTCGAGCTCGAAATTCCAGTGCCCCAGACCTCGGGATAGCGAAGGCAATCGTCAGGCGGTGCCGTCGAGCATCGTCAGAACGAAGCGGCTTTCGGCCGTTGGGCGAGGATTCCTCACGCCGACCAGACTGCCAACTCAGGCCAGGCTCAACTGCTGGCGCCCATCCACCGGCAACCGGATGGTGAATGCGGTGCCGCGGCCGGGCTCGGTCTCGAACGAAAGTGTGCCGCCGTGCGCATCGACGATGATGCTGCGCGCGATCGATAGCCCTTGGCCCGTGCCCTTGCCCACCGCTTTGGTGGTAAAGAATGGGTCGAATATCTTGTCCCGGATGTGCTTGGGGATGCCGCCGCCGTTGTCCGCGATGGTCACCGCGACCACGCCATCGGCGGCGTGCGAAGTGACGCTGATTTTACCGCCCGCCTCTGGCTTGGCATCAGCCACCGCGTGGGCTGCGTTCACGATCAAGTTCAAGAACACCTGATTCAACCGCCCGGGGAAGCACATTACCGTCGGGATCTGGCCCAAATCCGTCTCGATCACGGCGACCGAACGATACTCATTTTGCGCCACGACCAAGGTGTCGAGGAGCGCTTGGTTCAAGTCACCGGTCGTCTTCTCATCGCCGTCTACGTGTGCGAATGACTTCATGGCGCGCACGATGCTCGATACGTGCGCGATCCCCGCGCTCGAATCCTGCAAGGCCTTCGGCGCGTTTTTCAAAAGATACGGCAGCTTCAAACGCGATTTGCTGGCGTCGATCGCGGCCCGTGCCTGAGCGAGCTCGTTCGGCCCAGCGGCGGAGATGGCCGCGTCCGCATCGCTCAGATGTTCGATCAGCTTATCGAACGCTTTGCTCAAGAACGTCAGGTTGTCACCCACGTACTGCATGGGGGTGTTGATCTCATGGGCGACGCCCGCCGCCAATTGCCCGACCCCTTCCAATTTTTGCGCGAGCTGAAGCTCTTTCTCGAGTTGTCCGCGCGCAGCCGCATCGATGACCTCCGTGGTCACATCCGAGACCGTCAGTAGGGCACCTTCGAAGCACTCGGTGCCGTAAATGGGCTTGTATGCCACCGCGAAGTGACGCTCGCCGATTTGGAACGAGGGCTTGATCGGTCGCGTACGACCTTCGATGAGCGCCCGGCCACTCGCGATCAGGGCCCAATCCAATTCGAGCGCGTTCGACAGTTCGGTGTCAATGCCGGCGATGTGGTGGAAAAAAGGCACACTCGCGTCGGGCGGGCCGAAGAACGAATCGAACGCCCGTGAGCGCTCGCTCACGATGCGCCCTTCCGAGTCCAGCGTCGCTAGGCCCTGTTCGACGGTATCCAACACCAGACGCATGTCGGCGTTCCGCTTCGACAGCTGGAGGGTGCGCTCCAGGACCGTCCTTTCGAGGTTCTCGCGGTGCGAGCGCAACTCTCGATCGCGCATTTGGATACCGCCCAGCATCTCGTTGAACGCTTCGGTGAGAGCTCCCACTTCGTCGGAAGTCGTCTTCTGCGCGCGCACGGAAAAGTCTTGCTCTCTCTTCACCTTGTCGGCCACGCTAACAAGCGCCAATACGCTGCGCGTGATGCCGCCACCGATGACGATCGCCAGGGCCAGCGAAACCGCGATCACGGCCAACATCAGCCCCTCACCGTAGCGAACGGAGCTGCGCGACTCAGCCAACTTGCTGCGGGCGATTTGCCGCATGTCGCGCGCGTGCTCACGGGCGAAAAGCGCTAAACCGTGCACCTTTGCGGCCTGCGCCGAGAACCAAATGTCGGCGTCGACGTTCAACCCGTCTTCGGTGGAGTCGAGCGCCTCCACGAGCAACACCGCTGACTGCCGAGCTTCGGGATGTTGCAGTATACGTCGATAACTAGCGAATTGTTCGGGCGTGGCAAAGCTCTTCAAAGTCGCGGCATATACCTCAGTCTCGGTCGTGAGCGTCACTAGGTAACGGTACATTCCTGGCGCAAACTCGCCGGCCGCGAAGGTATGGCTCAAGAGGGCGTGCACCCTGGATTCACGCTCTTGAACCTGCATCAGTGAGACCAAGGAAGAGAGCGCGCGCAGTAGGTCCCCGTCGTTGCTCAGGCGCCGGAGCGCGGCGGTTGCGTCGATGAGCGCATCGTCGAGCTCGGAGTAGTACTTCAGCACGCTATCGATGGAGGTCAGCGGCTGGTTCGCTCGACGGCGTTCGACCTGGATTGTCGCCAGGTCGGCGCGCGCCTCCCGAAGGGCGGCTCGCAGTCGGTCCGGTAGGCGATCGAACTCGCGTTGGGCGAGAAAGTCTTCCATCTGCGTCACCGCGCCGTCCGTCCTGGTTTCTTGGCTTTTCAAGGCGATTTCGCTGGCCTGCATCCGCTGGGTCGTGGTTGCGCTCGCTCGACGCAAGCCCACCGTCAGGGCTGCCATTGCGCGCTCGGTCTGTAGTTCATCGACGGTCGCGCTCATGCGCAAGGAGAGCTCCGCGAGATCTTCGATCGAGCCGATGGCGTCGGCGGTGTGCGAGCGCTCGCGTGCGACGTTGCCTAGTTCCACGGACAGGAGCAAGGCCCCAATCACCGGGATACCGGCGAGCACTGCCAACTTGAACGCAATCCTTCGAACGCCAGAGAACATGCTGCCTCGTCAACCGGGGACGCGCACGCGTATCGGCTCGATCAGCGTGCCGGCGCGTGAAAACTTGAAGAGTCTCTCGATCAGGACCATCGATAAATCTCGCCCTTTCGGGACCACCACGACCCCATTCGTGGTCCGTACGTCTTCCTCCAAAATCATTTCGGCGGTCATTTGTCCGACGGTGAGCGAGCGCACGGTGGTCGAGCCTTCGGCATTCCGGAAGTCGCTCAACGCTTTCAAAAATGGCTGCTCCGCGGGGCCGAGGCGCTTCTCCAGGGAGGCCAGCACGTTGGGCACGGCCGCGCCGTCCGACGTGGCGCGCTCGACCTGCAGGGCGACTCGGAGCATGGCGCCTCCTATCTCGATGTCGTCGCTCGGAGGCCGATGCGGGCCACCGGCCTGCAGTTTGATCATCGCGGCAATCTCCTCGAAGCGCGGGATCTCCGAGAGCAATTTGTGCCCCATCAAGGGGTGCTCGTCGAATGCCTTTTGCTCGAGAGGATCGAGCGGGCGCTTGGCGAGCGCACGCTCGAGGGTTGCTTCGGGGAGCCCCACGCAACCGATCATGCTGAACAACGCGGCCACTTCGAAGCGCCAGGTGTCGTTCAGGGCGAACTTCCGGGTCATGTGTGCGACGAGCGTCTTGATGCGCTGCGTGCGACTGAAAAGTGCGGGCGCCATCAGTGACAGAACGTCACTCAACAGCCGAACGCAGCCCGTCACCGTGCGCTCTAGCAGCTCGCGCTCCGCAGTGACCAGCCGATGCTGCTCGACTCCGAGTTCGAGCGCAGAGATCAAATCCTCCGGCTTACAGGGCTTCCAGAGGAAGCGCAAGATTTGCCCGTCGTTCACGGCCGAGACCGCGGAGTTGACGTCCGCCTGGCCAGTCAGCAGCAAACGCGAGGTGAGGGGGGCGATCTGCCGGGCGCGTGCCAAGAGGCCAGCTCCGTCGAGCTCGGGCATGCGCATATCCGAAAGCACGACCGCAAACATCGGTCCCGCTTCCAGGATTCTCAGCGCCTGCAATGGATTGCTCTCGGTCGTCACCTCGAAGTGATCGAAGAGAGTGCGCTCCAAGCCCTCCAATACCCGCGTTTCGTCATCGACGCACAGGATGCGTCGATTGCTTGCCATGGTCACGCCATCATTCCTTTGAATTGGGGGAGCAGATCGTCCGCCCCGATACGTTTCAGATACTCCGCGTTGGGCTCCTCGCCGCACACCAAGCACGATGCCAGCCACACGATCTGCGGTAGGCCCAATCTATCGTGTGCATTGCGTTGCGGCGCGTGGTGATTGGCAACGGCCTCGACGATGCGAAAAGGCAGCCCCCACAGGCCGAGCAAGAATGCGCCGACTTCGGCATGCGTAATGGCATCTGCGGGGATACTTTCGCCCCCTTCGGCCGGCGGCGTGTTCGCCAAAATCAAATGCCCCACGTCACACACCAGGCCAGCCATGAACGCCGCGTCGGTGTCGTCGCGTCCCCGGGCAATTCGGCTAGAGAGCTGAGCGATGGCGAGCGAGCGCTTCTGCAGCTCATCGATCGCGGCTTTCGATTGAGTGCTCGTCTTTCCGACCGAGTCGAAGGCACCGATGCCCAGCGCCAAGTTGCGAATCGTTTTCATCCCCAGCCGCAAGACGGCGGCGCGCACGTCGCTGACCGCGGCTCCCGAAGAAAACAGCGATGAGTTGACGATTTGGAGCACCTTGCTGCTCATCGCCGGGTCTTGCCGAACGATCGCGGCTACGGTGTCGGCCGAAGCCATCTCGTCATCGAGTGCGCGGGACAAATCCGAAAACAGGCGTGGGGTCGAAGGCAAGCGGTCGACGCGACCGACGACTGCCTGCAGCCGCTCTTCGCTGAGCCATTTGCGGAGCTCTTGGGTGCGCCCGATCACCTGTTGCAGGGTTTCGGAACTACAGGGTTTGGCCAAGAACTGATGGGCCACCTTCACCACGCGAAATGCAGCGGCTTCATCGGTTTGCCCGGACAGCACGATGCGGGCGATGTGCGGATACTTGGCGCAGACTTCGCCGAGCAAGGCGGCGCCGTCCATACCCGGCATCCGCATGTCGGATACGACTACGTCGAAGTGGGCGTTGCCGAGCTCAGCGAGCGCAGCCGCGCCGCCCTCGGCGAAGCTGACTTCCCAGTCTACATCTAGCTGAAACAGAGTTCGCTCGATCGCCTCGAGCACCCGCGGTTCGTCGTCGACGAATAGCACTCTCATGGAAATACCTCGATTTGCGATGCCGCCGCTGAGTCGACCACGGGTAGACAGATGACGAACGTCGTCCCGCGGTTGACCTCGGTCTCGAAAGCGATTGAGCCTTGATGCTTGTCGACGATGACGGAGTAGGCGATAGCGAGGCCCTGTCCCGTGCCCTTGCCCACTTCCTTGGTCGTAAAAAAAGGTTCGAACACCCGGGCTCGTACGCTCTCCGGAATGCCGGCACCAGTGTCGCTGACGCGAATCTCGACTTGCTCGCCCTGCATGCGGCCCACGATGCGGATCTTGCCCTTGCCCTGCGAGCCGCCCGCCGTTGCCTCCCCGATGGCGTGCGCCGCGTTGACCAGCAAATTCAAGATGACTTGGTTGAACTCGTTGCGCAGGGCAGGCACTAGCGGCAGGCCTGCGTCCATGTCGAGTTCCACCTCGGCCACGTACTTCCACTCGTTGCGCGCTACTGCGATCGTGGTTTCGATGGCTTCACGCAGATTGACGGGTTTCTTCTCGGACCCGCTCGGGTGCGAGAACTCCTTCATCGCTTGCACGATGCTGGCAATGCGACCCAAGCCCTCCCGAGACTGCTCCAGCGCGCGAGGCAATTGTTTGACTAAGTACGGGACCTTGGCTTTGGTCACCGCAGCGTCGGCCGCCGCGATCAATTGTGCGTCGACGGGTCCTTCTTTGGCGGCTTGAACGACCGTCATTGCCGCCTGCAAGGCGGTGATCAGGCCCGCAACGCCTCGCTGCGCGAAGGCAGTATTGTCGGAGACGTATTGGGTGGGCGTGTTCACTTCGTGTGCGATTCCAGCCGCCAGTTGCCCGATCGCTTCCAGCTTCTGCGCCTGAATCAACTTGGCTTGTGTGCCTCGAAGCTGGGCCAGCGCTTGGCCAAGCTGCTCCTTTTGCGCGTTGATCTCCGCCGTGCGTTTGGCGACCATCTTCTCGAGGGCGATATTTTGCTCGAGCACCCAAAATGCCGAGTGCCCCTCGGTGGAGCTGTTCTCGATGCGTTGGATGAGCACACGAATGGTCTTCTCTTTGGCGCGCAACTTGCGCTCCAGCGCGCCGACCCGCAACGTCAACTCGGGCAGCGACAGTTCCGCGAAGAATTCGCTCTGGGTCATGTGGATGAGAGCGCCACTGCGCTGAGGGTTTGGTTGACGTAGATCGCGTTGTATTGCTCGCCATAGCCGCTGAAGCCCACGGCCCGATGGCGAGCCAAAAGTTCCCCCACCGCCCGCTGACTGCCGGCATGCTCGAGCTCCCGGCGACCGAGGACACTATCGCAACCGAGGATCAACTGCGGCTCGCCGATCTTTTGCTCGACGCTTTGGAACGCGCGTACGAGCCCGGAGACGGGATCGCTGCCGCTGCCCATCGTGAGCACCAGCCCAACTTCCAGAGCACAGTAGAGAGTCAAGCTGTGGTCGTCGTTCACGCTCCTGATCGAACGCACGTAGTGCTCGCCCCCGCTGAAGAACAGCAAGGGATTTCGCGTGAATATTGCGGAATCCAGCTCTTCCACCTCCATGCCCAGGGCTTCTGCAAAGGCTTCCGCCGCGGGCTCACCGTTGAATTCCTGCACCAAGCGCTGCTCGGGGTCGGCCATGGTCACGACCAACTTGTGTTTGCCGGGCACGACGTGTGAAACCTTGAAGGTCGTGAAGGGGAGCGTGGTTTCGAATAGCGCGAACAGGGCTGCGTCTCGCAAGAAGCGACCCTCATGGTAAACTCGGGTGCCCTTCGCTCCCTGGCCGCCGAGCATGTCGCCCGCGCAACCACCGATCAGCGGAATCGTGCCCAGCGACTGATACAATGACGCCGCCAGGCGTTCTTCGGCTCCCGAGAGCGCATCGACCAAGACCAATCCGAATGCCCGCTCGATGCCCCGCTCGAGCATGCCGGAGATCGCGTTGAACGCTGCTTCGGAGGCCCGCGCTTGGCACTCGGACAGCGGCGATATCAGATATGGGCTCACGTGCAGTTCGTCACTGCTCAGGCTGACCGCCGTGATGCCTGCATCCTGGAAGCCGCTCGCGCCGAACTGCCCCACCGTGGTGCAGGCGATCACGGGCGTGGCAAAGCTCGCTTCGATCGCACGCCCGAGCCGTTCGAGATCGTATCCCGGCGCGCAAAAGAGCAGATTGGCGCTGGCACTCTTGGCGTCGACTTGCTCGCGAATCGTCGCAATCGCCCGATCGGCATCGAGCTCGAAGGTATGCGCTTGACGCACTCGTAGTCGTGATCCGATTCCCACCCCCTGGGAACGGACCGAGTTGCCGGTGGCTTAACCGAGCAGAGTCCCAAACCTGGAAAGCTGATGCAGATTTGGACAGGCGCCGATGGGGGCGCCTCGGCGGTTTCCGCCGGTAGCTCTGACTTCGGACTCGGCTGGAACTTTCCGAGCACATTTCCGAGACATGATATCTTCTATCCATGGGCGAGGCAGACGAAGAGTCCGCGATCTTACTGGTCGATGACGACGAGAAGGTGCTGACATTTTTGCAACGCGCGCTCGAGAGCCTGCCCATGAGCGTGCGGGTGGCCAGCGACGGAGCCAGCGCCCTATCGCTGCTCGCGGAGCAGCGATTCGATGCGGTCGTCAGCGACATCGTGATGCCGGGCATGAATGGACTCAAGTTGCTTCACGCGGTTCGCGAGCATGATTTGGACTTGCCGGTCGTGCTCATGACTGGCAATCCCGATCTTAAAACGGCGACCTTGGCGGTCGAGTACGGCGCGTTCCAATATCTAATCAAACCGGTAGCTGTCGAGCGCTTGCGAATCGTCGTGGCTCGCGCCGTCGACGTTGGCCGGCTAGCGCGTTTGAAGCGTCAATGCGCGCAGGAGTTCGGCAGCGGCTCTTTCTATATCGGGGATCGCGCGGGCATCGACGCGAAGCTCAATCGCGCCTTGAGCTCGCTGTGGATGGCGTACCAGCCGATCGTAGGCGCGACCGATGGCTCATTGTACGGCTACGAAGCATTGCTCCGCAGCGACGAACCGCTCTTGCTCTTGCCCAAGGCCGTGCTCAAGGCGGCCGAGAAAGTGCGACGTGTGCACGAGGTCGGACGCGCGGTGCGTGATGCCGTAGCCTCGGGCATCGAATTCATGCCACGCGCCGAGGCCTTCGTGTTCCTGAACGTGCATCCAGAGGACTTGCTGGACCCTGCGCTCTACTTGCCCTCGGCGCCATTGTCTCGCATGGCGCAGCGCGTGATTCTGGAGTTGACCGATCGCGCTTCTCTGGATTCCGTGAACGACGCGCGGGGCCGCGTCGAACGCTTGCGCGCGCTCGGTTTCCGCATCGCCATCGACGACTTGGGAGCGGGGCAAGCGGACTCGAGCACGTTCGCTCAGCTCGAGCCGGAGTTCGTGAAAATCGACCCGTCAATCATCCGAGGCGTGGACAAGGACCCCTCCAAGCGAAAGATGGTGCACGCGCTGGTGCGCCTGTGTCACAACATGGGCAAGACGGTGATCGCCGAAGGTGTCGAGAACGCAGAGGAACGCGACACGCTGACAGCGGCCCGATGTGATTTTCTGCAGGGCCACTTTCTGGGCACTCCCGCACCCTTTCAGGATCGCAAACAAGCCCGCCCGACCTGACCCTTCAGCCCCCAGTACGGTTCGGGTCTCGCCAGGCGCGCTCGAAAGGCAGGCGCCAAGCATGGGGTGCGACGAGCGAATGAATCACGTTGGGTCCCCAACTGCCGGGCGTGTACATGCGAACAGGAGGTGGCGCCTCGAGCAGCGGCGTGGACTTCTCCCACAGCTGTTCGATGCCTTCCGCTGCCGTGAACAGCGTGTAGTCACCGCGCATTGCGTCGAGGATCAAGCGCTCGTACGCCTCGAGAACATCGCCCGCGAAGCCCGTGTCGTGCATGGCGAACTGCAGGCTCAGTTTATCGAGCCGCATGCCGGGGCCTGGGCGTTTGCCGTAGAACGAAAGGGACATCTTCGAGGCGTCTGCCAAATCGAAGGTCAAGTGGTCTGGCCCCTGGGAGCCAACCCCAGAGCCGGGCGGGAACATGCTCTTCGGTGGCTCTCGAAAGGCGATCGAGATGATGCGCTGGCCCTCGGCAAGGCGTTTGCCCGTGCGCAAGTAGAAGGGGACACCCGCCCAGCGCCAATTGTCGATGTAGCACTTCAAGGCGATGAACGTCTCGGTATCTGACTCCGGGTGCACGCCTTCTTCGGCGCGATAGCCGATGTACTGCCCCCGCACGACATCGGCAGGTTGAATCGGCACGAGGCTGCGAAAGACTTTGTTCTTCTCTTCACTGATCGGATTCGGTTCGAGCGAAGTGGGGGGCTCCATGGCCGTGAACGCCAGGATTTGGAAGAGATGAGTGACGACCATATCGCGAAACGCCCCGACCGTTTCGTAAAACCCGGTGCGCTTGCCGAGGCCGAGCGTCTCCGGTACGTCGATTTGCACGTGATCGATGAAGTTGCGATTCCAGATCGGCTCGAACAGCCCGTTACCGAAGCGGAACGCCAAGATGTTTTGCGCGGGCTCTTTGCCTAGAAAGTGATCGATGCGGAAGATCTGCTGCTCGGTGAAGACTTCATGCAGCTTCGCGTTCAGGGCAACCGCGCTCGCCAGGTCGGTGCCGAACGGCTTTTCCATCACCACACGCGAGCGCTCGACGAGGTTCGCTTCGCCCAGCATGCGCGCTGCGGACAACGCGGCATTGGGCGGCACACTCAAGTAGTGCAAGCGCCGGCTCTCGCCGGTGAAGGTCAGCTCCGCACGCTCGGCCGCGGTTTTGAGCGCGCTGGCACCGGCCGACAGGGGAACGTAGTCCAACATCTGCGCGAACGCGTCCCACGCCTCGTCGGTGACCTTACGGTGCGAAAACTCATCGAGGGCCGCTCGCGCAAATTTACGGAATCCTTCCGCGTCGATATCATCGAGTGAGATCCCAATGATGCGACAGCCCGGAATGAAGCCCGAACTCACCAAATGGAACAGGCCCGGTAGCAGTTTCCGGCGCGATAGGTCCCCGGTGGCCCCCACCAGCACGACCAAATGTGGATATCGAGGTCCTACTCGCCCAGCGGTCTTCGCGTCCGTGCTCATGGTTCGACGTCTAGTCGAACTCAGTCAACAGTTCGTGTCCAGCGTGTGACAAGCTGCCTCATTCGTGCTCACGCTTGCGCTTGCTGCAGCCCTGTGGCGGCCTTCGGCTCGTGCAACAGGTCCGCAAACAGTACGCGATAGTGCACCACTGCTTGGCGTAGCTCCTCGGTGTTCACGCGACCATTGCGGTTGGAGTCGGCCAGCGCCTTCGCTGCTCGGTAGTGTTGCAAGACACCTGCGTGCTCGACCGACAGATCTGCCACGCGCTGCTCGAAATGTTCGGTCGGGTAGCCTTGGGCCCGCATGACCTCGTTGATCAGCTCGTTGGCGCCCGAAACCGCCACCCCGGGATCGTCGACGAATTGCGCCTGGATACTCGCCCAGTTCGAGAGGAAGCGTGCGCGATCGACCGCGTTCAACTCACGGGCTTGGAATTGACCCACGCGCCGTTCGCGCGAGGCGAGCTCGCGATCCGCATGGTCGGAACCGTATTCCTGGACCGCGCGATCGTATTCTGGACCAAATTTGCTCTTCAACTGGACACGACGGGTTCGTGCTCGGTGACGAGATGCCACGACGAGGATGATCGCCAGCGCCACAATCGCCAATCCAATCAGTGCCCACATCGTCGTCGAGTCCTGCATCTAGTGCCTCCGAAGTGCTTGAGATCACTTCATAGAGCAACAGCCGTGCCATTGACTCTCCGCCCCGGGGGATCTTTACGTGGCAGGCGCGACTTCGAGGAAATAGCGTGGCCCGAGCATCGCGGCGAGCCGAAGCGCGCTCGTGGCCGTGAGGCGCATGCCCGCTGGTACGATCAGGACGCCGCCTTCACTGCGAATATCGTGGGCAAGCACCATGCCCTCGGCGAGATTGGCTGCCGAGATCCGTTCGTTGCCGCGGCTGCGGATCTCGCCGACTACCGCTAGGCAACCCGCACCACCCTCCAATTCGAGGCCCCAACAGAGATGGGAACCCGGAAAGCGATTGGCGGAGTCGTCACGCGGAATGCCGGTCGTGAGCGTGATCCCCTCCATCAATGCCGCACGCTTCAGGGCTCCGCCCGCGGTATTGGCGAGTTCGCGCAGCGCATCTCGCATCGCGTCATCGGGAGCGGCGGGATCGCCCAATAGAGTTGCGCGGATGAAGGACAACGCCCCCGGGTCGGCGACCAGGGACACCCTCAGTTCCAGCTGGTCGCCAGCGAGCGACATCGGAATCGAAGCGCTCACGGCAGCCGGGCCGAGATGTGCCGGCCAACCCGCTACGACTGCAAACAGGTGACCGGACATCGAACCGAGGTTCTCCGCAACGAGCGGACCCAGGTTGCGCCAGGCCCTGAGGCTCGCTACGTCGGGCGCTGCGGAGAAATCGAAGGCTCGGGGCTTGGAAACCGAGCGCGACCAGCGGAGCAGGCGCTCGGGAGCTTTTACTCTCTCGAGCAGCTCCACGTCCACGAACGGGCGGCGCATGAAGTCGTGCACGCCAGCGCTGATCAGGCTCGAAATGTCTTTGCCTACCGGCGTCGCTTCGACGACCGCCAACAGATAGGCTTCGGCTGCGTTTTCGCTGCCTCGCAGTCTGCGCGCCAGGTCCTGGCCGCCTTTGGGTGGGACGCTGAAGACCACCACCTGGGGGGCCTCGCGTGCAATTGCCGCAAGCGCTGCGGTTTCGTCGGCGACTGCCTCTACTCCATAGGTCGCTTGTGGCAACGCACGAACCATCGCGTCGCGCTCTGCGCGCCGATCATTGAGTAGAACGACCCTTACCACGCTCGCGCCCCGCTCCGCTAAGCACCGAGCGGCGCGAGCTTGGCTGCGGTAGCGACCAAGAATTCAGGCTTGAAGGGCTTGACGATCCAGCCCTTCGCCCCGAGCGAGCGGGCCCGCTGGATCAACTCCGGTTGACCTTCGGTCGTGAGCATCACGACCGGCACGAGTGAACCCTGGGCGCTCAACCGCTCCAGCAACTCGATGCCGTTCATGCGCGGCATGTTGACGTCACAGACGATGAGCTTCATGTCGGATAGGCCAGCGAGCTTCTCCAGCGCGTCCACGCCGTCTATCGCCTCGGTGACCAGGTAACCCGGTGCTTTCAGTGCGGCACTGACTTGTCTGCGAACGAGCATCGAATCATCGATCACCATCACACGCGCGGTCATTGTTCGTCTCCTGGAGTGTCAGAAAAGGATTGCGTCGCCGGCCTCTGCGGGCTGGGCGGCCGTTGCGTCGCGCTGGAACCCCGGCTGGAACGTTGCGTCCAAGCGTGTCGCCAGATGCCAGCCCGGACCTTGGAAGAAATGCCAGCGCGATGTCCCCGGTGCCTCCGAAACACGCAGCCCGTCGCCGACGACGGTCATCGGGGTTGCGAGCGAGATCGGAATGCCCGCTCGCAACAGGCGACCCTTCAATCGCCCGAGCAGCATGTTCGAGAACTCGCCCACGGTGTCGACGAGGTCGAATTCCACGCCGCCAGCGGCGTTGGTCCACGCTTCCGCGGCAGCGCGCGTAGCCACGAGAATCAGCACGCCTTTCAGGGCGCGACCGACGTAGCCGATGGAGGCCATGCAATAGGTTTCACGCCCCAGGCCGCTTTCAGTCATCGCGGGGCAGAGTTCGATTTGCACGCCGTAGGCTGCAAACATTTCGACCGTCACATCCAGCAGCTGACGGTCCATGAACGCGAAATCTGGGTGGCTGTCGAAGGCGCTGCTCTTCACTGGATCCCCAGCATTTCCTTAGATCGAGCGGCCATTCTTCGCCCTCTCTTAAGGCGCGCCCGCGCGCCGCAGGGAGCTAGGTTGGTCCACACCTGCTTCAAAATGTCCCACCAATTCCTTCGCGCGCCCGCGGCGAGCCCTGTCGTCTCAGTGAGGCAGAGTGCAGCATCCGCGCGCGGCCCCGCCAAGGCACTATCCCGAAATCCGTGTAGGGCACGAACTTTGCTCTGAAATGTTAGATGGCAAACCCGCTTGAGCAAGCAGCATCTGGATCGAGCGCTGTGGGTACTCCGGCCAAGCCGCGGAGCGGCGTCTTCAAGCTCCTTTTGGAGCAGCACGGGGAAACGTTCGCCCAGGTCAAACGCCTAGGCATGCGATCCGAAGAACAATCGCGGCGCGAGCTCGATTCGCAGGCCCGCGCCGAGCGCTGCTCGAAACGTCACGAAATGTCCGAAGTGTGCGAGGCCCTGCGCACGGTCGTAGAGACTGAGATCTCGTTACAACGCGACACCAATGTGAGCGATATCGAGGACGCGATGGCGGCGCTCGACGCGACGAACCCTGGGAGTCCAGAGTGGGGCCCCACGTTCCTGCAGTTGAGCGAGTTGGTGGAGGCGCGTATCAGTGCAGGCCAAGACGAATCGCCGCAGCTGTTGGCCGCCGGTTGAATCCGCTCTTACGAGCCCCGACCACTCGAAACCGCTACTTGCAGTGGCTCCTGGGGCGACTGAAAAAGTACGTGGCAGTGTAGTCGACTCGCGCCGTAGCGCCGACGTGCGTGCTGTCGCAGCCGCTAGTTGGTGCGAGCCCGCCTACGGTGTCCAGACGTTGAATGTAGCTCACGTCATCCAGCAGGCCTTTGCCCGTGTGCGTCGTAGCCTGGAGCAAAAGTTCCGGGATTGCGTTGACGTGAGCGGTGAACTCTTGGACCTTCTTGGCCACGACCGTGCTGTGATCGCTGATCGACTCCCAGGTTGGGCCGCCGTAGTGCTTCACGATCAAGTGCCCCCGCCGATCGAAGAGCGACGCCTCGGGCGCTTGGAAGGTCCAGGCGTAGCCGGTGCCCGTGGCTTGGCAGCTGTAGATCTGCACGCCAATCGCGTCGTAGTAAAAGGCGAGCTGGTTGTCGTTCGGGACCGCCAAGATTGGGCTCGGCAACGCAGGGGGCGGCTGTGGGGGAAAGGACTTGAGTTGCTCGCTCCGGGCCCCGACTGCTTCCGAGTCCGTCGGGCCTGCGGCGCCATGGCTCGCTTCGCTCGCAGAGCAAGCGAAGAGCAGCGCGGCAACCAGCGTCGAAAACGCACCGTAGTCTTTGAACATGCCATTCCTCCAAGACCTGTCCCACCGACAAGTCAGCCATCGGACTCCCGATAGACGAGTCCTTCTCGGCGCTTACCTCTCGACCTTTGGTTGGAGGACTTGCTGCGCCGTCCACCAATACGGGCAGGGCGGTAGGGCGTTTCGGTCCTCGATTCGGCCCCCAAACCGAGCGTGCTAGGATATTCGTTCAATCCCGGGCCACTCGCGCTTCGATTATTTTCGCCAGCGCACCGAAACCGCCCCGGGCTAGATCCGTATCTCCCCCTGAGCGCAGCACGGAGACAAGGCTGGGATGGCAACAATCGTTGGGAATTTCGCGCAGGGCTTAGCGGGCAGCTCCGCCCAGGTGTCCGAGCGAATTGCGCCTGCTCCCTCTGCCGGCGGCGAAAGCGGCCAGGCCAACGCGGCCATGGAGCGCTACGCGCAAGGTGATGAGTCCGCTTTCGCTAGCGTCTATGACTCGGTGGCGCCACGCGTGCACGCTTATCTGATTCGGCAAACGCGCGATCGCGCGATCGCGGACGACCTGTTGCAGCAAACCTTGCTGCAGATCCATCGCAAGCGGGGCACCTACGCGGCCGGGTTGCCGGTGCTGCCATGGGCCTTCGCGATTGCCCGGCGCCTCTACATCGACGAATGCCGACGACGCAAGACTGACGCGCTATGGAGCGCCCGTGACGTGGGTGAAGACGATCGCAGAGCCTGGACCTTGCCGGACGATGAAGTCGCGACACGCGAGGTCGCGGAGCTGGTCGAGGCGGAGCTGGCCCGTATGCCGGGTAATCAACGCGTTGCGTTCGAGCTGCTCAAAGTCGACGGTCTCTCGCACCAGGAGGCGGCGCAGGTGCTGGGCACTACCGTGAGCGCCGTGAAGCTACGCGCGTTCCGTGCGTATTCGGCGATTCGCGCGGTGCTGGGCTGTCCGCTCGAACCGTCGCTTCCAAGCAAGCCGCGTCGCGAAGCCTGAGCTTCGTCGAGCAGGATTCGCAAATGTCCAAGTCCACGCCCCCGACTTCGGAAGTCACCACGGGCTTGGCGGAGGCGCAGCTGCGCGCGCAAGTGATTGAGTTGAGCGCACGTTCGCCTTCGCCCACACGTTCTCGGCTCGCGTTGGAGCAGCGCGTCGTGCTGATGATTGTGATGCTCGTCCCCCTACTGGTATTCATTGCCTGGGGCGGAATTCGCATGGGACCACGGCCGGACCGGCTGGTGCTGCAGACCGCGCTGGGTTCTGCAGGCCTGGCTGCCTGCTTGGCGATCATTGGTATTGGTCGCGGTCGATCCATGTTGGGGCGGCCACGGTCGTGGTTGCTGACCCAGGTTTTGCTCACGCCGGTGCTGCTCTTCGCGTGGCGCGTGCTGAGCAGCGCCTGTTATCCGCACATGATGGAGCAGTGGGTCGATCGGCCTGGTGTGCGCTGCTTCACGCTCAGCGTAGTCTTGGCGTTTGCTCCGCTGCTGGGCCTGCTCTGGTTGCGTCGAGGTAGCGATCCGCTGCACCCAGTCCTGACCGCCGCTGCGTTCGGTGCGGCCGTGGGCGCGGGAGCTTGGGTGTTGGTGGATCTGTGGTGCCCGGTCGGCTACGTGCCGCATGTGCTGCTGGGCCACGTATTGCCTTTGCTGCTTTTGATCGGGCTCAGCGCGCTACTGGGCAGTCGAGTCGTCGCCATGGGTAAGCGCCGCGCGCCGCTGACCGATCGCTGACCCTCGCCCTGCGCTTGCTTCTCGGCTATTCCCCGATGCCATGGATCACGAACCGGCAATCGGGACTTTGGCCGCGGGGGGCGCAGCACCCTGGGTGGCTGCGCTCGGCGCCGCAATTGCGCCCTGCCCGGTAGAGAGCGACCCCGACATTCTGGCGTCGTTCTCGCGCGACCAAGCGCCCTTGGCGCCGGCCGGCAACGCCGCAGCGCTGGTCCGCGCGCGCACGGTCACGGACGTGATCGCCACGCTGCGCTTCGCGCACGAGCAGCGGATCCCGGTCGTGACGCGTGGGGCTGGTACCGGTCTGGCGGGGGGGGCAAATGCGACGGACGGTTCGATCCTGCTCTCGGTGCTGAACCTGAATCAGATCCTGAGCATCGATCCCGCGACGCGCACCGCGGTGGTGGAACCGGGCGTGCTGAACGGCGTTCTCGCGGCTGCCGCCGCCGAGCGCGGTCTGTTCTATGCGCCCGACCCGGCGAGTCGCGAGATCTCCACGATCGGTGGCAACATCGCGACCAATGCCGGCGGTGCTTGCTGCCTCAAGTATGGCGTGACGGGGGACCACGTGGCCGCGCTCAAGGTCGTTTTGCCCGACGGCACACTGCTACGCACAGGTGGGATCAGCAGCAAGAACGTGGCCGGCCTGGATCTGACACGGCTACTGGTTGGCTCGGAGGGCACGCTGGCCGTGATCGTCGAGGCCACCGTTCGACTCATGCGGCCGCCGCGTCCGGCTTCCACGCTACTGGCCTTTTTCGGCAGTTTGAACGATGCCGCCGCCGCGATTGCCGCCATGGACGCCAGCGTAGATTTGTCGCTGCTCGAGATCATGGACCGCGTGACATTGAGCGCGGTCGAAGCGCTCGCGCACCTCGAGCTCGATACGTCCGCAGCCGCCCTCGTGATCGCCCAGAGTGACGCGGTGGACGCGCCCGCCGCGATCGCTCACTCTGCCACGCTGTGCCGCGAGCACGGCGCGCGCGACGTCACCACCACGGACGACGTCGAAGAGGGTCGAATGCTGCTCGCCGCACGACGTATGGCGCTACCCGCGCTGGAGCGCCTGGGCACGACGTTGCTCGATGACGTCGCCGTGCCCCCACCCGCCATCCCGGCAATGATTCGCTGCATCACGAGCGTGGCCGAGCGATCGGGCCTGACGATCGGCACCTTCGGCCATGCCGGGGACGGCAATCTGCACCCCACCATCGTTTTCCAACCGGAGCAGCGTGACGCCGCGTTGGTCGCGTTCGACTCGATCGTGCGCGGCGCGATTGAACTCGGAGGCACCATCAGCGGCGAGCATGGCGTCGGCTTGCTGAAGCGCGATTACCTCGGGGCCATGATCGGTGAAGCCGAGCGCGAGCTACTCGCTCGTATCAAATTCGCCTTCGATCCGCGCGGGATCCTCAATCCAGGTAAGGCGATCTGAGCGCTGCCCGCGAGCTTCAGCCCGGCATGTGCTCGATCTCCGGTCGCGATTCGAAGAACTTGTTGTTGCCGGCCGAATTGTAGCGCTGATAGTCGATTGCCCAAGGGATGATCTGGCTCTTGTGGTCCTTGTACTTGACGGTCATGGCCATGGGCGTCACCGAACGGTAGCTGCTGTCGGTGGGGATGTCCTTGTTCTCGCTGCCGCCGGCCGAGAACAGAGTGATCAGCAGCTGATTCGGATCGTCGTATACGCGGCGGAAGCCCTCGTTGACCTTTTCGTGCCCGCGCACGAGGGTGTGGCAACCGACGCGTTGCAGAAACGCCTGGCTCTGCAGACGACCGAAGGGAAAACGCGATGATTGCTCCTGCAGGGCTGCGGGGATCACGTCCGCCGAGCTGGGGTCACTCCACATCATCTGGAAGCGAATGTCCCAATCATTGAGGCTCGAAAGATCTTTGAATTTTTCCTTGAGCAATAGGTCTCGTGCGATCCCGCCGTGGACGAACAACAGGCGCTCGAAGAAGAGCATGTTCGGTAAGGCATCGAACAGCTGCATGTAGTGCGCGAATACTTCTTGCGAGAAGTGCGGCTTGAGCGTGTTCATCGCTTCACTCGGGCGCACGGCGCCGAGCACGCGCCCTTGGTGTTCGATGTAGTATTCGTGGTTGCCCCGCAGCAAGTACACGTGGTCCGGTGCGCGCAAGAATAGCTGCATGGCGGAGCGCAGCACGCCTTGGTAGCTGAACATCCCGCGATCGATGTAGTCGCCCAGCAGTACCAGCTTGGGTTCCGGATTGTGCTCCGGATCGGTCACGAATTTGTTCACTTTGGCGAAGAAATCCGACTGCATCAGCACGGCCTTCAAACAGCTGTAGCAACCGTGTAAATCACCCACGACGATCAGCTCGTACTCGCGGCCTGTTTTGGGAGGGACCATGTGCACGTGGCCATCCAGGAATGGCTCGCTGTTTTGAAACTCCGCGACGCTGCGCTTGCCGACGAGCTTGCCGGCTCCCGCGGCGCGTTGCTTGTCGAGCTGCGCGATCACACGATCGATGAGCTTGCGATCGGATTCGACCTGCTGCCCGAGGCGAGTCGGATCGGTGGTGTAGTGATATTCGAACTGCTGAAAAAACGGGTGGTTCTCCAAGCTCGGCACCAGCTTTTCGTTTTTTCCAACCGCGCTCGTTCGACGATTGTCCTCGTCGTCGAGCAGCTCGACGCCCAGGTCGGCCTCCAGCAGCGTTGCCAGCTCGCCGCGAAATTTCAGCTCCGCGGGGTGGACTTGACCATCGGCGTGAATCAATTCGTCGATCGTGCTCATCAGCTGCTCTTGGTTTGCCGCGTCGAAGCCTTTGAAGATCTCGAAACAGCGCAGCTTGAGCTTTCCGTGAACGAAGGTGTCTTGCGCCTCGCCCTCGGCTACGGCCTCGGTAAACAGGTCTTTGACCTGCCGATTGATGCCCTCGAAGACTTCATGAAAATGATTGGTGAACTTGCCGATCAGTTCGGCACGCAGCTTCTGATCCGACTCCGGAACGGCGTCGTGCACGCGGTGCTCGATTAGCTTTCGCACGTAGTTGCGGACGAATTCTTTCTCCGTATCGTCGAAATCGCCGTCGATGTATCCGAACGTGGTCAGGTAGAAAATGACCGCGCGCATTTGCTTGTCCGCGGTCGGCCCGTCCTGGCTGAACTTCAACATGATCCAAAAACGATACGGCCCCTCCCTGGAGGGATCCAGCGCAATGGGACACTCCTCGGATTTCCGCCTCTCGGGAGCGCGCTGGCTGCCGGGCTCGTGATGATGAATACTGGCGATCGCATGAACCCCAGGAAATCGGCCCATTTTCGCGCATTCCTCTTGGTGCTCGGCGCCTCCGCCATCGCAGGTTGCCGCACATCGGAGGGCGCAAGCGATGGCGGGGGTTCGGCTGGAGCCGCGGGGGGGCCGGCCGCGCAATCGGGTGCGCCGGGCTCCGCTGGTAGCGCACCGAGCGCCGCCGCAGGTACGAGCAGCGGTGGTAGCGCGAGCAGTAACGGCGGGGCCGCACCTGTTGTCGCGGGTGCGCCGAGTGTGGGCGTGGCCGGCGCCGCGGGCGGCAGTGCGGCCAACGGTGTGGGCGGAACGAGCACGGGCTCTACTGGCAGTGCTGGCGCGCACTCGAGCGCGAGCGGTTCGGGTGGCGCTGGTTCACTGCCGCCGCATTCGGGCTCCTGGCGTATTACGCCGCTCGGTGATTCGATCACCGGTTCGACCTGTGGCCCACAGCTTTTGTCGAAGGCGCTCATCGAGCACGGCAAAAACGACTTCACCTTCGTGGGCAGCAATCTGAACAACCAAAGTTGTAACGGCGCGCCCACCGTTCAGACCGAGGGGCACGGTGGCTACCTCGTTACCGATCTCGTCGGCAGCGGCATGCACGCATCCGAGCTCCCCAAATGGTGCGACAGCAACAAGGCCGATCTCGTGCTCATGCAATTCGGCACCAACGACGTCTGGAACGATCGCTCGCCGAGCGCGATCCTCGCTGCCTATGCCACGGTTCTCGATGATTTGCGGGCCGCCAATCCGAACGTGATCGTCTTGGTCGCGCAGATCACGCCCCTCAATCCGGCGGGCTGCTCGGCTTGCGAATCGCGAGTCGTCGCGCTCAATGCGCAGATCCCCGCTTGGGCGTCGAGCAAGAGCACCCCCGTGTCGCCGGTCTCGGTCGTCGATTTGCACTCTGCATTCAGCGCGGCGAGCTACACCGCCAACTCGACCTATACCGCCGATGGCGTGCACCCGAACGTCGCGGGCGCGCAGTTGATCGCGGACAAATGGTATGCCGCGCTGATCGCGCTGGGCGCGCCCTGAATGCGAGTGTCAGAAGCCTTGTGTGTAGCAAGCGCCGAGTAGACCCGGCGCTGCATACAAGCGTGCGCTCCGCGATCTGGGCTCGTGTTTGCTCGAATCGAGCAGCAATACCACCGCGCCGCTCGCAATCAGAGCGCCGCCGGTTATCGCTAGGGCTATGGCGGTGTTATTGTTGCGGTGTTGGCGGGTTTGTAGACTCGTGTCGATCGGAGGCCCATTGTCGACGTCCTGCTGCAGCTCATTCCGGGCATGAATCGCCTCGATCTGGAAATACAGAGCGCCCACGCCCGCCAACGTACCCGCCGCTAGCGCTGACCAGCCGATGATGCGCGGGGCGGTCCAATACGGGATATCCTGCGTCTCGGCGGGGCGCGGCTTCGCTGCGTCCTCGTTCGTTGCCGGGGCCGCGGCGGCAACGGTCGACGCGGGGGCCGCGGGGGCTCCGGTCGACGCGGGGGCCGCGGGGGCTCCGGTCGACGCGACGAGAATCGACTGCGCCGTCGGCGGCGGACATTCGCGCTGCAGGCGTCTACTGGCACTCTCGGCGGCCTCGCGATAGCGGCCCTGCGGCGCGAGCTCGAGATATCGGCGATAGTCTTCGAGCGAGTCGCTGCAGGCCTTCAGCTCTTCCTCCAGCTGCGCCAAGTTGTACAGCAGTTCCGGTCGCTTCGAGAGCCGGTAAGACTCTCGCATGCTGTTCAAGGCAGCCGCGAGATCGCCTTTCGCGTAGCTAGCGAGCGCATCTTGGTAGGCGATGCTGGCCGCTTGCCCGGGGTCGATCTTGGCGCCCGCAGGTCCCGACCGAGCATCGGGCTCAGCATCGGCCTTGGTGGTTCGCGCGCTTTGTGTGGTCGCGGCTTCAGCGAGCGCATGCCCGCTCGACAAGAGGAACAGTGTCCATACGGACGCCGCACGCAGCACTCGCAAGGCTCGCTTCAATTCTGTTTCCCGATACCACGCGGGAGGTTCAGCGAATAGGCCAGGGCGGGCGGTCGCTTGTCGAATCGTGTGCGACTTGTTCGCCGGGGCAGCGTCTAGCTGAGGAAGAGGGAAGAACCGATGACTGACCACGAGGCAAATCACTGCGATCCCGATCCCGATGCCAATGCGCCGCTGAACGGACGCTCAAGCGCCACCGAACCGGCCGGGAATTCGCTGGCGATGTTCCGGCGGTTGGCGGTCGAGCGCGACACTGCCCTGAGCCAGAGCTTCGATCTGGCGCGCCTTTGGCTGGAGCTTTGCCGCGGGACTTGGCGCTTTCGCGATACGTTCCCGACCGACGACCGATACATCGCCTTGATCGAAGAGCCGAGCGTCCGGTTTCCACAGCCACTCAAGGCTTGCAAGCTGGGTGTCTTGAAGCGGGTGTTGCTGGGCGAAGCACCCAAGGCCGTCGCGATCGACCTGCGAATGGGTCTATCTTCGGTCGCCGCCGCCATTCAAGATTGCCTGCTCGGCATGGGGATCCCCGGCCGACTCTCACAGGCATCCGTGCTGCTCACGATGGCTGCGTGCGCAGCACATCGGCCTGAGTCTTCGCCCACGCTCGGTCGCCTGAGCCGCGTCGAAATCGACGGCGAAGGCTATTGGGCGGTGAGCGTCGTACGGCCGGATCTGGTGTTTCCCGTGCCGCTTTCCCATGCCGAGGCGGCAGTCGTGCGCGAACTGGTTGCGGGCCGCAGTCATGCGCAAATCTCGCACTTGCGGGCAACGTCCCCGCGTACGGTTGCCAATCAACTGGCGACCGTGTTTCGCAAACTCGGTGTTTCTGGACGTGGTGCGGTCGTGCACCGCTTGATCCAGCATAGTCTGAGCCACCACTGAGCCGCGCCGCGGCGGTTCTCAAGGAGCGCCGGTCGCCTCTCCTGCGCTCGGCGTTCCCGCGTCGAACGGATTTTCCCAAGTTGGAATTCGCGGCGCGGGACTCGGTGCGGGGGCCGGGTCTGGGGTCAGCTTGGGGTCAGGCGCTCGGGGTGGGGGGGCCGCGAGCGCTCTCGGCGAGTGACGCGGCATGACAATCGGGTCTGGGATGAGAGGCGTTGCCCGGGGCTGAGAAGTAGCCCGCGCAGGGGGGGCGACCGTTGCCCGGGGTGGCGTCGGGTCGCCGGCAGGCGTCGCCGGCGCTACTTGGCGGGTGTCGCGTTCCTCCTTCAGAGCGGGAGGCGGGAGGGTTGCCTTTCGACTGGCCGGGACCGCCGCTGCATAGGCCGCGCCGGCTCCGAGCACTGCGGCGATGGCAAGCGGCAGGACCCTGCGCTTTTGGAACGAGCTCTGGACGCGCGTCTCCAGCGCGTCGAGCGCGTCCAAGACCTCACGGGCGGTGCGGAAGCGGTCCTTGGGCGAGCGACGCAAGCAGCCGAGGACGATCGCATCGAGCTCGCTGGGGACGAGTGGGTTCTTCATGCTGGGAGCGGGAGCGGACTTCTGCAGGCGTGCCAGCGCAGTTCCCATCGGTGAAGAAGGGGAAGCGAAGGGGAGTTCGCCGGTGAGCATTTCGAACCAGACGATGCCGAACGAATAGACGTCACTCGCAGTCGAGTGCGGTCGGCCCTGCAGCTGCTCCGGTGCTATGTAGCCGAACGTTCCGAGCAAGTTGGGGTGGCTGGAGCTGTTCTGGCGCGACCCCTCATCGAGCGCGCGTGCGAGTCCGAAATCCAAAATCAGCGGTGAGCACCCGCAGGCCGGCTCGTCGCGAAGCATGACGTTGTCGCTCTTGAAATCACGGTGCAAAACGCCGGCCTCGTGAGCAGCGCTCAGCCCGCGGAGCAGCTCACGTGCGAGCGCGCGGGCCTCATCGACGGGCAGCGCGCCGGTCAGGCGCACGCGCTGTCCCAGGGTCTCGCCGTCCACGAATTCCATGGTCAAGAACGAGATCTGCGCGCCAGTTTCGGGCATGACATGCGTGCCGAAGTCGTAGATCCGGCAAACATTGGGGTGACTGACGCGACGGGCGAGTTGGACTTCGGCCTTCAGCCGGCGCACCGCGCTCAGGTTGTCACAGGCGGTGGCCGTGACCGTTTTCAGTGCCACCCGTTCCTGCAAATCGCGGTCGAAGGCCTCGTAGACCTCACCCATGCCGCCGCGCGCGATGAAATGGCGAATCAGGTAGCGCTGTCCGACCAAGCTGCCGGGCTGAAAGGTCGTGTGCCAACTCAGCTCGTCACCCGAAAGGAGCGGATCGGTCACGGCCGTTGCCAGCGCGTGAGCGGCTTCACTCAGCAAGCGTTGGCAGACCTCACACTGATCGAAATGAAGGTGCGCTTCGGCGTGGCGCGACGATTCCAGCTTACCGCTGGCGAAGGCGAGCACGTCTTCGTCGCTCAGGCACTCCACGCTGGCAGCATGCCCCGATGCGGGCGAGAGGGCATCGAGCTTGGCGGAAAGGTCCGGTGCGGCCATGGCTCCTCACGCGCTAAGCTTGGCTGCGGTTGGCTGACAGGCGCTCCGAGCTGTTGCTCAAGCTCAGCTCTAGATCGGTGCCCATTACGGTTGCCAGGCTCTTGAACTCACTGGCGGTCAGGTTGCCGCGTTTCACGCACAGCTCCTGCCGCACGAGGTCGTAGATCCGCGTGCGGGTGCGGTCTAGCCAGCGCGCTGCCGTGGCGCGGTGCACGTTGTATGCGCGGCCAATCTCATCGATGCTGCAGTGCCCTGCGATGTGCATGCGCAGCACGTTGCGCTCTTGCCTGGATAGCCCCGACACGGCGTCGCGCAATGCTTGGCGGAAAGCGTCCCCGAAGCGCGCCTTGAGCAGCACCGCTTCCGGGTTACCGCCGGGGGCGGCGAGCCGATCCGTCAGCTCGATGTGATGCCCGGCAAATCGGTTTCTTGCTCGCTGGCGATCCAATGCCACGCGCGTCGCTGCGACGCGCACCCAGGCTTTGAGCGGTCCTCGCCCGGAGTACAGCCTGACCTTGGGTTCTGCACCGAGCAGCAAGCGATCCCACACCTCCTGCAAGGTGTCGTGCACGAAGTCGGCGCTGCGATCGACGCGCGCGATGGCTGCCTTGGCTACCCCCGAGCCTTCACTTTGGAACAAACGGAGCGCCTCTGGTTGGGCCTCGGCGCACGCGCAGCACAAATAGAGATCGGCCGCCTCACGCGGCGCGCCGACGTCCGAGGGCTCCAGCACGCGAGTGCAGTGCCCGAAGAACACCTCGAAACCCAACTTCACGAGGGGCCACTTTCGTTGGCCTTCGAGAAACATCAGCTTTACAGCGTCTTCGCTGCTCATTGACCCTCGATCCAATGTTACCCGAAAGTCGTCCGGGATCGGTAATTCAAACTCTGAGCTTCGGACAATCGCACAGATGCCGTAACGGATCTGCCACTTTCTAAAACGGTCTAGCCCCAAAGGCGTTTCCCGACCATTTCAACGCCTGACAATGGGCCGACAAAAAGCGGGTACGGCGCAACCGAGTAGTAAATTGTTTGGTAGCCTCCGCTGAATCTACCGTAGGCACACGAGGCGCTAGCCCGGGGGCCTGAGATCGCCAGCCGCTCAGGCCCTGAACTCCGAGTTCATCGACACTCGGCGCGCAGCCTCGCTCGCATCAGCTCGCGCTGGCGAGTGACTGTTTGCGCGTCTTGCGGGATTTGGGCGCGCTCTCTGGCGCAGCCGTGCTTTCGCGCTCCGCGAGCAGCATCGGAAACTCGGCGGTGATGCCGGGGTCGAGCGTCGGATCTTCGATGCGATCCAACAAGCCGCGGCAGGCGGCGGCGCCCAAACGATGCATCGGCTGGGCGACCGTGGTGAGGGTTGGCCAGCAGCGCTCGCCTTCTTCGATGCCGTCGAAGCCGCTTACTGAAACGTCTTCGGGGACGCGAACACCAGCGCGCAGCATCTCACAAATAAACACGATCGCCATACTGTCGTTACCGAGCACTACGGCGCTGGCGCGCTTGGCGGCAGGGCGTTTCAGGTATTCCAGGGCGGCCGCCTTGCCCGCCCCCGGCATGTAAGAGCTCTGAAAAGACACGTCTTCGGGGCGCAGCATGGCCCCTTTGACGCTTGCCACGACCTCTTGCAAACCGCGCAAGCGATCGATCGAGTCGATCGAATCTTTGGGACCACCGACGAAGCTCAAGCGGCGGTGGCCCTGCGCCAGCAAGTGCGTGCCGAGCGTCTTGCCGGCATCGAAGTTGCGGCAGCGTACGGTGAAGCCGACGTTCGCTGCTTGATCGGGGCAGATCAACGTAACGGGTACGCCGGCGGCGGCGGCGGCCTCGAGCAGCGGCAGCTCTCGCTTCGTGGAGCGGACCATGATGAAGCCATCGACGCGTCGTTCGTCGATCCAAGCAGCGATCGCGCTCGAGTCGTACGGGCGTTCACCGGGCTTCCAGCTGCCGAGCATGAGCCCGACGTGGCTCTTGGCCAACTCTTCCTCGATGCCGCCCAAGAGGCCCATGAACCAAGCGTCGTGGATGGACTCCACCGCGACGCCAATGCAACCCTTCCTGCCGTAGCGCAAGCTGCGTGCGGTAGAGGAGGGAGCGTAACCCATCTCCTTGATCACGCGCTCTACGCGGGCGCGCACTGCCGGGCTCGCGTAGCCGCCGTTGATCACTCGCGATACTGTCATCGGCGCGACGTTGGCCTTGGCTGCGACGGTGGTGATCGTCGCGGTGTCGCCTTTGCCTCGTCGAGTTCTCATCGCCGAGAACGATACCGTGTCTCAGGCCGTGGGCGCTAGCACGGGCCAGGCGATACTCGACAAATTGTGATAACGATAACGCAGCGAGTCGAGCGCGCGCCACGCCGCGAGCGGTCCGCTTTCGGCGCGAGCGGACCTCGGCGCGGGCCAGGGCGGTCCTTCCGGGGCCAGGAATTGCGGTGATTTCACTGGCGGCGGGTCGAGCGGGATCCGCGGCTCGGCCGGGCTTGCAGTGTAGCCGTAGTGTAGTACTCCACCCCGACGCGCCGGATCGACGGTCCGGCTGCACGCCCCTCCGGTCGGCCCTCTTGTGATAACGCTATCACAAGGGCCTCCGACCTGCTAAAGTGCTAGCGCTGATTCAGATCGCGAAAAGAGAACAGGGAAAATTATGGCTGAATTCTTTCAAGGCATTGCTCCAATCAAGTTCGAAGGCAAAAACAGCAAGAACCCGCTTTCGTTCAAGTACTACGACAAGGACCAGAAGGTCCTGGGCAAGAGCATGGCCGAGCACCTCCGTTGCGCCGTCTGCTACTGGCACACCTTCGCGTGGCCGGGCAGCGACGTGTTCGGGGCGGGCACCTTCGATCGACCCTGGTTCAAAGCTGGCGACCCGCTCGAGCAAGCGGAGCTGAAGCTCAAGGTGGCGTTCGAGTTCTTCGAGAAGCTCGGCGCGCCGTTCTACACCTTCCACGATCGCGACATGGCCCCCGAGGGCGCCACTTTGAAGGAGAGCCACGCCAATCTGGACCGCTTGGTCGCGGGCGCAGAGCGAGAAATGGCTCGCACCGGCGTGAAGCTCTTGTGGGGCACGGCGAACCTGTTCAGCCACCCGCGCTACATGAGTGGCGCTGCCACCAATCCCGATCCGGAAATCTTCACCTACGCCGCCGCCCAGGTGCGCAAGGCCTTGGACGTGACGCTCGCGCTCAAAGGTGAGAACTACGTGCTGTGGGGTGGCCGTGAAGGCTACGAGACCCTGCTCAACACCGACATGAAGCGTGAGTCCGACCAGCTCGGTCGTTTCTTGTCGCTGGTCGCCGAGCATAAGGCCAAGATTGGCTTCAAAGGCGCGCTCTTGCTCGAGCCGAAGCCGAAAGAGCCCACCAAGCACCAGTACGATTTCGACTGCGCCACCGTGTACGCCTTCTTGCAGCGCTACGGCCTCGAGAAGGAATACAAGGTGAACATCGAAGCGAACCACGCCATCTTGTCCGGCCACAGCTTCCAGCACGAAGTGGCGTACTCAATCGCCAACGGCTTCCTCGGCAGCATCGACATGAACCGCGGTGACTCGCTGCTCGGTTGGGATACCGATCAATTCCCGAATGACGTCGCCGAGATCGGGCTCGTGCTGTACACGATCATCAAAGGTGGTGGTCTCGGCTCGGGCGGCATGAATTTCGACGCCAAGCTGCGCCGCCAAAGCATGGATCCGGAAGATCTGTTCCACGCCCACATCGGCGGCATGGATACGCTCGCTCGCGGCCTGCTCGTCGCCGAGCGCGCCATCAACGACGGCAAGCTCGAGAAGCTGCTCGAGCAGCGTTACGCCGGTTGGAACACGGGCTTGGGTGAGCGCATCACCACCGGCAAGGCGAGCTTGGCCGATCTCTCCGACCACGCGCTCTCCACCGGCCTCGATCCGAAAGCGCGCTCGGGCCGCCAAGAGATGCTCGAGAATCTGTTCAACGAATACCTCTGAGTCGCTCTGAGTCTGCGGCGTTGGCTGCGACGGCCGAAAGCGCGTTCGATGACTCCGGTCATCGAACGCGCTGACGCGTGGGGCCCGCGCTTCGACGCGCCGTGTTCGTTCTTGTGGGGGAGGGGCGATCGCGCTCCAGCAACGCACCCCTCGGCAAGCGTGGTTGCCGGTCAGGGCGACCCCGAGACGCCCTGGGAGGTGCGCTGGGGAACCTTCGATCGCCCCCCTCCGGCAGTCGGCCCATGCGCTGAAATGATTGGCGATTTTGCCTAAGCGCGCGGCCCGTTCCGAACTTTGGCCGCAATTCGCAGCGCTGGCGGTAACGAAATCGATCCCGCCGACCTATACGATCATGAGTGCCATGGTCGAACGCACGCTGACCCCGCCCCTGGGCCGCGAAGCTGCCCGCCAGCCGCTGCCGGGATTTCTGACTCGCGTCGCGCTGCTCGTGCACGCGCACCGCGCGCGTCTGCTTGCCTACGCGCGGCGCCACGGGCTCGATGCCGAGGAGGCGCTCGACGCGGTGCAGGACAGCTTGATCACGTTCTTGGGGCTGCCGGAGGCGCAGTCGATCGCACACGACTCATTGCCCTCGCTCAAGTTGCTGACGGTGATCCTCGGTCATCAGGTGCAAAATCAACGGCGCAAACGCGAGCGTCATGGCCATGCGCACGAGCTCTTGGGCAGCGAACGCTTGGGCGTGGAAGTGCCCAGCAGTGAGCAGCTGATCGTGCACGCCGAGGAGCTCGCGCGCGTGAACGGTTGCATGGTGCGCATGGCGCGCCTCGAGCGCGAGGTCGTGATGCTCAGCCTCTTGGACGAGCAGCCGCGGGAGCGCGTGGGCGAGGTGCTCGGCATCTCCGCGGGTTACGTGCGGGTCTTGCTGCACCGAGCGCGCGAGCATTTGCGCACTTGTTCGGACCCCTCGACCGAGCAGCCGAGCCCCGCCACGAGCGCTCCTTCCTCCGAGTTGCTCGGTGCTTCGTAACGATCGCTCTGCTGCCGACCTACTCGTGTGAGGCCGCGGGCGAACTGCCCGCGAAACACGCCCAACGGAGGAGAGCAGTGATGAACGAAAGAGTTGCCGTCGTTACCGGAGCATCCAGCGGAATTGGCCTGAGCATCGCCGGTCTTTTACTGGCCCGCGGCTATTCGGTGGTCGCTACTTCACGCCATGCCACGAGCAGCAAGGTGCTCGGCGCAGCCACGCGGCTCGTATTGCTGGATGGCGACGTCGGCGAAGCGCGCACCGCCGAACGCGTCATGCGCGAGGTGCGTTCGCGGTTCGGCAAGTTGGACCTTTTGGTCAACAATGCGGGTAACTTCCTAGCCAAGCCGTTCACGGACTACAGCGCCGACGACTATGCTTCGCTGCTGTCCACGAACCTTGCGGGCTTCTTTCACATGACGCAGCATGCGTTGCGCGAGATGTTGCGCGCGAACTCCGGGCACATCGTCAATATCGGGACTTCGTTCGCCGCGCAGCCCATCGCCAGCGTGCCGTGCGCGTTGCCGAGCTTGATCAAAGGCGGCATCGAGGCCGCGACCCGATCGCTTTCGATCGAATATGCGGGCCGCGGCATCCGCATCAACACCATCGCCGCGGGTATCATCGACACCCCGATGCATGCCAAGGAAAATCACGGCTTCTTGAAGGGGCTCAGCCCTGCCAATCGCCTCGGCACCGCGCAAGAGATCGCAGAGGCCGTGGTCTATCTCGAGTCTGCGTCGTTCGTCTCCGGTGAGATTCTGCACGTTGACGGCGGCGCGCATGCGGGCAAATGGTCCTGATGTTCAGCGTGCTAGAAATCGGTGACGATACGGGGCTAGGCACTCAACGAGGAACTTCACCATGATCGAAACCTTGATGGCGCTCAACGTGGTCGACGCGGATCTGTACGCAAAATACCGGTCGGCCATGACCCCCTTGCTCGAAGCCTACGGCGGCAGCTTCGGGCTCGATCTGTGGGTGGCCGAGGTGTTGCGTTCGCCGGTCCAACCGCCGTTCAATCGCATGTTCACGATCCTCTTTCCGTCCCAAGAGCGGCGTGAGGCGTTCTTCGGGGACCCCGAATACCTCGCAGTGCGAAAGGCTTTCTTCGAGCCCAGCGTTGCCGCGGTGACGAACCTAGGGCAACTCACGCGCGCCTGAGCGAGTGCCGCTAGTTCCCCTTCGAGCTGCGCGGCGATCAGAGCTTGCCCGAAATCGGTCGCACGATTTCCACTGAAATGGCTGCCGCCACCCAGGTCGCCCTACACTTACGGCTGGTTGTCGCCAAGCGCAGTTGAATTCGAGCGGCGCGAACGTGCTCAAAGTCGCCCAAGCGCCGGGTTTCTTGCCTGCTCGCGGCAAGTCTGCGCGACTGCTAGGCATGAAGCGTCGATTCAGCGCGCGGTGTCTGGTTTATGCAGCCGTGTGTACGCTCTTGGGTTGCGGCAGCAGCCATGATTCCGCGCTCGGCGCGGCGGGTTCCGGCGTGAACTCCAGCGCGGGCACGAGCGCGGGGGGCGCGCTTGGCGCTGCGGGTTCTTCGAGCGCTGCGGGGGGCGACTACGTGAGCGGAGCGGGGGGGAGCGGCGCGGGCGGCGGCTCGGGCGCGGGCGGCGGGAGCGGCCCCGCCCTGGGCGCGGGCGCGCCGGGAGTCGCCGGCAGTGGTGCCGCCGGTGCGAACACCGGCGGGGCCAGCGCGTGCAGCGCGCCCCAAGTGCGGGTGACGGAGATCGACGTGGGCGCCGCGATCAATCAGAACGAGGACGAGGCCGCGCTCAAACCGCTGGCGATCGCGGCGATCCCCAACGGCGGCTCGCGCGTGGCCTGGCTGGGCATGGACGCAAAAATCCACGTAACGACCTTGAAAGCCGACGACACGGTCGACACGGCGGTGCCCGCCGTGAGCATCGCGGGTATGGATTACGGCGACTTATACGCCGACGCCACGGGCGGCGTGCTGCTAGTCACGCGCGATGCCAAGGGCGGGGGGACGCTGAACTGCGGCGAGCCGACGAACTTGTGCGGCACGCCGCCGAGCCCCGCCGTCCCTTGCTACGACATGTACCTGGTGCGTTTCGACGGCACGAGCGAAACGTGGGCAACCGAGCTGACGCAATCGAGCGCGAGCCAGCCCCCGTATCTCACCAGCAAGACCGGGCCGAGCGTGATCTTCATTTGGTGGTACGCGCATCACGGGCGAATCGTCAGCGATGGCACGAACTACGCGGCCTATTTCGGCGCCGCGATCAGCGTCTCGCAAGAGGGTTGCGTCAACATTCACCAAGGCGACGAGATGCGCGTGGTGAGCCCGAGCGGTGCGCTACTGACGGGCCACCAGAGCTTCGATTGGGGCTGCAGCCACAGTGGCTACGAGCGCATCGTTTGGGACCCCAGAGTTTCGCAGTTCGTCACGGTTTGCAAGAACGACGCCCCGACGGGGGGCAAGTCGGGCAGGCTCGCGTTCGCGCCGAAAAGCAGCACGATTTATCCCTTGGATCTGTTCTATTCGAACGTCGGCAATCTGACCCTCGGCGGCGGTGGCGGCTATTGGTTGACCACGAGTGACATTCGCCCGGGAGAGACTGCGGATAGCAACGGATTAGCCGATGTTCATCTGCTCCATTTTCAAAATGGCGCCCCCGACCAGAACTTGATTCTGGCCAGTGATCCCGGCTTGAACGACCGCGCGCCGCACCTGACCCAATACGGCGTCCACCATCTGCTCGCGGCTTGGGACACCTCGGCCAGCAAGGGCGATCTCACGCCGAAGACCGCCGACCGAAAGCTGTACGTGCAAGCCCTCGACAGCACCAGCGGGGCGCAGGTCAGCGCTCCGATCCTCGTCCCCGTGCGCAACAACCGTTACCAAGAGATGAAGGCTTTCCCCGACGGCAGCGTGGCCTACCCCGCGCCGGGCACTAGCACCAGCAAGATAAAAATCTTGCGCGTGTTGCCTTGCGAATAGGCGCATGCGCGAGTCACGAAAGATGTGGCGTCATGATCCGAGTTAGCCAAGCCATCACCGCGCGCACGGGCGCCCGCGCTTGACGCGAGTGGCCCTGGAGCAGCGAGACCGGCAGTGGCTCCGCCTGCAAATCGGGCAATATCTCCACCAATCCGCCGGAAGCGACGCTCGCGGCCATGCCCGTGCGGGGAGCTTGGATGATGCCCAAGCCGGCCAAGCAGGCCGCGTGGTAGCCGTCCGTGCTGTTCACGGTCACGGCGGCGAGCATCTCTCGCTCGCGATAGGCGTTGCCATCGAAATACTCGAAGCTGGGGGGCGTGCTGCCGAAGTCGAGCGAATAGTGCACGATCAGGTGCTGCGCGAGGTCTGCCACGGAGCGCGGTGTTCCGTACTTTTCCAGGTAGCGCGGGCTGGCGCAGTTCATCATCTCCAAGAGCCCGATGCGTTTGGCTACCAGCCCAGAGTCCGAAAGTGCACCAATTCGCATCACGCAGTCGAAACCGTCGCGCACTAGATCTACGCGCTGGTCGGTCGTGCTCACCAGCATCTCGAGCTGCGGATGAGCCGCGAGAAATTCCGGCAGACGCGGGATGATCACGTTGCGCGCAAACTGAATCGGTAGATCGAGGCGCACGCGGCCGCGGAGGTTGCTCGGTGACGAGAACATCGAGGCCAGCTCGTCGGCATCGCCGACCAAGCGCCGCGCGCGCAGCAAGAACTGCTCGCCGTCCGTCGTCAGACGCACCGCGCGGGTGGAGCGGTGCAAGAGGCGACTGCCAATCGCGGCTTCCAGCTCGCGAATGCGGGTCGACGCGCGCGCTTTGGACAAACCCAAATGCGCCCCGGCTCGCGTGAAGCTGCCGAGTTCGGCGACTTTCAGGAACACGCGCAGGGAATCCAGATCCATTTCCGGATTGTTCCGTATTTCGAAACAGTGTGTCAAATCGAGCGCGTCTTCCCCTTCCCTGTAGGGGCCGTAGGTTCAGCCTCGAGACGTCACGAAAGGGAGAACGACGATGACCAAGAGCAATCAGCAAGCAGTCGCAGTGATCACGGGAGGCAGCCGGGGCTTGGGCAAGAGCATGGCTCTGCATCTGGCCGAGCGCGGTGTCGACAGCATCATTACCTTTCGCTCGGCATCGAAAGAGGCGGATGCGGTGGTGAGCGAGATCGAGAGCAAGGGACGCAAAGCCGTCGCGCTCGAACTCGATGTGGGCGACAGCTCGAGCTTCGGCGCATTCGCCCGAGCACTAGAGAACGCGCTCGGGCGCACCTGGCAACGCGAGAGCTTCGACTCTTTGGTAAACAACGCGGGCGTGGGCGCGCACGCGAGCTTCGCTCAGACGACCGAAGCCCAATTCGATGAACTGATGAGGGTCCACCTGAAGGGCCCGTTCTTCTTGACGCAGGCGCTGCTGCCACTGATCGCGGATGGTGGCCGCATTTTGAATGTCTCGAGCGGTCTCGCCCGCTTCACATTCCCCGGATACGCCGCATATTCCACCATGAAAGGTGGCATCGAGGTGTTGACTCGCTATCTGGCGAAAGAGCTCGGTGCTCGCAAGATCAGCGTGAATACGCTCGCTCCCGGTGCCATCGAGACCGATTTTGGTGGCGGCGCGGTGCGCGACAATGGCGAGCTGAACAAGCTGATCGCGTCGGGGATCGCGCTTGGCCGCGTGGGCCTGCCGGACGACATCGGCCGCGCCGTCGCCATGCTACTCGCCCCAGAGAGCGCCTGGATCAACGGCCAACGCATCGAGGTCTCGGGCGGGCAGATGCTGTAAGTCAGAGCGCGTCGAAAGTGATCGAATATCCGAGCGTGGACGTGACGGTCGGCCCGTTGAAGTAGAAGCCGCCATCCACCGGCATGGTCGCGGCTTGATCGGGAGCTACCGAGAGGGCCACGTGACCCGGGCCAACGGGTACGCCGTGAGTTGGATCCCAACCGAGCCAACCCAGCTCGGGGACGAACACTTCCGGCCAGGCGTGGAGGTGACGCTTGCCGTCGGGCGAAGCTTCTTGGCCTTGATAGCCGCTGACGAATCGCGCGGCGACGCCCAAACTGCGGCACACCGCTAGATAGAGCACGGTCAAATCTCGACACGCGCCCCGGCCGAGCGCCAAAGTTTGCGCGGGCGTTTGCGCGGCGCCTTCCCCGCGGATTTGGCGGTCGATCGTCGAGTAGAGGATCTCGCACAGACGCTCGAAAAAGAGCAAGGGCGCGCCGCCCACCTCGAACGCGAGCTTCTGGCCGAGCGCGGCGACTTCCGCGCTGCCGTCGATTTGTCGGAAGCTCGCGAGGGAGTCGAAGTTCGGCACTGCCCAAGGCAGCGGCGGTAGAGCCGACGGTGCCAGCGCGTGCCCTGGTCCCCGCGCCAAGATCTGCACCTCGACGCGGCTTTCGATCTTGAGTTCGTTGCTCGCGTCTGCGCCGAACGTCACGCGCGTGCAGGTGTTGCCGAAAGCATCGCTGAAGTCATTCACTTCGAGCGGGACGGGCGTGATGTGCAAGTAGCGCGCGAGCGTGCGAACGCCCTCGGACCGCGGACTCAGCCGCAGCACGTGCGGCGCGAACACGACCGCGGTGTCGTACCGGTAGGTCGTTTCGTGCCGGATCGCCCAGCGGAAAACCGTGTTTGCATCGAATTCGGTCATCGCGCGATGAGTTCAACAGAAGCCAAGCAGAGAAAGATGTCGGCGTCATTGCCAATGCGCGACGGACCCAGCGACGCGAAGTCAAGTTCGGTCCGGCAGATAGCCGTGCGCGCGGAACGGCACGCCGAGCTCGTGGCACACCTCTGCCAGCAATTCAGGCGCGTGGTAGTAGTTCCAGAGCCGCGCGATGCGGTCGGTGGCGACTTCGACCCGAACCACCGCATGCACTTCTTCGCCCGACCACCAAAGGAAGATTGCCTCACCGCGGTGGCTGCGCAGCTCCGCGCGAGGCAAGGCGGGGGCCGTGTGATCACCATCCGGACAACCGAAGAGCGTGCCGCGCAGAGAGCCATTGGTCACCGCTCCTGCGCCGCACTCGAGCCTGAACCCGGGGTACTCCAAGGTCGCGCTGTCGAGCAGCAGCGCGGTCAGGCGCGGGAGATCGCGGGCGTTGAACGCAGCGCAGAACTCATCCAAGACCGCGGGCGCCACCACGCTGGCTGGTTCGGGCTGCGGCGCGGCCAGCTTTTCACGTCCGCGGTGCAGGGCCGTTTTGATCGCGCCGCTGGAGGTCGACAGCGCCTCGGCGACTTCTGCGAGCGACAGGCCAAAGGCATCTTTGAGCACCACGGCCGCTCGCTCTTGGGGCGAGAGTTGCGCGAGCAGGGTGCCGCCCGCCTCACGAGTCGCGCGAGGTTCTGCCTCCAGCGCGGGCTCTGGGGTTTCGCTGCCATAGGCGGCGGGTAGCTCCCGCGCTTGGCGCGTACGGTTGAGCCAAAGGTTCGAAGCGACGCGAAACAGCCACGCGCGCGGGTTTTCGGGCGCTTCGGTCATGAGCCCAAGGCTCACGAAAGCGCGCGCCAGCGACTCCTGCGCCATGTCTTCGGCGTCCCACGGGCTGCGCGTCAGGTGTCGGCAGTAGCGGTATAGATCTGGGCGCAGCGGCTCGTAGGTGTCGAGAAAGCGCCGCCAGGACTCTTTTACGACACCGCTCAGTGGCTCCGGGTCCTGAGGGGCATGACGGTGGGACATGAGGGTAAGACACTGACCGAGTGACAAAAGATACCGCGCTACGTATCCTTTTCCGGTCGCCGAGTGTCTTTCCGGATATGAGCGAACCGCGAGCATCCGGTCAAGTCGTGTCGAAAGACGGTACCCTGATCGCCTACGATCGACAGGGCAGCGGTCCCGCGCTGATTCTGATCGTGGGCGCGCTTTGCTCGCGGGCGCTTGGCCCCTCCGTAAAGCTCGCGCCGCTTCTGGCGGCACAGTTTACGGTCTTTAGCTACGACCGCCGCGGTCGGGGCGAGAGCGGAGACAGCACACCCTATCGAGTCGAGCGTGAGATCGAGGATCTGGAGGCCTTGATCGCGGAGGCAGGCGGTTCTGCATTCGTCTTCGGCCATTCATCGGGCGCGGTGCTGGGCCTGAAGGCAGCCGCTCACGGTTTGCCAATCCGCAAGCTGGCAATCTACGAAGCACCGCTGATCGTCGACCGGGCCCGCCCTTCGATGCAAGCGGATTGGGCGCAGATCCGAAGCCATCTTGCCCAAGGTGAGCGGAGCGCTGCACTCAAAGTGTTTCTGAAATCGGTCGGCCTCCCCTCGTTCGTTGTTGCGATGATGAGCTTTTTTCCGGTTTGGTCGAAGATCAAGCAGGTCGCGCATACGCTTGCCTATGACGGCGCGATCACCGAGGAGTTCCAAACGGGCGCGGCGTTGCCCACTGGCGCCTTCCGCGGCGTGACCATCCCGGTGCTGGCTATGGCTGGCGGCAAGAGCCCCCGTTGGATGCAAACTGGCATGCGCGCACTGGCGTCCGTGTTGTCTAATGCTCGACACCGCACGCTCGAAGGTCAGACCCACGACGTCTCCGCCAAAGCCCTCGACCCGGTGCTCAAGGAGTTTTTGGCCCACAGTTAGGTGCGCACAGTTGTCGCTGCCGTCGAGCCATGGGAAAAGGGGCTATGAACGGTGGTGCGGCTCGCTGGGTTTCTCTGCTCTTCGTCGCGTATGGCTGTGGCCAATCGACTCGCGATTTCGGCACCGCCGATCGAGGAAATGGCGGCGGAGGCTCGAGCCCGGCAAGCGGCGGTGCCGGCGGCAAGGTCGGTGCCGTCGGCGGCCGATCTGGCGCTACGGGTGCCGCAGGTGAAGGCGGTGCCGCGGCGCAGGGTGACAGCGCCGCCGCGGGCGAAGGCGGCGAAGGCGGCAGCGCGACAGGAAGCAATGACGGCGGCACTCCCGGTATGTCCGGAGCGGGTGGCACGTCGACGGCTGGCATGTCCACGGGCGGCATGTCGGTCGACCTGTGCGCCGGCGTCGTGTGCGCGGCGCTGGACCAATGTCATGACGTGGGGAAGTGTCAGCCCGCAACGGGCAAATGTAGCAATCCGAACAAGGCTGACGACAGCGCTTGCTCGATCGACAGCAACGCTTGCACTCCCGACAAGTGCAAGAGCGGCGTGTGCATTGCTGGAACCGCGATCTCCTGTCCTGCCCCCGCGCTGTGCAGAACGCAGGGAGCATGCAACACGACCAGCGGGGCCTGCTCGACACCAGTGGCGGTCGATCACACTTCCTGCGGTACCAACTTGGAGTGTTTGGGCGGCACGTGCTCTTGCACGAGAACCTCTTGCCCCAATGGTTGCTGCACCGCCGGTGGCGCGTGCGCAGCGTGCGCCCCTACGACCCTAGTTACTCGCCCGAATGCCGTGCAAGACGTGACGGTGGGCGGCGGAGTCGTATACCTCTTGGAAAGCTCGTCCCTGGTGTACTCGCTTTCCACTAACGGTGGTGCGGTGACGATGCTCACTTACCCGCAACCGAGCACGACACTGACCGCCATTCACGTTGACGGCTCTTACGTGTATGGCGGGAAAATCGGCAATAACATCCCCGCCACTCTCGCGCGCATGTCTACTGTCGGTGGCCCTTTCAGCGAAATCACCGGCAGCAAGACCTGGGAAGGGACGTGGCTGACCTCCAACAGCGTCAGCATCTTCGCTGGCAGCTCGCTATCGAGTAATTACATCACTGTCTCGCCGAAGGATGGCAGCTCAGCGGCGATTACGCTGGTCTCCTCGCCCGTGGTAACCGCCGCGAATTTTGCGGTCGACGAAGGCTATCTCTATTTCATCAGTGCCAGTTCGACCGTGATCAGTCGAGTGCCCGTGGCCGGTGGCGGAGCGACCACGGTGACCTCCGCTGACACGGGTGAGACATTCAACGGCGTGGCCGTATCCGGGTCGCAGCTGGTGATCGCCACGAGCAAGCGCGTGGCGAAAGTCGCCGCGGCTGGCGGCAGCGCGGTCACGCTCGATACTGGCGCAGCCTACGTCGTCCGTGCGGACGCGACCAACGCTTACTATTTCCGCTCCAAGGGCACGGCGTGCGCCAGCGGCTCGGAGCTGTACGCCATCCCCACAGCGGGTGGCAATCTGCGTCGGCTGGCGGTCGAGCCTTGGACGTCTTGCGTGCGCTCCGTGGTTCACGATCCGTCGGCCGTTTACTGGCTCGCCGACAAATCGATTCAGAAGATCGCGAAATGAGAACGACCCGCCGGGCGCGGCGGGTCGGGGCTTACTTTCGACTTACGAGCGGGCCGCGCTCACTTCGGAATCACGGGCGGCTCTTGGCCGATCGGCACCAAGCACGACGACAGATCGAAGAACATGAATTCGAGCGCCAATTCTTGCGGGGTGAGCGCATGCTTCGAGCAGCCCGAGGGAACGGTGCCGCCCCTCATCTGCCCGCCCATTGGGAAGCCCGTGCCCGGGAAGCCCATGCCCGTGCCGCCCCCGGCGCCGCCTGCGCCTGTCGCGCCGCCTGTGCCCGCGGGATAGTCGGCATCGGTTGCCACGCCGGAGACGCTCTGGCCGGGGCCGCCGCTCACGTGCAGCGCGCTGTAGACGACGCGCCCGCATACGGCGTCGCCACTGGCTCCGACCGGAGTATCAGCCGAGAAGTACTGAGGTGCGGACGGAGCTTTCGTGACGCTCGGTGCCAGGTGAATCCACTCGGTGGAGGGGGGCAGCAACGACTTGACATTGTTGCGTACGAACTTGACCGGCAATTGATTGTTGGTGAGCGCGCCGACCAACCCAAGCCAGGTGAGGAGCGCCGAACCTTCCGGGAAGGGCATCCCGTTGGCGAGCGTGGTGTTGATCTCGGACGGGAAAGCCTCGGTGTCGTCGATGGTTCCCATGCCCGGAGCCCAGTTTGCCAAGTTGTTTGCTCCAGCGGCAAACGGGCCGGTATTGAACCAAGCGTATTGATAGTGTGATGCAAACACGCGCCCGCCCGCGTTCGCGTAGTTCATCATCATTTGTTGCGCTGCAGTGCCCACGCGCATGCCGGTCTGGCCGCCGGTGGTCTCCTGGCCTTCGCACGAGAGGATGACGACGTCGTGTTCGTTCAAGTGGGCCTGAGTGTCCCAGAGAGACTTGTTCGATTCGACGGCGCCGGTTGCTGGGGTCGCCCCGTTCCAGCCGCTGTAGATGTGGATGTGCCCGCCAGCGGCCGAGCCAGCGACGTACTCGCTGGCCGAAACGCCGAGCCGAAGCGGCAGACATTCGAACGAATCCGAGCCGCCGGTAGAGATCGCGATGTTGGGCAGCGAGCCTTCACTGGAATTGGCGGGCAGACGCAGATCGGGGATGACGTTGGCCTGATTGGCCACGACGTTCACGTCGTATTGCCGCCGCCACTTTCCGGTTTGGACCACGAGGCTGACTTGCCCGCTTGGTGCGCAGGGGATTTCGAAGTGCCCGCTGGCGTCCGTGGGCGCGGAGCTTCGTGCCTTCACCTTCGCGGGCATCAGCTGGCTGCAACCGCAGGCGACCGGGATTTTCTCCAAGTCCGGTAGCGGGGACGTGGGATCGAGCACGAACACGGAGATGTTGTAGAGCGGGTTCTTACCGGCGGGATCTTTGACGATGCCGCTGATCGTGGTGGTGTTCCCGGGCGAGCATGTATCCGTGCCGGACGAAGACGAGCCGCCATTCTCTGGAGTGACGACCAAGCTACCGTTGGCTCCTCCGTTGACGAACACGGGGGCACCGCTGCCACTGCCCCCGGTGCTTGCAACCGGGCCATTGCCACCGCTGGGGCTCAACCCACTGCCTGGAGTGTTGCTATTCCCACAAGCGATTGAGCCGAGCAACGCGATGCCGGTGCACAAAGAAAATGGGATGGTTTTCATTTCGAATTTCCTGCGCTCGATTGGGGTGCGAAACCAGAGCGGTGGCTTAGCGGCTCACGCACAAGTGCCCTCGGCCGAGCAATGCGGTCAACGGCGTGCTGGACCTTACGATCTAGAATGCTCCGATTCAATGCCTAGCGGCGCCATCGAATCGGAATGTTCGAATGCTTGCTTTGCAGATCGCGCGTCTCACCGAAATCTCGTCCGTGATTGGATTTCGCGCTCCCGGCGCGGGCAATTAGCGCGCGTGCCGTTGATCGACAGACACGCTGATGGGGTCAAATAATTCCGGATCGGGGGGGTGACAGGTCTGTCCCCCCACGCACGAGCGTGTCAGTCCCGAGCGTGCATGCGGCGTCCGCTCGGCGTGCAGCTCCGCAAGCGGAAGGGCTGCCAAAGTCGGTCCAGCTCGCAGCGGGTGTGGGGCAGATAGGACCGGGGCCGTGCCGTGGCCCCCTGCGCCCGAGGTGCAGTAACCGCTCTACCAACCTCCAGGCAGAATTGACTTCCGAACCTACTTTTGGGCTTCCGAGCGTGCCCGCGGGCAGTCGGCGTGCGCGAAAAACGCCTAATTATGGCTCGCCGCCCGCTTCCACGTCCGCCCTGCGTACTGGCTCGTTGCCCGGTCCGGCCACGCGCGCTCTCATGGGCGCATGTCGAATGCCCCGCGTGAGTCACCGAACGCGCCGATCCCTTCGCTCATGTATGGGACCGCCTGGAAAGAGGAGCGCACCGAGGCGCTCACGCTTCTGGCACTTCAGGCCGGGTTTCGCGGCATCGATACCGCCAACCAACGCAAGCACTACTTCGAGGCCGGCGTGGGAGCGGCTCTGAAGCAAGCGTGGCGAAGCGGAGCCGTCTCGCGTTCCGAGCTCTTCCTGCAATCCAAATTCACGTTTATCGGGGGACAGGATCACCGCTTACCTTACGATGGTGCGCGGGACATCGGACAACAGGTAGTGCAGTCGTTCGAGAGTTCACTCGTGCACCTCGGCACTGAATATCTCGATTCGTACGTCTTGCATGGGCCATCGTCGCGTCACGGGCTAATGGCCGCAGACTGGCAGGCTTGGCGCGCAATGGAGGCCTTGGCGCGAGCCGGCAAGGTGCGCTTTCTCGGCATCAGCAACGTCTCGCTACAGCAACTGCAGGCGCTCGCAGCAGAGGCCACGATCAAACCAATGTTCGTGCAGAATCGCTGTTACGCAAAAACGGGTTGGGATCGCGCCGTGCGAGCGTTCTGCACTGAACAGGGCATCCTCTATCAAGGCTTCTCACTGCTCACCGCCAACCGCGCGGAGCTCGCCGGAGCCGTTGCGCAGCGCATCGCGCTTCGTACGGGGCGACCAATTGCTCAGGTCGTGTTTCGGTTCTGTCAGCGAATCGGGATCCTGCCGCTCACCGGGACTTCTCGGGTCGAGCACATGCGATTGGACTTGGCGGCAGCCGAAATCGAGCTCTCGGCCGGGGACGTCTCGGCGCTGGAAAACCTGAGCCCCGATTGACCTGCCGGGATCCTTTTGGGTCACGAGCGCGTAACAAGTCGACATGGGCGGGTAAAAGCCGAGCAATATTTGGCCTGGATCCTTGGCGTTGTCGCTTCCTGGGGGTCCGCTAAGCTACCGGCCTTCGCGGAGTTGGTGATTTCTGAATGTTCTCGAATATGACTCTTACTTTCAAAGCGACACGTGACAATCGTTCTTCAGCGGGGTGGGGGAGATGTTGGGCTTTGGGCCTGCTCGGCCTGCTAGTGCTGCCCGCTTGTTCGGACAACTACCTGACCGACGGCGTGATCACGATCACGACGGGGCAGGAATCGGACGCATGGGGGGTGGAACCAATCGCAAAGAATTTGGTCGTCGAAATGGTTCAAAGCACGAAGCGAACCACATTGGCCAACGTTGCCGCGCCAGTGACCAGCATCTCGATTGGCACCGACGGTCCGCAAAATACGGTCGCGAGCTTCGAGGCCACGGGGTTCGACGCAAGTGCGAACGTAGTGATGAGGGGCTCGAGTGTGCCGCTCGGCATTCTCGGCTTCGAAGGTGCCGACATCAAACTTTTTGTCGGCCGTGCCGGGGGCCTCTCGCGTGCACCCGGAGATCTGATTTATCCGCGCCGCCACCCACAGATGGCGGTCCTCTACCATGGCTACCTGCTGATCTCCGGCGGTGACGACAGCTCCGCGAATCTAGACGTTTACGACATGGCGCGTTGGCAGGTGGCACCGAAGCAGAAGGCTTTGCCCAAGGTCCCGAAAAGCTGGGCGATTGCCGGCTCCAAGCTGCTCTTGATCGATCACGAGGGCGCCGTCTGGCTCGACATGTCGACGTACGACACGAGCGAGGTGGACTTACCAGTCGGCCTCGATCTTGCCAATATCATCGGAGGCGAGACGATTGGCAGCCCCGGTGATCCTCAATACATCGTCGGCGCCACGCGCACGACCGACAAGCCAACGAGCCAAGTGCTTCGCGTCGATGCCGACGCAACGCTCCACTTGATGAAGCTCGGCACCCCCCGCCTGGGTGCCGCTGCGGCGGTCGTGGACAGCCAACTCGTGGTCGTTGGCGGCTCCGACACCGGCGCGGGCGCCGAAGCCGCAAACGCGGCGGGCACTGGCTTCAGCGACTTGCCTTTCCCCGCCGATGCCCGGCTGGGAGCCGCAATGGTTGCGGTGGACGCAACCACGGTCATGCTCGCGGGTGGGCGCGACCCCGCAACAGACGAGATCTCCGGCTTCCGCTCGCTGGACCTCGCATGCGCCGAGGACTGCGCAGAGGTCGAGATTGCGAAGGCGGACTTCGCGTTCGACCACCCGCGACTCTTTTCGCTCGACGAAAGCCAGTTGCTGGCCGTGGGCGAGGAACCCACGAGCGGGGAGACTCACGTATTTACGTTCGACACGGGCATCGGCCACGCCCTGAACGAGTTTGCGCTGCGCGTGCCTCGCGTCGGCGCGTCCGCGTTCATGTTCCCGAACGGTCAGGTCGGCGTGCTCGGTGGGTACACCTCGGCCGACGCCGAGACCCCCGCTTCGAGCGTGGAGCTGTTCATTCCGCTGCCTTGACGTTCGCTCAGAAAGAAACGCCCAGCGCCAGACAGGTGCTGGCTTTGGTCGCCGCGATCTGAAACGGCGTCGGCTGGACCGTCTTGGTCACGACCAGCTTGCCCTCGCCGAACGTGATGCCTTCGATCTCGCAGCTGCCTTTGAGCACGAGCAGGTAGTTGCCCGTAAAATCATGCGCGTCCGATGACTTGGTTTCGATGAATTCAGCGCTCAGCCCGCCTTCGCTGTCTAGCGGGGCGGCGAAGGTCTTGACGCCGGTTTTCTGATCTTTGAACTCATAGGTGAGGGTCAGATCGGGATCGGTCGTATCGATGCGGACCGGTTCGTATTCGCCGATCAAATCCGTGCTCGCGAAATCCGGCGGGGCGGCGTATGCCAACACGAAGAAGCCCGAACTATCGCTGATCTGGTGTCCGCTGCCGGGCGGGTTGAAATAGACGGTTCCCGTCGGATAGCTGCCCTTGGCGTCGGTCTGGGTGCCATCGATCACGTAAACGGACTCGGTCTTCGCGTGATAGTGCAGACCGACGCCGCCATCGGTCACCGTGTACCAAAGGATTGCGATGTGCTCGGTCTCTGGCGCTCCGGCCAAAATGAGCTTTTGCACGTTCGGCCTGAAGTCCATGAAGTCGTACTTGTCCGGGTTCGTCTTGACGTCGTCGAGATCGAATGCGGTCGCCATTGTCAGCTCTTTTGGTTCGCTCGGCTCGTCCGTCGAGCTGCATGCGGTCAAGCAAGCGAGTCCACACACCACGATGGATGAAGCCCAATAAGAATGCATTTGGTCTCCCTTTCGAGGGTGACTCTGAATCGACTCGCATGTCGTCCACGCGAAAGTCTCGTTTCGAGAGCGCGCACTCGGCTCGGGTTTGCCCGAATCGCCCCCCGAGTCAGGACGTCAGCGGTTGCGCTCGTTGCGCGGCTTCGCGGCCGAACCCGAGTCGAAGCCGAGCTGACGCGCGCCGAGTCGGAAGGCCTGCTGGGTGTCGCGGTCGAAGCGAAATGCGCCCATGAAATCGGCATAGGTGTAGCCGGGCGAGCGCTGACGGATGCGCGCCATGAATTTGCGCGCTTCATCGTGTCGGCTGGCGAGTGCCAGGCATTCCGCGGCGATCGCCAAGATGTGTGTGTGCGCGTTGGGTCGCCCGGTCGCGCGGACCGCCCACTCCGCCGCTTCGCTGAATTCACCGAGACGAACGTGGGCGAGCGCGCGACTGGCCAGCATAGCGAACTGCAGTGGGTCGAAGGGGCTGAGCTGTCTCGAGTAGTCGGTGGCCGCGATCGCCGCGTGAGGATCGCCGGTTTGGCTCTGTACGAAGCCGAGCGTGTAGTAACCGAGCGCAAAGTTAGGGCTGAGCTCGATGCTGCGTTCGAGCTCGCTGCACGATTCGCCGTCTTTTCCCAGCAACCACAGCGCGCGCCCCATCGCCCAGTGCGCCGCGGGGTCGCGATCATCCGCGGCTAGGCTTTGCTGCGCAGCGTCTAGCGCGAGCTCGATTTGACGCTCACGGTCGCTCGTCAAATCGAGAAATGCATTCTGAAAATGGGTGAACGACAGACCCGAATACGCACGCGAGAACGTCGGGTCTAGGGCGAGCGCATCGCGAAAGAAGTGGGCCGCGTGCGCGTTGTCCGCGCCGTTGAACTTGTACATGTGCCAAAGGCCACGGTGATATGCCCCCCAGGCATCGAGGGAGTTTGGCGGCAAGAGCCGCGCCCGATTGCACTCTGCAGCTTCGATTTCTTCGGCGATCGCTGCGACGATCCGGTTCACGATCGCGTCGAGCATCGCGAACGTGTCACCCATGACGCCGTCGATCTGCTCCGTCCAGACGATGCGTGCGCTGCGAGTCTCCGCGAGCTCGACCATCACGGACAGACGCCCTTCTCTGCTCCTCAGCGAGCCGCTGGCTATGTAGTCCACATTCAGGATTCGCCCGGCCTCCTGCGCGTCGATGCCGCGCTCGCCGAGGGCGTAGCTGGAACCCCGAGCAATCACGAACAGCACGCGTAGCCGGGCGAGCCGGGTGATCACGTCTTCCGTCAAGCCGTCGGCGATCCCGTTGCCGCCACCATCCGTCCGGGTTTCGTCACGGAAAGGCATGACCGCGATCGATGCGCGCCGTCGAATCGGCTGCTCTGAATGGTCTTTGGGCTGAACCAACTCGTCGGTGACGAGCGCTGTGCGAGGCGCGGGTTCGACGGGTTTGCTGCGAACTCTGCGCCACGCATCGCGTACCGCCGACCAATCTAGACTTTCTTGCTCGAAGCTTCGAATCGTAACTGCCACGTGCTCGTCCGCGTCGCGGATCCGACCGCGTTGCCAGAGTGCTTCGAGCAGTAGCTCGTGAGCGTTTTGGTCGAACGGAGAAAGCTGCAGCCACGCTTGGAGGTGTTGGAAGATTTCCTCCGTGTCACGTGGAGCTCGCGACGATAGCTCTCTGAGCAAGGCCACGCGCGTGGTTCGAAAGCGCTGCCGTTGCGCAGTCAACCAGGCCCGAAATTCTGGCCCTTCGTCGAGCTGCGTGCCTTCCAGGAGATCACCGCCGAACAGCGCGCATAGATCGCTCAGCCGCTCGCCTGTTGCGGCCCCCAGGCCAGCGCTCGTGACGCGTTCGATCTCGAGGGCATCGACTAGGCAATCGGACAAGTCGAGGGCGATCGAATCGCCGCTCGTGATCACGCGCTGGCGCTCCGAGTCATCCAGTACCGAGCGCAGCTTGCTCAGGCACCAACGCAGCTCGCCGCGCGGGTCGTTCGGCACGTGCCACAGCAGATCGCACAGCCGGGAGCGCGATACGGGTCCTGGCTCGAGCGTCAGAAACGCGAGCAATGCCCGCACTTTGCGCGAGCGTGGCAGTGCTACGGGCAGGCCGCCTCGAGTGGCGCCGCCGGGGCCGAGAATGCGCAGCACGAGGCCCGAAAAAACGCTCACCGGCCTCACCGCGTCGCAATTTCCATGGTTATTTCCAGGCCGGGTCCCATATCAATTGCGCATCCTGGCTTTAGCCGTGTGCAATTTCCACCGGAAAAACTGCGCGGCTCGGCGGACACGCAGTCCACACGAGCCGACTCAATCGGGAGACCCATGTTGTACCAAGACATTTCGAAGACGATTGGGCGCACGCCGGTCGTGCGCATCAACCAAATGGCGCCCACCCACGTCACCATGTACGTCAAGTTGGAGGCGGCCAATCCCGGGGGGTCGGTCAAGGATCGCTTGGCTCTCGGCATCGTCGAAGACGCCGAGCGCCGTGGCGTACTACGGCCCGGACAGACGGTGGTCGAGGCCACCTCCGGCAACACCGGTATCGCGTTGGCGTTGGTTTGCGCCGCGCGCGGCTATCCGTTCGTCGCGGTCATGCCCGAATCGTTCTCGGTGGAGCGACGTCAGATCATGCGTGCCTACGGCGCGAAGGTGTTGCTCACACCGGCGGCCGAGCGAGCGTCTGGTGCAGTGCGCGTTGCTGCACAATTGGCAAATGATCGCGGTTGGTTTTTAGCGCGCCAGTTCGACAACGAGGCGAACCCCGCCTATCACCGACAAACCACGGGCCCCGAGATCTTGTCGGACTTTGCCGGCACGCGTCTCGACTACTGGGTTACGGGTTGGGGCACCGGCGGCACACTAACGGGAGCTGGGCAAGTGATCCGCTGCGCCAGGCCCGAGACCAAAATCGTTGCCTGCGAACCTGCTGGCGCCGCGTTGCTAGGTGGGAAGGAATGGTCGCCGCACAAGATCCAAGGTTGGACGCCAGACTTCGTACCTTCGGTGCTGGATCGAGACGTGTACGATCAACTGATCGCAGTGACCGACGAACGCGCGCTCGAGTGCGCGCGCGATCTCGCGCGCCGCGAAGGCATCTTCTGCGGTATATCCTCGGGCGGTACGTTTTCGGCCGCGCTCGAGGTCGCCGCACAAGCGCCGGCAGGCAGCGTGATTTTAGCCATGCTGCCCGACACTGGCGAGCGCTACCTGTCCACCGCGCTATTCGCAGGCGTGGAGACTGGTTCGGACACGGTCTGACCGAGACGCGCACCGCTTGCGCTGCGCTCGGTTGCGGGGGCCACGCTATGCGGTCAGGACCGAGAGTGGCCCGGTCGCGCCAGAAGGATCGCCGAACGAGTTGAGGTCGGCCGCGCCCATGGCGTGGGCGATCGAGACCAGGAGCTGATTGTTGTCTTTGCGCGCGCTGCTGAAATCCAAGTAGCGCCCGGTGCTGATGGCACCACCAGCGCTGCCAGCGAGCACGTAAGGCATCATGGTCAGATCATGCTGCGTCGACTCGCCGATTTCGGTCGCCCAAAGAACGACCGTATTGTCGAGCAGCGTGCGGTCGCCCTCTTGATACGAATCCAGCTTGCCCAGGAAGTATGCGACCTGTTCGGCGTACCAAGTCTGGATCGCGTTGTACGCGAGGAAGTTGGTGCCGCTCGAGGCAAAGTCGTGCGAAATGGCGTGGTGATTGCCACTGATCGCGTTGTTGTTCACCTTCAGGAACTGAAATAGGTGCTCGCTCTCCGAGTATGACCACTGGAACGTCAGGATCCGAGTCTGATCGCAGGCGAGCGCGGCCGCCGCCAAGTCCATCTGATTCTTGCCGGCCTGCAGGTACTGATCATCGACGCCCAGATCGGCCGCCGCCAGCGTGGGCGGCGAGCACGTGGTGCCCGTGCCCGTACCCCCGCTCGTTCCGGGAGTGCCAACCAGTCGCTGCTCGATGTCACGCATCGCGGTGAGGTGCGCGTCGAGCTTGGTGCGGTCTTCGGCGCCGACCAGCTTCATCAGCCGTTGGGTCTCGCCGTTCGAGAGATCGAAGACGCTCTTACGTTGAGCCCAAAGCCGCGCCAACGCCGGATCGGTCATGCCGCCGGGCGTGGTCGTCGTCATGCCACCGAACAGGGTGGTGAACACGTCTTTCGGATCTTCACGCGGCGGAACGGGCTGATTGGAAGCCGTGTAGGAGATGCGCGCGCGCACCTCGGTGTCGCGAACGTGCACGCCGAGCTGCAGGCTCTTGAATTTGGTCGGCGGCGCGAGCTTCGTGGCCAAGTACTGATCGAGCGATTGTCCGCTGCCCCAGCCGGAGGTGGTGTTTCCGAAGCTGACGAAGTCTTTTCCGGCGTTGAGCGGACGGGCGGTGAGCATGCCGCCCGTGCCACGTGCGTGCTCCGAGCCCAGCGTGCCGCCGAGCGCGCCGTTCTGCAAAGAATCGTTGAGCTTGATGCCCTTCAAGAACGTGAGCTTGCTCTTGTACGTTTCGAGCGGCTTCGTGATTTGGTTGAGTGTGAAGCTCTTCTCGGTGCCGGTCGGCCAGAACAGGCTGTTGCGCGTGCCGTTCGGGGTCGTGAATACGACGAAGCGCGTCGGCGAGACGTTGTCGCCGATGGCATGGCGCGCGTTCAGCAGCGGAATGGCGGCGGTAGCCGCGAGCCCGCCTCGAAGCAGATTTCGTCGGGTGAATCTAAGCGGATTCATGATGATAGACCTCGATTCACGGCGTCACCTGTGGCCGATACCAAAAGGCATCTGTCTGAGTCGTCGCCACGATCAAGTCGATGATGTCGCCGTTGGCCGCGTCGAATGCTTGCTGCAGTGTGGCCAGCGAGCAAGCGTCGTTGCCGCCTTCGGTGCGCCCGGAAGCGAAGCGGAACCACTGCGTCGCAACGCACGCACGGACCTGCTGGCTACTGGCCAGCTTCGCGGCGAGCTCGGCCGGACCATTGAAGGCACCGCTCAAGCTCGCGTCGCTCGTAGCCAGAATTTCGCCGGAGACATCGAGCGCTTGCCCGTTGTCTTTCTCGCGATATTGGCCGATCGCGTCGTAGTGCTCGAAGGTGAGGCCAATCGGGTCCATCAATTTGTGGCAACCCGCGCAGCTCGCGCCCGCGGATTCGTGCGCGGCAAAGCGCAGCCGCGCCGTCGCGCCCTCGTCGACGGTCGGCAGCGAGATGTCCACATCCGCTGGCGGCGGGGGAGGCGGCTGGCAGAGCAGCATCGCGCGCACGAACTTGCCGCGCAATACGGGCGAAGTCTGATCCGGATGACCCTGAACCGAGAGAAAGCCAGCTTGCGTCAGCAGGCCCGCGCGCTGCTGATTGGCAGGCAAGCTGACCTTTACGGGGCTACCGTCGGCGCTCGCCGGTGCTTGGACGCCGTAAACCTGCGCGAGGGGGCCGCTCACGAATGCCACCGGTGAGGTGAGCAGCGTGCTCAACTGGCCGTCCCCATTCCAAAGCACGTCGTTGACGAACGCGGGTAGCTCTTTGGCCATCGCGTCCCTCAGCTCAGTCGTGTAGGCGGGGAACTGCGCGCTGTTCTTGGTCGTGATCGAAAGGCGGCGCGTGCTCGTCCACTGCTCGAAGAAGCCGCCGATTGCTGCGCGCGCCTTGGGCGCAGCCAAGAGTTGTCGCGCTTTCGCGGCGACTTGATCTTTCGTTCCGAGCTCGCCTTTGGCGGCAGCGTCCAGCAGCGCGTCGTCCGGGCCGGATCCCCAGGCAAGGTACGAAAGCCGGCTTGCCAGTTCGAACTGGTTGAGCGGGATGCGTTTCGCGGCGGCGTCCGTCGCGGGCGTCAGTTCGAGGCGATACAGGAAATTCGATGACTGCAGAGCTGCGCGCAGCATCACCTCGATGCCTTCGGCATAGCTGCCGCCGGTACGGCCCGCGGAGTATGCAGCGATTAGCTGACGTTCGTCTTCGGCGCTGGTCGGACGTCGAAAGGCGCGCCGCCCGAAGCTCTTGGCGAAAGCAAGCGCGCAGGCGTCTTCGCCCTTGGCGGCGGTGTCACAGCCCGCCGTGAGCGTGCTCAAGTTTTTGACGGCGAGCTTGGCCAGCGTCTCGGAGACGAGCACGTACTTCTCGGCGTGCAGCGAGGACACGGTGAGCACGGCCGCGTTGTTGTCGAAGCCGTTGGTCACTTCGTCAGCGGGGATATCCGCGGTGGCGCTCACGTCCACGTTGAGCAGGTCCCGCACCGAGTTCGTGTATTCAGTGCGCGTGAGCCGGCGCAGGGGCGTGCGCTCCACGTCTTGGCTCTTGGCGCAGGTTTCGGCTGATGGCAGCGGCTGGCCAATGCCGGGAATCCCCATCGAGCTCCCGCCCGCGGTGCTCGACGTCGAGCCAGCGGTAGAGCCGCTGCTGCTCGTGTCCCCGCCACCGGCGCCTACGCTGCCCGGACCCGCGCCAATGCCGCCATCGACTTTCGAGCTGCAACCGACAGCGAAAATCAAGGAGAGCGCAAGTTTCAACGTTGCTGGGCGAGGACTCAAGGGAATGCTCCGTGTGTGCTGCTGAGCCTGCAACGAGAACTGTGGGTCAGATTTCTAACACGAGCCCGAAGAAATCAGACGAGCGAATAGTGGACCACGAAAATTCCAGCAACAACGCGGTTAGAAGCGCGTGGTGAGGCGTAATCGCTTCGTGATCGTGAATCGCTCACACGCGATGTGTTCGTGAGCCCAGCGAAGAGCTCCTCTGTGTTCGACGCCCGAGAGCTCGGCCTTCTGACCTCATCGCCACTGCTGCACGCGGGCCAACCGCTCCACGAATGGAGTGTCCGTTGTGAGTGTATGAATCAACTGTGGCGGTACGTGGCAAACGCGGCCTTCGAATCGAACCTCTTCGTATTTCGAAGCGCGGCTGACCCAGAGCGCAGTGATGAATGGCTATCAGCGACGCTAAAGCCCGCTTAATAAATTGCCCAAGCGTCGCGGGCCAAACGTTTCCCGGGGAAATTCACGGCCCCGCCTCGCGGCCCAACACCGAAAAGCGCGTCTATTCTCACCCTCCGATAAAAAGTTGAAACGGGCAGATGAGGAAGATCTCACTAGGGTTTTCGGCTTCAAAGCTCATTACCTGTAGGACTGATGTGCGACAATGCGAGCAGGAGAGTCAATGTCCAGGAACCGTGAATCGAAGGTTGGCACGACAACAGCGAAGGCCGTGAGCCGTCGGCAACTACTCGAGGGACTCGGAGCGCTCGCTGCAGTCACCGCGTGCGGGTCGAACACCGAAACCGGCACCCCCGGCGGCGCGGGCAGTCCGGGCGCAGCGGGAACACCAGGCGTTGCGGGACAGCCGGGCGTTGGCGGAGCAACTGCCAGCGGTGGAGCTCCAGGCATTGCGGGACAACCAGGCGTTGCGGGACAACCAGGCGTTGCGGGACAACCGGGCGTCGCAGGTTCTGCAGCGGGTGGAGCACCAGGTGCGGGTGGCGCGGGCACTGCGGGCAACGCGGGTTCGGCCGGCGGCGCGGGTGGAATGGGCAGCACGGGCGGCACGCTCACCTCACCGCCGTGGACGAGTGTGCCCGTTCAGGATTCGACGAATTCCACGGCTCCGAAGGCGCTCGCGTGCAACGTGGTGACGAAGACCGACGGCGCCGGCCAAGGTCCGTTCTTCATCCACGAACTGGAGAAGATGGACGACATCTCGCTCTATCGCCAAGACATCCGCGGTCAATACAATCCGAGCGCCGAGAAAGGCGTCGACATGGAGCTGCACGTGCGGCTGGTCGACAAGACCAAGAGCGATGCTGCGTGCATGATGCTCGTGCCGGTGCCCGACATCGAGGTTTACATCTGGCACACCGACGCGCAGGGCTACTACAGCGGCTTCGGCATGCACGGCGGAGCCGATGAGCAGAAGCCGGATGCCGCCTACAACGGCACGCCCGGTTCGAACAACCTCGAGAATACCGATCGCTTCTGTCGCGGTATTCAGGTCACGAACGCCGATGGCGTGGCCTCGTTCCTCAGCTACTTCCCCGGCTGGTACAACGGCCGTGATTTGCACATCCACATCGTGTGCTTCAAGAAGGGCTCGGCCTCCAAGGGCCGCGTGAACTACAGCAAGAGCAACGAGAAGGCGTGGATCTTCACCACGCAGTTCTACTTCGATCCGTCGTTCAGCAAACCGATTCACGAGTCGGTCGAGCCATACAAGCGCCGCACGACCCTTGCCGCCTACGCGGACGCGATGAAGGCCGACGAAACCGGCAATAGCGGGCGTCACTGCACCGCGACCAAGATGGGCGACAAGGTGATCGCCCAAATTCAAATGGTCGTCGACCCGACTTGAGCACCGCCGCCCCACGGCGGCGTCACGACTAACGAGCGATCCGGAGGCGTCCGCGCCTACCGGATCGTTTGCATTTGGTGGGGCCAATTTGTCGCTAGCGCGCACCCGAAAGCCTATTGGGTGGCGTCAGCGGGGCGACTCAATCGCCCCAACTGTGACGAAAAGCATCACATTTTAGCGGCGACTCATGCTCGATCGCGCGCACGCGAGCCGCCCGCGGTGTCGGAACGAGAATTGCTCTGCGCAGCTGCATGCTCGCTGCCGTTGCTCAAACAACCCTGTCGTTGGGCACGCAAGCGTATCGCGTCGTGGAAGAGGATGCGGATCCCTCCGGGTGGGGTGCTTTAGGGCTGTTTTTCGCGTTCTTTCTCATGCTCTGGGTGCTGGCGAAATTGATGCCCAAACAGGCGAAAGTTTCCAAATCGCGACGCGCAAATCGGGCACCGGCGGCAAGGGCGCCGAGTTCGAGAGCGGGGCGGATGGTCGCGACCGCACAAGGACGCCCCACAGCTCCCGGGCGAACCACGGCACGCTGGCACACGACTCCGCACTGGCAAAGCGGCGCGCCCGAGCAAGATCTTGCTCCCGCCTCCGGAGTCCGCCTCGTCGAAGTCCGCCCCGTCGAAGCTCCGGCTACCCAACTTCACGCGCAGACACCTGGCCAATCGAAAGACGAATACAACGTAGGGGACAGGTCTGGTAGACGCGGCTCTGCAAGAATCAAAGTCGCCTAGAGCAAGCTGAAGCGACGGACGTCGAGCGCGTAAAGAGCGGTATCCCGTCGAGTCCCGGTAGAAAACACGGTGCGCGTCGGGGGGCGCATGCGCGTGGCAGCGTGCGACCGGGCCTTGCTCGACGAGGCCCGACGATTCGATCTACGCTGTAGCGTCGGGAGGATCTTCGCATGCACCTGCTCAAATCATCCGTCGTGGGCCGAGTGCAAGTCACAGACGCTTGGAAGGAGAGACGAATGCTCCCCTTCTACATTCGCTTCGCCTCCGTGCTCGTTGCGTGCGCGCTGTTCGGCTGCAAGGGCGAACAAAGGCACGCCGCGCCCGCGCCGAGCTCGAGCTCCATCGCGCCAGCGCCCAGCGCAGCTACCGCGCCGAGCGCGGTCCCCGCGTCCCCCAGCTTCGATGAAGCCGGCGCGCGGAACTTCGTCGAACGCTGGGTGAACACGCAGAACGAGCATGATTTCTCGGCGTACAGCGCGCTGTATGCCACGCGCTTCAGCGGCACCAAGCGCGTCGGGAGCTATTCCAAGCGCTTCGATCGCAGCGCCTGGCTGCGTGACCGCCAGCCGATGTTCCGCGATGGCGTGGTCGTGCGCGCCACGGAGCTGCAATTGTCGGGTACGGCCGGCGCGGTGCGTGCGGTGTTTACGCAAGACTTCGTCGCCCCCGGGTTCCACGACACTGGGCAGAAAGAATTGTTCCTGGTCGTACAGGCCAATGGTCTGGCGATCGCTCGCGAAGAGATGCTCGTTTCACATTTGGCCGATGCAGCACCGGTCGCCGAGAGTGCGGTACTGGCCTTTCACCGCGACGGTGCGGTGGTCCAGACCGGGTTCAGCGGCACCTCGTCCGGCGAGCCGCGCCTCATCCCGCGCACTAAAGGTGCACCGTATGAGGCCGTGCTGCCGGTTGTCCCCGCCGTCTTGAGCGCGAGCACACGCGCCTGGCTAGGACGCAGCATCACCGCCTACGCCAAGGACGGCGCAACCTGCCAGGGAACGGTGACCCGCTTCGAAGTACGCGTCGAGGCCGAGCCACACTTCGGCATGGCCCAAGCCTGGGCCGGCGAAGACGGCGCGGCCAAAGCGACGCCAGCGCAAATTGCTCGAGAGATCTGGAATATTGCCCGCGAAGACGAGCGCTTCGTCGTGGCCGTACTCGATCACGAGTGCCGCGGCATCTGGGCCGTCACGCACGCTGCTTCGTTCACTCCGGCAACGGCACCAACCGCGCCGCTGCGCGCGGCCGCACTGAATGCGTTCAAGGCACTGCCCGCTTACCGCGAACTGCAAGCGCGCTTTGCGCGTGAATCCGCAAACTCCAAGCAAGCTTGGGAAACCGTGGACGGCGAGCTCAACGTCGTCGAGCTGCGCTCCGACCCCGAGTCCGCGTTGCTCGTCGTGGGCGCGCGCGGCGGCGTGGGTTGCGGCGGTTTCGGCGGCAATCTGAGCGCCATCTGGAAAGTTTCGGGTGCAGGCGTGCGAGCCACCTTCGCCCTGCGCGGCGTGTTCAAAGACTCGAGTGATCTGCTCAAGGTGCACGGTGCAGTCGATCAGAATGCCGACGGCACACTCGAGCTGCTCGCGGGCCCAGATGTCTTCGCCAACGAAATCTCCGTCTTGCGTTTGGGCGCGAGTGGCTTCGAGAAAATTGTGCTGTTCTCGACTTCGTTTTGGGATTGCGGCTGCTAAATGGCGCACGAGGCGCTAGCCTGACGCCACCATGACCCACACGCTCATCGCCCTTCACGGCTTCACGATGAACGGCGAAGTGATGCGCGACGCGCTCGACCCACTCGTGACCGCGCTCGCGCCCATGATGCGCGTGGTATGCCTGAACGCGCCGCACCCCTGCTCCGCGGAAGCGGTCGAACGCATGTATCGCGACTCGAGCGAGGCTTCGCGGACTGCGCCGCACCTGTGCTGGTGGCGCGCCAGCGATGACGGCCTCGAATATCGCGGCTGGCCAGAAACTCGGGAGCTCGTGCGCGAAGCGCTCGACCGCTATGCACCGGCGTCGATCTTGGGCTTCAGCCAAGGCGGGATCCTGGCCGCCGCCGTGGCAGCGCTGGCGCAAAGCCGTGAATTGCCGCCCATTCACGCGGCCGTACTGATCGCTGGGCGCAAGCCGCGCGCCGCGAACCTGCAAGCGGCATTCATGGACCCGGTCGCCGTGCCCTCACTGCACGTCTGGGGCGAACGCGACACCATCACTCGGCAGTACAGTGAGGAATTGGTCGAGTGCTTCCGCGCACCCGAGCGCGAAGTCATGCGCTGGCCGGGCGGTCACGTCATACCAACGCGCGGCCCGGCCTTCGACGCGATCGTGCGTTTCCTGACCGAACACGCTTGAATCGAGCAATGAGCCGCCGCTCGCGCTCCAAGCTCTAAAGCTTGATCGCCGTGCCGCTGTTTTCGATGACCTCGTGGATGAAGGCGATTTTCTTGAGAGCCAACTCGGGAATGACGAACGGATAGAGATCCCGCATGCCCATGCTTCGGTTCAGGCTATTCAGGGCGATGGTGATCGGCACCCAGGCACGACTCAATTGCTCGAAGTTATCGAAGTCGAGACGCCTGGTCGCAACTTCTAGCCGTTGTTCGCCCGTGGCGACGTTGGAACGCATCGAAATGCCGAAGCTCCGGGCCGTTTCGAGAGTGTCGACCATGTGCAGATAGTGCGCCCAGCATTCGGCCCAATCTTCGTGCGGATGCATCGTGGCATACGCACTGACGTACTTCGAAGGCCAGTCGGCGGGGGCGCCATCGCGATAGTGGGCTGCCAGCGCTTCGTCGTACGAGGCACGCTCGTCGCCAAACAGCTCGCGGAATGGCTCGACGAACGGTGAATCCAGAACCAGACGTTCGCAGTAGTAGTGACCGATCTCGTGCCGAAAGTGACCGAGCACGGTGCGGTAGCTCTCGCCGAGCGAGAGGCGCGTCTTTTCTCGAAAGGGAGAATCAGCCTCCGCGATGTTGAGGGTGATGAGACCTTCCTCTTGTCCGATCAGCACCTTCTCCTCGCCGGGAATGTCCGCCTTGAAGGCGAAGGCAATGCCCCTCGGCTGCTCACTCCGCGGATCGAATGGCAAGCCCAAAGCCAGCAGCTGGTAGACGAGGCGCCGTTTCGCCTGCTCGATGCTGATCCACGTTTCCCGCGCGTTGGGCTGGGAGAGGTTGGGGATAATCTCATTGACGCGGCACGCGCGGCAAAAACGATGCGGGTCTGACTCAGGCATCGCCCAGCTGCAGGCTCCGTGATCAACGTAGTTCCCACACATCCGCACGCGCGCTTTCTTCAGTGCCGGGTCCAGCGCCACGAAGTGATGCGACGGTTCACCTTCGATCGGCTCGAGCGCGGTCAGCGAAGAGAACTCGGCGACGTAGGCCAAAGCGTGGCCGCAGTGAGTGCACTTCGAGTTTTCGAAGTAAACAATCTCGTGGCAGAAAGAACAGGTGAAGAGCTTCATCGGCGGTAGTCCTCTTGGCTCAGAGAAATTGAATTCAACGCGACGCTTGCGCGGCGTTCGTCGCGAGGGGGCTCCGACTCAACACCAAGCACGATCGTGGGTTACCATGCCCATCTCTTGGAGCGCCACGCTTTAAGTCGTCGCGTCCCAGTCCAAGATCGACCACGGCCTGGCTTGCCCGTCGTGACATCGGAATGGTCGCGGCCGTGAAATGCACCAGAAACGCATGAAGCTCCGCTTCACACCGGAGTCAAAAAAAAGTGCATTTTGGCCCCAATTTCTCGACTCATCCGCGAGTTGGCGCGGCGTCTTTGGCTCGTCTAAGACGTCCGTTCCTCACAACAGCGTGCCCTGATCGCCATACTTCGCCAGGTACTGCGCGAGCCACAACTTCTTCTCCGTATTCTCCGAAGACATATAGCGAATCGTTCCGAAGATCGGCCGCATGGGCCCCCAAGCGCGGTCGTAGCGGCCAAAGCACCACAAGATGCCGCTGTAGGAATTGGGGTCTCGACCATCGAGCGCATAGCGGTCGTTGAGGTAGATGGCGGTGGCCAGCGCCTGCTCCGGCGTTTTGCTCCACTCCAGGATCTTTTTGCCCCAGAGCATGCGCAGGTAGTTGTGGATGCGACCATCGCGGACGAGCTCGCGCTGAGCGGCGTTCCAGATGGGGTCGTAGGTACGTGCGGCTTCGAGTTGCGCGCGCGTGTAAACCTGCGGGCGCGCGTCGACCTCGTGCTCTTTCAGCGTTTTTTGTGCCCATTTTGGCAATGAAGCGAAGCTATTGTGATCGGCTTCGTGAGCGCAATAGTTGAGGCCGACTTCGCGCCAGGTGATCAATTGATCCATGAAGGCTTCCGCGCTGGGGTGCATGTGCCAGAACCCGGTGCGCTCACCGCGCGCGCGTGTGCCCAAATCGGCAGACGTCCACTCTTCGCGCTCGGCAATCGCCGCGAACACACGGTGCGCGGAGAGCTGGCCAAAGTGCAAGTAGGGTGAGAGGCCGCTGGTGGCGGCCTTGTCCGGATGATTGCGATCTTCGTCGTAGCGGTCGAGCTTCTTGGTGATGAACTCGGTGAGGGTCTTCTTTGCCGCACCCAAGCCACCACGAGTGCCGACGATGGGCACGCTGTGATCGATCGGTAGCGCGGCCAGCGCGCCGGGATCGCCACTCAGGAGCGAAGGGCTCGCGCTCGGCCAACGTTCGCGGATCAGCTTCGGGAACCCGAGCTTCGCCAGCGCAAGCCGGCTGAGCGGCGCAGGCGCGGGCCGCTCAGCCCAATGCACCGCGAACGATTTCTGCACCGCGCGCCGAAAATCGAAGGCGCGAAAACACGCCTTGTCCAAGGCACGAATGGGCATGATCCCATTCGAGTCCACGGCCTCGAGCCGGACGTCGAGCTTCTTGCCGGCCGCAATCAGCATCCGTGGCAGGAAAAAGCACGGGAAATCGTCGGTCACGACCACTGCCGCGTCCTCTGCCAAGGCTTCCAAGAGCCCACTACCCGCACCCGCCTCTGGCTCCACGTAAGCGTGATAAGCGATGCCCGCCTTTGCAAAAGCCAGCGCGTTTTCGGCCATGCCGTCGATTACGAAGCGGTGAAAGCGATCGCTCGCGAACGGATAGGCGACGCGCAGCGCCTCGAGTACGAGCAGCGGCTTGTTCAGTCGCTTGGCGTGCTCGATCGCGCGATCGAGCGCGAAGTTATCGTGAGTGCGGCGCGCCGCGATCATCCAATACAGGACGTACTTGCCGCCTTGGGAAAACTCCGCGCCGTTGACGGCACGCACACGCAGGCTTGGAACCGAAGACTGAGTCACCGCTCTGGAAGCTGCCACGGCCCGGCCCGCGCGAGCTGATTTTGTCTAGATTTAGCTGCCCCTACAAGCGACAAGCGGCAAAGGCTCGACCGTCTTTGTCCGTGTCACTCGCGCATTTCGTGAAGCCATAGTCCGAACACTCGACGCTGTACGGCAAACCGCCGTAACAAAAGGTGAGGCTAGAACCGTCGTCAGAGCAGCCCTCATTGCATACGAAATCGATGTCCGCGGCGTTGCAGCCGGGTGCGAAGCAATACTCTCTGCGGCCAGTAGTAGCGCAGGCGAGGCCGACCGAGCCGCAATCGTATCTGAGTTGGGTGCCGTCCGAGCAGACCGTGACGGCGTCGTTGCCTTCGCAGCGGGAGCTGTTGCTCCGCGTGCACAGTTCTTCAGTGTGCTCGCAGACTTCGAAATCCGCGCAGCTCGTCGAGCTCAGGTTACAGGATTCGTCGCGCAACGCGGCCTGCGTGTTGTACGAAACGCAGGTGGAGATGGTGCGCAGCGGGGTAAACGTCGGCTCGCAGCCCGCACGCAAAATGCACGAGCGCACGACCTGAGCATTCGGAACGAATTCGAGCTCACCGTCGCAACCGAGGATCGCTGGTGCGTGACCGCCCTCCCCGCTTCCGACGCCCTCGCCGCTCCCACCGCCCTTGCCACTTCCCCCCGCTTTGCCCGTATCGCCCCCGAAGGAAGCCCCTGCACTCTGGCTCGGGTCCCTCAGCGGCTCACTATCGCCACAGCCGGATACGCTCAATGCCACGAGCAACGACAGGGCGCCGAGCTTTCTCACGCCGGCGCGACTCATTGGCGCGACTCATTGGAAAGAGCCGGAGACACCCACGCTGCTTACCCCAAACCAGGGCTGCACAGCCAGTTTCGGTGCCGGCAGCTTCTTCGCCTGCGCGGGTTTCTCACTGCTGCTGTTGCCCGTGAGCAGCAAAATCGTGCCCACCGCGACGCCCGCGATGCCCACACCAAAGCCAATCGTGGAAACCGTGGCCAGGGTCTTCGCGCTGTCCAAATCACTCTGGCTCTCGCAGACTTTGTTCGGGCAATCCGAGGCCTTACCGAACGCAAGCGCACCAGTGATGCCGCCCACGATCAAACCTGCGCCACCAATTCCGAAGGCAACGAACGCGGGGGCCTTCGATTTCTTCGCGGCCGGCTCGGGCGGGCTAGCGTTGTCGATCGGCATGACGGTGGTCGCGCCGCCAGCCGTGCTCGCTGGCAGCGCGCTGACGGCGTTCGGATCCTTCTCGAGTAGCAGCGTGACCTCTTGATGCCCGCCTTCGGCCAACGTCACCGAGCTGCTCGTGGGCTTGTAGCCTTCAGCGGTGGCGGTGACCTGATGCGTGCCAGGATCCGTTGGTCGCTCGGCGCCGAGCAACGCGGCGGGAACCGGCTTCCCCGCCACCGCGACGCTCGCCTTCACGTTCCCGGGCGTGACGCGAATCACCAAATGCGCAATCTTGGGCATGGCCGCGGTCAGCACTTTTTGAGCGCGCTCCTGCGCGTCGCGAAACACCTTCGGCGCGTTCGCGGGCAGCACTTCACGCACTACCGTGTTCAGGTTCTCTGTTCCCGCAACCACTTCACCCACATTTACCTGGCACTCACCGATGCGACCCAAAATCGTCGGCGCATGATGCAGCGCCTCAGCGCGGGTCAGTTTCTCGATCGCCTCAGGACACTTACCAGCGTCCGCAAGCTGCACACCTTGAATGCCGAGCGTTCGCGCAGCAGCGATGTTCTCCGCGGCTTCGTCCGCGGAGCTCGTGCTGGCCAGCGTACCGACCAGGGCCACGCACAACGCGCCGAGCACACGACGTCGAGACTTGATCGGGAGCGAGACAGAGAGAACGCGCGCGTGAGTCATGAACTTACTTTTTAAACTGGCTCGCCCCCGCTGAAAAGCGGCTCGTTCAGAAGCCCATGTCGGTGTTTGTGTTTCGCGGACTCACCACCGGCGGCGCGATACTCTTTGCAACGGCTTTGTTGCCAGCGCGCGGCACGGCAGGTACCGCAACTGGCTTCGGCGGCGTCGCTCGCACGGCGTTGGGCCTGATAGCGGCGGTATTCGGCGTCGGGGCCCTGGCACTGGCACTGGCGCTGGCGCTGGCGCTACTCGCGGGCTGCGCCACGGCCGCAACCGACTCAGGCACAGCCGGAACGGGCGAAATCACGGCCGCGCTCGCGACACGACCGGTGGGCGTCGCAACGACTTCACCGGTCGGCTGCACCCCGCTGTCGTGCCCGAGCAACCACGTCCCCCCGCCGAGCAACGAAAGCAGCACTACGCCTGTGCCAATGAGCCAGCGCGACCGCGACGGACGAGCGAACGCCAACTCATCGGGATCGAGCGTGTGCGCCGCATTGGGCGCATTGCGCACATTGGGCAGATTGGACAAGTGAGTCTGGAGCAACGCCTCATCCGTGCTCAGCACTTGCGTCGCTCCTTTGGCGAACTCTCCCGAGTCAGAGGGTGAGCCGCGCGGAATCGAGTGCTGCACCGGCGGCGCATGACCGCGCAGCGTGTCGAGCCTCACCTCGGGCGAGGACTGACGACTATACGCGCCCGTACTCACCCCGAGCGCCAGATCCAAGCCCTCGATCATCTCATCCGCGCTCTGAAAGCGCTGCTGCACATCGCGCGCACACGCACGCTGAAACCACTCCGCGACGCTACCCGGCACCCAAGGCGCGGCAGCGCGCAAATCAGGCAATGGCCCCGTGCAGATCTCCACCAACACATCGGCAAACGACTCGCCGTTGAACGCATAGCCACCGGTCAGCATGTTGTAAAAAACCATGCCCAACGAATACAAATCCGAGCGACTATCCACGGAATTTGCACCGCGGACCTGCTCCGGACTCATGAACAAAGGCGTACCGAGCAAGGCACCCGTCTTGGTCGTGGAAGCAATGCCGTGCTCCTCCAACTTGGCGATGCCAAAGTCGAGCACCTTCGCCAACCACCCCATCTCGTCATCCTCGGAGCGCGTCAGAAACACGTTCCCCGGCTTCAAATCCCGATGCACGATCCCCGATGCGTGCGCACGGGACAGCGCGCGCGCCACATGTCGCGTGATCCGCACCGCATCGTTCAACGGCACGTCCCGCTCGCGCTCCAAGCGCTGCTCGAGCGTCTCACCATCCAAATACTCGAGCACGATGTACGGCGTCCCCGCGGACGTCTCGCCATCGTCATAAACCTGCACCACGTACCGAGAACGCAACCGCGCTGCCGCCTTGGCCTCGGTGCTAAAACGCTGCCGCGCCTCCACCGCCTGCGCATGCTCTGCCGCGATCAGTTTGATCGCGACCCGCTGCCCCAACGTCAAATGCACCGCCGACCAAACGGTGCCCATCGATCCGCGCCCGATCTCCTTCTCCAGGCGATATTTCCCGCCCAAAATTTCCCCCTCACGAATCGTGCTGGGAAGACCTCGGGTTACGGCGACAGGTTCACTCATGGCGCGGCACGAAGAGGACCGCCATGGGCCACTCCCACACGCAGCCCAGGTTTTGCCTCAAAGCTTACGCCCGCAGTCACCCAAGTGGCTATGGTCAGCCCAGCCCACCCCAGCCTATCCCCGTGAAACTCCAGCCAGATCCGGCCAGCCGATTCCGCCACGGCGGGAAGCCCTGCCCCCTCGCAACCATTGATCTTGCCGATGGCTCGTGGCAAGGTCCGCCCGCTTCCAAGCATGGTGAGGTAGCCAAGCGGTTAGGCAACGGTTTGCAAAACCGTTATACGCCGGTTCGAATCCGGTCCTCACCTCTACTCTGTCCCAGTAGCTGTCCCAGCTGAGCCCCTCCGACGCCGGGCCTTCTGGGACAGCTTGGAGGGCTTCGCGAGCCCGAGCGCCACGTCGAGCGCCGTCCAGTTGCCGCGCTTCAGGTCCCCCGCGGTCCGTGCCGTGCGGGTGTAGCGCTTGATCATGCTGTGCGACTTGTGGCCGGTACGATCCGCGACCCAGGTCTCCGTCTTGCCGTTGGCCAGGGCCGTGGTGACGAACGCAGCGCGGAGGTCATGGGCGCGAACTTGGAGCCGCGTCTTGGAGTGCTCGAACAGCTTGGCCCGGCCGCCCTCCTCGAGTCCGGCTAGCTTCAAGTGCTCCCGAAGCGTCTTGGCCAGCGCGTGCCGGTTGTGCTCGCCCCCGTTGGCCTCGACGAACACCCGATCCGACGGCTCCGCGCCGTCCGGCTTGAAGGCGTCTAGTGCTCGCACCACCGCCGGGTCGAGCGCCCACGAACGCGGATCGTCGGACTTGTTCTCGTCCAGCACCACCGAGCCGTCATCCAGGTCCACGTCACCCCACCGCAGTTGGATGGCCTCCGACGAACGCATGCCCTCGCGGGCCAGGAAGCCCCATAGAAGGCGGTACGAGAGCGGCACGGCGGTGCAAGCCAGCAAGCGGGCGTCATCGTCGGGGCGGTAGTCTGCAAGCGCTTTACCGGCGCCCTTCTTGGCGCGGGGTAGCAAGCCCTTCGGGAAGGGGCTCACCGTGATGATCTTGAGCGGGTACACGGCGAGCGTGAGCAAGCGACCGAGGGTGAGGCCTACGTTCCGCCGGGTGTTGATCGCCAGCGCCGCGGGGAGCTTGCGCATGACGCGCTCGCAGTCGTCCACCGTGAGGTCCTTCACGCGCTTGGATCCGACCAACGGATACACGTGCTTCTCTAGGCGGATCTCGTCATCGTCGGCACTCTTCCGAACATGGATCTGATCTGGGAATGCTTTGGCCAGCTTGTTCTGAGTCCAGGCTTCGCCAAGCTCTTGGACGGTCCAGGCGGTGCGTGGGCTTTCCTCCTTGCGCTTCACCGCCACAGCGCTGGCCGCGAGCTTGGCAACGGCGGCTTGAATGCGCTTCAGCCCGGGGCCGTCCGCTTCGCCAGCTTGTTCGAGCCACGACTTGGCCAGGTCTGGTGGGGCCTTGCCGAGTGCGATACCAAGCTCGATCAACACTGCGGCGCGGCGCTCGGCAAAGTCCCGATCGGTGGACGGAATGCGGTAGCGATTGCGCGCCTTGCCGCACCGGACGCGCACGCGGAAGCCGGTGCCATCGGCGAGGGGTTCGAGGGCAGGGACTTCGGGTCCGGGCATGGCGCTGGGATACTACGCCAGCCCGCGCCGGTCGCTTCCCGAGAGTCGGCCCGATGGGGGTTAGCAGCCCCGCCGTCACCGGACCGCGGACTACCTACTTACTTGTTGCGGACGCTCTTGCGCACGCCCGTCGCAGGTTTTACCAGCGACAGAGGGGCGGCCCCAGGGGCGTATGCTCGTTCCGGATTCCAAAACCAATGCGATTTGATGTCGCATTTCTTGCCGATTTGGATGACCAAGCGCCGTGCGATCCCCGTGGAGGGAACGCGATAGGCCACAGGCGCTCCGTCCCTCGGGTAGATCCTCAACATGTCACCTTCAAGCACGGCGTCATGGCCGCGTAGCTTGACCAACCTGATGATCGTTTCCGTCGAGACGAAGTCCATGGCCTACCTTTCACATCACGCGCACTTCGACAGATACTGGATCTGTCCGAAGGGAAGCACGCCCTGCAGTAAAGACGCCGGCAGCTTCTTCTTGGCGGCCTTCTTGCGGGTCACGGTGCGCGCCACCGACATGCCAGCCGAGACGGCAGGGACGTCCAGCTGATGAGTGCTCAGTTGCGTAAACCGATACTGCCCCGCCGGGTCGTGCGCAAAAAACTCGTCCCAAACATCTTGGGGCGCGATCTGCAAGAGCTTAGAGATATTGCCGTACAGCTTGAGGTGTTCGCCCACCGTAGCCTTCAGACCTTCCTCGAAGGACCGCTTCACGTCGTCCGGGCTTGTACCCTGGGCGAGGTAGTCGATCTCTAGGCCTTGCGCGTACCAAAGGTTCTCTCCCTCGGAGAGAATCATGACGCGCAAATCTCCGAGCCCCACTGCATGGGCCGAGCCACCGTCTTTGGTGTTCTTGGAAACATGGACTGCGTCAGTCATGAACTTAGTTCTTTCAACTCGTTTTTTTGTCTTGGCTGGAGTCGTAGTTTGTGTAGCAGCACGAACGCCCCTATTATGGGCTCTCACGCCGCTGGCGCAATGCGTTTGATTGGCAGACGTTGGCCTACACCCGTGGCCACCGATTAGCCTCAGTTGAACATCCATGGGCACCGCCTGTCTAGTAGGCATGATGCATGCCGGTGCGATTTCGGACCAATTTGCGGCCGATTCCGCAATAGTCAAGCGAGGCGGAAGGCCTCCTTGGTGTCAAGATGGCAGCCAGCTGGCGGCATACCGTCAATTTGTCGCTTTCCATTCACTCCGGTCGGCTCGACCCACGGGACGGTTTCGTCTTCCTCGGGTGCAAATGAGCAGTTACGCCGCGAACGATATCGGCGACCTTCCCTGGCCGCAAAAAGAAAAAAAAAGCCCGTCACCTAGGGCCAGGTGACGGGCCGCCCCAACATGGGGCCGATGCTCGCGCGATGAAGCCAGGGGGAAGATGGTAAAACCCCGGTGCCCAAGCGAGCGAAGTGTTAGCGGGCTCGGCTCTCACAACCCCGCGGCGGCTTCACCTTGGGCAGCGGACGCCATGCGATGCGATCCTCGGCCACGGCCAGAGCCGCATCCAAAACGTCCGCGTAGAACGCGACCCGACGCTCTGCAAGGTCGTGCAAAACACAGCTGCCATCGTGATGAACGGAAATCGCGCGTTGCCCATCGTGGGAGGCACGGCGCCACTCGCGAAGCAGTTCGATTCCCGCGGCCATGTCACCAGGCACTGGCGCAGCCGGTGGCGCGAACCTACCGGCCTTCGTGCGCTTGCGAGTGGGGAGGTGGATATCTGTCTGGGCCATGGCACTCATCCTTTGGTTAGGAGCGTTCGGCCAGCGCTTGCGTGCGCCACTTGATCGCCGGGTGGTCGGGCTTGGTCTCGTACGCGACGAACAGCGCCGCGACATGTGCAGGTGCCTCGAGTCCTTGGGTGATCGCCGCTGCGACATCTACAGCGCGCGGTTTAGCTGGCAGGGCTTCGAGTGCCTGGGTTGATACCTCCGCCGAGGCAGCCGCGGCCAATAGCTCGTCCAGCTGGGCTGGCGTGTGGCTACGCATGATCGACTCGTACAGGGCCGCTAGGTCCCTTTCTAGCTCACGGCAGTCTGCGAGGCTGCCCTCTCTTTCGACTACGAGGGCGGCAATGTCAGCGCGCTTGGCTGCGTGGATGGCGTGCAGCACCTTGGCCAGCGCGGCGCGAGTGGAGTCGATGCGCGCGCGATACTCGAGGGCCAGGGGCCGGTCTAGTCCAGCGCCAAGTCCGTCTACGACCTGGAGCTGTGCTGCGAATGGTGCTCGTGCATCGGTGAGGAGTTTGCGTGCGGCCTCTGCACGAGTGCCGGTCTTGCCCTCGAGTCTCGCGAGCGCTGCGTCGTAGACCGCTACGAGGGCACTCACGCGGGGGTGCAGGAACTTGTCGTGGTCGGGGGACCACGTTGCCTGATACACCCCCGGCAACCACGCGGACAACCGGTGCTGTATTAGGCGTGCGAGCTCGACATGAGAGTTGACGGGCTTTGCTTCGGGCGGAAGAGTAAAGTCGGCCATGACTCACCGGGCCTTTCGTGCGTAGCGGGCGGGGTTGACCTTGACTTGGTTCGTCACGGAATCGACAACGAACGGGGTCACGCGGGCAGGCTTGGGCGGATGCTGCGTGAGGGCCTTGGCCGTGGCCGCGACTCTCTCGCTCTCTGCTACCGAGGGCACCTTGTATCCGTACTCGGACAAGGGCACGACCGGCGCGAGCTCAGCGTCGGGTGATTCTGGCGCGCCGTCTTCGCCGCCGTCGTCCGGTGGCGTGGGATTGCCGTCGGGAGTGAGGCCCAGAAGCTGAAATAGGGTGGTCTTGATATTATCGGCCGAGGCTGAATCCTTGAGGCCTAAGGCTTTGCAAACCGCGGCAATTGCCGCGATGTTCTGCTCGCTTTGGGGCGGGTTCGCGAGGCACGTGATGAGCGTCGAAACGATCAAGTTCGGTGTGCAGCCGGCTGACTGGGCGAGCAAATGCAGACGCTGCTTCGTCGGGTTCGAAACTCTGGCGGAAACGACAGATGAATTTTTCGTTGACATTGGGGTTTACCTGTGTAGCAGACCCCAGCTTGACAGAGTCCGTGCGTTGTTCAAGCGACCGCGCCCCGGCCGTCCGCGGGCTGGCCGTCCACCCGTGCGATCGAGTCGACTCCAAAGTTTGATCGAAAGTTTGGCGAGGCTTCGATCGAGCGATAATCAAGGCTGATCGGCGATCGATCGCTTCCGGAAGTTTTGGCAAGCCGCGGCGTAGACGCTCAGCGCCGCGGCACGGGTGGGGTCCTCGCGCAGTGCGCCAAGGGCGCTGTTGCACGAACGGCAGAGAACCGCACGGATCTTCCCCGTTTCATGGTCGTGGTCCAAGTGGGTGTGCTTGCTCGACAGGTCAACCACCAGGTCACACGAAGCACAGCGCCCCCCTTGTGCAGCGAGTAGTTCCGTTTTTAGGGCTCGGATTCTCTTCACGCCGATCGTCAATTCCGCATGCGGGTTCGGGTTTCGGCTGTACTTGCGGCGCTTAGCGACTTGGTTCGCGTTGTGGCACGCGCGCGAACAACACGTGCGGTCGCTGCCTATTCGATCTTCGAACTTTGATCCGCAGTGCGCACACGTGTACGTTTTTCGTTCGCGCCACTTCGCGCACGCCACTGAACAGAACTGCTTTCTCGAACTAGGGTATGCCTCGAACGTGGCAGCGCAGCGAGCACAGGTGCGACCCTTGCGCGCGCGCATGCTTGCGCTGTAGCAAATGTGGGAGCAAAACTTTTGCGTGCTCACACGGGGCGTGAACTCCGTCCCGCACTGCTCGCAAGGCTTTAGGTGGCACGTCCGGACCGAAGCCCCAGAGCATGCCCTTGAACAGAACTGCGCTGCCCGGCCACGGCTCGCGGTGAACTTCACACCGCAGTGCACGCAGGTGAGAGCGGTCAGGCGCTTGGTTTGCCGGCGATCGTAGCACGCACGGGAGCAAAAACGGCGACCCGGGCGGCTCGGCTCGAAGGTCTCTCCACAACACTCGCACGCTTTGGCCGCTGCACATTCAAGAGCAACGTGGCGACGACCTACCCGTGCTCTGCCGTAACGTTCCGACAAGCTCATCGATCAAAACTGACAGAGTCCCCCGGGATGCGCGAGCGACTATCAGCGCAGCATCGACACCAGGGCGTCGAGCTCCGCGCGGAGTGCGATGGCCTGGCCGCGGATACTTTCCAGTCGCACCACGATGCCCGTGGTGGTCGCGGACGAGGGCTCGGATGCGACGGGCTTGGTGGGCGCGGACGAGGGCTTGGCCGGCTTGGGCTCGGGATGGGCGATGCGATGCGCCAGAACCCAGCGCCGGACTTGGACGTGGCTGGTCCCGAAGTCCTTGGCCACGGCGCGCAGTGTGTGACCGCCGACAACGACGGCCTGGACGGCTTCGGCCCGTTGGGCTTCGGTTAGAGGGGCACGGCGGGGCATGCCTCAAGGTTAGCAGGGCGCCCGCCGACAGGCACGAACCGCGCCATTCGTCAACTTAATTCGCCACAGGTGCGATTCGTTGGCATGTACCGCCCTTAATTCAAGCCGATTCGGCAAACACGTCGGTCGAATTCAGCATATGTTCCGCGGGACAGGCACGATCCGATCGGCTGGTCGATAAGGATCCAGCAGGGATTAAGCCGTACGCGCCTAAGCGTCGACCGAATCTAGCCGGAATTAAGGGTGGTACAGGAGATCGGAGCGGCGCTGGTCGTCGGCCAAAACGGCCGAATGTATGGTCACTTTTGAGTCTGGTCGATTCCAGTCACGGTGTGATATCTGCAAGTGTTGGATATGTAACAGTTTTAAAAACCGGATCCGTGCGCTTGGGAGCCCGTCTTTCTCCGTGACACTGGAACCGTATAGGGGGGATCGTCGGAAAAGGTAGGTGCACCGATCGGGGGTCGAGCGCTGCGCTGCCTTGACAGCGATATCGATCACGCAGTGCCTTTTATTAGGCTCTGTATGCGATCGCATTGCACGCGGCAGTATCAATCAGGCTTTCGTAGTCGGGTTCGGTAGCGGCTGCGAGGACTTGCGAGCACTTGCTAGGACTGATCCCAGGCTTGAACTCTCTCTCTCTCTCTACCGGGATAAGTGCTCGCAGTACTCGCGAGTCCTCGCACCGACCACCTGGACTCAGACCTTGACTACCGCCCACCGCCGCACGTTGTCTCGTTCGATGCGCTTCTCTCGCAGCACGAGCCCGCCGATCATCTGCCCGCGCAGAACCCGCAGACGATTCCCGATCGTGTGCGCCGTTGGCTCGCGGTCGCCCGGCGTGATGCCACGCAACGCCTCGATCAGTTCCACGCCCGAGGTCCCCGACGCTTTTCCGAGCAGCTCTCGGACGGTTACCGGCGTGTCCTCGAGCACGGCGTGCCAGGCAGTCAGCAGGTCCCTTAGTTCATCCCTCTCCACGTCGGCGTCTTCGCGTAAGGCGTCCTGTGTCTCGGCCGGGTCCGCGGCGCCGACCCACACCAGCGCGTCCCGCACGACCCGGCACCAAGCATTGTAGGAACCCATCGCTCGCGCCTTCACGGCGGGACGGTCCGCTACGGCGTAGGCGCGCAGGATGGTGAGTGCGGCGGTCAAGTACCGTGCACGCTCGCGGCGCACGTGCCCAAGCAGGTCGGTATGAGCGAACCCTGTGCGGGTCTCGGGCTGCTCCTCCGCCGGCTCCAAGCGGCAGTGGAGCGAACGCCGCACGAGATCAGTGGACACGCGGCAGTTGTTCGCACTGGCGATCATCACCGTGCGGACAGCGACGCGGCGCTCGTCACTCACACCTAAGACCCGATCCTGATATGTCGTCCCGGTGAGCATCGCGTCTAGTGCGGCGCTCGCAAGCATGCGGGTCACGTTGTCGATCAAGCAGATCGGATCGCCTGCGAGCAACATGGCGAAGATCACCTTTCGCCACTCTTCTGCGGTCTCGGGTGCGGTGCGGCGTGGCGCTGGCTCACCCGTCGTGATCATGGATATTACATCTGAGAGCAGAGTCTTACCCGAGCCGCGCTCCGTTGCATCGACTAGTAGCATCGGTGTGGGGCCGTCAATCGCTGGTCGTGCAACCACCGTGAGCAGCGCCGCAAGCCACGCCGCTCGCCCCGCACCTACGAAGGGGAAGTCCTGCACGAGTGACTCGAGATCTTGCAACGCGCGTCGGGCGTCCTTTCGCGTCGGTGCGTCGGGCACGTCGACTTTGATGGATATCTCTGCGAGCGTTCGTGTTTGGGCATCGTACCCGCTGGTGAGCAGTAGCGTTCCGTCGCGGCGCATCACCGGATAAGAAACGATCGCGTCCAATGGGCGAATGCCGGCCCACTCCCCACGCGCGACTACGGTTGATGCAAGGTCACGCAGCCGGGGTCCGGCGGTCATGGTGATGATCTCCTTAAGCCTGGGGGTAGGGATTACGCGAATCGTCGGTGAGCCCGCCGGTCGCACGATGCCGCTGTCATCGATAGCCTCACGAGTCACGGTGACGAGCAGCCCGGCGCGCTGGTACACGCCTCGGGATGGTTCAGCGAGATGATCAATCACGTGATCAACGGCGGGATCGTACCCAGTGCGCTCGTCATCGTCTTTTGGGCCCGATGTTTTGGCCTTCCGCTTTTCGCGCCGCTCGGCCATGGCTTCCGTCACGTGGTTCACGATCGGATCAAGAGCCGCCATGGCTTCCGTGGAGACCAGCCCGGCGAGCGCCTTGTATCCAGTGGGTGGCGAATCCAGCCCGAAAGCCCACAGGGCATCGACCATGCGCGCCTCGGGGTTGTCGGTCGGTAGACTGCCAGCAATATACGCGGCGGCTTCGGGCTTCCAACCATTGCTAGCCGCGAGCCACTGCCCGAGCGCCACAGCAATGGGGTGCTTGCTGCCCTCGACGAACTCGGGCTCTAGGATCTCCACGATCTGATCGCATCGATCGCGGTCGGCCTGGCTCAGGCGTTCCAGGTCCAGGTCATCGAGGCTGATATCTCCAATGCTGGATCCGTTTCCGCGCTCACCTCGCTTATGCCCGAGTGCGATCAGCCATTCGGGGGCATCGGTGATCTCCCGATTGCCGCCCACGTACGCGCCACCGCTCGCGTGATTGCTCGGCGGGGCGAGCACGTAGCCGCCGAGCTGTTTGATGTCCACGCCGGGCCAGCCCTGGCCGTTCAAGTTCGCGGGGAACGCGAGGCCTTCCGGCACGCGGTAGTATCGGTGCAACCCGCCCCCGCCGGTCGCGACCGTGCGCGTGTCGGGCCACTCGCCGTGCACCTTCACAATTGCTTCGGACGATTCATCACCGCCATTGCGTGGGTCGTGATCCACGACAATCATCCCGTCGGGTACACCTAACCCGAGGTTCGCCCGCTTCTTTTCGAACCAGCGCCGGATCGTGGCCTCGTCGGTCGTGGCGTCCTTCACGCCTCTCGTTGTCTTCGGGTGCTTGCCGCGGTTATTGGGCGGGCAGGCGTTCCCGCACGAGCAGTGCCCATCGTCTTTGACGTAGTGCAGCGGGAGCACCGCCAAGCCTTCCGCGGCCAGAGCCAGGGCGTGGGCAAGGGCGGTGCCGATGTTGACGGGGGCGAGCTGCGTTTTCTTGGTTGCGGTCGTGTGGAGCTTTGCTATCTTGTGCGGTGACATTGATTGTCCGATCGGTGTCGAGTTACTGGATGTTGCCCCGACACTGGCGAGTGCTCGGGGCAACGGTGTTTTGGGGGATCAGTCGATCATCCCGAGCGATGAGAGGTGCCCGTGCTGCTCCCTCGCTTGGGCTGCTTGCTTCGCGGTCGCCATGTAGCCGGCGGCCCACACGATGCGAGCGAAGCGTTTCCAATCGTTGGCTGACAGCGCCACGTTGCGCATGCCCGCGGCCATCGACGCCAGGCCGACAGCGGGATCGGCGTACCCCTCCAAGGGTAGCGAAAGGCGCATCACGCGAGCACACCCGTTCTTTTTGCAGAGGAGATCGAGCTTCGCGGTATTCATTCGTGGGCGCCGGTAGTGATCGCCAGGAAACGCGATATCCGCGAGGAGATCCTCAATGGCCTCGCCACATCGATCGCAATGAAGGATCTCTCTGGCGTCGGCTAGTAGCCCGGGGTTGCGGGCAGACATCAACGTGCCCTCCGACGCGCTGCCCGTTGTGCTTTCCTTTTCGCCTTCGAGGCTTTGACCTCAGCGGCTGAGCGCGGTGTTTGCGGCGTGGGCTTGCCGGGCTTGGCCGCGGCGTGGCTGTATATAGGGATTAGGCTCGAGGTGATCACGGGGCCACCTCGCGATCGAGCTCGTAGCCGGCGCTCGCTAGAAGCTCAGCCAGGGCGGTGTCACCGTCGTCGGCTGCGCGCTCTTGGAGCAGCCGCGCCACCCGAGGGGCCAGCGCCTCAGCCAAGGCGTCTAGCGCGCCATCTGCGGGGCTCTTGGCGGGGGCTTTCACAGCGACTCTCCCGCGTGCGGGTCGGTCAGGCCTGCGAGGGGCAGGGCACGCTGGACGGCGTTGCGGATCGCCGGACGTAGGCGTGCCGGCTCGAGGAAGTAGCGCTGGACGGAGAGCTCACCGACATCGGCTATGACGGCGACTTGCATTCGCTCACGGCGTGACGGGACTGACTTTGGTTGAACTCGGATGACTCGGGACATGGCGTAGGACTCCCGGGCGCTTTTGCGCCCGTTGCTACGCGGCCCGTGATTCCCTTATTGCCAGCGAATATTCGACCTTGTTGCACCCGCATTAGTGCGGACACGTACGGTCGACGGTTTTCTGTGGTTCGGTTACTTCGTGACGTTGCTCGATCTGGCTGCTTTCGCAGCCTGTAGCTCTTGGATGAACGAGGGTGCTGGCAAGCCCTTCGGCCTGGTGTGCGCCGGGCCCTTGCTTTTCACCCCCAGGTACAAGCTCTTTTTTAGCTCACGCCGGCCAGGGTGCGGCGGTCGCGGGGTTCGCGCACCACGGGTGTTGCCCCGCATGCACGGTTTCCCGGCGGGGGCGTTACACTTTGAGCACGGGGCAAGCATGATCTAGATGTGATCCATCCGTCGCGTTCGCGCCAGTGCCTATTCGCTCGGTGCCAGTCACCCGCCGGTTTGAATAGACGATCGGCGAGCTACGTACTCCCCGCAACGGTTCGATTAACCGCTTGGGACAGACCCGGGACAGGCACTTATCCCGAACGCCCGGCACAGTGTTTTTCCCGAGGGAAGTGCCCTGTTTCCGATCGCGAAAAACCCCGTGCGTCTTGCAAAACCGTTATACGCCGGTTCGAATCCGGTCCTCACCTCTAGAATCGTTCTGATTACGAGTAGTTAGAAAAGGGTGATCCGAAGGGTGATCCGAGTTCACCCCCGTGAGTTGCTCTGGCAACGCTGGGAACACGGCACCGAAGCCGCGCCGCTGCGCGCTCGCGAGGTGCAGGTACTTTTCCGTGGTCGAAAAGTCCACGTGCCCAGCTTCGATCTGGAGCTCGAACTTCTGATCGTTCCGCACAGCGCGCCACGTGATCCCCGTGCCGCGTAGGTCGTGGAACCGGATCGAGCGCGTCGTGGGGGTCTCGTGGTGCAGCTCGTGACGATCGACCCCGGCTTTCTTGAGCCACGTGACTAAGGCCCGAGCTGTGTTGCTCCCGCTCGGCATGTCGAGCAGCCGACCCGTCTTCCGCTCGGCCTTGAGCGCGCGCAGCAGGGGCGCCAGCGCGGGCTCTATGGGTACCTCCCTGGCTCTTCCGCCCTTGGGGCTGGTATTGCGCTTCAGGTTCCGGTTCCAGGCCTTGGTGATGCGGATCACGCCGTGCTCGAGATCGACGTCCGAGCACTCGAGCGCGCGCAGCTCGCCGTCACGTAGGTAGGTGTACACAGCGACCGCCACGAGTCGCTTCCAGAGCAGCGGCACGTCGGGATGGCTCACGAACTTGGTGAACTCGGCGGGGTAAAGGAACTGCTTTCCAATTTCGTCGCCCTTGTCCGGGCCGCGGACACCTTGCGCTGGATCGTCCGCGCGTACACGTAGCTTTGCGACCTTCGACTCGGCCGCGTCGTTTGCCATCTTGGTTGCGGTCGCCCATACGTTGCGCGCTTGCTTCCAAGCGATCTCCCCCGCGTGGATCTTAGCGTCGAGCGCGGCGCTGAGCTTTCGGAACTGCTCACGGCGCCACTCCTTCGGCGAGCCGGTACCGAGGATCGGTCGAATGTAAATGCGCCAGTGGCCGGAGTCGTTGCGCGTCGTCGAGTGCCCGCGAGCTGCGCGGTCAGCAAGCCACGCCTTGAACCACTTGCCGCCTGGGGTCTCGTCGTCATCCTGTTCTTCGACAGTCACGACCGGCTTAGGCTTCGCGAGCTCGTCGCGGTGCTCTTGAGCCCAAGCGGTTCGCTCCTTGGCCATGGCCTTGCTCGTGCCTTTGGGGAACGGTTCGAGCCGGCGCTTGCTGCCGTCCGCAAGCGTGATCATCCCTTGGAGCAAACCGCTCTTGGTCGTGACTACGGTACCTTTGACGCGGCCTTCGGGTTTCTTGTCTTTGGTCATTGGTTCACTACGAGCTTTCGATTCACCAGCTCCGAGAGCGCGTCTGGCGTGAGCGTGCCGTACACGAGCTCGACCATTCTCGAGTCGCGATGTCCCATCGTGGCCGCGATCAAATGCGGCTCGATCCCGCACGCACGCAGGATTTGCCCATGGGAGCGTCGCAGATCGCGCGGGCTCACGCGCGGAACGCCGGCACGTTCGCACGCTGCGGCCAAGTCTCGGCGGACATTCGTCCAGTTGTCGAACGGCGGCACAGCAAGAGGCGAGAACGACTTGAACGGTTCCAAGATCGGGACGGTTCGCCAGCGCCGTCGGTTCTTGGTTCCGCGCACGAGGATAGCGGACTCGGTTCGGTCGGCCGCTTCAGCCGTCTCGACGCTCCGCCAATCTGCGGCCGTGGTCACGATGAACGATACGACCGCGGCACGACGCGGCTCGAGTACGCCGATCAGAGCTTCGACCTGTTCTAGCGTGAGGCCGCGCTTGCCAGGGACGTACTGCTGAGCGAAGCGGTACGGCATGATCGCGTCCAGTTGCCACGGATAAGCACCCAAGCGGGAGGCCAGCCGCAACGCTCCGCGCAGGGTGTTGAGCTCCTTTGCGATCGTCGAGTTCTTGACGCCCTCCTTGGTCCGGCGTGCGATGAACTGATCGACTTCGCGCGCTCCGTTTGGCGGGGCGAGCTGGGCAAGCCGCGTGCTCTCGCCCAGAATCCGTGTGAGCGTCCCCACGTGGTACCCGCACATGCTAAGCGTGCCGGGCGAGCGCCCGTGCTCACGCTGCGCGCGGACAAAATGATCCAGCGCGTCGTCCAGCCGCATTTCGGTCGCGCGATAGCTCGGATCGGCAAAGCGCCGTTCGATGTTCTTCGCTTCGGATTCAGCCGCGATCTTGTCGCGGCACTTTGTCGAGACTCGTTCCCCGCGATGCTGGTACCACCAGATCTTGCCGCGCTTGTAGAGGGTTCCCATTGCTCACGCGCCTCCCGTCAAACTGCACTGGCCGGGTACGCTGCAGCCCATTTCGCGAGCTCGTCTGCAGTGAGCCCGACGTCGTTCGCACTAGCAATGCAGTCAGCCACAATCTGACGTGACTCGTCCGGCGTGACGAACGCAGCGGGTTGCACGTCCTCGCCATCCAGCGTACGGCCCACGGAATCAGCGACCCCGCAGATCCGAAGGAGAACCTGGTAAACGAGCCTCGAGCGCTGTTCCGGGGTCTCTGCCAGGTACTCGATGTCCAAGAGCCTCTCCGCGGCCTGGTGCAAGGACTGAACCATTGCAAAACCAGTATCTCCACTCAGGCGGGCGCCAGTGTTCGAAGTGACCGAGTGCTCGAGGACCAGCGACGAGAGCTGCTCCGACATTCGCGAGATCGACTCGTATTCGTTCGCGGGCTCGACGGCGGGCAGCAGGTCGAGCGGTTTGACGCGCTTCGGGTGCCCGCTCTGCGCGCTTCGGCGAGGCTTGCCGAGTGATTCGACCCGCACGCCGCACGCCGCAGCAAAACCTGCCTTGAACGCTTCCAAGAGCCAGACTTGCTTGATGTCCGGACTTTGCTGCAAGTCCTTTTCCCAGGCGCTCACGGTGGCGCGGGACACGCCGCAAGCATCGGCGATTTCCTGCTGGGTATTGTCACCGCGCCAGGCGCGGATCTGCTCGGCCAGACGGCGCCGAACGGAAAGGGGCAAATCTGTTGAGTAAACGGGTACAATGGCTCTAATGGTCATGGGAGATAGTTCCTCTCGTGGTCATGAGTCGCGACTTGCTGGAACAGGTCGCGACTCGCTTTCGTGTCATTGACACGCTTCTCAATTGTCTACGGGTTTCCCGAGCAATGGAAAAGGGCAAAAATGCGCGTCACGCGTAAACGCGTGGATCTGTTCGGGAAGAATCGACACGCTCAGGATCTGCCGTGTTTGTCGAAGATCGCTTTAGCGACTTATGTGCAAGAACGTGAATCCGCGTCGTGATCGCAACGCGCGCTAAAGAGTTCACGAAGCACGCGAGCGGGCTAGAGCCGACCTACCGCGCTCGAGACGCGACGAACGTTGCTCCCGCGCGTTCGCCGGCCTGACGATTTGTTGCCCTCAAAATACGTCGTTGCGTTTCAGGCTGTTAGCCATACTCCTGCTAATAGGTTGGCAGAGGGTATTAGCGACTTGCGCAACTAGCTATTGATCAAACGAAAGCGCGATCATATCTTTTACTGTACCTCGTCGTTTCGATGTCGAGGTAACCGCCTGCTCAGGCGGGTGCGGACTCGTTCATAGTCGGTTTTCCAGGCTCCGAAGCAAAGCCTGGGGTGGCAACTTGGAGATGAGCGCCCAAACCCCACCTAAAAATTGGAACCCAGCCGCACGGACCCCATTTTTCCGAGGTTCCCGTGTCTTCCAACCAAACTGAATCGATTGCCGCGGAAATGCGTGCCGAGGCCCGAGCGCGCGGTTTCAGCTGCCTGGCGAGAGCGCTCGGGTCCAATACCGCGGCGCTCGGCAGCTACTTCGCGGGTACGTCCCGCGCTGGCACTGCGGTTTTGCTCGAGGCCCGCTTTCGCGCACTCAAAGAAACCGAAGCCAAGGTAACGCCGTGAGCCCGGCGGAAGCCCTGCGCGCGCAAGCCGCAGCACTCCGCGCGCAAGCAGACGTGCTCGAAGCCCTCGCCGCGTCCCTGGCGCCTGAGGCGGACGACTTGCTCGACGTCGCGGCATGCAAGGCCCTCGGGGTCGGCCGAGACGCTTTGCTTGGCGCAGCCGATCGCGGGGAGCTCGCGCTCGCGCGTGGCCCGCGCCGCAAGCTCTTGGTGCGCCGCTCGGAACTCGAGCGCTGGCTTGCCTCGAAGCCGTACCAGGCGCGAGACCGAGAGCGCGCGCCTGACCTCGAAGCGTGGACGCGCAGCGTCATGCGCGCGTCGTGACCTTTTCGATCTTCAAAAAGAAAAGCCCCCGACGAATCGAGGGCTCTCCTTCACCGATTTGGCGACCGGCAATAGCAACAAGGGCAAAAATGAAGCGTACTCATCCACTGGCGCTTGCGCAAGGCTTTGCCGCGCTCCAAGCGTCGGGCTGTTACTCATGCGGCGCTGAGACTCCGAAGGGCTCGCGCGCGAAACTGATCTGCTCGGCAACAGGGGACGGTGCAGAATTCCAAGTGCTCTGCGCGAAATGCTGGGGCGCTTCGATGGCTTTCCCTTTGAGCGGGGGTGCGGCATGAGCGCCCCGCAGACTGTCGGCTTCGAGTCGCTCTATCTGATGTGGGCGCTCGCAATCGCCACGCAAGGCTTCCCCGTCTTCCCGATCTGGGAGCCGCTCAGCGGGGGCTGCGCATGTGCCAACGGAGCGCCGTGCAAGAAGGGCGAGGGTCAAGCCGGCAAGCACCCGCGCACGCACCACGGTCACAAGGACGCGACCACGGATCCGGCTATCGTCCGCGCTTGGTGGACCACGGACGCGGCCAACGCTCACCCTGGCATCGAAGCATGGCAGCGCGGGTCCGAGTCGAACATTGGGATCGCTGTCCCCGACGGGATCCTGGTCGTGGACGTCGACCCGCGAAACGGTGGCGTCGAGAGCTTCGATGCTCAGGAAAACGCAGGCCACAAATTCCCGGAGACGCGCTCCGTGCAGACGGGCAGCGGCGGGGCTCATTTCTATTACCGAGTTCCGGCGGGGTTCGCCTTCCCCAAGAACCTCGACGAGCTCGGCACTCCTGGGATCGATCTCAAGGGCTTCGGGAGCTACGTGCTCGCCCCGCCATCGCTGCACCGGTCCGGCGGTCGCTACTCGGGCGCGTTCAATGAACCGATCGCGGCCGCGCCCGCGTGGCTCTTGGAGCTCGCCAAGCCTCGCGGGCAGGGCGCGACGTACGAGGACGTAGTGCACGGCGAGCCGACTTCGGGCGTCGACCACACGGCGGTGATTGCGTTGCTCGCCCCGCATTTCGTCGAAGGCCGCAAGCATCACATGTCTGTGGCGCTAGGCGGCTTCTTGAAAAAGCGTGGGTACACGACCGGGGATGCTGCACTGATCATCGGACGCTTGCCGAGCAAGAACCCGCCGGCACGGGTCGCGGACGCTTGCAGCGCTTGGCGCGTCACGAATCCGGTCGGCTACTCCGCCCTTGCTGCGATCCTTTCGCCCGACGTCTTGGCGGAGCTCGCTCGGCTGCTGCCCGATCGTCCGGACCCCGACATGGATCCCAAGTGGACGGACGCGCTACCTCAGAACCAAAACGCGATCGTGGTCGCGGGTACCGTGTTTGACGCGCTCGCGTTCGGCGCCGAGCTGAACCGAGCCGCAACGCAGTGCCGGGACAAGACTCTCAGGCCGGCGCTCGAGTCACTGGTAAAGGGCGAAGCCTTCGACGCAGCTCTAGCGCCCGAACTCGCCAAGAAGCTTGCCGAGAAATTCCAGAGTTTCACGGCAAGCGACATGGCGCTCGCGCTGCGCCCGTCGCTCGAAATGACAGGGCTCGCGGTCGAAGCTTTCTCGCAAGCGATCCAGCACCAAAAGGACGCTGTGCCGTCCCGGGCGCAAAACTGGACCTTCGGGCTCGATCGAGACGACAAGGGCAACCTCAAGCCGCACGTCGCGAACGTGATTGCCGTCTTGCAGCAACATCCCGACTGGCTTGGGCGGTTCGCGTATGACGAGCTCAAGCAAGACTGCATCTACTCCACAGATGACGGCGCGCTGAAGGCTTGGGGCGACACAGAGAACACGTGCCTGCGCGCGTGGCTGATCAACAAGGCTCGGTTCACTCCGTCGAAAGATGACGTGCGAGACGCCGTGGTCCTGGTGGCTAAGCAGACGCGCTCGCACCCCGTGCAGGTCTATCTCGGCTCGCTCGCCTGGGACGGGACGCCACGGATCGATCGCTGGCTCGAGACTTACTGCGCGGCTGAGGGCAACGCCTACGCGCGCGCGGTCGGTGCCAAGTTTCTGATCGCGGCGGTCGCGCGCGCGTACAAGCCAGGCTGCAAGGTCGACACCATGCTCGTGCTACAAGGGCGGCAAGGCGTAAGAAAGTCGACCACGTTTGCGTCGCTCGTACCAGATCCGGCGTGGTACTCGGACACAGCGCTCGATCTCAAGAACCGCAAGGACGCGGCTTTGCAGCTGTTCGGGAAATGGATCTACGAGGTAGGCGAGCTGCACGGGTTTTCCAAGGAAGACGCGAACCGGGTTAAGGGGTTCATGTCCTCGTGCACGGACAACGTGCGCGCTCCGTACGCCTCAAGAAACGAGGACTTCGCTCGTGGGTGCGTCTTGGGCGGCACCACGAACGAGGACACGTACCTGACCGACGAAACCGGAAATCGGCGTTTCTGGCCCGTGAACGTCGGGCCGTGCTCGGTCGAAGAACTGGCGCGCGACCGAGATCAGCTCTGGGCCGAGGCCGTCCAGCGCTACCGTGCTAACGAGCCTTGGTGGCTCGACTCGGACCACGAGGCGTTAGCCAAAGTCGAGCAAGACGCGCGCCTGGTCGAGGACGCTTGGACGCCAAAGCTTGCTGCTTGGTTCGAGAATCCCATGACCGCCCCGGGCACCGTATTCGACCTGTCGAAGGGCGTGACCACGACCGACGTGCTCACGTATGCGCTCGGGCTCGACAACTCACGCCAAGACCGCGGAGCCGTAACGCGAGCGGGCAACGCGCTCAAGCAACTAGGTTGGATCGTTGGATCAAAACGCGAGCGAGACGAAGACGGGCGGCTGAAGTCGCGCAGGTACTTTCGCCGTTCGTGAGCTGATCCAACGATCCAACCTCGAAGCTGATCCAACGATCCAACCTCGAAGCTGATCCAACGATCCAACCCTGACCAACCATTTCCCTATATTAGTCTAGAGAGAGATCCGATCTATTCTAGGGAGTACATAGGAAACCAGTTGGATCGGTTGGATCTGGTTGGATCGTTGGATCAGCACCGGCTCTGCACGACGCGCCCCGAGGCCGGCGCGAGCTCTTACCCGGAACGAGTCCACGCCCGCGCGAACACGTGGCGCTGCGCGTTCGGATCGCGAGGACGGGTTACGCACCGGAGCGTGCGATCGGAAATAGGCCTATAAAATGGCTCCATCGTGCAATGGTGATCCGAAACGTGAACCGCGACCACGTGCACGGCGTAGTCAGATCAAGCACTTGCGCGCGACGCGCGCTGTGCGGGTCCGATTCGTGGGCATTGATTCTTCCGTGCGAAAGGCGCAGGTTGATCGATCATGACTCTACGAACTGGTCACGGCCGAGGCCGAGGCCAACCAAGGATCGAAGTGCTTCCAGCCGACGAGCTACCGGCGGGCGTACCGGCTCCGAGCGGGGCTCTCGAGTCGCCTGGAACGGCACTTGTTCGCCGCGTGAACGGCCAGGTAGCAGACCGCCAAAGTGCCGCGGAACTCGGACGGCTCGGGGGTCTCGCCAGAGCCGCCAAGAAGGCGCGGCTGCGCGCGCTCGAGTGCTTGGGGCTCAAGCCCGTCGCGGGCGACTTGGCGGGCACGCTAGGGCCGTTCCTGGACGACGCAGAAGAGTTCGCCCAGCACGAAGTCGAACGCCTGGCGCAGACCGTCGGGGGCGGGCATTGCGGGGCCGCGCCGGCCAGCCTCGTGCAAACCGCGGCGCTTCAATTGGCCGCGAGCCGGTACCTGTACTCGCTCGGCATCTTGGACCACTTGAAGCTTGCGAGCTCGCTCGGGAACGACTCCCGGCAGAACCTCTTGGCTGCGCACGAGCTCTGCGCTCGCGAGGCCAAGGCCAGGCCGCAGAGCTCGGCCACGGACCGCGCCATTGCCGAGATCCTAGGGCAGCAAGTCCAATGACCGCCACGTTCGAAACGCTATCCCGGCTCGACGCGCGCTTGGTCAAGGCCGGCGTGCGCCCCCTGACCAAGTTCTGGCGCACGCATTTGCAGCGCCTCTACGCACACCCGAGCGCGCGCACGCTCGTGGGCAGGGTGGGGCGCGGCGGGGCCAAGAGCCATACCAGCGCCAAGGTAGCGCTGAACGAGGTCTTGTTTGGGGACTTCGACGTGCCCCCGGGTGAAGTGCACTACTTCGCGTTCGTGAGCCGGCTCAAGGAGGAAGCACAGCAGCGCAAGAGACTGCTTGAGGACTTCTTGACCAAGCTCGGGTTCCCGTTCGACTCGGAGGGCGATCAGATCACGCTACGCGATCGGCGCGTCGGGTTCCGCGTGCTCGCTTCTAACATCGCGGCCGTGTCCGGCTTCCGCGCGATCGGCTTCGCCGCGGACGAGCTCGCGAAATGGGGTGCCGAGGACGACCGCGCCAGCCCCGCCGGAGAAGTGATCGCGTCGCTCAACGCTATGTGCATCACGCATCCGAGGGCGCGCAAGCTGCTCATCTCGAGCCCGTTCGGCATGGTCGACTATCACTATGAGCGCGTCGAGCAGGGCAACACGGCCGAGCAGATCGTATGCACGGCCGCGAGCTGGGAAGCGAACCCTGACGGCATTTCAGAGGCACAGACCAGGGCCAGCGAGCCGGACCTGAGGGTCTGGTCTCGAGAGTACCTTGCAGTGCCCTCGTCCACGGAAAGCGGCGCCTTCGACGCGCACGACGCAACGGGAGCCTTTGCGCTTGAGCTTGAGCCTGCTGGCGAGCGGTTCATCGTGACCGACCCGAGCGACTTGCGCGGGGACACGTGGGCATGGTCGCTCGTGAGCCAAACGAAGCACGGCGGGCTCGCGATGCTCGAGATCGACGGCGAGTCAGAGCGCGTCGTAGTAGACACGGTGGTCGAGCGCATCGCAACTTTGGCGGACGAGCACGGGGTGAGCAGGATCTTTGGCGACCAGCGAAACGCGCCATACCTCGAAGCGGCGTTCCCCAAATTCGGGCTCTCGTACAAGTCCTATCCGTGGTCGCTCTCGAGTAAGGACGCGGCTGTGTACAAGATCCGGCAACTCATGCGCGAGCGCGCGCTCGCGTTGCCCAAGGATGATCGCTTGCGGCGTGAGCTGTTCGCGTTGAAGGCGCGGTATGGATCGAACGGGCAGATCTCCTACCAGTCGAATGGTGTGGACTACGCCTCGTGCGTCATCACCTTGGGGCACGTCATCGCGGCCGGGGACATCAGTTGCGCGGCGTGCCCCGAGACCTTGTGGGATGCCATGGATCGGCTGCTCGCGGAAAAGGCAGCCGGGGGCGCAACCCTGCCCAAGACTCGGTTCTTCAGTCAGCCGGGCGGGGGCTACGGCGGGTAGCCAGAGCGAGGACCGGAGTAAGCAACAAACCCGGGGATTTGCCCCGTTGCCAAGCGGGCGCTATGGCCACAAACTTATCCACAGGCCCCCTGAGTCTGTATTATGAAGCCCATCGTGAACCAGGCCATCTTGGGTTTTACCCGTGACGAGGCAACCCGCCTGTCGGGGCTGTCCGAGGGGCAGCTGCGCGCCTGGTCAGACGGGCTCTACGCCCCGCATTGGTCCTCGGGGCTCTATTCGTTTCTGGACCTCGTAGCCCTTCGCACCTTGGCGAAGTTGCGTAATGATTTCGGTATCCGCCCCGCGCAATTGAAGCGTGCGAGCGCTTTCTTGCGTAAGCAGTCCGATCGTCCCTGGTCCTCGCTCAAGCTTGGAGTCGGTCCGAAAAAGCGGGTCTATTTCTGGGACCCATCCGCTGAGTGTTGGCTGTCTGCAGACGACGCGGAGCAGAGCATCACGCCGATCGCTCTTGAGCCCATCGTCTCTCAGCTGAGCCGCGACGTGAAGAACGATCGCGCGAGGCCCAAGACCGAGCTTGGACATTTTGAGAAGACGCGCGGTGTCTGTGGTGGAAAACTACGATTCAAAGGGACACGAGTAACAGTCGACGCGGTAAAGGCGCTTTTTCGACAGCGCATGACGACAAAGCAGATCCTGGAAGAGTTCCCCTCCCTGACTGCCAGCGATATTGCGGCCGCTCGAAAGTTGTCCGCGGCGTAGCGTCCAGCACAGTATTCCTCGCTACGATGGGGATGCGTTTCCTAGTTGACGAGGACTCCGCGGCCAGCGCGGTGCTGAAAGCACTTCGCGGACTTGGGCATGAGGTCATTGTCGCTAGCGAAGTGCTTCGGCGCGGCGCCAAAGATTTCGAAGTTGCCCAACACGCCGAAAATTTGGACGCGACTGTCGTGACCAGAAACAAGCACGACTTTTGGCGCATGCTCGCTCCACGCCCCGAGTCCCGCCCCCGTAAGTTTCGACGCGCGGGCGCGCTCTTTGCGATGTGCGACAACGTACAAGTCTTGGTCTCACGGCTGCTCGAGTTCGATCCGGTGCTGCGCGCCGAACACGAGCGAGTGATAGCCACGCAGGACCCGCGCTTTCTCGTAGAGATCAAGGACGAGCAGATCGTGATTATCCGCTAGCTGCGCTGTCTTGGCCTGTTCCGGTCAGGCAAATCAGATATTGGACAGCTGGCTTTGACCGCGAGACATCGACCTGCTTTCATCGCAAGCGTGAGACTCTTTTTGAAGCGAGTATGGATCGTCGCGAAGGCCGTTTGGGGTCTCGTGAGTGTGCCGCTACTTCCGATATTGGGCGCGCTTCTGCTCTACATTTGGCAGGTGAACAATTTCCGAGTTTGGGTAGCTAGCCTGCTCGCCCTCATCGGCAAAGAGGGCGCGCCAATGCGCTACGGAGTTTTCGCCTTTCTGATTCTGTTCTGCGTGCTGATCTACGGTCTGCGATCGAACCAACGGCACATGTACGGACTGTTTGAAACCGGGTTCGGTCTGGCTTGCATTTGGGAGGGGCTAGATCCAACCCGTGACCCGAAGACGGCTGGCGCGGTAGTGATCGCGGGAATCTACGTCGTCATGCGCGGAATCGACAACACGCGAAAGGGCTGGGACGAGCAAAGAGAGTTCCGGGCAGAACGGGATAAGCGGAGAGCGGAGCTCGCAGCGAAACGCGCCGAGGAACAGAGCGCGGTGTTGCCTGCCCCAGAGAATGTGGCCCAGTCGCGCAGCAGCGATCAGCCGTAGCCGTGCAGGGTGGAGCGAGCGAGGGCCATAACGATGCCGGCGCTGGACGCAGCGCGCTCGGGCTCGCGCGCTAGGTGGACTCGCCCGCCCCTTGAATAGGCTTCTTTGCTCACTCGAATCAGCGGATCCATCACGAAAGCAGCCTCGAAAAATAGTTCGTTAGCACGCGCTTTTCGCCCGCGGCCGAAAACAAAACTCTTCCGCTAGCTTAGGTCGTTTTCAGATTGCCAATCTATTAGCGATCTCGATCCGCGACGATTTCGCATCCGATCGGACTTGCGCACTCTGCACAGAGTTCGCATTTTAGAAAGATGGGCGTGCCGGACAGGGCCGAGATCTTGAGGATCGCAGCAGATGCGCAAGTTGATCCTCGCATCGTGCGCCAGGAACTCGAGCAGCCGGGCACCGTGCGGACGCATGCGCGCGAACGAGTGCAGCGCGCCTTGGCGTTGCGGTCGCTGAGCTCGATGGTTCCCGAGTCCGCTCGCGCGGAGCTGCGCGCGGAGCTGCCAGCTCTCCAGGAACAAGAGCGCGCGATTCTCGACCAAATCGCGCAAGTCGACCCGGGTGCGCTCCCGAAGATGCCGCGCGTGCTGCCTTACGATCGCGAGCAAGCCGAGCGGTTCCGCGCGCTGTACCAGCGGCTCTTGAAGAACGGTCCTCCGTCCAAGGAGCACGTGGCAGCGATACCCGAGCTCCAAGTGTTGCGGGACTCGTACTTGGAGATCAAAGCGTTCCTGGAACGAGTCCTCACGCGCGCTGACCGATCAGAGGCCCGCGAAAAACGAAACAAGAAACGATCAAAGACCCAACATCCCTGATTCGTTTTCGAGCGCGCTGCACTGCGGTCCAGCGCGCTCGAAAACGGTCAAAAGCCCCAAAGCCAAGACCAAACCATGACCGATTTTTCAGAGCAGCTGCGCGCTCGCGTCGCGCCGCTGAAGGCTCGTTTCGATGAGCACCATGCACAACACAAGGCGCTGCGTCAGGCGCGAGCCGAGCTCGTTCGCGGGCTCCAGGCGGACTTCCCCGGCATCCCCATTCATGAGCTCGTCGAGCACCTGACCGGATCGACCGCAGCGGACTGCCCCCCCGAGCTCAAGCACCAGATCGACTCGCACCTAGCGGAGCACCGCGGGAGAATCGCGAGTCTCGCAACGAAGCACGGAGTAGCCAATGTCTGAGCAGCGCCGAGACGACACAACTCTGGATCGCGTTCAGGCGCGCATCGATCACGACCGCGCGAACGAGTCGCTCGAACAAAGGGCGAAGCGCGAAATGGAAGATCGAAATCGAAACGCTTGGAAGCAACCGACAACTAGCGCCAATGCCCGCGAAGACGAGGCGGAGCATAACGACGCATCCGAGGGCAGCGCTTATCAGCGCATGGTCGAGCGCAATCGCGTGGCGTGGAAGGGCAGCAAATGAACATCGACGATCTTCGCAAACCGTCCCAAGCACGCCAGGGCGCGCAAGAAAAACTCGACGACGCGCACCGGGAACAAGCCAAGGCGCTCAAGAAACTCGAAACCGCTCGCGCCAAGTGCGCAGCCGAGCCGAGTCCCGAGAACTTCAAAAAGCGCGCGAACGCGGAGCAAGAACTCGAGCCGCACACCGAATTCATCGCGCACTTGCAACGCGAGTACGACGCGACCCTTGGCCCGGAACGCGCGGAAAAGTCGCGGCACCTCGAAGCGATCGAGCGCGAACGACTTCAAGTCTTTCAGGTCGAGCTCGCCCCGGGACTTGCGCGCGTCGCAGAACTCCACGCCGCGATCGAGCATGAGCTGGCTGCGCTGTACGCGCTCGGGGACAAGTTCGATCGGGACGAGGCGGAGCTTGCCAAAGTCGCTCGGACGTTCGGCGCTTCGCTGCTGCAACGCCCGAGCCTGTTCCGATCGAACCTCGGCAAAGACTCTCTGGTCGCTGGGCGGGACTTCGTGCACGCCTCGCTGCCTGCGTCGTCTCTGGTCTTCGGCATGCCGGAAACTGCCCTGCCGATCGTCAATCAGTGGATCAACCTCGGCACGGTTCGAACGCTGGTCGACAGTAGCAAAGCCGCGCTGGCCACGGCGCGCGCTTTCCTGTCCCGGCCCCCGCAGGCCGAGGACGTCTTGCAACGGTTCCGAGGGCGCAAGGCCGCGCCGCAGCCGGCTCCGCTGCCCGCCGCGCAGTCGCGCTTCAACTCGTACATCTGAGAGCCGCAATGAAACCTCGCACCAAAACGTCCGGCGATACGCTCGCGGTTCTGCTGGCCGAGTCCGCCGTCTTGCAAGCGGAAATGTCGGCGCACCAATCCCGCACGAAGGCGCTGCTCGCGCGCGGCGCGGATCTCGGTCGGCGCCTGGCCGCGCTGCCCTGCGCGAAAGACCCGCGGGTGAAGTCGCTTTTGGCTTCGCTCGTCGATCTCGCAAGGGGCGCTTGATGTCCGCGCTACGAGAGATCTTCGCCTCATTCGGTGTCGAGTTCGACACTACCGCGCTCGACAACGGGAATCAGAAGATCGAGGACGGCAAGAAGCGATTGCGCGAGTTCGGCGAAGCCGTGCTCACGGCGTTTGCGTTCGACAAGGTGAAGGATTTCACGGACGAACTCGTCGAGCAGGCGGACGCGCTCGATCACGCCGCGGTCGCTACTGGCCTCAGCACTGACGAACTTCAGGCGTGGCAACTAGGAGCCGACGAGGCGGATGTCGAAGCCGAAGCGTTCTCGATGTCTCTGCGGAAGCTCTCCCTTGCCCTCTCCGGAGGCGGGGAGGAAGCCGGTGCCGGCGCGAAGCTGTTCGCCGAACTAGGCATCAAGACGAAAGACGCGACGGGGCACGTTCGCTCTCTGGGCGACGTGCTGCCCGAGATTTCCGAACACTTCAAAAACCTGCCCGACGGCGCGCAAAAGGCCGCGCTGGCTACCAAGCTGTTCGGTCGTCAGGGCACTCAGTTGATTCCGATGCTCAATCAAGGGGCGGACGGCATTGTCAGACTCCGAGCAAAGCTCGTCGAGCTCGGGGGCGGATTCTCGCCAGAGTTCATCAAGAACGCCGGAGAAGTCGACGAGCAGAGCAAGGATCTCGCCGAAGCGTGGAAGTCCCTCAAGACCCGTGTAATCGGGTTTCTTCTGCCGGCATATGCCGCAGTAGAGCGCTTTTTGACCAAGCTCATTGTCGGGGGGCTCAAACTCGAAAAAGGCACCAATGCGGTCGCTGCGGCGTTCACCGTGTTCGGAGGCATTGCAGTCGCTCAGATTGCCAAAGTGGTCGCCGCGAACGCGCCGCTGCTGCTCGAATGGGGGCTGATCGCGGCTGCAATCGGTCTCGCCATCCTGGCCGTCGACGAGCTGATGACGACGTGGCAAGGTGGGGACACTCTCATCACGAGAGCCGTCGATCGGATCTTCGGCGAAGGGACCACAGCGAAAGCAGTCGGCTCGATCAAGACGATCAAGAACGCTTTCGTCGAATTTTTCTCGACCGCTGCCCACAACTCGGACGAGTTCGGGTTGACGTGGCAGAAGACGATCGCGGACATCAAGAACGACACGGACGGACTCGGCGGGTACTGGTCCGGCTTCCTGGCTGCGATGACGGATGCCTTCTTTGCGACGGTTCACGGCCTCACTACCGGGTGGGAAGGGTTCGGCAATTTTCTCGCCGGCATGATCGAAGCGCTCGGGTTTTCCTTCCAAGTTGTTTGGGACGATATCAAGTACACGGGCCTGGGAGTGGCTGCGGCACTCTCGGATGCATTCCAGAAATTCTTGGGCAGCCTGGGGCCGATCACGGACCTCGCGAAGCACATTGGGATCGACGTTTCACCAGGACACGCAAGCGAAGACATCGCTTCCGATCGCTCTGCGAACACAACGCGCCGCGTGGCTCAAGCCGAAGACATTCTCGCCAAGATCCAAGGTACCGGGGCGTACGCTCCGAAACTCGGACGACGCACGACCGAGTTCGGTGACGGGGAAACGAACGTGACTGTGCACAACACCACGAACGTCACCGTAGCCCCGGGCACGCCCGGGCACGTCGCGCAGCAAGTCGGCCGTGCTGCGGCCTCGGGCGCGGCGGGCGCGCATCGCAAGGCCGCAGCCGCACTCGGGCAACTGGGGTCTAAGGCGCGCTAACAGAATTCAGGCGGTCGCAAACGCCGCGTGCAAAAGCCAGCATGCGCGCCGCGCTCGGGGTTTGGTTCATGGGGCCCGGGCGCGGCGCTGAAATGGTGGTTCAGAAGGGATCGGGCTGCTCATCCTCTTGTGCACTTGCCCGACGCTTCTTGAATTCTTCGAAGGCACGTCGGAGCACGAACAGGTTTTGGATGAGCGCCTTGGTAAATTCGAGGGCATCGCGCGCATCGTCTTGCGCGATCACAGTGTCGACGTCATGGGCAGCGTCGTTCCCCAGGATCCTCAGGTCGTTCGCCCATTCGTGCAGCCTTGGATCGAGCTCGCCTTTGATCCTCAGGTCATCGAGCTTCTGCGGCATGTTCTTGCCGGAGGCGCCGAAGTGCTGGCAGATGCCTTCAAGTGTCCGACGGCACATGATTGCGGTCGCCGTTGGGGCTGCTGCTCGCAATGCCTTGGCTGCCTCAGCGTAGCTATTGGCGATACTCGCGGGCACAGAGTCGTCGAAACGACCCCCATCATCAGGATAGAGGACCATGGGCGGATCCAGCGCGTAGCCCTCGCCCGCCCAAACCCAATTGACGCTAGCCAAGAACGGCGAGTCGCAGCCAGGGCACTTCACCAGAAAATGAAGCGTCCCGCTCTGGTTATAGGTATCGTCGTCGCTCAAGTTGAATGAACCGCGAACGTCTCCCGCGTGCTGAACGCCACATCGCTCGCACGGAATGACGACATTCTTCAGTTCCAATTTGTCGACGAGCATGATCGGTCACGCTAGCCGCAAAGCAGTTTGCGGAAAAGGTCGCAGCACTCGGACAAAGGCTGATCAGGACGGCCCCTAGTCACACGGGTCAAAGTCTTCTGAAAGCCAGTCCTCTGCGCCGGCTTGCTTGAGGGTGTCCTTTTCAGCTTCGGAGACATCGATCTCGTTTTTCCCGGCCATGGCGATCCAGCACTCAATCGCCTCGTTGTCGTCCGCGCGGCGCTCGCGCCATTCCCGACGCATTTGTACGTGATTTGCTGCGGGGCATCCGAGCGCGGTCAGCAGGTCCGAGACGGCCCGCGCAGGCTCGGCCGGAATCGCCGTTGCTGGAAAGCCTTCGAGCCCTGAGCCCGAAGGCTGTTCGGCGTGGGAGGCGAACCAGGCCAAGATCTCCGGCGCAAGCGCGTCATAGCGCTTCTGCTTTTCGAGCAAACCGCACAGGAGCACATCTGCGCCGAGCCTGGCCTTGATCGCCTCGCGCAAAATGCGTTCAGCCTTCCAGAAGAACTCTCCGGCGTACCGCGAGAGCGGGCGTTCAGCTGGCGCCTGGTACGTGTCCGTCAAAATGCGCCCCTCGTGGATGATTGCGTTCCGCACTTCAGCAAACGCCATGAACCAGTCTTCAAGTTCGCTGCGCGTGACGGAAACAACTTGACCCTTCTTGTTCGTGTACTGCCGAGCGAGGTTGACGCGCTCCGTTGCTGACCAGAGGCATCCTGCCCACGGAAACAGTGCATGGTGCGGGCGGGTACTGTCCTCGAACAACTTTCGAAGTGCTCCCGCACAGGCCGCCGAGTTGCTTTCACCGAACAGTGCCTCAAAACCGGTCTTCAGAGCGACAATGCGCTGTTGCCACCTGACGGCATGCGGATTAGCCAGCGCGGTCGCGTGCCATTCGATCGCGGTCGCCACTGTTTGGTCAGCTTGGGCGCGACTGACGACGGCCGCGTAGACAGCTGTCGCGAGGCAGCGGGACACGGGGGCGGGACGGTCGATTGCTTCCGTAGCGTCGGGCAGGGACACCGCACGTTCACCGATCTTCCAGCCGCCAATGAGCGTCCGCTTGATTGCGCCGCCCGTCTCGTGAGCAACAGAACGCGATGACTCGTCGATCGGCTGACGGTAGAAAACGCCGTTTTCGCTGGTCGCAAGGTGGCGCGCAGCGTTTAGGTCTCGCGATACTTGATCGTTGTAATCGAGCAGTGCGAAGCGGACGGCTGATTGAATGGCGCGAGCAACCTCGTCGGGCGGGTAACTGCCATCGAAGCCACGCTCTCGATGCCATACCAGCGCCGGCTTTTTGAACTCCTTCGGCTCGGAGGCTTCGAAAAGCATGTTGGCCAGTTCACGGAACGGCTCGGCGCGCCAGATTACGGTCTCGTCAGGCGTGCCGACGATCCATTCCCCGAGTTCGAGGTTTCGCGCGAGTTGGACGGCGGGAAAGAAGTTCAGAAAGGGATACACGGGTCTGCCAAAGCCTCGGTCTACGCCGTCGCTCGGAAAGCCCGCGCGCCTTTGCCGAAGTACGCGGCAACGCTGACCACTGCGCCGTCGCGAGCCAGCACGTCGAGCGCGAGCGCGCCGCAAGCTTCGCGCAAGATCTCGCCGTCGGGCTCGGCAAACCGCGACGTGTGCAGGTCCGCGCTGAGCTTCCACACGCGGACCTTCTTGCCGTCGATCACGTGTTCCGCGATCTCCAGCTCGACCTTTTCCGTCGTGAGCTCTGCGGCCGGCGCCCAAGGCGACTTTCGAGGGATCGACGGAATAAGGTCATCGGTCTCAAAGGTGCGTTTGGTGCCGATTGGCCCGACGGGTTCCGGCAGCCTTTCGGCGAGGGAGCGAACTTGTTGGCGAGCAACTAGTAGCGGGTTTCTCATCTGACCTCCTTGGTCGCCGGGACCGTACCATCCGGCCCGGACAAGGAATGTCAGTGCGTCGACCGCCGCGCCGCGAGCTCCGCGGCCAGCGCGGCCACGACGTCCCAGCGCCCCGCAGCGCTCGCGCGTTCGAGAGCGTTCGCGAGTGCCAGATCGAGCGCGCTCGGATCGCTCAATTTTTCGGATCGCCCTACCGAAGATCCCGCACTTAGCCCCTCGGAGACGGAATTTTCGAGGGGGCGATCCGGGCTTGAATTTGCGTTTCCCTCGGGAATTCCGCTGGAATGCACGATTCGAATCCGGTCCTCACCTCCGAAAAAATAGCTCGGTCCGAAGACGAGCAAAATGGGTAACGAGGCTCACCGGGAGCCATTACCCTGCTATTGCCCCAAAAGCATTTTTGAAGATCCCGGGAGGGCGTCGGCACGGGGTCTGCCGGAGTTCACGGCGGTGCAAGCCCGAAGCACCCGCCACGTATAGGAGGGCGGCACCGAACCGACCGAGGCTCCACAGGAAATCGCGGCGCTCGGGCGATAGCAGGTTTCGAACGACAGCTATCGGCAATGACCGGCGGAGCGATCGCGCGACAGGCTATGACGAGGGGATCGGCCGGGTCACAATGAGTGCAGGTCGCGGACGTGAAGATGCGGTAGCACGTTCGACTCTCTCCGAAGATGCGCGGCGCGAGCTATTTGGAAAGTACGCATCTGACCGCATCTCTCAAGGTCAAGACTCGCGCTGCAACAGCAAGGGATATGTCCACCTCGAATGTCTCCTCCAGGGAGAGAATGAGATCTGGGAGGTCGAAAGGGTCCATGCCCAAATCCTGCACGAGGCGGCTATTCAGCGATACATCCTTGGCTGGCAACTCGAAACGTATCCTCAGAATGCTGCAGATCGTGCGGGCGGCTCGTTCATCACGGCGTTGAGTGGATGAAGATGGTGGGTCGTCCGTAGATTCCTGCGATTCGTAGTCGACCATGGGGGCCTCCGTCGAATTATTGCGCTTAGACTTGTGAGCTCTTGCGCGCGAAATTTGCTCAACCGTGTGCCCTCGCGAGTGGCGAGTGCACTGTGTCCGCCGCTTCGTCTTCGACCTCGGTTGAGCGCTTGGCGAAGAACAAGAACATGACCGGAACCAAGAAAAGAGAGAGCAAAGTCGAAGAGGTGAGGCCGCCCACCACGGAGAGCGCAAGCGGCTGATTGGCCTCAGTGCCTTTTTCGAGCGCCATCGCGGTCGGAATGAGGCCAATGACGGTTGCCAAGCTGGTCATGGCGATGGGTACGAACCGAGACCGCGCCGCTGCAACGACCGCCTCGACTTTGTCGAGCCCTTCGGAGAAACGCCGGTTCGCGTCGTCGACCAGAAGAATCCCGTTCGATACGGCGATGCCGACGACCATCAGCATGCCCATCAGCGCGGTGATCGAGAAGCCTTGCCCAGCCGCCATGAGCGCCATCACGATACCGACCAGCGACACGGGGATGGTGAACAGCATGACGAAGGGCAGCCGCAGTGATTTGAACTGCGACGCCATGATCATGAACACGACCATCACGGCGAGGCCGATCGCGACGCCGAGGCCGGAGAAAGTGTCGCGCATCAGCTGCACTTGGCCTACGTACGAGAAAGTGATGTTGCGGGTACGAGGGTCCGTTTTGAGCTTCTGTTCTAGCTCGGCCGCGGCGGTGCCAATGTCTCGCCCTTCCGTCTGCATCAGGACGTGTGCGGCTCGCTGCAGCTGATTGCGTTCGATCGCCACTGGCCCCGTAGATCGTCGGATCTTTCCGTAAGCGCCGAGCGGTACCGCTTTGCCTCCCGTAATGAGCGCCGGGATTTCTGCGAGGGCGTTGGGGTCGGCAACGGCGCTGCCATCGTAGTAGGTGACGACGTAGTACGACTGGCCGTTGTTCGGATCGATCCAGACGCTCGGAGTATTGATGTTGCCGAGCGTCGCTTCGAGCGTCGTTTGTGCGGCGGAGCGCGAAGTGACTCCCACGAGGCCAGCCTTCTCGCGATCGGTTTCAACTCGCACTTCTGGGTAGTCGGTCTGCAGCGAAACACGCACGTCTCGAACACCCGCGACACTTCTTGCCACTTCGGCCACGGCGCGGGCTTGTTCGTCGAGCTCGGCCAGGTTGTCGTTGCGGACCTCCATGACCAACGGTGCGATGTAGCCGTTCGAAAATACGCTCGCGACGAGCCCGCCTGGCCACTGCAGGAACTCGACGCCCGGGTAGTGTCGATTGAGAATTTCTCGAGTCTTGTCGGCCAATTCGCGTTGCGACAGCGTTCTCTTCTCTTCATCGACGAGCTGTAGGCGAATGAAGCCCATGTGTGGCCCGTTGTTTGGGCTGGTCATGGCACTGCGCGCGTTGTTGGGCGAACCGATGTTCGTTAGCACTAAGTCGACGTTGCCCTTGGGCAGCTCGTCAGCGACGGTCTTGCCCATCTCCTGCATGATTTTCGACGAGTCAGCCAGCGAGATTCCTGGAGCGAGCCGAATGTAGATGCGCTCCATCGACTCGTCGATCTCCGGAAAGAAGGTACTGGGCAGCCGCGTGGAGGCCCAGACCGCCGCGACGGTGATCACGGCGCACCCGCCGACAATCGACCAACGAAACGGCAAGACACTCCGCAGAACGCGCGAGTAACGCTCGGCGATGCCATCGATCAACGATTCGACCGCCTTACCAAAACGCCCGTGCTCAGCGTGCCCAAGAAAGTATCGGCAAGCGACCGGAGTTACACACACGCTCACGAAATACGACGCGGTCATTGCAACCGCCACGGTCAACGCAAGTGGCGCAAACAGCTTCTTCGCAAGGCCGGCCAAGAGCAGCACCGGGAGGAGCACCGCCATGGTGGTCAAAGTCGATGCCAGCACCGGCAGCGCGACAGCGTTGGTTCCTTCCAGTGCGGCACGGTAGGGCCCCAGGCCATTCTTTCGATGCCGATGGATGGACTCGAGGACGACGACCGCATCATCCACCAAGCGCCCCATCGCTAGTGTCAGCCCTCCGAGCGTGAAAGCATTCAACGTCTCACCAGTCGCGTAGAGCACGATCAACGTGATCGCGAACGAAAGTGGAATAGCGACGGAGACGATCAGCGTGCCGCGAACGCTCTGCAAGAAGAGCAAGATCACGAGCGCGATCAGCACCAATGCTTGGACGACCTCCTGCTTGAGGCCGTGATAGGTAGTGCGCACGAATGTCGACTGGTCGAAGATCGGCACGACCTTCATGCCCGCGGGCAGGTCCTTGAGCCCCGAGACCACCTTCTTCACGGCGTCGACGATCTCGATCGTGTTGCCACCGGGTACGCGAAGAACGTTCAGATACACGCCATTTTGCCCGTTGATCGATACAGATTGCGTCTCTGGGCTGCCGCCATCTTCGACTTTTGCGACGTCTCGAATGAGCACCGGCTTGCCATCGACGAGCTTCACGATGGCCTCGCCAATGGTCTTGACGCGTTCTGGCACTGCATTGGTGTAGACGTTGGCGTCGAATTTCGGCGAGATGAAGACGCCTGACGGTAGGAGCGCGTTGGATTGCGCCACCGCTGCGGCGACGTCACTGGACGTGAGCCCGCGAGCCTGAGCTGCGACGGGGTCCACGACCAAGTTGATCTGACGCTGGCGTCCGCCATTGAGCGACGCGCTTGCCACGCCCGGAATGCCCTCGAGCAAGGGCTCAATATTGTTCAGGCCATAGTCATAAAGCTGCGGTCCGCCCAGCCCGCCGCCATAAACGGCGACTTGCACGACCGGCGCGTTCGACGGATCGAACTGAAGCACGAACGGCGGTAGTACGCCGAGCGATTTGGGCACGGCGCTCATCGCGAATGCCGTTTGCTGTTGAACCAAGGTCTGGGCGGCATTGAGGTCCGTGCCCCACTTCATCCATACCCAGACGATGCTCAGGTTATTGCGCGAGATGCTCTCGACGTGATCGACTCCGGGAGTCGCGCTCACATACTTCTCGATGCGCCAAGTGAGCGTTTTCTCGACGTCTTTCGGGCCCAATCCAGGGGCCAAAGTGCCCACGACCAACACGGGCGGCGTCAATTCAGGAAATGTGTCGACCGCCATACGAGGCGTGACCGTCAGTGAGAATACGACGAGCCCAACCGCGAGCATTAAAATCGCGATTGGATTCCGGAGGGACAGGCCGGTCACTCTTGGCCCCGGGTGGCGGGGACGGATCTCGTGGATGCGGATGAAACGGGAGCTAAGGCGCTTGGTTTGCCAAGCGTTGCAGCGACCTTGTCATTGTCACTCAAGAGGGCACGTCCTTCGGTCACGACTTTTGTGCCGGGCGTCAATGCGACATCCAAGAATAGGCGTCCTTCTCGCTCGCCTTTCACTGGCACGGTGCGCTTGTGGGTGATGTTGCCGTCCACTACGAACAGCACCGCTTTGTCTCCCTTCACGGTGGCGGCTGAGAGTGGGATCTCCGTCGCTGGCTCCGGGATACCGATGTCGATATGAATATCCGCGGTCGTGCCAACCGGGAGCGCTCGGTCGGGGTCGGCGACATCCATTTCGAAGTGAGCTGTCCGTGTCATCGGATCGGCCGCAGGTGCACGACGAGAAATCGTGGCCGTGACGTCCTTGTTCGTCGCAAGGACGTGCAGGTTTACCTGCGTGCCAGGCGAGAGAAAGCCGAAGTCGATTTCCGGGGCGTCCGCCACGACGCGGATAGTCGCTCGGTCGACGACTGACACGATGGATACTCCTGGCCTGACGAAGGCGCCCGGATCGATCATTCGATCGGCGATCTCGCCGGCGAAAGGCGAGCGTAAAACGCAGTCGTTGACCTGCAGCGACGTGCCGAGCAATTGAGCTTTTGTCGCGAGCAGCTGAGCCTGCTCAGCCGAGCTCTGCGCGGACTTTTGCTCGGCCTCGTTGGGTGACACGAACCCGCCATCGAGTAACCCGTTCAGGCGAGTGGCTTCGTGGGCGATCGCTTCTTGGCGCGCCTCGACCGCACGAGCTTGCATGGCAACCGCCTGACTGGTTGCGTTTGCGTTGCGACAGTCGAGCGTCGCAACCACTTCCCCCTTCTTGACGATGGCCCCGGGCCGCACGAGTACGGTATCCACATAAGCAGAGACCATCTGCGGGCCAACTTTCGCTTCGACCCAAGGTTCGAGCGTCCCCACGTAAGTGCGTGATGTTCGGAATGTGGTGCTCAGAGCTTCTACGACAGTCACCGGTTTGGCGGATTGGGCGAGGGCCACCTCGTTGACCTTGCTTTCCGCATGCACCACCATTGTCGCGCCAAGGGCAATGATGAGGATAGAGCCCATGCCAATTCCGATCGGGATGAGGGAGCGGCGACGGTGTTGGATGACTGGCGGTGCCGGCGGAGGTACCTGCGCACCGTCCGGAAAGTTACTATTGGCTTGAGTGTTCACTTCAGAGTCCTTCTGCAATCGTTCGACCGAACGCTGCGCGTGCACGCGCCAGTTCAAATTCGCCCAAGACCAGCTGAATCTCTGCCTGGGTGCGCAGGTTCTCGGCATCTGCGAGCTCGACGCTCGTCCCGAGCCCCGCTTTGAAGCGCGCATCGGCTTGGTCGTAGTTCGCGCGCGCTGCCTCGACCGCACGGAGCAATCCAGGGACGACCGTGCGAGCAACATCCACCGCGGAATAGGCCTCGCGAATCAGCGCCGTCTCTTGTTCACGCACTAGACTCACGTCCTCCGTGCGCACGAATTCCCGTGCGCGGGATGCACCTGCGCGTGCGGAAACTGTCGGATCGAACAGTGGCCAGCTGAGCACGACGCCAATGTCCCAGTTGGGCACGCTTGGTACCCAACCTCCGCTATCTGGCGTGGTGCCGGTACCAGAGGCTGGGGCGCCGCCAGCGCGCCCTGAGATCGTACCTGTGAGAGCTAGGTTGGGCCTCGTCTCGGCTCGAATCGCGCGCGTGTCGAGCTCTGCCGCGCGGAGCTGAGCAATGGCTGCGTGCAATCGCGGGTCGGCAGCCTCAGCTCGCTGAATCGCGGCGGAGAGATCGGGGAGCTCGGCCGGCGCAGGGGGAGCGGTGGCCACATCCAGCTCAGGGTCAGGCACGCCAACCGTGGCTGCAAAGACGGTCTGTGCTGTGCTGAGCCCCCCCTGTGCGCGTACTCGAGCAATGTCGAACTGCGCGAGATCGGCAGTGGCGCGGGTTAACTCAATCGGCGATCTCATGCCAGCGCTCACGCCGGCATTGGCGAGTTCGCGATGCACCCGAGAGCGCTCGTAGGCGTCTTGAGAAGCTCTCAAGATGGCCTTGGCTGCAAAGACCGAGAAATACGCTTCCTCGACGTTGAATGTCACATCGAGCGTAACCGACCGGGTCCGCTGTCGTTCCACATCGGTGAGCGCGTCGGCGGCAGCCGCTTGAGCGGCAATGCGACCGAAGTCGAATAGCTCCTGGTTTACGCCGAGGCCCACGAATGTCGACGCGTAGGGCGACCAAGAACCCTTAGCAGTTCCACGAGTCGCGCCGATCCTCGGGATGTCCATTTGACCGGCAGAGACATAGGTTCCGGTCGTGTTGTTTGCGGTGGCGGCAAACAATTGCGCCGTTACGCCGACCGTTGGATACCACTGCGAACGGGGGACGTTCGCTTGTTCCGCTTGCGCCCGAATCCGAGCAACGGCCGCAAGAACTGCGGGCTGGTGCGCGCGCGCGTACGCGAGGGCCTGCGCGAGGTTCATGCTACGCACCGGTGCCGGCGGCGGATGGAACGCCAGCGGCACATCGGTCGTAACCGGGGCAGCTCGATCCGTCGCAGCGGGACGGACTTCCTGCGCCCTCGCAAGAGCAGGCCATAGAGCAAAGACGGCGAGTAGCGCGTCTCGGTGGCGAGTCATTGCGGCGCGGCAAAGCACATCTCGGGCCAGCGCCGTATCTTCGAGAAATGCGCAAAATCACAGCTTCGCGCACGGGCGGCGCTGGGAAATTTTCCCTATCGATAGGGAAAATCTCCGTGAAGTCGTCCCGGCGACTTCACGGTTCGTCGAGCAATTGGCCACTTTTGACGGTTGGCCCCACAATTGCTCTAGCAACGGCGTGATGGACGCCCACGCCCGAATGCGTCGCTCGCTCAAGCGAGCACCGATCCGTCGGGCTGGGTCCACCGTGAAGAACCCATCCCTCCTGCTGTGGATGTTGCTTGCGATCTGCGCCGTGGCCGCCTTTGCCTATTGGGATGAGCAGCGCGAATTCGCGTCCGCCTTGGCCGATTTCGCTGGCGAGCAGCACGCTTTGGCGCGAGCCGTGGCCTTGGCGCTGAGGAACCCGCTCGTGCGCTCGAAGACCACGACCGCGTGGATTGGCCAAGGGCCCACTGGGTCGACGAGCGACGCGAGAACGCGCTTAGCCTCGGCGCTGAAGACCGATCAGTTCGCGTCGGCGGTGCGAAGTGTAGAACAACCCAATCAGGTTCAAGTCCTCATCAAGGATCCGTTCGAGCGAGGTCTCACCGCCTCTGACGGTCGAGTCGTTCAGTCACCTACGATCGAGGATGGATTCACCTCGAATGCCTCGTGGGTGCGTTTGGGACGAACCGAAGCGGGGGCGCTCGGTCTGCCATCGCGCACGGCGATGGCAGGCTTGACGACGCTCGACAACGGCGGCGAGCAGTGGGGTGTCGTCGTGTTGGCAACCGCCGAGCGTGAACGCGACCGCGAAGTGCTCGCACAATGGCGCTTGGTTCTGAGTGTCGTCGTCGCTTCAGGTTTGGTCTTGACGTTCGGGGGCCTCGCTCTGCGAACCCAACGTAAACAGATGTCCCTAGCGCACGAGCTCGAGGTCGCGTCGGTGCAATCGGAACTCGACGAACGCCTCGTTCGCGCCGACAAGCTCGCGACAATGGGCGCTTTAGCAACGGGGATCGCTCACGAGGTGTCGACGCCGCTAGGCGTCATCGTTGGGCGCGCCGGGCAAGTGCTATCGAAGTTGAGCGGAGATGAACGGTCGAAGCGGGCCGTTGAAGTAATCGTTCAACAGGCAGAACGTATCAGCGACATCATCCGCGGGTTCCTGGCGCTTGCGCGAGGCGATTCGCCGCGCATGGCGCGCGTCGACCCAGCGGCCCTGGGGAAGGTTGCTTTGGAATTGGTGCAACATCGGTTCGGGAAGGCGGGTGTGCATTTGACGAGTATCTCCGACCCCGATCTCCCGAAAGTCGGCTGTGAGCCGCGCCTGATGGAGCAGGTCTTGGTCAATCTGCTGCTCAATGCGTGCGACGCGTGCGAGCCGGGCGGAAACGTCGATCTCCGCGTAGTCGCAGAGGAGCAATGTGTTGCATTCGTTGTCACCGACGATGGCTCTGGAATCAGCCCGGATGCTGCGGCCCGCATCATGGAACCCTTCTTCACGACTAAAGCCGAGGGCGAAGGCTCCGGGCTTGGTCTCGCGATCGCCAATGAGCTCGTCAAACACCATCGCGGTTCTCTCAGCGTCGCGGCCCGACAGGGCCACCATGGAACGCGGGCTTGCGTCGAGCTCCCCAGCATTACAGAGCAAAACAATGTCTGAGATGGCGACCTGCAAGCGCCCCCGGGTGATGGTCGTCGACGATCACCTTCCAATGGCAGAAATGCTCGCCGATGGTCTAAACGAAAAAGGCTTCGCCGCGGTTGCACTCGCGTCCAGCGGGGAGGCCGCAACGCGACTCGGAGAGAATTCATTCGACGCCTTGGTCACCGATCTCCGCATGCCGCACGTAGATGGGCTGGAGCTGCTCAAGATCTCGCGGGTTTCGGCACCCGGGCGCCCGGTCATCATCATGACTGCGTACAGCGCTCTCGAAAGCGCGATTGAATCGATTCGCCAGGGTGCGTTTCACTACCTTACCAAGCCGTTCAAGTTGGATGAGCTAGTGCTGTTCTTGAACCGCGCTTTAGACGACTCACGGTTTCGTCGTGAGGCGGTGTCTCTTCGGAGGGGACTTCTCAAGGCCGAGGCCGAACCGGAGGGGCATGACTCGTGATACTCGCTTCGGTGCGGCGATTTACCTGATGTTTTCTCTGCCAGCCTTGGGTTGCGGGCAAACTCTCGCTGGAGGTCTGGCCAACGCGCCCTCGGCCGGAAGAAGTTCGCAGCCTCGCGGCCAGCACGACGTGATCAGCAACGGCCCGAACTCGTGCGGAGGTGGCGAGCCCGGCGAGCAATATCGCGTGCCGTCGTGCGCGAACACCGACGACACCGATGCCAGCACAGCGGACGCCCCGCCAAACGGAGTCAAGAAGGAGATCCCGTGAATGACGAAGCGTTGATCAAGAGTATCCTAGCGGCAGTCGACGCGTCGGAACGTGCCCCGAATGTGTTCGATACTGCCGCAGCGCTTGCCGCCAAATTCGGCGCGAATCTTCACATGATTCGAGTGATCGCTGTCCCCCCGGAATTTCCGCCGGCGGCTGCCTCCAGCCATCCCGACGCTCTGCCGGCTCACCTCGAGGCGATAGCGATTGCTCAGATGTCGGAGCTGACCCTTCGCGCGCCGGATCTTTCCATCTCACCACCGATTGTCGCGATCGGGCAACAACCTTGGCGACTCATTCTCGAAAACGCGCAACGCCTAAATGCCGATCTCATCGTGCTCGGCAGTCATGGTTATGATGGGTGGGATCGCGTCTTGGGGACGACGGCCGGCAAGGTCGCAAACCTTGCTAACCGCAACGTGTTCATCGTCCACGCCCGCCCGGAGATGCATATGCCACGGGCGAACGCTCGAAGGGGGTGAATCCTGGTCGAGAAAAAGCGAACCCGTGCTGGCGGACGGGTCCAGCGTGCCAAGCAGACGCCGGCCGGTTCTCAATCGCTTCGGGCACAACGGGACCACCGTTCAGGAGCCTGCCACCCCTCTCACTACAAGGAGGGGTGCCGCGAGATTCCTGTCAGAAGATGTAGAATCCCGAGAACTGCAGACGCGTGTTCTTAGCTGGCGTTCCGTCGCCATAAGTTTGGTGGAAGTATGCGTACTCCGCGCCCAAACGCACGGCCGGCGTCACGTCGCAGAACACGTTGGCATCCGCCCAGTACGACTTGTCGAAGATCTTCGACAAGCCTGCGGTGTTCGTGTAGTGCGTCGCATTGCGGGACTTCATACCCGAGTAATTCGCGGAGACCCAAACCTTGCCCGCGGGCGGCAGATAGTATTGAACGCCGACGATGTAAGACTGCCAATCGATGGTGTGAATCCTCCCATTGGCATCGAAGGTGACCATGCCGTTGTCGATATCAGCCGCGTACGTGGGCGGAGGCGTCACCATGTCGGGGTTTGGTGGCGTTGGGAAACCGACGCCGCCGGTAAGCCCCGTGTAGAGGTCCGAGATCCCGGTGCCGGTGACGAACGAGGCGGTCACGGTCAGTGCGTTGGCACGGTGATCGATGGTGGCGGGGATGATCGGAATCAGCGCGTCGAGTGACAGCCCCCAGCCATTCGTGCGGCTGTGTCCATTGCCGTAAAAGCCGGGCAAGATGAAATGCCGAGCCACCCCGGACACGCCAACGGCCAAGCCATCGACGGCGGTTCCGGTGCTGCCCGCCGTGTGTAGCCCCTTCCAATGATTGACCGTTAGCTTGACGCCAGCTTGTCCGTCCGGCATTTGCGAATTGCGAGACACCGGTCGCGCTGCTGCGACTGCCAAGTCCACGTTGACCGGATCGGTTTTGATCGTCTTGGACAAGCGCGCTTGCGGTGCGCGCGAGTAGACTTGTCCGGGAACGCCTTGGATCTCCACCGTGTTGGGGTGAAACGCCGATTGCCATCCGAACAGCTGCCAATACTGGCCGAGCAGCACGTCCACGATCGGGTTTTCGAGCTTGAGGGCCATGTGGCGTATGCGGAACGTCGGATTGCCGATCAGCGCGGCCTGACTAGCGGTGGACGTGGGCTGGTTGCCCAAGAAGTCCATCTCCAGCACCGCGCTCGCCTTGAGGTTGTCAATCACGGGCGCGTCGAGTTTGAACCCGATGCGCGAGTTGCGCGCGCCGAACAGCGTTTGCCCGTTGTCCGCGGCGTACGTGCCCGGCCGGGCGAGAGCGCCGTTGCCCTGAGAATCGTTGATGGTCGTGAGCGCGGGTTGCGTCGAATCATGGATGGCGTCGAATTCGACGAAGCCGTAGAACGTGGTTCCCCACTTGCCCTGAACAGGCTGTGGACCGGTTTCGAGCGGTGCGGGGCCGATTGCGGGCTGGGGTGTAGGTGCTGCACTCTGCGCAAAAGCCAAGGAGCCACGAGCCAGCAGCACGGCGAGGGCGCCCAAAGTTCGTGCATATCGCATGGTGTGTTCTCGATTCGAATTCAGAAGTACAAACTGAAGTGACTTCCGGCGGTGTCGGAGCAACGGCCGTAACCCGCCCCCGCCTGGTCACGCTGAAAGCCGCAGCGCACGATGTGCTGCGCGCCGCATTTCAGAATCACTAGCCCGACCTGGGAGTCTTCGCGGTAGATTTGCCGGGTTTCGTCGTCAATTTCGACTTGGTCCGGGATGGTGTTGAACTTCCCCGTGCAGCGCTCGCCGTTTGCCAGCTGGGCGACGACGCTCCCTTCCGTCAATTGCGCGTCGTGAAAAACGACTGACCCCCTGCGTGGCACCTTTGTGTCGTACAAATATCCTTCTCGCGCGCTTGCACAACCGGATGCGAGCGCGACCAGCGCCAGAAGTCCGAGCGAGTTTCGCAATGGCTTGAACATGGCAGTTCCCTTCTTCTCGACGAGGAACATCTCAAAACACCATGTTGTATTCGGTGCCGCCTTGATCGCGACACTCGCCATAGCTGAACGATTCACCCGTACGGCGCGCCAACGTGCAGCGCAGCACTTTGCCCGACTCGCAGCTCAGCATGGCGACGCTTGCGGTCGCGTTGTCGGTGAACATCATTTCTGGGCTGGCGAGCTTCTCGGCGTTTGCGGGGTCGAGCGTGCTGAACGAGCCGTGGCAGCTTCCGCCGCTCGCCAGCTTGCCACTGATCGAGCCCGCACTCGCACCGGGGTTATCGACGACCAGCGTCGATGCTGACCCGTCCTTCATGTTGTACATCTGGGCCTGTTGCGAGCCGAAGCAGCCACCGAGCAATAGGCTGCCGATCATTGTCAGATAGACGAGTTTAGGGTTCATTTGCGTTGTCTCCAGTCGTCGGTTTAGAGTTGTTGAGAACGTGAAACATCGAGCTCGGTGGTCACTTGGCGATCGCGCGCTCGAGTTCGCCTCGGGCGGTGGCGGCCCCAAAAGCGGCAAATCAGTCGATCTCGGCATTCGGCCGCGCAGGGTCTCGGGGTGCCGGAGTTCGGTGGCGGTGCGTTCCTCGTGGAGCCCCACGCTCGCCGTGAAAGCGAGCGTGGGGCCGAGAAAGCGCCAGGCGCTTCGGGGAAGGAACACGTTGAAGCGCATGGCGCGCGCCCTGCATTGCAAAGAGCAAGCCAGCAAAACTTCCACGTATTTGCGGTATTTGCCCGACCTCTTTCGGAGTTTTTCCGATTCGCACTCGGAATATTTCCTAACCTTCGATGTTCTGTCTCCCTAAGATCGTCTCGAAACGCCGTCGCACCTTGATCCTGATGCTCGTTGGCGTCCTCGCCGTCGTGGCGGCGGGTATTGGTGATGCGCAACGTCAATCCGAACGTGCCCTCGACGAACTCGGGCGCGAGCATCGGCTGCTTGCCCTGAGCCTGGCCGCACTCTCCGACGAGCAAATCGCTCCGGCGGTTCGGAAGCTCGAGGCGACTGGCCAAGTGGCGGTCTTGCTTCGTCAGCAGAAGGGCGCCGGATTTCTACTCAGCAACGGCAAGCTGGTTTCCAGTAGCGAGCTGGACGCGGCGTTTTACAAGCACGCACCAAGCGCTCGTTTGCCGCGCTCATTGGCAGCGACCATCGGCTTGGGGGCGCGGACGGCGATCGCGGGACTCGCACCCCGAGTGCTCACGGCTCCCGAAAGTCCCGAGGGCGTCGCGGTGGTCGAATCCGCGAGGGCCGAGCGCGACCGAGCACGCCATTCGCAGTGGAGAGCGGTGTTGATGGTGCTCATGGTCAGCGTGTTGATCGTCGGCTTCGGGTTGACAGTGCTTCGTCGCCAGCGGCGAGAGGCGTTCCTGCAGCAAAAGCTACGTCTGCATCGCGCCGAGCGGGCGCGCGATGCAGAGTTGTCGCGTGCCAATCGCATGGCGACCATCGCTGCGCTCGCGTCCGGTTTTGCACACGAAATTGCTACGCCCCTGGGAGTGATTGTCGGTCGCGTAGAGCAACTGCGCTCAGCGTCCGCGAGCGACGCCAAGGCCACGCGATTGCTCGACGCCATCGCCGCGCAAACCGAGCACATCGAGCGCGTGATTCGCGGCTTCCTCGGGCTTACGCGAGGCGATACCCCGAGCTTGAGCCGGGTCGCAGCCAGCGAGCTCGCGCGCGCCGCGGTCGCCTTGGTTCAGCACCGCTTCGGGCAGACGCAGATCACGCTCACCGTGGCTGATCGAGACCAGGGCGATTCGTTAGTGGCCTGCAACGCGACCCTTTTTGGGCAAGTGCTTGTCAACGTGCTCATCAACGCGCTCGAAGCCAGTGAAGCGGGCGACTCGGTGGGTCTCGAACTCGGGCGAGCGGGGGAAAATGTCGAGTTCTGTGTCGTCGACGAGGGGCACGGCATCCCGCGTGCCACCATCGAACAAGTGATGGAACCCTTCTTTACGACCAAGGCCACTCGTGGTGGTACCGGACTCGGGCTCGCCATCGCCAAAGAGATCGTCAGCCACCACCGTGGCGAGCTCACTCTCGTGCGTCGCGCCGATCAAGAAGGCGCGGAAGTGCGAGGCACGCGCGTCACCGTGCGTCTACCCATTGCCCAGGAGCTGCCGTGAAAACTTCGGAACGACGTGACCGCAATCCTCGCATCCTGGTCGTCGACGACCGGCTCGACATGGCCGAGATGGTCGCTGATGGGCTCGCTGAACATGGCTTCGAGTCCCGTGCGATAAGCGACGTAGCGCAAGCCTCGGCACAGTTGTCGCTCGGCACGCACGACGCACTGGTCACCGACCTGCGCATTCCGGGCAGCGATGGCTTGGAGCTGCTCGCGCTTTCGCGCTCCGTCGCCCCCAACAGCCCCGTGATCGTAATGACCGCATTCAGCGGAATCGATACCGCTATCGAGTCGATTCGACGCGGAGCCTATCACTACTTGACCAAGCCGTTCAAAGTCGAAGAGCTCGTGCTGTTCTTGCGGCGCGCCCTGGACGAAGCGGCACTTCGGCGCGAAGCAAAAGCCTTGCGCTCCGCGCTCAGCAGCTCACGGAGTGATCTCGTAGGCGACAGCCCGGCGATGCGCGACGTCTTGGATCTGGTTCGCCGCGTCGCTGATTCGCCGGTGCCAGTACTGCTCTTGGGCGAAACCGGCACGGGTAAGGGGCTGATCGCTCGGGCGATCCACGCGGAGAGCTCACGCGCCAGCGAGCCCTTCGTGGCCGTCAATTGCGCGGCCATTCCCGAGACGTTGCTGGAGAGCGAGCTGTTTGGCCACGTCAAAGGCGCCTTCACGGGCGCCTCCGCCGATCGCGTGGGCCTGTTCGCCCAAGCCCAGCATGGCACCCTGTTCTTGGACGAGATTGCCGAACTCAGCGCGCCCTTGCAGGCCAAGCTGCTACACGTGCTGGAGACTGGACAGGTGCGCGCCGTGGGTAGCGATCGCGAACGGCGGGTCGACGCGCGCGTCATCGCGGCCACGCATCGTGATTTGCGGCGCCGTGTGGCGGACAACGCGTTCCGAGAAGATCTTCTATACCGGCTGGACGTCGTTTCTATCGAGATTCCGGCGCTACGGGCGCGCCGGAGCGACTTGCCACACCTAATTGAGCACTTCCTGCCACGCGCACTGTCGCGCAATACTCGAATTTCGCCCCTCCACTTCTCCCGAGCGGCCATGGACGCCTTAAGCAGCTATGCATGGCCGGGAAATGTTCGCGAGCTCGAGCATTTGATCGAGCGCCTCGTGCTGCTCTGCCGCGATGATGAGGTGAGTCTCGCCGACCTGCCCAAATCAATCACCGATAGCAGAGCCGAAGTGGCCGAACCAAACTTCGGCGAGCGAGTGATTCCAATCCGTGAAATGCAGAGGCGTTACGCGGTGTGGGCCTTGGAACGCTTGGGCGGCGCCAAAATGGCCACTTGCGAGGCGCTCGGCATCGATTCAAAAACCCTGAGTAAGTGGCTCACGACGGAAAGCTAACGGGCGTCACCAGCGGCTCATGGGACCCAAATCGTGGACAGCCGCGAAGCCGGCTTTCTTGAGCACACGTGTGGCACTGCCGCTGCGATTACCGCTTCGGCAGTAAATGACCACGGGCGTCTCCTTCGGCTGAAGCTCGGTCAAACGGCTGTCCAGCTGCTGTAGCGGAATATTGATCGCTCCGGGTATGTGGCCGGCTGCGAACTCGCTTGGCGTGCGGACATCGATCGTAACCTTCATCGCTGCCCCGTCCTGACGTCGTAGGCGTCCTGTGCTCGCGTCGTTCGTGAAAGGACGACGATGATGGACAAGGAAGCGGCAATTCTGCGGCGGGATCTGGGGCGAATCGAGACAG